>SAMEA104315436__coassemble_683_pt1 | contig 135763 bp, 112 predicted proteins | sample SAMEA104315436__metabat2_low_PE_018 | metagenome-assembled genome bin SAMEA104315436 (sample SAMEA104315436) | gut metagenome | biome: Monkey gut; feature: monkey-associated habitat; material: faeces | place: China | collected 2013 | reverse complement strand
GCGGTTTTTTTGCGGTTTTTTTGCGGTTTTTTTGCGGTTTTTTTGCGGTTTTTTTCATAGTTTTTATCTCAAAAACTATGCCCTATTTTCCGAATTTTTCAACTTATGCGCTGCAAGTACGGCAAAGCGTAAGCGAAAAACTTTTTGTACGCTTCGCATTTGTCGATGTCGATACGCTCGCGTTTGCAACCGTTTTTGCACATCGCAAAATATTTGCACGTCTTGCACTTTTCCTCTACAACCATACTTTCTTTTATAAACTCGACGGCTATGGGGTGCTTGGACAGCGCAAAGAAGTCCGTGTCGTTGATGTTGCCCATATCGTAGCAATCGAGGCAATAGAAGTCGCAAGGATACACTTCGCCGTCGCCCTCGATGACGAATTGATGGCAACAATGCCCTTCCATTCCGCATTGCTCGCAGTTTTGGAAATGCGCAAGCCGCACGAAATTGTCGAATTGTCTTACGTAAGTATACTTGCCGTTCATACAGTCTTTGAGATAGAGAGAGAAGCACTTTTGCAAAAACTCGTAGTAGTCTTCGCCCGACATAACGTAGTTTTCGTCCTCGCTCGGAAACGGCTCGCCGTATGTTTTTGCGCAAGAGGGTTTGCCCGACTCGTCGAGGCGCAACGGCTTCAACATAGGTATAAACTGCAAATGCTTGTATTTTTGCTTTTTGAAAAAGTTGTATATCGGCACGATTCTGTTTGCAACTTGCTTTGTAAGCACGGTGAGAATATTGAAATCCACGCCGTAACGTTGCATAAGTTTCGCGCTTTCGAGAACGCGAGGAAACGTCTGATTGCCGTTTGCGTCAATGCGCAGAGAGTCGGCAAGTTCGTCGCCGTCAAGACTCAATCCCACGAGATAACCGCCGCGTTTGAAAATCGAACACCACTCGTCGTCGATAAGCGTTCCGTTTGTTTGAATACCTATGCTGACGGGCGCGCGATTGACGTTAAGTTGACGTATAATCTCGTGCAGTTTTCTGAAAAAATCCTTGCCTGCAAGCAGCGGTTCGCCGCCTTGAAAGGACAGCATAACTCTGTCGTTTCCTGCAAAATCAAACGCTTTTTTGAGCGTGGCGCGCAATGTTTGCTCGCTCATAAGACCGCGCGAAGACATCTCGCGTTGGCTTGACAACGAGTTGTAGAAACAGTATTTGCATCGCAAATTGCAATTTGACGATGCGGGTTTGAGCATTATGCTGATGTTCATAAATTAGTTGGTCTTACGGTGATTATTATTTCGGGTGCGGGTGTCCCGCCCGCGATTACGGTTGTTGTTCGTCTTGGTCGAAGATTATATCATAGTTTGCGCTCTCTCGCACGGCGTTGACAATCGCTTGTCTTGTCGCTTCGACTGCGGCGGATTGAATTATGGCAAGATTCACGACGGGGCGTTTGCCGCTTGCCATACAAAACATCGTGTCGCCGTCGTACATCGTATGCACGGGGCGAATTGCCCTTGCAAGTCCGTTGTGAGATATGCTCGCAATCGAGTTTGCCTCGACTTTTGAAAGTTTCGCGTCGGTGATTACGCAACCTATCGTGGTATTCGTACCCAGCAAAAGTTTCATTGCGTCGCCGCTTGCAAGGCACTTTTCGGTGTCGATGAACTCGCCGTTGCGCCCCTTTGCGCCTGCAATGATTTTGCCCGTTTCGTCAACCACGTCGCCCATTGCGTTGACTGCGACGATTGCCGTCACGGTTACGCCGAGCACCTTGACGGTTGCCGCGCCTATGCCGCTTTTGCAAGCGTTTTTCAAGCCTCTGATTTTGCCGACGGTTGCGCCCTTTCCTGCGCCGATATTGCCGAAATCAAGGGTTTTTGCGGCGTTTTTGCACGCTTTAAGTCCGTATTCTGCCGTCGGATAGTGATATTCCTTTTGGTTGAGGTCGTACAAAACCGCGCCGCAGACTATGGGTATAATCTTGCCCATAGTGCGATAGCCTTTGCCCTGCTCTTTGAGGTATTCCATAACGCCGACGGTTGAAGCAAGCCCGTATGCCGAGCCGCCCGACAGCACGACGGCGTTTATTTTTTGCATCATTTTTTCGTTGTGCAAAAGGTCGGTTTCTCTCGTGCCGGGTGCGCCGCCTCTGCAATCCACACCGCCTATCGCGCCGTCCGGCGCAAGTATGACGCTCACGCCCGTGAAGTCGTCGTCGTAGTGTCCTATCTTAAATCCCGAAGGTATCGTAACTTTCATTTTATTCCTCAAAAAAACAAAAGTTCGCCTCAAAAAGCAGGACTTTTGCAATATATTTTTATTTGCACAAATCGTCTATGCTGGTTTGCTCGTAGATGATGAATTTGTCAAAGAAGTCCGCAACGTCTTTTTGCATTTGCTCGCCGCACCAGTCGTAAAACACTTCGTGTCTTGCGCCGGGGTAAAGGTGCAATTCGGTTTTGATTCCGTTTTGTCTGTACATCTTGTCGAGTTTCTTTACGCCCTTGCCCATTTGTCCGACCGAGTCCGCGTCGCCCGAAAAGATGCCTATCGCGGTTGCGGGATTGAGTTTTGCCTGCGCCTTTTTGCTGTACAGTTTGGAAGTTTCCTTCATCATATAGAAGTCGAAGCCGACGGACATATTTTGGTGCGCGAGCGGGTCGGCAAGCACGTCCTCACGTCTTGCGCGAACGCTGTTTGCCCACTGCAATTTGCCCTCGTCGCCTTTGAATTTCTGGAAGTTGTCGCTCACCCAGTTGACGATGCGCGGACGCCAGTTTCTCGCAACAAGGAATATCGGCGCGACCGCGATTTTGCCGAGATTGAACAAATCTCTCATATGTCCCGAACCGATGAGCGCGATTGCCTTTACGTCCGTGCCCTCTTGCGCAAACGCTTGCGAGAGAAAACTGCCGTAACTGTGTCCCATAAGGAACACGGGCAAGTCATATTGAGATTTGAGCCACTCGCGGAAAAACAATTCGTCCTGCAAAGTCTTTTTGAAAATATTGCCGGGGTGCTTGCCGCGATTTTGGTCGGTTTCGGTGAGTCCGTGCGCGCGGTGGTCGTCGCCGAACACTATGTAACCTCTCGTGTTGAGGTAGCGAGCAAACTCGTCGTAGCGGCCTGCGTACTCGCTCATACCGTGCACGAGTTGAATGACGCCTTTGGGATTTTCCACGTCGTCCCAAAGTCTGCAATAAATCTCGGTGTTGTCAAAACTTTTGAGTTTGAACTCTTTCATATGCGTTTTCCTCAAAAATAAGGTTTTATTAAACACATTATATACAATAAAACGCACTTTTTCAATAGTAGTTTTGAAAAATACAGCGACAAAAATTGCAAAAATCGTTGCGTAGTGCTACACTGTTTTTATGCAAGTATCCATTGTTCTTAATTGCGGAAGCGAAATAAAGCGCAAAATCAAAGGCGACAAAGTCGTATGTTGCGACGGCGGTTTCAACGTATGCACGGTGACGCCCGACGTCATACTCGGCGATTTCGATTCGCTCGAAAAACCCGAAGGTATCGACATTCCCCTCGTCGAGCATAATCCTCACAAAAACGCAAGCGACGGCGAACTTGCCGTGTACTACGCAAAAGAGGTTTACAACGCCGACTCGCTCATGTTTTACGGCATAACGGGCGGCAGAGTCGACCACGTTCTTTGCAACCTTGCGATTATGCGCCTTGCCCACTCTCTCGGTATGAGCGCAAAAGCCGAAGAAGACGGTTTGGACATCTACTACGTCGAGGGCGAGTTCGATATGCCCACGCAAAAGGGCGAAACCATATCCATACTTCCCTACGGCGAAAGCGCGCTCGTGAGCGATTCGAAGAACCTCGAATACCCTCTTGACGAACTTATACTCACCTCTTGCGACTCGCGCGGACTGAGCAACGTATCGCTCGGCGGAAAGATTCACATCAACGTCAAACGAGGCGGCGTGTTCGTGTTCAGATACATAAAACGATAATTTTTCAAAAAAAATAAAAAATTTTTCGATTTAGTCCAATAAAACGAGCGTTTGGATTGTATATATATCGAAAACAAAAATTCATCGTTTTTCAAAACCTTTCTAACAAAAAAGCACGGCGACGCCGTGCTTTTTGATTTTTATTATTGCTAATGTATTTTATTCGGGTGCGGGTGTCCCGCCCGTTAATTATTGATTGTTATTGTTGTTTTCTTGATTTTGAATTATTTGCTTGTCTATCTCGTCCAGTTCTTCTTCGTCTTCGGTCGGTTGCTCGGTTTTAACTTCCGCCGCCTTGTTCACGTCACTCGACTTTTGCATAAGAGCGGAAAACGATTTCGAGGCAAACAACGTGCTTCCTGCAACGAGCGCGATGAGCATATCGACGAACGCAAACGAGTTGTACGCCATACTGTACGCGATTGCCGTGTCGTACTTATCGAGGTCTGCGTAGTCTGCAAACGCAAATACGCCCGAGCAAACGTGGCAAGCATATCTCAACACCACGGCAAGCACGCCGCCGAGCAAGAACGCAACGACCTTTTTGTCCTTGAACACGCCCTTTTCCATAAATATACCGCTGACGCCGATAAGACCGAAAGCGAGAGGATAGTCGAGCAAGAATTGCATCGGGTGAATGATGAACGGGTCTTGCAACGCTTGCAATACGCCGTAAATCGTGCATACGATAAGTCCTCTTCTCGTACCGAACATACAGCAGTAAATCATAAGCGGAAGAAGGCTTGCGAACGTAACCGATCCGCCTTGCGGCAATTTGAAAAGTTTTGCGTACGACAATGCAAACGAGAGCGCGATCGAGATTGCGCCGTACACGATAGAGCGAGTATCGCTCATCTTGCGCTTGTCTCCGACGAACCACATCACCGCCATAATCACCATAAACACGACCGCAGACACAATCATTCCGACGAGGTTTGCGTTAGGATAATAGTCCGCAATATCGCCGTAGTATTGCGCCATAAGCACCATCGTGGCGATAAAGCAACCGAGCGTCAAAACGGCGGTGACGATAAATGGAATCTTGACCGCCTTATTGCTGAAAAGCGAACTTACGAGCATTGCGATTGCCCCCGCGACCACGGTTATGAGCGTTGCGAGTATGGGGTAAAAGAGTTTTGCCTGCATATCGTCGATGTTGCATTGAAATTTGACGTATGCAAACACGACAACCATAGTTACGGCAAATCCCGTCGTTATGCCTACGGCATACTTTTTGAAATCGTTGAATTTTTCCTTTTTGAAAAACCACACAAGCAAACCGACGATTATAAACGCCGCCACCAACGCAACCGCAAGGTAAAGCGCAACGAATTGCAACTTGTCGCTCAACGTTTCGATATCCATAAAAAAAGTCCTCCTGCTATTTGGGGGAACTTGAAAAGAAAAGGCAATATCTTAAAACTTACGTTTCGTTGCTTCCTTACGCGAGGATTATCTCACAAGTTTGAGGGTATCATCTCAGCTTTACAGCACCCCTAGCAAGTTTTATTGTATGCGAGAGGCGGATTTAAGTCAATTATTTTGCGAAAATAGCCGAAAAATACCTCAAATTTTGTCAAATTGCCCATCTTCTTGACTTAAAATACGAAAAGTATTATATTGTTTACTACATCAACGAAGGAGAGATAACTTTTATGAAAAAGCAGTTCAAGAAGCCCGAATTTAAACTTCTTAAAGAATTCAAAGCATTCATAACCAAAGGCAACGTTGTCGATCTTGCAGTTGGTATGATTATAGGTGCAGCATTCACCGCAATCGTAACCGCTCTTGTCAACAACATCTTCAAGCCTCTCATCAACGCAATTCCGATGGGCGATTTGCAAGGTCTTATCACTATGCTCGTCGCAAAGAACGCAGACGGTCTTACGGCGGCGGAATGTGCAAAACAAGGTATAGAATTTGTTGCGGATTTGTCCAAGTCCGTCTACATAGACTGGGGCGCGTTCATTATGGCGATAATCAACTTCCTCATCACCGCCCTCGTGTTGTTCGCACTCGTCAAACTTATCAATCTGGTTCGCGGCGGATTTACGGGACTTAAACGCGATACGAAATTTATCGAATCCCTCACCCCCGAAGAAAAAGCGACCATCAAAGGCAAAGTCGCAACCAAGAAAGAACTCAGAGCAATCAAAGCGGCTCGCGACGAAGCGCAAGCAAAAGCGGACGCAGAAGCGGCTGCGGCGGCGGAAGCGGCAAAACCCGAAACCAGCGAAGATTTGCTTCGCGAAATCCGCGACCTTCTCAAAGCGCAACAAGTTGAAAAAGCAACCGCGCTTCTCGACGAAAAGGCAGACAAGGAATAATCCTTGCAAACAAGGAATTTTCCATATGAAACCGCTCTTTACGAGCGGTTTTCTTATGTCGTTTTGTGGCTGTCGCAGACGTTTTATATCCGTTTTTGCTCGCATTTTGCGGTTATGCAAATAATTTTGCGTCTTTTATTTACACAATTTGCGGTTATGCTCGCTTTTATTATACTCATATTGACTTTTACGTCAAAAAGTGCTATTGTGTAGCGGTGCGCAAATCGAGCGCAAGGGAGCAGAATTATGATTGTTTCAACACTATCTATGATGGAAGCCCATAGCATGGCAGGATATATAATCTTGCTTGCGTTGGGCATCCTTTTTGTCGTCAAAGGCGGCGACTGGTTCGTCGACGCGGCAAGTTGGATTGCGGAAGTTTCGGGAATCCCCACATTTATTATCGGCGCAACTATCGTCAGCGTGGCAACAACTATCCCCGAAATTTTGGTTTCGAGCATATCCGCGGCGCAAGGTCAGTCGGCTATGGCAATCGGAAACGCCGTAGGCTCGGTCAACTGCAACATCGCGCTCATTATGGCAATCTCGCTGGTGTTCACCGCACCGCTTTTCAAACGCAAAGACTACGTCCTCAAAGTCGCAATCCTCATTGCAACAATCGCTCTTCTCTGGGGGCTTAGTTCAAACGGAACGTTCAACTGGTGGAACGCAATCATTATCCTTGCAATGTTCGTGCTTTTCCTCATCGAAAACATCGTCAGCGCAAAAAAACACGCAGACTCGCTCATAAACGACAAAGGCTTTGAGAGCATAGAGGAAAACCAAGCCAAAGGCGAAGGCATACTTTTCGGCTACTTCCAAAAGAAAGAAAGCCAAAAAATCATGCTTAAAAGGACGGGTATGGTCATCGAAAAAAAGGATATCGTCAAAAACGTTTTCGTCTTCATTCTCGGCGCGGCAACCATATTCGTGGGCGCGCAACTTATGTGCGACAACGGCGCGGAATTCGCTCGTGCGCTCAACGTCCCCGAAGGCATAATCGGCGTTACGATTTTGGCAGTCGGCACTTCCCTTCCCGAACTCGTCACCGCAATCACCGCAATCATAAAGAAGAAATCGGATTTGTCCGTCGGCAACGTCATCGGCGCAAACATCATCGACTTGTCGCTCATTCTTCCCCTTTGCACGTTCATAACTCTCGGCAAAACGGGCAATCCCCTTCCCGTAGACGCGCAATCGCTCACAATCGACTTCCCCTTCTGCCTCGCGGTCGCAGGATTTGCGCTTATCCCCGCATTGATTATGGGCAAATTCAAACGTTGGCAAGGCGCGATTTTGCTTGCGGGTTACGTCACCTACATCGTACTTCTCGTCCTCAACACCGTCGGCACGATTGCTATTTTCTAACGAACGATTAGAAAATTAACGTCAACGGCTAAAATACGGCTACAATCGAACCGATTAGCGCAGACCGTATAGCGCAAAAGCAAAAAACACAAAAAAATGCTTTATCACTAAACCGATAAACGCACAAAACAAATAAACACTTAACGCGACGGAAATTCCGCCGCGTTTTCGTTTTATAAAGCAGATTCTCTGATGTACACGGTGTCGCAAGAAAGCAATCGCCGATACGTCAAATCTATTGCCAACGCAGCGATTGTGCGCCGAAAGATATTGCGATTAAAACCCGAATTGTCTTTACGCTATCTTGCTAATCTTTTTCTTTGGCAAACTGCGCAAAGTCACAAACTTTTTCAAAAAATATAAAAACGCTTGTCTATATTGCAAAAATGATGTAATATATTTGAGCAAACAAGAAAGACCTATGGGGGTATAGCTCAGCTGGGAGAGCGCTTGAATGGCATTCAAGAGGTCAGCGGTTCGATCCCGCTTATCTCCACCAAAACACCGTTGTAAACGGTGTTTTTTTTGATATGCGGGATCTCGCAATTCCATTGCGGCACAGCTTTGCTGTGCGAACCGCCACGCGCTGACGCTTCGCTTTGAGAGTAAACTCTCTCGCTTCGCTATTACGGAAGCGTCTGCGAGGTACGCTTCCTACGACTCCCGCTTATCTCCACCAAATTTAGTAATTTTTTCGCAAAAACCCTACTAAACAGTAGGGTTTTTGCATTATTATAGGATTTTGCATTTTGCGTGGAATTACGCTTGTTTTCGTGGGTTTTATTATCAAAATATTATCAATTATTATCAAAAATATTATCAAAAAATCAGACTTGCGACCTACCGTATTTCTATAAGCCGTCGTCTTGTCACTTTTCGTTTATATTGCCGTTTTGTTTTCTCGTAACATCGTGCATACGGTGATACGAGAAAAAGAAAAACGAACTCTGTCGTGAAACAGAGTTCGTCGTTTGTTTTTTTGAGATTGACAGAGGTCAATGCTCTTGTAGATGATTTCGGCAATGAATTATATTATGTCGAAAACGAAGTAGCCGTTTACGACCTTGCCGGTTGTGACAGGCATTCCGTCCTCGTATATGGTTATAACGCCGTCGTTTTCAACCCAGTCGAACACCGACAAGACGTTTTCGTCGATTTCGTTGCCGCCCTCGTCCAACTCGACCGAAATCAAATATATCTTGCCGTTGTCGTTGAGGGTGTATCTCATAATCATATTGCCGTTTTGATCGTCACGAGCGCGATATACGACATTGCCTTCGACTGATATGTCGAGAGTGTCGTTTTCGCCGAAGTCGTATTTGATACCCATAAGGCGCACGCTCTTTCCGTCAAGCGAGAATATCGCCAAAGTTGTTCGTTGATAATAGCCTTCGCCGTCGTAGATGTCTGCCATCGAGAATCCGTTTTTGGTGTAAATCTTTGCGGTGCTGATACCTTCGAGCGTGTAAAGCGTATATTCTTCGAGGTTGTCTTCGAGCATTTCCGCTTTGAACTCGATTGCGGATTCGTCTTTGATTTGAACGAATAATTCGCGCGAGCCGTCAAAGTACACGAGTCTGTAAATGCCTAATTCCTTGCATACGAGCGTGTACGTTCCCCAACCCGAATACTGCATAGAGAAACATCCGTTTGCATACATCACGAAATCGCTGCCGTCGAGAGTATATGTCGCTTTTTCAACGCCCTCTACGTTCGGAATCAACGAAATCATAATGCACGATACGACGCCTTGATAGGAAACTTCGAGTTCGACCATACCCGGCTTCGAGAAATCTACGTCGGTGTTGGGCGCGACTATCATATCCTCGAAATAGAAATATTTGACCCAATTCGAATTACCGCAAACGTGCATACTGAGCGAGAGTTTTTTGCCTACGAGTTGTGCAAGCACTTCTTCCCTCGTACCGACGGTTATATCGTTGAGATTGTCGTATGTCGAAATGTAATACTGGACGTCGCTTTCGGTGTAAACGAGCAAGTAGACGTCTCTTTCCGCATTGTCGCACTTCACGATCGCGTCGTACGACTTATCGTTTTTGGCGGTTGCGAAATCGAACGCGTTTTGAGAATTTCTGTCGTAGAACATCGACTTGTCAAGCGCAGCGAAATACACGCCCTCTGCGGTGCGCAATTCGACGTAATATTTCGAGAGGTCGCCGTCTTTCATAAAGATGGACTGACAATTTCCGTGAGAAAGGTTGGTTTTGTCCAAAACTCTCAACGACGTAACGGTGAAATCGGCAACCTTTCTCGGCGCAACGGTTATGGTTTTGGTTTTACCGTAGTATGTGATCTTCGCCTCAAACGTTCCGCCGTAGGTGTACGCGTTCGTTGCCGCCGCCTCGTCGTAGGAAATCATATTCTCGGTGACTTGAACGTAGGACATCGTATCGTTCTTTCTGAACACTGCCAAATACAGATATTCGAGATTCGGCACGATATTTCCGTTGTCATCAACGTTCCAAAGATACGTCGTATTATTGTCGGACGCTACCGATATATTTTCGATTCTGCTGTCCGTCGGGTCGATTACGTCAATCGAAGCAGAACATACCTGACCTTCGTACACGATGTCTATCTCGTAATAACCTGCAACGGTGTTGTCGAATTTGCCGATTATCATATCGGGCGTGACCTTGACGCTTTTGCCGCGTCCGCAAACGTAGTTGACGTAGATATACAAGTCATCGCCGATATTGATGCTGCGCAACGAAAAATCGATATACGTAATGTCATACGGGTCGCGCACGGTTATGCTGATTTGTCCGACCAAACCGTCAATGCTTACGGTGAACATTTGCTTGCCCAAAACGGACGAATCGAACGTGCCTTCTACGATTATATCGTCGGTGATTTCGATTTCTTCATAACTGCTGTCCGTGTAGTAAACGCCTATTCTTGCGGTTTGTCCGAGCATAACCCAAGAGTGAACGTAATCGTCGCTGAAACGATACGGTTTTGCGACGTTAACAAGCGTAACGTCTACGTCGTAAGTATTTTCGTTGAAAAGATATGCGAGCGTGAACGTAACTTCGCTCTTACCTGCCGCGGCAAAGTCGTAGTTTGCGTCGAATCCGCCGTCGTTGCTTACGCTTCCGTTTGCATAGACGACTTCGCCCGTTTCGCGCGTAAAGTTGCTGTCTATCACAAATTCGACGTCGTCAAGCGAAGTGCCGACTTTATAATATTTGTATTCGGGTGCGATTCCGTAAATCTTGTAAGGACGGAACGTGATATCGAGCGTGCCCGTATAGTTGTTGAACGAAACGTTGTACGTTTTCGTGACAGGCTCGGTTATGCCTTGCAAATCCGCAACGTCTTTTTCGAATTTTTCGTACTCGGCGGAACTCAAAACGTTAGCCGGTTGTCTGTCGCCCGTATATGTGAGGAATTTGACCCAAACAATCCAAGAATACTCGTCGTGATAGCCGACGTAGAAGTCGTATTTCATCGTGATGCTTTCAACGAATTCGTATCCTTCCGGTTCTTCCTCGAAACCGCAATCGTTGCAATGTCCGACTCTGAGATACTCGCCGTCCTTGACGTAGTACGAATATGTAAGTTCGTGAGCGAACGTTGTGTCGTATCCGCAATCCAAGCAAGTTGCGGTGTGTCCGTCTGACGTACAAGTATAAGCGAAGTTGTGACGATCGGCGTAGACGAATATATCGTCATATTCGATTTCGGTCATATCTTCGGTGAAATAACTGTTGCACGCCGCACAGTAATAGTACGACACGAGAACGTCGGGATCGTCGCACTTGCCTTGCGAGGCGGGTACGAGTTCGCCGAGTTCGTGTCTTGCGGGAATCACGAGATCCGCTTCTTCGACCTGTTGATAATCTTTGTCGAAAAATCCGCCGCAATGAGAACATTCGTAATAACCTTTCTTGCCTGCCGTATCGCAAGTGGGTAATACTTCGGAAACCCAGTTGTCGAAATTGTGTTCGGTTTCGGTTGCGGGAATATATATGGTGTCAACTTCGCGCTTACCCTCGTCAAACGTCTTGTGGCAAGCAGAGCATTCGTAGTGAGTGATCGTTCCGCGCTCTGTCGGCGTCGGCGCAGTGCCGCTTATGAGTTCACCGTAATCGTGTCCGAGTGCGTCAAGTTTCAAATCGTCGATTGACGCGACTTTGTTCTTGTCGGCATCGAAATATTCGTTACATCTATTGCAATAGTAGTGTTCTGCCGTGCCTTCGTCTTCGCAAGTCGGTTCGACTTTGTTGTAATGATCGTATCTATGGCCGCGTGCTTTTATAACCAAATCTTCCGCGGTAAGCGATTTATTGTAGTCTATCGTTGAAAACGCTTCGTTGCACGTCGGGCAGACGTAATATCCCATAGTTCCGTCTTGGGTGCAAGTCGCAGATACTTCGACCACCCAACTGTCTTGCTTGTACTTGTGACCCGTTTTCTCTATAACGACGTTTTCGATTTCCTCGCCGCTTTCGTCAAAATGCTTGTCGCAAAGCGAGCAAGTAAAGTGAGCAACCGCGCCGTCTTTGGTGCAAGTTGCCTCGACTCTTGCAATAATCTCGTCCGTCGTATAGACGTGCGCTATGGGTTGAACGATGATTTCCGCGATTTCCGAGTTGTTTTGGTCAAAATCCTTGTTGCATCTTTCGCAATGATAGTGACCTAATAGTCCTGTTTCGTTGCAAGTTGCCGCTATGCCCTCGACCCAGTCGCCGTAGACGTGACCCTTTGCTGGAATGACGAGGTTTGCGGTGTCCGTAACTTCGTTGCCGAACGAGTCGAGCGTTTTGCCGCAAGCGGCGCAACATCCGTAGGCTTGCATACCGCTCGTCGTGCAAGTCGCGCTGACTTCGGGAATGAGAGTGCAATCGTGGTGCGCGGGGATTTCGATGCTGTGGTACATATCCCCTTCTTCGTCGAAATGCTCGTGGCAACGCGAACAGGTGCGGTGCGCCAAAGTGCCGTTTGTCGTGCAAGTTGCAGGCACTTCGTCCACCCATTGTCCGAAGTCGTGTCCGAGACTCGAAATCGTTACGTCGTCGAGTTCGTTGCCGTCCTTATCGAAATACTTGTCACACTTTTTGCAATAATCGTATGCGACGTGACCGTCGTAGACGCAAGTTGCTTCGACGCACTCATATGATTTGAAATCGTGACCGTGCGCAATCGTCAAGTCGGAAACGACGTTGTAGTCTTTGTCAAAAACGAGCGAGCAATGACTGCACTCGTAGTGCGCCCTCACACCGTCCACTTCGCAAGTGGCAGGCACTTCGTCGATCCAAGCGTAAACGTGCTGCGTTGCAGGGATAATCAAAGTTTCAAGTTCGTTGCCGTCGAGGTCGAAGTGCAAACCGCAATCGAGGCAATCTTTGTGCGGCTTCGTGCCGTTTTCGGTTGCCGTTGCGGCAACTTCCGCTATATTCGCGCCGTAACGGTGACCTTTTGCGGAAATAACCAAATCGGAAAGCGCGTTTCCGTCTTTGTCGAAGTATTTGCGGCAAACCGCGCAACGATACGCGTCTTTTACGCCGTCGTCAACGCAAGTCGCTGCCCTTCCTTCGGCGAAGTTCAAAACGTGATTCTTCGCAATGGTCAAACTCGTAAGTTCGTTATTATTTGCATCGAAATCCTTGTTGCAGACCGAGCAGTGATAGTGACCTTTCACACCCTCTGCCGCGCAAGTCGCGGGAATTTCGTTAATCCATTCGCCGTAAGCGTGATTTGCCTTTGAAACGGTCAAATCTGAAAGTTCGTTCTTGTCGGCGTCAAAATTCTTGTGGCATACGGAACACTCGTAGTGACCTTTCACGCCTGCCGCCGTGCAAGTTGCGGCGACTTCCGCCACCCACTCGCCGTATGTATGCTCTGTCTTTGCAATCGTCAAATCGGCGATTTCGTGATTGTCCGCGTCGAAATTCTTGTGACATACCGAACACTCGTAGTGACCTTTCACGCCTGCCGTCGTGCAAGTTGTGGCGACTTCCGCCACCCACTCGCCGTATGTATGCTCTGTCATTGCGATAGTCAGGTCGGCAAGTTCGTGTTTGTCCGCGTCGAACGTCTTGTGGCATACCGAACACTCGTAATGTCCCTTTTTGCCTGCTGTCGTGCAAGTTGCGGCGACTTCCGTCACCCACTCGCCGTAACTGTGTCCGAGCGCGGCAATGGTTTCTTGCTCGGTTTGGTCGCAACCGTTGCAAGCGCGCTCTTTAAGACCGTCGCTTTCGCAAGTGGCTTCGCGCACAACCGCCCATTCGCCGTATTCGTGAACGTGCTCTTGCGGCTTTTTATTGCAACTTGCAAAAACGCAAACTGCAATTATGCACAAAACAGTGACCAAAAGTATGCTTTGCAATCTTTTTCTTGTCATTTTGGATACCTTTCCCCTAAAAAAGTTTTGTTTAGCATATCATATTATTTAATATATTACAAATACAGCCGTATCGTTAACTCGAAAAATATTAAAAAATATCGTACGCCGAACGAAACATAATTTGCAAAATGTATGTATATTTACTCTCGAATATTGCTTCAAAACGCTGGACTTTACGCAAACGGCGTGCTAAACTTTGTACATCATCTCGATAGAGGTGCGGATTTTATGACAAGCCGACGGCGCAGACTTCGCCGCGGTGGGAAAGGAAAATCCGCCGAAAGAACGGTTCGTTCGGTCTGGAACGGTCGCTCTTGGGACAACGCAGAATATGCGTTGTACTGTCACCGCAAGGTGGAGCGCTATCAACGTTGAGCGATATTTCGTATCCGCAATGTTGTTGGCATTGCGGATTTTTTTATCCCCGATGCGATTGCCCGTCGATTTGTAAAATACTTTTCGAAGGAGAAACAACCATGAAAAAAACTTTCAAAATCGTCGTTTTGGTGCTGATTTTGGCTGTTTTGGCAGGCTCGGCGATTATGCTGAGCGCGTGCAACAAACAAGACGAGAACAAAGACAAACTCGTCGTTGCGCTTGAATGTGAATATATGCCATTTAATTTCACACAACAAACAGACGCTAACCATGCTGTGAAAATAAGCAATGCCGACGGATATGCCAACGGCTATGATATTATTTTCGCAAAACGTATCGCGGAAGCACTTAACAAAGAACTTGTAATTGTACAAACAGATTGGAATTCGCTAGTTCCCGGTGTTCAAGCTGGTACCTATGATTTAATCATTGCAGGTATGAGTCCAACGGAAGAAAGACGTAAGTCTATTGATTTTTCCGACTCGTATTATCAGAGCAATCTTGTTATAGTTGTGCGCAAAGATAGTAAATACGCAAATGCACAAAACCTTGACGATTTTGCTGGTGCGAAACTTGTCGCCCAAATAGGCACTTTTCATGATGACGCACTGCAAAAACAAGCCGCTCAACATGGCATAATTGCCGATACCGCCGTAAAGAATTTCCCATTAATGACAGCGAAGCTTAACAATGGACAAATTGACGGATATGTTGCCGAAGAACCAGGTGCAATTTCCGATTGTGCAGCCAATAAAAACCTTACCTATATACATCTTCTCAATAATATCACCGGATTTGTTACAAACGATGACGATACTAAAATCGCAATAGGAATGAAATATGGGTGCGAATATAAGGATGCAATCAACAATCTGCTTGCCAGTATATCACAAGAAGAACGACTTTCAATGATGCAGGATGCCGTCAAGTATTCTACCGACAATGCGGCATATAAAGAAGATACTTTCTTCTCACGAGTCGGTTATATAATAAAAACATATTACCTATCCATATTAAAAGGCGTGGGCTTCACCATTTTGGTTGCTATCGTCGGCACGGTTGCAGGCTTATTTATAGGTCTTTTGATTGGTATGTATCGCACTCTCGACGCGCCTAAAAACAAAGTGCTTGCCGTGCTCAAAAAAATCGGCGACGTGATTTTGTCGGCGTACATCGAAGTGTTCCGCGGCACACCTATGATGGTACAGGCAATGGTTATATTCTGGGGCTTTGCACTAATCAACAACGGTGCAACTCTTGACGTTACCGTTTCGGGACTTATAATCGTTTCCATAAACACGGGCGCGTATATGGCGGAAATCGTCAGAGGCGGCATTATATCAATCGATAAAGGACAATTCGAAGGCGCACAGGCAATCGGTATGACGCATTCGCAAACGATGTGGAACGTCGTTTTGCCGCAAGTGCTTCGCAACATTATGCCGAGCGTTGCAAACGAATTTGTCATCAACGTCAAGGATACGTCGGTGCTGAACGTGATTGGATTCACAGAATTATATTTTTACGCAACAAAAATACAATCTGCAACTTATGCGATATTTGAAACCTATCTCGTAGTTGCGGCGATATACTTCATACTCACCTTCACCATAACCAGAATTTTGCGCCTCGTCGAAAAGAAAATGGACGGCAAAAAGGATTATCAGATTATGGGTTCGCAAAATATGGACGCAGAATCTATGTTGCGCGAGAAAAAAGCATTAGGGGGCAACGAACAATGAGCGAAAATATAAAAGATACACGAATTGAAACGCACACCGAACAAAACGACGTCGTAGCAAGCGACGTGCAAAACACCTCGTTAGATGTTGAAAATCTCGACGATAACGCAAGCGAAAACACCACCGACACCGCAACCGAGAATACAAGCGAAATCGCCGCCGCACCCGTCATCGAAGTGCGACATCTCGGCAAGACGTTCGGCACGCACGAAGTGCTAAAAGACATCGACTTTGACGTTGACAAAGGCGACGTGACTTGCATAATCGGCTCGTCGGGAAGCGGAAAGTCCACCCTGCTTCGTTGCATAAACCTCTTTGAAACGCCGACTGCGGGCGAAATCTATTTTCACGGCGAGGACGTGACAAAAACCAAAAGCGCGCCCAAATACCGCGAAAAAGTGACGATGGTGTTTCAATCCTTCAATCTTTTCAACAATATGAGCGTGCTTGCAAACTGCACGATAGGTCCGCGCAAAGTGCTGAAAATGAAAAAAGCGGAAGCCAACGACGTCGCGATGAAATATCTCGAACTCGTCGGAATGAGCGCGTACGTCAATGCAAAGCCCCGTCAACTGTCGGGCGGTCAAAAACAACGCGTGGCAATCGCGCGTGCGCTTGCTATGTCACCCGAAGTCATACTCTTTGACGAACCGACTTCCGCCCTCGATCCCGAAATGGTGGGCGAAGTGCTTGAAGTTATGAAAGAACTTGCAAAGTCGGGACTTACTATGATTGTGGTTACGCACGAAATGGCGTTTGCGCGCGACGTTGCAAACAAAATCGTGTTTATGGACGGCGGCGTTATCGTGGAAGAAGGCAAGCCCGAACAAATCTTCACCGCGCCGAAAGAAGAACGCACGAGAGCCTTCCTCTCTCGTATGCTTGCCGAAAAACAAAACGGTTGAGCCGACAGCATAATCGCCAAAAAAGAAAAATCGGATATCTAAACGCATAAAAGGAATGTGGAAGCATTCCTTTTTGTTTGCAAAAAATCGACTTTCCAGAGAAAAAAAAGCAACATTCGTTTACACGAATCTTAAATAAAAAATACATTAACAGATATTTTAATATTATCAATAAAAAACAAAAACTTGCGAACTCGGACAATGTGTGCTACATTTTTGTTGAAGCGAATCGCTTTGATGAAATATGAACAAAAAAGCATTTTTGAAAATCATTATCCTTATTTTGACGTTATGCGTGGCGTGCTGCGCGCTTTTTGCGTGCAACGAAAAACCCGACGATACGCCCGAGCCTACCCCGACGCCGACGCCAGACCCCGAACCGCCGAAGTTTTACGAGGCAAAAGAGGGCTACGAATACGGCGAGGACGTCGAGATAACCTATCACTCGCAAGTGACGAACGACTTAAAGCACGCCTACGTCACCCTGCCCGCAAACTACGACGAAAGCAAAAAATATCCCGTGCTTTATCTTTTGCACGGTATGGCTTGCACCCACAAGAGTTGGCTTGAAATGTGCAACGCAAAATACGTCGTGCAGAATCTCGTCATCGAAGAAAACGTGAAAGAAATGATAATCGTGTCCGTCAACAGCATAGTGACGGAAGGCGAAATTGCGCCGTCCACTTTCAGCGAGGACTACTGCACCGCTTTCGACAAGACGGGCGAGGACATCATTACGTCACTTATGCCCTACGTCAACGAGCATTATTCCACCCTCACCGACAGAAAAAACACCGCCATTGCGGGATTTTCTATGGGCGGTCGCGAAACGTTGCTCACCGCTTTTGCGTATCAGGATTATTTCAACTACGTCGGCGCGTTCTCGCCGTCGGGATTCGGCAAAAAAGCCGTGTCTTTCGACACTACCGTACCCGATTTCAAGTACGAGGACGGCAAGAGTTTCGACGTCGTTATGCTTGCAATAGGCAACGTCGATACGATGACGAGTTTGTTCTACCCTGCAATAGCCCAAAAACTCACGCAAAACGGAATCGAACATTTAAGCAAAAAATATCAAGGCGGACACGACCAAAGCGTGTGGCGCGCGGCGCTTTTCGACTTCGTACAACTCATTTTTACGGAAAATTAATAAAAATCGGTTATCTAACCAAGCAAACACAATTTTTCGTCATAACGACGGCATAAAAAGAGCGATTCTTTACGGATTGCTTTTTTTTTTATTAATTATCGGTCATTTTGTATTCCGATTTGACTTTGCGCAAGTTTTTCTATAATATAGAAACGTAAAAAAACAAAACGAGGGTTATTATGAACAAAAAAATCGTTTTTGCAGTGCTTGTTGTGCTTGTGCTTACGCTTTCTTTCTCGTTCTTCGTCGCATGCGACAACGACAAAACACCCGAAAACTTGCGCGACATTGACAAGGACAGCACCGAATACAGAGTGTTTTTCGACGATTTCGACGGCGAACTGGACACGAACGTTTGGAACGTGCATCACGAATTGCGCAGAGGCGGCTACTGGGATAAGGACCAAGCATTCACAAAAGACGGCAATCTCGTGCTTCGCACCGTACAAAAAGAGGACGGCAAGTTCTATATGGGCGCAATCGACTCGATGAACAAGTACGAAACGCATTTCGGATATTTCGAAGCAAAAGTGCTTCTTCCCAAAGCGAGCGGAATCTGGGCGGCGTTCTGGCTTATGCCGCAAGGTATGATGAACGGCAATCCCACGAGCGACGTCAGCATTACGGGCGCTGAAATCGACATTATGGAATCGCCCTACTTTAACCCCATCGGATTGAAAAACGTTATGCCCACCGACAAAGACACCTATCAATGCGCGGTGCACGTCGGCGACTACGAAGACAACTATCTCAAAAAGGAAACCCTCATCAATTCCGACAAGGTGAGCGGCGTTGACGTAAACATTTACGACGGCTGGCACACTTTCGGCGTTGACTGGACAAGCGAATACTATCGCTTCTATTACGACAGACAACTCGTGTTCGAAATCACCGACAAGAGATACATTTCGACCGTACAAGACGATTATCTGTTCTTCTCAATCGAAATCGGCGGCAGAAACGGCGAAGCGGCAAAACCCGACTTCTTGTTTGCAAACAGCGTATTCGAAAACCCCGAAGGAACGTTCCCCATCGACTTCCTCGTCGATTACGTTGCGGTCTACTCAAAATGCCCCTTCTGATAAAGCGGACAAACAATAATATAATCAAAATACAATCGCACTATAACGAAAAGAATCTCGCAAATTGCGAGATTCTTTTTTGCTTTTATGCTTAATGCTTTTGTAAAAACTCAAAGTTATATGCGCAACTTCTTTGCGCTTAATCGACTTTTATCATCGCTTTTACGAATGGATTTTTTCAATCAACGCGTTGTTGACTTGATACGTCGAACTCGGCGTTATTGCCGCCGTATTCGCATATCCGTACAATTTGAGCGAGAGATTGTCCACAATCGTTTGCAAGAATTGCGGCATACCCGACGCCGACATATCGACGTCTTTCAAATCGATGCAATTTATCATTTCTTCTTCCATTCTCAAATCTAGATACGTCGGCGCGTCGATGATTCCGTTTTGCACGTCAACGCCCGACACTAAGAATGCAAGATGCAAATAATCCGTTTGGGTTTGTTCGTCTACATAGCGGTATCTGTCAAATTCGTGGCAGTTGCGCACGAGTTGACCGAAATAGCGCGTAAGAACGGTGTCTATACCCTCGTTGCCCGTTTGAATGAGTTTTGCATTGTCGATATTCTGCCAGTTGTACGCCATAAAGAAGCCCGTTTGTCTTACAATGGCGTTTATGCCTGCATTGTAGAAATATTTTATGAAATAATCCTCGTTTGCCTTTGCATAAGAACCGTCCGTATCCTTGTTCTTCGTTTGATTGACGAATCTGTATTGCGTGCCCGATTTCATCGTGTAATGCTCGTAGGCTATGGACATCAGCGAGCCGAGCGTATTCGAACTTATGATATTGTGCAAGTTGATATGCGAATAGCAAGGCTTTACGATTCTCTTGTTTGTCGCAACGTCCACGTCTTCGGTTTCCATCATCTTGATGGGAACGAAAAACGCCGCTTGCGTGATATTTCTAACGATGCAACCCGTAAACGTTATATCCGAATTGAACACGTTTACGCCTTGTTTACCGTTTTCTATAATGGAATATTCGATTGTGATTCCGCCGCCGTCTTTCTCGCCGTATCTGAACCATTCGTCACCCACTCTCATAACGTGTCCCGTAAACGCCGTCGTATCTTCCGCATTCGAGATTTCGTCTTTTCCCTCGATTTCGGTCGCTCTGAGGATAATGTTGCTTACCTTTATGCCGTTTTGACCGATTTGCACCATATAGTTGTTTACGCTTTGTCCTTGCGAGGCGGATATTTTGTGATTGTTGCCGTAAATATCGCCATACAACCAAATGCAATCGTAATAGTTTATCGTTTCTTTGATTTTCCCTTCGTTGTCATATTCCTCTTTGAATCTGCAATCGTCCGTCAAACAAATCGCAAACGTATTTCTTGACAATGCGGCAATATTTTCGACGAGGTACACGACGTCGTCCGCTTCGTGCCGCCAAACCTCTTCGGCTTCGGAATACAAAGCGTTGTCGTCCTTGTTTGCGTATTCTTTTTGGTCGTCGCACGCTTTAAGCAGTTCGTCGATATTGCTTACGGCAACGCCGTATACGACGTTCAAAGCGACGGTTTCGGTGGTGAATCTCGTCATACCCTCGTATTTCGGATATCTTGCGCTGACCTTGACGACCACTTTTTGCTTGCCCTTGCCTTCGAGAGAGTCGTTGAACACGACTTTGTTTGCAACGAGCGCGTCCATAGAGGCGTACTCGCCGCCCTCTACGATTTCAAAGACGTATGCGGAATAGAAGTCGGCAAGTTGCGTGGCGGTTGCGTTTTCGGGTTCGCCCTGCACGATAACGTGCGTGTAGTTTGCCGTCTTTGCGTTGCTCGCTTTTACGTCGATATATCTTTCGCTTGCAAACACGGTTTCGCGCGCAATGCCTATGGCAAGCGACGCGTCCGACGTGCGAAGTTGAATTTGCGAAAGTTTGCGCTGTACGTTTATCGTTATGCTCGTAGACCTTTGTCCGACGGTTGCGGTGATTGTCGCAACGCCGCTCGAAACGCCCTTGACTTCGCCCTTGTCGTTGACCGTGGCAACGCTTTCGTTAGAGGACGACCACACGGCGTTTTCGATTGCGTCGGTTTTGAGCATATCTTTCCACACTAAATCGAGGTCGAGCAGGTTTTCACCGACGGAAAGGACGTATCCGCTTCCGTTTTCGTAAAAACGGCTGTTGTTGATTGTGACGTCACCGTCAACGCAACTCGCGACAGTGAGTTGCGCGCCGCTCTTTACGGTTATCACGGCGGTATTTTCGGTGATTGCCAAAATTCCCGATTCGTCCACCGTTGCGCCGCTAACGTTCGTTATATCCTCTTTCACGACGCCGATTTCTTCGAGATTCAAAGATTTTCTGCTCGTCACGAGGTTTTCGCCGAAACGAGAACTTGCGCCCTTCTGCTCGACGGTAATATCAATTCTGCCTTCGACGTACTCTATCGTATTGCCGTTTTCGGTGGAATACACGCTCGCACGCAAACTTATCGCGGTTTGACCCTCTTTGAGAGCGGTGATAACGCCGTTTGAATCGATAACCGCAACGCTCTCGTCCTCGACTTGCCAAATCGTGTGATTGACGATACTGTCAATGGGCGTGTAGGAAGCGAGAATACGCATAGATTCGCCTACGCCCAACGTCGTCGTTTCGTCCTCGCCGACAGAGAGTTCCACTCTTTCGACGTCGTAGCCCACGACGGACACGGTAAGAGTTTTGGACACGGTTTCCGCTTGCGCGCGCACGGTGAATTTGCAATAGGAACTGACAATCAGTTTGCCCGTGGTGTTGGACTCGACTTCCTTGCCGTTTTCGTCGACGAAAGCCGCCGCCGGATATACTTTTTCAAGCAAAATATCCGCCATTTCGGCAATTATGAGGGACGAATCCTTGTAATACTTGCCGCGCGCGATATTGTAGGCGTTTTGTCTTTCCGTCGTAGAGAAAGAGCCTTGCGCGAGTTCGGTTTCGAGTTCCGCTTTGAGTGCGGACAGTTTTGCGAGGTATTCGTTTCTCAATGCCTCGTATTGCTCGTCCGTGTACGCCACGTCCCCGACGATTTGCCACTCGACCGTCTTGTCGGTGGCTTTTTCGGGATAAATTTTCGTGTCGAGATAGTTATAAATATTGATGTTTGAAACTTCGTCGAAAGGTATTTGCAGGTCGTATATTTGTCTGCCGTTTTTGTCGAGCAACTGCAAATCCTCAACGGCGATATGAGCGTTCACCGATACGATGACGGACACGAGCGCAACGACAACCAAAACGATTATCGGTATGAGGATTAAGATTCCTATCATTACTTTCTTCATGGTCTATCCTTAATTCGATGCCGCAAAATCACTTATGCAACCTTTCGATAAGCGCGTCGTTGACTTGATACGTCGTTGTGGGTTGGATGTTTTGCTTGTTGTCGTAGCCCCAGATACCCGCCGACACTTTTTTGAGCACTTGCTCGCCGAGTTTGTACACGGGGTTGGTGCTTTCAACTTGCATATCCGACGTATTGATGTAGGAAAGACGCTTGTCTTGCGTGGTGATTTGGCTGTACGTCTTTTCGACGTTGAGTCCCGTGGAAACGCCAACCGTAATGAAAGCGATGTGAATCCAGCAAGCGTCGTTGGAATCGATGATTCTGCGCGATTCGAAGAACGAGTTGGACCTCATAACCGTGTCGCTTGCTTGCGACACCAACTCGGTGTAATCGCCTGCGTCGATAATCGCCGCGCTCGAAACGGGTTGCCAGTTGTACGCGTCGATAAATCCCGTTTGATTGAGGACGAAGTTTATGCCGTTTGCATAGAAGTTGTCCATAAACCACTTGTCGTTTGCCTCTGCGGTGGCGGCAAAACGGTAGTCGGTGGATTTACCTTTTGTCGTAAAGTTCTCGTAGTTGACGACCGCAACCGAGCCGAGCGTGTTGGAAAACACGATATTGTTGAAATTCAAGTGCGTATAGTAGGGATAGAACACCTCGCCTTCGCTGTTCATACGGCAATGGGTGTTTATTCCCATAAAGTTGAGGTTTCTGATTATGCAACCGTCGAACGTCGCGTCGGAATTGTTGACGTCAATCGCTTGTTTTGCGTTTTCGAAAATGCAATATTCCATTCTGACGTTTTCGAGGCGATAGGTGTTCCAACTGACGTGGCTGCCGATTATACCCAAAATACCCGTGAAATCTTTGGTGTCTTCCGCGCTTTCGAGGGTGCTTTCGGTCTTGTCTTCGGAAATATTGTTCGCACGCAAAATGAGGTTGGACATAGTGACGTTCGACCACGATATGCGCATAATTTTGGCGTTTTCGTCAAGTTGGTTGGTTTCGGTGGACAGCATAAAGTTGTTGCCGTACACGTCGCCGTAGAAATTGAGTCTGTCGTCGGGACCAACAAGATGTTCGCCCTGCTCTGCAATCGTATACGCGACGTTACCCTCGAAGCAAATCGCATACGTCGATTTTGACGACGGATTCGTACGCACGCGGTAGACGCTTCCGTCATAATCGTTTTTGAATTCATACCGTTGTTGGCTTTCGATATAGTTTCCGTCCGACTCGGCGTATGCACGCTGATTCTTTGACGCAACCTCGATTTCGGCAACGGAAGACACCGCAACGCCGAATATTGCGTTGATTGTGACTTCTTGAGTCGTGAATTTGCTCATACCCTCGTACTTGGGATATTTTGCGCTCACTCTGACTTTTATGCTTTGTTTACCCTTGCCTTCAAGAGCCTTGCCGTCGTCGCTGAAAACGAGTTTGTTGCGAACGGTTTCGTCGAAATGCGCATATTCGCCGCCCTCGACCACTTCGAAGTTGAAGGCGGAATAGAACAAATCGAGTTCTTCGTCGGTTGCTTTTTCAGGCTCGCCCTGAACGACGATGTGCGTGCTGTTTGCAATCTTCGTATCGTCGCTTCTTACGCTCGTGGGATTGAGGAATCTTTGGCTTGCGAACACCGTTTCTCTTGCAAGACCGACGGCAAGCGAGGCTTGCGAGGTACGAAGTTGCACGGAAGCGAGTTTGTTTTGGACGTTTATCGTCACGCTCGCGCTCTTTCCGTTTGCGGTTGCCGTTATGGTTGCAAGACCGCTCGAAACGCCTTTGACTTCGCCTTTTTCATTGACCGTCGCAACGCTTTCGTTGTTGGACTTCCACGAAACGTTCGTCAAAACGGTTTCGTTGGTCATATCCGCCCACACGGCAGAGAGTTTGAGCGTATGCTCGCCCACTGCCAAAACGTAGCCGTCCTCGCGGTATTCGTAAAACTCTTTGTTGTTTATTACGATTTCGTCCGTGCCGCACTTTTCTATTTCGAAATTCTTGCCGTTTACGCTCAAAACCGCCTTGTTTGCGGTTACGGTAACATCGCCGTTTTTGACGGTGCAACCGCTGACTGCGGTAGCCTCGCCGCTTATGCCGAGTTCGGAAAGCGTAATCGTTGATTTGCTCGTCACGATTCTGTTGCCGTAGCGCACGCTTGCGCCGTTTGCGCTTACTTCCACTTCGCAAGTGCCGTAGACCTTTGCGCCTGTCGAGAACACGCTTGCGCCGTGAGATATGACCGCTTTGCCCTCGCCTACGCCCGTTACGACGCCGTTTTGGTCGACGATTGCCACTTGTGAATCCGAACTCGTCCACTCGCTGTCGTTGACGATACTATCAATCGGCGTGTAAGAAGGGACAAAGCGCACCGATTCGCCTATCGAGAGTTTGCCTTCGCCGCTCTGCGCGCGCACTTCCACGCGGTTTACGTCGTAGCCCACCACTTTTACGCTGAGGGTTTTGCTGACGTTTTCGGCAACAACCTGCACCGTGAACGTGCAGTACGAGCCGATGACCATTTTGCCCGACGTGTTGGAAGAAGTTTCGTTTCCGTTCTCGTCGACGAAGGTAGCCGCAGGCCACACTTTCGCGCTCGACGAGGGATTGTTTACATACTGATTGTACTTTTTCTCATACTCGCTGTCGGTGTAGGTTACGTCGCCCGAAATCTTCCACTCTATCGTGTAATTGTTTGCTTTTTCGGGGGAAACGACAACGTCGAGATAGTCTTTGAGATTAACCACTTTGTCCGCTACGTTAGAGAGATTCAGCGGTAGTTCGTATATGGTATTGTCCGAATCCTTGTACTTTAATTCTATATTTTCAACCGCAATATGCGCTTGCGCCGAAACGATAGAGGAAACCATCGCGACGACGAGAAGAATAATAATCGGTATAAGGATGAGTATACCTATCATCACTTTTTTCATAATGCGAATTTCCTTTCCTTACGGAATTATTTTTTGATAACGCTTGTTGAGGTTGACGAAAAGTCCTGCAAGCGAACCTGCGAGCAACAAAAGCGTTACTATGCTCAAAATGAGGTATATTGCGTTCATATTTCCGCCGATTTGCACGCCGCCTATCGAGAACGGGAAGAAACTGAACAACATAGTGAAAAGACCGTATGCGATTGCCGCCACGATGCCGACGATGAGCGCGAGAGCGACGTTTTTGTTTGCCGCAACGAGTTCGCCGTCGCCCGATACGTTGAACGTCGGGGATTTGATGTCCGCAATCATACTGAGGCAAGTGAGGGTCAGAACGAGCATTTCCGCAATGCCGAAAATCGCGCCCACATCAAGCGGCGTAAGCAGATGCCCGCCCGCCTCGCTTGTGTAGTATCCGCCCGAAACCGCACAAGAAAGCGCAACCGAAAGCGAACCCGTCATTGTGTACAGCAAGAACTTGACAAGAATCTGATTGGTGTAACTTACGGGTATTATCTTCGTGTGGTAGAAGCAGTTGCCTTCCCTCGATATGCAGGTCGAGGCAAACGACACGATAATCGTGACGAATATGACGATAACCATAAGCGTAAGACCGGGCATAATGCTCGCGCCGACGCTTTCCGTACCCATAGTGGCTGCGAGTCTGTTGCAGAAAAACACCATTACGGGCGCGGCGCACGCCATTGCGAAGTACTGGAAGGAATAGTTGAAACTTCTCAAAATGAGGTAGAACTCACGTCTGAAAAGCGCGTACCACACAGGACGGCGCACGTCCTTGATTTTCTTTTTGAAGGAAGCCTTTTGCGTTTCGATTCCGTAAAGAATGGTTTTGTAGTACTCTCTCGTGGTCACGAAGTACGCGCCCACGCCGAACGCTACGTTGATGAGGAACATATAAAGGAATCTCAACGCGTATTGACCGTTTGAAAGTCCCGCGTATTTTCTTCCGTTTACGATTTCCGCATACCAGTTGAACGGATAGGCGTTTTGCGCAAAGTGCTTGTATCTTGCAATCATATCCGCCGAGAATATCGTTTGATTCGAATCTTTGAGATATTTCAAAACGTTGCTGAGGGATACGAGGTAAAGCACGAACACCGCGCAAATCACGATAATCGTGAAAATCAGCACCAAAAGAAACTGATTCTTGACGAGGTTTAACACCTTCATAACGGGCACTGCGATTATGTTTGCGATAAAGAACGGCAAAAGCGTGCTTAGAAGCACTATGCCGATATACGCAAAATAGTCGCCGACGCTTGCGCGCGTCACGATTCCGAACGAGATGTAGAACGGAAGCATAGTGAGCAAGCAAGTGACGAGATTGTGCAAATAGCAGTAAATGGACTTTGCAACGAGAATCTCTTTGCCGCTGACGGGAAAGCGCAACAGCATTTCGTTGTCGCCGTTCTGATATAGGTTTTTAATGACCGTACTCGTCGAAATTATGGTTGCGAGCGCAATAGTAAACGTCGCGATGATAACCAAAAATTCGATACGCAAGCCCGAACGGGTCACGAACACGTTGCTCAAATAATATATGCCTATCACGAGCACGGCGTATACGAGGATAAAGAACAGCGCGTTGCCCGCTTGCGCGAGTTTTTTCAAACGCCCCGTACCCTGCGATATGCCGTATCTCGATTTGAGGTCGAGTCTGAAAAGCGTTTTCACGCTTTGCATAGAAAATGCGGTTTTTTCCATCACTTTTCCTCCTCGACGACGATTTCGTCATCGTTTTGAGGCGGCAACTGAGGACGCATATCCGCGCTTTCTTGCGCGATATAGTCCTCGAACAGTCTTTCCTCGTACGTTCCGGTTACGCGGAAGAACGTTTCTTCGAGGTTTGCCTTGTTCGCGTCGTTGCCCGCAAGGTCGATTATGTCGATGAGATGTCCGTCGTTGACGATTGCGACTCTGTGGCAGAGTTTCTTTACGAGGTCGAGGTTGTGACTGGAAAAGAAAACCGTGTTGCCTTTTGCGCAATGCTCTCTCATATACGAGATGATTTCCGCAGTAGATTGCGGGTCAAGACCCATCATAGGTTCGTCAAGCACCCAAAGTTTCGGGTCGTGAATAAGCGCGGCGATGATACAAATCTTTTGTTTCATACCGTGCGAATACGACTTGATTTGTCTGTCAATCGCGTTTTCGAGTTTGAAAAGTTTTGCGTAGCGGTCGATACGCTCGGTGCGAACGAGCGCAGGAACTTTGTAAAGGTCCGCGACGTAGTTGACGTATTCCCTGCCCGTAAGGCGTTCGTAAACCGAATGGTTGTCGGGAACGTAACCCATTTCCATCTTGGCCTTTATCGGCTCTTTCACGATGTCGTGACCGCAGATGGTTATCGTGCCGCTGTCGAAAGGCAGTATGCCCGTGAGGCACTTTATCGTCGTGGATTTGCCCGCGCCGTTCTGTCCGAGAAATCCGAAGATTTCCCCCGGACGCAATTCAAAAGATATATCGTCAACCGCGACTCTGTCGCTCTTTGGGTAAGTTTTTTTCAAGTGTTCTACTTTAAGCATAAAAATTGTTCTCCTTCGAGTTTTTTAGGGCATACGCCCCTTATATACGCGTACGCATACGCGCACAAGTGCGCAAGCGAGAATACGCCTGCCGCCAAACGTTCTTAAATATCATTGCATACAAATAGGCGAAATGCTCAAAAAGGCGTTGGAAGCGCAGATGTCGTCGTTTCTCAATGCAAAACCTTTGACCGTGCGCGAGTCGCACTTTATGTCGCGGCGTACGTTCTGAAACGAGCGTATCGCATTGACGCGCGCAATGTAGGTCGCAATGTAAACGAAAAACAAAAACGTCAACACCGTAAGATAGGCAATCGTCATATTGACAAGAATCGCCCTAAAAGTGAAAAACGAGAATTGATGGAAAGAATCTCTGAGCAACGCAACCGCAATCACCGTCGTGGCGCACGCCGAAAAATACCTGCGAATACGGCTCGGCAAACACCTTGCCACCATAAACAGGATAAGTGCGGCAGACAACCCTGCAAACGTCTTTGCAAAGCCGACGAGATAATCCGCTGCTTGCGTCAGAAACGACAAAAAGTCCATTCTTTCCTCTTGCCACGCGCTTTTAGAGTGCATACATACACGCGTATATACGCCGTATGCGCGTACGCAATATTCTTTTGTATTGTATCAGCATATACCCGTATTGTCAAATTAAAAACCATATTTTGCGGTCGAGCGCGGTTTTTACCACAATTTTTAAGGGTGTTTTAATTCTTCGCAATTCGCTTGACTATATTTCAAACAAAGCGTATAACATTGATTTGGCGAACGGAACTCGCGCCGTACACGCAAGTTTCCGCGCCCGAAAACCACATTGCGCCGAACGAGTATCTTCCTCGATTCGACACAAGGAGGCGACTTATGTTCACTCAAACCTTATCCGCAATCGCATATTTCGAAATTCTGCTTCCGCTTGCACTCATACTTCTGTGCACCAAACTTTTCTCGCTTTTGGGCAAGAAAATCGGGCTTCCGCAAGTGGTGGGTATGCTGATTGCAGGCATACTTCTCGGCTTTATCAAGTACATACCCAACCAAACCGTATTCACCGATTACACCCTCGAAGGTCTGTCTTTCCTCGCAAAAATCGGCGTTATCCTCATTATGTTTTCGGCAGGACTCGAAACCGACCTCAAACAGTTCAAAACGAGCGGACTTCCGTCTGTAGTAATTACGATTTTGGGCGTTTTGTTTCCTCTCGGATTGGGATTTTTGGTTGCGAGCGCGTTTAACGGCGGATTCAAGGATATGGCTCAACACCAAGTCATAACCAACCTCTTTTACGGCGCGATTTTGGCGGCAACCAGCGTCAGCATAACCGTCGCCGCTCTCAAAGAACTCGGCAAACTCAACACGAAAGTCGGCACGTCCATCGTCGCCGCCGCAATCCTCGACGATATCATCGGCGTGATTCTTCTTTCCCTTTTCATATCTCTCGACAAGGGCAACGGTCTTGACGGAATCGGCATCGCAATCGGAAAGATGATAGGCTTCTTCGCCGCCGCAATCGGCGTGGGCATCGTCGCGCACTTGCTTCTCAAACACTACCTCAAACGCCACCCCGAACACCACAGACGTATTCCCATCATAGGCTTTGCGATGTGCTTCTTCTTTGCGTACGCCGCGGAAGAATGGTTCGGCGTTGCGGACATCACGGGCGCATACGTTGCGGGCATTATGCTTTCCACCCTCTCGGAATCGGGATATATCGACAGAAAAGTCGAGGTCAGCAACTATATGATTTTCGCACCCGTTTTCTTTGCGAGCATAGGCATAAACGCGGATTTCGGCGCGATTTCGCCCACAATCGTAGGCTTCGGCTTTGCCTTTATCGCCGCAGGACTTTTGGGCAAAGTGCTCGGTTGCGGACTCGGCTCGCTCATTTGCAGATACTCGTTTATGGACAGTCTGCGCGTGGGTATCGGTATGATGGCGAGAGCGGAAGTCGTGCTTGTCTGCACGCAAAAGGGCGTTGACAGCGGACTCGTAGACGCGTCGATTATGCCGTTCGTGCTAATATTGATTATCGTATCTTCCCTTCTCACGCCGTTGCTTTTGAAACTTACCTACAAGCACGACAAATCGGACGATACGCCAAGCGACACGCCTATCAATCCGCCGCTTATTCCCGACGAGCCGACGAGCGAGGAAACTGCCGCCGCACCAAAAAATTAACAATCCAAAAAACAAAAAGCGGACACTCACATTGAGTGTCCGCTTTTTTATATACTTCGAATTAAAACTTCCCCCTTACTCACGGGTATGTTCTTCCTCTACAAAAGTGACCGTTGTATACCATAAATAACACATCACCCCTTCCCTTCGGACAAAACCTTCTCTACAAAAGTTTGACAGCGCGCACCCTAAATTAAAACTTCCCCCTTCCTCACGTGTTTCCCCTACCGCCGTTCCCCCTCTGCATACTTTGAGGGAACCCACGACGTCCGCTTCGCGTGGGGCAACGCTGACGCGATTGACTTCGTAGCAATCGCTAGTTCGTTGCGAGCAACGAACGGCAGACGGGCTGTTGGCAATACAAATCGGCTGAAAGCCGTGCCACTGCGCTTTGTGCGCCAGCTACGCACCCAAACGGCGCAGTCGCTTGTACTTTCCGTCAAGCTCGGCGCTCGCTTTTCTCGCCGCCGTTGCGGCTCGCGTTCCGTCTTTGAAATTACTATTCGTTACCATTACAATTATAAAAATAATCGCACCCAAACAGATGTATAACGCGAAAGAGACACCCGAACGGCAACCCTAATTTACTAATCGTAAATGAGTTAAAAGTTTCGCTGTTTGGCGCTATATAAGACCTCGATAAATCGATGAATAATGCGAAAGGCACGGCTTGAATCAAAACCCAGTGTACATAGGCGTACACGATTTTGAGGCAAGCCGTGCCTGACAAAATTAGTCGCGATTTAGCGAGGTCTTATTTGATGATTGACGGGTTCCAGTGGGGATCCGCCTCATACCCCATAATCTTCACTGCCGTTGCCGCTACGTCAGAAAGTCCGAACGAACCGTCTGCGATTTCGCAATCGTAGTTGTAGACGATGAACGGAACGGGATTGAGCGAGTGCGCGGTACGCACGGAAATGACGCCTTTCTTGTTCTTTTCGAGCATCTCGTCGGCGTTACCGTGATCGGCGGTGACGATGAGCGCGTAATCGTGCTTTTTGACGATAGGAAGAAGTCTTGCAAGAGCGAGATCCACCGCTTCAACGCCGATTCTTGTTGCGTCGAGATTGCCTGTGTGTCCGACCATATCGCCGTTTGGATAGTTGCAACGGATAAAGCCGTATTGCTCGGATTCGATCGCTTCGATAACCTTGTCGGTGACTTCTGCGGATTTCATCCACGGACGTTGATCGAAAGACACTTTGTCGGAAGGCACTTCTTCCCAAACTTCGAGTTCGTCGCTGAACTTTTCAGAGCGGTTGCCGTTCCAGAAATAAGTGACGTGACCGTATTTTTGCGTTTCGGACACCGCATAGGATTTCACGCCGTGATTGACGAGAAATTCGCTGAGCGTGTACTTGATTTGCGGCGGTTCGACGAGGAATCTCGTTGGCAAATGCAAGTCGCCGTCGTATTGAAGCATACCCGCATAAAGCACTTTGGGCATATTGCCTCTGTCGAAGCCGTTGAAGTCCGCATTGTCGAACGCCATAGAGATTTCGATGGCTCTGTCGCCGCGGAAGTTGAACAAAATCACGCTGTCGCCGTCGTGCATTGCGCCGACGGGTTGACCGTCCTTTTTGATGACGAAAGCAGGCAAATCTTGGTCGATAACGCCGGGATTTTCGTTGCGATACGTTTCAATGGCTTCGGTTGCGCTTGCAAATCCTCTGCCCTCGCCGTAAACGTGGGTATAGAAGCCCGCTTTAACCATATCCCAGTTTGCGAAATATCTGTCCATCGTGATGACCATACGACCGCCGCCGCTTGCTATGCAGGCGTGGAAATCGTCGTCGTTCAATTCCGCCATAGCGTTTTCGAGCATATCGACGTAAGTGAGCGCGCTCGTTGCGGGAACGTCTCTGCCGTCAAGCAAGATATGAGCATATACTCTCTTCACGCCGTCGCGCTTTGCGCCCTTAATCAAGGCGATTAGATGTCCGATATTGCTGTGTACGTTGCCGTCCGAGAGCAAGCCGATGAAGTGCATTGCGCTTGCGTTTGCAACGCAGTTGTTTTTGAGTTCTTGCCACGCGGCAGAATTGAAAATATCGCCGCTTTCGATGGCTTCCTCAACGAGTTTTGCGCCTTGCGAATAGACTTGACCGCAACCGAGTGCGTTGTGTCCCACTTCGCTGTTGCCCATATCGTCGTCGCTGGGAAGACCGACCGCCGTGCCGTGCGCCTTGATGTAGGTGTTGGGACACTCTTTCAAGAGCATATCCAAAGTCGGCGTATTTGCAAGCGTAACAGCGTCGCCGAGTCCCGTTTTCGACTTTCCGACGCCGTCCATAACAACCAAAACGAGTTTTTTCATAGTTATATCCTTTTTGTTGTAAGTTGAATTTTTATACGGTTAGATTGCCGATTTTGCGGCGCATTATGCAACGCAAAACTCGGCAATCCTTTCTTGATCGCTAAATTTTGTATGAGTTGTCAAAAACCTTAGTAGTTGACGACTTGCGAGAAATCGACCGCCTTCAAAGACGCGCCGCCGATAAGTCCGCCGTCGATTTCGGGCATAGACATAAGTTCTTTGACGTTCTTGGGGTTCATACTTCCGCCGTATTGAATACGAACGCGATTTTCCGCGCACTTGGGGCAATAAAGTTCCGCCATAGTTCTGCGGATGATTGCGATTGTTTCGTTTGCGACTTCCGCCGTTGCGGTTTTGCCCGTACCGATTGCCCAAACGGGTTCGTATGCGATGACGATGTTGTCGAGTTCGTCTTTGTCGATGCCGTCGAATGCGCCCTTCGTTTGACGAACGAGCACTTCTTCGACCTTTCCGTTTTCTCTTTCTTCGAGAGTTTCGCCCACGCAAATGATGGGTTTAAGACCTGCCGCAAGAGCCGCTTTTGCACGAGCGTTGACGGTTTGGTCGGTTTCGCCGAAGTATTGACGACGTTCAGAGTGACCGATGATGACGTATTCAACGCCGAGTTCGACGAGCATTTTTGCGGAAATTTCGCCTGTAAACGCGCCTTTTTCAGCCCAGTGTACGTTCTCTGCGCCGACTTTGATGTTCGTGCCTTTGGTCATTTCGACAGCGGTTGCAAGATCGGTGTACGGCGTGCAGATGACTACGTCGCATTGCGCGTCCTTAACGAGCGGCGCAAGGTCGGTGATAAGTGCCTTCGTATCGGCGATTGTGTTGTTCATTTTCCAGTTTCCTGCGATAATGGGTTTTCTCATAATATACCTCGAAAATTATTATTTTGTTTGTGTCTTTCACTCTTAGTGCTTGTCGTGGAACGACTGCGCAAATTGAATGAAGAACAAGAACGCGTTTGCTCTTCACTTTCGGTCGTTAACAACGACAGCAATAATCGGATGAAGAACAAGGAAGCGTGCGTTCGCTACAAAACCCAGCGTACAAAGCGTACGCGATTTTGTAGCGAATGTATGCTGACGACGTTATTCGCCGATTAGTGCTTGTCGTTGAGGCAGGCGATGCCGGGAAGAACTTTCCCTTCAAGGAATTCAAGCGATGCGCCGCCGCCCGTCGAGATGTGGGTCATCTTGTCGGCGTAGCCGAGTTGCGCGACTGCCGCTGCGGAATCGCCGCCGCCGATGATGGTGGTTGCGTCGGTTTCTGCCATTGCTTTTGCGACTGCGTTCGTACCTGCTGCGAGTTGCGGATTTTCAAAAACGCCCATAGGTCCGTTCCATACGACCGTTTTTGCGCTCTTGACGGCAGAAGCAAAGAGTTCTTGCGTTTTCGGACCGATGTCGAGTCCTTCTCTGTCGGCAGGAATGTTGAAACTGTCGTAATATTCGATGTCGACGTGAGCGTCGATGGGGTCGGGGAAACCTGCGCAAGTTGCGGTGTCGATCGGAAGATAAATGGTCTTGCCGAGCGATTTTGCCTTTTCGAGCATCTTGTTGCAGTATTCGATCTTTTCGTCGTCGACGAGGGAAAGACCTACGCTGCCGCCTTGTGCTTTAATGAAGGTGTACGCCATACCGCCGCCGATGATGAGCGTGTCGCACTTGTTGAGAAGATTGTCGATGACGTTGAGTTTGTCCGCAACCTTTGCGCCGCCGAGAATAGCAACGAAAGGACGAACGGGATTTTCAACCGCGTTGCCGAGGAATTTGAGTTCCTTTTCGATAAGGAAACCGCTCACTGCGACGGGTGCGAATCCGTATTGAACGATACCTGCGGTGGTTGCGTGTGCGCGGTGTGCCGTGCCGAACGCGTCGTTGACGTAAACGTCGCAGAAGTCAGCAAGTTTTCTGCAAAGTTCTTCGCTGTTCTTTTCCTCGCCTGCGTCGAAACGAGTGTTTTCCAAAAGCACGATTTCGCCGTCTTTGAGAGCCGCGACTTTCTTGTGCGCGTCTTCGCCCACGAGGTCGGTTGCAAACGTGACTTTACCGGGGAAATGCTCTGCGAGTTTGTCCGCAACGGGTTTCAAAGTGAACTTCTTGGGGTCGTTTTTGAGAGCCTTTGCGATATATTCGGCTTTTGCCGCAGCTTGTTCGTTTTCGGGAAGAGCTTCGACAGCCTTTTTCTCTTTCTTGTTGAGGCCGAAACCTTCGGTGAAGATGTTGTGGGGCTTGCCCATATGCGAGCAAAGGATAACTTTTGCGCCGTTATCGACGAGATACTTGATTGTGGGAAGCGCACCGTTGATACGGTTCTCGTCGGTGATTACGCCGTCAACCATAGGAACGTTGAAGTCGCAACGAACCAAACACTTTTTGCCTTTGACGTCTACGTCGCGGATTGTCATTTTTGCCATAGATAATTCTCCTTTAAGAAAATTGATTTTTCGAGATTTTGTCTTAAAACCTATCGAAACGTGCTTGCGCATACGCCGTGTACGCTTGCGCCTTATGCGCGTATCAATATATTTTTAGCGATAATCAGTATATCACACGCGCGCAAAAATTTCAAGAAAAATATAAACATTCCGCTTTTGAAATCCTCGATTGCGTTTTGCAGTCTTATCCGAAAATGTCTAATGCCGAAAAAGCCGACCGTACGCACGTTGCAAAACCAAATCGAAGCCGCATTTTGCAAACACAAATCGTGTTTTGGTTTGCAAGGCGTATTTTATCAAATTACACATATCGTGTTTTACAAACTAATTTTACAATGAAAAAAAGGCGATTTTTCGCCGTTTTCCGCCTTTTTACTAAATCTTGCAACACATATCGTGCTTTAAGTCGTTTTGTCGAAATCCGACAAAATCCGATTATTACTCAAAATTTCGTGAGGTGTCCCTCGCAAAGCAGATTGTCGAATCCGAGATGTCGCATACCCTCGTACACCACTATTGCAACCGAGTTGGACAAATTGAGAGAGCGAGCCTCTTTGACCATAGGAATACGCATCGACATATCGTAGTTGTCGTGAAGCAGTTCTTCGGGAAGTCCTTTCGACTCTCTGCCGAAAAACAAGAAATCGTTTTGCGAATAATTTGCCTCGTCGTAGCGCAACTTCGCTTTCGTCGAGCAAAAATAAAAGTGCGCCGACTTTCCGTCTATCGAATTGTCGTCGATATGCCAACTTCCGTCAGCCTCTTTGTGAACTCTGCCCTCTGCGTTTTTCTCGAAAAACTCTTCGAGGTTTTCGTAAACGATAAAATCGGTCAGATGCCAGTAGTCGAGCCCCGCTCTTTTCAACGCCTTGTCGCTTATATCGAAACCGATGGGTTTTATCAAATGCACCTTGCAACCCGTTGCCGCCGCCGTACGCACGATGTTGCCCGTGTTTTGCGGTATTTCGGGTTCTACCAAAACAATGTTGAACGCCATATTCCACTTCCTGATTTTATGCGACAATGATAGCACTTTTCTCGTTCTTTTTCAAGCGCATACACGCATAAACGAACCTATCGCGCACATAAAAAAACAACCGCGTGTGCGATTGCTTTTTTACTTTTTTTGTTTTTGCTTCCGTATTGCGATTAAGCAAACATATAAAGCGGAACAAACAATATCGTTGCCAAGATGATAAGCACGGTCAAAATGTATGCGACCTTTCCGCCGACGCCGGGAAGTTTTGCGTTATGCCAGCCGTACCACGCGCCAGCAAGAGCAAGCGTGAGCGTAGAGGCAAGTCCGCACCAGATGCCTTCCCAAGCATATGTGCCTTCTGCAACGAGAATTATCGTTACGATACCCAAAAGCGCAGCCAAAATGAGTGCGTAGCATACGATTTGATTGACGACGCTCTTTGACGGTTTCTTTGCCATATAGTTACCTCCGTCTTTTTTTGATTGAGGTTATTATATCATTCAATGCGTTTTCGTCAATATCTCGACGCAAAAATTTATGCAATTTTTAGATTGAAAACGCGGCGACGATTTTTGCCATACAAAGTGCAATTTATCGCGCGCTTTATCGCAGGATTCGGCGTGCGCTTTTCATATGTTCTTTCAAACGATTTGCAAGCAATCTTTCGCATACTTCTTGACGAGATATCGCGTTTGCAATACAATAAAATTATGAAAAACGAAAAAAGCAAACTTCAAAAAAATCTGACCAAACAACTCGTATTGTCAATCGCACTCACCGTTATGCTTCCTTTGGGCATTGCAATGACCATCGTCGGCGCGACTCGCAAGGAAGAAGGCGGCGCGCTTTTCACCGCGATTATGGCAATCGGCATAGTGTTCGTCGTATTGGGATTTTACGGCTCGCCTATGGCGTGGGTGCGCTATGCGCCGCAAAAGAGATACGCGCGCATAATCGACGCAATCAAGCGCGAAGGATTCAGAGACGCAACCGAAATCGCAAATCACCTTTCTATGCAACCAAACGACGTTATCGACGCGGTGCGCGTGTGCATCGACAAGCAATATCTTTGCGACTACACCATCGAGGACACCAAAATTTTGCCGCTCAACAATCGCCCCGACGACATCGGCGTGTACACCGTGCAATGCCCGTACTGCGGCGGCATAACCCAAACGAGCAACAATCTGCAAGTCAAATGCGAATACTGCGGACGTATGATAGACGTCGAAAAGAAATAATAAAAAAATACATTAGCAAAATCTTATAATTCAAAAAGCACTCGCAAGAGTGCTTTTTTTTGCAATAATCGCATTTTAGAAATTATATTATCCGACTTCCGCTTCGCTTTGCTCGCTCGCAATACGCTCGTACACGTCGACGTCGCAAAACGTTTTGTCTGTCATCTTGTCGTTTATGAGCATCATAAGTCTGCCTATGCCGATAAAAAGCAACATTCCCGCCATCAGTACGATAAACATCAAAAAGTACGCGAGCGGATAATTGACGTCGCCCTTCGAGAATATCGACCATATAAATTCGGGGCGATAGAACGGATAAGGATAAAAGTGCATCTTGCCCACCGCGCCGCGAATTATGGAAAAGAGCGAGTACACGAACGGATATATCGCAAACGCCCATACGGTTTTGTGATTCGTGCGCCTGTTCGTGAACGGAAAGAACCACAAAATCAGCATAATCGGCGGTATAATCATATGGAAATACACTTGAATGAAACTGCTCATTGCGTGGTATGAGTCCTGCCATTGAAACGGCGGCGTAAATCCCATAGGGATTCCTGCGGTGTAAACGAGTCCGGTCACGAGAATATACGTCGTTGCCATTGCGCCGACGAGCGGATTGTAAGCGACTTTCTTTGCGCCGTTTACGCCGAAAGAGGCAAGTCCCGCGCAAATGAGATAAACGTACACGAAAACGTTAGACTGAATCGTGAAAAAAGACAAAATATTGAATTTTCCGTAATCTACGGGGCTGAATTTTTCGTCATACTCGAATTTATAATAGCACAATCTATGTATGATAATCAAAAATCCGAACACGCCGAGAATCATCAGCAGTATTCCGAACGCTTTGTTTTTTGCGAGTTTGCTTTCTTTGTACATAATGCCCCTTATCATTTCCGAAACGACGCGAGCGTCATACGGTTAAAACGTATATAAATATATTATCATTTATCAATAAAAAGTCAATATGCACTTTATGTGCGTATCGGCGTGCGATTTCACGCCTTGCATCGCTTTCGCCTAAAACGTAGATTTATTTTTTTCCAAAAAAACGTTCGTTTTTAAGTTTTTTGAACAAAATACTATCGATAATAAACAACATTTTCTACTTGTGTGTATTATTTCTCATTTATGGTATAAAGTGTTGTTGACTGCAAATTTGAGGCATATATAATATGTGTAGAAAACAAACCGAAAGAGGTAAAAAATATGAAAAAATCAACAACTATTCTATGGTTTTTGGCAAGTATATTGATGATTGCGGCAGGCGTGGTTTGCTTCTGTCTGCCCGTTGACACGACAATGTCCGTGCTTGCGTACATCGTAGGCGCAATCGTGCTTGTGATAGGCATCGTGGAAATTGCGGGATTCTTCACCACTGCGAGATTCGTCGGCGGTGGCGCATTCCTCGCAGACGGCGTAATCACAACCATTCTCGGCATCATATTGCTGGCAAACGAAGGCGTTGTGGCAGGCTTTTTGCCCTTCATCTTTGCAATGTGGTTTATCGTGGAAGGCATTTCGGAATTGTCACTTGCAATCTCGGCAGGCAGATGCCACGTTCCGTACTGGTGGACGCTTTTGATTCTCTCGATACTTGAAATCATCTTCGGCTTCCTCACCTTCTTCGACCCCATTGGCAGCGCAATCTCGCTCACGGTTATGGTCGGCACGTTCCTCATCGTACACGGCATATCTATGCTCGGCGACTGGATTGTTGCACTGCGCGTCAAAAAGTTCTTCAAAGGCTTCTTCGGACGTCCTGCTGTGTACAACGAAGGCGAAATGGACGAATCCCGTTGCGACGACCAACGCTAAACTAAAAAACACATCATTCATTTGATTGTTCCTAATAATTTTCCCCTAATGAAAAAAGCACTCGACGAGTGCTTTTTTCGTTATCTAAACGGTTGAAATATACAAGAATACAAAGCAAACGACGATAAAATAATTATACCGATACAAACGAAAACCGCAGTCGAACTGCGGTTTTCTTATATAGCGTTTGAATATTCGCTTATTTCGATATTCGATTATTCTGCGAGATAGTCGCGGCAAGCGTCTTCGAGGGCTCTGCAAATCGCAAATGCGTCTTCGAGGTCTTTGCCTCTGACCATAACGCCGTGATGTCCCATAAAGCAAGCGGGGGCGTCGCCGATTGCCGCCGCAACGTTTTTCACGAGTCCGTTCGTGCCGGGAAGTGCCGCTTTTGCACACGGAATCTCTTTGCCCAAAACATCTTGATACTTTTCGGGAACGGGCATAGCCTTGCCCATTGCGGCGAGAATACAGCCGTAGAACGGGTGCGTATGAATGGTTGCGTTTACGTTCTTGTCGCCTTTAAGCAAAATCGCGTGGATACCTTTTTCGCTGGTGGCTTTGTTCGTGCCGGTCCATTCGAGAGTTTCCATATTGACTTTTGCCATTTGTTCGGGTTTGAGCATAACGTAATCGATACCCGACGGCGTTGCGAGCATATATTGATCGTCGAGTTTGACGGCGATGTTGCCCCAAGTGCCTTGAACGAGGTTTTCGTCAAGAAGTCTTACGCCTGCGTCTTTGATGTTTTGCGCGACTTTCTTTTCCTCGTCGGTGACGACTGCGGTCGGTCTTTCCTCTTTTTGTTCCTTTTCACCGCTCTCGGCAGCCTTTTGTTGCTTTTGGTTGGTTTTGGAATATTTGAGTTTGAACACGACGTGTTCCAAAAGTGCGGCGACTGCGCCCATATGTTGCGTTCCGCCCTTCTTTTCCGCAAGGATTTCGGCGTTGCAAGCCTTGTCCAAAACGAGAGTTGCGGTGAAAACTTCGTCGAGAGTGCGTCCCGTCACGACCGCGCCCGCTTCGGGAAGCAAGCAGCAGTTGCGTTGACCCGAAAGAGCCGCAACCACGTCGGAAGCGACGTTCTTTTGCGCGCATTTGACGGAAACGCCGCAAACCTGCGCCATATCGTCGAGGATAGGCATAAGAGTTTTTCTCTTTTTGGAAAATTCGACGGTGCTGTCGCTGTCGACGATTGCCGCCGCATTAGCCTCTTTGTCCTGACGGATTGCGCAGAACAAGATAACCGCCGCCGCGCGGAAGTTGCCTTCGAGCGTTTCGATATTCTTGTCGTTGACGAAAGTCAAATCTTCTTCCTTTACGTCGGAATAATTTATTCTCGGACGAGTGATGACGATGCCGTCTTCTTCTCTGACCGCGATGTAACCGCTTTGCAAATACTTCTTTTTCGCGAGCATATTCGCGTATTTTTTGACGTTTGCAACAATCAATTCGTTCATACTATTCTCCTACTCTGCCGCTTGTGCGCACGACAGTTATTATTGCTTTATCGATATTATATCAAACGCAGACGAAAAATCAAGTTTTTATTTTTGCGGCGAAGCGCATTAAAACCGCTATTACTCGGCGTTTGACCGTTCGTATCGCAAGGCATACGAGTTGCCTTAAAAAAACGTCGGCGCACGATTTTGTGCGCCGACGACGTTATCGCTTAGTGAGGTTTCTTTTCAAATCTCGAATCGTCTTCGCACTTTACGACTGTCTTGAACACGTTTTCGAAGCGGCGAAGTGCCTCGTCGATGATTTCGTCCGTGTCCGCCATAGAGGTGTAAAGACGGCTGCCTGCGAGGGTGACGATTCCGTTCGCCATATACGCCGCGCCCATTTGTTCCATAGCAACCTTTCTTCTGAGCATTTCGGGTTTCTTTTTGAGCATCGGGATGACAGAACCGAGCAAGCACATATTCGAGAAGTCGTAGCTCATTGCGCCCGTGCATTCGAGGTGGACGATGCTGCCTTGATTGTAGACGACGTAAGGAAGATTGTATTTCTTCACGAGTGCTTTAAGACCCGTTGCAAGACGGTCGCCCGCTCTGCCTGCGACTTCGCACGCGTTGTTCTTTTCGATTTCGCAGATTGCGAGGTATCCTGCATAGGAACTGAGCGGGTTTGCAGCGAGAGTGCCGCCGACGTACGCTTTCTTGCCCATACCTGCAAGACCTGCCGCCATAAGCGAAACGTATTCTTTCTTGCCGCCTACGCCGCCTGCGGAAGGATAGCCGCCCGCGACGATCTTGCCGAATACGGTGAGGTCGGGATACATATCTCTGCCCGTACCTTGACGTTTGAATTTGACAACTTTGCCGTCGACGAGTTTCTTGTCGTCGATAATCCAAGGCTTGCCGTTGATGGTGACGGGGGTGTCGTCCACTTTGTAGCCGTATTGCTCGTCGAAGAAGTAACCTGCCGCGCCGTGAATGCCGACTCTGAAACCGGTGACGACTTCGTCGAAGATGAAGAGCGCGCCGTATTTCTTTGCAAGAAGTCTTGCTTTGAGGTTGTAATCGACGTCGATGGGACGAGTGCCCGATTCAGGACCGACGGGTTCGACGATGACTGCCGCCGTACCGCCGCGCATAACGTTCTTTTTGAGCATTGCTTCGAGCATTGCAAGGTCGTTGGGACGCACTTCGTCGGTGTTGTTGTAGCAACCGGGGATACCGTGAGATTCGAGGAATTGACGGCTTCCGGGGATCTTCAAGCCGTAAACCATTTGATCGGACCAGCCGTGATATGCGCCGCCGCATTTGATGACGCGTTTGTTCTTCGTCGCGCAACGTGCCACGCGGATTGCCGCCATAACGGATTCCGTACCCGAACCGAGCATACGGAACATTTCGCAAGCAGGCATCAATTCGCTGATTTTCTTTGCCAAAAGAAGTTCGCCTTCGTGGAAAAGACCCGTTACAGGACCGCAGTTGTTGAGAAGGTCGAAAACTTTTTCTCTTACCGCAGGGAAATTGCTTCCCAAAATGGTAGGACCGCCCGCTTGAAGGAAGTCGATGTATTGATTGCCGTCACGGTCGTAAAGATATGCGCCTTCCGCCTTTTCCATACACATAGGGAACGGGAAGTTGAACGCGAGGTTGTGTTGAACGCCGCCCGGGATGTACTTCTTTGCCTCAGTCGTGATTTCTTTTGACTTTGCGCATTTTGTATCGAAATGATTGAGAACGTCTTTGAGAGCGTCTTCCGATACGCAATAGATCGGTTGATCGGTCAAGTTCTTCAATTCTTGATTGATTTGCTTTGCATCTTGCCATTTGGAAATGCCGTAGCCGTTTGCCATAATTCGCCTCCGAGATTTTTAAGTTTGATATAATTATACCAAAGGCAAAACGGAATGTAAATACGCAAAACGGGCAAATAAACAATACAAAACCGCGTTTATGTCAAATACGAAACAAAAAAACGCAAACTGATTCAAACTATAAGTTTGAGGGGCGAAATCGCAAGGTATAAAACCGCTCTTGAAGCGCAAATATTAAAAAAGGTATTGCAAAGGGCGTTTTTTTCGTCTATAATGTCAGTACAATCCCCAAGGAGGAAACAAAATGAATAAAGCAGAATTTATCAAAGCAGTGGCAGCAAAAGCCGACCTTTCCATCAAAGACGCAACCGCAGCGGTAGACGCATACGCAGCAGTCATAGCAGAAGCACTCAAAGCAGGCGACAAAGTTGCAATCGCAAACTTTGCATCCTACGAAGTCAAAGAAAAAGCAGAAAGACAAGGCTTCAATCCCCTTACAAAACAACCGATCACGATCGCGGCAAGCAAAGCACCTGTCGTCAAATTCGGCAAAGCGTTCAAGGATTTGTTCAACTAATTGCTTTGATTTGAAATTAGCATAAAAAAGCACCGTCAGCGACGGTGTTTTTTTTTAAGGCACGGCTTGAATCAAAACCCAGTGTACATAGACGTACACGATTTTGAGGCAAGCCGTGCCTGACAAAGTTATTTGCAAAATAGCACGCTCAAACTATTTTCTACTAATGATTGAACCCGTCGTGGGGTCAATCAACATCGCCCAGTAATCCACCCCGTCACCGATGAAAGAAACGTAATAATAGTAATTTTCACGGTCGGCGGTGATGAGTTTGACGTAAATTTCGCGGTCGGCTTTGCCCTCGGCGTACTCTTGGTCGATTTTGTCTTTGAGGGATTCTTTGGCGATGTTGATAACGTCGTTTGCCGACAGTTTGCCGTCAAGGACGGAATTGAGTTCGATGTCCGACGAGGCTTCGCCTGCCGTGACCGTTATGGTCTTGGGAACGAAATCGAGTGCGATAGATGTCGTAAATTCGCCGCTCGACGAGCATTTTATCTCGCCCGAAACCGTCTTGTCGTCGGCAGAAATAACGTAGGAAACCGCCGTATAATCGTTACTTTTGAGAGGAACGATTTTAAGTTCGGTAAATTCGCAAACGTCGTTTGCCACGCCGTCGGCAATGAAATTCTTTTCGCGCCTACCCTTTTCGATACTGACGGCAAAAAGGTCGCTCTCGCCTGCATAGTACTGCTCGGTGAGTCGGGATATATTGTCTTTTTGCTCGTCGTTCGTTTTTTTGTTGCACGCGCAAAGCACGACGAACGAAAGCGACAAGCACAAAATTGCAACCAAAATCAAGCAAATTTTTCTTTTCATACGCAAAATATATTGACTCGGATTTGAAAATATGCAAAAAATCGTACATTTTGCCCTTAACCGACGCTTTTTTTCTTGAATAATGAACATTTTATGTTATAATCGATTATATACTGAAATAGGCGCGCGTGCGCACAAGGGGAATTATGGCGGAAAAGCCCGAAAACAACGTCTATATGCCGTCCGAAATTATTGAAAACGAGCAAGGCGAACAAACCGTAGAGGAAAAGTTTGTCACCGACGCTCAAAACGGACTCGCACAAAAAGACGTGGAAAACCGAATCGCCGAAGGAAAAGTGAACGGCGACACGAACGTTAAGACGAAAAGCGTCGCGCAGATTTTGCGTGAAAACATCGTCACGTTTTTCAATTTCGTATTTATCGCACTCGCACTGCTTATATTCTTTTTCGTGGACGCAGGCGAAAGTTTGCTTTCCATTTTGGGCAACTTCGGATTTATGTTGCTCATTATTTTCAACGCGCTCGTCGGAATATTCCAAGAGATGAGAGCAAAGCGTACGATTGACAAATTGTCGCTCATATCCGCCCCCAAAGCAATCGTTATTCGCGACGGCGAGGAAAAAGAGATTGCCGTCAAGGACATCGTGCTTGACGATTTGACGGTTTTGTCCACGGGAAGTCAGATTTGCGCGGACGCCGTAGTCGTGGAAGGTGCCATCGAAGTCAACGAAAGTTTGATTACGGGCGAACCCGACGCAATCCTCAAAAACCCCGGAGACGAGATTATGTCGGGCAGTTTCGTCGTATCCGGCTCTGCAAAAGCGCAGGTCGAACATGTCGGACTCGACAATTTCGCAACAAAAATCAGTTCGGGCGCAAAGTATTTCAAGAAACCCAACAGCGAGATATGGCGTTCTCTTATGCTCATAGTCAAGGTTATGGCGAGCATAATCGTGCCGCTCGGCATAATGCTGTTCTGCGTAAAGTATTTCGTGCAGAAAAACCCCGACGACGCAGAAAAGATGATAACCACCCTTCTCGGCTACAAGATAAGTTCGCACCTTTCCTCGACGGTTCTGGGCACGATAGCAACGGTTATAGGTATGATTCCGTCGGGACTCGTCGCGCTTTCCTCGACGGTATTTTGCGTGAGCGTTATGAGGCTTTCCAGGCACAAAACCCTTGCGCAAGACCTCTATTGCGTGGAAACGCTCGCAAGAGTCGACGTGCTTTGCCTCGACAAGACGGGAACTATCACCGAAGGCACGATGGAAGTCAACGAATTGCAACCTGCCAAAGGCAAGGACGCAAACGACATAAAACAAATCATTAAGAACGTCACGAGCGCGCTCGACGACGACAACGCGACGATAAACGCGCTTCGCGCCTACGTCGAGGATTTGAAAAGCGTGGGCGAAGTCGAACAAACAGTGCCGTTTTCCTCTCAACGCAAGTGGAGCGGCGCGAGAATAGACGGCGTTTCCTACGTCATAGGCGCACCCGAATTCGTGTTCAAAAAGCGCACCAAAGCAATGGAAAACACTATGTCGGAAATGGCGCAAAAGGGATTCAGAGTTATGGTTATCGCATCCTCGAAAAACAAGTTCGGCGACGGCACTCTGCCCAAAACTCTCGCTTTTGAAAGTTTCGTGTTCATAACCGACAAAATAAGAAAAGAAGCCCCCGACACGTTGCGTTTCTTCAAGCAGGAAGGCGTAAACGTAAAGATAATTTCGGGCGACAATCCGCAGACCGTAAGAGCGGTCGCTATGCGCGCGGGTCTTGAAGATTGCGACAACATCGTGGATATGTCCACGTTGAGCACCGAACAGGAAGTGTACGAGGCGGCAACCAAATACACGATATTCGGGCGCGTTCTTCCCGACCAAAAACTTATGCTCGTCAAGGCACTCAAAAAGGCAGGTCACACCGTCGCGATGACGGGCGACGGCGTAAACGACGTGCTTGCTCTCAAAGAAGCGGACTGCTCGGTGGCAATGGCTTCGGGTTCGGACGCGGCAAAGAACGTAAGTTCGCTGGTGCTTTTGGACAGCAATTTCTCGTCTATGCCGAGAGTGGTTGCAGAAGGCAGACGCTCGATAAACAACCTTGAACGTTCCGCCGCCCTCTACATTATGAAAACCATCTACAACACGTTGCTTGCGCTGTTGTTTATGCTCGTCATCGACCCTCTTCCCTTCACGCCGCAGAACCTCACCATTATGGGCGCGGTTACGATAGGTATGCCGTCGGTGGTGCTTGCACTCGAACCGAACGCGGACAGAGTTACGGGCAGGTTCTTGCCAAAAGTGCTTTCAAACGCCGTCCCCGGCGGAATCACAGTTCTGCTCGGCGCGATAGCGGTCATTATCTGCAACAGATTCTTCCTCACCGAAATCACGGCGGAACAATCGCAGACGGTGTTTATATGGATTATCACTTTCGTGGGATTCCTGCTTTTGTTCAAGGTGTCCTTGCCCACCAAACTTTCGAGTTGGTCGGCGTTTTTCGGAATCAGCGACTTTATGAAAGAGTTGGAAGCGGAAAAGGCTCGCGCGGAAAAAGCGGAAGCGGCGCGCGTATACGACGATTTCGACGAGAGCGAAAAGCGCGATTCTTTGAGAAACGGCGTGGTTATGAAAGTTCTCGAATCGGACAGCGAAAAGGACGTCAAAAAACGCAACAAACCGAAAAAAGAGCGCAAAAAACACAAGTTCGATAAGTCGAAATGGCTCATTTTGCTCAACTTGTTCACCTACGTTCTTATGGTGTTCATATTTGTGGGAATCTACTTCCTCTCTATCAATATCGAGATAAACGGCAAGACTATCGACGTCGTCGCGCTGCTTCGCACTTTCTTCCGTCTTGACAATCACGTCACTTGGGAAATGGGCAAAGCGATGCTTGCAATCGGCGCGATACTCACCGTCGCATACGTCGGATTCGTTGCTATGATGAATCAAATCAAACTCGAACACGGCGAGGCAATCGAAAAGAGATTCGAGCGCATCGACGCAAAGGCGAGAGCAAAGGATTCAAAGCCGCAAAAAGATAAGGTTAGAAAGCCGAAAATCGCAAAAAAGAAAAATATATCTAAGAAACAAAACAAAGTCAAATAAACTTTGACGCTTTACAAGGTGAATTATGAAACGCAACAATATGTGTCCGTTTTGCTACATCAAAAGCCTTTTCCAAAAGAAAAAGCCTACGAGCGTAAATCCCGAACTTGACGACTACGACAACGGCGTCGCGCTTACTCCCCCTATGGGTTGGTCAAGTTGGAATACGTTCAGAAACCGCATTAACGAAAAACTCATTCTCGACACCGCAAAAGCGATGAAAGACAACGGTCTTATCGAGGCGGGATACAAGTATATCAATCTCGACGACTGCTGGCAATCCTCTTTGCGGGACGAAAACGGCGAACTCGTCGGCGATTACGAAACGTTCCCCAGCGGCATTGCAAATCTTGCAAAGCAAGTCAACGCAATGGGCTTGAAACTGGGCGCATACACCTCTAACGGCACTCTCACCTGCGAGGACTTGCCCGCAAGCCTCGGCAGAGAGCAATATGACGCCTACACCCTCGCAAAATGGGGCGTAGAGTACTTCAAGTACGACTACTGCCACCATATTCCCATCTCTCGCTACGCACCGCTCGTGTATTCCATCAGCGTTTCGCAATTCGACTCGCACCCTATGGAATATTCCGTGCACAACGCCGTGCTTTCGGGGCTTGCGAGATTTATGACGGACACAAAACTGCCGAGCGGCAGTTACGTTTCGGGTCTTGACGCAAATCAAGGCAGAATCACCTACAACAACGTCGAGGTTGACGAAGACGGCAAATACGTCCTCACGATAAACATCAAAAAGAAAGGCTCGTACGAAAAGTATCTCATCGCCAAAGTCAACGACGGCGAGGAATACGAGATTCTTTTCCCGCCGCAAAAGCACTACAACCTCACCGCAAGATTCCAAGTTATCGTAAACCTCAACGCAGGCAAAAACAAAATAGAGCTGTTCAACCCCGTCACGAGCAACGCCGACAGCGAAATGTATCAGTATCGCCGTATGGGCAAGGCTCTCAAAGACGCTACGGCAAGAGTTGCGAAAGAGCGCAAACAAGCGGAAAAACCCATAGTATTTTCCATTTGCGAATGGGGTTGGGGCAAGCCGTATAACTGGGGCGCGAAAGCGGGCAACCTCTGGCGCACTACCCCCGATATTCGTCCGTGGTGGATTTGGATTAAACTCATCTACGAACACACCGTCAAACTCTACAAGTACGCAAGCAAGGGTCACTACAACGACCCCGATATGCTCGAAGTGGGCAACGGCAAACTCACCTACAATCAGAACGTGTCGCACTTCTCTCTTTGGTGTATGATGAACGCGCCGCTCATTCTCGGCAACGACTTGCGCAATATGAGCGAGCAGGTAAAGAGCATCGTCACAAACAAAAATATAATTGCAATCAACCAAGACCCCCTCGCAAAGCAAGCCAAACGCGTCAAAAAAGGCGTTGTGGACGTGCTTGCAAAACCCCTTGCGGACGGCTCGGTTGCGGTGTGCTTCTTCAATAAGTCCTCTCACAGTGCAAAAGCGAAATTCGACTTAAACTCGCTTGCCGACGACAAGTACGTCGCATTGCAAAAGCAATCCGAATATACAGCCAAAGAGCAATGGAGCGGCGAAAAACTCACCACAAACGGCACGATTTCGGTATCTCTCGAAAAGTGCCAAAGCAAAGTCTACATCGTCAAATAACGCTGTGGAAAACGGCATTGCGATAGCGAAACGCAATATAGCCTTGCAATAATGCCAACGCATTTTCAAAAAGAACGTTAAGCAAGTCGTATCGCAATAATCGTTGCATAAAACTTATTCACAAATAGCAAAGCCCCCGATTTTTCGGGGGCTTTGGTTTTAAGAAAGTTCAAATTGTTTGAAGTTGAATTTTCAGTAAAATATCACGCAATCTATTCGATTCGTTTTATTCTTCCTTATCCGTCGTCGAATCGTCGACTTCGCTCAATTCTTCTTCGTAATGCTCGGCGAGTGCTTCTTCAAACGGCTTTTCCGTTTCTGCTTGCGCGTCTTCTATTCTCGAATCGCATTCTTTGTCGCACTCGGCGCAGTTTTCGGAACATTCCTCGTCCTTGACGATTTGCGCCGCTTCGTTTTCCGCTCTGCGTATTGCCAGTTCTTCGCGCATTTGCTTCTTCGTCTTTTCGTCTATCTTGTAGAAGAACATCAAAAGCGAACTTGCAAGCATACAAAGTCCGGGAAGCAAGAAGTAGACGATCCACGCTTTGTTTTGCATACCGTCGGTGACGTAACCTGCGATTGCTTGCAGATTTTCCGCACTGCCTTGCACGCCGAACTGCGACACTTCTGCGTATTTTGCCGCGTCGTAGCCGATTGCACCGATAAACAATATACCCAGCGACACCGAGAGCGCGTTGGAAAGTTTGTTGGACATCGAAAGGATTGCAAACTGCGTGCCTTCGGTGCGTTTGCCAGTCTTCCACTCTTGATAGTCCACGATGTCGGCAGTCATAACCATAGGCAAATAGCCGTTAGGTCCGTATGCGAAGCCGAGGAAGAATTGATAAATCCAGATTGCCCAAATGCTTCTTCCAAAGCCGCCGCTCGGACTGAGCGTGTAAATGAGCGTTGAAATAAGCGTAACCGCAAAGCCGTAGAAACCTGCGACCATAAAGTACTTCTTTTCGCCGAGTTTCTTGTTTATGACGGGGTTAAGGACGATTGTAACCATTGAGGAAATCGCGCTCGTAATGCCGATTGCCCAACTGCACGCGTCGCCGTAAAGCGTACCCATACCGATAAAGGAAAGGTCGATGCCGTCGCGAATAAGTATGCAAGTTGCCTGCACCGCAATGCCGAGACCGATGTTTCTGCCGAAACCGAGAATGTACGTCCCAAAAACGATGAGCAACATCTTGTTGTTTTTGAGTTCCCTGAACATCTCTTTGAAACTCATACCCGCCGAAGTGTTGGACTTGACGACCTCTTTGCACTTGAAGTACATAAGAAGTTGGAATATGAGTCCAAGCCCTGCCATTATGCCTGCGGTAATGAGGTATTCGGTTTTGCCGACCGCGCCGTCCGAGCCTGTGAGTATGCACACGAAACTTACGAACACGCCCGGGGCGGCAAGCGCAACGGATTTGAGCGTGTTGCCAAGACCTGCCGCATTGTTGACTTCTTCACTGCTCTTTGAAATGAGCGAAAGCATACCTTGCGAGGGAATGTCCGCCATTGTCATCGAGATGTTCCAAAGCACAACGACGAAGATTATGTAAATATATCTGCCTGCGTTGGACGAAAACGGAATGTACACAAACGAAATCATCGTCAGAATTGCAAGCGGAAACGCCGAAAACAGAATCCACGGGCGCATTTTGCCTGCCTTGAAATTCGCTCTGTCGATGAGGTTGCCGATGACGAAGTCCGCAACGATGCTTATAAACTTCGCCGCCAGAATAATGCCTGCAACAGCCATCAAATCCGCTTGAAGAATTTTGTTGAAAAATTCCGCCTGATAACTGTTGATAAGACCGATGCCGAGATTTATGCCCATAAGTCCGAGAGCGTAAATCCACATATTTGCGGTCAAAGCACCTGCCTTTTTCTCTTTTTTGTTCATCAAATCTGCCATAATTTTCCCTTTGCGCAAACGCGCGAATATTGATGTATATTAATTATATATTAAAATAGTATTAATTTCAATACCGAATCTTGCATTTGTACGATATTTTCGAAGTCGGAAAAAACAAAAAAAGTCATTCGAGAATGACTTTCCACGCTTCAATAAGTTTTTCGAGCGAAAACTGTGCGTTCGCAGGACTTGTGGACGGCAAAAGCGTCGTTATGCCTTCGTACTCGGGATATGCGGACAAAAGATAGTGCAAAGAGGCTTTTCCGTTGCAATAGATATGCGAAATCTCGCTTTTTGCAACCAGCGACGGGATGTCGGCAGGCACGACGTTTGAAATCGCGCTGTCCTTGCTCGCTTCGATGTCGCACTCTTCCACGCTGTCGTAAAGCGCGATTTTGTTTTCACGCAAAAACGAGATACGCTCGTCAACGGTCGCCGAGTACAAATCGACGCCGAATATCGCCGAAAGCACTTTCCAAAAGCGGTTTTTGGGGTGCATATAATAAAAATTGTTTTCCACCGATTTGATTGACGGAACGCTGCCGAGAATGAGAATCCTCGACTTCGAGTCAACAACGGCGGGAAACGGGTGTTTTATATGGCGCATATTCATTTGACGAATTTATAATTTTATCGCTTCAAAAACTTCAAAGCCGATAACTTCAAAGGCGCAAATCGTTGCCTTGCATTTGAATTATCATCGAGTATTGCTTGTGGCTCAATCTCGAATAAATGCGCTCGCCGTAACGATTCAATATGTTTTCGCCGCTCAAATTCGTTGTGATTACGGTGGCAAGCCCTTTGGATTGTCTTTCTTCCAAAGTCAGAAGCAAATATTCGACGGTTACGTTTTTGAGCATAGGCTCTGTGCCGAGGTCGTCGATTACGAGCAAATCGCAAGAGATCGTATCGCTTAAAAGCGCGTTGCGCTCGGATATGGGCGAAGTGTGAACTTTGAGCATAAGCGAGCAGAACTCGTACGCGCTCAAAAACTGCACGGAATAGCCTTTTTCGACGATTGCACGCGCCATTGCGCTTGCAAGGCAGGTTTTGCCCGTGCCTACGCCGCCCGAAAACACCAAAGTTTTGCACTTTGACGTCGGAAATTTGGCAACGTATTTTTTCATCGAATCGTAAAGCGCGCTCGTGGCTTTTCTTTGCGCATCGTCGCGTATCTTTTTTAGGTCGCAATCCTCGAATGAAAACTTTGCTCTTTCGTCGATTTGGCACTCTTTTTTGAGATTTTCGACGTACAAATCCCATACGCACGAACAGACTTTGCCGTTTGCGTAGCCCGTGTCGTCGCAAAGCGGACAAGAGGGTTTGCTCTCGAAATCCTTTTCGGAAAAACCGTATTTTTCGAGAGTTTTTCTATACTTTTCGTGCGCTTTTTCCGCCGTTTTCGACTTGTCGTCGCCGCTCGCCATAGCGGCAAATTCGGCGTCGATGTACGCTTTGTTCGCCTTTGCTATTTCCTCAATCGAAAACGCCTTTTGCGCAAGCGCACGCGCGGCGGCTTGTTGCGCCTCTATATGTTTTTGACGCTCTGAAAGCGTTTTTTGCATAACTCTTTGTTTCATATCACCACTCGATGTCCTTCAAACTGTCTATACTCGTTATCACGCTTTTGAGTTCCTCTTGCGAGTAGGCGCGCTCGTCGAACGTCTTTTCTCTCGTCTTTTGACCGCTTTGCAACGGCGTGAATTTCTTTGCCTGCTCAACCGTCGTTATGCCGTTTGCCTTGTAGGTCGAAAGCAACTGATTGACGAACGGGGTCGGATAGGTTTTGCCTTCCGCCTGCTTTGCCGCATACATAATGACGTCGTCCGAGAATCCCCAAGTGACGTTCCAAGTGCGGTAGTATTCCCTATCCTGCGTCGTAACCGCGCGAGTTCTGCCGCTCGCCTCGATGATTTGCTTGATTTTGCCGTCGAGTTCGATTTGCGAAAGCATATATTCGTCGATACTCTTTGCGGTGAGAAGTCCTTGCTTGTAGAATTTTTCGACGATGTTGTTCATACCGTCGAGTGTGCGCACGCTGGATATAAAGCAATGGTGCGCGATTTTGGTGAGTGCTTCGAGGTCGAATCCCTTTGCCGTCCAAACCGCAATGTACACCTCGATTTCGTGTTCGAACGACTCGTAATAAATGCCGAGATTCTTGTTGACCGCAACGGCAATGTCTTTGAGATACTCGCGGTGCGCCTGATAGTCGTTCATTTCCTCAGCCGTGAATATGGACATACGATAGAATTCGTCGAGTTTCGCGTCGAGTTTTTTGAAATTCTTTGCGCCTTTGAGCGTCTTTGCCGCCGCAAGCACCGCGTCGAGTTCGTATCCCCAACTGCGAGTCCATTTGAGAAGCATTTGCTTTTCTTCCAGTTCCGCCCCGCCCTTTCTGCCGAGCGCGACGAGCACTTTTTGCATCTGCTCGGATTGTTGGTCGTATTCGGAAAGTTTGTTTTCAACGTCCTGCGCAGTGCGAACGCCGTCCGCCGCCCAGTTGCGCGCAACCGTGAGTATGTAGGGATATCTCACGCTCATACCCTTCAAATTGATGCAGTACTGCACAATCATAAGCATTGCGTCCTGCTCGATTTTGCTCTCGTCGAGGAACATATAGTACTCGTTATACTCGTTTGGCGTGAGCATACGTTCGGGGAAAAGTTGTTGAAGGTGCGCGTTAAAATCGTTCCACTTTTCGCTCTTGTATTTCTTGGGCGTTTGCATAGAGTGTTTGAGGCTCAGATACTGCACTTCGATCGGTTGCTTGCTCACGATTTGAACAAGTCCCATATCCTCGAAATACGAATACGCGGACACGATTTCCGCTTCCGTCATATCCAAACGCGCGCAAAGTTCCTGCACGCTGTTTTCCTTTTGCGGCGTCATACAAAGATACAAACCGTAAAGATAAACCTTGATTTGCTTTTCGTCGCAATAGGGCAAATGCTCGTTGATAAACAGATTATCCACGAGCGTAAACGTTTCCATCAAAAAGTCGCTTTGAAATTTTGCAAAACCCACGATTCTAACTCCTTCTATACAGCGTATAATGATAGCACAAAAAAAACCTACCGCCAACGCAAAATTTCGAATGATTTTCAAAAGACAATATGTTGTGCTTAAACTGCTTTATTTATCCTAATAAATAAAATATTTATATATTCTTCCACTACAAGAGTTATCGCCGAATACCTTAAATTCTAATTTTCCCCTTCCTCACATGTTTGGACTTCGGCGTTTGCGAGGCAATCCGCCTCGTTCGCTTTGGCTACAACACATTCACAGGATGTGTTGTTTAACGCGTCGCGCCCATACCGCCGTTCCCCTCTCTGCATAAATTTGAGGGAACCCACGGCGTCCGCTTCGCGTGGGGCAACACTGACGCGATTGACTTCGTAACAATCGCTAGTTCGTTGCGAGCAACGAACGGCAGACGGGCTGTTGGCAATACAAATCGGCTGAAAGCCGTGCCACTGCGCTTTGTGCGCCAGCTTCGCACCCAAACGGCGCAGTCGCTTGTACTGTCCGTCAAGCTCGGCGTTCGCTTTTCTCGCCGCCGTTGCGGCTCGCGTTACGTCTGCGAAATTACACATTCCGTTTATAGTTACTACTGCGCTCATAAAAGGTCGCCAAATCGATGAATAACGCGAAAGAGGCACCCGAACGGCAACCCTAATTTACTATGCGTAAATGAGTTGTCGGGCGGGTGCCTCTGACAAAGTTAGTCGCGATTTGGCGACCTTTTATTCGCTACGAAGGGCAATGGCAGGATCTTTCTTCGCCGCAATCCTCGACGGTATGAAACCTGCAAGAACGCTAAGTATAATGCTGACGAAGAACATTATAAGACATTGCCACCACGATACAGAAACGAGATTCTCGATGCCGAGTTTCCACTCGATGATTACGCTGCCGATGACGCAGACTATGACGGAAAAGATGATACCGATAAGTCCGGAATAGCCGCCGAGTATTGCGGATTCGGCAATAAAGACGCGGGATATGTCGCGCTTTCTTGCGCCGATGGAACGAAGCACACCGATTTCCTTGCGGCGTTCAAGCACCGAAGTGTAGATGATGATCGCAATCATTATGGTGGACACGATGAGCGAGATTGCGGCAAATCCGACGAGTACGCCCGTGATTGTGTTGACCATAGTATTGACAAATTCCATCATCGTGGAAAGGCTGTCCGAATAGGTTATGTCGTTGTCCGAAAGGAACTTGGCAACGTCGCCTTTTGCCTCGAAACTCGAACAATAAAACTCGATGCTTTGCGGATATTCCTTGTCGATAAATCCGAGTTCGCGCATAATTTCCGCGTGGTCGTTGCTGTCGGGTTTCGTGATGTCGATTTCGACTTCGTCGCCCGCTTTTACGATGTATTGCGGCTTCGGCGTTGCGTCAGAATAGTTGTATTTGTAGATTTCGATTACGCTCTCGTAAGAAGTTTGCGTATCCTTGTCGTCGCTTGGGTCGAGTGTCGCAACCGCGTCGTCGTAGAGTTTTTGCATCGACTTGATTGCTTGGTGATTTTGCGAGTGTGCAAGAAGCGCGTCGGTGAGTTGTTTCGTATAACCGATTACGCCGCCGATGGAACTTGCGATTGCGCCCTTCTTGGGACGCACCACGCCGACCACTTTTACGGTGTCGGTGCCGTCTGCAAACTTCATAGTGCGAGCGTCGACGTACGACTTGTCGAGAGTTGATTTGTCACCCATCGTCCAAAGTTCAATGCCGTTTTCGTTGGTCATAACGTTGCCGTCTTCGTCGAGCATTTTGTCGAGATAGTCAACGTTTGACATAAGTTTGTATTCGAGTCCCAAAATCTCGTCTATCGTGTACTTCTTTGCTACGAACGCGTCCTTGTTGATGAGAAGTTGACCGAGATCCGCGCTCGATTTCAAGCCGAGCATAAAGAGTTGATAGTCGAAAAGCGTATTGTCTTCGTTTACGACGACAACGACTTCGTTGGCTTTTTCGGGCCACTTGCCGCCTACGACTTCGTATTGAGCATTGACAAGCGCGGTGTTTTCGGATATTTCCGCCCACGGATCGCCTATCATTCCCGACAAATACGCCATAGCGTCGCTGATTGTCATTTGTTGACCCATAACGTCGATTTTGAGGTTTGTAAGTTGACCGCCGAGCAGTTGATTGAAATAATCGAACAACGAATACATATTTTCGGAATACGGCGTCGTTTTCATATAATTAGTATCGCTCTTGGGGTCGTCGACGTATACGTTGAACGACGTGCCGTAATTATACTTGACTGTCGCAAGGCTGTGATCGAACTCGGTGTCGATCTTTTGTTTCAATGCGTGCAAGTCGTTCGTCTTTTGCATTTTGGGGTTCGTGAACATCGCCGCAAGATTGCCGAGCACGAGTTCTGCGGTGATTTCGTTGTCAATAACTTCTTTATCGCTCGAACTGCCGCCACCGAAGCCCATAAGGTCTTGCATAAGCGAGGACACGTCGAGGCTCGACTTGTTGACGGAAAGCGGATAAGTTGAAAGCGCGCTTTCTTCGAGTCCGCGAACGTATGACGAAGCACCGTTAGAGAGCGAGAGAACGAGCACAATGCCGATGATGCCTATCGAACCTGCGATGGACGTCAAAAGCGTGCGACCTTTCTTTGCCAAAAGGTTGTTCCACGAAAGATTGATTGCCGTGCCGAGTTTCATACCCGCCCTGTCCGCTTTCTTCCATTTGAGGAATCTTTCGCGCAAGGACTTTTTCTTGGGCTTGGCGTTTTCGACCTTGACTTCTTTTATTTCGACGTCATCGTCGCTCTTTTCCACTTCGACGATTCTTTCGATGACGTTGTCGTCAACCTTTTCGTCGAGAATTTCCTTTTCTTCGTCCGCACTCGAATACGGCTTTGTATCGCCAACGACTTCGCCGTCTTTCAAATACACGATTCGTGTGCTGTATTCTTCCGCAAGCGTGGGGTTGTGCGTGACCATAATGACGAGTCTGTCCTCGGCGACTTCTTTAAGCAAATCCATAACTTGAATGCCCGATTCGCTGTCAAGAGCGCCCGTCGGCTCGTCCGCAAGGATAATTTCGGGGTTGTTGACAAGGGCGCGAGCGATTGCCACGCGTTGCATTTGTCCGCCCGAAAGTTGATTCGGTTTCTTCTTTGCCTGCGCTTCGAGCCCCACTTTTCTCAACGCTTCGAGAGCGCGCGCCTTTCTTTCCTCGCTTTCAACGCCGGCAAGAGTGAGGCTCATTGCGACGTTTTTAAGGATATTCATATGCGGAATGAGGTTGTATGATTGAAATACGAAACCGATACGGCGATTGCGGTAGGTGTCCCAGTCCACGTCGTCGTATTCTTTTGTGGAAACGTTGTCGATCTGAATGTCGCCGCTCGTGTAGCGGTCAAGACCGCCGACAATGTTCAAAAGTGTGGTTTTTCCGCATCCGGAAGGACCTAAAATAGAAACAAATTCGTTTTTTCTGAATTCTATGGAAACGTTGTTGAGAGCAAGAACGCTTTCTTCCTCAACCTTGTATTCCTTGGTTATATTTAAGAGTTTAAGCATAAAGCCTCTGAATCGATATATATTTGGCGAGCCATATAGTCCCGATACGGCGAATTTCCGCCATAAAAATTCCCGTCGGAAGTTCCGCAGCAAACGAATCTTAACGTTGCGATTTCGTTTGAATCCACAGTTTAACGGCGAACTTCCCCAAATAATTATACGCCATTGCGGAACTCTTAATAACTATAAAGTATAAGGATTATATCACATAAAAAACAAAAAAGATAGTGTTTTTAGGATTAAAACCGACAATTTTAATAAAATGTCGCTTTTACTACAAGTGTTCAAAAATTAAAAATGCCGATTATTATACTTATCGTAAATGCAGTTTAATATGTCATCTTACAGCAAATATTATACGATTCGTGTTTTTAACGTTTACCGTTTCATATGAATCGTTTATATCAACATTAAAACACCTTTCGTGTATTTATATGTCGAATTATGGCAAAAACAGGCGAAAAACCGCACAAAATAACACTAATCGTGTATTTTGAGCGATTTTAGATATTCTTTTTTGTCGTTCGGGATTCTGTAACTTTCTACGGCTTTTTGAATACTCTTGTTGTGAACCCACACGGGCAAAACCTTGTTTTCGATATATCCGACGACTTTGTCGTATTGCTTTATCAGCGCAAAACTCACATACCAACTTATCGCCATATTGACGTAGTACTCGTCCGAGCGGACTGCAATCACTTTTTCGAACTTGTCTATCGAAAAATCGTCGTCGAGAAAACTGCGCATTGCCGTGACGATAGCAAAGCGCACCGTGTAAGTTTCTTTTTGACAGAGCCATTTTTCGATATACTGCCAAAGTTCCGTTTTGTGCGTTGCAAAGCACTTTGGCGAGAACGTGTCGCAAACCGCCCAGTTGTCGATGTACGGCAAAAACTTTTCCGTCAATTCAATCGTGCGATAAAAGTCTTTTTCGTCCGATAGCAATATTGCGTGCAAAACGTTTTCTTCATAATACTCGTGCGGAAGGCTCTTAAAGAATTCTTGCTTGCCGCCGTTTGCAAACCGCTCGTCCTTTTCGAGATCTTTTGCCACTTTTCGCAAAGCAGGCATTCTCACGCCTATTATCTTTTCGGATTCGAGAGTAGGCACAAGCGACGAGTGAAACTTTTGGTATTTCTCGTCGCGATTGTCAAATAGCAGTTTTTCGATTTTGTCCATAGGTCAGTGTTTTAATAAATGCGATTGCGATTGTTAAAAGCGAATTGCCGTTTGAAAGCAAATTGTCAATTCGCGCTTGAAGATAATTGCGTTTTATTTTTTTGATAGCAAAACGTCGCGCAATCTCGGTTCAATGCAAGTCGCGTAAAACGATATGATTCAAAAGGCACTCGCAGCCTTCGCATATATCGTCGTAAGTCACATCGAAATTGCCCGTCCACCACGGGTCGGCGATGTCGCGCGGATTTGACGAAAAATCCAAAAGACGATAGATATTGCCGCTGTCGCCGACGATTTGCTTTACGGCACGCACGTTCCTTTCTTCTGCGCAAACTATATAATCGAACTCTTTTGCGTCTTTTGGCGTAATGCGGACGGCGCGGTGCGCAAGCACTTCAACGCCTTCCTCTTTAAGTTTTCTCACGGCAGGCGGATAGATGGGATTGCCAACTTCTTCAAAAGACGTTGCGCTGGACGCAACTTCGATTTTGTCTTGAAGACTCATTTCTTTTATCATTTGGCTTGCGACGCATTCCGCCATAGGCGAGCGGCAAATGTTGCCCAAGCACACGAACATAACTTTTATCATAAGCAATCTTTCAGCACTCGAACACAAACGACAAAGGACCGTCTTGCTCTTGTTCGATAAACATATGCGCGCCGAAAACGCCGTTCTTTACGACGATGCCTTCTTCGCGGATTTTCTCGGTGACTCTTTCGTACAAATATCTCGCTCTGTCGGGAAGTTCTGCGTGACCGAAATCGGGGCGATTGCCCGTGCCTTTGCCGAGCGTGCCTGCAAGCGAAAATTGCGATACGAGCAATATCTCGCCGCCTGCTTGTTTTATGTCGAGATTCATTTTGTCGTTCTCGTCGCGAAAGACTCGAAGTTTTGAAACCTTGCGAGCAAAGTAGTCCGCTTGCTCTTCGGTGTCGCCTTTTTCAATGCCCAAAAATATGGTAAGACCGGACGGGATTTCGCTTATGAGTTGTCCGTCAACCGACAATCTCGATTTGAACGTTCGTTGAATGAGTGCTCTCATATAATTCCTCTAATCCGCATTTTATCGTGCGTTTTTGCACGCATAAACTGCCGATAACGATATTTTAGTAAAAATTTAGATTTGTTTGTCGCAAGACCGTTTAAGCCATTTTAGTTTTGCTTATGACAAGACATTGTCGCTCGCTCATACTCGATTTTCGTGCTTTCGATTCTACTTGTCGCAAGGCTCTTTTTGCTTGTCGCTCTTCTTTGGCGGCGCGGCAAGGTACTGATAGAAATTACATTCCAGTTCGCTGTTATACAGTTTTCTCACCTTGTCGGCACGCGTACCGAAATACTTTTCAAACGCTCTGTACGACGTGATTGCATACACGCACCACTCGTCGAGTTTTCTCGTCATCGTGCCGAAATCCCTATACAAAATTTTCAATTCCGCCTCGTCCATAAGGCGTTCGCCGTACGGCGGATTCGTCACTATAACGCCGTGCGAAAAGCGTGACGAAACGTCCCTCATATCCCCGACTTGCAAATGGATTTTGTCTTTTACGCCCGCTCTTTCGGCGTGTTTTTGCGCAAGTTTTATAGCGTCTTTGTTTATGTCGAAACCGCTTATATGCAAAACTCTGTCCCGTATCGAGTCCTGCGCTTCTTGCTGTACGAGTTCTCTGACGTTCGGCGCGTTTTTGAAACTTTCGCACGCAAAATTGCGATTCATACACGGCGCGATATTGAGTCCTATCAACGCCGCTTCGATAGGAATCGTTCCCGAACCGCAAAACGGGTCGATAAACGCTCTGTCGGGATTCCATACGGAAAGTTCTATCATAGCGGCGGCGAGCGTTTCGCGTATGGGCGCGTCGCCGAGATATGTTCTGTAACCTCTTTTGTGCAATCCCTCGCCCGACGTGTCGAGAGTCACCGTCGCAACGTCGCCGCATAAAGACACTTCCACGTCGTAAACCGCGCCGCTCTCGTCAAACGAGCCGCCGAGCGTGCTTGCAAGTTTGGATATTATCGCTTTTTTGGTTATGCTTTGAATCGAGCGCAACGCAAACAATTTGCTGCTTTGCGATTTTGCATTGACGATTATGCGGCTATCGCGCGTCACGATATCTTGCCACCGCATAGCGAATATGCCGTCGAAAAGGTCGTCGAAAGTTTCCGCTTTGAACTTGGCAAGAACGATGCGCACTCTGTTTGCCGTGCGCAAAAACACGTTTGCCCGAAGCACGTCCTTGTAGTCGCCCTCGAACTCTATGCGCCCGTAATTTGCGCCGCTCGGATTGTAACCGAGCCGCAACAATTCGCGCTTGCATACGGCTTCGATTCCGCTTGCGGTCGCCACTTCAATATTAAGTTTTCCGTCAAAAATACTGTCCATTCGTATAGTTTTTCAGCGTCAAATTGCGATTGCAATTTTATTGCTTTATTGCACAATTCGGCGTTTTACGTTGCGGTTTTAGCATTATAAACGTCGCATCGTGCGATTTTATAGATTCGCTATATCTTTTATGACTTCGCTTGCCATAGTCATTGCGGCAATGGCAGGGGCAAAGCAAATACTGCCGGGGATATGCCGTCCTTTCTCTTCGGGCGTGTCCTTTGGAATGAGCGGCGTTTCCTTCGAGTAAACGACTTTGAGAGATTTTATTCCCCTTGCTTTAAGTTCCTTGCGCATAACCTTTGCAAGCGGGCAAACGCTCGTTTTGTAGACGTCGGCAACTTCAAAATTCGTGCCGAGTTTGTTGCCCGTACCCATACAGGAAATTATTCTTACGCCCTCTTCTTTCGCGCGTTGAATGAGTGCAAGTTTTGCGCTCACGGTGTCGATTGCGTCAACGATATAATCGTAGTTTTCAAGCGGCACTTCGTCCGCCGTATCGGGCATATAAAAGAGGTCGTACGTTTTGACGTTGCAATCGGGGTTGACGGATTTTATCCTCTCTGCCGCAACTTCCGTTTTGCGCCTGCCAACCGTGTTCGTTGTCGCCAAAATCTGACGATTGAGGTTGCTTTCGGAAAACACGTCGTTGTCCAAAACGGCGATAGTTCCCACCCCGACTCTTGCCAACGCTTCGACGACGTAGCCGCCTACGCCGCCCACGCCGCACACCAAAACTCGCGCGGATTTGAGCGACTCGATTTTGTCGCCGATAAGCATTTTCGTGCGTGAATACATATCTTCCATAATTTCAATCCTTTATAATGCCTCGTCTTCTCAATTCCTCGCCCGTGTTTTCGCGCTTGGGTTTTTCCTCTTTGGTGACGAGCGCGCCGAGCGTGTTTGCACTGCTCTCGCAATAGAGGTCGTAGTAGTTAAGTTCGCCTCTCATACGCTTTTGGTGCAAGGTTTTCGAACTGCACCATACGATAGACGGAAGCGCGATTACAACGAGATACAGCGGTCCGAAAATCAGCGACTGTATCGTGTGTCCGTACTCGTGTACGCGAGCGTCTTTCGTCCATACCTCAGGACGATTGCCGTTTACGAATATGAACGAGCCGAGCGACACGCCGCCCCAGTTTCCGTCGTGATAGGTGAGAATCGCGCCGTGATAAAACTCGTGCTTGCAACGTGCGTAGCGAACGAACAAAAAGAGCCCCATGACCGTTTGCAACAGTCCCCAAGTGCATTGAACGCACCAGTACAAAACGCTTTTCAAAACATTCGTTGCTTTCATAAACTCACCTCGTAATCATTGTACATCAAACGAGCGGATAAATCAACCGCGCATTGCCTTTCGCCTTTGCGATTAACGCTAAAATCGCCGCAAATTCTCAAAATTCCGACGTCGGATTCGCAAGAGATAAATAATCGCAAAAACGCAAACAATAATTGACAGCAACACTTATTGTGTATTATTATATAACTACAACAAATCAAGGAAGAAGATATGCTGCACAGTTGTTTCCCCGAAAGGTTAAAATCTCTCAGGCAAGAGAAAAATATGCTACAACAGGACCTTGCCGAACATCTCAAAGTGTCGAAATCCACGATATCGGGATGGGAAGTCGGTCGCAATCAGCCGAGTTACGACACGTTGATTGAACTGAGCATATTCTTCGGCGTATCCGTAGACTATCTGATAGGCAGAAGAAACTACTAAAAAGAATTAAGCACTCAACGAGTGCTTTTTTTATTATATATTATATAGATTTATAATTTCCTTTGTCGTTTTTAATGCATACAAGTATGCTTTGCGCGTGCCACTCTTTTCTTGTGCATTGTCGTTATAAAAAAACACGCAAATGTCGCTTTTATCAATCATATGCCGATTTCTGACAACATACACTGCTCTATTTGCTTTTTTCACACATTCAGGCGCATATGTATCGTCATATATATTTAGCAGATATTGCTTATAATCATCGTCAATATACAAATATTCCGCTCGAACATACACAATCTTGAAAACGTCGCAAAAATCTTTTTTTAGTTCACGCAAGCAAGATAATGCTAAACTATTGAATTTTCCTCTACTACCTAATAAAAACATTGTCACACCGCGTCGAATCAACTCTGTAAAAGTATTTTTTACTTTTTGTTCTAATTCTTCTGTTGCCAGCACATCTCTGTGTCCTATAACACAACACACCATAAGAAACACCTCAATACCATTGTGACAAATATATGCTATCTGTAATTTTTACAGATGTCAAGATTTATCTGTAATTTTTACGGCATACTAAATATATGAATTTTCAAACAAGACTAAAAGAATTAAGAAAAGAGGACGGCGTAACTCAAAAGACTCTTGCGGCGGCGATAGGCACGACTTCAGACTGCATAGGGTTTTGGGAAAACGGCAGAAGCGAACCGTCTATAAGCGAGATAATTGCGCTTGCAAAGTATTTCGGCGTAACAACCGATTATTTGCTCGGCATAGCAGATTCGTATTAAAAAAAGCACTCGACGAGTGCTTTTTTTGTTATATTCTGTCTTTTCATATATGTTTTATTTATAAAATACATGTTAACTAAAACCTCGATATTGAGATGAAGAACAAGGAAACGCCCTTTTGCGAACCCGCCCAGCGTACTAAATCGTACGTGACGGGTGAACAAAAGGGCGTTGACGACGTTATTCGCTCAATAGCGAGGTTTTAGGCGCGATTTAGCGAGGTTTGGTATATAGCGTTGACGGCACGCTCATAGTCAAAAGTATCCACCCCCACGATAATGTTAAGTTCCGAAGAGCCTTGGTCTATCATACGGATGTTGACGTTGGCGTCGGCAAGCGCGGTGAAAAGCATTGCGGCTGTGCCTTGTCGCGAGGTCATATTGTGTCCGACGGTGGCGATGAGCGAAAGTCCGCTGTGTATCTCGATGTTGTCGGCGTTGATGGATTCTTGAAGCGCGGCAAGCACTTTTTGCATTTTGCCTGCGATGTACTCGTCGCGGATTACGACGGAAAGCGTGTCTATGCCCGACGGAACGTGCTCAAACGAGATTCCCTCAAATTCGAGAACGGACAAAACCTTCCTGCCGAAGCCGATTTCGGAATTCATCATATCTTTTTCGATATTGATAATCGTAAATCCCTTTTTGCCGGCGATTCCCGTGATGACCTTCTTTTCTTTGGGCAGATTCTTTTCCGCAACGATCATAGTGCCTTTGTGGGTCGGGTTGAACGTGTTTTTGATATTGATTGGGATGCCCACGCTTCTGACGGGGAAAATGGATTCGGGGTGCAAGACTTCCGCGCCCATATACGCAAGTTCGCGAAGTTCGCGATAACTGAGATAATCGATGATTTCGGGATTGTCCACGATACGCGGATCGGCGGTCAAAAAGCCGTCGACGTCCGTCCAGTTTTCGTAGACGTCCGCACCGACGGCGCGTGCGATAAGCGCACCCGTAATATCCGAGCCGCCGCGTGAAAAAGTGGTGATTCTGCCGTCCTGATTCGAGCCGTAAAAACCGGGGATAACAGCATATTCCACCCCGTCGAGTTTTTGTTTTATGAGGTCGAGCGAATAGTGCATTTGCAGTTTTTCGCCGTTGAATTTTACGATATTTTGGGTGTCGATAAACTCGAATCCCAACTTCTTTGCCAAAATCAGCGCGTTGAGATATTCCCCTCTCGAAGCGGCGTAGTCGCTGGATACGCTGTTGTCTATGCCTGCCTTTACCTCGTCGAGAACGGGGTCTATGTCGAAGTCGAGATCGAGAGCGGACACGATGTCCTTGAAGCGTTTTCTTATAACCTCGAAAGATTGCGTGCAGTTGCCCTTTTCCGTCTTTTCGTTGAAGCACGCGTAAAGTGCGTCCGTCACTTTGACGTCGGCTTTGTTGCGTTTCCCGGGTGCGGAAACGACGATATATTTTCTTTGCGGATCGCTTTTTATGACGTCTATCACGCGGGAAATGGTTTCGCCGTTCGCCATAGAAGTGCCGCCGAATTTGCAAACTTTCATATCGAGTCCCTATATTATGTTATGCGCCGAATCTTTCGTTAGACATCGGCAAAGGACAATTATTTTATCTTTTTGGCTTCGAAATAATATCTTTTTTCTTCCGCTTCGCCCATAGAGAACGCCTTGCGGCAAAGAGTGCCGTTTTTGAGGACGTAATCGAACAATTCTTCCTTTTCGATTTTGGGCATAGCGATTGCGACGCCGTCGTTGCGGGAAGCGACGTCTTTGAGGTGTTCGATGCCGTGAATGTAGTCGACCGTGCCGCCGTGCGCTTTCAGATACTCGTCGATTGCGCTTTGGATATCCTTGATTGCCTTTGCGCCTATGCGGTCAACCTTCAAAACGTACTCGCCGTTTTTGTCGAACGCTTTAACCTCTTTCTCGCCCGAAAGGTTTGCTTGCATATAGCGGATAAAGTCCTCGCCTACGCCGAAAACAAAGCGGTGAATCGGCTCGAAAACTATGCCGTCGTCGTGCAGGTTCTCAACCTCGCAAAGTGCAAATCTTGCAGGATGAACTGTCTTTTCTGCATCGGTTAACCCCTCTTTTATGCGATTCCAGTGCGCTTGCGCCGTCGCAAGAGAGTGGTTGCCGTCGCCCACTGCGAATATAAAGTCGTTCTTGCCCGTGCCGTAGAGGTCTTGCACGGAATCGACGTATTTTCCAAATTCGTCTATGACGATTTGCGAGTCTATTCTGTACCCTTCGAGGTGTCCGCCGCCCATATTCAAATCGAAATCGTACACCTTTTCGAGTCCTTCCCTCGCCGCCCAGATAGGCTCGATAACCGAGTGTTTTCTGTCGTCGATGAGAAGCATAATGTGCGGAAGTTCGACTGGTGCATCCTGCCTAATTTTGAGGCGAGGCGGTATTCTGTCGAGAACCACGCCTTCCGTTGAGCGTATGTATGCGTTTGAAGGATGAGTGAAACAATAGTCTTCCAAATCCACCGCAAGCACGATTCCGAGCCTCGAAATTCCGCTTGCCGTCGTGCGTTTGCACACGATGAAACTGTCTTTCAAAGTTTTGAAAACGCCGCCGTCGAGATACTCTTTCATAGTGCGGTTGATATTGTCTATTCTCTCGTCCTTGTCGCTGTCTTCGAGGTACGCTTCGGGAAAAATGAGTTTGAGCGTGCTGTCCGCGCCGCCCACGAAATCTTCGAGTTTCTTCCAGTAGCCACGCTCGGACGTAAACTGATCGCAAGCGACGACCGACCATTTTTGATGGTCGCAATTATTTGGTACGAGTATGTCGCAACTTCTTATAGTTTTCATTTGAACCTACCGTTTCTGCGGATCTTGCCGCCGAGTTTTCTCGATGCGTGAGCCTCTCTCAAAGCGATTGCCGTCGGCGAAATGCCGTATGCGTCTTCGATTTCGTCTTTGAGTTTGTCCATAGTCATATAACGCTTAATCTCGCCGTGTTTGACGACGGATATAATGCCCGTTTCCTCGCTGACGACGATTGAAAGCACGTCGGTGTCCTCGGTTATGCCGATAGCCGCGCGGTGTCTTGTGCCCATCTCTTTGTTGACGTTGCGTTGAGTGAGGGTCAAAAAGCAACCTGCCGCAATAATCTTGTTGCCTCTTACGATAACCGCACCGTCGTGAAGGGGTGCTTTGGTGTTGAAAATACTCTCGAAAAGCGGCGCGCTTAACGTTGCGTTGAGGCGCGTACCCGTGTCGAGTATGTTGTCGTGAATGTCCCCTGCGCTGTCGATGATTATAATCGCGCCGACGTCTTGCTTTGCCATATCTTGACAAGCGGTCAGTATTTCTGCGGTTGCATCGCGAAGTTCGTCGTCGCTGTTGTGCGTTTCAAAACCTTTGGACGTCGAAACCTTTTGGAACAGGTTTTTCAAGTCGTTCTGATACACCACGCAGGCGGCGACTATGTCGAACACCACCACGAAGTGCATAACGTATTTGGCGATTGCCAAAATGTTTCCGCCGAGCAGTTCGGACAGTACGTTGACGAGAACGTCAAGCACCGCGCCGAGCAGCAAGAGGAAAAACACTTTCATATTGCGCTTGTAGACGAAGAAACTCAACATAATCGCGAACACGGTCACCAAAATGACCATATCGATTATGAAGTACAAGTTGACCCCTTTTGCGTATTGAGCAAAGTTGTATGACATATATCCCTCGCAATCCGCAGTTTTTGCGGAAGTTTAAGTCTGTTTTCTTTGGTAAATCTATATCGTGCTATCAGATGTCGAACTCGTCGAAAACGTTTCCGCCGCCCGAAGTGTGATCAGAATCGTCGTCGGAATCGTCTTTTTTGTGGACGTGACGTCTTTCAAACTCGTCGAAAGTGTCGGACACGTCGTCGCGGCGGTCGTAGCCGTAACCGCTCGGGTGTTTCTCGAAATACTGCTCTCTCGTGTCCGTATCTCTAAACTCGTTCGCTTGCTTTCTGAACATAACGGAAAGCACGATAACCGCCACGAGATACGCAAGGAACACGCATATCGCAATCGCGCTCGACACCGTTTGTATCGGGGTGGTAATTTCGCCTACGATGTAACCGAGTTGCGCCAAAGTGTCGGCGATTTCGCTTGCAAGTTCTTTATCCGCGCCGATTGAAACTATGGCAAGATTCTCGCCGAGCACGCCTATACCGTAAAACACCATATAAATCGTTGCCAAAATCGCAAACGAGTTGCGTTTTTCGACGGGATTGAGTTTGTATTTCTTTACAAAAATCAAAAGATACATCACAAGATATGACGCAGGCAAAAGCAACGCGTCAAGCACGGTTGACGTGACGATATACACGTTTGCGTTCAAAATCGCGAAACTCTCGATTACGCCCACAATCAATCTCGGTACGGCGGTGAAAATCATCGTCCAGTAGCAAAAATCGTTGCGGGAAACGTAGTTTGCGTGACGGCGCGCCACGATGTAGTAAAGTATGAGCGCAAGAAGGAAGGTCACCACCGCCGGCACGAGTCCGTAACTGAAAATAATCGAGAATACGCCACTCAAAGTGCTGAGCCTCGACGCTTCCGAAATCATCGATTCGATGTCGAGATAAATGGGGAAAATATTGCGCACGAACGTCGCAAATATGAGTCCGAGCCATATCCAAACGTAATATTTTTTGTCGATTTTGTTTTGCATTTTCTTCTCCTTAAATCACAAGCAGTTGCAATATCGCCTCGTGAATCGCGCTCAAATCCCCTCTCTTGCCCGTAAGCACGTCGAATTGCAGAGAGTGCAGATAGTCCACGCAACGCTTTAAGCGCATTTGCGAATAGTTTGCCGACGTCTTTCTCAAAAAGTAAACCGCGCCGCTCTTCATTCCGAGCAGTTTGGCAAGGTCGTCGTTGGACATACCCTTGTTGAGTTCGGCGTGCAACATATTGCGATACTTGTCGTAAAGTCTGTTGATTATCGTGACGCCGCGTATGCCGTTTTTGAAGAACACGTCAAGCACTTCCAGCGCCTTTGCGGCGTTCTTTTCGCTGACGGCGTTTGCGAGTTCGTAGATTTGAAAATCGATGTCCGCACTCACCATTTCGCACACGTCGACTTTGGTGATTGCGCCCTCGCTGTACGATTTGAGTTTCTCGATTTCGATTGCGATGCGAGCCATACTGCCCTGCGTTCTCGATATGAGTTCCAAAGCGGCGTCGCGCTCAATCTTCTTTTGCGGCGGTCTTGCTGCGATAGCGTTTATTTCCTCGATAAGTTCGCTATCGTCGAGGCGAGAACAGTTGACGACTTGCGCTTTTTTGCTCTTGAAAGCCTTTTGAGCGTCGTCGTCGCAATCTATCACGAGCACGCTCGTTTCGCACGGGTCGGAAACGTACTTTTCAAACGTAGCCTTGTCGCTTTCGGTCGGTGCGTTTTCCAAACTCAAAACGACCACTTTGCGCTCGTCGAACATCGGGAAAGTGTACGCCGAGTCCACCGCCTCGCTCATACCGTTGTCGCCCGACAAACGCGAATAGTTGAAGTCGGCGTATTCGGGGTCAACGACGCTCTTGAAAGAGGACAGCACCTCGTCTTTGAGATACTCGTCGTCGCCGCACACGATATAGACGGGTGCAAATTTTGCCTGACCGTCTTTTACCGCTTGAAAATGTTGTTTGAATTCGCCGTATTTCATACCATTACGCGTAGCGCGCGTTCGCGCATATTATTTTATGATATTATATAGTAACATTTTTATAAATATTTGTAAAGTCTTATATCTTTGCCTTGAGTTTGCGTTCTTACTAAAATCTTAAAATAAAACTTCCCCCTTCCTCATGTGTTTGGACTTCGGCGTTTGCAATGCAATCCGCCTCGTTCGCTTTGGCTACAACACATTCACTGGATGTGTTGTTTAACGCGTCGCGCCCAACCGTCGTTCATATTTTTCCACTTGCGCACACAGTGCGCACACACCAAGCAGGCACTCGCACGGAATTGCGGTTTGAGTTCTTGCTCGTCTTATTTTGAGAGTAAAGAGGGCTTGCGCGGTTAGTGATTGCGAGAACAAGTGCGGTTTTTGTCAATCGCACAAAAGATTTACGTTTCTATTTAGGTGATTCCCACGCTTCGCTCTGAATGACAAAGTGGGCGATTGACTTTGCCGCAACGCCGTTTGAGCAATGGGTCATCGCCTTGCGATTCCAATTTCGTCTTCGAAAAAGAATAATTCAGACAAATAAAAAATCCTCGCAATCTGCGAGGATTTTTTTCATAACACTTTTTTCAAAAACTCTTTAAGCCTGTCGCATTTCGGATTCGTGAAAAATTCTTCGGGCGGCGCTTGTTCCAAAATCTTGCCTTGCGCCATAAACAAAATTCTCGTGCCGACCTCTCTTGCAAACGCCATTTCGTGCGTTACGATAACCATCGTCATACCCTCGTTTGCAACTTGCTTTATGAGGTCGAGCACCTCGCCCACCATTTCGGGGTCGAGTGCCGACGTAGGCTCGTCGAAAAGCATAACTTTGGGGTTCATTGCAAGCGCACGCGCGATTGCCACGCGCTGTTTCTGTCCGCCGCTCAAAGTCGATGGATAAACGTCCGCTTTGCTTTCGAGCCCTATACGCTTCAAGAGTTCGTCCGCACGCTTTTCGGCGTCCTCTTTGATTTGCTTTTTCGAGGTGTAAACGAGCGGTTGAACGCTCTTTGACTCGGCGTGAGTCGCGTGAGTTATTTTGCGCTCGGTCTGCTCGATTTTTTCGGTCAATCCGAGTTTCTGTTTGGTAAGTTTCGGGTCGTAAACCGTGTACGTTTTTCCGCTTATTTCTTTCGTCGATTTCGTGCTTTCCCACGCAGAAACGATAGGTTCCAGTAGCGATTTCAACGCTTCAAGTTTGGATTTGAGCGTTTCGACCTTTTTGTCCACCTTCTTGTTATACGCCGCGCCAAAAAGAGAATACCACTTGTTGTACACGGGTACGAAAGCGTTTTTGCGCTTTGCTTTTCGCATATTTTTTACCCCGATTTGAACGGGCGCGAGCGTGATGTTTTCCTTGACCGTCATATTGCCAAACAAATTGAATTGCTGGAAAACCATACCCATTTTTTCGCGCTGTTCGTTGATGTCGACTTTGAGGTCGGCAAGGTCCACGCCGTCGAACATAATCTTGCCAGCGGTGGGGTCTTCGAGGCAATTTAGGCAACGCAAAAACGTGGATTTGCCGCCGCCGCTCGGTCCTACGATTACCACCCTTTCGCTCTCGTTTATCGTTTCGGTGATGTCGTCGAGCACGAGCAAATCGCCGAATTTTTTTGTTAGATTTATTGCGCTCAACATACTTTACGCCTCCTCGATAAATTCTTTTTTCTTGCCGCGCACTTTTATGCGCGTGTAGTTACGGTCGGTCTTTGCCATCTGCTTTTCCACAAGTTTGAGTATGCCCGTAAGCCCCATAACGATAATCAGATACATACACGCCGCAATCAAGAGCGGGAAGAGATAATCGAACGTTCTCGACTGTATAATCCCCGGGACTTTTCCGAGGTCGAGTATGCCGACGTAGCCGACGATTGCCGTTTCTTTGACGAGGGTTATAAACTCGTTGAAAAGAGGCGGCAACACGTTGCGCACCGCTTGCGGCGTAACGACCTTTATCATAGTTTGCGACGTGGACATACCGAGCGACCTGCCCGCTTCCATTTGTCCGTAGTCAACGCTTTCAAAGCCTGCCCTGACTATCTCGGCAACGTATGCGCCCGAGTTGAGACCGAACGTCAACGCGCCTATAAAAATGCCGTTGTCGGACGATGCAAGCACTACGAAGTACATTATGAACAGTTGAAGCACTACGGGCGTGCCGCGAATGATCATTATGTACGTTTTGGATATCGTCGAAAGCACTTTGAGTTTGCCCGTCTTTTTGTTGACGTAGTTTATCATTGCCAAAACTACGCCGATAGCCACGCCTATGAGCGTGGCAAGCAAAGCGATGAGCAGTGTGTTTCCAAGTCCTTGAAAATACAGTTTGTATCTGTCGTCGTATATGAACGCGCGGTAAAACCGCTCGGAAATTGTTGCTGAAAGAATCATTATATCACCCGTTTCGGCATTATTTGAGCATCAATTCGGCAGGGATTTTGTCCATAAGAATTGCGTCGATACGTCCGTTTTTGAGGTCTTGCAAAGCGAGCGCGTATTGCTTGTATTGCTTGACGGTCGCACCTGCCGCCGTGACGGTGACGTCTTGTCCGTCCTCGTTTTCATAGGTATATCCCGCGCCCTTTGCCGCGCTGATGATGAGGTCGCCGCTCGTGCCTTCCTGCACGCCTACGGTTTTGCCCGCAAGGTCCTTGACGCTCGAATACTGACCGTTTTCGGACACGATGACGAGAGTGGAACTCGAATACACGTTGCTGAAATCAACCACTTGCTTACGCTCGTCGTTGATTGTGATTCCCGCCGCGCCGACTGCGTCGCCCGTCGAATTTGCAACGTTCGTCGCAACGACGTCAAACACCACGTCTTTCAATTCGAGTTTTTTGCCGAGATTGACGGCAACTTGCGACATAATCGCAACGTCGAGTCCGACGATGTTTTCGCCCTTGTAGAACTCGTACGGCGCAAAGCCCGCTTCGGTGTACATCGTCACCACTTCGGTTGCCGAGCCGAAATCCCAACTCGTTTGCAATCCGTCGGGCGCAACTGCGCTCTCGCCGCCCTTTTCCTCGTTTGCGAGCGCGGAATAGTAATCCATATATTGATTCATTTTTCCGTTTGCAAGCCACTCGTCGATGACGACGTTGACTGCGTTCAAAAGAGTCGTGTTGCCCTTTTTGACGGCAATGCCGAAGTCTTCTTGAAGAAGGTCGATTGCCGCGACGGCAACGTAATTTTTGTCGTCGCCGTTGCACGCAACGAGCGCGAAACTCGCGCCGATAACCACTGCGACAAGCATAAACGAAACAACGAATTTTGCCATTTTTTTCATAGTTTTATATCTCCGAAAAACTTATATTTTTAATTTACCGACATATAATAGCAAGCGACATTTATTTTTGCAACCGTTTTTGCATAAAATTTAGCAAAGTTTTTATATTTTTTTGAATTTTGTGAATAAATTTATAATTATTCGGTATATTTATACATTTTCGACAGAATATACGCATAATCGCGCGCAAAATACCGTTTGACCCGTTTTTTTATTTGGTTTACTATATCCTTATTCTAACAAGCATAATATACGCGCGCATATGAACGACATACTTTTGATAAACACGAACAACGCCCTTAAAACCGACTTTTTCGAGAAAGCGAAAAAGTGTATTTCCGCATACGAAAACGAGTACGTCAAATTCGATTTCAAAACGGTAAATCTGTCCGACGAAAACTTAATCGCAAAGGCAAAATCGGCAAACGCAATATTGTTTTTCGCAAGCGACAAGCAAGAAGAACTTGCGGTAGATTCCATACGCAAGCAACTCGGCTTATATGCGCAAATCACAGCTTTTTCCCGTCGAAACGGCAACGTAAACTGCGACTTTTGCATTGTACAAGACAAAAACGGCGGAATATACGAGGGCGAAAAAGGCTTTTCCGACAACGCCGCTTTCGGTCGCGAAGCGTACGATGTCGAGAGGTACAGCGAACTTGAAATCGAGCGCACCGCACGCGTTGCGTACGAACTTGCAAACGACTCTCGCCGCACGCTCACGCTCGCAGACAAAGCGGACAAACTCACCACGTCGAAACTCTGGCGCAAAATCGTCGCCGACGTCAACGAGGACTATCCTTTCGTGTCGGTGAATATGCAAGACGTTGCGGCAACCGTAGACGCAATAATCGCAAATCCGACTTCTCTCGACACCGTCGTCACAACCGCCCTTTTCGGCGATATACTCACACAAACCGCAAAGAGTTGCTTGGGCGAAACGCCGTCCGTTTCGTACGTTTGCGACACCCCTCTTGCGATGTACGGATTCGTACAAACGACCGCTCGCGAAATCCCTTCCGTAGAATCCTTAATCCGCTTTATGCTCAAAAACTCATTCGGAATCGAGTGAAAACCACTTGTCATTAAAAAACGCGCCGAGCAATTCGACGCGTTTTTTTGTTTTGATTCTTATTTCTTTTTTCCGAATAATGCTTTACCGAGTTTGCCGACTTTTCCGAAAATCCCCGTAATGTTTTCTATCAATCCGTTTTTTACGACATCTTCGGTTGACTTTACGACGTCCACCCCGAACGTGTCGTTCACAACGTCGATTTTATCTTTCACCTTTTCCGCGCCACGCTCGAAACCCGTTTTGCCCGTCAATCGCTTCGTTATTGCGCTTTGGAATTTCATAAGTTCGCTCTTGGAATCGAACGAAAATTCCAGTTCGGTTGATTTCAAATAAATCTCGACATCGGACGATTTTGTCTTCACCTGCGGTATGCCCTCATATATTTTTACGTCATCTAATGAATACACGGAAGTTTCTGCTTCGCTTTCACCGAAAAGTTTTTTCGTTTTCGTGATAAAGACAAGATTCTTATTTGTCAAAACCAGTTGCGACAAACTCGGCTTTCCGCAAAATCTGACGCCCCCCTTGTACAAAACCACTTCGTCTTCTGCCAAATTATAGTATTCCATATTGTACCTCTTTGTTTTTTTAGAAGGATATGTAAATTTCGCGAACCGACGTTTTTGCAATCTGCAAGAATACAAATCCCCTCAATATACAACAATAATTATATGGAACGTTTTGTTCCAAGTCAAGATATACGGAACATTTTGTTCTATTATCAACATATGAACAACGTAGTGTTTCCTGAAAGATTGAAAAGTTTGCGCGCGGAAAAGAGCGTATCGCGGACAATGCTTGCCGAAGCCTTACACGTTTCGGTACGCACGGTTTCTCACTGGGAAAACGGCTCTCGCGAATGTAATTTTGAAACGCTTGTGGCAATCGCAAATTATTTCGATTGTTCGGTTGACTATTTGTTAGGTCGCAAAGAATATTGAAAGAAACAAAAAATCGAGCGCATTGCTCGATTTTTTATTAGTTTTTGTTTAGTTTTGACAACTTGTTTTTCTGTCATTCGCCAAATGCACGGTTTGAGAAAGGCGCGATAAATCGATGCATAACGCGGAAGATGCACCCGAATGGCAACCCTAATTTACAAATCGTAGATGAGTTGACGGGCGGGTGTATCTGACAAAGTTAGGCGCGATTTAGCACGTCTTTCAGGAATTGTCCGGTGTAAGAGGAACTCACCTTACACACCTCTTCCGGTGTTCCTTGCGCAACTATCGTGCCGCCGCGATCGCCGCCGTCCGGTCCGAGATCAATGATGTTGTCGGCAACTTTGACGACGTCGAGATTATGCTCGATGACGACGACGGTGTTGCCTTGCTCGACGAGGCGGTCGAGAATGGTGATGAGTTTGGCAACGTCGTGGGTGTGAAGTCCGGTCGTGGGTTCGTCGAGGATATAGACGGTTTTGCCGGTGGAACGGCGAGAGAGTTCGGTGGCGAGTTTGACGCGTTGCGCTTCGCCGCCGCTCAAAGTGGTTGAGGACTGACCGAGTTTGACGTAGCCGAGACCGACGTCGTTGAGGGTTTTGATTTTGTTTTTGATTTTGGGTATATTGGCAAAAAATTCGGTGGCTTCCTCGATGGTCATATCGAGCACGTCGCTGATATTTTTGCCTTTGTAGCGCACTTCGAGGGTTTCGCGATTGTATCTTGCGCCCTTGCAGACTTCGCAGGGAACGTACACGTCGGGAAGGAAGTGCATTTCGATTTTGATTATGCCGTCGCCGCCGCAATGCTCGCATCTGCCGCCGTTGACGTTGAAGGAAAATCTGCCTGCGGTGTAGCCTCTCGCTTTGGAATCGGGAAGGGTTGCGAACAGTTCCCTAATGTCGCCGAAAACGCCCGTGTACGTTGCGGGGTTAGAACGCGGCGTTTTGCCTATCGGGCTTTGGTCTATGCAAATGACCTTGTCCACGTTTTCGATGCCCTCGATACTGTCGTAGTTGCCTTGCTTTACGTTCGAGCGCATAAGCGCGTTTGAAAGCGCGGGATAAAGCACTTCGTTGACGAGCGAGGATTTGCCGCTGCCCGACACGCCCGTAACGCAGTTGAACACGCCGAGCGGAATCTCGACGTCAACGTTTTTGAGGTTGTTTTGTCTTGCGCCCTTTATGATGATAGACTTGCCGTTTGACGAACGTCTTGCGATGGGAACGGGTATCGAGAGTTCGCCGCTCAGATACTTGCCCGTTATGCTGTCCTTGCTCTTTATGACGTCCTCGACGCTTCCGCACGCAACGACGTTGCCGCCGTGTACGCCTGCGCCCGGACCTATATCGACGATATAATCCGCACTGCGTATGGTTTCCTCGTCGTGTTCGACGACGATGAGCGTGTTGCCTATATCGCGCAAATTTTTGAGTGATTGCAAAAGGCGTTGATTGTCCTTTTGGTGCAAGCCTATGCTCGGCTCGTCGAGAATGTACAAAACGCCCGTAAGTCCGCTTCCGATTTGGGTTGCAAGACGAATACGTTGCGACTCGCCGCCGCTCAAAGTGGTTGCCGAACGCGAAAGAGTGAGGTAATCCAGTCCTACGTTAATCAAAAAGTCAAGCCTTGCGCAAATCTCTTTGACGATTCTGTCCGCAATGAGATGTTGCGTGTTCGTGAGCGTAAGAGATTGCATAAAGTCTTTGAGTTTCGATATGGACATCTCGGTGAGTTCGTATATATTCTTTCCCGCAATCGTAACGGCGAGGGCTTCGGGTTTGAGCCTCTTTCCGCCGCATTTCGAGCAAGGCACTTCTTTCATATACTTGGAAATCTCGTTCTTTATGAGTTCGCTGTCCGTTTCGTTGAATCGGCGCATAAGGTTTCTTGCCACGCCCTCGTAACTCGCCTTGTAAAAACCGCTGAACGTGCGCGAGTTGTATTCCATAGGAATACGGTCGCCGTCGTTGCCGTAAAAGATGATGTCGAGGATGTTTTGCGGCAAGTCTTTAAGCGGCGTATCGAGAGAAAATCCGTACGCTTGCGAAAGTGCCTTGAACTGCATTTGCGACATATGCCCCGCGTCCCAGCCGCTCACTTTTATCGCGCCGTCTTTGAGGGATTTGTTCCAGTCGGTGACGAGCAAGTTTACGTCGATTTCGTTGCGGAATCCAAGTCCGCCGCATTCGGGGCACGCGCCGTAAGGATTGTTGAACGAGAACAATCTCGGCGTGAGTTCCTCGAAACTCAAATCGCAATCGGGGCAAGCGTACTTTGTGGAATACAGCACTTCTTCGCCGTCGAAGTCGGCAATCACAAGTCCTTCGGACAATTTTATCGCGTTTTCGATTGCGTCGGATATGCGGCGTTGCGAACCGTCCTTAACCACGATTCTGTCGATAACCACGCTTATGTTATGTTTGACGTTTTTGTCGAGTTTTATTTCCTCGTCGAGCGTGTAGTTCACCCCGTCCACTCTCACGCGGACGTAGCCTGCGCGCTTGAATTGTTCGAGTTCCTTGCGGTACTCGCCCTTTCTTCCTCTCACGACGGGCGCGAGAAGTTGAAGTTTTGCGCCCTCTCTTTCCATAATCTTGTCGCAGATTTGGTCAACCGTCTGACGTTCGATTTCACGTCCGCACTTTGGGCAATGCGGCGTGCCGATTCTTGCGAACAGCAAGCGGAAATAGTCGTAAATTTCCGTCACCGTGCCGACGGTCGAGCGAGGGTTATGCGAGGTCGTTTTTTGGTCGATTGAAACGGCTGGGGAAAGACCTTCGATGTAGTCCACGTCGGGTTTTTGCATTTGTCCGAGGAACATACGCGCGTAACTGGAAAGGCTTTCGACGTAACGTCTTTGTCCTTCCGCGAAGATAGTGTCGAACGCAAGCGACGATTTGCCGCTTCCGCTCAATCCCGTAAACACGACGAGTTTGTCGCGCGGTATTTCGAGGTCGATGTTTTTGAGGTTGTTTTCCCTCGCGCCTTTGATGTAAATTTTGTCGATACCCATAGTTTTATTCTCTAAATATGCCTTGCGCAAAAAGCCCGTTTTTTACGCTTTTTATGCGCCTTTTTATCGTTGTTATTTTGTCCTTGTCTGCCTTGTTATTCTGCCCGTATTTTCCTTTTCAACTCAATTTTTTGATTTGTTTTTTGAGGTCGTTGAGTTCGTCGCGAATGAGAATCGCCTTTTCGAAATCCAGTCTTTCGGCGGCAACTTGCATAAGACCTTTGAGGCGTTCGACTTCCTTAATCATATCTTTAACGCTCAATTTTTCGTTGTTAACTGCCTTTTTGGTGATTTCAAGCGAATTTTTGATTGCGCTTACGACCGTCTTCGGCACTATGCCGTGCGCCTTGTTGTACTCGTCCTGAATCTTTCTGCGGCGCATAGTTTCGTCGTACGCCTTTTGCATACTCTGCGTCATAGTGTCGGCGTACATAATCACTTTGCCCTTGTCGTTTCTCGCCGCTCTGCCTATGGTCTGAATGAGCGCGCTCTCGCTTCTCAAAAAGCCTTCCTTGTCAGCGTCGAGTATGGCGACGAGTTGCACTTCGGGAAGGTCGAGACCTTCACGCAAAAGGTTGATACCGACCAGCACGTCGAACTCGCCCTCACGCAGTCCTTTCACGATGTCGATACGTTCGAGCGTGTCGATGTCCGAGTGCATATAGCGCACCTTGATTCCCACTTCTTTGAGATAGTCGGTGAGGTTTTCCGCCATCTTTTTGGTGAGGGTCGTGACAAGCACTCTGCCCTTGTTTTTGACGACGGCGTTTATCTCGCCTATGAGGTCGTCGATTTGTCCGTCGATAGGCTTGATTTCGATTTCGGGGTCTAAAAGTCCCGTCGGTCTTATAATCTGCTCGGCAACGAGGTCGGCTCTGTCGAGTTCGTACTGTGCGGGCGTTGCGGACATGCACACGAGTTGGCGTATGCGCGCGTCAAATTCCTCGAAGCGAAGGGGTCTGTTGTCGTACGCCGACGGAAGTCGGAAGCCGTACTCGACGAGGTTGTCCTTTCTCGCTCTGTCGCCGTTGTACATAGCGCGAATTTGCGGAATGGTCATATGGCTTTCGTCGATAAACGTGATGAAATCCTTGCCGAAAAAGTCGAGAAGCGTGTACGGCGCTTGCCCGGGTTGTCTGCCGTCGAAGTAGCGCGAATAGTTTTCGATTCCGCTGCAATATCCGACCTCTCGAATCATCTCGACGTCGTAGTTGACTCGCTCGTCTATGCGTTGCGCCTCTATGAGTTTTCCCCTTTCCTCGAAATATTTTACGCGCTCGGCTTTGTCGAGCATAATGCGGCGCAAAATCGCCTCTTTATCGCCGCTTATGACGTACTGCGTCGCAGGGAAAATCAAGGTATGTTTAAGTTCGTTAAGCACTTTTGACGTCGTGCCGTCAATCTCGCAAATGCGCTCGACGGTGTCGCCGAACATCTCGATTCTGACCGCCACTTCCGAACTCGTGGACGGGAAAATATCCACCGTATCGCCGCGCATACGGAACGTCGAACGCACGAAATCCAAATCCGCTCTCTTGTACTGAATGTCAACGAGGCGGCGTGCAAGTTCGTCGCGGTCGATTTCGTCGCCCTCGCGCAAAGATATCGAGTTTTCAAAATAGTCGGTCGGCGCGCCCAAGCCGTAAATGCAGGATACGCTCGCCACGACGATGGTGTCTTCTCTCTCGCAGAGCGAAGCGGTGGCAGAGTTGCGCAGTTTGTCGATTTCCTCGTTGACTTGCAAATCTTTTTCGATATATGTGTCGGTGCGAGGAATGTACGCTTCGGGCTGATAATAGTCGTAATATGAAACGAAAAATTCGACTCTGTTTTTCGGGAAAAATTCGCGAAGTTCGTTGCAAAGTTGCGCCGCAAGAGTCTTGTTGTGCGCAATGACGAGCGTCGGTTTTTGCATACGCTCGATAATGTTCGCCATAGTAAAAGTTTTGCCCGAGCCCGTAACGCCCAGCAAAACTTCGGTGTTGAATCCGTCTTTCAGACCCTCAACGATTTTGTTTATTGCCTCGGGTTGATCGCCCGTAGGCTTGTATTTACTGACCAGTTCAAATTTCATTGTCCGAGTAAAAACGCCACCAACTGCCTTATGCCGACGCCTATGAGCGCGGTCACGACGCTAAGTCCGAGCGTCAAAAGTATTTTGAACACGAGATTGCTCTTGAACGCGCGCTCGACCCTTGCGAATTGAAGTCCTTTCTTTTGCATATTGATGCAATACACCAACTCGCCTTTCTTGTCCGAACGGGTTATATCGAAATAATCGTCGATTTCGAGATTGCGCAAAGTGGTGTCGAGTTCGTCTTCTTCAAAAGGCAAGTCAAGCGGAAGTTTTTCGAAAATCTCGATGGGCGTGAGAAGACAAGAGCCGTTTTGCTTGTCCGCCTCTTGATAGATGACTCTCATCACCGCTTTTTCTTTTTTTGTCAAGACGTGCTGTCTGTCAACCTGCACTTGCATTTTTTGTCTCTATAAACGATGCACGGTATTTAAGATTCGTGCGCTAACTTTGTGATTATTGTGTTATTACAAGAATTTTATGAGCAGAACTGTTATAACTGCAACTATTGCGCTGCCCACAAGGCTTCCGAGAAGGGACATCAAAAACAATACGCCTTTGCCGACCGTTTTTTCGGATTTTGCCTTGATTTGTTTGTTTTGATAAAGAGTGCGCTCTTGCGGTTTTTCTTCCTCTACGGCAGGCGCTTGCGCGGTGGGTTTCGGGGCTTCTTCGAGCCTCTTTACTACACTGAGGCAGTACTCGTCGGGCGTAAAGTATTTCACGAGTATGTACTCTCTGTCTTTGAGTTCTCTAATGATTGCCGACAACTGTATTTTGGAAAGGGGTATCGCTTTGGGGATTCTTTCCAGAATTTCGTCCGCTTCGATGATTTTGTACACTTCTTCCTCGCCGGCGATTTGGCGAATGAGGTCGTACACTGTTTGACATTCGAGTGAGAGCATAATCAATCTCCTTATTCTTCCTAAAATATTAACATAATATAATAAATATAGCAATGTTTTTTTCAAATCGCATATCGAAATACGCTTGTAAACCGTCTTTCTTTTTTCGCCGAATACTCTGAATTTGCGATTAAAAACGCCGAAAATCTCAATTTGACAAGACCTATATCCTATGTTATATTCAAATTGTCGATTAAAGTTATCGATTTGCATATTATTTTATAACGAGCGTTGCTCGACACAGCGAAACAGAGGATTTATTTTATGCGTAAAAAATTCACGTTTATTTTGACCGTTTGTATTCTGCTTGCATTGTCATTATCGATATTCGTCGCTTGCGACGATAACAAAGAAAACGACGAGAAAGCCGAAGAAAAACTTATAACCTTAACCGTATACGAGGCAAACGTAAATCCAAACGAACCGACTCTCGTCCATCAACAAAAATCGGGACAACGCTTCACCGTGTCCGATTATTACTACGTCTTAAATGGGGGACAGACAATATACGGACCTATTCTTACTCTCGGATTTTATTATGACACTCAATGCACGCAAAAAGTGCATCGTGAAAGCGTATTCGACAGCGACACGAATCTTTACGTCCTTTGGATAACGCCGGGAATGGAAACATATATGATTGATTTTGTCGTTGACGGCGACTCGTATACGCTTTATCAAGAGAGTAAAACCGCGCTTTCCGTCGATGACTTTGCGGTGTCCGCCTACGGAAAGGAAATTGACCGCACAAAGTTGCAGTTTTTCAGCGATGAAGAAATGACGAATCAAATCGATATTGTCGGCAAAACGTACGACGACTTAAACCTTGAACAAACCGAACGTTTTGCACCGAATTGGCACTTCAAAACTATTTACGTTAAACTATCATAAACACTACACTGATGAGGGATTATTATGAAAAAATCAATTATTTTAGCACCCATTTTATTGTTGCTTTTCATTCTTGCATATCCTTGCTTCTGCAACTTGGATGTCTTTCAATACGATGATTCGGTTGTTTACGCCTGCCCCGGTCAAATTATTGATAAAATAATAGATACAACGCCACCAAGCAGCAGTACAGTATATTCAAGTTTTATACAAGAATACTTTATGCAATTAACTGCACACGGGCATAACTATCACGGTTCTTGCGGATTTGTTGCCTTAGGAATGTGGCTAACGTTTTTCGATACTTATTGGAATGATAATGTTGTTGCAACAAACTATGACCATATGGGAAAATATGTTTGTTATAATAACAAAACTGTTACATTTAATTCGCCTGGATTAAACGACCCATATTTAGGCAAAGATAATTCTCTTACAAATCCAAAAAACATAAACGACTACATTAATTATATGATTAACGATCAGTCTTCTACTAATTTATATGCATATTTAATGAAAATAGCCCGTGATTTAGGTTATGCAAATGGAATGTTAGGTTTGACAGAAGATGATATACTTGATGTTTTATTAACATATTTAAGCACAAGATCTTTGAGGGATTCGTTTGCATTCACAAGTTACTTTCCTGATGTTGATCCAAAAAGCACATATCCTGGGAAAACTTACACCTATAGTGAGTTTATGAGACAGAATATCATCACATATGTTAAATTGGGCATTCCTGTTTTTGCTTTTATAGAAGGGAAAAAGGGCAACACAGATCTTGCACATATCGTAATTGCATATGATTATGATGAAAGCATTGATGTCTTATATGCTCATTTTGGTTGGGGTTTTACAGACGATCACGAAAACATATATTCAAACAATTATTCACAAATTGCAGGATATATCGTAGGTACGCCTAAAAATCTACAACATTTACACGCATACAAGTATATAAACAAAGATAATGCAGAAGAAACTATTTGCTCTTGTCAATTAACAAGCCACGAACACGAATACAGTTATTCAAGCTCAAACGCCAGACAACATATTAAAACTTGTTATTGCGAATATTCTTCTGTCGAATCACATACATTTAACAGTGTCGGAAGATATTTGGTTTGTAGCAAATGCAACTATAGGAAGTTAAATAACGGCGAAATAATTGACATTCCAAATCCAAATTCAACCCCTGATATACTTGAAGATATGGAAGCAATAAAAGACCAAATCGGGAAAAATCAATATCTTATGAGTGCGTAAAATCAGTTAAATATAACGACAGAGGCAAGCGTTTTGCTTGCCTCTGTTTTTATAATTGATTCGTTTTTTTTATTTTTCAGTCGTTGCGGTTTTGTTGGATTTGCAAGGACAACAGCGCGAGCGAGGACGCAAGGTCTTCGTTTTTGAGCGCGATGTTCGAGGGAATGTTGAGGTGTACCGAAGCAAAGTTCCATATTGCCTTTATGCCTGCGCTCACCATTCTGTCGGCGACTTCTTGCGCCGCGTAGGACGGCACGGTTATGATACCGATTTGAATGTTGAATCTTTCGACGATTTCTTTGAGTTTTGCAACGTCGTACACGGGTTTGCCGTTGATTTTGGTGTTTACGATTCTGTCGTTGTTGTCGAACGCTGCAACGATGTTCAAGCCGTAGTTTTCAAAACCGCCGTAGCCCAAAAACGCTTTGCCGAGTCCGCCCACGCCCACCAAAATCGCGTCGTGAGTGTTGTTGTAGCCGAGGAAACTTTCAAGGTCGGCAATAATTTCTTTTGTGACGTAACCCATTTTGGGCTTGCCTGCCACCGACGATACAAGCGCGATGTCCTTTCTCACCTGCACGGGATTGAGGTTGAGTCCGTTTGCAATCGTGGTGCTTGAAACGGTTGCGACGTTGAGTTTGTCGAGTTGATACAAATATTTGAGGTAAGACGGCAATCTGTTGAGAGTCGCCTTAGAGATTTCCTTGTTGTCTTTTGTCATTTTGCGCACCTCTTTGGCTTTTATCGATAAAAATATACTTCTTATTATATCGAATTGTCAAGAATATATCGATATTTCGCCGTCTATCGATAATTTTTAATGCAAAACGGACAAAAAAATATGCAATCGATAATTTTCGATTGCATACTCGTGATTTTGCGTTTTCGACTACTCTGCCTTGTCGTCGTTTGCGCCGTTTTCCTCTTTATCGCTTGATAAATCGATATTTTTCGGCTCGTTTTCGTTTCGGTCGTTTCCGTCGAATACGCCGTCGTTTTTCGCATTACTGTTCGCGCGAGAATCCGTTTTATTTCCGTTCCTGCGGGCGCGTTTCGACTTGCTTCTCTGCTCGCCGTACTTCGCGTTCTTTTCCTTTTTCTTTATGACGACAATCACTATGACGAGTCCGACGATTATTATGCAAAGCGGTTCGAGCACGGAAAGCAGAATTATATTTATTATCGCGACTTTTATGCCGTTCGAAGTTCTGCTCGGGTACTGACTCTTACAGAGCGAAAATTGAAGTTCGTTGCTCGGAAGCGTATCGCTGTGCCAAGCGTAGCCGCCCTCGATTTGTTCGAAGTCCTCGGAAGCGTCGGTGAGATAGTAATTCGTATTTATCGTAACGTTGAGATTCGCAAAACTTTTCCAAGTGTAAGCGGGCGACACGAGATAATTGAAGACGTAAACGGATGGCGAATACATATCGTTTATGTCGGGATAAAGAGGCGCGACGACCTCGTTTACGAGAGTTTCCTGTGGTGCGAACGTCATATCGTATTCGAACCAGCAATACAAGTTTTTGTAGACGTTGAAACTATATCCTTGCGCGACTTTGGGATAGATTTCCTGAATGCTTGCGTAGACTGCGTTGTACCAGTCGATTTTGCTCACGCCGTAATCTTCGTCGTAATATTGATAGGCAAGGTCGCTGAACGCAAGTTCTTGCTTGCTCAAAAGTTTGAAAGAGCCGTTGACTCTGTTCGTTCTCTCGTAGTCCGAGAAAAATTCCGCTCTTGCGGCGAAGTCGATTTCCTCGCCTATCGAATAGAAAATATACTCGTTTTTATTCACCCAAAATCCTATGCTTTCCGCGCCGTCGAGGTTTTGCCAGTAAGACGTGTACACGTTTTCGCAAACGATTTTGCGCGCGTCGATTCCGCCGAAGTACATCTTGCAGAACGAGTCGCCCGCCGTGCAGGCGTAAACGTATTTGTACACGACGGTATCGGGTTTGTAGAACTCATCGGTGACAATCTCGTCTTTGAGGTATTTCAAATCGTCCTCGACCGAAAACGTACTGCCCTGAACTTTGTAGGAATAGCGAAGTTTGCTCGTTACGGTTTCGTCGTTGACTTTGACGCCGTATTTTGAAAAATCGTCGTTATTCTGATAGTTGATGTCGCTCAAAAAATCGATAGGAAAAACGACGTTCGTTTTTGCCTCGGTATCGCTCGTATTTTTGAAAGTATACTTTGCGCTGACCGCCCCTATTTGAAGTCCGTTGAGGTAATGCTCGTCAAATTGAATATCGAAGGTCAAATCCTCTTTTTCGACGACGACGGGGCTGTCTTTCGTGGTGAGGATAACGCCCGACGAGTCGCGCCCTTCATAGTAGCGAAGTGCGGAATTTGCCTCGCAAACGGAAGTCGGCAAGAGCGCAAAGCAGCAAAACACGGCGACAAAAATCACCGCCGAAACAAGCGTTGCAATCGTTGCGTTTTTGAAAATCGAACTTACTTGTTTTTTCATATTCGTGCCTTTAACCCCCGTTTTTAGATTTGTAAACGTCGTCTTTTGCGATTTTCCGCAATTTCGGCGTTTTTATTCTTGTCTACGATTATTGCTTAACCGTTATGTCTTTCACTTGAAAGTTTATCGCCTTTTTGAGTTCGGAAAGAGTGGTTTCGATTTGAAAGCCTATGCGACCGCCCGAAAAGAAAATTCTGTCGACGTTTTGTGCGCTTTCGTCGAACGTGGTCTTAAAAAACTTTTTCATACCCACGGGCGAACAGCCGCCGTGAACGTAACCCGTAAGCGAAAGCAAGTCTTTCGATTTGACCATTTCCACGCTCTTTTCGTTTACGCACGCCGCCGCCTTTTTCAAGTCGAGTTCGCTTGCGACCGGCACGACGAAAACGTAGTGTTCGAGGCTTTTGCCGACGGTCACGAGAGTTTTGAAAACAAGGCTTTCGTCAACGCCCAAAAGGGTCGCCGCTTCCACGCCGCTCACCGCTTCGGTTATGCCGAGCGTATGCTCTTTGTAGGCGACTTTCTTTTGGTCGAGTATGCGCATAGCGTTGGTTTTTTCAAGTTTCTCTTTTGCCATATTGCTTATTCTTCCTCGCCGAGTTGCTCGTCAACTTTGAGCATTATTGCACATTCGATGCGCTTTTTGAAAAGGTCGCAACCGTACTTGTAAATGCCGTTCACGTCGCCCGTCGCGTTGTACGCGTTCGCCGCGCAACCGCCCGAGCAATACAGCCTTGCCCAACAATCGTCGCACTCTTTTCTCGAATACGCGTTGCACTTTTTGAACTTGGACTGAATGTCCGTATTCGTTACGCCCTTCCATATGTCGCCCATAAGATACTCTTTGTTGCCGACGAACTGATGGCAAGGATAGAGTTCGCCAGTAGGCGTTACGGCGAGATATTCCGTGCCGCTTCCGCAACCCGATATGCGCTTGTATATGCACGGACCGCCTTCGAGGTTGAGCATATAGTGATAGAACGTGAAGGGCTTGCCCTGCTTTCTTCTTTCAATCATCATATCGGCAAGTTTCTCGTACTCTTTGAAGATGATTTTTTTGTCGTCCTCGTCGAGCGCGTACTTGTCGGTGGGCGGACATACGACGGGTTCCATACTCAACTCGTCGAAACCGAGGTCGAGCATAGTTTGGATATCCTTCGTAAAGTCGGGATTTCTGTGCGTAAACGTGCCGCGCATATAGTAGTTTTTTCCGCCTCTCGCTTTGACGAATTTCTGGAATTTCGGAACGATTATATCGTAACTTCCCACGCCGCCTACGGTGTGTCTGAAATGGTCGTTTATCTCTTTTCTTCCGTCGAGGGACAAAACGACGTTGTCCATTTCCTTGTTGGCAAATTCGATTACGTCGTCGTCGACGAGCATGCCGTTGGTCGTCAGCGTAAAACGGAAATTTTTGCCGTGTTCTTTCTCAATCGAACGAGCGTACGCAACGAGGTCTTTGACCACTTGCCAGTTCATGAGCGGTTCGCCGCCGAAGAAGTCCACTTCGAGATTGCGGCGCGTTCCGCTGTTTTCAACGAGAAAATCGAGAGCGCGTTTGCCCACTTCGTAGGACATAAGCGCGCGCTCGCCGTGATATTTGCCTTGCGAGGCAAAGCAGTATTCGCAGTTGAGGTTGCAAGTGTGCGCAACGTGCAAGCACATCGCTTTGAGCACCGTATTGCGTTTTGCAAGAACGTCGACGTCGGGCTTGAACGTATCTTCCGAAAAGAGTTTGCCCTGCGCCTTCAATTCCTCTACGTCGTCAATGCACTCGATTACGTCCTGCTCGCAAACGCCTTGATTTTCGTATTTTGCAACAATATCTTTGACGATTTGTTCTTTGCTTTTGCCCTCGTACGAGTTTATGACGTCGTATGCGACATCGTCCACGCTATGCACGCTTCCGCTTGCAGTGTCAAGCACGATATTGTATCCGTTAAGTTTGAAAGAATGAATCATTTGTATTATCTCTCGCGTTGCTTTCGATATATAATCGAGAGGTCGCAACGCTTACGTTTTTACACAAAAAACGCATAGGACAGCCTATGCGATCTTTGCGAATAAGTTGTGATTTTGCCAAAAATTACTTTGCAGCCTTTTCGCACTTTTGGTTTGCAACGCCGCAGGAAGTTTTGCAAGCAGATTGGCAAGAGGTTTGGCATTCGCCGCAACCGCCGTTCTTTTTGCTCTCGTTGAGATCGCGCGTTTTCAAAGTTGTGATTCTTTTCATTGTTTACGACTCCTTCTATTGATATATAGTATTATATTGTTTTGTATTGTTTTTGTCAAGAACTTAACAAAAAGCGTGTGTTATTCAAGACTTCTCGACATAAAGGTATGTCGGAAACTCTCGTTTCTCGCTCGATACATTTACGCCGCTCTCGTACATCAAAGTGAGATTCTTTATGTCTTCCTGACACACTTCTTCGCCTTTGACGATGACGGGCGAGCCGGGCGGATACGCCCATACGTTTTCAAGGCTCACTCTACCCGCCGATTTGTCGAAATCGACGTATTCGCCGCTTAAAGTGCGCGTTTGATACGGTTCAAATGCCTTTTGCGGCAGTGACGGCAAAACCGTAGTCGTCAAACCGTTGCGAGCCGCAAGCGTATCGTCGATTGCAAACAGCGCGCTTTCGAGGGCGGAAAAGTTCTCTTTGTTGTCCCCTGCGCCGCTCATTGCGATTGCGTAGTTTACGCTTGCCATTTCAAGTTCTATGTCGTATGCGTTTCGCAAAACCTTTTTGAGTTCCACGCCGCTTATTGCGCCGCCCGTGCATAGCACGACGAATTTCGATTTGTCGTAGGCAAAGACTCGCGAATCTTTTTTCGGTTGGAAAATCGAAAGTTTGTTTAGTCTTTCAAGCGACTTTTTGCACTCGTCGATGTTCTTGTTCCACTCGGACAGCAATTTTGCGCCGTCGTTTTTGAGCATTCTCACGCAACCGTCTATGGATGCCATAAGAACGTACGATGGCGAACTCGATTGGAATATCGCAAGATTACGGTCGAGTTCGGTTGTGTCAACCCTATCCGAACAAACGCACAAAAGCGCGGTTTGCGTAAGCGACGGCAACGTCTTGTGCAAACTGTTCACCACTATGTCCGCGCCGAGACTTCTCGCGCTTTCGCCGAACTTTTTGCAAAGTCCCGTATGTGCGCCGTGCGCCTCGTCGACAAACAAAATCGCGCCGTTTTTGCGGCATATGTCGGCGATTGATTTTACGTCGCTGACGATTCCCTCGTATGTGGGCGACGTTATCACTACGAGTTTTATGTCGGGATTTTGCTCGAACGCTTTTTTCACGTCGCACGGAAAAACCGAGCCGTAAAAGCCGTATTCCTCGAAATAAGACGGCATAACGTAGACGGGAATCAAGCCGAACACTTCCACCGCGTTGTACACGGACTTGTGACAGTTGCGAGCAATCAAAACCTTGTCGCCTGCGTTGCAAACCGTGCGAATCGCAGCCAGAACGCCGCCCGTGCTTCCGTTCACCAAAAACCGTGCGTGTTTTGCGCCGAACACCTCGGCGGCAAGTTTTTCGGACTGCAATATGATTCCGTTTGCGTCGTTTAAGTTGTCGAAGCCCTCTATCTCTGTTATGTCGATTTTTTGCGCGCCGTTTAGAAAATCGAAATCCGCGCGCTTATGCCCCGGCATATGAAAAGGCACGATTTTGTTTTTGTCGTGCTCGCAAAGCAACTCGGTAAGGCTTGACTCGTCGTGCTTTTTCGTATCGGAAGCGCAAAACTCTTTGCGAAAACCCGAAAATATGCCTCTTTTTTCCGTCTTTTTGTCTTTCATAATTTGATTATATCATTATAGATAAAAAATTGCTATGGAAATTATTTTATATGTATGATATAATGTGTGCGTTTGAAAGCGCAAACGCTTCGGCAACTCTGACAAAAACGGCGCAACGAGGTCGATATGAAACGAAAACTTGCAATTATATCCGCAATATTGATCGTCGCATTGACGGCGTGCTGTCTTTTTGCGTGCAACGATAATGACGATTCGCCTGCGAAAGTCGATTATCAATCGGACAATTCGTTTTTTGTCAAGACCACCGAATCGGAAACCGCCCTCACTTTCGAACCTATTCTCGACCCCGTGTACAGCGAAAGCGGAATGACCTACAAGCAAGTCGATTATCGCTTCGGCGTAATCTTTTACGTCGGCACGGCAATCGAGCCCAAATATTACGAATATCTCGGCAACGCGCTTGCAAAGCAAGGCTATCTCGTCGTTATGCCCAAAGTTACGTTCAATATGACATACGCCTACTACAAGGCACAAGAAGAAGCGTTTTCGGCATATCCAAACGTAAAATTCTTCGTCGCGGGACACTCGCAAGGCGGTGGCGCGGCATTGCGCAGAGCAAGCGAGAACGCCGATACCGTCGCAGGCGCGATATTGCTTTCGCCGCTTTGTTATAGACACAAACTTCTCGATGCCGACGGCAATCCCGTCAAAGACGAGGAAAGCGGCGTTGACAAATATATAATCGACAATCTCAAAGACGTTGACGTCGCAACCTTGCTCGTCGAAGCGGAACAAGACCGCGTTTTGTCCGACGAAATGAAAGCAGACGCAAAAACGAGGCTTAAAGATGGTTACGTCCACAAAGTTATATCCCCTGCCGCACATATGAGTTTCAGCACTATGGACAACGACGAAATTCTCAAATCTTTCAACAACGACGGCGACGGCATAACCGAAGCGCAAAAGAAATCCCAACGCACTCAAACCGTCGAATATATCCTCGATTTCGTGAAAGGATTATCTAAATAAAACGTTGAAAAATCAGTATAAAAAAGTATAAAAAAGACGCAAAATTGCGTCTTTTTTTATTGTACGTCGCCCGTTTTGTATCGGATGAAGACTATGTGTTTCGGGTGTGGGCAACGCCAACCCGCAATTATTAATTATTCATTCTTAATTTTACGGTCAACGGTTGACTCTCACGACGTCGATTCCCGTATCTCGCACATATACCTCGTTGAGCAGAGAGTTCGGAACGCCGTCGATTTCGCTTTCGCTTCTTTGCAAGTTGGCAAGTTGCGCGACGTAGGACATAACCGCAACCAACATCATATTCGGGAACGGAATCATCGTGCCGGTGTCTATCATCGAATAACCCTCGAAACCGAGCCACGCGACGAACACGAAAAAGGCGAATTTGCAATTCTTCTTCATACCCTTGAACACGATTCCGAAGCGCACGATATAGTAGTAAACGTAAGCGGCGATACCGACTATGCCCATACAGCCGAGCACTTGGAAAAGCGTCGAGTGAAACCAGTACTGGCTCATATTTTCCGAATGGAACTGACCGTCGCGAGTGCCGATAAAGCCCATACCCGCGCCGAAAATCGGGTGTGCAACGAACTGTTCCCACGCCTCTTTGTAAAGGTCGAATCTGCCCGACGTTACGTCGCCGTTTCCGCCCGATTCGATTCTGTCCACGAGGCTCGAAACAATGCCTTTTACAAGGTCGAGTTTGACGAGGCAAATCACAAGTGCGGCAAGGATTGCAACGCCCCATATCGTTGCTTGCGTTTTGCGGTTGGGCGCTTTTAGAATCGAGAAAATCACGCCTACGACCGCCGCAATCGCGCCGAACAATATGCCGCCTCTCGACAAGGTCATAACGAGGCAGGCGTATTGAAACAGTGCCATAACGATATACGCCCAGCCTTTTCTCGTCCTCGTTGACAGATACGTCGCCATAGGTGCGGAAAAGAGCAGGAACGTTGCGATGTTGTTGCGGTTGCCCCACCCTAAATCCCAGTACCATTTCGACCAGTCTTGCGAACTGATGTCGAGGCGGGATATATGCACTATCATTTCGATGCACACGGCAAAGCCTATCCACATAACGACCTTTGCAAAATACTTTGCATAGTCTCTGTTTTCGTCGATTTTTATGAAGTTTGCAAAGAGCAGATACACGGCAAGCACGCCTATGCCGAGCGCAATGACGTTGGGAAGCGCGGTGAGATAATTCTTTGCCGCGATAGTTCCCACGCCGCCGAGCAAGAGCGCGGCGCTGACCGCGATTTGCGGAAAGAACATCTTTCCGAGCACGAAACGCTGTTTATCTTTGACTTTTGCGACGGTGTTTCTGACCACGAAAACCAAAATTGCGACTACAAGCGGAATGAGCGTCGGCCAGAGAAAAACGAATCTGCTTATGTCAACGACGCTTTCGCCCTCGACTTTGAAAATCATAAGCATTGCGCCGAAAGCGTTGACCGAAAGCGGCAAAAGGTCGTCCGAGAACACCAAAACGGCGCACGACACGAGAATGAGCGTGACAAAACCGAACGTTGCGTTTTGCCAAATCCACGCCGCCACCACTATTGCCAGAACGAGCAGAATATACAAATCGGTATACGCAAACTTGCGTATGCCCTCTTGCGCAAAGGAAAATGCGCGTTTAAGTTTTTGGGAATCTTCTCTCATCAAATATTTGTGCGCAAAGAGCGAATTGCGACTCTTTTTCGCATAGCCAAAAGGCTTTTCCTTTCATTTTTTTGCAAAATGCCACAGTTTTGCGGATTTCGCTTATTTTGGCAATTAATACTGCCAAAATGCAACGACAGCGAACGACATTTGCCGTTCGCCGCCCCACTCGTTAATCGAGATTTATGACGATTTTGCTGTATTGATAGGGGTATTTCACGCAGTTTTCTACGACTTGCGGCACTTCATCGAAGTTTGCCGCCGCGCTGATAATTCCGTCCGTTTTTACAACCTTGTTCGCAAGCAGGTTGATTGCCGACGACATACAGCCGTCGCCGTTGCATATACCCTTGATTTTGAGTTGTTTTTTGAGAATGGGATATGCGTCGATTGCGTGTTTAGCGCGCGTTGCGTAACCTGCGATAACGACGTCGCCTTCGTTTTTGACAAGACGAATCGCCGAATTGATGTCAACGCTTTCGCCTGCGAAAATCGCCGCTTCGCTCATTCTGCCGCCCGTGATTTCTTCCACTCTGCGTTCGAGATTGTCGTAGGTGGGATTGAGCGTGTAGCATACGCCCCATTTTTGAGCAAGGGCGAGTTTTTCGGAATCGAGGTCGATGAGAATGGGCACGAACTGATAATAACTTGCGATTTGCGAAATTATGAGTCCGAGCGTACTTGCGCCCAAAACCACGATATAGTCGCCTTTTTCGAGGTCGAGAGCCTCAAAAACGTTGTCGCCCATTGCGATATACTCGGCAAAGAGCGCTTCTTCGTCGCTTACGCCGTCGGGAAGCGCGAACACGTTTTCGTAAGGAACGCAAACGAAATCGCGAAGCAAACCGTCAACGTCAACGCCCATAGTTTTGACCACTTCAACGCCGTGTTGTTGGTCTTTGACATAGGGACTGATAACCACGCGCGCGCCGAGTTTAAGACCGCTGTCCTCGTCCGATTCCGAAACGTAAGCGACCGCCGAGTGACCGGGGGTAACCGCAACGTTTTTGGGAAGGGACGCGAAATTTGACATATCCTGCGAGGATACGGCGACTTTGGACAATTTGAGTTTGACTTGTCCTTCTTCTCTGGCGTTTACGTTCTCGACGAGAGCGACGCCTTCATCTTTGTTTATATGCCATTGTTTCATAACTTATATTATTATAACATATTATGGACTTAATTGCAATGTAAATAATCTAATCTTCCGCTTTCTCGCAAAGCGAGAACATAATTAATTATTTAGCAAGAACCCGAACGTAACTTTTGAGGCCTGCGGGTTTTTCTTGCGAAATCGACCACTTCTCGCGCGCAAGACCGTTATCCGCAAAGAAGTATATTTGCTTATTCTTCCACGCGTTTTCGAGTTGGCGATTCATAATTCCGCTTTCAAAAACCATATCGAAAACGTCCTTATGCGCGCCGACGTACACCGTGTCGCACTTATGCTCAATGATAAAGTCCACGAGGTCGTCGCGAAGCATAAACGCAAGTTGTGCGTCGCTGATGACGAAACCGCCTGCGCAATCTTTGCAGGGTTGAAGCATAAACTCGTCAAGCGGCAAACGTGTCTTTTTTCTCGTGAGTTCGACAAGTCCGAGCGATGTAAAACCAACGGTCGACGTTTTCATTCTGTCGCGCTTCAATGCCTCTTTGAGCGTTTCGAGAACGTGCTGACGATGCTCTTCCGACGTCATATCGATAAAGTCGATTATGACGATTCCGCTTATATTTCGTATTCTCAGTTGCAAGGCGATACATTCCGCCGCCGCGAGATTTGTTTTGAACACAGTATCTTCGAGGTGGCTCGTACCCACGAACTTGCCCGTATTTACGTCTATGACGGTCAACGCTTCCGTCTTGTCGATGACCAGATACGCGCCGTTTTGCATAACGACTTTTCTGTCGCAAAGGTGATTTATCTGCGACGATACGCCGTAGTGTTTCATTATGTTGCGCTCGCCCTCGTAAAACTGCACGGGTTTGCCCACGCGTCCGTCGAGTTTTTGCTGAATCTGTCTGTCGTTGACCACGACTTCGTCGACGTCTTCGTGCATAGTTTCGCGCACGGCGCGTTCAAACAAACTCGCTTCTTCGAACACCAACGTCGATTCCTTTGCATTTGCGTAGTCTTTGCGGATTTGTTCCCAACGCTCTTTGAGGGTTTCCATTTCGCTTGTCAAATCCTCGTCGCTCGCCTTGTTTGCGGCGGTGCGAATGATAAAGCCCATACCTTCGGGGCATATCGAGGATACGAATTGTTCGAGATAATCGCGTCTTTTGCCGTCCTCGATTTTTCTCGATACGCCGACGAACGTCGAAAGCGGAAGCAACACGAGGAAGTACCCGGGGATAGTTACGTCCGTCGTGAGTCTTGCGCCCTTCTGACCGAAAGGTTCTTTGACCGCTTGGCACATAATCACGTCGCCGGGGGATACGTTAAACGACTTGCCGCTTGGCATATCGTTGTCGAGTCCTCGGCTGTCCACGAGCGAGTCGCCCGTATACAAAAAGCCGTTGCGTTCCTCGCCGATATTGACGAACGCCGCCTGCATACCGCATATGACATTTTCGACCTTACCCTTGTAGATATTGCCTACGATACCTCTGAAATGTGCGCGCTCGACGGAAAAGTCCTCTAATTTTCCGTTTTCGACTATCGCCGCGCGCGTACAATACGGCGTGTAGTCGAGGATGAGTTGTTTCATTGCTATATATTCCTAAAAAAACGTGATCTTTTTAGAGCGCAAAAACGCAAAAACGAACTATACCCGCTCGGGCAAGTCCGTTTTTCTTATTTTTGCAAATATTCGTCCACGTCGACGAGTTTGCCGTCAACGTCGACGTATTGCGCGATTTTTTCTATATCGCAAAGTTTCAAATCTACGCCGAGCGTGGAATTGAGTTTGTCGAGGATTCTGTCGGGACGAAGATTGACGCTTCCCGACGCAAGACGCAGGGTCAACTTCCCGTCCTTTTCAAAGACAGAGTATATCTTGTCCGCGACGTTTTCGGTGACGGTTTCGCCTTTCTTTTGATAACTTATCTCGAATTTGCCGTCAACGTCGACAGGCTTGTACGGCGTATTAAACGCAAAGTCCGCGCACACGACTTTCGCTTGCAAGTTCGGATTCTTTTCGGATACGAAAACCTTGCTTGCTTTAAGGTCGTCGGGCACTGCGCCGTTGAACTTTTCAAACACTTCTTCCTTTTGCATATCGCAATCGAGCGTTAGATATTCCGCCCTCGACGAAACGCCGAGAGAAAGCGGCGGCGAAAAGTACATCAAGGGGTGCGGATTGAACCCTTGCGAGTAGTTCACCACGATTTTACCCCTGCGGATAATCCTGTCCATATGCCTCAAAAGGTCGATGTGGGATATGAAGCATACGCTGCCGGTTTTTTGGTATTTAAGCACAATCATATCGTACACCTTCCCAGTCTGTTCGCGCCGCAGCCGTTGCAGCCTTCGCGGCAATTTTTGGTCGTAACCGCCTCGTATGCGAGTTCGCGCTGTTTGAGCAAATACTTTTTGCTTACGCCCGAATCTATAAATTCCCACGGCAAAGTTCGCTCAAGCGGAATCGCGCCGTAGTAATCTTCCATTTTGAGTCCGCAATCGGCAAACGCTTTTTGCCATACGTCCCACTTGAAATGCTCGCTCCAACCGTCGAATTTCGCGCCGAGTTCGTAGGCGCGTTCGATGACGTAGGATTGTTTTTTGTCGCCTCTTGCCAACGCCGCTTCGAGTACGGACGTTTCCGCGCCGTGCCACGAGAACGTAACGCCCTTTATCTCGCGCAAAAGTCCTCTTAAATAGTTTTGTTTGCGTTTCATCTCGTCCATTGAGATTTGTGCTTCCCATTGAAACGGCGTGCAGGGCTTCGGAATAAACACCGCGCAACTCACGGATATGCTCAAACCTCTTTTCGAGCGTTTTTGCCAGTACAGTTGTTTAAGACGCTTGCAAATTTCCGCAATGCCTTGAATATCCTCGTCGGTTTCGGTGGGAAGCCCCATCATAAAATAAAGTTTTATGCTATCATATCCCGCCTCGAACGCAACGGAAATCTTGTCTATTTCTTCTTCGGTGACGTTCTTGTTTATGACGTTACGCAACCTCTGCGTACCCGCCTCGGGCGCGAAGGTAAGCGAACTTCTTCTCGAATTGTTTGCCATATCGGGCTTGAAACTGCTTATTCTCAAACTCGGAAGCGCGAGATTTATGCGCTTTTGCTTGCAGTATTCGCCAAGTTCGTTTTCGAGTTCTTCGAGTCCGGTATAGTCGCTCGTAGACAGCGAGCAAAGAGATATTTCGTTAAAGCCGGTGCTGTCCACCATCTCTTTTGCGATTTGCGCGCAACGCTTTGCGCTACGCTCTCTAATGGGGCGATACCAAAATCCTGCCTGACAGAATCTGCAACCGCTTGCACAACCGCGATAAAGTTCGAGCGTGGCTCTGTCGTGAACCGCCTCTATGTTGGCAACGAGCGGACGAGTTGGATATTCGGCGTTTTCAAAGTCTTGCACTACGGCTTTTACGACCTTTTCGCCCTCTTTATGCAACGACGGAATGTACGCGCCTTCCATACCCTTGACTTTTTCAAGGATTTCCGCTTTCGAAAGCCCTTGTTCTCTGCCTTCGGCGACGACTTTGAGTATCGCAATATCCGCGTTTTCGCCCTCGCCGACGAGAATTATGTCGAAAAAGTCCGCAAACGGTTCGGGATTGACCGAGCAAGGTCCGCCTGCGAGCAAAATGGGATAGGAATCGTCGCGGTCTTTGGCTCTGAACGGAATCTGCGCCAAATCCAGCATATACAAAACGTTGGTGTACAAAAGTTCGAATCCAACCGAAAAGCCTACGACGGTAAAATCTTTGAGCGGCTTTTTAGTTTCGAGCGACAATAGCGGAATGTTATTTTCTTTGAGTTTTTGCGCAAAATCGGGCGCAGGCGCATAGCAACGTTCTGCGACGTAACCGTCGGTTTTGTTGACGATGTCGTACAGAATCGCCACGCCGAGATTGCTCATACCGATTTCGTAAAGTTCGGGAAAACAAAAGACCATATCCCCCTTGCGTTCTTTGTTCATATCGGGGATATTCCACTCGCCGCCCGCATATCTTGCAGGCTTTTCCACTTCGCCGAGCAAAGCGAAATATTTTTGTTTGTAATCTTGATTTTGCATCGCTGTATCGTAGTTGTTTTATTAAGACTCAAATAAATTTTGTTTGTCTTTCGTTTGTCCGCTTGCGCGCGTAGCGTGCTTCACCAAGCAGATAATCTTGCGAAACTGCGGCTTGATTATTTACCCGTCTTGTTTTGATAGCAAAGATTCTCTGCGCGGTTAGCAGTACAGAAACCTAGCGAGGCTCTCGGCAATACGCACGCTTGCGTGTTGCCGTTGCCTCAGCAACGGTTTATGCACAGCGCAGCAGCCCCGATTATACCTGCGTCGTTTTTGAGCGTTGCCGCAACAACCTTGACTTTTGGCGTATATTCCGCGCCGTACTTGTTTCTCGAAACGTATCTTTGCAACGGTTTGATGATGTTGTCGCCTTGATTCGAGATTCCGCCGCCGATGATTATGACTTCGGGCGCAAAGATGTTGGCGTAGTTGACAAGACCTATGCCGACGTACTTGATGTAGCGTTTGACAACCGCAATCGCCACTTTATCCCCTTCTTTTGCGCAATCAAACACGATTTTGCCGCTGTTGCCGTTTTCCTCGACCTCTTTTGCAAGCAAACTGTCGGGGTGCTTTTCGCAAGCGGATTGAATCTGATTCATAAGCGCGGTTGCCGAAGCGTACGCCTCGAAACAGCCTTTCTTTCCGCAACCGCAAGTCGCGCCGCCGAGATTGATTGTTATATGTCCGCCTTCCGCGCCTGCCGAGCGATTGCCCGTAATGAGTCTGCCGTCGGCGATTATGCCCGTGCCTACGCCCGTGCCGAGCGTAACCATAACGGAATTTTTTGCGCCCTCGCCCGCGCCGAAAAGCGTTTCGCCGAGTGCGGCGCAGTTTGCGTCGTTTGAAAGTTTTACGTTTTTAATCTGCGTTTTTTCGGCAATCATTTTTGCCATCGGCGTGTTGCGGAAGTTGATGTTGCACGCATAGCGCACGACGCCTTTTTCGTCGTAAATAGACCCGGGGCAACCTATGCCGATGCCCTCGATTTCGTCTTTGCAGTCTTTCGTCAAATCTTCGATGAGGTTTGCGATGTCTTGCACGATGAGATAATCCTCTTTCCCGGGTGACGTAACTACGACTTTTCTTGCAAGGATATTGCCCTTTTCGTCAACGATACCGCCCTTTATGGTCATACCGCCGATGTCAATGCCAACGTATTTCATAAAAACGCCTCTAAAAGTTTATTACAAGTATTTTATTATATAGCAAGATAAAAGTCAAGAATCAAGAAAAAGTAAGGTTGTAGCGCGCTCTATTAAAAATTTTTTAGTGCTTGACCCACCGCAACAGTAAGTTTATTTTTCACAGCAATCACTTTCAAATCCTGCTCGGATATGGTGCGAATTATCTTTCCGTCCTCGCCGACGACGTCGAACGTGGTTTTGCTTTGCCTGCAGACGTAATGGAACAATCTGAGTATCGGCGTATCGCAAGATATTTCCACGCGTTTGAGTTCAACGCCCAAAGAATAGTTTTTGCACGCAACGTCAAGCACGCTCGAATAGGTTTCGTCCCTGCTTGCGAACGTCGCGCCGTAAAAGAGGAACACCGCCATTATGCCGAACGTAAAGTTGAGTCCGAAAAAGAACGAACCGACAAAAAGCCCCAAAAACAAAAAAGAGCAAACTATGCCCGCAATCTGCAAACCCTTGACCGCCTTAATCTTGTTTTTGCAAAAGCCGAGAACCACCCTCGAACCATCAAGGGGATACACGGGCAAGAGATTGAACAAGCCGAGCGACAGATTTGCGTAAAGAAAGGAAATCGTATAGGGATACATTGACGGAAACAACCACCAAAGACCGAGCGTGACGAGCGCAAGCAAAAGATTGCACAAAGGTCCTGCAAGACCTATAAGCACGCTCGACGTTTTGTCGAAGTTTTCGCCCGCGCTCATCATTGCCCCGTACGGCAAAAGCACCATTTTTTTTACGACGTACCCCCTTGCCCTCGCCATAAGCGCGTGCGCGCTTTCGTGAAAGAGCAAAGCAAGCATAGTCCATACGAAATCAAGCGCGTGTCCGAACGCGATAAGCGCAAGGGCAAGCGCGAAAAAAAGAGGATTAACCTTGAATTTCATAAGGATAAACCTCTTGTTTTGTCAAATGGAAGAAATTATGCTTGAAATATTGGACAACGTTTCCACGATGGAAGTTGCTCTGAAAATGTTTGCAAACAAGAAGCCGAGCGACACGAAAACGCCGATTGCCACGGGTATGATTGCAACGTCGAGAGCGTCCAGAACGCCTTTCTTTTTGCGCTTTTTGTTGACGCGATTTTCAACGAAATTGTTTTGAGAGATTTCTACGTCGAGTTTTTTGCTTTCATCAAATTCCATATTTGCCACCTCGCATTTACCATATTCTCGCAAGGTGCAAAATATAACTTTTTTCAAAAAACTTGCGCCTCGTTTTTCAGTATCTCGGCATATCGAGCGTGGTTTGAAATTGTTTCACCCTCGTTGCGTTTGCCTCTATCGTGATTTTGTACACCCCTCTTTCGTTTTGCGCGACGTCGATTTTCGCGCGACCGTCAAGCAAAAAATAATCGCCGAGCACGTTGTTTAAGTCGTTTTCGAGCGCAGTCGAAAAGCCTTCCTTTATGCCCACTTTGTCGCGCGTGAGCATATCTCTCATTCTGCTTGCAATCTGTTTGGACGCCTTCATCTAAACCACCTCAATCGCCTTTTGGGCGCAATATCCACGAAAACTTTGCTGTTTTGCGCCACGTTTTTGGCAAGCACGTCGTATGCGCGGTTGGATATTGCGTGTTGCGGAATCGTGCCGAGTTGCTGATACAAGGTTATCATATCGTCGTCGGGAATCACGCCTATCGCCGCAACGTGAAGAAGGGAACTTATCTCGCTTGCGCCGAGCATTTCGCCCCTTGCAATCATATCCGCGCGCACTCTGTTCACCACGAGCGAAATATCTTTCAGTCGATAACTTGCAAGCAGACTTATCACTTTGTCCGCGTCTCTGATTGCCGAAGCGGACGGCGTTGTGACAACGAGCGCTTCCTCGCACGCCGAAACCGCCCTGTGAAAGCCGTGTTCTATGCCCGCAGGACAATCGACGAACACGAAATCGAACTCGCTCAAACTGTCCACGATTCCCCTAAACGCTTGCGCCGTGATTGCGTTGCAATCCCTTGACGACGGAAGGATTTTCATCGGACTTTCCGCGTCGTTCACGAGAGCCTGAAACGTTCTGCACCGACCTTGCAACACGTCGCCGATGTCGTACACCACTCGCCTTTCGATACCCGTCACGACGTCGAGATTGTTGAGTCCGACGTCGCCGTCCACAAGCACGACGCCATATCCCGACAAAGCCAGTTTTCTGCCGAGAGTTGCGGTTACGGTGGTTTTTCCGACGCCGCCCTTACCCGAAGTAACAACGATTTTTCTCATATTCCCATAATAAAAAACAGACGCCGCAAGAGGATGTCTGTTTCTGCCGATTTTGGATTTTCTTTGTCAAAAGATATTGATGCGAATGGGCAGATACCGTTTATAGATACGCCTTGAATGAGTGACATCAAATTGCATTAAAGCGCACTATTGAGATGAAGAACAAGGAAACGCCCTTTTGCGAACCCGCCCAACGTACTAAATCGTACGTGACGGGTGAACAAAAGGGCGTTGTAAGGAACGAAGTGACGGAATAGCGATTGCTACGCTTGCGTCAATCGCGTCCGACGTTATTCGCTTAATAGTGCGCTTTAATACAATTTGACCCCCAACATATCCGACAATAGATTCTTTTCGTCGAAGAACCTCGCGCCGCCTATGGCAATCGCGTTCTCGATGTCTTTGAGCGGCGTGACGGGAAGTTCGAGCGCTTGTTCGAGATAGTCGATAAGTCCCGGAATGTGAAGCGAGCCGCCGGAAACGAAAATACCTTTGCGAAGTATCTCTGCGGAAAGTTCGGGCGGCGTTTGGTTGAGGACGGACATTATGACTTCGATGATGTCGTCCACAAGCGGAATCACGGCGTCGCGCATTTGCTCTGCGGTGACGTAGAGCGAGCGAGGCGAACCGTCCGCACTGCCGCCGCTGACGGCGTAACTACCCTCGTCGTTGACGTAGAAGGAAAGCGCGGATTTTTTGAGATTCTCGATTGTAAATTCGCCCACCTTTACACCGTAATTCATATAAAGACTATCGATAATTGCGTTGTTGAACGCGTCGCCTGCGATATTGACCGAGCAACCCGTTGCAATGCCGTGGTTGGTGACTGCGGATATTTCGGTTTTGCCGCCGCCGATATCGACGAAAAGACCGCCTATGCTGTTTGTATACGCAAGAAGGCTCAAACCCGATTCCACGAGCGTGACTTCCTTTATGCCTGCCTTTATGCAGCACTTTTCAACCGCGCGTCTGTCCGAACCCGACGAGGATTCGCAAATGGACACGATGGCTTTGATTCTGGGCATAAAAATGCCTTCGGGGATAATCTTTTTGAGGAAGTAATGAAGAAGCATAGTCGCCATTTCTTCGTCGACGATTATGCCTTCCTTGATAGGCGCAATGACTCTTGCGCCGCCGAGCGAACCCGTCATAACGCTTTCCGCTCTATACCCTGCGTCGCGGATTTCGAGGCGGTTGCGCGATTTGGTCGCAATGGCGATTGCAGGCTCGCGCAAAACGAGACCTATGCCCTTTTGATAGATGGTGATAAACTTGCTTCCGAGGTCAATCGATAGTTCTATTGTTGCCATTGATAACTCCGACTCGAACGAGAATGTCGCCGAGTTTTTCTTTGGGCAGACCCATTATGTTAGAGTAACTGCCACTGTATTTTTCCACGATTCTTTTGTCCTGAATCCCGTATGCGCCCGCTTTGTCAAAAGGCTTGCAATCGTCGATATACGCGTAAACCTGCTCGTCGGTGAGGGTCTTGAAAGTGACGAGCGATTTGACGCAAGCCACGACCTTTTTGCCCTCGCACGTCACGCAAACGCCCGTATACACGGTGTGCGTGCGCCCGTTGAGTTGCTTTATCATATCGAAAGCGTGCGCTCTGTCGTACGGTTTGCCGTACACTTTGCCGTCGAGCACGACGATTGTGTCTGCCGCGACGACCGTGTCGCTTCTATGCTCTTTTGCGATATGTTCCGCCTTTGCTTTTGCAAGTTTTTTGACGAGCAAAAACGGAAAACGGGATTTTATCTCGCTCTCGTCTATATTTGCGGGGATAACCTCATATTTTACACCCATATCCGCAAGAATTTCCTTGCGGCGAGGCGAGGACGAGGCGAGAATCACGTTATTTGAAAACTTGTTCATTTCCTGCCGACTTTGATTAGATTTTCTAATCGTTCGCTTTGGTATTTTCAGTCGATATTCCGATTACAGAATTTCGAGGTTCTTGCCGTACGCCGCCTTGAACTCTGCCGCCGCGCCCATTGCGTCTTTGACTTCGAGGGTGCAGTCGCCGCCGTTTTCGCACTCGGTTTTGACGATTACGCTGTCACCGAGAACGTCGCAGTTGATGCCCGTGACGACGCCGCTTTGGCTTCTGTCGAAACTCTCTGCTATACGCAATATCACGCTGAGTTTTTTGATTGCGTCAACGTCCTCTTGCGTGAGCATATCCTTGTACTTGATGATTTCGTCGCGCGCGTTTTCGGCTTTTCTGTGACCTGCCGCAACGAACGCCGCCACTACGATGTCCTTGTGCGGTACGCCGTAGAGGTTGCTGTTGAGAATGATGTACGCAGAGTGCAGTTGATGGTTGTAGAACTTGATTCTCATACCGCTGTCGTGCAAAAGCGCGGCGATTTTAAGCACTCTGACGTAAACTCTGGGCATCTTGTGAAGCACTTTGAGTTGCTTGAAAAGTTGTATCGAGAGGTTGTAGACGTGTTCGGCGTGCGCAATGTTGAGGTCGTGATACTTCATTTGCGTGTAAATGGAATGGCCCAAGACGTCCGAAAGCGGTCTTTCGTTGATACCGGGAACGGCATAACGGAACATCGCGCCCTCTCTCAAACCGCAACCGCTGATCGTGATTTTTGAAAACTCGAAGCGAGAAAGCACCGCTTTCATAACGGCAAGCGCGCTCGGAAATATATCCGCGCGACCGCTCGAAAGTCCTTTTATCTTCATGGTGCTGTTGAGGTCGAGTTTCTTTATCGTGTTGTAGATGCCCTCGAACTCGGTGACGGGCAACTCGTAGTTGTGCGTCATATTGAACGGATATTTCTTGATAAGTCTGCTGATTCTGCCGAGATTTCTGAAACTTCCGCCCACGCCGACGAACGCCGTATCGGGTTCTACGCTGTCGAGCCAAGTGATTTTTTCGAGTTGTTCGCCGATGAAGTCCTCGATTTTCTTTGCTCTTTCCTGCGGTGTGGAACTGTCGTTTTTGAACAAATCCGTAAGCGTAACCGCGCCGAAAGGCAAGGTTTCGAAGTGGACGAGATTTCTTCTGTTGTAATAAATGAGGTTGGTCGAGCCGCCGCCCATTTCCATAATCAAGCCTTTGGGAATGTCCATAGAGTTGATTACGCCCTGATAGACGAGCATAGCCTGTTCTTCGGGGGAAAGCACCTTGATTTTTATGCCGCAAGTCATTGCGACTTCGTCAAGGAAACTCTTTTGGTTTTTGGCGCGTCTGACCGCCGCCGTAGCGTACGCAAAGATTTTGTCAACCTTGTTTGCGTCGCAAAGACGACGGAACATAGTTAGCGTTTTTATCGTCTGCGCAATGCGCTGCGGCTTGATAAAGCCGTCCCAGTCCATATCTTGTCCGAGTCGCACGGTTTCTTTGAGTTCGTCGAAAACCACGAAGTAGCCTCCGTCCAGAACGTTGACCAGCACGAGTCTTGCAGAGTTTGAGCCAATGTCGATAATCGCTATTTTTTCCATATAATTCTCCTAACGGTTTTCGCCGTGTCCTTTTGAGGACGATTGTTCGATTCTTTTTTTCTTCTTATTTTCCCGCTTATTTCAGTCTTTCGATTTTCAATCGAATTTAGTACGCTTTATTTGCCGAGATTTGCACATTGCAAATCGATTATTTTTCTTTGTTCGTTTCCAAAATGCACTTAGAGGGGCATTTAGATGCGCAGATTCCGCAACCCGTACACTTTGCGTAGTCGATAACCGCAAGGTTGTTTTGAAGGGTTATCGCGCCGTTCGGGCACACCTTTGCGCAAAGTCCGCAACCGAGGCAACCCACCGTGCATACCGCGCGAACGTCTTTTGCGCCGCGCAAGCAGTTTGAGCAAGCAACGTAGTATTTTGCGGTTGCAGGCACTCTCTTTACGAGTTTTTTTGGGCAAGCGTTGATACATCTTCCGCACGCCACGCACTTTTCTCTGTTCACTTCCGCATAGCCGTCGTCGCCGACTTTCATTGCGCTGAACGGACAAGCGTCAACGCACGAACCCATACCCAAGCAACCCCATTTGCATTGCTTTCTGCCGCCGCCGAGAAGTTCCATACTTCTGCAATTTCCGTAGCCCATATATTCGTACTTGTCCGCGGCGTATTTTCCGCCTCTGCAAGCGACGACTATCATAGTTTCTTCGGCGTCTATGCTTTGTCCCATAATGTCCGCAATGGCTTTCTTGTTTTCCGCAGACGTAGCGGCGCAAGCGTTGATGTCCGCTTTGCCTTCGACCACCGCTTTTGCAAAAGCGTCGCAACCCGCGTATCCGCAACCGCCGCAGTTTGCGCCCGAAAGTTTTTCGCGCACCTGCTTTATGCGTTCGTCCTCGTGGACGGCGAGTTTTTTGCCCAGTACCGCAAGCGTCACGCCGAATACGAGCGCAAGCGCGAGCAATACGAGCGTCGAATATAATATCGTCATCGGATTTACAGCCGAAATCAAATTAAGCATATCGCATCACCTCTCAGGGAAACACAAGGCTAACCGCGCCGGACGTCGAAATGAGTCCGCTGAACGCGACGAACGCCATACTGAGTATGCTTGCCGATATAAGAGTTATCGGGAAGCCTCTGAACGGCTTCGGCACGGCGTCCAAATCCATTTTTTCGCGCACGCCTGCAAGAAGCATAATCGCGATGAGGAAGCCCACGCCGCTGAACGTGCCGTTGAGGAAGGATTGAAGCAGACTTGCGCCGCTTGCAACGCCGTAAGTGTCTATGTTGAGAATCGCAACGCCGAGAACGGCGCAGTTGGTCGTTATGAGGGGCAAATACACGCCGAGCGCGCTGTAAAGCGCAGGCATATACTTTTTGAGCACCATTTCGATAAGTTGCACGAGCGCGGCGATGACGAGAATGAACGCAATCGTTTGCAAATACTCTACGCCGAGCGCGACGAGCGCTTTTTGCACGCACCACGTTATGACGCTCGCAACGCCCATAACGAACGTGACGGCAAGTCCCATTCCGAGAGCCGTGTCCGTCTTTTTGGAAACGCCGAGGAAGGGACATATGCCGAGAAACTGACTAAGCACGAAGTTGTTGACGAACATTGCGCCGATTATAAGCAAAAAGTATTCCATCAGTCAACGTCCTCCTCTTTTTGTTCGAGCGCGGATTTCGCGTTTTCGATATTCTGTGCGGCTCTTTCCGCTTCGAGTTGTTTCTTTTTGTTCTTTTGATCGCTCACCCAGTTGACGAGAGCCATAGCAAGACCGAGCGTCAAAAATCCGCCGGCGGGAAGCACGAAGAACGCAAGCGAATAATCTCTCGCCGCGCCGAGCGAAATGCCGAACGTGAGCGAGCCGAGCGAGCCTGCGAATATCGTTCCGCTGCCTATGAGTTCTCTCACGAATCCCAAGCAAGTCAGCGCGAGCGTGAAGCCGAGTCCCATTCCCAAACCGTCGAGAATGCTGTCGCCCACTTTGTTGGAACTTGCAAACGCTTCCGCTCTTGCAAGAATGATACAGTTGACGACTATCAGCGGCAAGTAGATGCCAAGCGCGCTGTACAGCGTGGGAATGAACTTTTTGAGTATCATTTCGAGCAAGGTGACGAACGTTGCGATAATCAGAACGTACGCAGGGATACGCACCTTGTCAGGAATGACCTTTCTCAAAAGAGATACGAGAGCGTTCGAGCAAATGAGAATGAGCGTCGCCGCAAGTCCCATACCCAAGCCGTTGAACGCGCTTGTGGTGATTGCGAGCGTCGGACACATACCCAAGACCAGTCTGAACGTCGGGTTTTGCGCGAATATGCCGTTTGATACGATTTGAAGTTTGGAATTTCCTTTCATATCACGCCTCGCTTATATACGTTCTGTACGCATACACTGCCGCCGCCACAGCGTTGTGGTAGCCCGTCGAAGTGTAAGTTGCCGAACTCACCGCGCTAACCTCGCCTTCTTCGAGTTCGGATTTGTTTTTGACAAGTTCGAGTTTCTTTATTGTTTTTGCGTTCAAGCCGACGTATTTCGATTTGTTCGCTTTTTCGACCTTATCGAAGTAACCTGCGGTTTCGCCTTGCTCGTAGACGGTGATTTCTTTTATTATACCGTCCTTGTCAATAAACACGAGCAACTCGATTGAGCCGTCTTTTGCGCCGCCGCCCACCGCGTAGTAGCAATATCCGACGATTTCCTCGCCGTTTTTGGCAACGAAGCAAGATTCGATATAGTTGTTTTTGTCGTAGTCGTAAGAGGCAAGTTTTTCGTCCTTTACCGACGTTTCCGAGCCGAATTGCGCCGTGCATTTTTCGGCGATAACGCCGTCGGGGTCAACGTAGGTCACCCAGTTGACTATGCCGAGCAAAAGTCCTGCCACAAGCGCGATTACGGTAAGCACGAGGGTGCATTTCGCAACGTCGCCGAGTTTGAACTTCTTTTTGCCTTTCGGACCGTCTTTTTCAACCGATTGCGTGCTTTCCGCTTTGTTTTCGGTTGCGGTATTCTCTGTTGCGACGCTTTCCGTCGCTTCCGATTGCTCGTTTTCGGCGTTTTCCGTCGTCGTTTTTTCGTTCACCGCGTTTTCGGTTGCGCCGTTTTCGACAACGCCCTCGGTTGCGGTTTTATTCGTTTCCTCGTTTGAAATTGAGGCATTTTTCAACAAATCGTCAGTCATTTTTGCCCCCTTCCAATGCTTCTTTGTTTTTGCTCTTGACGCGAGTTGCAACGTTGAGTTTCTTCGGTGCGCCGAAGACTCTGGGCATAATCTTGTCAAGAAGCGGCGTGAGAATGTTCATAAGCAGAATCGCAAAGGACACGCCCTCGTTCATCGTGCTGTATTTTCTGAATATAACCGTCAAAAACCCGAGTCCCACGCCGTAAATCACGACAGCAAGGCAGGATTTCGGGGACGTTGCGTAGTCGGTTGCCATAAAGAACGCGCCGAACATAAGACCGCCGCCGAGAAGGTACGTCCAGATGTATTCGCCGACGTAGCCCGTGTTTGCGAAGAAAATCGCCGTGAACACGACAACCGAGCCGATATAGAGCGCGGGAATACGCCAGTCTATAACTCTGCGGATAAGCAGATACACGCCGCCGATGAGGATTGCAAGAGTGCTGACCTCGCCTGCGCTTCCGCCTATTCTTCCCAAGAACATATCGAGCGCGTTGAGTCCTTGCGCTGGATTCGTGCCTGCCGAAATAGAGCCTTTTACGCCTGCCATCGGGGTTGCGCTCGTTATCGCGCTTATGTCGATATCGACCGCGTGTCCGAAGAACGAGAACAGATTTGCGCCGTTATCGAGCGTAATGGGCGACACGAAACTTGTCATAACGCCCGTCCAGCAAAGAAGCAGGAATATACGCGCCGTGATTGCGGGGTTTGCAAAGTTTTTGCCGATGCCGCCGAAGAGCATTTTGACGATGACTATCGCAAAGATTCCGCCGACGATGGGAACGTAAAACGGCACGACGGGCGGCAGGTTGAGCGAGAGTATCATACCCGTAACGACCGCCGACAAATCGCCTACGCTTTGGAAGCGTTTGCCTATCACGTTGAAAAGCCATTCCGAAAACACGCAAGTGCCGACACAAAGCACCATCATACAAAGCGGATAGAACCCGTACAGCAATACGCTTGCTACGGTTGCCGGAATAAGCGCGATGATGACGTCGAGCATCATCTTTCTCGTCGTGAAAGTGGTGGATATATGCGGGGACGAAGAAACTATATACTTTGGCATATCACTTTATCCCCCTCGTTTTGATTTCTTTTTTTGCAAGGCGCATCGCTTGGACGAGAGGCCTCTTTGCAGGACACGAATACGAGCAAGCGCCGCACTCTATGCAGTTGAGCACGCCCATTTTGAAAGTGGTTTCGAAATCGTCTTTTTCGACCGCTTTTTCGATTTCTCTCGGCACAAGCGACATCGGGCAGTTGATTATGCACTTGCCGCAACTTATGCAAGGCGTGGTCGGATTCATATTAAATTCCTTGTCCGTCATAAACAGCAGACAAGACGAACCTTTCGTGCAAGCAGGAGTCAAAGAGGATTGCGCAAATCCCATCATAGGACCGCCGCTCACGACCTTTCTCGTCGCTTCTTCGCTCTTGTTGCCTCTACACACGTCGTAGATGTATTGATATTGCACGCCGTTGCGCACCCAGAAGTTGCCTCTCTTTTTCACGCCGCCGCCCGAAACGGTCATAGCGCGCTTGTAGCAAGGCTCGCCCTCGTACACTGCTTTTGCAATCGAATACGCCGTATGCGCGTTGCAAACCACGCAACCGACCTTTGCGGGCAACTCGCCCGTCGGCACGATTCTGTGCGTAGTTGCGTAAATGAGTTGCTTTTCCGCACCTTGCGGATATTTCGCTTTGAGCCTCATAACCGCCACGTTTTCGGGTACGATTTCGGCAAGATGCTTGATTGCAAGCGGTTTGTTTGCTTCGATGCCGATATACGCGCGGTCGATTTCGAGCGCGGTGAGCAAAAGTTCGATACCCTTCAAAATCGTGTCCGCTTCTTCGATAAACAAGCGATAGTCGCAAGTGATGTACGGCTCGCATTCCGCGCCGTTTATTATGAGCGTGTCGATTTTGTCCTTCGGCATAAGTTTGACGTGCGTGGGGAACGTCGCGCCGCCCATACCGACGATACCGGCGTCTTTAATACGCTTGATAATGTCGTCTTTGGTCGGATTCTTAATGGGCGGAAGCGTGCGCTTTGTGTAGAGATAATCGTTTTCGATTTCCACGTGTTGCGCCTCGCCGCCGTTTGCCGTGGGAAGCGTGCAAATGCTTTTAACGATGCCCGAAACGGACGAAAAAACGTTTGCCGAAACAAAGCCGTTCGCCTCGCCTATCAACTGTCCTTCGTCGACGTGGTCGCCGACCGCAACGACAGGCTTTGCCGACGCGCCTATATGCTGCGACAAAGATATGAAGACCCTCTCGGGCGTGGGAAACTGTTCGAGAGGTGCGTCTTTTGTAAACTTATTCGCAGGCGGATGAATGCCTCGGCGAAAAGTTCTAAGCGGAATTGTCATAAACAAAAGTCCTTAATAAATAAGTTTGACATAATTATACATTAGAAAACATACAATGTAAATACCCCATTTTTGATTTTTTTCAGGAAATTTTAACCTCTTTGACGAGTATTTCGGGGTTTTCGTATGACAAAAGACTTGCGTGGAAAAATCAAATACGGGGTTGTTATGAATTTTTAACCTCTTTTACGATTTTCGAGATAAAAGAAACTATCGCTACAAGCACCAGAAATCCGCCGAAAAGTTTTTTGAGCAAATCGCCGTTCGCTTCCGTTGCGAAAAACGAACAGCCTACGCAAGCGATTATCGACGGAACGAGCATATAAATCAAGTTCTCTTTGCGCACCAAACCGTTCTTGACGTGGACGAAAAGCGCGGCTGTTCCAGACGGCAAAAAGGCGATTAGATTCGCGAATTGCGCGGTGAGTTGCGCAACGTTCATAACCAGTACGAGTATGGGCAAAGTGAGCGTTCCGCCGCCCATTCCCATACCTGCGAGTATGCCCCCTAACAGCCCTGCCAAAATAAAAAATATAAATTGCATTTTCACCTCATATTGATACGAAATCGGAACTTTATCGCTTGAATTTTATCGATAAAACGCTTTTTCAGTCAAAAATCATTTTGAATCCCGCAAAAGTCATAAGCGCGTAAAAAAGAAAAGAAACGGCGTTTGCGGACATTTTTTTGAGAAGCAACGCGCCCACGATTCCGCCTATCGTAACGCCTATCACGGTGGGCAAAATCACGCTCGGTTCGTAGTTTCCTTTGAGTGCGTACACGACGGAACTTACGAGGCACAGCGGCAGTATCACGGCGATTGCGGTAGCGTGCGCGCTCTTTTCGTCGAGTCCCCAAACGTACGTCAAACACGGCACGGCGAGCATACCGCCGCCCGCGCCGAAAAGTCCGTTTATCGCGCCAATGAAAAGCGAAGCAAGACACATTGCGATTTTGCGCTTTGCCGACACGTTTTGCCCCGACGGGTTATATTTGAAGAAGTTTTTTGCAACAATTCGATTGATATAGGTTTCGTTTTGCATACTTTTAGTTTTATTAATTTGCGAGAAAGTATGAATTTCGATTGCCAAAATATTGTTTTTGTATTAGGATAATAAAGCATATTGATTTATACAATGCGCGCATATATGCGTGAATGTGTAACTCAAAACATCAAAAGGGCGCAAGCCCCAGCAAAATAAATCTCTTTATAGGTTTGGTATGAACAAGAAGAAATTTGCAGTATTAGCACTAATGATGATCGCACTCGTCGTGCTCACTTCGGCAATGTTCGTCGCTTGCAACAAGAACGACGACAACACGACGGACGACACCACAAAGACAATCGAAGCCACCAAAGGGCTTCTCATTTCCAACGGCGACTTCAAAGTTGTAGACACTTCGGTCAAGACCTATCCCCGTACGATAACCAACTGGACGGGCGGCAAGACCTATTCGTCGGGCAACTATAAGGACGACGTCACGGCAGGCGCAATCAGCCTCGACAAAGCACTCTACGACGCAAACAAGAGCAAGTGGAACGATGACAACAACTCTCTCTACGACGCTCTCGTTGCAGGCGGCAGATACGGCGACGACGACGCAATCAAAAACGCGCTTATGATTTATATGCCCGAGCAATCCGAAAAGGACGGCAAAAAAGTCAACGGTCCGACCGCTTACGGCTACACGTCTTCCTCTTTCACCATTGCAAAAGGCGGTTATTACAAACTTTCCGTCGACGTTTTGACAAAGGACATCAAAGGCTCTGAAAACGGCACGCCCGGCGCACGCATTTACGTCAGTTCCAACACTTATGCGGAATTTGACGCAATCGACACGCAAGGTCAATGGGTCACCTATTCCGTGATTATCGAAGGTTCGCCCTCGTCCTCGTCCACGCTCAGCGTTATGCTCGCGCTCGGCAAGTATTCCTTGTCTTACACGACGGGTCTTACCACGGGTTACGCAGTGTTCGACAACCTCACTTTGACCAAACTCGAAAGCGGCGACGAATATGCGCAAGCAGTCCTCAACGAGAAAACGAACAACGAAAACGCAAAGACCACCACGACCGCAACCCTCAAAGTGTCCAACGGACGCTTCGATTTCGGCACGACTTCTCTTTCGTCTTCGGCAACCCCGAACGGTTGGTCGCTCGTGACGGGCAACAGCGGCAGCAACGATTCCGCTCCGTCCTCTTTGGGTTACAACGCAATCATCGACGCGAGCAAGTTTGCGGACAACTACAACAAGTATTCCACGACTTACTACACCAAGTCCGAAGCAGACCCCGACAAGAAATCGTCCTACGTTCCCGCAGGTAGCCTCGAAGCAATCGCAAACGAGAACAACGACAACCGCATTCAAAAACTCATCGACGGTTCTGTCGGCACGAACGTGTTTATGCTCTCTCAACAACTTATGACCGCGCAAGGCGTCAAGTCCTCTCGCAGCATAACTATTGAGAAGAACAAACTCTACGCGCTTTCTCTCAACGTTTACACCTACGGCGTACACGGCGCGGGCGCGTCCATTATCCTTTCGGGCAGCGACGGCAAAGACATCGTCATCAAAGGTATCTCGGCAGCGCCGTCCGACAACGTGTTTATCGGCAGCACCAAGATTGATTCTAACAGTTATGCGGCAGGCACGGACCAAGGCGTCACCACAGACGGCTGGAAGACCTACACCTTCTACATCCAAGGCAACCAATTCAAAGATTACAGTTACAATATGACCGTATGGCTCGGCACGGAAGGCACTTCGAGCAACACGGCGGTCGAGTACACCAACTGGAACTCCGACAAGACCCAAACCACCTACAAGGCAAACGGCACGTTCTCTAACGGCTGGCTCTTTATGGACGAACTCAACCTCAAAGAGATTGCCGCAGACGACGTTCCCTCTACCCTCGTCAAAGACGTGAACGAAAAACAAACTCTCGACTTGACGGAAGCGGGTATGAGCGCGTACGAAGGTCTTAAAGTCGACCTCACCACCACAAATATGTCGCCGTTTGACGGAATGCTCGCAAACACGACGGGTACGTCCTCGCAAGAAGGCATCGACGTGATTGCCGACACCAACGGTATTCCGCAAGGCTGGGTTTCCAACTTCGACCTCACCGATTCCAAAGCACCTTTGGCAAAAGGTCTTGTGAGCGAAGGCGTCGTGGAACTTGAAAAGGACGAACTTCCCTACGACACGGTTGACAAACACGCATACCAAATCAAAATAACCGGCGACAGCCGTTACGAAATCGAAACTCAAACCTTCACTATCGAAAAGAATAAATTCTATCGTATCTCGGTTTGGGTCAAGACAATCGACGTCAAAGAAACGAGCGGCGCATACGTCTCTCTCGTCAAGAAAGGCGACACCGTAAAGGACGATTCCACTCTTACGACGTTCTCTCAAATCAACACCAATTCCGACGAAAACGGCTTCGACGCATACCTCAACGACTGGTGCGAACTCACTATGCTCGTAAAAGGTAGCGAAAAAGAAGACGTCACCGTATCCTTGAAGTTTGCTCTCGGCAGCGGCGACCGCTGGGCGTCAAGCACTCTTACGAGCGGTTCTATGTTCGTTGCAAACGTAAACGGCGCAAGCATTTCTCAAACCGTATACGACAACACGAGCACGGGAACGTACGTCAAGAACGTCAACCTCGCTTCCGCTTCATCGAGTTACACCTTCACCAACGGTGCTTTCGACGACTACGACACTAAGGACGAAAACCTCGAAGAAGGCAAGAGCCTCAACGAGCAAAACGCCGCCGCAACGCCTTCCAACTGGACGTTCAGCGACAAGACCTTGAAGCCCAACACTTCCGAATCCAGCCTCGTTGCAGGTATCGTCGCTTTGAACACGACGGACAACAAGTCCTTCTCTCACAGCGATCAAACGACGGCAGTGTTCCCCAACATCGCGCCGTCCGTGTTCGATTCCTTCTACGGCAACTTCTACGACGTGAACACCGACCTTGCAAGTTTCCCCGGCAAGAAGGCTCAACTTCTCGCAATCGGCTCTAACAACGGCACGACGGGTTATGCGGCAGGCTTCTCGTCGGGCAGCGTTACGCTTTCGGCAAACGGCTACTATGCCCTTTCCGTCTATGCAAGAACGGTCGGCAACACGACGTTCTCTATCTACCTCACGGGCGAATCTTCCGTTGACTCTACCAACGAGTCGGGCGCAAGCGCATTCGTCGAAACGAAGACCGCTTCCGAATCCGAATGGGCAAAATACACCTTCTATATCCGCACCGGTCAATCCAGCGTTTCCGTAAAACTCAATCTCTGGCTCGGTCAAGACACCACCTACGGTACGGTTGAAGGCGAAACGAGCGAACTTCAAGCAGAAAACGCAAAATCCAACGGCACGGTATTCTTCGACAACGTGACCTACAACACAATCGACGAAGACACCTACGACAAAGCGGAAACTTCCGACGTCGCAAACGAAACCATTCACAAACTTTCCTTCCTCACCGACAGTTTCGATTCTCTTTCTTCGGCAGTCGAGTCGAGAAAAGAACTTTCAACCCCCAACGGTTGGACGGGCACTGTGAGCGGAACGACGAGTTCCAAAGCAACCAAGAGCGGTATCGTTTATGCGGATCGCAACTTCTACGAAGTAGAAACCGTTGACGGCATTGACTATGCTCGCATTCTCGGCGCAGATTACACCGTCGACAGCGACGAAGCGACGCCCACTGACGAAGAAGTCGCACAAGCAAAGAAAGAAGCAAGATTCGAAGGCAAGACCGACGAAGAAATCATCGCAACCCTCAAAGAAGAAAAGGTCGTTGCTTTGAAGAAAGCAAACTGGATTCCCGTCAGCGTTCTCGAAGCAAAGAGCGGCAAGCAAATGCTCGTCATCAACAACACCGAAAAGAGCGCGTACACTTACACGAGTTCCACGTTCACTCTCAAAGAGGCTTCCTTCTACGAGATCAGCGTTTGGGTCAAGACCTACGGTATGTCAAATGACGACGACATCAGCGGCGCAAACGTCGAACTCTATCTCGGCTCTGCAAACGAATCCGACAAACCCTTCGCATTCACCGCAATCAAAGGCGCTGACACGAAAGAATGGACGAAATACACCTTTGTCGTCAAGACTATGGACGACGACGTGACGAGCGTCACCGTCAAACTCTCGCTCGGCAAGTACGAATCCGAAACCGTTGACGGCGAAACCACCGTTACCGGTATCACGAGCGGATACGCAATGTTCGACGACGTGACCATCAAGCAAGTCGACGAAGCGGCATACGACAAAGCGGTCACCGATTCCGAAACGGACAGCACCCTTCTCACTCGCCAAGTTTCCAACGAAACGAAAGGCAGTAGCGACGACAATAACAACAACGGCAACAACGAAACGCCGTCCAAGACCTTCAACACCGAAGCACTCTGGTGGATGGTCCCGACAATCGTCCTTGCAGTGCTCATCATCGTGGTCGTAATCGTCTACGTCGTACGCAAGGTGAGAAAGCCGATTTCCAAGAAGAAAGAAAAGAAAGCGGCATCCCCGATTGAAACGCCTTCTCTCGACGCAAAACACGACAAATACGACGAGAACAAGGAATAATTCGATTAAACTAAAAAAAACGCTCGCAAGCAAAACTTGCGAGCGTTTTTTTTAATTTGGGCCGAATACAAAAAAATATTCGGGTGCGGGTGTCCCGCCCGCAATTATTAATTATTCATTATTAATTATTATTTTTTATCATATTCTTAAATATGAATAAAACCGCAAAATCTTTCGGCATAGTCACAAGTTTTTCAATCGTGACAAGGCTCGTTTCGTTTATCTTCAAAATGTGGATGTCCCGCGCTCTCGGTGCGGAAGTCGTCGGACTCTACCAAATTGCGTTGAGCGTTCTGCTTATGCTCTTTACGATCACCGCTGGCGCGCCGACCGTCCTTTCGAGAAAAATTGCGGAATCGAGCGGCAATCTCAAAAAACAAAATTCGCTTTTAACCGCTTCCGTGATTATGGGACTCGGCATATCCGCGGCGATTTGCGCCATCTTTTACGGCTTGGGAACGAAAATTTCGCCGCTGTTTTCAAATCCCGATTGCTTGCCCATATTCTTCATTATGTTGCCCACAATCCTCACCTCAACGCTGTATGCGTCGCTTCGCAGTTGGTTTTGGGGCAGAAAAAAGTTTTTGGCGTTTTCGTCGACCGAACTTATCGACGAGATTGTCAAAATCGCGCTTTCAATCGCGTTTACGGGCGGTTTGATTTCTCGTCTTAACGGCGCGCAAAATATCGCGCTTGCAATGACGATTTCCGACCTTGCGTGCGTGCTTATACTTCTCGTGCTGTTCTTCGCAACGGGCGGAAGACTTACGAAACCGAGCGGTTTTAAGGAATTGACGTTGAAAACCATTCCCCTTTCGGCAACTCGCATAATCACGTCCCTCGGCGCGTCGCTCACCGCCCTCATTCTTCCCAAAATGCTCGTCAAGGCAGGGCTTACGCTTGCGGAAGCCACGGCGCAGTACGGCAGAGTCGCCGGTATGGCGTTGCCGCTCATTATGGCGCCCGTAACGTTTATAGGCGCGCTGTCCGTAGTGCTCGTTCCCGACGTCGCGGAATTGCGCGCAAAAGGCAATATGGACGCGGTGCGCTCGAAGATGTCCGTATCTCTGATGTTTTCCGTCATAATCGCAAGTTTGTTTTTCGCAATATATCTGCCGCTCGGTCAAAGCCTCGGTCAACTGCTTTTCAAGGACAGCGAGGCAGGCAAATTCGTGTCCTACTGCTCGCTTATGCTCTTTCCCATCGCCACCGCTCAATCCACCACGCCTATGCTCAATTCGCTCGGAAAAGAGCGTATAACGTTGCTCGGCACGGTCGTGGGCGCAATCGTAATGATACCTTGTATCCTCTTTATGCCGAAGTATATAGGCATATACGCAATGGCTCTCTCGACGGGATTATGCTTTTTGCTCATTGCGATTATAAATCTCATAGTCCTTAAAAAAGAGGTCGGCTCGTTTGTCAATCACAAGAAAAATCTTCCCCTCATTTTGCTGTCGATTCCGCTTGCCGTAACGGGTCTTTTCGGCGCGAAACTGCTTTGCAGATACGCCGACTATATCACTGCAATCGTCGTTGTTGGCGTGTATATACTTTTCTTTTTCTTCCTTATAATCTCGGCGTTCAACGTGGTTGACGTGACAACCTGCATAAAAATGTTTGCGCCGCAAAAGGCGAGCGCAAGCAAAACCGCAGTCAAATCCACAAGCAAACGGCAGAAAAAACATATGAAAATGCGCAAAAAACCGAACGAAAAAAGCGCAAAAGCGGTGCAAAACGGGTGTAAAAAGCATACGAAAAACACGTTGCGGCAAGCAAAACCACGCCTAAGCGAAACCGCAAAAACGACCGAGCGCACGCATGAACGCGTTTCGGCAAAGCAAAATCTCGCCTAAAACTTTGATAATCGCATAAAAAAACGCCTTATAAGCAAACTACGCATATGCTCAATTTGTTTATAAGGTGTTTAATTTTATACTTCGTATTGCTTGTTGCAATGCGTTTGATGGGCAAACGCCAACTCGGCGAGTTGCAACCATTCGAACTTGCGATAACTCTCGTCGCAAGCGACCTCGTTTGCATTCCTATGGCGGATTCGTCAATCCCGATTTTGTACGGAATTATCCCCGTTTTTTCGCTGTTTTTGGTGCATATCATCATCACCAAACTCGCAACCAAAAGCAAAAAATTCCGCAAATTCCTCAACGGCAAACCCATCATTATCATACAAAAAGGCAACATTCTGCCCGACGTTATGACAGAACTCAACCTCAACATCGACGACGTTATGGAAGCGTTGCGCGGCGCAGGTTGCTTCAATCCGTCCGAAGTTGAGTATGCGATTTTGGAAACCAACGGTAATATGAGCGTGCTTCAAAAGTCACAAAACAGACCGCTTGCGCCGTCCGACGTCGATATAAATCCGCCAAAAGCCGAGATTCCCGTAACCGTGATTATGGAAGGCGAGTTCGTTGCCGAAAACCTCGCGACGCTCGACGGCGACGTAAAAGCGGACGTGCTCAAATATCTCGACGGCATAAAACTCAAACAACAAGACGTACTCGTGCTTCTCGTTGCGGGGCAAGACGTGTTCATTCAGCCATACAAAGGCGACTATATCACCTCGACCCTGCCGCAACCCGACGATTCGCAAGGCGACGGACAAGACGACAAAAGCGGCAATCGACAAGACGAGCAAGACAATCCGCAAGAGGTCAAAAATGCGTTTTTGTCGTATCACGGGGGTGAGAAGCAATGAAAAAAGTCGTGCTTGCAATCGTGATTTTGATAATCATCGTGACGGGCGGCGTTCTCGAAGATTTCTACATTCACAAGACGTTTTCCGCCCTGAACGAAAAACTAACGTCTTTGGAAACTTCCATACAAAATCAAAGCGAGGATTGTCTCGACAAAGCGAACGAGATTTTCGAGTGGTGGGAAAAGAAGCGTATGTATATGGAACTTTTTGCCTACTCGCCCGACGTCCGTTCGTTCTCGGTTGCACTTGCCGAAACGCAAGGCTCGCTGGAATGCGAAGACTATCAAAACGCACTTTCGAAGTGCCGCTCGCTTATCGTAATGGCGAACAACATCAAACGCCTGCTCGATTTCAATGCGGAAGACATAATCTGACAATGTGGAGCAGAGAATATAAAAGAGCGAGACAAACTCGCTCTTTTTGCTATTCTCGTTTTATTGCGTTCGCATATTAGTGTTCTTATATTTTTATATTTTCATATGCGCATATTTGCATATATGCAAATTAGAAACGGTCTTTCAAATCGTAGATGTCGCCTGCGCCTATCATCAAAACCACGTCGTGATATTTTGCGTGCGATTTGACAAAATCGATGGTTGATTGCTTATCTTTGACAAGATAAACGCCTTTTTTGCGATATTTGTCGAAAATCGCCGTTGCCAAAACGTCGCTTTCGACGCCATCGGATAGCACTTCGCGCGCAGCGTAGGTCGGCATAATAGCAAGCGTTTTCACGCCGTTGTTTTTTTCGCCGAGCACTCTTGCAAAGTCGTCGAGATACGCCTTTGTGCGCGAGTATGTATGCGGTTGAAAAACCACGAGCAGTTTGCCGAGTTTCGCGGCGCGGGATATGACCGATTGAATTTCGCTCGGATGATGCGCAAAGTCAAAATACACTTTCGCTTTTCCGACGTCGCGCGCACGCTCGAATCTGCGCCTTACGCCTTTGTACTTTTGCAAGGCACTTACGCTTTTTTCAAAATCCAAACCGCACGCCGAAGCGGCGGCAAGCGCGAACGTCGCGTTCTCGAAGTTGTATCGTCCGTCGTCTTGCAATTTGAGCGTCGACATTTTTTTGCCGTCGCAAATCATTGCGCCGCTTGGATTGACAAAAGCGTGCATTCTCTTTTGGTTGCCGTTTTGCACGCACACGCAAAAACCGTTGCGCTTTTTGTCTATGCTTGCGCCTATCAAATCGAGGTTGCTTTGCTCGACGATTTTGATTTTCGATTTTTTCAGAAACACCGCAAAAGTTTCCTTCACGCTTTTTAGGCTGTCGTAGCAATCGGGATGGTCGCACTCTGCGTTCAGCACCGCCGCAACGTCGGGCGAAAGCGCAAGCAGATTGCGCTTGTACTCGCAAGCCTCGCAAACGAATATGCAATCTTTCAAATCCGCAATTCTTTCCGCACTCGTATTATTGACGTAATTTGAAAAATCTATGCTTTCGCCGCCTATCATCGACGCAAATTTCACGTCGTTTTCAAAAAGAATTTGAGTGAGCATTGCCGTAGTCGTGGTTTTGCCGTGCGTGCCGGCAATCGCCACGACTTTGCCGAACAAATGCGAAACTTTCGCAAGAAATTCGTGCCGTTCGTATATAGGTATGCCCGCTTTTTTTGCAAATACGAGTTCTTGATTATCCTTCGGAATCGCCGAAGAAAACACCAAAAAATCGGACGTTTCGAGCAAAGAAAAGTCGGGATTTTTGCTTATTTTTGCACCGTTTTTTACGAGTTCTTTGCACAAATCGTTGATTTTTGCGTCGCTTCCGCAAACCTCGATTCCGAAATCCGCCGCGAATTTTGCAAGCGCGTTTACCCCAACGCCGCCTATCCCCACGAAATAGCCTCTTTTTACCGCCGAGAAATCCATATTTCATTATATGAAACCGCACCCGATTGCGCATACGTCTTCAAGAAAAAACCGCAAAAACGCAATCCTTACCGCAATAATATTCATACATTTGTGTAATTGGTGTATTGTTTTGATACTAATTTGCGATTGTGTATTGTTATTTTTGCACCGCCGTGCTACAATAAGTAAAATCACCGAGGTGTGTATATGAAAATTTCAGACGTCAGAATCAGATTAATAGACCAAGAAGCAGGCAAATTGAAAGCGGTTGCGTCACTCGTTATCGACGATTGTTTTGCCGTCCACGACATAAAGATAGTTGACGGCGAAGGCGGCGCGTTTATCGCAATGCCGTCGAGAAAAACGCCCGACGGCGACTACAAGGACATAGTCCACCCCATCAATACGCAAACTCGCGAACTTTTCAAAGAAGCCGTCCTCGAAGCATACGAAAAAGCCCTTGCCGAACAACCCGTGTAATCGCTTGCGCAAAAAAATCGCTGTTTTTTAAGCGAAAACAACTGTTTTTTAGGTGGAAAATATGCCGTTTTTTCAAGAAAATCGCTCGTGTAGGGCGATTTTTTCGATGTTCACCGCCCCGAAAGAATAGAGTCAAAAATATCGCATATTTTCATATTATCACTCGTGCATACGTTTAATTTTGATATGTACATATTCGCAATTTCGCATATGTGCATAAAAATACGTTTGCAAAAAGCAAATTATTATAGGTGTTCATATAAAAATCAATGGCTAAAAAAACGGCGTTTGCAAAATCGTGCAAACGCCGTTGTTTTTGTGTTTTGCTGTTCACTGCCCTACCGAAATTCGTCGCATAAACGAAAATCGAATCGGCAAATAAGGCAATGAATCGTTATGCGGATTTACGCCTTTTGTGGCGAAAATCTATAATCAGAAATTGCTCGGATGTTCGTCAAGGGCAAGCGTGCCGCCGGGGTTGAGCGTGTTGTTGGGGTCGAAGTACGCTTTGAGCGCTTTGAACAATTTGAGTTGTTCGCTTCCGATCGAGCCTTCGAGGTACGGCGCAAAGAGTTTGCCGATGCCGTGATGGTGCGAGAGCGCCGCGCCCGACTTCATAATCGCTTCCAAGATGGAACTGTGATACTTTCTGAACGCGTCGAGGTCGGTCGTCTTGATGATGAAGATGAAATAGAGGTTTGCGCCTTGCGGATAACTGTGCGAGATATGGCAAGTGCAGATTGCGTTCGGCCACGCTTTGACGACCGCTCTCACCTCGTCGTGGACTTTGGGCATATTGTCCCAGTTGACCGCACATTCGAGAGTGTCGATGATGATGCCGTAGTCCTGAATGGTGTCGCGAAGATACGGGTCGGAAAATCTGCCGTGTTCCCAAGACGTCGTGACGTAACCCGTGAGATAGAGTCCGTGATACTTTCTTGCAATCTTGCGGATGTTGCGATAGATGTTTCTTTGCAGTCCGCTTTCGCCGTCGCAGAAGCCGAGAAGCAAGCATCTTGAATGTTGTTTATATCCTTTTGCCGCAAGCAACGGTTCGAGCGGCGAACCGATGATTCCGTACATATGCGACATCATATCCGTTTCTTCCGCGTCGGAAAGACGGAATGCCGACGGATGTCCGAACTCGCCTTGCATAACTTCTCTCATAACCGCCATACCGTCTTCCCAAGTGGGGAACATAAACGAGAATTTCTTGTGCTTCTTAGAGAGATTGAACACTTTGAGGGTAACTTCGGTGAGGATGCCGAAGCAGCCTTCGCTTCCCATCATAATTTGGTCGACGTCAGGGCCCGTGGCTTTTCTCGGCGCGCCGTCGGACTTTATCGTGCCGATGGGCGTTGCGTACTCTTGTTTGAGAACGATGTCCGCCGCACAGCCATAGTAGGTCGAGTTTTGACCCGAGCCGCGAGTGACGACCCAGCCGCCAACGCAGGAATACTCGAAAGATTGCGGGAAGTGTCCGCAAGTGTAACGCTTCGTCGTGCCGAAATTTTCGGGGGCGTGGTTGAGAATGTCTTCGAGTTGCGGACCGCTGATACCGGGTTGCACGGTGATTGTTTGATTGACTTCGTTGAACGCAATGACCTTGTTGAAGTTCTTGCTGATGTCAATCATAATGTTGGGGCTTATCATTGCTTCCGTGCCGCGCGTGACGGACGAGCCGCCTGCGTGGACGTACACTTTGATGCCGTTTTTGTCTGCGTATTTGATGAGGTTTTCGATTTGCGTTTTGTCGGTGGGATAGACGACGATGTCGGGCACGTTTTCGACGATGCCTTTTCTCAATCTCATAATGTCTATCATCGTTTTGCCGTATGCGAGGCGCACTCTTTCGAAATCGTCGGTGGTTGCGTTGTCAGGTCCGACGATGACGGTGATTGCTTCGATTTGCTCTTTTGTGAGCGCGCTTTCGACGTGTACGTCAACGAGTTGTTCGCCCGTGTCGACCATAGTTTTGAAGTCGTCGTCGGTGAGCGAGAATATGCTCTTGATGAGTTTGTAAAGACCCTCTTTGGGCGCTTTGTATTTGTTGGGATCGCCCCATTTCATAATGGAACGGAAGGATCTGGGATTCGGTGCGTCTTTAATCCACACGGGTTCGTAGTCTTTGTAGGGTTTTGACATAGTTTTCCTCCAAAATGCGAGTTTATCCGACGAGTTTCGCCATATAAAGTCGCGTTTTATTCATTTTTTTTATTTTCAAGTTATTTGTTGTCTTCCGCTTTCGAGGCGCGAAGAATTTGTTTCAAATCGTCGTAAAGTTTCTTATTGTTGGGATAAATGCGACGATAGATTCTGCTGTAAAGTTTGTGGTAAAGTTCGTGCTCTTTCATATCGGGTTTGAACTCTGCCGAAACGTGCACCATATTCTTTGCCGCTTCCTCGAAGGACTTGTAGATTCCAAGACCCGTAAAAGCGGTGATTGCCGCGCCGAGCGACGACGTTTCGTAAGTTTGGGCGCGCCTTACGGGTATGCCCATAATGTTGGAAGTGATTTGACATATCTCGTCGCTCTCGCTTCCGCCGCCCGATACGGATATAAATTCCACGTTGATTTTGGTCTTGCGCTGTATGGACAAAAGCCCGTCGTAAAGACCGTAAGCGATGCCCTCTATGATTGCTCTGTATATGTGTATTCTCGTGTGGCAATCCGCAAATCCGAGAATCGCGCCTCTTGCCGACGGGTGTTTGATACCCGGCGTCCAGTAAGGTTGAAGAATAAGACCTTCGCAACCTGCGGGCACGTCTTTGAGGTGTCTGTTCAAAAGTTCTTCCGCAGATACGCCGAGTTCCTTTGCCTCTTTGACTTCCTTGTGCGCGAACTCGTTCTTGAACCACGAAATCATCCAGTAGCCGCGATAAATCTCGATTTCGGGATTGTACTTGCCGGGTAGCACTGCCGGATAGGTGGGAACGAACGGCTCTGTTTCGATATACTTGTCCGTCGTCATTTGCACCGTTGCCGTCGTGCCGAGCGAAAGCGACGCGCCCGTGCTGTCAACGCAACCCGAGCCGAGCGTTTCGCAACCTTTATCCGAACCCGAAGCGACTACGGGCGTACCCGCTTTTATGCCGAGGTCGCGGCTCGCTTCTTTGGTTATGTATCCGACTATCGTACCTGGTTCTATGAGTTCGCACATATCCTTTGCTTTAAGGTCGAATATGGGCGCGGTGATTGCCTTTGGCGATTGCCACGTTTTGTTTTTGTAATCGAACGGGATATGCCCGATTTGGTTTGCGACCGAGTCCTTCATAACGCCGGTAAGACGGAAGGTTATCCAACCCGAAAACATCAAAAATTTGTACATTTTTGCCCATACTTCGGGTTCGTACTCGTGCACCCAGTTGCAAGCGGAAGCCTTGCACTGCGCAGCGGCAAGGTCGTAAAGATTGAGCATACGAAGCAATGATTTGAATCCTTTGCCGAATCTCGTTTTGTCCGCGTCCTTGACTTCTCTTTGGTCGAGCCAAAGAATGATGTCGCGCAAGGGTTTGCCGTCCTTGTCGACGACGACCGCCGTGTCGCGAATGGTGGTGACCGCAACGCCTTTTACGTCGTCCCAAACGTCCGCGCATTGCTCTTTGAGTCCGTTGGTCGCCTCTTTGAGCCTATCCCAGTAAAACTCGGGCGTCTGTTCCGCCCAGCCGATGTCTTTTGAAAAATACGGTTCTTTGAAATGCACTTTCATTTTGCCGTACTCTTTGCCGTGCTTGTCGAAAAGCATAGCGCGCACGCTCTGCGTGCCGAAATCAATGGTTAAAACAAGTGGTTCTCTCATAATTTTTCCTTATCCTTCGCAATGCGGTTTCCCGTCCGCAAAGCGATTTTGTCAGTTGTCAATAAATGCTCGCAGTCGCGATAAGATTTACGTCCGTACCGCAAACGCCTTTTGCAATCACGTCGCCGCGCTTAACTTTGCTCGTGACGACGATTGCGTTTATTTGCTTCATAAGTTCGTCGATTTTCGCTTTTGGAATCTCGCCGTCCGTTCTTACGGGAAGCACGGGATATTCGTCGAAAGTCGTTGCGACCGTCGAGCAAACCGAGCGCATAGGGCAAGTGGTTTCGCTCACCGCAAACGCCTCGCCACGCTTACAGCCGTTGCCGCTGACGGTTCCGTTTTCTATATTGATTCTACACCCGCGCGGGCATACGATACATACAAGTTCCATCATCTTTCCTCCACTCTGACTTCGACTTTGCTGCCCTCTTTGATTCCCATCGAGACGAAATCGAGTTCGATTCTTTGCATTTCGGGCGGACGAAGGAAAGCAAAATTCTTTTTGAACGCTTCGTTTCCGTCAACGCTAACGTAAAGGGTTGCTTTGTCCATATCCTTTGCGGCGCGGAAGAAGAACACGACCTTGTCGCAAGGCTTGCTTACGTCGATTCTGTGCGGCACGAAACTCAAAAGTCCTTGACCTTTTTCTATGCGCACGCTCTTGCCCGACGGCTTGTAGTCCACGGCGTTTGCGCCTGCGTCTTTTGCACATTCCGACACATAATCCACCAAATCGAACACGTTAAGTGCGTTTCCTGCCGAAAACACGCCGTCTATGGACGACATATACGTTTGGTCGCAATCCGCGCCCTTGGTGAACGGATTTATCTTTACGCCTATGGATTCGGCAAGTTCGTTTTCGGGAATAAGACCGACGGAAAGTATGAGCGCGTCGCAATCTATACGTCTTTGCGTGCCATCGATAGTGTTCATTTTGTCGTCCACTTTGGCAACTTCGACGCCTTCGAGTCTGTCTACGCCGAACACTCTCGTCACCGTGTGCGAAAGGTGAAGGGGTATGTCGAAATCGTGCAAACATTGATGTATGTTTCTCGTAAGTCCGCTCGGCGTGGGCTTGACTTCGTAAACGCCCTCGACCTTCGCGCCTTCGAGAGTAAGACGTCTTGCCATAATGAGTCCGATGTCGCCGCTTCCCAAAATCACGCATTTTTGGGTGGGAAGTTTGCCTTGCAAATTGACGAAATTCTGCGCCGTACCTGCGGTGAATACGCCTGCGGGACGAGTGCCTTGAATAAGCACTTGTTTTGCCGTGCGCTCTCTGCAACCCGTTGCCAAAACTATGGCTTTGGTGAAGAATTTTTGTATTCCGTCTTTGGACACGGCTGTGATTTCGAATCCGCCGTCCTTCTTTTCTATCCTCGTGACGAACGTGAAAGTGAACGTGTCGATGTCGAGTTCTTTGACGAAATCTATATATCTTTCGCTATATTCCGGTCCTGCGAGTTTTTCGCCGAAACGAATGAGTCCGAAACCGTCGTGTACGCATTGTTTCAAGATTCCGCCGAGGCGCGCTTCTCTTTCGATGACGGCGACTTTGCCGCCTTTTAGGCACGCGCTTTGAGCCGCAGACAGACCTGCCGGTCCGCCGCCTATAACCACTACGTCGTAATTAAACATCTCGGTCTTCCCCCTTTGCATTGCCTTTGGTGTTGCCGTAAACTATGACGCTGCCCTCGTCACCTTTAAGCACGTCTTCGATTTTTATGCCCTCGTGTTCGGCAATGATTTTGGCAACGAGCGGCGAGCAGAAACCGCCTTGACATCTGCCCATACCGGGGCGAACTCTGCGCTTTACGCCGTCGATGGTTGCGACTTTGAGCGGACTTTCGAGCGCGTCGATAATCTCGCCCTTGCTCACTTCTTCGCAACGGCAAATCATTTCGCCGTATTCGGGATTTTTTGCGATATACTTCGCTCTTTCCTCGTCGGGAAGATTCGCAAGGCGCGGCGTATGCTTGTATACGGGGTTGAAATTGCTCTTTTCTTTTGCTTTCAAGTCCTCTTTTATCCAGTTTTTGATGTCGACTGCGATTGCAGGCGCGGCGGTGATTCCGGGGGATTGTATGCCTGCCGCCTCGTAAACGTTAGAGGTGAAAATGCCGCGTCTTACGACGAAATCTTCTTCGTACGTCGCGGCGCGCGTACCCGAAAAATACGTTATAATATCGCCCTTGTTGAGCATAGGTTGGGCGAGTTTTTGCTTTTTGATTATGTTGTTAATATCGGAAATGCTCGTGGAATAATCCTCGCGAGAGGGCACTTCGTGCGCGTCCGGTCCTACGAGAATGTTGCCGTCGACGGTGCGCATAACGCCGCCGCCCTTCGTGTGTCCGACTTCCTCTTTCGCGTCGGGTTGAGCCTCTTTGGGAAGGGGTGCGAAAAAACTTCTGGCATAAGACGAAAGCGCGTAACCGACTTTCTTTTTGTCGAGAATGATGTCCGTGCCTTTTCGGGGGTGAATGGTAAACGTTCTGTCGCCCGCCATATCCGCGATTACGTCGCTATAAACGCCTGCGCAGTTCACGATTGCGCGCGGATATACGTCGCCTCTGTTGGTATGCACGCAAACGACTTTGCCGCCGTCAAGTTCCATACCCTCGACGTAGGTGTCGAGCGACACTCTCGCGCCGTTCTGTATCGCGTTGTCGCAAAGCGCAATCGTCGTTTTGTAGGGCGAAACCATACCTGCGCTTGCCATATACATACCGCCCTTTGCCCACGACGGCGGATTTGGTTCGAGTTTTTTGATATCCTCTTTTGTGACGTGTCTTACGCCCTCGACGCCGAGTTGTTTTGCTCTAAGCAGGAAGAGCGGCGAAATGAGCGCGTTTTCCCACGCGGTCGAGAATATGAGCATTTGCGCCCAACGCTTGAAGGACAAGCCGAGTTCGTCGGCAAGTTTTGTGTACATTCTGTTGCCTTCGAGCACATATTTGAGTTTGAGTTGTCCTTTGTGCAAGTCCATACCGGGGTGAATACATCCGTCGTTGCGAGAGGACGCGCCGCACGCCACGTCGTTTGCCTTTTCAACGAGCAACACGTCGAGTTCGAGGCGAGAAAGTTCTCTTGCAACCGCACAGCCCACTATGCCGCCGCCTATGACGAGAACGTCGGGTTTTTGCCCGTCGAACGCATTGTCTTTGAGTGCGGGACGCTTGGGTTTTTCGCAAAAGCCTTTGAGTTTTACGTCGTTCAGCACGCCCAACGAGCCTTTGCTCACAGCCGCTTTGCCGCACTTGTAAATGTCCGCCCAGTTGTCGAGTTCGCCCGTGAGCCTTACGCACCCGCGATAGTTCTCGACTTTGACGGACGGGGCGATTTTATTGACCGCCCTGCGTATCTTTGCCAAATTCATAATTTAATCCCTCTATATTTATTTTTCCTATTTTAGTACGCGGAAATTTCTCAACGCATTGCACGACGCTCGGCTTATTCCAGTGCGACAGTCGCTTTGCGATATGATTTATCACCGCTTGTTTTTGAGAGGCGGTAAGTTCCTCGCCCTCGACGAGCAACTTGATGTACGGCTTGCCGTTTACGCGATACTCTATGCACGCGCACTCGTTAACGAACGGCAGTTCGCTCGCAACCCTCTCTATCTCGCTCGGAAATACGTTGATTCCCGAAATCTTTATCAATCTCTTTTTTCTGCCCATAAAGAACAGTTTTCCGTCCTCGTCGCGCTTGAAATAGTCGCCCGTTCTCACCCACGTTTTGCCGTCGAGCGCAATCAACGCTTTTTGGGTGGCTTCCTCGTCGCCGACGTAGCCGCTCATAATCTGGTCGCCCGACACGAGCAATTCGCCGACAGTGCCGTCTTGAACTTCGCAAAGATTTTCGTCCACGACTCGCACTTCCACGCCGTTTATGGGTTTGCCAACCGACCCCGACTCGAAATCGCCTTTGGACACCGTGCATACGCTCGCCGTTTCGGTGAGTCCGTACCCAGGGGACAATACGCCCTTGCCGCCGCACTCGCACATAACTTTGTCGAATTTGTTTACGAGTTCCTCTGCAACGAGGTCGCCGCCGACGTAAATATCTTCTATGCACGAAACGTTATCCCCCGAAAACTCGTCGAGAGCAAGCAGTTTTTGCACCATTCTCGGCACTGCTATCATAGTGGTTATGCGGTTTTTGGCAATGACTTTAACCGTCTTTTTCGCATTGAAAATCGGAAGCAACACCGAGCGCATATTAGTGGATATGGACGCATGCACGCCCACGCACAAGCCGAAGCCGTGAAACATCGGAAGGGACGCGAGCATTGCGTTCTTTTCTGAAAATTTGTCGCCGAGATATTGCAAAAGATTGCCTGCCATCGCGTTTGCCGCGCGAGAAGATATGGCAACCGTTTTAGGCTCGCCCGTAGTGCCGCCCGATTGCATATACAACACGATTTCCTCGCCGTCGCCGACGAACGGTTCGAATTTCGTTTTGCGAGGAAGACCTATATAATCGTAAATTCCGAAATGGCAAATAATGCGTCTTGCGCCCTTCGATTTGGGGAAATACGCGCATTGATTTATATCGCTCAAAAACACCGCTTTGGGTTGAAGTTTGTCAAACGCCGCGCCAAATTCGTCTGCGGAAAGTTTGGGGTGAATCATAGAGGCAATCGCGCCTATTCTCGAACAAGCGTACGTCGCCACGACCGCTTGTCTGATGTTGGGAAGAGCAATCATAACCACGTCGCCTTTGCCTATGCCGAGTCTGACAAGACCGCCTGCCACCCTGTCTATCTCTTTGAAAAAGGTTGCGAAATTCATTTTTCGCGCGCCGTGAACAACGGCAATCTCGTCGCCGTGCTTTTCGCGGTAGGTGCGCATAAAATCGTATAAACTTTTGTGTACGTCAACCATAATAAAAATTATACATTATCAAACACTTGTAGTCAATAACGGTTTTCCCTCGAAACCGCCGATTTTAAGCGATTTTTTCAAAATTTTCCGCATTATCGAAAAAAGTTTATCCATTTAGGTATAAACGCTATCGATTGCGGACATAATCGAGGCAACTTGGAGGTAAAACAATGAGCAAATTCACAGTCGCAATGAAGCGTTTTGGCGGTTTTCTCAAACGCAACGCAGTCTATTTTCTTATCATTTTGTGCATAGCCTCGGTTGCCACGGTCATCGCCCTCGCGGTCACTCGCAACTCTGCTTTGCAAAATCCCGACGCGTCTGTCTCGGACAATCAGCAAGACGAGCCGACGATTAAACCCGACGACCCGACCGACGATCCCGTAGACAAGCCGGACGATCCCGTCAACCCCACCCCCGTGGACGAAAAGCAAAAGTTCTACGCGCCCGTCAACGACGGCACGGTGAGCAAAAACTACTCGGACACCGCGCTCGTGTGGAATCCCACCCTCAAACAATACTCGACGCACCTTGCTCTCGACTTCACGTCCGAAGACAAAAACGTGTTTGCGTCCTGCGACGGTACGGTGAAAGAAACGGGCTACAACGCGCTTGACGGATATTACGTCATTCTCACCCACAAAGACGGATATGAAACGAGATATCTCTCTTTGGAAGCGGAAAGCACTCTCAAAAAGGGCGCGACCGTAAAACAAGGTCAACTTCTCGGCAAAGCGTCCACCACGCAAGGCAGCGAAAGTCTTGACGGCGACCACGTTCACTTCGAAGTTCTCAAAGACGGCGTAAACGTCAATCCGCTCGAAATTATGGTATCGAGCAGTAAATAAGCAAAAATGTAAAAAAAATCAAACCCTCGCACGGCGGCGAGGGTTTGTTTTTTATGAATTAATAATTAATTTTCACTTTACCAGCGGTACTATGTCTTTGACTTTGTCTAGAACGTAGTCGGGTTTGATTTTCGACGTCGGAAGCATATCCGCAGTCGTTTCGCCAGAAAGCACGAGTATGGACACAAATCCGCAATTCTTGCCGAACGCAACGTCCGTGTACAATCTGTCGCCGACCATTGCGATTTTCTTTGCGGGAAGATTGTACTTCATCGCAAGACGCTCGCCTGCCGTTTTGTGCGGTTTGCCCATAATGATGTCGGGGGTGCGCCCCACCGTCAGACGTATCGCTTCGATAAGCGCGCCGACGTCGGGCATCGGACATTCCGGCGCGGGACAGAAGAAGTCGGGGTGCGTAGAAATGTACGGAAGCCCTTTGTTGAGGAATTTGCAGAATCTGTACAACTTGTCGTAGGTGAGCGACGTATCGAAGCCTATCACGCACAAGTCGGGATTTTCCTCGTCGAGTTCGATGCCGTAAAGGGCAAACTCGCTTTTGAGCCTATCGTTACCGAGCAAAAATACCTTTTTGCCGCGATAGTTGTCCAAAAGGTATTCGCAAGTGACTTGTCCGCTTGTGTAAATCTCATCCGCATAGGTGCGAAGTCCGAGATTGTTGAGCCTTGCGATGTAGTCGGTGTGCATTCTCGACGAATTGTTGGTGAAAAAGCAGATACGCTTTCCCATCGCGCGCAACTCGTTGATTGCAGCAAAAGAGCCTTCGATTTCCTCGTCGCCGATGTACACCGTGCCGTCAAGGTCGAACACAAACAATTCTACGTCTTTGATGTTTTTCATTTTGTCCTCTGTATTATTTTACGCCGTAAAAACGCCGTCGTTGATTTTTGTTATGCGGCGATTCTGTCGAGAATACCGCTTGCAAACGCGTACCCTGCAAGCGAATCGCTCGTCGCGCCCGCAAGGCGCATACATTCGATAACTTCGCTTGCGCTGATTTCGCTTTTGAGCCAGTAGCCTGCGTCGAGATACAGCCGCCGCCAGAATCTTTGCATCGAGTGCACGTCCGCCCCCGCAAGTTTTTCGAGCAAGTCGAGCCTGTATTCGCCGAGTATATAACTGATTCTAAAATAACCGTTTATATCGAAAAAGTCAACGCATTTGGAATTATCCGCCACGCCGAGTTTGTCAAGTTTGTCCAAAGCCTCGCAAATGCAAGACGGCGGCGCGCAATCGATAGAGGGCGACGACAAAAACGCCGAGTAGAACGAGCAAAGAGCCGCGCTCGCCAAAAATCTGTATTCGCCGCAAAGGCGCGGTTTTCTGCCCTTGGATTTTGCAAGCGCGCACATAATTTCCGCCATACGCTCGGCGGTGTCTTTCCCCTCTTTCGCAGACGATATTTCAAGCAACTTGCACGCAAGTTCCGATAACGATTCGGCAGTCGTTTCAATCGAAAAATCTTTGACGACCTTGCCGAGTACGGTTCTTTGAAAAGTCCTTTCGAACTCGCCTAGTTTTTGCGAAAACAAAATCCCGTAACCTGCGGCGATTTGCTCGTTTCGGCATTTTACGAGTATGTTTTCGTCAATAAACACTTGATTCGGCGATTTTCCGCACATTATATCGTCGCTCGTCGGGGCGCAAAAAAGCATAGACCAACCCGCGTCGGCGCGCTCTGAAATTTGCTTTGCAAGCCTTGCGCCGCTCTCTTGTCCTACGCAAAAAACGTATCTTATATAATCGGGAACGTTGCAACTTGCGTCCTCGCAAACGGGCAACGCGAACGTGCGATAGCCGCCCCTTTTCAACTCTTGCATAAGCGAATTTGCTTCGCTTTCCCATTCGTTTTCGTACACCACGACAAGCGCGCCGTCTTCAAACACGGAACGCAATCTCGGCAAAATTTGGGGGATGACGTCTTTGCCTATATATACGTCCGTGCGTCCGACGACGCGCCTTTCGATTGTCATATTTTCCATACCTGCCTCCGCCCTAAATTTAGCACGGGCGCGAGGGGAAATGCCGACAATTTTTGATTGTTTTTGACCTATATTGTCGTTTTATTTTTTAAGATAGGTTTTGCACTTTGTCGAGAACGCGGTGTCTCTGACGTCGATTTGCGCATTTGCGCAAAGTCCGTTGTTGTTGAACGCACATTCTTCCGCAGAACATTGCACGAGGCTTTCGAGATCCTTGTCGAATACGTCTTCGCCCGCTTCCACGTCCGCAAAATTTTGCGCGAGCGCGCCGCCGTCTCTCTTTATGCGGCTAAGGCACTTTGCGTTTTCGCCGATAGAAATGACGCCTGCAAGGCATACGCCCTTGATGTTATGTTCACAGTTTGATGTTGCACAGTTGATTTTTTCCATAATTGCCTCCGTTTCGAAGTTAGTATTCCCCGATTTTTCGTTTTTACACAAAAAAAGACGTATTGCCCTCATTCTTTTCGTTTCTATTGAAAATTCCGCACGGGTGTGCTAATATATTGTCAATCAAAGTTTATAAGGAAGTTGACTATGAAAGTAATTCTTCTCAAAGACGTCAAAGGCACGGGCAAAAAAGGCGAAATCGTCGAGGTAAACGACGGCTACGCTCGCAATTTCCTCATCAAAAAAGGTCTTGCCCAAGAAGGTACGCAACAAAACATCTACGTTGCCGAACAACGTAAAAAAGCGGTCGAAGCCAAAATCGCCGCAGAAAGAGCCGAAGCAAGAGAAATCGCAAACAAACTCAAAAACGTCACCGTAAAAGTCAGCGCGAAAGGCGGCGAAAACAACGGCAAAATGTTCGGTTCTGTCACGAGCGAAATGATAAGCAACGCCCTCAAAGATTTGGGATTCGACATCGACAAAAAGAAAATCGAAATCAAGGACAGCATTCGCGACTTCGGCGAATTTGAGGTCGTTTTGCGACTCTATTCCGAAGTTACGCAAACCTTGAAAATTCAAGTTGTGAGAGCGTAATGGTCTACCCAACCTCTCTCGACATCGAAGACTACGTTATTTTGCAAAACACCGACGACTATGCTTTTTCGCAGGACTCGGTGTTTTTAGCAAATACGGCAAAAATCGACAAAAACGACAAGGTTTTGGACTTGGGGTGCGGTTCGGGTATTTTGGCAACGCTCGCGCTTATAAAGAAGCACGCCGCCCTCGCCGTCGGAATCGAATTTCAACCCGACGTTGCGGATATGGCGCGTCAAAGTGCGAAAATCAATCGCCTCGACGACAAACTTACGATCGTTGACGGCGACGTGAAAGATATAAAAAATCTCGTAAAAGCCGAAAGTTTCGACATAGTTCTTTGCAATCCGCCCTACTTTCAAGGTGAGCAATCCACAAAGAAAAATTTGTCGAGAGCGGAAAGCACGGCAACTCTTGCCGACTTCGTATACGCCGCAAGTTATGCGTTGAGATTCGGCGGCGACGCGTGGTTCGTGTCGAAAATCGACAGACTTTCGCCGCTTATCTGCGAACTGTCAAAACGCAATCTCGAACCCAAAGAAATGACGATTGTCTATCCAAAACTTTCGACAGGCGCGGACATCGTGATTATAAAAGGTCGCAAAGGCGGAAAGGTCGGGCTTTTAACCCACACGCTGATTGTCGCGGACGAGAAGGGAAACTACACGGAAGCATACAAGGAGATGTACAAATAATGGCAAAACTGTATATTGTCGGAACACCAATAGGAAATATGTCGGACATAACTTTGCGCGCCCTCGAAACGCTCAGAAGCGTTGACGTCATCGCGTGCGAAGACACTCGCCATTCCCTTCCCTTGCTTTCCAAATACGACGTGCACGCAAAACTCGTCGCCTATCACAAATTCAACGAACAAGACTGTTCCGACCGCCTTATCGAGATGATAAAGGACGGTCAAAACGTCGCAATAATCACCGACGCAGGTATGCCGTCCATAAGCGATCCCGGCGCGGAAGTCATTGCAAAATGCCACGCGCAAGGCGTGGAAGTCGAAACCGTTCCCGGTCCTACGGCACTTGCAACGGCAATCGCATTGAGCGGAATAAAAGCAAGCGGATTTACGTTTTTAGGGTTTTTACCCGAAAAAACGACGGATAAAACCTCGATTCTTTCAAAATGCGCAAATACGGGACTTCCTATCGTACTCTACGTTGCGCCGCACGATTTGACAAAAACGGCAAGCACTTTGCTTGACGTACTCGGGGACAGAACGGTATACGTCGCGCGCGAACTTACCAAAATTCACGAGAGCGTAACCGTAACGTCGCTTGCGAATTTCGAGTGCGAGGAACGCGGCGAAATCGTTATGATCGTTGACGGAATCGCCACGCAGAATCCGCTCAACGCTTTGTCCATTGCGGAACACATAAGCCATTATATAAATTTAGGAATGGACAAAAAAGACGCCGTAAAGCAAGTCGCAAAGGATAGAGGGATACCCAAAAACGAGGTCTATCAACAAGCAATTCAAATGTAAAAACTGCGCTATTTGGCAAATAACTTCGTCAGAGCCGCCTTCGCAAACAGTCACGTACGGCAAAGTACACTCTTGTCTGTGAAAGCGACTCTTTCTTGTTCTTTATCCAAATATCGCAGTTTTTATTAGCCATTAGTTTTTGTCGCGAAATTACAACATTTAATATTTATTCTCGAACATAATGAAACAGTTATTCGTCTATCACATTTTCTATAAGACTTCGCTAAATCGATGAATAACGCGAAAGGCACGGCTTGAGTCAAAACCCAGTGTACATAAGCGTACACGATTTTGAGGCAAGCCGTGCCTGACAAAGTTAGTCGCGATTTAGCGAAGTCTTATTTGAAGTAACGGTTAAGAAGACCTTCGAAGGCCCTACCGTGACGTGCCTCGTCACGAGCCATTTCGTGCACGGTGTCGTGAATTGCGTCGAGTCCTTCTTCTTTGGCACGTTTGGCAAGTTCGAATTTGCCGCTGGTTGCGCCATTTTCCGCTTCGACGCGCTTTTCAAGATTGACTTTCGTGGACGGGCTGACGAGCTCACCGAGAAGTTCGCAGAATTTTGCGGCATGTTCAGCTTCTTCAAATGCCGCTTTTTCCCAGTAAAGACCGATTTCGGGATAGCCTTCGCGGTGTGCCGCTCTTGCCATTGCAAGATACATACCGACTTCGGTGCATTCGCCTTCGAAGTTTGCTTTCAAACCTTCGTAGATGTCTTGGGGAACGCCTTGTCCGACGCCGATGATGTGTTCTGCCGCCCAAACTTTTTCTGCGCCGTCATCCTTGATAAATTTGATGCCGGGGCAACCGCATTGCGGGCATTTTTCGGGTGCGCTGTCGCCTTCGTGTACGTATCCGCAGATAGGACATATAAATTTTGCCATAGTTCTTTCTCCTTAAATATCTTGTTATTTTTTTATTATTTTCGCAATTAAATTGCGGTTTTTACTCTGCTTTTTCTCTGCAATCTTTGCATATTCCTCTGAAAAACAGTTGGCTTTCAAGCACGAGATTGTCGCCGAAATCCACGATACTCTTGTCGATTTTGTCGAGATTGAAGAATACGTCCTCGACTTTTCCGCACTTCACGCACTGGAAGTGTCCGTGATTCACCGTGGTTTTATCGAATCTCGACGGCGCGTCCTTGCACGCCACTTCCCTAATCTCGCCCTCGTTTGCCATATCTTTGAGAATGCGATACACCGTGCCCAAACTGAGATTCGGCAACTCTTTCTTCGCCTCGGCAAGAACCATATCCGCCGTCGGATGATTGCAAGCGTCTTTCACAATCCTCGCAACCACTTCTTTTTGTATCGTATTTCTCTTTGTCACTTTACCCTTCCTTGAATCGTTACTCAATTCGCATTTCTTATTAATAATGATTCTTGTTAGTTATAATATATCCTATTCAAATAACAATGTCAACACTTTTTTTGAAATTTTCTAAAAAAACTAAAACAAAATTTATCAAAACCATATTATACGCGCGATTACACGCGCGCTCGCACGCACGCTTTTAGAATATATCAAAAAAATGGTTAAAAATTAATTGTCAAAATCAAATAATGTGCTATAATAACACAGCAAGGAACAAAACGAACGTTCTTGAACGCGAATGTGGGGATATGGCTCAGTTGGTAGAGCGTCGCGTTCGCAATGCGAAGGCCAGGGGTTCGAATCCCCTTATCTCCACCACACGCAAATAATACGAACCCTGAAAACAAATCGGAGTTCGTATTATTTTTTGCAAAGGACTTCTTCGGTGTAAAAATACCGAGATAACACCATAATAAGACCGTAATTGCCGGGCGTTTAATCGCTCGGCTTTTTCTATGCTCAAAAACAGATGATTGCTATGAGAGACCGTATAACAGTTTTTTCAATAGACATAACAATAAAGATACCGCTCCGGTTTTTTGCCTTTCGTCTTTGCCGTTGTAGCACAGTTAAAAGCCGAAGTAAACGGGAAAAATTGTCGCTGAAAACTTTAATAATACCAAGAGTCAGACTCGCTATTGAGTTTGGCTCTTTTTTCATTTACGCAACAATTTTGTCCTTTTTCGTTGACTTCGGGGATTGCGACTTTAACTCGCACTTACGTTTGCTTTTCTCGGTGCTACTCCGTCTTTGCCGAAAGGCTAATAAAAAACGGAGGTATATCCCAAATGAAAAAAGTAGTTTACTCAATCAGAAAAGTCAGAAATTCTGACGAAAAGTTATCCGGTCTCGGATTCATCAACGATGAAGGCACGTTGTTTTGTAAATGCATTTCAAAAAACGGCAAACAATACACCCGCGCTTTCGATGACGTTGATAAGCATTGTTTCCCTGTATTCGGAAAAGAAAACGAATACAAAGGTTACGTGACTATGTATTACGAATACGAAGGCAGAGATATCGAAGTCGAATACTCGATATGGTTCAAGACGGTATAAGGAGGATTTGAAAATGATTAACCTTAACGAAATTGCATTTATCGACACAGA
>SAMEA104315436__coassemble_670_pt1 | contig 360352 bp, 285 predicted proteins | sample SAMEA104315436__metabat2_low_PE_018 | metagenome-assembled genome bin SAMEA104315436 (sample SAMEA104315436) | gut metagenome | biome: Monkey gut; feature: monkey-associated habitat; material: faeces | place: China | collected 2013 | reverse complement strand
TGACTGGGGTGAAGTCGTAACAAGGTAGCAGTACCGGAAGGTGCGGCTGGATCACCTCCTTTTAAGGAGCCGAAAGGCAATCCTGTGAAGGCAGTTGTGAAAACGACTGTCGACCGAGAGGTCGAAAATCGAAAGTTTGTACAAACTTACCAAAAAATGTACACGGATTCACAGAAAATCCTTTTCCAAGTTCAATTATTGATGGGTACGACTTAGGTCATCGCACATTGACAACTGCATAGCAGCCAACAGAAAAACTCAGGTTTCTGTTGGTCAAGTAAAAGAGAGTAAAATATCTATAAGTTTAGAGTAATACGAAAAATCTTTCAAAGATTTCAAAGGATTTACCGATTCACAGATATTTTTGCTGAGTAAATTAACAAGAGATTCATTTAATGATCTTATTAGGTTAGACGTATATGATTAAAGCTAATAAGGGCATATGGTGGATGCCTTGGCACCAAGCGCCGAAGAAGGACGTGACAAGCTGCGATAAGCTACGGTGAGCTGCAAATAAGCTTTGACCCGTAGATCTCCGAATGAGGAAACTCACTTCCGGTAATGCGGAAGTATCCATGTATGAATATATAGTACATGCGAAGGGAACCCGGGGAACTGAAACATCTAAGTACCCGGAGGAAAAGAAAGTAAAAAAACGATTTCGTAAGTAGTGGTGAGCGAACGCGAAAGAGCCCAAACCGGAGAAATTTATTTCGAAGGGGTTCGGACCTGCATAATTCAAAAAATCGTTAGTCGAACATAGTTGGAAAACTAGGCGACACAGAGTAATAGCCTCGTAGGCGAAAACGATTTCAGATGGCGGGTATCCAGAGTAGCACAGGACACGTGGAATCCGGTGTGAATATGTGAGGACCATCTCATAAGGCTAAATACGACTTGGTGACCGATAGCGTATAGTACCGTGAGGGAAAGGTGAAAAGGACCCCGGGAGGGGAGTGAAAGAGAACCTGAAACCATATGCTTACAAGCAGACACAGCACAACTTAATGTGTGGTGTCGTACTTTTTGTAGAACGGGCCGGCGAGTTACGTTGCGTAGCGAGGTTAAGTGATTAAGTCACGGAGCCGAAGCGAAAGCGAGTCTGAAACTGGCGACATAGTTGCGTGACGTAGACCCGAAACTGGATGACCTAACCATGAGCAGGTTGAAGCAGTGGTAAGACACTGTGGAGGACCGAACCCACGTTCGTTGAAAAGACCGGGGATGACTTGTGGTTAGCGGAGAAATTCCAATCGAATCCAGATATAGCTGGTTCTCCTCGAAATAGCTTTAGGGCTAGCCTCTGAATAGATTACTGATGGTAGAGCACTGAATGGGCTAGGGGGCTTCACAGCTTACTGAACCTTATCAAACTTCGAATGTCAGATAATTGTTTTCAGGGAGTCAGACAGCGTGAGATAAGTTTCGTTGTCAAAAGGGAAACAGCCCAGATCTACAACTAAGGTCCCTAAGTACAAGTTAAGTGGTAAAGGATGTGTCAATTCCAAAACAACCAGGATGTTGGCTTAGAAGCAGCCACTCATTTAAAGAGTGCGTAATAGCTCACTGGTCGAGAGAGGGTGCGCCGAAAATTACCGGGGCTAAAACTTGTCACCGAAGTTTAGGAATGTAATTTATTACATTGGTAGAGGAGCAATCTATGCGGGCTGAAGCGGTATCGAAAGGGGCCGTGGACTGCATAGAAGAGAGAATGCCGGCATAAGTAGCGAGAGGGAAGTGAGAATCTTCCCCGTCGAATGCCTAAGGTTTCCTGGGGAAGGTTTGTCCCCCCAGGGTAAGTCGGGACCTAAGCCGAGGCCGAAAGGCGTAGGTGATGGACAGCAGGTAGATATTCCTGCACCACCGAGCGACGTTTAAATGAGGCAATGACACAGTAGGATAGTCAATCCGCGGAGTTGGATTTCTGCGGCCAAATCGTGAGGCTTGCACGTAGTGAAGTACGCGTGCTCTAAGGCTGGGCGATGATGGGGAGTGAAAATTAGTAACGAAGTTGATGAATTCACACTGGCGAGAAAAGTTGCTAAATATGTTGTTAGGTGCCCGTACCGCATACCGACACAGGTGGGCGAGGAGAAAATCCTAAGACGGACGGGATAACCCTTGTTAAGGAACTCTGCAAAATGACCCCGTAACTTCGGAAGAAGGGGAGCCTACGAAAGTAGGCCGCAGTGAAGAGGCCCAAGCAACTGTTTACCAAAAACACAGGTCTCTGCAAAATCGTAAGATGATGTATAGGGGCTGACGCCTGCCCAGTGCTGGAAGGTTAAGGGGATGTGTTAGCGCAAGCGAAGCACGGAACTTAAGCCCCAGTGAACGGCGGCCGTAACTATAACGGTCCTAAGGTAGCGAAATTCCTTGTCAGGTAAGTTCTGACCCGCACGAATGGCGTAATGATTTGGGCGCTGTCTCAACAGGGGACCCGGCGAAATTGTATTATACGTGAAGATGCGTATTACCCGCGACTGGACGGAAAGACCCCGTAGAGCTTTACTGTAGCTTGGTATTGAAGTTCGGTGATTTATGTACAGGATAGGTGGGAGACTTGGAAACAGGGGCGTCAGCTTCTGCGGAGTCACCCTTGGGATACCACCCTTGAATCATTGGACCTCTAACATTAGACCGTAATCCGGCTGGTGGACAGTGCCAGGTGGGCAGTTTGACTGGGGCGGTCGCCTCCCAAAATGTAACGGAGGCGTTCTAAGGTTCCCTCAGGATGGTTGGAAATCATCCAAAGAGCGTAAAGGTAGAAGGGAGCTTAACTGCGAGACAGACATGTCGAGCAGATACGAAAGTAGGACTTAGTGACCCGGCGGTAGAGTATGGAATTGCCGTCGATTAACGGATAAAAGTTACCTCGGGGATAACAGGCTGATCTCCCCCAAGAGTTCACATCGACGGGGAGGTTTGGCACCTCGATGTCGGCTCGTCACATCCTGGGGCTGTAGTCGGTCCCAAGGGTTCGGCTGTTCGCCGATTAAAGTGGCACGCGAGCTGGGTTCAGAACGTCGTGAGACAGTTCGGTCCCTATCCATCGTGGGCGTAGGATATTTGCGAGGCTCTGCTCCTAGTACGAGAGGACCGGAGTGGACGTACCTATGGTGCATCTGTTGTCACGCCAGTGGCATAGCAGGGTAGCGATGTACGGATTGGATAAACGCTGAAAGCATCTAAGCGTGAAACCAGCCTCAAGATAAGATATCCCTTTGTTTATCAAGTAAGACCCCTTGTAGACCACAAGGTTGATAGGTCGGGTGTGTAAGTGCAGTAATGCATTAAGCTGACCGATACTAATAGGTCGAGGGCTTCAATCAAAAAAATACAAGATTTGCCTAATCCTAATTTAATCAGCAAAAACTCTCAATGTTATGCAGTTGTGAATGTACGAAACGCGAAAGCGGAACGGCCTTCAAACCATTACCGGTGTCAATGACGCTGAGGTCCCACCTGTTCTCATACCGAACACAGAAGTTAAGCTCAGTTGTGCAGAAAGTACTTGGCTGGACACGGCCTGGGAGGATATGTAGATGCCGGTTTCCAAAACAAAAGACATACACAAATGTGTATGTCTTTTGCTTTATACAATGTTTTCTCAATTTCATCGCGAACACTTGTCCGTGTCCAGCCTTTTACTTGCAAAATGCTTTGTAAGGATTAAGAGCAATGGCAATGCGTCGTGATTTAATAACATTGCGCGCGGCATAAATAGGAAAACTATTATTTAATTCCGAAAAACATTTTGCAAAGAGAAACGCTTCTTGAATGGCGAAATGCTGTTTCTATAACTAATCGTTTTTTATTAACGAAACGTAATTTTGAGAAAATTTTGTGTTGCATATAAATTTATTTGGTGCTAAACTATGGAAACTAAACCATAAAGAATAAATTTTGATTTGATATACGGTGGATTATGATTATCAGAAAAGCAAATGCAAGCGATTATAAAGGCGTTGAAAGACTGCTCGTTGAAGTGAACAATCTGCACCAAAAGTTAAGACCGGACATATTTATCGAAAATGCAGTCAAATACGACGAGAAAAAGTTTGACGAGATAATCTCGAACGACTCTACGCCCGTATTCGTGGCGGTCGACGACGAGGGAAACGTTCTCGGTCACTTGTTTTGTCGTGTGAACGATTATGCGCAAGTGAAAGTTTACAAGGATTTCAAGTCGCTGTTTATCGACGATTTGTGCATTGAAGAAAGTGCGCGCGGACAAGGCGTAGGCAAGGCTTTGTACGAATTTGCCGTCGGTTACGCTCGCGAAAACGGGTGCTATGACGTTACGCTCAACGTGTGGGAAGGCAATAATTCCGCACGCGCGTTCTATGAAAAGATGGGAATGTTCCCGAAAGAAACTCAAATGGAATATATCCTTTGAAAGTTGTATTCGAGAATTTAGAGGAATTTGTACAAAATCAAAGAATTTGAGGTGAGAAATGAATAAATCTTTGGTCGTTATCGACTTGCAAAACGATATAACGAAGAATTATAGAGATATAATCGGCAACGTGAATAAGGCGATAGAAATCGCAAAAAACAGCGGTTTGATTGTCGTATACATCAAGCAAAACAATATTAGCGAAGGAACGAGGACGTTTAAGGCGGGAACGAGAGGCGAAGCGTTCGTGCCAGAACTCGATGTCGTTTCGGACAACGTTTTCGTAAAAACGAAAGGAAACGCTTTGACAAGCGAGGGATTCGTTAAGTTTATAGAAGAAAACGGCATAAACGAGTTTTACGTCTGCGGCGCGGACGCGACGGCGTGCGTGAAATCGACGTGTTTCAATATGACGAAATGCGGATATACCGTTCACGTTTTGTCCGATTGCGTGACGAGTTACGACAAGTCGAAAATCGACGAGATGTTAAAGTATTACGAAAGCAAAGGCTGCGAATTGCTGTCGTTTGCGGATTTTGCAAAAAATCTATGACGGAAGTATGATATTAATACAAAATTCGTTTTGAATAGGCGCAACAACGCGCCTATTTTTCGTTGTTTTGATTGCTTTTGCAAATGCGTTGGCGTATAATCCATATGCCGCTATAAAAACGGCAAATCGGATAGCAAATTATGTCGAAAAAAAGAGCAAAAATCGAAAACGAAGCGGAATTTTTCGGAACGGAAAGCGTTTGGAAAATTTTGCTTAAAATATCGCCGCCCGTGATGTTGTCGCAGTTGGTTTTGTCGCTGTACAACATCGTTGACAGTCTGTTTGTCGGGCAATATTCGGGGCACGGACTCACCGCGCTTTCGGTGATATATCCGCTTCAACTCGTCATAACCGCGCTTGCGGTCGGCACGGGCGTTGGTGTAAACACATTTATGTCGAGGCTGTACGCGCGCGGCGAAGTCACAAAAGCGAAGGCGACGGCAGGCACGGGAATGGTGCTTGCGGTTTTGATGTGGGCGATTTTTGCAGGCGTTAGCGCGCTTATAATGAAACCGTACATACGCGCGATGGCGAACGCACCCGAAGCAATCGAATACGCCTATCAATACGGAATGGTGGTGTGCATCGGTTCGCTCGGCACGTTTTTGGAAGGCGTATGGTCGAAAGTGCATCAATCGCACGGCAATATGGTCGTTCCGATGATAGCGCAACTTGCAGGCGCGGGAACGAATATACTTCTCGACTGGCTGTTTATTTTCGGCGTGGGCGCGTTGAAGCCTATGGGTGTACTCGGCGCGGCGATAGCGACCATAACGGGTCAGTTTTTGTCCGCAATAATCGTATGCGTAAAAGGCATACACAAGCCGCCGAAATTCAGAAATGCCGTCGAACTTACCAAAAATATCTACAATCTCGCTCTGCCGTCCATCGTTATGCAAATGATGTACGTCGTGTACATCGTCGTGCTAAACGCGATTCTCACGAAATTCTGCGACGAGGCGGTTACGGTGCTCGGACTGTACTACAAATTGCAGACGTTCTTCTTCATTCCGATGTTCGGGCTTCAAACGTGTATGGTGCCTGTGATAAGTTACAACTACGCACAGCACAACTTCACGCGCGCGAAAAAGGTTTCAAACGACGCGATGATTATCACCGCAATCGGAATGATAGTGGGCATAATATGTTTCGAGGCGTTTCCGAAATTCTTTATCGGACTGTTTTCCAAGGACGAAAAGGTGCTTGAAATCGGGCAAACGGCGTTCAGAATCATCGGTTCGAGTTTTATACCCGTCGTGTTTTCGTTGATGATACCGATGTTTTTCCAAGCGATAGGCAAATCCGTGCCGAGCATTGCGCTTTCGATAATACGTCAGGTTTTGGGACTTATGCCGCTGTTTTACGCGTTTTCGTTTATCGGTTTGGACTATACTTGGATTGCTTTCCCCGTGTCCGAAACCATAACGACGATAATCGGACTTGCGCTGTATATAAAGCAACTCAAAGAATGGAAAGTCGAAGAACGGCTTGAAAAAGGCACGCCAGAATACGTTTGTGAAAAGCCGAATATCGACGGCGAATACGGCGAAAGCGACGATGTTGACAAAAGCCTCGAAGCGTGTAAAAACGAATAAATTGTACGATAAAAACGACAACTGTATTGTTATATAATTATCGTTTGACATTTTAATCTAATTTTAATATAATATAAGCACAATTCAATCCTATGGAGGACAAAGTACTATGAGCAAAAAAGTTATGGCTGTCGTAGCAGTCGTCGCACTTGTTGCAATTCTCGGAATCTGCCTCGTTGCTTGCAACGCAGAAAGCTATGAGAAGAAACTCGAAAAAGCAGGCTACACCGTTACCTCTATGAGCTCTGACGAAGCAAAAGAAGATGGCGCAGAATGGGGCGTTCTCGGCGTTAAAGGCACTGACCACGTTACTGTTGTCAAGTTCGCAAAAACCGATGATGCAAAAGAATTTGAAAACAACGTTCCCACCGGTAGTTTGCTTGGCTACAAAGTAGTTGTTGAAAGAGTTGGCTCGATCGTTTACTACGGCACCGAAGCAGGCGTCAAAGCAGCAAAATAATTGAGTTAAAAATCAAATAAAAAAAGCACTCGTTGAGTGCTTTTTTTATTTGATTTTTAGACGTAAAAACGCCATTTTTTGCGTGTTTTGAACGTTTCAGCAAAGATATATTCGTTACGTTTGCGGTAGAGTTCGAGCGGTGCGCTCTATGGTCGCACTTGCCTATTTACAGTATTACGGGCTGAATCTGCTCTCGAACGAGGGCTTTTTCAATCGTCGGCAGAATGAGCGTCGTGTCTGCGATGAGAGAATGAGGCTTGTTTGTCGGCGCGTCCTGACCGAAGGGAACGAGATACAGATTTTTCGTGTTGAGCGCAATGCCGACGTTTTGCGCATTTGCGCCGAGCGCGTCGTTTGAGGATATCGACAAAACGACGGGTTTGTTGGTGCGAAGGGTTGCTTTCACCGCCATAGTGGTGGGGGTGTCCGTTATGCCGTTCACGATTTTGGCAAGGGTATTGCCTGTGCAGGGGGCGACGAGCATAAGTTCTATGCCCGATTTGGTGATGGTTTCCGCTTCTACAATGGTTTTTACGGGCGTTTTGCCCGTTTTTTCGACTATCAGTTTTTCAAAATCCGCTTGCTTATAAAAGCGCGTGTCAAGGCTTGACACGTTGTAACTGAACACGGGGATTATGTCGTATCCTGCGGTTGTCAGTTCGTCCACGGCTTTAAGCAGGTTTGAAAACGTGCAGAATGAGCCTGTTATGCAAAGACCGATTTTTTTCATTTTTTGACCTCCTCGATGTATTCGAGCATTGCTTTTGCCGCGCTGTACGGACAGGTTTTTGCAGGCAAAGCGGGGTATATGTCGGCGTCGATTGAGAGGTATCGCGCATAATCGAGATTGATTGCCGATTTCGAGGCGAGGTCGATATACACGCAATCCTCTTTCATACTCAAAAGTTCCTTGTCCGAGATAATGGGTGAGGGAACGGTGTTTATAACGACGTCGTAGGGCGAAAAATCAAAGTTTTTCATTGCAAGCACGCGCTTTGCGAACGCGTGAGCAGGGCGCACGGACGACGTGGAAGCGACGTCGAAAGCGACGTCGAGTTTGCCCAAGAGGTTGGCAACAGCCGCCCCCGTGCGCCCGAAACCGAGTATAAAGACGTAGCAGTCCGCAATAGAGCGCTTCGAGTGTTCGATGATGATTTGCAGAGTGCCTTCTGCAGTCAAGCGTGAGTTTACCGCTTGAAAACGTTCGCTTTTGTTGTAACTCAAAAGCGTTATATCGCGGCTGTTTGCGAGCATTTCGGCGTCGTTTGCCACTCTGCCGCAAAATACATGTGCGCCGTCCTCTACTGCCGAAAGGGTGCTTGCTTCGATTAGAACGTTGGGCGCGTAGACGTGCGTAGGCACTTTGAAAACGACGCCTTTGAGCATCGATTTGAGATAAAACATTCTCTCGTCCGTTTCGTGTACGATTGCAAAATTCTTGTCCATACGGTATGTTATGCAACCTTTTGAAAATGAGTTAATGCACACTCGAAAACGAGGCGCACATAGTATGTAGCGAGGTGTGTATGGAAAGATATTTTTTGGGAAACAACAGCGGATACGGCTTTTTCAATTTGTATGAAAACGAACTGAAATCGACAGACAAAACGGTGCTTCTCAAAGGCGGAAGCGGCACGGGGAAGTCGTCGTTATTGAAGAAAATTGCAAAGAAAGCAAAGGCTATGGGGCTGGATTACGAACTGTGGTTTTGTTCGGGCGACCCGCAAAGCCTTGACGGAATATATCTTAAAGACAAGAACGCGGCAGTCGTGGACGCGACTGCGCCGCATGCGAGCGGCGTGGATATTCCCGTGATAAAGGACGTGATTTTCGACCTTGCTCAAAGCCTTGACGAGAGCAAACTAAAAGGAATGCGCCAAGACATCGAAAAGTATATGAAATGCAAAAAGCAACACTTTATGCGTGTATATCAACACTTAAAGTCCGCATTGTGTCATTTATACAATCAATTCGAGATAGAAAAACAAGGCGTTGACGAGGACAAAATCCGCGCGTACGCGTCATCTGTCGCAAGAGATTTGAAACCCGTGACCGACAAAAACAGAACGTTGTTCGCTCGCGCGATATGCCCCACGGGCGAGAGCGAGTACTTCGACCACTTGCGAGGCAAAAAAGTCGTGCTTGTCAAAGGGTGCGCATACGCAAAGAAAGTGTTTTTCGACGAGATAAGCAGACTTCGCAAGGGTTTGACTCTTTTCCTTTCGCCGCTCGACCCGAAAACTTGCGAGGGTATAGTGTGCGGCGACGTGGCATACGTCGAGAACGTAGGGCATTTCGCAAACGATTCAATCGTTGACTTGGGCGTGTTCGGCGAAAGATTCAACAAGGACGACAGCATAGAGGAAGCAAACAACGCGATTATGCAAACGGCGTTTGCGGTGGAAAGGCTCAACAAGGCAAGGGAAGCGCATATGAAAGTCGAAAGCATATTCGTGCCTGCGATGGACTTTTCGAACAACGAAAAAATGCTGGACAAAATCAACGAGTTTATTTTCGAGTGACGTTGCAAAGACATCTTTACTTGACTTTTCGAATATGTTTTGATATAAGTTAAGTATGAGCGAAAACGAAGTGAAAAGAAGTCAAAAATCCGACAAGAACGGCGCGCCTTTCTCGAAGGCGTATTGCCGTTTCTTTTTGGGGTTGTGCAGACTTATCCGCCCGATTTTGCACGGCGTTTGCAGAAAAAGCGAAGCGTTCAAACGTCAGAAGAAAAACGGCGCGATGTTGATTGTGTGCAACCATTTGTCCGCATACGATTTTATTCACTTTTCGTCGGCAATGTACGGTGCGCCCCTCAATTTCGTGGTTGCTGAAAATATGATGTATTCGATGCCGATTTTCGCAAAATTGCTCGGCTCGTATCACGCAATCACCAAAAAACAGTATTTTGCGGATTTTGCGTGCATAAAGAACATCAAAAAATATCTCGACGCAGGCATAAGCGTGTTGATTTGCCCCGAAGGCAAAGTTTCGGCAAACGGCGTTACGGGGTCGATTGCGCCGTCAATCGCAAGACTCGTTCAGTGGCTCGGCTATCCCGTGGGCGTGATAAAAATGCAGGGCGCAAGCCTCGCTCGTCCGAAATGGGCGTACAATCTTCGCTTCGTAAGGCGCGGCAAAGTCATCACCAACTGCGATATGCTTTTCACCGCCGACGAGGCAAAAAAACTCTCGAAAGACGAGATTTACGACAGGGTGTGCTTAGCGCTCTATCAAAACGAGCATAAGTGGCAGATAGACAACGGAATCGTGTTCAAGGGCAGACGTTACGCAGAGGGTCTGGACAGGCTTTTGTATCGTTGTCCAAAGTGCGGAAGCGAGTTCGAAATGACATCTCAAGACAGTCATCTCACTTGCAAAAAGTGCGGGAACGACGTGATTTACGGCTTTGACGGACATCTCGTTCCGCAAGGCGACGGCGTTTGCCCCGACCGTATAGACCTATGGTACGACGCGCAGCGCGAACTCGTCGCGAAAGAAGTGGAAAACGACGATTTTAGTTTATCTAACACGGTCAATTTGTTTGTGGAAAACGAGGCTAACAACGGATATAGGTTTGTCGCAAACGGCGTTTTGACCCTCGATAAAGACAAACTTTGCTTCGATACCGATTGGGTAGAACGCCCCGTCGGCGTAAAATCGAAATACAAGGTCAACAATATGACGCTCGACTTCGACGACGCGCTCGGAACGGAAACCGTCGAGGACGAGTTCAAGCACGTCGAATTTGCCGTGTCGAGATGCGATACGGTGGCGAATTTGCCGGGAACGGCGGTGGATATGTACGACGACAAGCACGTTTACAGATTTATGTTCGACAAAGTGCTTGCCGCGACGAAGTACGCGCTTTGCATAGAGGAAGCGTACAAAAAGAGCAAAAAATGAGCGAAAAATAAAAAATATTTTCGTCGAAAAACCGTCTGAAAAGGCGGTTTTTTGTATGATAGGTCGCACAAAAACTAATTGATGTTGACAATTTTGTCGCGATATTGTAGTATTATATTTGTATTCCTATATTTATGCGCGCGAGAGTGCGCACACGTGTAAGGTGAAAGTTATGAGAAAGAAAGTCAGTTTGTTATTCATCGTTTTGCTTCTTGCAATTTTGACGGTCAGTATGGTTGCGTGCAACAAAGGCTCGCAAGACGCCGGAAAATTGCCCGGCGAAATAAATCCCCCCGACATCATCGACGACAACGACGACAATAGTCCGTTGACGGCGCAACTTAGATTCGCGTTCCCCACGGGCGCAACGTCGGTGTTTTATAGCAAGTTCACGGACGAGTTCGACATCTCGGACGTCGAATACTATGTGGCGTATCTCAACACCAAGACGCAAGCAATCACCGAAGGCATACACGGCAACCTCTCGGAAAATATGCTTCAAACGGACGACAATAGGGCGAATATCAAAACGGCAGGACATCATCAAATCAAGGTTCAGGTCGAAATAAGCAAGGACGAGGAAAACAATCCCGTATACGTCAAAGGCTCTTTCGCGCTTCACCTTCAAGACAGACTCGCACCCGTAAGCAAGGTTCAACTTAACTTCAACCTTATGGACGGCACAAGACGCGCGACGGCGCACTTCAACTGCTCGGTGTCGAACGACGGTATCGCAACCACGAGCGTACTCGAAGGCGTCGAGTTCAAAACGTGGGACGAGTTTATAAGCACTTTCAGAATGACAATCGACGAAGTGGACAATCTTCCCGCAAAAGCGCTTGAAAGCGTGTCGATAAACGGCGACGTATACAGCGCGACTTCCAAGAACTTCCCGCTTGTCATAAGCAAATCTCTCAACGGCAAAACTTTCGCAACTAAATGGACAAACGACACGGTAGACGTTACGTTCGCGCTTGCAGTTCCTTCGGACGCGGTTTTGGAAGACGGCAAGGTCGCGCCGAGCGATAACGAAGACTTCAAGGCGACTCAAACCGTTCGCCGCAATCTCGAAAGAGCGGTTGCGCCCGCAACGGATATTCTCAACGTCTACAACGGCTACTATTTTGCAGGCTGGTATCTCGACAACGGCTCGACCAAGGGCGTTTGGGACGAGAAAGACACGCTCTGGAACTTTGCGAAATACGTCGGTTCGACGGACGTTACGCTTGTGGCTCGCTGGACAAGACGCGTGTACTCTTTCACCTTGTACACGATGGGCGGCGAATTTGCAAGCGATATCAAAAACGCAACCGTAGGCGGTAAGGAAATTACGAGCGACGAAATCGCAAAGGCTAACGGACTCACCGTGATAAGTGCGGAATCTACGTTCGGCATCGAAAGCCAAAAACTCACGAGAGTCGAGTTCAGCGGATTCGAATACGGCGCGGATTACTCGAAGTGCGTTGCAAAAATCGCGGTCACGCCCACCAAAGAAGTTTACGTCATCATCACCGAACTTAAAGACAAACTCGTTAAAGGCAACGGCGAATACGTCAGAGCAGATGGCGTTTACAGCGACTATCAATGCCAAAACAAAGTCAATATGACCGTCGTTGACGGCACGGCGACGAAAGGCTACGTCAAGTGGGTGTTCAATTCGAGCGACAACGCGCAAGAAAACCTCGCAAGACTCAGCGCATATTACACCGAAGTCGTGTTTAAGAACGGACTTTCCGTCAAAGCGGACGGCTCTTTGCGTATCGACAAGATTGCGGACGAGTCGGTGAGCGAACTCATTATCCCTGCGGAACTCACATATGACGGCGCAACTCGCGAAGTCAGCGAAATTTCCGAAAAAGCCTGTATGAACCTCAAAGCGTTGACCAAACTCGACCTTACGAACGCGGTCAACCTTACAACCGTAGGCGCGCAAGCGTTCGCGCACGCGCCGCACCTTAGAGAAATCGCCGTTTCCGAAACGCTCGCAATTCAAAGCGTAGGCGAAAAGGTGTTCTACGGTTCGGAATTCGAAAACAACTATTTCGACACTCACAAGGGCAAACATTTCATAGCTCTCGGCAACGTTTTGTACAAGTACGTCGGACAAAAATACGACGACGGCAACGGCAACGTCAGCGTAAGAGCGGACTTGGTTGAAAGCCTCGATTTGTCGAACAAAACCTACTATACGGCTGATAATTGCCCCGAACTTTCGCAAGAAGAAATCGACGCGCTCAACGCTCAACTTCAAAGCGTAGCGACGATTGCAAGCGGCGCGTTCGCAAACGCAACCGCGCTCAAATCAATCAAACTTTGCGACGGCGTGAAGAGAATAGAAAACGGCGCGTTCGCAAATCTCGAAAACCTTGCAAAAGTCGAAGTCAATTCGACGTCGAACCTCACATATATCGGCGAAAGCGCGTTCAGCGGCACGTCTATGCTTGAAAAGACGAGCGGAAACTGCGTGGGCAGCGCAATCGTTATCGGCAAAGTGTACTATCGCTTTATCGACAAAAACGCAACGTCGACTTCGTTGCCGATGAGCGTCGAACATATCGCGCCGTACGCATTCGACGGTTGCTCGAAACTTTCGACAATCGTGCTTACGACCGCCGACAACATCAAGACCGTGGGCAAACGCGCGTTTACGACCGCAACCGAGTGGTTGAAAGGCAGCGACAATCCCAACGGATTCGTTATCGTTAAGGGCAACAACGGAACGTCGAGAATGCTCGTCGAGTATTATTCGGAATCCAACGGAAGCAACACGCCCAACATAGAGATTCCCGACAACGTAACTTCTATCGGCGAGGAAACGTTCAACTTCTATGCGAACGGAATCAAGACCGTGAAGTTCGGCACGAATATCGATAGAATTGCAAACTATGCGTTCAACGGCGCAATCGCAATCGAAAGTTTCATCTTCACGAGCGTTAAGTTTGCAAACAACAAACTCGTAGGTGCGCCGTTCGTCGAAGAAAATGCATTTGCGGACGCAGACGGCAACCTCATCCACGACGCGAAGTTCTATTTCACAAAATCCGTACTCGACGGACTCGACGACATAAACAACGGTAAAGTCACGACCGACGACGAAACCACTCTTGCGTGGGCACAACTTTACAGACTCAACAAGGACAACTTCGTCGAAGAAAAGGTTGACAAAGTTTATATCAACACCGACGTTATTTCCACCAAACTTCTCAAAACGGACGCTTCCAAGAACGCGTTCGAAACGACTTACGGCGGCGGAACGTCCTATAACGGCGTTGTCGAAAACGGTCTTATCGTTCTCAACAACACGGGCATCGACATCAAAGAAAATCTCGATATGGTCAAAAACGACGTGCAAGTAGTCGAAGTGACCAAAGACCATCCCAAGTTTGCAAAACTCTACGAAGAAGGCGTGACGAAGTACGTCGTGACGTTCACCTACAACGACGGCGAGGGTTGCCAAGTCAACTACGGCGACGAGTTCTTGTACGTCGCAACCGTGTACAACGCAATCAAGGGCAATCCGTCCTTCTACGTTGACGGAAACACCGTCCCGACAATCAACGTCAGAGGCGAAAGCGACTACTATCTCACGGGATTCGAGGGTCAAGACAAGGACGACACGTCCGCAACGCCGCTGTTCTACACGACGTTCGAGGGCGGCGAATATAAGTTCGTCTACGTCGACATCGACGGCAATAAACACACTCTCGATATTTCGAGAATAGAGAACTTCGATACAAGCACCGTTACGGACGGCACGAAAGACGCAACCGTCACGGTAAACTTCTACGGACTAGGCACTTACAAGTTCAGATTCGCATACAGAGTGGAAGAACCCAAGATTGAAAGTATCGTTCAGGACGGCGCGATTTCCGTTGCGCTCAACACCAACGTTTCCGACGCGCTCACCGAGTTCAAAGTGCGCCTCATCGGTCAAGACGGCAGTGTAATCGTCAGAACCATATCCGCAAACGCAGGATTCAGATTCGACAATCCCAACACCTCGACGCTCGGAATCAAGAGCCTCAGAGTCAGTTATTCCGCGGACAACGTTTTGTCGGGTACGCAATCGGTGACGCTCGTCTACTCGGTCGTTCTCGAAGCGGACGCAAGCCTGTTTGAATACGGCTACGTCGACCAAAAAGAAGTCACGGTGGGCGAAACGACTTACGCAGGCAAGGCAAGTATCACGGGCTGCAAGGCGCAAAACGCCGAAACAATCGTCCTTCCGACAACGTGGACGGATACCGACGGAAGCGTGTATATCGTGACCGAAATCGCAAGCGGCGCGTTTGCAAACTTCACGAAACTCAAAGCAATCTATCTTGCCGCAAACATCGAAACTATCCGCGACAGAGCGTTTGCAAACTGCACCGCGCTCGAAAACGTGTATACGGCGCAAAAAGTCAATATCGCTTTTGCAAACCTCACGGAATCCAACTTTGAAACCACCGAAACCGTTTCGCAAACCGCAAACGAAATCGTCTACAACGCAGTCGTTGCAAATCTCGACGGCATCGAGGCTGTGGACAATATGATTGCAATCGGCGCTCAATACGTCGTCGAGGCAACCGAAGCAACCGAAGAAAATCCCGCTTCGCCGAGAAAGGTGTTCAACGTCATCGGTGTTAAGGACGGAATCACGTTCGAGGGCGCAAGAATCGAATTGTTCCTGCCCGACACGATGCAAAACAATCCCACCGTCACGAACGCGGAAGTCAACGTGTATTCGTCAAAGAGCGGCATTATGTTCAAGGTTGCAAAGTACGTCAACGACAAAGTGACGTATATCGGCACAAACGCTTTCAACGGAACTGAAAACTTGAAAAACATCGACTTGTCGATGGCAACGAAACTCGACTATATCGGCGCAAACGCATTTGAAAACAGCGGTCTTACCTCTATGGATTTGAGCAAAAACACCGCTCTTACGGTAATCAACCCGTCAACGTTTGCAGGCTGCGGATATTTGACGACGGCCGTGCTTCCCGCAAGCGTTAAAGTCATTGCAAACCACGCGTTCTACAACTGCGCAAACCTCACGGCAATCACGGGCGTGACGACGGTTGACAAAATCGAAGAGGGCGCATTCGAGGGTTGCTCTAAACTCGTGACGAAACCTTCTCAAAAAGCGTAATTTGAAATTTGCTATACGAAAAGACGACTGCGCCGCAGTCGTCTTTTTCTATGCTTATTATAGAATTTACACATAAAACCGTATCTTTTTCTATGCTTTTTATATGTGTTTTGTGCTTTTTTCTATATGTTTTCTATATGGTTTTTCGTATAATATTTGCGTTTTTTTGTGCCGTTTTTATCAAAAATCTGCGAGGATTTTAGCGAGTGTTTCTGTGTTGCTTTGCGTGAGGTCGGTGAGGGGAAGTCGCAACTTCGAGGTGCAATAACCTTTGATTTCCATTGCCTTTTTCACGGGAATGGGATTCACTTCGCAAAAGAGGGCGGATATCAAAGGAAGCAGGGCAAGTTGCATTTTGCGCGCCTTTTCCCACTCGCCGTCAAGGGCGTAGTGCGTCATATCGCTGACGTATTTCGGGCATACGTTGCTTGCAACGCTGATTACGCCCAGTCCGCCCATTGCCATAATGGGCAAGGTGAGCGCGTCGTCGCCGCTTATCACTTTGTCGGGGCATAGGGCAAGGCATTTTTCGATTTGTTCCATATTGCCGCTTGCTTCTTTTATGCCTACGACGTTTTTGCGCTCTGCGATTCTCGCAAAGGTTTCGGGAAGCATATTCACGCCCGTTCGCGAGGATACGTTGTAGCAAATAATAGGAAGGCTCGTCGAATCGGCGATTGCGCCGTAGTGTTCGACAAGCCCTTCTTGCGTGCATTTGTTGTAGTACGGCGTGACGACCAAAAGTCCGTCCGCGCCGAGATTTTGCGCCATACGGCAAGTTTCGATTGCGTGGCGAGTGCTGTTCGAGCCTGCGCCGACTATGACGGGAACTCGACCTCTCGTTTGCTTTATGCAAACGTTTACGACTTGCTTCTTTTCTTCTTCGGTTAGCGTTGCAGGCTCGCCCGTCGTGCCGAGCGCGACGAGAGCGTCCACGCCGCTTGCGATTTGTCGTTCCACGATTTCGCAAAGAGCCTTCACGTCCACTTTGTCATCTTCTGTGAAAGGGGTGATGAGCGCGGTGGCTGTGCCTCTGAAAATCATTTATTTCGTTATGCCTCCATAGCGTTTTTTATGAGCAATTCCACAATCTGAACGGCGTTGGTTGCCGCGCCTTTTCTTATGTTGTCGGCAACGACCCAAAGGTTTGCGCCGCTTTCCACGCTGTCGTCGAGGCGGATTCTGCCGACGAACACTTCGTCGCGATTTTCGGCGTCGAGCGGGGTGGGATAGACGTTGTTTTTCGTATCGTCCATAACCACGATTCCCTCGAAGTTTTCAAGTGCGTTTACGACGTCGTCGCGAGTGCATTTTTGCACGAACTCGACGTTTATCGACTCACTATGACCGTAGAACACCGGAACGCGTACGGTTGTCGCTGTTACGCGCAAGGAAGAATCGTGCAGAATTTTCCTCGTTTCGACAATCATTTTCCATTCCTCTTTGGTGTATCCGTCGTCCATAAACACGTCGATGTGCGGAAGCATATTGAACGCTATGGGGCGAGGGAATTTCTTGGGCGGTACGCCGTTTATTCCGTCTTTTAAGTCGTTGAAACCCGCAACGCCCGCGCCCGACACGGCTTGATAGGTCGAATACACGATTCTCTTTATTCCGAATCTGTCTTTGAGCGGTTTGAGGGCGACGACTGCCTGAATCGTCGAGCAGTTAGGGTTTGCGATTATGCCTTTGTTCCACTTCACGTCTTCGGGATTGACTTCGGGAACGACCAAAGGAACGTCGTCGTACATGCGCCACTGTGACGAGTTATCGACGACGATTGCGCCCGCTTTCACAAACAACGGCGCAAATTCTTTCGACACGCCTGCGCCTGCCGAAAACAACGCGAAATCGATTTTTCCGTCGAGCGCGCTCACGTTTTCGCTCGTCAGTTCTATGACGGTGTGTTCCTTTCCTGCAAAGTTAATTTTCTTGCCTGCGCTTTTTGCGGACGCGAAAAGATAGTAGTTTTCGACGGGAAGATTTCTTTCTTCGAGAACTTCGAGGAACTTTCCGCCCACCATACCGGTTGCGCCGACAACGGCAACGTTAAATTTTTTCATACTGCCTCCTAACCCTTATGTAGCAAATTTAACACCGCCGAGACCTATTGTCAATCAAAAGCGATTCTGCAAAACTTCTATACGACATATATATGCGCAAGTCCTTTCTGCCGTGCGTTTTAAGCGTCAAATATATTTGTGCTTTTCGTTTGATATTTGCGTTTATATAATGTATAATCTATTTATCTATATAGTTTTGCAGGAGAGTATATGGCAAACAACAATCCCAACTCGGCATACACGATGCCCAAAAAGCCCAAAAAACTTTTGCTCGGCAAACTCTTTACGGACGCAGCAGTTCGCAAAGAGCCGGAAGAACCTCAAAAAATACTTGTGGCAGGACTCGCAGAAGCGCGCCCCGTCAAAGAATATCCCGATTCGTTTATTGCAAGAGCCGCCGCGGTTATGCGCGGCGAGTTTGCGACGCTTTTCAAAGCGACGTTGTTCTTTTTGATATTCACAATTCCGTTTATCGTGATTTTCGCGTGGTTTTCGGGTTATTTCGAAAACCTCACAATCGGCGGAACGTACAACTTTATGGGCGACATCGGCGTAGGTTTCCCCGGCGGCGGCGATAGCATAGCGGTGAGCGTCGGAAGCCTTTATCGCAACGTCAAAATGCCCGTTATGGCAATGTACGGCGCGTGCTTCCTTTTCGGCTCGCTCGGACTTTCGGGCTTGTTCTACTGCGCAAAACGCAGTTTCTATCAGGACTACTACAAGAACTGGGCAAAAACCTACTGGATGGGCTTTGCGAAATACTGGTGGAAGTTCCTCTTGGCAGGTCTTATGATGGTGGTTATCGCACTTGGTATGGTCGAGTCGCTTATGTACCTTTTGGAACAACAGGCACTCGGAACGGCGGGCGCGGGCGCGTATTGCGCGGTCGTGTTCAGTTTCGTCATCGGTGCGCCGCTTCTTCTCATACCCGTGGTTATGATGGGACTTTTCACGTCCTACGAACTCACTTTCGGTCAATGCTTCAAAAACGCAATCGTGCTTATCGCAAACAACCTTTTGAGCATTCCTGCCGTCGCAATCCTTTCCGCGCTTCCGCTCGGACTTTGCGCCGTAAATAACCTTTTGGGCATAATCATATACATCGCTATGGCTCTTGTCGGCACGACGTTTATGGCTCTTTGCTGGATTGCGGTCGCTTCGAGAGGTATGGTCAAGTGCCACAATTTGAAGGCGGACGAGCAAAAAGTGCAGATTGCGGAACAAAGAAAAGCCGCAAAACAAAATCCGTATGCGAACGGATCCGTTCAAGGCGCGCAAAAGAAGAAAGCAAAACAAGCCGTGCCTTTCCAAAATCCTAAGAAGAAAAAGAAAAAATAATGGCGCAAATCATAGGGTTTAATCTTTCAAAAGAGGATTATCTCAACCTTGCCGAAACCGCTTTCAAAAACGGCGAAACCGAAAAAAGCATAACTTATCTCGACAAGGCTCTCTCGATAGATGAACGCTTCGTTGAAGCGTCTCTTGCGCTTGCCGGCGTTTACGCATCGCTCGGCGCGTGGGAAATTTCAAATGCGACTCTCTACAAGGCACTGGCAAAGCACCCGTGTGCCGACGACAGAGATCGCATTTTTTATCAACTCGCAATGAATTTCCTCGACGTAAATCTTCCCGACGTTGCCGAATACTATCTTCGCGACATCGCGGACGCCTACGACTTGCAACTGCCCGAAGATATGGGAAGTATGGGCGGCGAATCGCAAGACGAGGGATTCAGGGTGGTTTATCCAAAAGGCGAAGACTATTACGAATCGCTCATAAGCAAGGCGTACGAACTCGTAAGGGAACGCAAACTCGACGAGGCAATCGCCCTTATGGACGAAATCGACCCGCGCTCTAAATCCAAAGCCGCCGCAAATCATATCGTGCTGGTGTGCCTTATGATGAAAAACGACATAGATTCCGTCATTGCGAACGCGCAAAAAATGCTCGCAGAGGACGGGGATAATCTTGCCGTCAAATGCACTCTCGCAACGGCGTTTTTGATGGAAAACAAAATGGCGGAAGCCTACGCCGTACTCGACCAGATTCTCGAAAAGGATTACACGAATATGGAAGAAATCCTTATGATTCTGCCCATACTCGTAAATATGGAAATGCACTCGCAAGTGGTCAAATACACGCGCAGAGTGCTTGAAAAACTCGACCTTCAACCCAACACGATGATTTGGCTTTCCCAAGCGCTTTACAACCTCAATCAAAAAGAGGAAGCGCGCAAGGTTATGCTCAAAGTGCGCACGATTTTCGGCGAATATTCGCCTGCGGACTACTTTTTGCAACTCTACAAGCAAAATCCCGACAAGGTTGCGTATTCGATGAACCTTCCGTACGTCGAAAAAATCGCCAGATACAAGGATTTGGACAAATTCTTGAAGATGTCGCCGTTTGAGTTGCAACTCGTCATATTCGACCACGACGAGCAAAGCGCACATATGAAAAAACTCATCGAATGGGCGTTTTCCGACGACAACGAGAACCTCAAACTTCTGCTCGTTGACAAACTCGCGCTCGTAAATTCGCCGTGGGTGAGCGATTTTTTGAGAAGACAACTCATATCGACGGATTTGTCTTTCGATTTGATGTCGAGGCTTTTGTTCTGCCTCGTGCAAGAGAATACGGTCAGATTCAGATTCGACGTCGTGGCGCAGGACAGATTCAAGAGCATAGATATGGTGTTTCCGAACGCCTTCCACAAACTCGGCGGAATTTTGCACGGCGCGGTAGCGTATTGCGTGTCCGACATCGTCTTTACCGACGAAGAGCCGAATATGTACCTCGCAACTCTCACGAACATAGTCAATTCTATCGTGACTTTGGACGAGAACGGCAAACTCAAATATTCAAAACCCGCGTATAAGAGAATATCCTCTATGCGCAGCGTGCGCACCCTCATAGGCGTGTTGCTCTGCAAGGTCTACGAGTGCGACGCCGACGATATGCGCGAGCAAACCATCGAACGCTACAACCTCAATGAAAAAACGTTTGACAAATACTACAAGATGATTTTCGGAGAAGACGATGCAAGAGAATAACCAAACTTCCGACGTGAAAACCAAGCAGGAAATGCTCGAAAAACTCGACGTTCTTTTGAACGAGGATTTGCCCTATCACCAAAGGCTCGAAGCGTACGAATACCTTTTGGAAGACTGCGAGCCGATTCTCGAAGATATGATTGACAAAATCTACACCCTCGACGGCGAAACGGGCAAAATGCTTATGGAAATCCTTGCCGAATACAAGGGCAACAAAGCCATATTTATGGGGCTCGTGAGTTATCTTTACAAGGGCGAGGACGTTGCGCTTTTTGCAAGGCTGATAGGCGCGTACGGCGACGAGCAGGGTATAGAAGTGCTCAAAACTTTCTGCGAGAATTATGAGCCGAATTACAACGAGTATATGGAACTTCGCAATGCAGTTGAGGAACTGGGCGGCGACTTCGATTTGAAGCAAGATTTTTCCGACGACCCGTTCTATCGCTTCCTCAAAGGACTCGACGAAGTGGACGACGAAAGCAGACAATCGCCTTTTGAGGACTATTTCAAGCAAAATCACGAACATTCTCACGATGACGACGAATGTGACGACGAATGTGACGACGATTGCGATTGTGAAGACGAGGACTGCGATTGCGACGATGACGAGTGCCGTTGTCACGACGAAGATTGCGATTGCGACGACGATTGTGATTGTCACGACCATCGTCATCACCACGATTGCGATGACGACGATTGCCATTGCCACGAATAAGTTGAATTAAATCATTAGATTGCAGGCACGCTTTCGGGCGTGCTTTTCTTTTTCCTTTCTTTTTTAACTTTTTCGCGACGGTCGGCTTTCGAGCGGTTTTTCTTTTTGTTTTTAACGACGATTATCGCGTTTGCAATCAAGCGTATCACGACGATTGCAAACAAAATTATGCCCAGAACGCTGTTGACGGGATAGAGCGTATCGACGATGTTGTCGAAGCCGAAGAAACTCAAAGGATAGGCAATTAAAAGGCAGAAGAACACCACGAACGCCTTGTGTTTTTCCTCTCTGAAAGCGAACAGTTTTTTCGTGTGCGAGAGGAATTGCGACGTTCTGTCGCTCACGATTTTAAGCGACGAAACGAGGGTCGTGAAGATTGCGCCCGCAATCAAAACGCCGCAGGCAAATTTGAGGTGCAAACGCTCGGAAACCGCAAGAGTTGGCATTAAACTGCCGTTTGTGTCGGATAAAACCACCGTTTGTAACATATAGAGCATTCCGAACAGAAACGCGCATATCATAAGACAACTTGCAAAAATCTCTTTGTAACTGAGGTTTTCGCCTTCTTCGGAAATTATGACGCCGCCCAAAAGCACGTCGAGTCCGCTGTACAAAATCGGCTTCGATAAAGAGAACGCCAAAGAGTGCGACGGGGTGGGAAGTTTGAAAAACACGAGCGCGATGCAAAGCACGATAAGAGGTACGACTACGCTGTTCAGCAAGCGGATTTTCTCGATTCCCAGCACGACCACCACGCCGCCGAGAATTGTCATTGCAAGTCCCATTGCAAGCGGTATACCCGTCATAGATTGCATTATGTAATCGCCGCCTGCAAGCATAGCGCATAGCGATACGCTTGCGGCAAAGAAGATGCCGAGATTGACGATTTTGCCTTTCGGCATAAGATTTTTTTTGCCCGCAATGAGAAAGATTGCGCACAAAAGCGACATAAAAATCGAAGAAATCGCAACGTTGAGAGGGGAAGCGTCGCCGAAAAACAAGGCAATCTCGCGCCCCGAAGAAAATCCTGCGCCGATTGCCGTTCCGATGTATAATGCGGCTGTTTTGAATGCTTTTTTCACGTTAAAAGCATATTTTTACGAAAGAAAATTTATGATAACAACCGAATAATTGTCGCAAAAATGTTCAAATTTTGCTACGAATTTCGTTGTAAAACCATCGAAAATCGGTTGTGATTTTTATTATATTTTCGCAACGCCGCTTGCGATTGCGGCTTGCTTTACGGCGTTTGCGACCGCCTCTACGACTCGTTTGTCGAAAGGCTCGGGAATGATGTCGTTTTCGCTCGGATTTTCAATGAGGGAAGCGAGCGCTTCGGAAGCGGCGATTTTCATTGCCTCGTTGATGTCCGTCGCGCGAGCGTCGAGTGCGCCGCGGAAGATTCCCGGGAACGCAAGCACGTTGTTGATTTGATTCGGTAAATCGCTTCTGCCCGTAGCGACGATTCTCGCGCCTGCTTCGAGGGCGAGTTTCGGGTCGATTTCGGGGTTTGGATTTGCCATAGCAAACACTATCGGGTCTTTGCCCATAGAACGCACCATATCTTGCGAAAGCACGTCTTTCGTGCTTACGCCTATGAATGCGTCCGCACCTTTTACGGCGTCCGTAAGAGTGCCTTTGACGTTTCTCGGATTCGTGCGTTTTGCAAGCGAGTTTTGCGCGGAATTGAATCTTTCGCTCTCGTCGATTATGCCGAGCCTGTCGCAAACCACGAGGTCTTTTGCGCCGAGCGAAAGCAAAAATTCGGCAATGGCAATGCCTGCGCTTCCTGCGCCGTTTATAACCAAACGAGCGGTTGATATATCCTTTTTGACCACTTTAAGTGCGTTTTTGAGCGCGGCGGCAAGAACTATTGCCGTGCCGTGCTGGTCGTCGTGAAAGACGGGTACGTCGCAAAGGTCTTTGAGTTTGCGCTCGACTTCGAAGCAACGGGGCGCGGATATGTCTTCGAGATTTATTCCGCCGAAACTTGCGCTTATGTTGTAAACCGTCGATACGATTTCGTCGACGTCCTGCGACTTTATGCAAATGGGGATTGCGTCGATTCCCGCAAATTCGTGAAACAAAACGCATTTGCCTTCCATAACGGGCATACCTGCTTCCGGACCTATGTTTCCGAGTCCCAAAACCGCGCTTCCGTCCGTGACGACGGCAACGGTGTTCCAACGTCTTGTGAGCGAATAGGAAAGTTCCTTGTTCTCTTTTATCGCAAGGCAGGGGGCGGCAACGCCCGGGGTGTAGGCAAGCGACAAGTCTTGCTTGTTTTCCACTTTTGCTCTCGACACGACTTCGAGTTTGCCTTTCCACTCGTAATGCTTCTTCAACGATTCTTCGGAATAGTTCATATAAAACCCCGTTTGTTTTGATAGCAACAGTTTACATCAAATGCCTTGTATTTGCAAATCAATTAAGGTATAATCGGGATATGAAAACGATAACTTACAATCAAATCGAAAGCACCGTCGAATCGCTCGTGACGGCGTGCAGCGAAATTACGCCCTCGTGCGTTACGGCAATGGAAACCGCGCTCGAAAAAGAAACCGACAAAAACGCCAAAACCGCGATAGGTATGCTTCTTGAAAACGCGGCGCTTGCAAAAGCGAAAGGGCTTGCCGTCTGTCAAGACACGGGTATGGCGGTGTTTTTCGTCAGACTCGGACAAGACGTGCATATCGAGGGCGGCTTGCTTCAAGACGCAATCGACGACGGCGTGCGCGCAGGCTATGCGAAAAACGGATATCGCGCAAGCGTGCTCGACCCTATTTCGAGAAAGAACACAAAAGACAACACGCCCGCAATCGTGCATATCGAACTTACGCTCGGCGACAAACTGGAAATAACCTTTTTGCCAAAGGGATTCGGAAGCGAAAATATGTCGCGCTTGTTTATGCTCAAACCCTCGCAAGGCATCGAGGGCATAAAGGATTGCGTCGTGCAAGCGGTCAAAGAGGCAGGGGCGAATCCTTGTCCACCAGTAATCGTCGGCGTGGGCATAGGCGGTACGGCGGAAAAGGCTATGTCGGTTGCAAAAGAGCAACTTTTGCGCGAAGTTGGAAAGCCGTCCGACGACGAAACCCTCGCGAGTATGGAAAAAGAACTTTTAGAGCGCATAAACGCACTTTCGATAGGCGCGCAAGGCTTCGGCGGAAAAACGACCGCGCTTGCCGTGCATATCGGAAAATATCCGACGCACATTGCCGCGTTGCCCGTTGCCGTAAACATTCAATGCAACGCAATGCGCAAATCGAGCGCGGTGCTGTGAGGAAAGTATGGAATACAGATTGAAAACGCCTCTTGACAAATCGGAAGTCGCAAAACTGAAAGTCGGCGACGTCGTTTATATATCGGGCAAACTGCTCACGGGCAGGGACGCGGCGCACAAACGTATTTTCGAAGCAATCCGCAACGGACAAAGTTTGCCGTTTGACATAAAAGGACAAGCGATATATTACGTCGGACCGTGCGAAAAGGACGGCAAAGTGCTTTCGGCAGGACCTACCACGTCTATGCGTATGGACGCATACGCGCCATTGCTTTACGACGAGGGCGTTGTGGCGACGATAGGCAAGGGCGACAGAAATTCCGACGTGTATGCCGCCATAAAACGCAACGGCGGCGTGTATCTTGCGGCAATCGGCGGCGCAGGCGCACTCTACGCAAGCAAAATCGAAAATTCCCAAGTGCTTGCCTACGACGATCTCGGCACGGAAGCCGTGCACGAGTTTGAGGTGTGGGATTTTCCGTGCGTAGTAGCTATTGATAGCGACGGAAACAGTATATATTCAAGACAAAACGCCGAAAGTGTTTATTAACTGCGACAGTTTCACGTTGACATTGCGTAGCGCGAGTCATAAAATATAAACGTAGCAAATCTATTTCTTGGGTGGGTATATCCCAACCGGTGGTAATGCCGTCTTTGAACGGACAAGTCCAACAGCCCCAACAGCCGATGCGGTGAGATTCCGCAACCGCCTGTAAAGTCAGACTGGGAAGGAATAGCGCGCAGACAAAAGGTCTGCTCGTTCCTTCTCCGCAAAAACGGAGATTTTTTTTATGAAGAAAAACGGAAAATTTACTATCAAATTCATCGCGTACACGGGTATGATGACCGCAATCGTGTACGTTGCAACGCTCATCGGCGTATCAACGCCGGTTGCAAATTTCAACATCGGCGACAGCGCCATATTGATTGCCGCCGCGCTGTTCAATCCTCTCACGGCAATGATAGCGGGGGGCTTGGGCGCATTCCTCGCCGACCTTACGACCTACCCCGTGACGATGCTTTACACGCTCGTTATAAAGGCTATCGAAGGCTTGCTTGCAGGCGTTGCGTTCACGCTTATTTACAAGTGGTTTGACAAAAAAGAGAACCCGACGAAACGCGACGTCGCATTGAAAATAACCTTTGCGACGATAACCTGCATCGTATGCACGATGCTTATGGCGGTGGGGTACTACATCTGCAAAGCGTTTATGTACGGCACGCCCGAATCGGCGTTGACGTCCTTGCCAAAGAACGTGTTGCAAGCGGTTGCTTCAACGCTTATCGCAGTGCTTGCTCTGTACGCCGCACGCCTTGAAAAAATACGCCCGAAAACGCAACTCGTCCTCAAAGACAAACCCGTTTCGCAACCCGAAACCGACGTCGCTTCGGACGAGGAAACCGCCGACGAAAAGACGGAAAACGAGGGCGAATGATGATTGCGCCTATGGCGTAGCGATATTGCCTTGCGGCAGTGAAATGCACATGGCGTGTGCGTGAAATCGTGCTACGGCACGGTGAAATTGCGGCGTTGCCGCAACCGCGGAAGAACTAAATTATCAATCAACGAAATTTGCTACAAAATGACAAAAACAACGCTTTATGTGTACAAAACGTGCATATAAAGCGTTGTTTTTTACAATATGCGAGAATATGTTTGCGAAAATATACGTTCAAAATAGTATCTTTTTAGAATGCGTAATAGTGCGCCAAACGTAATAGTGCGCCAAAACGATGGATAACGAGGAAGCGCTACTTGAACGACAACCCTAATTTACTAAACGGAATTTGTTTTTCCGCTTGCTTGCTGTAAGGCACGCGCCCACCAAGCAGATAATTTGGCGAAATTGTGGCGTGAGGTTTTGTCCGTGTTTGAACTGATAGCGCAAATTCTCTGCGCGGTTAGCAGAGCAATAAATCGAGCAAGGCTTTCGGCGATACGCACATTTGCGTGTTGCAGTTGCCTTAGCGATGATTTTTGCTCTTACTCGATTAGATTATCATAAATCAGAGAGTACGTTGTCGATGCCTTGTCAACCCAACTCTTGTACAGATATTTTGCAAGTTGGCGGTTGGCGACGACGAGTTTCAATTCCATAAGGGTGGTTATGTCGTTGTTGATGCGCATAATCACGGTGTAAGTGCCGTCGGCGTTTTTGGAATAGTCGCAAAAATAGGATTGACGTTTCTTAAAGCGCATACGGTTGTCGCGAGCGTACTGCACGATTTCGTCGCGAATGGACGAGGGAATTTTGGTGAAGAACAGCGAAAGGCAACTCACCCCGTCTTGCGTGATGTTGAGCATATCGCTTTTCGGCACGCGGTAGATGAGGTTGGTGTCCAAAAGTTCGGACAAATACTGCTTACATTCCATATACGACAGCCAGTTGTTGTCGGACGAGCATATGTCGAGAATCGTCGTTTCGGCAAGGGGAATCGCCATTTTGTCGAACACGAAAAGAATGACAAGTTTTTGCACCTTGCTGTCGAGAGATTGATTCGAGCCGAAACCTTCTTGCATATATTCCATCGCGTTCCTCAAAAAAAAATCAAAATCCGCTTTTGCCTTGCAAAGAAGAGCAATGCGGAAGCGATACGATATATTACATCGTATTTTTGAGGAAAACAAGCGCAAAAGCAAAATTTTTGTCGAAATACAATTTGTTGTAGTGATGAACGCGAAAATACACAAGGACACGGCGAACGCCAAACCGCAATAGCAAGCGGCGATGTAAAATTAAGGAATAATGTTGAGAATAAATTTGACTGTTGACAATATTTTGAGTTTCGTGTAATATTGTAGATGTATAAGAATTTGCGCACATATGCGCGCGATGAGAGCGCGTACGTGCATACACCAATACCCGAGGTGGATATTATGAGAAATGGCAACAAATCAAGACAATTACTCTCGCTCGCAAGACTCGTTGTGCTTGCGCTTTGCTTTACGCTCGTATTTGCCAGCGTCCTTATCGGAATCGACAACATCGATTCGGCAAGCGATACGACGGCAGAAGCAGTGACTGCGGATAAGGGCGGCGCGACCCCCGTCGATTTGGGAATCACCGCTTCCAACTTTACATATTCGGCAAGTTCGAAAAGTTGGTCATATACGAGAAGTTTGTCGAACATCAGCATCAGCGGCGCGGAAAGCACGGGCAACGTCAGCGTTTACAAACCCGAAGATACGGATATTGACGTAAACATATCTGCATCGAACAATACATACTCGGTGCAGGCGGACGCACTTGCGACAAAGTATATTCAAGTCACCTCGCGTATCAACTTTGACGTCGGCGACTTCGTAAGAATGATGGCGAGCCAAGGCGTATGCACCGTCAAGGTCACGATTGACGCAAGCGTGAGTTTCGAAGGCGGAAGCAATAAGCAATCGGGCGCACTTGCGGTTTCGGGCAACTATAAGGCATCGAACCAAGAAACGAGAGATCCTTATGCGAGCACGATTACGCTTACCAAAGATAAATCATACGTCGCTTTTGAAACCTATTCCACTGCGCAAAACCAAACTATTTTTACCTCGAAAATTAAGCATAGCGTCACTTTCAACAGCATTAAAATCGAGATTATCCACGGAACGAAAGACGGTTCTGCGCCTGTCGTTTCGTCGAGATACGACGGCGTTGCGACTGACGGCGTAAACACTTATGCGCCTTACATCACCAACACTATCGACGCAAGCAATCAGGCGAAATTCCCTGTTTTCTACGATTCAATCAAAAACAGACTCAAACTCGACTCGGTGACCAACGGAACGGGTACGTTGGCATCCTACACGAACACAACTCTCGGCAACGTTCCGGGACTTAGCGGAAAAGGCTATTACAAATTCGCGCAAACCGAGTTTGTCGATACGTTCAACTACACCGAATACGATTCGCTCGAAGCGGGCGCGCTTGCATACGGAAGCAACGCCACGAAGTTTATCGGTATCGGCGACAAATCCGTGAGTATTTCCTCGGATGGCAATATAACGTGGAACGATTTGAGCAGCGTCGATTCTCGCGTGTCGGGTATAGGCAAGGTTCAAATCGGCAACACGGTGTTTACGATTTCTAATGCTTCCGACCTTAACACCGCAAAAGAAATCACCGTCACCGAGATTGTGGACGATGCGGAAAAATCCGTATCCGTCGGTTACGCAATCGTCAAATTGACCAACAGGGCGAGAGTTGTCGTTTCCATTTATTTCACGACGAACTGCTCGGTCAAGACGATAGTCACCGACAACGGCGAAAAGTCGGTTGAAACCAACATCACGGTTTCGGGCATCGACACCACCGCGCCGAGCGATTCCAACAACTCGGGCACAAACATCTTCTTTGACAACTATATCGGCGCAAACGGTTCTGACGTTTCAGCGTTGGACTGGTTCCGTCAAAACACGATGACGACGGACGCAAACTTCGAGATTAAGGAAGACGAGGCGGCGGCAGGCTATTCGCCGTACCTTTGGTTCTACACCGTTGACAGAGCGGACAGCATTTCCGCACTCAACGCAAAAACAATCAGACAATTCGCAACGTATGCGGACGTCAAGTCGGCAGGCATACTGCCTATTGCGGTGGGCGAACTCACGTCGTTCACCTACGACTTTGCAAAGGGTCAGGCTTTGACGATAGACCGCAAGACGTATCAAGGCAATCCGTCGGGTATGGACGCCGCAACGGGTCACGGATATTACAGATTTACGTTCTATATGTTCGACCTTGCGGGCAACAAGGGCGGCGTAAAGTCGTTCGTTATGAAAGTGGACTACGACAAGCCCGAATACACGCTCGACTTCAAGTTCGACAATGACGGCTCGCCCGAAACAATTCTCGCAAGCCAAAACGGCAAGTGGGCAACGGGTGACGTAACCCTCAAATTCACGATTACCGCAGGCGGTTTTTCAGGCTTCACATTCAGATTCGAGGATTCGAACGGCACGATGCACGCGTTCGTCATCAACGGTTTGGGTGAATACGACGGCTCGACCTACGTTCCCACGTTCTTGAATTATATGACTGCAAAGACCACTTCGCAGGTCAATAACAATACGCTTACAATCAATATCAACGGTCAAGACGTAACCGTCAAGTACGCGCAAGAGGACGGCAACAGTACGTTCACGTTCAGCATACCCAAACCCGAAAAGGGCAAATTCTTCTACGAATGGGTGTCTGATTTCTACGCATACGAAGGACAATACGCAACCCTCAACGCAATCGACAGCGACGACAACCTCATCGAGTACGTCAACGGCGACTGGAACGACGGCGTAAAAGTGCTTATCGACATCGAAGCGCCCGAACTTCCCGGATTCACCGACGAAGAAGGCTTCCTCAACGAGTTTACCGACGGATACGAAATTCCGCAAACGAGAACGTGGTACACTTCGTCCTTCTCGCTCTCGGCATTGCTCGGTTTTTCCGACGCGATTTTGTCCACCGACTATGCAAAGGGACTCAAAATTCACTACGGTATCAGCGTTGTAAAGAGCCTTGCCGATTTGCAAAGAATCGAGGGCTACGACATCGCCAACGCATACAGAACTTCGACCGACCCCAAGACAGACTTCGGATTTTTGAGATACATCGTCAAAAACGGTGAAGAACTCGACAGCGGCGGCGCAACCGATTTCACCGTAGACCTTTTGGCTGCTCAAACCGCAGGTATGAGAGTCATTCACCTTTGGGCAGAAGACCAAGCGGGCAACTTGTCGGCGGTCAACAAACTCTATGTGTTCGTCGATACGACTTCGTACACGATTTCCGCATCCGTAAAGAGCAACGCAAAACTCGAAAGCGGATTTGCAACCATAACCGTGACCGACATCGACGACAACCCGATTTCCTCTGTAAAGAGAGGCGAAACGGTCAAATTCAACATTTCGTTCGCAAACAGTTACGTTCCGTTCAAGTTCGTGCAGAACGGCAACTTGTTGCTTGAAAATTACGACAGCAATCGCGGCTGGACGAAGTCGAGCGCAAACGCAAACGGTGATTTCGTTTCCTTCGATTCATTCGACAGCGAGGGTGCGTCTTCCATAACGCTCGCGTTTGACGACACGGCAAATCTTTCCGATTTGCTCAACAACAACAGAGCGACTCACACCTTTGAATTGTCTGCAAGAAAGGCAGTCACTTACAGCCTTACCAACACCAAAGTTGCGTATACGGCAGAACCCACCGACGTTGCGGCGTGGATGAGTTTCGGTTACGAACCGTCCAAAGATTCGTTCAGATACGAGTTCGTAGACGGCGAAAACGTCGTTGAAACGCCCACCAAAGTCGGCGATTATATGGTGAGAATCTACATACCCAAAGAGGACGAGAGTTTCGTCACCGACGATTTCAAAATGGACGATGAGGGCAACCAAGTCTTCGTACCCGTCGAGTACAGCATCGTACGAGGCAAAGTCGTCATAACCGCAAGCGATAAGGGCGTCGTGTACGGCGACAACAACTTCGCTTTGACGTTCGACGTCACGGGTATCGCGCAAGACAAGATGGCAGGCGAGGGCATTTCCGTAGACCTTTACGTCAACGGCAAACTCAACTCGAACAACCTCTACGATGTGGGCGCGTATCAAATCCTCAACAACGTCAAGTACACCTCGCAAGACGCGCAAGGCAATCAGGTTTCCACCGTCGAAAACTATGACGTCACGTTCGTAAGCGGCGAATACAGCGTTGCAAGACGTAGCGTAACCGTCGACGCGTGGCAAGCAAGCAAGAAATACGGCGATCCCGATCCCGAGTTCAGATTCGGCGTAGAACTCTCTCAATTTGCAGGACTTTACGCTTCCGCAAGCGAGATTCTAGACGAAATCTTCGAGGGTTACAGAAAAGATGCGGACACGACGGCAGACGGATACGCAATCTACTTTGCGGACGGCAGAATCAATCGTGCGTCGGGCGAGCGCGTGTTCAATTACGCATTCCAAGCGGACGCAAACCTCTTTGACGTCAACAAGAACTACACCGTTCGCGTTCAAACTTCAAAATATACGTTCGCAATCGAAAAACGTATCGTAAAACTCGACGTCAGTGGTCAATCCAGCGTGTTCCCGTTCGGTACGAACGTAGACGACAAACTCGCGACGATTTTCCCGACCTACAAGATTTCGGCAAGCGATATGGCGGTTGCAAGCAACATCGAAGCGTTGTTTGAAAACGGTTTGAAAATCAAACTCGGCGCGCTTCTTGACAACACCACACAAAGCGGATATTCCGCAACTTACAAGTACTCGATAATCACTGACGGTAATCTCGACGACGGCAACGTCAAAATCGAACTCGACACGGAAGCAGGCGTCGAATACGTCATCTATATCACCGAGCAAAACGCAATCGTCATCAGAGTCAAAGACGGCGTGAAGTTCGAGTTTACGTTCGGCTATCGCTGGAACGAAGATTCGATCAAGTACGACGCAAACAACTTCGTCGTTGAAGGCGACGTTCCCGCATTCGACTCTGTCGTTTGGACGACGAGCGTTGCAAACGACACGTTGCTCAACGCAGGCAGATACGTCGTCACCGTCACGGGCGCAAAACTCTACAACGAAGGTACGGAACTTTCCGACGCAGTGTTCGTAGAACCCGTTTCCGTCACGATTAATCCCGCAAAAGTCGTGGTCAATCCGACGGCTTTGGCAATGAGCAAAGTTTACGGCGACAAGGACGACGTTTTCGGAATCGGATTTGCGATTTCGACGGTCGGCGGACAAGCAATCGGCACTGACGGCAACTATGCGGGCATCGCATACGCCGACATTCTCGCCGCAATCAAGGGCGCGTACGTCAGAGCGATTTTCGACAACGCAGGTCAACGACTCAGTTTCGCAAACAGATACGACGACGCAACCGACGCAAACGACGTCATCTACGGTACGGACGGCAGATATTACGGCTTTGCTGTCGGCACGGAATTTTACAGCGGCAACGCAAACTTCTCGGTTGACGCAAACCTCGATTCGAGCGCAAGATTCGCAATCGAACAAAAGACGATTGACCTCAACACCAAGTATTTCGTAGGTTTGAGCAAGACGCAAGACGGCAACGCAAACGTTCCGTACGAAAGCAAAAACGTCACGATGTACGACTTGTCCTACCTCAAAGTGCTTGCAACGGACGACGTAAACCTTTACGCAATCGCTTCTTACGACGGCGTTGACTTCGGCACGAGCAAGATTACGTTCACAAATCTCTCGCTCACGGGCGACAAGGCTCGCAACTACAAACTCGGTCAAATCGTCAACGACGGTCTTAACACCATTCTCAACGGCACGGAAGGCGAACTTACGGTTGATATTGACGAGAACACCGTCGTCAAGATCGTTTGGATCGACAACGAAAACGGCGGCGAAGTTATCCGCATTTTGAGAGGCATAATCGCAATCCTCAAAAGCGACGTAACCATCTCTAAACAATACGACAACACCAAAAACCTTACGATAGGCAACGTTTCAATCGCTTCGGGCGATACGACCGAAATGCTCATTTCCGCAGACAAGTATTTGATTGAGGAAGAAAGCAGCGTCTTCGGCGGCGTAAACGTCAGCAACAATTACAGCGTAACGGTTGCGATATTCTACGTTGGATTGCAAGATTACGACGTAAATCAAGACGGTATCTACGAAGATTCCGACATCGTCATCACGCCTGCGGTTTACAACGGCGAGAGCGGCATCAAGATTACGTTCAAGAATATGAAGGCGTCCATCACCAAGCGCCTCATCGACAAAAACAGTTTCGCATCTCTCGACGCGGTAGACCGTGACTACAACACCACTTACAACGTCGATATGACCTACTCGTTCGCACAAGGCGCGCTTGCAGAAGGCGACACCGCGCAAACCGTCGGTTTGCAACTCAAAGGTTTGTCGGCAGGCAACGACGCAGGCACATACACCGTGTCCGTCGACAAAGACGCAACGAAAGTTTTGGACAACAACTACGCAGTCGACGCAGATTCAATTAACAACGCGTACAAGAACATCGACGTGGTTATTTCGAGAGCAAGACTCGTTCCCGACGTCACGTTTAACGACAGAGTGTATTCGGGCAGCAGCGAATTGGTGAAGAACACCGACTGGACGGCAAAGACCGACGCAAGCGGCAACGGCGCGTTCACGTCTATGCAGTATGCGGACAACCTCAAAAACGAACTTGCTCTGTTCTCGTACGACCTTAGCAAAGTTTCCTTCGCGCTTTCCAAAGAAGGCAAGGCGGACGCAAACGTACAGACGAACGGCAAACACAACGTTATGTTGAGCGGTCTTGAAATCGTCTTCAACGGCACGGAAGAACAAAAACAAAGAGCGTTGAAGAACTTCAAACTCGAAGGTTCGGTTTACAGTGACGCAGACAAACAATATCACGAATTTGTCAACTTGACGTTCGGCGCAATCGACGATTTTGAAATCATCGACGCGCTCAATATGAGCAAGAAGCAAATTCAACTCAAAGTCAACGACTTCGTCGTCAACGACAAGGTGTACGACGGCACGACGGACGTCAACGTCGTCATCAATATCACCGACGGCAGATTGATTGCTCAACACGCAGATTTGCTCGAAGTGGTTGCGGCAGGCGCATTTGCAAGAAAGCAAGCGGGCGACAACATCGCAATCGTGCTTTCTGCGGCAAAACTTCAAGCGAAAGGCACTCTTTCGGACGAAGACCTTGCAACCGCACTCGAAGCAATCGCAAACTACGAACTTTTGCAATACAGAGGCACGATAACGGGCAATATCAAGGCTCGTCCGTTGCTCGTCAACGCATATCTCGGCGAGAGAGAATACAACGGCGACGAATCCGCAATCAAGAGCGACATCAAGTATACGTTCACCAATATGATTGCAGAGGACGAAAGATACTACGCGATTCAAACCAGAAACAACGCGTATTTCGACGACAGATTCGTCAACGTCAAACGTGACGAAAACGGCGACCCGATTGTCGAAAACGGTCAATACACCGTCGAAAACAAGCAAGGCACGGCATACAATTTGCGCCTCACCACAATTAAGGAAAAATATACTAACTATATATTAGTATATAGTAGTAAGGACAAACTCGCAGGCAAAACCGCGCTCGCATACGTCGTTGACGGCGCAATTTCCTACGGCGCGCCCGCAGAGGAAATCCAAGCGGACGAATACTGGTACGCGCTCGACACGACCAAGTACTACGTTGCGGCAACCGACGAAAACAGAACCGCATACGAAGGTCACGTCGTCGGCTTCTACAAGCACAACGGCAACGACGTGCTTATGCTCGAAAAGACGTACGCAGAGGACAATTTCGCAAGCGACGACGCAATCAAGTCGTTTGGCGAAACCGCGGACGAAATCAACTATTTGCACGGCGAAGGCAAGATCACTCAAAGATCCGTTTATATCAGAGCGAACGGTATAGAGAGAAACGCAAATTCCAAAGCGTTCGAAAAGTTCTACGACGGCACTGACAAATTCTTCGGCGTAGGCAAGCACGAAGTAGGCGAGGGCGAGGACTACGACTATCAATACACGGCAGGCGCGGTTGCAAACGTCATTCTCGGCGACGACGTGACGATTGCGGACGTTTCGGCAAAATTCGACAGCGCGTATTCCAACGCCAAGTACGTCGTGTTCACGGCTTCGGGTATCACGGGCAAAGACGCTTACAACTACACGATCGAAGGCAAAACCGTCAGCACGGTCAACCTCGAAGGCAGAATCAAGCAAAGAATCGTCAACGCGCACCTTGCGGACGAAGTTGCGGACTACGGCATTGCAACGGGCAAGCATACGGGCAACGTAACGTACAAGTTCGTCGGCAACGACGGCAACGAATACGACCTTGTCAACGAGTTTGCAAACGAGTCGGCATTCTATATGACTCTTGCAAATTATCTTGCGGCGGTCGGACTCGAAAGCGCGGACGCAACGTTGTTTGCAAACAACACTTATTCGCTTGAAAACGGCAGATTCGTCAAGGCGGCGGAAGGCGCAATCGGCGAATATATCCGTTTGGGCGGCACTGAAAACGACAGAATCTCGACGCTTCCGCAAGCATACGTTTCGTTTGCTTCAACGATGCCCGACGCAGGCAGCGTGTCCGCGTCGTACAGATTCAGCACGGAAGGCAACGCAAAGAACTTCAAGTTCAGCCCCGTTTACACCGATACGGCAAACGGCACGAGCAAAGTCGAAGTCGTAAAGAAAGACCTCTACGTCGTCACCGTGTCCAACGGCTACACAACAAACTACGGTCAATTTATCGACAAGAACGGCAAGTTGCTCGTCAACGTCGAATTCTTGTATCTCGACAAGAACGGCAAAGACGGTATCGTGTCCGGTCAAACCCAACTCACGCTGTTCAAGAAGGGCAACGTAAACTACTATCCCGTCGCGCAACTGGGCGTGTACAATTCAGAAACGGGCGAAGTTACGGCGGCGACCGCAATGTCCAAGACTTCCGACAAACTCGGCGCAAACGAGTACTATGTGTTCTATCTCGTAGCACCCAACGGCGTTGACTATAACGAAGTGGTGAAGAACTACAACATCATTTTGGCGGGCAAAGACAGCGTTTCGCACAAGGACGTCGACGGAACGTTGAGAACGGTGTTCGATATGTCCGAGCAAGGCGCAACCGTCAAACCCGAAACCGCAACCCTTCAAATCGTACTTCCCAAACTCACGGGCGTGAGCGTGGGCAGCGACACCGAAAACAGTTTCACCTACACCTATTCCATTGACAAGGACGGCGAGGGAATCAACCGCTTGCACGACGTCGTACAAGGCGAACTCGCAACCGACGAAGTCATCTTCGTTGACGACAACGGCAAAGAACTCTATCCCGTCAACTACGGAACGTACAGCGGCACGATTCACGTCAGACGTTACATAAACGCGGACGGCTCGTTCGTAGCGCGCAAAGACAAGGACGCAAACGGCTACTATATCGAGTGGAACAGCGGCGAAATCAAGAAGGAAATCAAGATAGAAAAGGCTGACATCGGACTCAGAGCGGGCAACGTAAGCGAGTACTATAACGGCAAGTCGCACGCTTACGTCAACAGCGACAACCGTGCGTACAGAATCTCGTACAATATGCTCACGGGCAACAATACTCTCACCGACGACGACTACGAGATAACCTATCAAATGCTTAACGGTAACGATTACGTCGATATTTCGCAAAGCGACGTCGTCAACGCAGGCAAGTACAGAGTGACGGTCAAACTCACCGACAAATTCCTTGCAAGCACGCTAGGAAGCAACTACAAGCAATCCACTTCGATTGCAGAGTTCCAAGTGCTCAGAGCAATCGTCGAAGTGACGCTCGACAAGGGCGATTTCGCAAAATCCGAAGAATACGTCGACGGTTCTACTGTGTTGAAACTCACGGGCGAGTACGTTGAAGGCAAGAAGTATGCGGTTGACTACACCGTCAAGATGAACGCCGCAAGCAACGACCCCGAAATCGCAATCGAAAAGAGCGACACCAAACTCGTCGGACTTGAAAACATCGCAAGCGCAGGCAAGTATTCGTTCGCAGTCGTAATCAGCGACGACTACGACGCAAACAACTACGTCTTCCTCACAAGCACGGGCGTTCTCGAACTCACGACGAAGAATCTCGTCACGGGCGGCGGCTCGTCAATCACCATCAACGACGGTAAGGGCGTTGTCGCAAACAGACTCGAAGTCAAGGAAATCAAGACCGAAAACGCTCTTGCAAGCGATATGTCCTATCTCAAAGCGGTCGAGCAATACGTTGCGGCAATGAGCAGAAAAGCGGGCGTTGAAGACGCAAAAGTCGCGGCTGTGCTCAGAGTCAACCTCTATCTCGACGACACGCTCGTCACGTTGCCGGCAAGCAGTACGACCATAACCGTCGAATTGCCTCAAAGCGTGAAGAACCTTGACGGAATCGCAATCTACTACGTCAACTCAAACGGCGGACTTACAAGACTCACCGACTACACGGTCGAGAACGGCAAACTCACTTACACGGCGGACTACATCAACGGCATCGTGTTCGTGGACGTCAATCCGCAAGGACTCGAAGCGTGGAAGATTTACGTCATAGTCGTCGCGTGCGTTGCGTTTACGCTCATCGTGGTCGCAACGGTCGTCACGATTGTGGTGAAGAAATCCAAACTTAAAAAAATTGCATAAAGCAATGAAAAGCGGCGCACTACGGTGCGCCGCTTTTTACAATTAATAATTAATAATTTTGGGTGGGGCGTTGCCCCACACCCTAAATATAAATATTACTATTTATAATCTAACGTTGATTTTATTAAATCATTTTTTAATAAACCGCCTTTTCATTTTAGACTTGAAATAACAAATTTCGGGTGTTATAATATTATATAAGTATATAATAATATGGTGATTGTTATGACAAAAGTTGCTGTCGGTTGCGATCACGGCGGATTCGTCCTCAAAGACGCCGTCGTTGACGAACTGAAAAAACTCGGCGCGGAAGTCGTTGATTTCGGTTGTTTTTCAACCGAGTCGGTCGATTATCCCGAATACGGACTCAAAGTCGCAAACGCCGTCGCTCAACAAAGGTGCGATCTCGGCGTGGTTATGTGCGGCACGGGCATAGGCATTTCCATTGCCGCAAACAAGGTTAAGGGCATACGCTGCGCCGTTTGCACCAACACATTTATGGCGGAAATGACGAGAAGGCACAACAACGCCAACGTAATTGCGCTCGGCGGACGCGTCATCACTCAGGACGAGGCAAGAGAGATTGTCAAGGCTTGGTATACGGCGACGTACGAGGGCGGCAGACATCAAAGACGTTTGGATATGATTTCCGACATCGAAAACGGACGGTGAACTATGATTGACGACGTTTTGAAAGAAATTAGAGAAGCCGAAGCGAGCGCGGACGAAATCGTGCAAGAGGCGCAAAACAAGGCGAAGCAAATCGTACAGCAAGCCGAAACAGACGCCGAAAAGCAGAAAAAGGCAACCGTTTTGCAATGCCGCGACGACAGACGCGTCGCGCTTGACAAAGCAGAGAAGGAAGCGCAGAATAAGCGCGAGGAAATTCTCAAAAAAGGACAAAAATCCGCCGACGAACTCGTGAGTAATCACAATCTCGTCGCAAGCGAAAAAGCAAGCGAACTCGCCGCGTCGCTTGTGGAAAAATACTGCGGCACAAACGATACAATCGAAGAATAAGACTTTTTGACGGCACACTATGATTGTTGAGATGAAAAAACTGGTGCTCGTCGCGCACAAGAGCGACAGGCACAAATTGTTCAAGGCACTTCAACGCACCAAAAACGTTGAGATTGCAAAAACGCACGATATGGACGATACCGTGCGCCTTGACAATTCCGCTTCCTGCGAGCATATAAAGGCACAAATCGCAAGGATAGAGTTTGCGTTCTCGTATTTGAGAGATCAACGAAAAGCTGCCGAAAAGTTCGCCAAAGAAACCGAAAAGAGCGAACGTCCGTACATTTTCACACCCATCAAAACCCCGCCTCTTTCTAAAATCGAAAGAATGAGTTTTGACGACTTCGACCTTATCGACTCAAAAGAAGTCGAACTTATGGCAAATGTTGCCGACCTCGAAGAAATCAATTTAAGACAGAAAGAAATCGCCGCTCAAAAGGCGAGCATAAAGGAAGAAATCGAGGCGCACAGAGTGTATATATCCTTGCGCAAACCCTATTCTTTCTACAAAAACGGTGAAAAAACCACCGTATTTTTGGGCAGTATTCCCACTCAAAACACGCTTGCGCTTCAAAAATATCAGGACGAAAACGACGGCGTTTACGTCGAGTTTTTGAAACAAGGCAAAGTTCAACCTTTCGTTGCCGTCGCGCTCAACGAGGACGCCGACGCGCTTTCCTACGAGTTGCAATCTCTCGAATTTTCGCGTGCGTCCGTCAACAACGACAACACGCCTATCGAGAATATGAATATCCTCAAAGAGAGGCTTGCAAGGCTCGAAGAAGAAACGTTTGAACTCACGACCCGCGCGCTCGTAAAAGAGATGTATATTGCCGACCTCAAAACGCTTTACGACTACTATCTCGTCCAACTCGACAAATTTTCCGCTCTCGACGGATTTGCCGCGACGAAGCGCAGTTTCGTTATGGAAGCGTGGTATCCAGCCGAGTTCGAGGACGACCTCAAAAAACTTCTCGACGAGATGGGCGACACCGTAGTTTACGAATTTTCGAATCCCAAAGAGGACGAAATCGTCCCGACTTACGTCAGAAACAGCAAAATAGTCGAGCCGTATCAGGACATTACGAATATGTACAGCGCGCCCAACTATTTTTCCGACCTCGACCCCAACCCTGTGATGTCGTTCTTCTACTTCTTGCTTTTCGGAATGATGATTGCGGACGCGGCGTACGGCATACTGCTTGCGCTGGGCGGATTTATCGCGTACGCGGTGAAAAAGCCCGTCCCGGGCAAGGGCAGATTGCTTCTCATAGTTGGTATGGGCGGCATATCCACAATCGTATGGGGCGCGATTTTCGGCGGTTGGTTCGGACTCGACATATCGGGTACGTTCCTTGCGAAATTGCAACTCGTTCAGCCTCTCGAAGGCAACGGACCGCTGTATTTGCTTGGCATATCCTTTGCGCTCGGCTTCGTGCATATCGCAGTCGGTATGCTTCTCAACGCAATCAATCTCATACGCAAAAAACGCCCCCTCGACGCATTTTTCGAGGTCGGAACGTGGTATATGATTTTCGCGGGCATCATTATGCTTGCGCTCTCGCTGTTGTTCTTCAAACAAATCGCCGCTCTCAAATGGACGGGTATAGGTCTTATGGCAGGCGGTGCGTTCTTGCTCGTTCTCGGCAACACGAGAGGCAAAAAAGGCGTGAAGAAAGTGACGTCCTTCCTCACGGGATTCGGCAAACTTTACGGCGGCGTAAACATTCTTTCGGACATACTCTCGTACGCGCGTTTGTTCGGTTTGGGACTTTCGGGCAGCGTGGTCGCTCTCGTCGTCAATCAGATTTGCTCGGTAGTGCTCGGCTTGTTCCCCGCAAACCTCGTTGCGATAGGATACGTCCTTTGCGTGCCTATCTTCCTCGTGGGACACGTCTTTAACATCGGCATATCCACGCTCGGCGCGTACGTCCATAATTGCAGATTGCAATACATCGAATTTTTCGGAAAATTCTACGAAGGTTGCGGACACGTTTTCGTGCCTTTCGGAACAAAAACAAAATACACATACTTGGAAAAGTAGGAGGTAGTTATATGGGTAATTTCACACTTGGGACTTCGATAGCCCTCATCGGCGCGGTGTTTGCGGCAGCAATGGCAGGCATCGGTTCGGCAATCGGCGTCGGCACGGCAGGTAAAGCGGCGGCAGGCGTAACGAGCGAGGATCCCGACAAGTTTTCCAAATGTTTGGTCTTGCAACTTTTGCCGGGTACGCAAGGCATCTACGGCTTGCTCGTAGCGTTCTTGGTGTTCGTCAAAATCGACCTTTTCGGCTCGGTTGCAAGACTTTCCGTCACGGGCGGACTCGGTTTGATGGCGGCTTGCCTTCCGATGGCAATCGTCGGCTTTTTGAGCGCGCTCTATCAATCCAAAGTCGCTTGCAGCGGTATCGCACTCGTTGCAAAACGTCCCGAAGAAAGCGGCAAGGCAATCATTTTGACGGTTATGGTCGAAACCTACGCCGTTCTTGCGCTTTTGGTATCCCTTCTCGGCGTTATGATGCCCGCAACCGAATCCCTTCTCGAAACGGCGGCAAGCGCGGCGTTCATCGCATAATAAAAACCTATGAGCAAAGAAGCGATTGTTGAAAAAATCATATCCGACGCGCATCTCAAAGCCGACTCGATAGTCGCAGAGGCAAACGCCAAAGCGGACGAAATCATCGCAAAAGCGGCGGAAGAATGCAAAGAATATCTGTATTCGACAAAATCCGAAACGGACAGAATGGTGCTCGACGTCGACGCACGCTCGAAAACCGTTGCCGAACTCGACGCAAAGAAACTCACTCTCGCCGCAAAGACGAAAGTGCTTGACGTCGTGTACGAGCGCGTTCTCGAAAACTTGCGAAATCTCGACGAAAAGACTTATTCCGACCTTATTTTCGCAATGCTCGACAACGCAAAAGACGGCGACGTTGTGACTATATCCCAAAGAGAAAAGGACATAGTCACAGAGGCTGCGCTTGCGGAATTTGCAAAAAAGAAGGGAATAAAACTCTCTCTTTCGGACAAATTCGGCGATTTTGACGGCGGATTGATTTTGAGCGAGAACGGCGTTGACAAAAACTTCACTTTCGAAGTCGAAGTCGCCCTTCTCAAAGAACAAACGGAAGCAAAGACGGCAAAGGAAATTTTCGGCTGATATGTCATACAAATTTTTGTACCAAAACGCCCAGATAAAGAGCAGAGAAAGCAAACTTCTCACCGCGCAAGCGGTGCAGAGGCTTTTGGACGCTGCCGACGCAAGGGAAGCGTCCAAGGCTCTTGCGGAACTCGGTTTCGGTACGGACGGCGAAAATTTCGACGTCGTTTTCAAACGCGCGGAAGAAGAAAACATCGCGCTTTTGAAAGAGATGAACGAGGGCGGCGCGCTCGACGCGTTTATCGTGGAAAGCGATTACGTCAACCTCAAGATTTTGCTCAAAGCGTACGTTTCGGGCGCAAAAGCGGAAAGTTTCGCCCCGAACGGACTTTTTGAGGTCGAAACGCTCAAAGAAGCAATCGAATCGGGCGAAATAAGCTTGCTTGCAAAGCAAATGCAGGACGTTATCCTCAAAACGCAGGAAGCACTCGCAAGCGGCGAAATCAAAGCGCACGCGCTCGACGTTGACGTCGACAAGGCGCAATTTGCCCACCAACTCGAACTTTGCAAAAAGAGCGGCAAGGTCGCAAAGGAATATTTTGAAAAAAGAATAAACTACCTCAATATATCTTCCTTTGAAAGAGCAAGACGGCTCGGACTCGACATTGCGTTCTTTGCGGATTGCTTTATAGACGGCGGCACGATTCCGCTTTCCGCGTTTGAAGGACTTTGGGAACTTCACGGCGAAGATTTCCTCAAACCTTTCAAGGAAACGGAATATTACGAGGACGTAAAGGCACTCGACGAGGGCGGAAAACTCGTCGTGTTCGAGGCAAAAACCGACGACGCGCTTTTGAAAGTTTGGAAGCGCGAAAAGGACGACTTGTACTCGATTGCGCCCATCGTCGCGTTCTATATGAGCAGAAAGACCGAAATTAAAATTGCAAAACTCATCGTGGCAGGCGTGAAAAATCACGTCGCGCCTCAAATAATCAAAGAAAGGATGCGTGAACTCTATGCGTGACAATGCAATCGCGGTATGCGGCGACAAAGACAGCGTGCTTGCATTCAAGGCCATCGGTCTTGACGTTTTTCCCGTGGAAGACGAGTATCAGGCAAGAGATACCATTCACGCGCTTGCGAGAAAATACGCAGTCATTTTCGTGACGGAAAAGGTTGCGACGCAAGCAGACGCGCTCATCAATCGCTATAAATCCCGTCCCTATCCCGTCATCGTGCCAATTCCGTCGGCGGAAGGCAATCGCGGCGTGGGGCTCGCAGGCATAAAAGCAAACGTCGAAAAGGCGATAGGCGCAGACATTTTATTCGACAAAGAGAACAAATAAGAGGACGAAAATGGAAACTGGAAAAATCGTAAAAGTATCCGGACCGTTGATTGTTGCAGAGGGTATGTCCCAGTGCAAGATGTACGACGTGGTTCACGTTAGCGAAAAAAAACTTATCGGCGAAGTCATCGAACTTCGCGGCGACCGCGCGTCCATACAGGTTTATGAGGAAACGAGCGGATTAGGTCCGGGCGAAAACGTATATTCTACGGGCGCGCCCCTTTCCGTCGAACTCGCCCCCGGTCTTATCGAGGGCATTTACGACGGTATTCAAAGACCGCTTGCCAAACTCAGAGATATTGCGGGCGACCGTATCGAAAGAGGCGTATACCTTCCTGCCGTCGACCACCAAAAGAAATGGGCGTTCGAGCCTAAGGCAACCGTCGGCGACGTCGTCGAATGCGGAAGCGTACTCGGCGTAGTGCAAGAAAACGTCCTCGTTGAGCATAAAATTATGGTTCCTTACGGCGTTAAAGGCACGGTTAAGGAAATCAAACAAGGCGAGTTCACCGTTGACGAAACCGTCGCCGTCGTTGAAACCGAAAAGGGCGACGTCAACGTGACTATGCTTCAAAAATGGCCCGTCAGAAAGGGCAGACCCTACAAAGAAAAACTTTCCCCGAAAGCACCGCTCGTCACGGGACAAAGAGTCATCGACACGCTTTTCCCGATTGCAAAGGGCGGCGTTGCGGCAGTTCCCGGACCGTTCGGAAGCGGCAAAACCGTCGTTCAGCACCAACTTGCAAAGTGGGCGGACGCGGACATAATCGTATACGTCGGTTGCGGCGAGCGCGGCAACGAAATGACGGACGTTCTCAACGAGTTCCCGACTCTTATCGACCCAAAGAGCGGTCAACCGCTTATGAAGCGCACCGTGCTTATCGCAAATACGTCGGATATGCCCGTTGCGGCGCGCGAAGCGTCAATTTATACGGGTATCACCATTGCGGAATATTTCAGAGATATGGGCTATTCGGTCGCTATTATGGCGGATTCCACGTCTCGTTGGGCGGAAGCGCTCAGAGAAATGAGCGGACGTCTCGAAGAAATGCCCGGTGAAGAAGGCTATCCCGCATACCTCAGTTCTCGTCTTGCGGAATTTTACGAAAGAGCGGGTATCGTCAAGGTTTTGGGACAAGAAAACGTCGTCGGTTCGATTACGGCAATCGGCGCGGTTTCGCCCCCCGGCGGCGACTTGTCAGAGCCCGTATCGCAAGCGACTTTGCGTATCGTCAAAGTGTTCTGGGGTCTCAGCGCCTCGCTTGCGTACAAACGTCATTTCCCTGCGGTCGACTGGCTTACGAGTTATTCGCTTTACGCAGAACGTCTTGGCGAGTGGTACACAGACAACGTCGACGAGGAATGGATGAGATTGCGCGCAAAGTGTATGCGCATACTTCAAGAGGAAGCGCAACTCGACGAAATCGTAAGGCTCGTCGGTATGGACGCACTCTCGCCCGAAAACAGACTCACTATGGAAACGGCAAAGTCCATAAGAGAGGACTATCTGCACCAAAACGCTTTCCACGAAGTCGACACGTTCTCGTCGTTGCGCAAGCAAGAATATATGCTTCGCCTCATTCTCGAATTTGACGAACTTGCAAAGGACGCACTCGAAAAGAACGTCGACATCGAGGATGTTCTCGAACTCGGCGTAAGAGAGCAAATCGGCAGAGCGAAGTATATTCCCGAAAGCGAAATGTCGAAATTCGACGAAATTCTTGCCGAAATCAAGAGCGAAATGCGCGCTCTCACCGACGAAGGAGGCATTTGATGTTAAAAGAATACAACACCATAAGAGAGATTGTCGGCCCGCTTATGCTCGTCGAGGGCGTTGAGGGCGTAAAATATAACGAACTTGTCGAAATCAGACAGGAAAACGGCGAAATCAGAAGCGGCAAGGTGCTTGAAATCAATCGCGACAAGGCACTCGTTCAGTTGTTCGAGGCTTCGCAAGGCATCAAAATGGCTTCAGCAAAAGCGAGATTTTTGGGACACGGCATCGAACTCGGCGTAAGCGAAGATATGCTCGGCAGAGTTTTCGACGGTATGGGCAGACCCCGCGACGGCGGCGCGCCCATTATTCCCGAAATGAAACTCGACATCAACGGTCAACCGATAAACCCCGTCGCGCGCGACTATCCCAACGAGTTTATTCAAACGGGTATCAGCGCAATCGACGGTTTGAACACGCTCGTCAGAGGTCAAAAACTTCCCGTGTTCTCTATGTCGGGTATGCCTCACGCCGAACTTGCGGCGCAAATCGCAAGACAAGCCAAAGTTTTGGGCAGCGACGCAAAATTCGCGGTCGTGTTCGCGGCAGTCGGTATCACGTTCGAGGAAGCGGACTTCTTTATTAGCGATTTCAGAAAGACCGGCGCAATCGAGCGCGCGGTTATGTTCATAAACCTTGCAAACGACCCTGCGGTCGAGCGTATTTCCACGCCTCGTATGGCGTTGACCGCGGCGGAATACCTTGCGTTTGAAAAGGATATGCACGTTTTGGTCATCACCACCGACATCACCAACTACGCAGAAGCGTTGCGCGAAGTGTCGGCGGCAAGAAAGGAAGTCCCCGGCAGACGCGGCTACCCCGGTTATATGTACACCGACCTTGCGAGTATGTACGAGCGCGCGGGCAGAATTGTGGGTAAGAAAGGCTCTATCACGCAGATTCCTATCCTCACGATGCCCGAAGACGACAAAACGCACCCCATTCCCGACCTTACGGGTTACATCACCGAAGGACAAATAATCATCTCGCGCGAATTGTACAAAAAAGGTATCGTTCCGCCAATCGACGTATTGCCGTCGCTCTCTCGTCTTAAAGACAAGGGCATAGGCAAGGGCAAAACGAGAGAAGACCACGCCGACACGATGAACCAACTTTTCAGCGCGTACGCGCAAGGCAAGGAAGCAAAGGAATTGAGTTCCATTCTCGGCGACGCGGCTTTGACCGAAACGGACAAGAAATACGCAAAATTCGCGGACGAGTTTGAAAAACAATACGTTTCGCAAGGCTTCGACGTCAATCGCGACATCAAAGAAACCCTCGACCTTGGCTGGAAACTTCTCAAAATCCTGCCCAAGAGCGAACTTAAACGTATCCGCGACGAGTATATCGAAAAATACCTCGAAAACGACGAGGAAGAAAACAAATAATGAGCAAACTCAACGTAAACCCCACAAGAATGGAATTAAGACGACTCAAAAATCGTCTTAAAACCGCAACGAGAGGACACAAACTCTTGAAGGATAAATCTGACGAAATGATTCGCCAGTTTATGCTTTACGTTCGCGAAAACAAGAGATTGAGAGAAGAAGTCGAGGAAGAACTCGGCGATTCGCTCAAATCCTTTATGCTCGCGCGTGCGGTTTCCAGCGACGCCGTGATTGAGGAAGCAATCGCAATGCCGTCGGCAAAGGTTACGCTCGAAACGTCCTCGAAAAACGTTATGAGCGTCAACGTGCCGGTTTTCACCGTCACGGAAGGGGAAAGCAAGGATTTGTATCCGTACTCGTTTGCGAGCGTGACGAGCGAACTCGACAGTTCAATATCCTCGCTCACAAAACTTCTGCCCAAACTCTTGAAACTTGCGGAAGTCGAAAAGACGTGCAATATGCTCGCCGACGAAATCGAAAAGAACAGAAGACGCGTCAATGCGCTCGAATACGTTATGATTCCGCAACTCGAAGAAACCATAAAGTATATCGTTATGAAACTCGACGAGAACGAAAGAGGCGCGACGACGCGACTTATGAAAGTCAAGTCTATGCTCGAACAAAGACAAGAAGAACAATAATTCGTCATTCCGCTTGCAGTTGCAGGCGGTTTGCATTTTGGTATAAGAACGCTTTTAAGACAAGAAAAGAATATGGCATACGAAAATTGTGTTGTAGAAAACGAAACTTCCGACGAAGAACGTGCGTTTTACGGCGCGAGAAACGTCAAAGTCAACAACGTAAAAATAGACGGATCTGCCGACGGCGAAAGCGCGTTCAAAGAATGCAGGGACGTAGAGTGCAAGGATTGCTTTTTCAATCTTCGCTATCCGTTTTGGCACGATCACAATCTGACTATTGCGGACAGCGAAATGACCCAGTTGTGCCGCGCGTCGCTTTGGTATAGCGAGAATATCAACCTCAAAAACGTCAAAATGCACGGCATAAAGGCACTCAGAGAGTGCAAAAACGTCACGATTGAGGGTTGCGACATCGTTTCGCCCGAGTTCGGTTGGTCGACGCACGGTGTGAATATGTCAAATTCGCACGCCGAAAGCGAATATTTTATGATGCGCGCAACGTCAATTCACTTCAAAAACGTGGATTTCAAGGGCAAATACAGTTTTCAGTACATCAAGGACGCCGTGTTCGAAGATTGCAATTTTGACACGAAAGACGCGTTCTGGCACGCCGAAAACGTAACCGTCAAAAACTGCGTCGTCAAGGGCGAATATCTTGCGTGGTACTGCGACGGCGTGATGTTCGACCATTGCAAAATCATAGGCACGCAACCGCTTTGTTATTGCAAGAATCTCAAACTCATCGATTGCGAAATGATAGATTGCGACTTCGCATTTGAAAGAAGCGACGTCGAAGCGACCATAACCACACCCGTCATAAGCGTAAAGAACGTAAAGGACGGTTACGTTATGCTTCCGTCTGTCGGCGAAATCATATGGGAAGGCGACGAGTTTAAGGGCGCGGTCGTGGTTCTCGACAAAAAAATTGACGATTGACGGACAAATCGATTTGAGAAAATCTTTTTGTCCGTTTATTTTTTTTGCAAAAAGTTTGTAACCTTTTTCGAAGTCGGGTGTCTTATAAGTGAAAAAACCAAGGAGGCAACCCATTATGAAGAAAAAAATGATACTCACTTTTGCAATAGTTGCAATCGTATGTTGCGCGGTGATATTCGCCGCTTGCGACCAACAAGAACAAAAAGAACAGGCAAGAAACGCCGAGTTTACGAGAATCGCGCTTCAAACGGTGGGCGTTGGAAATCAAAACGTCGATTATGCCACCGTCACGCAAAAAGGCGAAGACAGTTTCGTGGTCGAAATCGAAATTAACGGCATAAAATACGACGTCACGATAGGCGCGGACAAAACCGTGAAATCCGTCAAAATAAACGACCGTCAAGTCGAAAAAGACCAAATCCCCGACGCACCTTTTGAAAATAACGAGTACATCGGCAAAGAAGCGGCAAGAAACATTGCGCTTGCCGACGCGGGCGTTGAACTCAACGACGTCACCAAACTCGAAATCGACTTTGACTTCGACGACGGAAAATATCTCTACGAAGTAGAGTTCAAAGTCGGAACGACAAAATACGAATACGACATCGAAGCAAAAAGCGGCGAGATTCACAAAAAGGAAGTGAACGACAAAACCGAGTTTGAAAAAGCACCCGAAGGCGTGGAATTCAAAGGCACGGACGCTGCAATCTCAATCGCGGTCGAAAACGCGCTCAGAGGCTTGCAAAACACCTCGCTTACGGCAAACGACGCAACTGTAAAGAAAGCGAAACTCGATTTTGAAAAAGGCTCGTACGTCTATGAAATCGAATTTATACTCGACGGCGTGGAATACGACTACGAAATCAACGCCGTGACGGGCGCAATCATCAAGGTTGAAACCGACAAGAAAGAGCAAGTCGATACGAATACTACGATTTCGCAAGACGAGGCAATCAGAATCGCAACCGCTCACGCAGGCGTGAGCAACCCCGCTCAAATCGAAGCAAAACTCGAAGTCGAACACGGCGTAGTCGTTTGGGAAGTCGAGTTTAAGTCGGGCGGATACGAATACGAATACGAAATAAACGCAAAAACGGGTCAAATTCTTGACTACGACAAGGAAATAGACGACTGATTTTTATGGATCACGATCTTGTAGAACAACTGTTCAAAAAGTATTACAACGACGTTCTCTTGTATGCAATGTCGCTCACGAGAAACGCTTCCGAAGCCGAAGATTTGGTTTCGGAAGCCTTTTTCAAGGCGCTTGCCGTAGCGGACGACGTTAAAAACTTCAAGGCGTGGATATTGAAAGTGTGTCGCAATCTGTTCCTCAACAAAAAACGTAAACACTCGAAAATCGTCGAACTTTCCGAAGATATGTCGAGCGAGCGCGACGACGTGTTGCATCAAATCGTCAAGGACGAAAACTATCGCGCGCTTTACAACGCAATCGGGTTGTTGCCGCAAAACCTCAAAGAAGTCATATTGCTGTTTTACTTCGAAGATATGAGGGTGGACGCAATATCGCTGATTGTCGGCAAGAGCGAAAGCAACGTAAAGGTTATGCTTTATCGGGGCAGAGAACAAATAAAACAGATTTTGGAGAAGTAATATGGATTTTGAAAACGCATACAAAAAGTACAAAGACGGCGTTGCCACAGAAGAAGAAATCGTTTTCGTCGAGCAAGAACTCGAAAAAGCGCGCAAAATGACGGAAATTATCGACGCGTACGAATCTAAAAAAGCCATAAGCGACGACTGCGACGAGGACAAAATTCGCCGTGCGCAGAAAAAATACGCCAAAAAGAACACGCTCAAAATCTTGTTGATTTCTGCCTCGGTGCTTTTGGTATCCGCCGCAATAATCCTCAGCGCAGTGTTCGGCACGGCGTTCGGTTCTGCAAACAAAAATCGCAACTATTCTCAAACGCAAGCCGAGCAAATCGCACTCGATTACGTTGCAAGAGAGTACGGCGGAAGTGCCAAAATCGCAGTTGAGGAAAGTGAAAAGAACATCGAATATTCAGGCGACCTCAGACATTCCGTTTACGTTTACGACGTGAAAGTTCGCATAGGATTCTTGACGGAAGTCGAGATAACGATCAATGCAAAAACGGGCGAAGTCGTAAAAGTCGAGATAGATTGAGCGGCAAAATCGCACGCAAAACCGATTGAAAAATAAGCAAAAAAACACGTTAAAAAACGTGTTTTTTTGTGCGTTTTTTCGATGTTTTTAACGACTTTTTATGCCGTTTTTTAGGGGAAACCGCATAACGATTTAGTCGCATTCAAGTAAAATCGACGTATTGTTTGCGGCGTTTTTCAAGTGAAACAGATGTAACGCTTACGGTGATTTTTATGCAAAATACAAGTCGTCAATTGAGTAAAAGGTCGCTTACGCAACCGCAGTAGGTTTGGCGATATATGCCCCATTCTTTGCAAAGTTGAATGGAACGAAGATAACCGTTGCGTTTTTTGAAGTCGGACGAGAGATAATTCACGCCGTATTTTTGGGCTATGGTTTTGCCTATCTCGTTTATAAGCGGTGCGTTTTTGTGCGGACTCACCGTTAGTGTGGTGGCAAAAAAGTCGAAGTTTTCGGCGTTTTCAAGCATATATTTTGCCGTATTTTCAAGGCGCAGATTGAAACAAAGGGTGCATCTTGCGCCGCCTTCGGGGTCGGATTTATGCCCCTTGACGTAGGAAATATACTCTTGTTCGTCTTGATTCGGCACGACGAGTTTTACACCGTCAAAATGCGAAACGACTTCTTTAAGTGCGTTTTCACGCTTGATAAACTCGTCTTTCGGCAAAATGTTGGGATTGTAATAGTAAACCGTGACGTCGAAGTGCGGCGTGAGATAATCAAGCACGCTGCTTGCGCAAGGACCGCAACAGGCGTGCAGAAGCAAGCGAGGCTTTCTCGCCGTTTCTTTTGCAAGTTCGATTTCGTATTCCACAGTGCCGAGCACGAGCAATGGTTTTTTCATAATTTCAGTATATCATATTTTAAGCGGTCGATGGCAACTATTTTGTTATTGTTTTATCAAATACGCTGTGTTATAATTCAAAGTGTATTTATGCGCGCACGCACACAGTAGGCGCGCGACGGGGGCTATATGGCAAATTGCGTACTTAAAGCCGAAAACATCAAAAAAACGTTCGTTACGGGCGAGGTGGAAACCGAAGTTCTCAAAGGCGTCGACTTTTCGCTTGACGAGGGCGAGTTTGTCGCAATCGTGGGCGAATCGGGAAGCGGCAAATCAACGCTTCTTTATATCCTTGCGGGCATTGACAAGCCGAGCGAGGGCAGGGTGGAACTTTTGGGAAAAGACCTTTGCGCCGCACCCGACGAAGAAATCGCGCGTATGCGCAGGCGCGACTTTTCCTTCGTGTATCAGTTCGACAATCTCGTGCCGAATCTGACCATTTACGAAAACGTGACCTTGCCGCTTGTTCTCGACAAGAAAAAGGAAAGCGAATACAAAGCGCACGTCGACGAAATTTTGGCGTATCTCGGCGTTGACAAACGCAAAAACGCATATCCTCGTCAACTGTCGGGCGGCGAGCAACAGCGCGTTGCAATCGCGAGGGCTCTTGCGACGAATCCGAAAATCATTTTCCTTGACGAACCGACGGGCAGTCTTGACAAAGAGCGCGGCCGTCAGGTTATGGAACTTTTGAAAGACATCAACGAAAACCGCGGCGTTGCGCTGGTTATGGTTACGCACTCGCCGTCCCACGCCGAGTATGCTTCCCGACTTGTCAAAATTGACGATGGTAACCTTGCATAAACTGCGTTGCGACGCAGTTTATGCAAGCAAACAATAAAAACCAAACAAAAATATAACAACTTTCTATGTTCAAACTCGCTCTTAAAAACATAACGTCGAAACCGTTGCGATTTGTCGCCACGACCTTAGCGGTCGCGGTGGTCGTCGCAATGATTTTTTGTATGTTGTCGTTTAAGGGCGCAGTGTACGACTATATTTACGCAACCGAAACCGCCTCGTCGGGCATAAGCGATATAACGATTTCCACAAACAGCACGAGCGACCGTATTATGAAAGACGAGCCGCTTCAAAGCATTGACGACGTTGAGCAAATCGTGCCGTCGCTCAAACTGTACGCTATGTACGGCGACGAGTACGTCGGCGTGCGCGGCTTCAAAAAAGGTCAACTCGAATCGCTTGCGACAATCGAGGTTATCGAGGGCGATATATCCAAAATGCAAAGCGGCGAGAGAACGGACGACATAATCGTTTCAAAAGACGCGGCAAAGCATTTCGGCTTTTCGGTGGGGGACAGAGTAGAGTTTACGCTCGGCACGAAAAGCGTGATTTGCTATATCGGCGCAATCGCAAAGCAGAGTGGCTACTTCCTCGACGACGCGCCCTATCTTATGCTCGGACTCACCGAGAATTTTTCCTCACTCATCTTTTCGAGCGAGAATTTATGCAACGAAATTCACGTCGTTTTGCAAGACAAATCGAAAGTCGAGCAAACGATAAACGATATCTCGGCAATGCCCGAATATAAGGATATGCTCGTCACGGCTTCGAAGGATGCGCAGTATATCGAGGAACAAACGCAAAGTCTCACCGCACCCGTAGTGCTTGCGGGCGGTGCGGTTTTGGCACTCGGCATTGCGATAATCGTGCTGTTGTTCCTTATGAGCGAGGGCGAAAAGGTAAACCTTATATCGAAACTCAAAGTCGTGGGCGCAACCAAACGCCAGATAACCTCACTTTTCCTCATCGAAAGCGCGTTGCAAGCGTGCATAGGCACGGTTATCGGCTCGCTTCTTGCGGTGGGCGTGTTTGTCGGACTTTTGAAACTCACCCTTTCGTCAAGCGTAACTTTCGGCATATCGGTGGGATATTTGTTCCTTGCCGGCGGCATAGGGCTCGTATGCTCGATTTTGAGTTCGCTCGCACCCATTTTGCGTTCGTTCAAGGGCAGTATAAGAGAAAATCAACTCGACGTAAGCAAGCCGTCGAAAGCGTCGATTGCGCTTTTGATAACGTTTGCTTTGCTCACGGTCGTGAGCGTGGTCATAGAATTTTGCGTACCGTCCGCAAGGGCGATTATGTCGGTTTTCGGCATAGCGTTCAGTGTGGCGACTCTTGCGCTCGCTTGCTCGAAAGCAATGAAAATCGGCGGCAAACTCGCATCGAAATCGTCTTCGCCGAGCGTGCAAATAGGCGCGAAAAACATCGTGCGCGACAAGCGTTTTTCTCGCTCTGTGACGATGCTCACGGTGGGTATGACGATTGCTATGATGCTGTTTATGTCTTACTCGCTCACGACGAATATCTTTACGTCGTACGTCGACGAGTTTTCCGATATGGTGTTCGTCACAAACATTCAAGTAGACGTGGACGAGGCGAAATTCGAGCAGATAGACGGCGTAAAGCAAGCCACTAAAATGGTTTGGGGCAAATCCGATTTGAGAGTGAACGGCATAGACAAAACTATGAATATGCTCGGCTCGAAAGACGTTCTCGACATAGTTGACTTTGAGTATATAACGTCCAAATCGGTTGTTTACGAGCGCATTTCGAGCGATAAACCGTACGTTTTTGTCGATTATGCGTTAAAAGAATTGTACGGCGTAAGCGAGGGCGATACTCTTGAAATGAGCGTTGAAGGCGTAACGAAAGAAGTCGTCGTGGGCGGCATACTCAAACACACGCTGTTCAGCGGCAACTACGTCGTCGTAAGCGCGGACGTCGTGAAAAATTTGTACGGGAAGCAAGTCGATACGGTGCTTGCAACCGTCGACGGCGATATGGACAAGACCGTCGGATTGCTTCGCGAAAAGTACGCCGGCAACAACTATTACGTCATAAAAACGCTTGACGCGTTCAAGTGGGAAATGGAAAGTATGCAATCGGTGTTCGACCTCATCGGCACGCTCGCGGCGGTGGTCACGATATTCATATTTGCCGTGACTGTCGCGTCGTCGCTTATAGGCAGAGCGACCACGCAGAAATCGAGAACCGCACTGTTGAACGCAGGTATGTCCAAGAACGCCTTGCTCGGCGCGGAAGTTTTCGAAAGCGCGTTCGTCGCGCTCGTGGCATTCGTGCTGTCGTTTGCGTTCTCGGTGCTTATCACTTCCTGCCTCATTCACGCGTTGCGTTTGTTCGGACTCTACTTCGAGTTTATGTACGAAGCGTGGGTCGTTGCGGCGGTCGGCGGCGCGATGAGCGTCGGCTATACGCTCATACCCCTTGCGCTTTGCTTCAAAAAAGGGTATAATATCAAAAAGGTATAAGTATGAAAAAGTCGAAATCAATCCTTATTTTGTTGCTCGTCCTCGTGTTGATTCTTTGCGCGAGTTTGGTTGCGTGCAACAAAAAGGGACAAACCGACGCTCAAAAAGAGCGCGCAAGGCAAGTCGAAAGAGCCGAGCAGACTTTTCTCGTCGGACTGAACTCTAAGTGGAACGCGAATCTCACGGACGAGGAAATCGCAAAACTCGATACGGCGGGCGACTACGTCGTGACGAAGGGTTGGACGAGCCTTGTTTGCGAGGTGCTTAAAGCTTCGAGTTTGCAGACGGCAAAAATCCAAACTTTCGCAGATACTCTCGAAAGCGAGGACGGCAAAAAACTTCTCGAAGAATTTTCGCAAAACGCCGAACTTTTAGTTCCGTTTCTCAAACGAATCGGTCTTACGTCGGGCGACGTTTCCTCGCTTGCGTACGACCTCGTGTCAAAACTCATTCAAAGCGGTAGCAAAACCGTATCTCAAATCGTCGACAGACTCGACGACGTGAAAGACGTTATGATTCAAAACGGCGCAAGTGCGGCGGCGATTCAAAACGTGTCCGAAAACAGAGTGGTGCTCAATCTCGCAAAGCAATCCCTCAACGCAACCGACGCGCAAAAGAGAGAAATGCAATCCGCACTCGACAACGCCAAAAACGCTTTCGGCGAACTTATCGCATTTGCGTACGATACGTCCGTCAACACATTGACCGACGAACTTTATTCAAAGATATTCGAAGAGGACGGCGCGCTGTCCAACGTGTCCGAAAGCGAGTTATCAACGCTTGTTAGCGCGCTTTTGGGCAACGTGTCCAAACTCAAAAACGCGCTTTCGCAAAGCGAGGTCGAAAAACTCGACGCCGCGCTCAATCTCTTTATCGAAAACTTCGACGACAAGAACATTTCCTCGCAAGTGTACGCGCAAATTATGATTTACGCAAAATACGCGTATATGGTTGCCGACGTCATTCCGTCGCTGTGCGAAGTGGCAGAGGCAAGCCGCAACGTCATATCGAGCAAAGCCTTTATCGAGGACTTTTTGTCTTGCGTTAAACTCGAAAACGACGGTGCGCTCGACGATACCACAAACACGTTCAACAAACTCGTTTTGGCGGCGAGAGTCATCGACGGCATAATGGCGGAAGGAAGATTCGACCAAAACGCCATAAACGCACTTATCGACAGAGTATGCGAGCAGGGCAAGGACGGCTATCAAAAGGCAATGCCCGTCATTGTACTCGATTTGCTTCTCAACGTTTCCGACCTCGTCGGCAATGACGAATCCGCCGAAGAAAGTTTCACCCCCGCGCACTCGGACGTTATCGACAACGATACGCTCGCGCTTATGATTGTTTCGGTGATGTTCGCCTCAAACGTCGAAAAGATGAAGCAAGCGTACTACGATTTCGAGATGAACCCGACCCAAGCGAACTTGCAAGCGTTGTACACAAAAGCCTTGCTCTGCAATATCGAGGGTATTCTCGACGAGAGTTATCCGTATGCAAGACCGAGCAGCCCCGACGAGAGCAACATTCCGTATATCAAGCAATGGTATCAATGGAACGTGGCAAGAATCGACGCCGTAAGCCAAAAGATTACGTCGTGCGTTGATAGCGTAAAAGCGGATTTGAAGTTGTTCGTGTCCGACTTCTTTGCTGAAAATTCTGAAAGCAGAGAAGCGATGAAGCAAATCGCAAGTTGGCAAATCCAAAAGGAAAACATTGCCGAAGGCGTTATGGACGCCGAATATATGCCCGTGTTTTTGAAAAGCAGAATACTCGGCGCGGCGTTGCTGTTTGTGCTGTAAAACGCTTGACATAGCGCGCAATATAGGATAATATCAAAATAGATAAAAAAATATCGAATCAAAAACGATGTGCGTCGAAGCCGACGGAGTGTAGGGTGCGCCCGAAACGATGGCAAGGTTTTGGACGAAAGACGGAGTGCAAGACGGATTATAGATAGGTTTATTTAAGCCATCGTGTTTTGCACGATGGCTTTTTGATTGCACAAGCGAGCGAATAACTGCGTTAGATACGCCTTGTCAATGGTAATTAATAATGAATAATGAATAATTAATAATTGCGGAAGGCGTAGCCTTAATCCGAAAACTTGTTCGAAGCCTACTCGTAAACTGTGAGTTTATATAAGTTCGCATAGGGCATATAACTTCCGCAGTAAAATATCAACGATATAACTTGCGCTTTGAACAAATATAATCGCGCTTACGGCGCAAAAGAGGTAATTATGAAAAGAATAGGCGTTGTCGGAATCGTGCTTAAAGGCGACAAGGCGATTGCAGTCGAAATGCAGAAAGTTTTGAGCGATTTTGCAGATATTATAATCGGCAGAATGGGCGTACCCAGAGAAGAAGCAAACGCAATCGCGTTGATTGTTGAAGGCACGCAAGAGCGAATATCCGCACTCACGGGCAAACTGGGAAGATTCGAAAGTCTAAGCGTCAAGTCCGCAATCACTTCCTTCGAGATAGACAAATAAAAAATACATTTTTTAGAGGTAATATATGAAAAAATCAAGCAAAATCATTGCGATTATCGCAGTTTTGGCACTTGTGTGCGTGGCGTGCGTTTCGCTTGTCGCGTGCAACGACAACGGTAACGACAATCCTACGCCTACGCCTCAAAGCGAATTGCGTTTCAGCGCGCCCGAAGGCACGCCTGCGCTTGCAATGCTTCGCCTCGTGACCGACAATAAGGAAATTGACGGATACAAAGTGAATTACAGCGTCGTCAAACCTGCAAATATCGCTTCCGAAATGGCTTCGGGCAATAGCGATTTGGTGATTATGCCCGTAAACGCAGGCGCAAACCTCATAAGACAAGGCGCGGCGTACAAACTCGTCAGCGTGGCTGTCGACGGAAGTCTTTATATGGTCGGCAAAACCGAAAACGGCGTGCTTACCATTGACGATATCAAGGGCAAAAAGATTGCCTGTATCGGAAAAGAGGGCGTTCCCGGACTCGTGTTCAGATACGTTATGAACAAAAACGACGTCGAACTCGTGAGCGAGGATGTTACGCCCAGCGAGAACCAAGTCAGCGTGCAATACGTTGCGGACGGTCCTGCGGCAAGAGTGTTGCTTGCAAACGGAAGCGTATCCTTTGCGGTTGTGGGCGAACCTGCGGCAACGGCGTTCAAAGGCGCGTTGAAACTCAATGCGGAAATGGATATACAAGCGGAATACGCAAAGGCGAGCGGCGCAACGACGTATGCGCAAGCGGGACTTTTCGTCAAAACCGAACTTGCACAAAACAAATCGTTTACGGACGCATTGTTCGCGGCGCTTGCGGCAAACAAGACGTGGATAAACGAAAATCCGAGCGAAGTTGCTGCTTTTGCGCAAGCAAATCTCTATGAAAGCGCGGCGTTTCCGCCTGCGAGCATCGCAAGATGCAAAGTGAACGCAACTCGCCTCGATGCCGCTCAAAAGAGCGAAATTATCACCTTCCTCGAAAGCGTAATGCCGAAGGATTCCAAAGGCAACGCAATCGACTGGCAAGCGTGCAAAGATTTGTTGTTCTGAAAGTGAAAAAGATAAACGTTGACAAAAAAACGGTGAAGCGGATAATCGAAAACGTCGCTTATCCGCTCGCCGCACTCGGCATAGTGCTTGTCGTATGGGCAATATGCGCAAAGGTCAAAGGCAATCCGTTGGTGTTGCCGATGCCCTCTAAGGTGCTTGCCCGTTTTTTCGCGCTCGGCGGCGAAAAAGGATTTTGGACAAGCGTTGGTTCGTCGCTTTTGCGCACGCTGATTTGTTTTGCGATTTCTTTTGCGGCGGCAATGATTTTCGCCGTGCTCGGCGGACTTTTTAAGCCGCTTCACAAAGTTATTTCGCCGATAGTTTCGCTTTTGCGTTCCGCGCCCACCGTAGCGGTGATTTTGATTTTTTACGCGTTTATGTCAAGCAACGCAATGTCCGTCGCGGTTGGATTTTTGATTGCCTTTCCCATTCTGTACTCGTCGATATACTCGGCAATCGTGGGTGTGGACAAGGAACTTTTGGAAATGGCAAAGGTGTACAAAGTCAAGCCCGTCGACGTTGCTTTCGGCATATACTTGCCCTCTATCGCGCCTTGTCTTTTCGACACGAGCAAGTCCACGTTGTCGCTCACGCTCAAAGTGGTTGTGGCGGCGGAAATTTTGGCGTGCGTATCGAAAAGTATCGGCGGAAAAATACAGACGGCAAACGCCACGTTCGAGATAGAATACTTGCTTGCGTGGACGCTTGTGGCAATCGTGTTCGGCTTTGCGCTGGAAGGCGCGGTCGCGCTCTTGAAAAAGGTTTGGGAAGTGACGAGATGAAAGACATAATCATAAATAATTTTTCCTGTTCGTACGAGCAAAAAACGATATTTCAAAACTTTGACGTCACTTTCGAGCAAGGCAAAATCAACGTTGTTCTGGGCGGAAGCGGCGTCGGAAAAACCACTCTTCTGAACGCTATGGCGTCGCTCAAATCGTATGAGGGAAGCATAGAAGGTTGCGAGGGCGGTGTAAGTTATATTTTCCAAAAAGACAGGTTAATCCCCTCGATTTCGGTGTATAAAAACCTTGATTTGATATTAAAGGCGGTTGTAAAGGACAAGCGCGAACGCAAAGAAATGATTGAATCCACCGCCGAAGCACTCGAAATATCCGACGTGCTTAAAAGTCTTCCGAGCGAGATAAGCGGCGGACAGGCGCAAAGGGCGAGTATGGCAAGAGCGTTTCTTTATCCGAGCGACGTGCTTTTGCTCGACGAGCCGTTCAAAGCGCTCGACACGTCGCTGAAAGCAAGGCTCATAAACAAGTTCGTCGCACTGCAACGGCAGTCGAAAAAGACGGTCGTTTTCGTCACCCATGCAATAGACGAGTGCTTGCTTTGCGCGGACGATTATTTCGTGTTTGCGGCAAACCCCGTGCAAGTGGTGCTTAAAGGCTCTATTCTGTCCGAAAAACAAGAGCGCAGACTCACCGACAAAAACCTCGAAGACACGAGAAATCAACTTCTCAAAGCCTTGTCCGAGTGTTGAAAAACGTCCGACTTTTGAAAGATTCGAAGTGTTGGAAATCGTCTGTCTTTCGAAAGATTCGAGCGACGGTTTATGCGGCGAATCAAGTGCGGCTTATACGGAAAAACGAGGCGGATTAAAGGTCAAGTATTAAAGCATCGTTAAAGAATCCGCAAAAAGAAAATAGGCTTTGCGAACGCTTGACTTTTTGACGAGCAACTTATATAATAAAGAAACTTTATATCATATTCGCGTAACTTACTGGCGCGTGTGGGTGTAAAAAAACGAGTTAGGAGAAACAAAATGAAAGAAGGAATCCATCCCAACTACCACGATGTGACCGTCGTGTGTGCGTGCGGAAACACATTCCAGACGGGTACAACCAAAAACGTCAACGAACTTCGTGTTGAAATTTGCTCAAAGTGCCATCCGTACTTCACGGGCAAACAAAAACTTGTTGACACCGGTGGACGCGTCGACAAATTCAAGAAGAGATACAATCTCGACTAACGCAAAGGGAAATGCAGGCACGACGTCAATGTGTGCCTGCATTACTTTTTGTGCGCTATTTGGCGAACAACTGCGTTAGATGTGTTTTTTTCGCAAGTCACGTACGCCTCAGTACGCTCGTTGCTCAAAAAATCACATCTTCCTTGTTCTTCATCCAAATATCGCACAAAAAGTTCCGTCACGCAAAAAGTGCCGTTGCGCACAAAAAATATATAAAACACAATCCTAAAAATCAAAAATTGTGTCGGTTTAATCAACAAATCATTCTATGACAGACAAAAACACAAAAAATAAAGAGCCGAAACAGAAAAACGTTATCGACAGAAAGACCAAAATCGTGCGCAGAACGAATATCGGCGGACAAGCCGTTCTCGAAGGCGTTATGATGAAGGGCGCGCGCTCTATCGCAACCGCCGTTCGCACCCCTGACGGCGATATCACAGTCGAAAGCAAGTACGTCAAGGACGCAAAACAACGCAATGCGTTTTTACGTTTGCCGTTCGTAAGAGGCGTGGTCAATCTTTTCACCCAACTCTTTCAGGGTACGGGCATTATGATGCGTTCCGCCGAAGTGTACGGCGATTACGCCGAGCCGTCCAAACTCGACAAGTGGATGGCGGACAAACTCAAAATCAATCCGATGAACGTGCTTATGGGCTTCTCGGTGGTTTTGGGCGTACTGCTCGCCGTCGGACTTTTCGTGTTTTTGCCCAACTTCCTTGCTTCGCTCATATGCGACAACATAGCGGCAATCGCTTCTTCGTCGCTCAAAAGCCTTTGGTACAGCCTCATCGAAGGCGGTCTTATGCTTTTGATTTTCATATCCTACATTCTTCTCGTCACGCTTATGAAAGACGTGCGCAGAGTGTTTATGTATCACGGCGCGGAACACAAGGTCATATCCTGCTATGAAAGAGGACTCGACCTCACCGTCGAAAACGCAAAGCATATGCCCAGAGAACACTCTCGTTGCGGAACGACGTTCCTGTTTTTCGTGATAGCGGTGAGCATAATGGTTTTCGTGCTCGTCAACTTTATGATTGAGAAGTGCGGACTGGTCGTATCGAGCGACGTCGGCGGCGCAAAGGTGCTAAACGCGCTTATAAAACTCGGATTCAAACTGTTGTTTTTGCCGGTCGTTGCAGGCGTATCCTACGAACTTTTGAAATTGCTTGCAAAGAGCGATTGCCTTTTCGTACGCATACTTCGCGCGCCGGGTATGGCACTTCAAAAACTCACAACCAAAGAGCCTACCGACGATATGCTCGAAGTGTCGCTCACGGCGTTCAAAACCGTGCTTGCTATGGACGAAAATCCGAATTTGGAAGAAAGAAAATTCGACATAAAAGTGCCTTACGGCGTTGCGAGAGCCAAACTTCAAAGCATCGCAAAAGGCGCGGACGACGCGGATATAGACTGGTTGCTCGTCGAGGTTACGGGCAAAAAGAGAAGCGAACTTCAATCTCTCAAAACTCTCACCAAAACCGAGTTTGACAACGCAGAAGCCATTGCAAAGCGTATGTCGGACGGCACGCCGCTTCAATACGCGCTCGGTTATTGCGAGTTTTACGGCATAAAGATTGCCGTCAACAAAAACGTGCTTATACCTCGTCCCGAAACCGAAGAACTCGTGGAAAAGGCGATTGCGACTATAAAGGAAAAACAAACGCAATGCGACGTTCTCGACTTGTGTACGGGAAGCGGCGCGATTGCGGTTGCGATTGCAAAGAACACGAATGCGAAAGTGAGCGCGTGCGACGTGAGCGTCGGCGCAATAGACGTTGCGCTTGCAAACTCGCTCAACACGGGCGTTCGAGTGGACTTTTCAAAGGGCGATATGTGGGGCGCGGTGGCAAACAAGGCCTTTGACGTAATCGTGTCCAATCCGCCGTACATTCCCACGTCCGACGTTCAAAAACTCGATTCCAAAGTCAAGGACTTCGAGCCGCAACTCGCACTTGACGGCGACAGCGACGGCTTGAAATTCTACCGCATAATCGCAAACAAACTCGACGAACATCTCAAAGACGACGGCGTGCTTCTTTTGGAATTCGGCGCGGGACAGGCAGACGATATTAAGGCGATATTCGAGGGTTACGACGTCGAAATTGTCAAAGACATCGAAGGACTCGACCGTATCGCAGTGGTGAAAAGAAAATGAAAATATCCGACGGTATGCTTCAAAAATTAGACAAAATCGAGGCTCGCTACGAAGAAGTGGGCAATCTTTTGTCTTTGCCGCAAAACATATCCGACCAAGAAAAATTCAAGTCGCTTTCGAAGGAACATTCCGACCTCGCCCCGATTTGCGAAATTTACGGCGTATACAAAAAGCATAAGCAGGATTTCGAGGATTGCGAGAGTATGGCGGCGGCGGAAGCCGACCCCGATATGAAAGCGTTGCTTAAACAAGAACTCGACGATTTGCGCGATGCTCTCGATAAGGACGCAAACGACCTCAAAATATCCCTCTTGCCCAAAGACCCCGACGAAGACAACAACGTTATTATGGAAATACGCGCGGGCACAGGCGGCGACGAGGCGGCTCTTTTCGGAACGGAACTTATGAAGATGTACCGCCATTACGCCGAAAACAACCGCTGGAAAGTCGAGGAAGTCAATATGAATTACACCGAACTCGGCGGCGCGAAAGAACTCGTGTTTATGATAACAGGCAAGGGCGTATACGGCAAACTCAAATTCGAGAGCGGCGTGCATAGGGTGCAACGCGTTCCCGAAACCGAGTCGCAAGGCAGAGTGCATACCTCGACCGTAACCGTTGCGGTGCTTCCCGAAGCGCAGAACGTTGAGGTCAACCTCAACGAAAACGACATAAAAGTGGACACATATCGTTCGGGCGGCGCAGGCGGACAGCACGTCAACAAGACGGAAAGCGCAATCCGAATGACGCATATTCCCACGGGCATAGTGGTAGAGTGTCAAGACGAAAGAAGTCAGATTAAAAACAGGGAAAAGGCCCTAAAAGTGTTAAAATCCCGCGTTTACGACTTCTACCGCTCGCAAGCGGAAAAGGAATACGCCGAAAATCGTCGCGCGCAAGTAGGCACGGGCGATAGAAGCGAGAGAATCCGCACCTACAATTTTCCGCAAGGCAGAGTCACCGACCACCGCATAGGACTTACCCTTTACAATATCGACAAGTTTATGCTCGGCGACCTTGACGAAATGATTTCCGCGCTTCAAATCGCGGTGCAAAACAAAATGCTCGAAAATATCGAGTGACGGAGGGCAAATGATAGTCGAATACAACAAGCGCAACCACCTTCTTGAAGAACACACTTACAAACCGTCCTTGCAAGACGTTGCTCGTCCAAACCTTCACAGACAAATTTTTACCTACGGTAAAATTCCCAAAATCGCGTTCAATATGCGCCACGTTCCAATGGAATGTCCCAAGGAACTTTACATATCCGACACGACTTTCCGCGACGGTCAACAGGCGATGCAACCCTTCAAAGTGAACGACATCGTGGAACTTTACAAGATGCTTCACAAACTCGGCGGCAAGAACGGTATCATAAGACAGAGCGAGTTTTTCCTTTACAGCGACAAGGACAAAGAGGCGGTCAAAAAGTGCCTCGAACTCGGCTACGATTTTCCCGAAGTCACAAGTTGGATTCGCGCAAACGAAAAGGATTTCGAACTCGTCAAGCAATTCGGAATCAAGGAAACGGGCATACTCGTGAGTTGCTCGGACTATCACATCTTCAAAAAAATGAATATGACTCGCCGTCAGGCGTTGGACAAGTATTTGTCCGTCGTCCAGATGGCTCTCGACAGAGGAATCGTGCCTCGCTGTCACTTCGAAGACATCACGAGAGCGGACTATTTCGGATTCGTCGTTCCGTTTGCAATCGAACTTATGAGACTGTCCAGAGAAAGCGGAATCCCCATCAAAATCCGCGCTTGCGACACTATGGGCTACGGCGTGACCTATCCCGGTACTTCTATGCCTCGAAGCGTGCAGGGCGTAATTTACGGCTTCCGTTATTACGCGCAAGTGCCGAGCGAGCAACTCGAATGGCACGGTCACAACGACTTTTACAAGGCGGTCACCAACAGCGCGACGGCGTGGCTGTACGGCTGCTCGACGGTCAACACGACGTTGCTCGGCATAGGCGAGCGCACGGGCAATACGCCCCTCGAAGCAATGGCGATAGAGTATGCGTCGCTCAGAGGCACGACCAACGGTATGAATCTCGAAGTCATAAGCGAGATTGCCGACTATTTCGAGGACGAAATGGGTTATCATATTCCCCCTCAAACGCCGTTCGTGGGCAAAAACTTCAACGTCACGAAGGCAGGTATTCACGCCGACGGTATGCTCAAAGACCAAGAGATTTACAACATTTTCGACACCGAAAAGATTTTGGGCAGAGCGCCGAGGGTGGTTGTCGATTCGTTCAGCGGACTTGCGGGAATCGCGTACTGGATAAACGCATACTACGAGTTGCCCACCGAAGAAAAGGTGCAAAAGAGCGACGAACTCGTGGCAAAAATCAAGGAATTTGCGGACAAGGAATACGCGTCGGGACGTACAACCGCCATAAGCGACGGCGAACTCGACACTATGATATCTTTGCTCGATCCTCAAAGACACGCATACTTCCTTTCAAAGAGCAAAAATCACTGATTTTATCCGTTAATTTTCGCCGCATAGAAAAATGTGCGCGATTTTGAAAATTGCGGGTTGAAATCGGATAACTTTTTATATATAATATAACCGAATATAAATATAAGCGGAGGGCTTATGATAAAATTTATAACTGGTGCCAAAGGCACGGGCAAAACAAAAATCATCATCGATATGGCAAACGACAACGTTGAAACCGCAAAAGGCGACATCGTTTTCGTCACGGATACCGACAGATATATGTACTCTCTCAATTACAGAGTTCGTATGGTCAACGCCAAACAACTCAAAAGAGGGGACGCACCCGTAAGCGAAGAAGCGCTTATCGGCTTCCTCAAAGGCTTGCTTGCAGGCAATCACGACATCGAAACGCTCTACATCGACGGCGCGCACAGAATGCTCGGCAAAACCGTTTTCGAAATGAAAGACTTCTTTGACGACCTCAGAGAGATTGCAAAGAACACCGACACCAAATTCGTGGTTACGGTGAGCGAAAACGAGGAAAATTTTCCTGATTTCATTCGCGCGTAAGGCAGCGCACAACCAAAAAGATGAAATACACTTGCACCAGAAACTCAAAAATCGAGATTTCGGCAAGCGAGGCTATCGTAAAAGGCATTTCGGATGACGGCGGACTTTTCGTTCCGTCGTCATTCCCGATTTTAAGTCTTGCAGACATCGAAAATCTCATTCCGCTGGACTATCCCGAACGCGCGGCGAAAATCTTGTCTATGTATATGGACGAGTTTTCTTTCGAGGAACTTTTGGGGTATGCCAAACGCGCCTACAACCGCTTCGACGACGACGCGGTATGTCCTCTCGTCAAGGTCGAGGACGGGCTTTATATGCTCGAACTTTGGCACGGACCGACTTGCGCTTTCAAGGATATCGCGCTTACGATTTTGCCATATCTTCTCACCGCGAGCAAGAAAAAACTCGGCATAAACGAGCAAACTCTCGTGCTTACGGCAACGAGCGGCGACACGGGAAAAGCCGCGCTCGAAGGCTTTAAGGACGTAGAAGGCACGCACGTCGCGGTGTTTTATCCCGTTAGCGGCGTTAGCGAAATGCAACGCTTGCAAATGGTCACGCAAGAGGGCGGCAACGTCCACGTTTTCGGCATAAAAGGCAACTTCGACGACGCGCAAGCGGCGGTGAAACGAGTTTTCAACGACAAGGAAACCGTTGACGCACTCAAAGCAAAAGGCATTGCGATGTCTTCTGCAAATTCAATAAACTGGGGCAGACTCGCGCCTCAAATCGCCTACTATATTTCCGCCTACTGCGACCTCGTGGACAGCGGCGAAATAGAACTTGGCGACAAGATAAACTTTGCCGTCCCGACGGGTAACTTCGGCGACGTGCTTGCGGGATATTACGCTTATCGTATGGGCTTGCCCGTTGAAAAGTTTATCGTCGCGTCCAACGCAAACAACGCGCTCACCGACTTTTTCAACGACGGCGTGTACGACGTGAACCGCGTGTTTTACAAAACGATGTCGCCGTCAATGGACATTCTGGTGTCGAGCAATCTCGAAAGACTTATATACGAGATTTACGACCGCGACGACGAAAAAGTGCGTGAACTTTACGACAGCCTCAAAAAGACGGGCAGATTCGAGATAGACTTCGACGAGGTGAATCTCGACAATTTCGTCGCAGGTTGGGCGGACGAGGAAGACACGAAAAACGCCATTTCTACGTTCTTTGACCTCGACGACTACATTATGGACACGCACACGGCGGTTGCGGCAAGCGTGTATAACGACTATTCTTGCGAAACCGACGACGAAACCCCGACCGTCGTTTTGTCTACGGCAAATCCGTACAAATTCCCGATTGACGTACTCGGCGCAATAGGTTCGAGAGAAAGGGATTCGTACAAAGCCGTTGTCAAACTTTACAATCTCACCGCGCTCGAATGTCCCGATTGTATACTCGACCTCGAAGGCGCAAAAGAGATTCACACCAAAGTCGTCGACAGAACGGAAGTCAAGAAAACCGTGCTCGAAGTGGCTGACGAAATCACCGCATAAATTCACGCAATCCGCGCAATTCGACTCGGCGGCGAGTTTTAAGGATTGTTTAAGACAAAGAGTATATTATTATACAAAGAGGCAACAAAATGTTCGGATACGTTATTCCCGATAAGCTCAATATGTATATCAAGGATTTCAACGTGTTTCAATCCTTTTATTGCGGACTTTGCAAAACGCTCGGCGAAACCGGCGCGGAATTTACGAGGCTTTGCACAAACTACGACGTGACTTTCTACAACGTGCTTTTGCATTCGCTCACAAACACGCCCGTGACGTTCGAGCGCAAGTTGTGCGCATACAACGGCAAGAAAAAAGTCGTCGTCAAGACTGACGAACTTTCAAAAAAGATTGCCGATATAGCCGTTATGCTCGTATACTACAACCTCGAAGACGACGTATACGACGGAAAGAAATCGCGCGCTATACTCAAAGATATGCTCGCGCCGCGAAAGAAAAAAGCGGCGAAAAGACTCGAACAAATCGACGAAATTATGCAAAAAAGTTTTTCGGATTTGAGGAAACTCGAAAAGGAAAACTGTGACAGCATAGACCGAGTTGCCGACACGTTCGCAACGCTTATGCGCGATATGACGAGGCTTTTGATAAAAACCGACGACAATATCGACACGTTTTGCTACAATCTCGGCAGGCTTATATACTTGCTCGACGCCGTCGACGACGTTGAAAAGGACAGCAAGTCGGGCGAATATAATCCGCTCGTGCTGAATTACGGCAAATGTACCGAAAAGCAAGATTATCTTGCCAAAAACGCAGATGAACTCTCGTTTTTGCTCAATTCGACCTACAATAAAATGGTCGGCTCATACAACGCTATGGACATAAAGATGTACGAAGGCGTGTTGAGCAACACTATATATCTCGGAATAAAGATGCAATTAGAGCGACTGCTCAAAGGAGAAGATAAATGCCGAATGACCCGTTTGTGATTCTTGGCGTAAGCAAGGACGCATCTCAAAGCGAAATTCTCGAAGCGTACAAACAAAAGCGCGCTTATTATCAAGAGCGTGTTTTTGACGAGGGTGACGAGGGCGCGCAAGCGGCGCGTATGCTCGGACAACTCGACGACGCATATCAGCAAGCGATGGAACTTTCCCACGAGTCCGCAACCGTATCTGGCGACGGCGATTCGTCTTTTGAAATCGTGCGCAACGCAATTCGCAACAAGGATGTCGAAGGCGCGCAACGCGCTCTTGACGAATTATCCTATCGCGGCGCGGAATGGCACTACTATCAGTCCATCGTCTTTTACGAGAAAAACTGGCTCAACGACAGCAAAAAGCAACTCGAAATGGCAATCGAAATGGACCCGTCCAACGACAAATATACTCGTGCCTTGAACAACCTCAAAAAGAAAATCGACGGTTCTCGACCCTACGACAAGCAAGGCTCGCAAGGCGTTTACGGCAAATCCGACCAAACGTCCAACCGCACCTATTCCCAGCGCGATTCCGACGTTGCCGACGGACTTTGCACGGCTTGTCAAGCGCTTTGGTGTGCGGATTGTTGTTGTGAGTGTATGGGTGGCGACCTTATCCGTTGTTGCTAAAACGCGCTATTGAGCGAACAACCGTGACAAACGGTCGCTGTGACAATGGCAACAGACAGACTTGTCTATCGCCAAGAGCCACGCTTGTTTGTCACTCTACTAACCGCGCAAGCCCTCTTTACTCTCAAAATGAGACGGACAAAAAATCAAGCCGCAATTCCGTGCGAGTGCTTGCTTGGTGATGGCGTGCTTCGCACGCAAGCGGCTAAATGAAAACTTAATTAAGGCGTACTTATTAACGGAATGTGTAATTTCGAAGACGGAATCGGAGCCGCAACGGCGGCGACCGTAGCGAGCGTCGAGCTTGACGGATAGTACAAGTGAACGGGCGAGTGTGGATTTTTTCGCCCGTGAACGAGTGGCATAACAAGAGTACGATACCTTTTTATGCGAGCACCGAGTGTTGCCCCACGCGGAGCGGACGCCGTGGGTTCCCTCAAAGAATGCAGAGGGGGAACGGCGGTAGGGGAAACACGTGAGGAAGGGGGAAGCTTTAATTTTTATATGAAACGCAATCGCAAGAAAATTTCACGACAAGAGGCGGTCTACCGCGTGGCTCTCGCCGGCATAAGCGCGGCGGTGGCTTTGCTGATGGTTTGGCTCGGCGTTGTCGTAAGGTTCAGTACGGTTGCTTTTTTTATTGCCGCCGCAGTTGCGTTGATGATTCCTCTTTCACAAAAATACTATCTTTCGTCGGTGCTTGCGTACGTCGTGTCCGCAGGTCTGTCGTTCTTGGTTGCGGGCGACGTATTCTCGGTTATGGGCTACGTCGTGTATTTCGGACCTATGGCAATCATTTCGGGCGTAATGCTCAACCACAAGGACAAAATAAAGTGGTGGGTTCAACTCATCGTCAAAATCGTTTATATCAACGGCGCGCTCGCGCTTTTGTACTTCGTATGCCACAACATCGTGCTCGATTCGTCCATAATCGACAAGGTGCAGTACTGGATGATTGCTCTGTTCGGCACGGCGATTTTGGTTGCAATCGACTATGCGTTGCAGTTTATCTACAAGCGCATTGCAGTGCTTGTCGGCAAAGCGTTGCGTAAAAACGAACGTCATCGCAAACCCGAATCCGAAACGACAGATTTCGACGATTTGGACGAAGAATCTCGCTCCGACGGCGATTCGCCTTTCGATGAGTTTTCGGACGATTATTCGCACGAAAATGGCGAAAATACCGAGGATAGTGACGATAACGTCGGAAACATTGATAATAATAACGGGAACGACGATAGCGATAACGGAAGTAATGGCGCAAACGGCAAATAAAACAATGGAATTAAGCGGATGTTAAAACAAATGAAAAAGCGGATAAAATCCGCTTTTTTTTGTAGGTTTTCGTGCAATTATTTGCGTTTTTTGATGTTATGTTTATGCGTTTTAGTCGCCCGAACGTGGCAATTTTTTATTTGTTTATAATTTGCAATTCTTATTGATTTTACATTATACGAGATTTTTACAAATCGAGAAAATCCACGCCTGCAAGAAGTACGTTTTCGATTTTTCTGTTTTTTAGCGAGTAATATATGATTTTTCCGTCGCGGCGTTGGGTTACGATGTCCGCCGCGCGCAAAAGCCGCAGTTGGTGCGAGCAAGTGGTTTGATTTATGCCGAGGATTCTCGACAAATCGCTTACGCACATTTCGCTTATGCAAAGCGCGCAGATAATTTTGTTTCGAGTTGCGTCCGAGCAGGCGGAAAAAAATTCCGCAAGCGAATGAAGCGTTGCGTTGCGAGGTATGTAGTCGAGGACGGTTTGTTCGTCGATGTAGTCGATTTTCGTTTCCATACATAGATTTTAGCGCATATATGAAGACGAAGTTTTTGTAACTTTGGCGCATTTTGCGACATATTGTGGTAAAAAGTCAAAGAGGTCGAGTATGTTTGAAGACAACTGGTATTTGTTTTTGCTCATCGTGATGATAGTTTTTATATCGGACGGCGATTTTTCGAGGCGGGAAACGGCGGTTATGATAGGCATACTCGCCGCGCTTGCGTTCACAAACAACGCCGATACCGACTCGACGACAAGCACGAGCAACTGTTTTTGCAACAAGACGCTAAATTGATTGAGTTTTGTCGTTGATTTTGCCTGCGGATAAAGGTATAATATCCGTGAGGTGAACTTATGAAAAAGAAAGGCAAAATCGCGTTGATTGCGGTGTTGTGCGTAGTGCTTTGCATAGGCGTGGTCGCAGGTTCTATGGCGGGCGTAGCGAGCAAGGCAATCGACAATCAAAATCCCGACGAGTTTTTGAGCAAGTGGATGAGTTATATCCGCGACGACGCTCTTTTGACAAACGTCGTTATTGCAGGCTCGCACGATTCGGGCACGCAAGATATGATGTGGGCGGCAAAAACGCAGGACAAAACCATAAAAGAACAAATGGCTTGCGGCGCAAGATATTTCGATATACGAGTTCAGCATAAATACGGCTCAATGTTCATCTTTCACGGTCCGATTTCGGGCGAATTGTTCGAACCTATCGTCGACGACATAAAAGAGTTTTTGCAAGCGAATCCGAGCGAAACGCTCATTCTCGATTTTCAGCATTTCAAAGGCGGCGACGTTGTTATGAATTGCGTTGACGGCGTGCTTTGCGAAAAACTTGCAGGACTTATGGTTGAAAACGACACCGAGCAATCCGACCTCGACTTCGTAAAATCACTGACTCTCGGCGACGTAAGAGGCAAGGCTATCGTGTTTTGGGGCAACGAGTTCGGCAAAAACGAAAATTCCGATTTCATTACGGACAAGAATTATCTGTTCCAAAGAAACAACGACGGCGGAACGAGAAGAGGCAGTTCGCTTCAATCCTTCTACGACGGCTCGCTCAACAGAAAGTCGTCAAAGACGTATCTTGAAAAAGCAATTCCGACTTACGTCGAAAAGTACAGACAAAGCGAGGGCGGACTGTTCGTTATGCAAATGCAACTCACCGACCCGATTGCGATAATCGGTCCGAAGTTCTACGAAGGCACGCACGATAATAACGCAACGAGTTTTATTTCCGCGCTCGACGGCAAAGATTATTTCGATTGCGTCAACATAATTATGCGCGATTACCTCGGCGCGAGGAAGTGTAAGCAAATAATATCCCTCAATATCGCCAAAGGCACGCTCAAAGACGGCGTGAAAGACGACTTTTCGACGATGTGTGCATAAAACATGATATGTGTTTCAAATCAATACAAAACGTATCGAAAAGCGGTCAAATCCGCAAATAACGGCTATATCGCACTTGTGAAAACACGGATAAAAACACGAAAAGTGTTGCAAGTGAGTAAATTTTATAACAATCGACTCAAAACACGAATCGTGTAAAACGATAAAACAGAGGCTAAAATGGTTGATTTCAAGGCAAAAATAAAAGACGTACCCGACAATCCGGGCGTTTATATGATGCTTGACGAGCAAGGCGAGATTATCTACGTCGGCAAGGCGAAGAATCTCAAAAACAGACTTCGCTCGTACTTTTTCAATCTGTCCAACCGCACGGCAAAGGTTATGGCGATGCTCGAACACGTCGCAGATTTTCGCTATATCATTTGCGCGAGCGAGGTCGACGCGCTTCTGACCGAAAACAACCTCATCAAAAAGCATACGCCCAGATACAATATACTTTTGAAAGACGACAAGGCGTATCCGTTTTTGCGTATCGATATGCGCGAGCCGTATCCGACCATAGAACTCGTTCGGAAACTCAAAAACGACGGCGCAAAGTATTTCGGTCCGTATATGCAATCCGTCAATATCCGCGACATATTCGACCTAATTCATACGGCGTTTCCCATTCGCGAGTGCAAGAGGGATATGTCCAAACCCTCGCGCCCGTGCCTCAATATGCACTTGGGGCGTTGTCTTGCGCCTTGCACGCATAAGGTAAGCGAGCAAGAGTACAAAGCGGAAATGCAAAAGGTCATCGACTTTTTGAGGGGCAACGACAAAGAAGTCGAACGCACTCTCACCGAAAAGATGATGAAGTTTGCAAAGGAAGAAAACTTTGAAGTTGCGCTGAACTATCGCAACAAACTCGCGCTTTTGGACAAACTCGTGCGCAAGCAGGTCAGCGCACTTCCAAAAGACTTCAATCTCGACATATTCGCGTTTGAAACCAACGGCATAATTTCGGCAATCAATATGCTCGTCGTGCGCGCGGGCAAACTCGTGGGTGGCGAAAACGTAATCGTGGATTCTTGCGACGAGGACATCGCAAGCTATCTTTTGCAGTATTATCAGAACAACGCGCCGCTTTGCGACGAAATCGTTACGGACAACGTAGAGGACCAAGAATCGCTCGAAAAAGCGGTCAATTCGCTCTGCTTACACACCGTAAGAGTGGTAGAGCCAAAGCAGGGGGCGAGAAAACAACTTCTCGAACTTGCGCACTCGAACGCATACGACGCAATGACCAAACACGGCACGCAAGAGGAAAGAAAAGTGCTTCGCACGCAAGGCGCGGTGAAGCAACTTGGTGAACTGCTCAATCTCAAAACCTTGCCCAACCGTATGGAATGTTACGACATCTCGCACATATCGGGCACGGACAAAGTGGCGAGTATGGTGGTTTTCGAGGGCGGCGAACCAAAAAAATCGCACTATCGCAAGTTCAAAATCAAGACGGTTGCAGGCAACAACGACTTTGCGTGTATGAAAGAAGTGCTTATACGCAGACTCAACGAAATCGCAACGAGCGAGGATGAAAGTTTCTCGTCCATACCCGACCTTTTGGTCATCGACGGCGGCAAAGGACAACTTGCCTACGCAATGGAAGCGCAAAGGGAAACGGGCAGAGAAGACATCGAAATTCTGTCGCTTGCAAAGCGTGAAGAAGAAGTGTTTTTGGGCAGTGCGCCCACAACTTCAATCGTGCTTCCCAAAGACAGCGTCGCGCTTCAACTTTTGCAGCGAATCCGCGACGAAGCGCACCGCTTTGCAATCACTTTCCACCGCAATTTGCGAAGCAAACATTTGAGCGAAAGTACGTTGAAATCCATACAAGGCGTTGGCAAAACTCTGTGCGCAAGGCTTATAAAAGAGTTCGGTTCGGTTGAGGAAATACGCCTCAAAACGCCCGAAGAAATCGCAAAAGTGGACGGCGTTTCTTATCCTCTTGCCGAAAGAATAATCGAGGCTCTCAACAAAACCGAAGACAAGAACGAAAGCATAAGCGAAGATATAAACGAAGATAAAACCGAAAACGTAAACGAAGACGTAAAAGAAGATAAAACCGAAAACGTAAAACAAGGGAACGAGAACGATTCGAAAGTCGATTAAAACGCACGTTTTTACAATATAATTTTGATAAAAGGCGATGAAAATCGTCTTTTTTCGTGCCGTTTTCATATAGTGAATCGTGGACATAAAAGAGTATATAAAAAGCCAAACGGGCGTATACGGCGCGTGGAAAAGCGCAAAGGAAATATCGACGTTCAAAGGGGGCGGACAGGCTTTCGTTTTCTATCCGCAAAGCGTGGAAAAAGCGGTTGAATTGATAGACGTTTTGAGGACGGAAAACGTTGATTTTTCAATGCTCGGAAGCGGCTCGAACACGCTCGTTTGCGACGGTAATTGCAAGCAGATTTTGGTGTGTTTGAAAGGACTTTGCGGCGTAAAAATCGAGGGTGAAAAAGTCGTTTGCGAGGGCGGCGCAAGCGTTGCCAAAATCACGTTCGAGGGGCGAAAAAGAGGACTCGGCGGTCTTGAATTTTTGAGCGGCGTGCCTTGCACTCTGGGCGGCGCGCTAAAAATGAACGCAGGCGCGTTTTCGTCGCAAATCGGCGATTATGTGACGAAAATCGATATATTAAACCTCGATTCTGTAAATTACGACAAAAATCGCACACAAAATCGTTTGCAAACGATAGACGTAAATTCAAAAGACTTTGCGTATAGAAAAGGCATAAACGGAATAGTGCTGAAAGCCGAATTGAAACTTGAAAAAAAGAGTGCCGAACAGTCTATAAACGAAGCAAGAGAGTATCTTGCGAAAAGGCAGGCAAAACAGCCGAGTTTGCCCTCGCTGGGAAGCGTGTTCAAAAACGGCAAAATCCCGAGCGGAAAACTCATTGACGATTGTGGCTTGAAAGGGGTGAAAATCGGCGGCGCGCAGGTGTCGCAAAAGCATGCGAATTTTATCGTAAACACGGGCGGCGCAAGCGCGAAAGACTATCTTGCCCTCGCCGCGCTTTGCAAAAAAGAAGTCTTTGAAAAGTTCGGCATACTGCTTGAAGAAGAGTTCGTCACAATCGAATGACGAAGGAAACGTTTTTATAGGATTGTTTTTTTTATCAAAAGGCGAATTACAAAAGCAATTAACGAAGCGCGATAGTTTTATAAAAGCGGAATGCGGAAAGCGAATAAATCACGACAAAATTGTGACGGATTTGTGCAAATTTGTGGCAAAATTATATTGATTAATAAAGTTATCTAATGTATAATGCTATTAAGTCTGCGCATATGCGCTATGTGTATGTATGTGTATGCGCACGAGGAAACTATGAAAATTTACGGCGACTATCACACCCACACATATGCAAGCGACGGACGGGCGACGCTCAAACAACAAGCGACGGCTGCCTCTTTGCTCGGCATACGCGAAATCGCCGTGACCGACCATAGTTTTGCAAGCACGATTTTTCATATGACGAGGCGCAAGTTCGAAAAGCAAAAAGCGGAAGCGCAATCGCTTGATTTGCCCGTGAAAGTGCTGTGCGGAATAGAGGCGAACCTCGTCAATACGCAAGGGGATATAGACGTGCCGAGCGACGTCGTGAGAGAGTGCGACGTGCTTGTGGTCGGATTTCATCGCTACATCGGTTTTAAGGGCGAAAAGCGCGGCGGCTATGCGAGGGCGTGGCTCTTTCAAAACGGTTTTTGCGGACTCAAAAAGAGAAAGCGACTCGTCGAAGTCAACACGGCGGCGTACATCGAGGCAATGCGCAAATTTCCGATAGACTGCATTGCGCACCTCAATCACCGCGCGCTAGTGGACGTCGAAAGAGTGTGCGAGGAAGCAAAAAAGCAAGGCGTTTATATCGAACTGAACGAAAAGCATTTGGACGCGCTCGAAGGGTCGGTTGCCGCGCTTATAGAAAGCGGCGTAAACTTCATAGTCGGCACGGACGCTCACGACGCGAAAAAACTCGGAAAAATGGACAAAATCGCGGCTTTTATCGAAAAATACGATTTGCCGAGAGAAAGAGTGTTCGGCATAGACGGAAGAAAGCCGACGTTTAAGGACAAAAAGAGTTTTTGCGAATAAAACGCAAAACGGCATAAAATACGGTTTGAAAAGATAAGCAAAGTCGCCGCAAAAATCGATTTTGCAAAAACGGCAGAGCAGGCGATTTTCAAGAAGCGAGAATCGCAACGGAAAAATAAAGGATAACGGCAAAAAGGAATAGATATGCAAAAAAGTTTCAAAGACAGCGCAAGAGAAGAATTGCTTGGCGTATTGCCTAAAAAACGCGATGAAATCGTGGCGTTTTTGAGTGCGCTCGCAAAGTCGTGCGGAAGCATAGAGATTGCAAAAAAGAGGTACAATCTCTGCTTTTGGCTTGCCGACTACGACGAGGGGTTGAAGGTGGTGGAACTGCTCAAAACATTGTATCCAGCAGACTTCGAATTGTCGCTCGACAAGACCAAAACGGGTGCGGAAGCGTGTTCGGTGCAAGTGCCGAACGGATTTTCGAAGCAGGCTATCGAGGATTTCGGACTTATGAAAATCAACGTCGACGAGTATCTTGCATTCGTCGAGGGCATACCGCAAGACGTTGTGACGACGATTGCGACGAAAGTTGCGTATTTCAAAGGACTTTTCCTCGGTTGCGGAAGCGTGTACGTTCCCTCTACGTCCGACCAAAGCGAAAAGAGGGACGGCTATCACTTCGAACTTCAACTCGACGACGACCTCTTTGCCGACGACGTTATGGAACTTTTGAGCGACCTACGCATAAACACGCGTATGAGCGACAGAGGGGAACACAAACTCGTGTACGTCAAGGACAAAGACGAAATCGTCAAAGTGCTTGCGACTCTCGACCTCGTCGACTGCGTGTTGAAACTTAGGTCGATAATCGACGAAAGAGAAACGGCAAACAGCCTCAACCGCGTGATAATCTGCGAAACGGCAAATCTCGACAAGACGTTTACGGCGGCGAGCAAACACTTGCTTGCGATAGGCGAATTGAAAAACAAGGATATGTTCGATTCGCTTCCCGCCCAACTCAAAGAAACGGCGGACGCAAGGGCAGACCACCCCGAAGCGTCTTTGAGCGAACTTGCAGAGATTTTGGGCGTGAGCAAAAGTTGCCTGAACCACAGGCTGAGAAAGATTGTAGAACTTGCCAATCTTAACTAATAACAAGGGCGGGCTATGCCCGCACCCGAACTTATCTAAAAACTAACGAGAAAAGGTAAATATGACGGATTTTGTACATCTACATTTGCATACGGAATACAGTTTGTTGGACGGCGCGGTGCGTCTTTTGCAGGTTGCGCCCGATCCGAACGATCCGAAAAAAACCATAAAAACTCACCCTCTTTGCGACGCGCTTAAAGCAAGAGGTATGGACGCCGTCGCAATCACCGATCACGGCAATATGTACGGTGTGCATACGTTCGTGTCCGTGCTTCGTCAAGACGGAATCAAGCCTATAATCGGCGAGGAATTTTACGTCGCCGACGATATGTATGCAAAGACGGCGGACGTGCTTAAACAGCGTTATCACCTCATTTTGCTCGCCAAAAATATGACGGGTTACAAAAACCTTATGAAACTTTCCTCGCTCGCGTTCGTGGACGGATTCTATATGAAACCGCGTATCGACTTGAAGCATATAAGAGAGCATAGCGAGGGACTTATCTGCCTTTCGGCGTGTCTTGCGGGCAAAGTGCCGCACCTTCTTTTGCAAGGCAAGTACGAGGAAGCAAAGGCGGCGGCAATCGAAATGCGAGATATTTTCGAGCCGGGGGATTTTTATATCGAACTTCAAGACCATCGGTTGCAAGAAGATAAAATCGTGCTCAATCCGCTTTGCCAAATCGCAAGAGAGATAGGCGTAAAAGTGGTTGCCACGAACGACGTGCATTACATCGAAAAGGAAGAAGCGGACATACAAGACACGATGATGTGCATAACGCTCGGTTGCAAAAAGAGCGAGATTAACGGCGCAAGATTCGAAACGGACGAGTTCTATCTCAAATCGGGCGACGAAATGGCGGAACTTTTCAGTTGGTGTCCCGAAGCCATTGCGACGACGAGAGAAATCGCGGACAAGGTGGACGGCGACTATTTTATAACGAAACACGCCTCTATCATTCCTAAATACACCAACGAGGAAATGGGCGACCGCGACGAAGCGCAATATCTTCGCGACCTTGCCTACGAGGGTGTAAAGAGAAAATACGGCTACATAAACGACGAAATCACGAAGCGTTTGGAATACGAACTGGGCGTTATTCACAAGTGCGGATTCGACGGCTACTTCCTTATCGTGTGGGACTACGTTCACGCGGCGCAACAAATGGGAATCCCCGTAGGACCGGGGCGCGGAAGCGGCTGCGGCTCTATCGTTGCGTACGGCATAGGCATAACCGACATCGACCCCCTCAAATATCAACTTCTTTTTGAAAGATTTTTGAGCGAGGAACGCGTTTCGATGCCCGACTTCGACGTGGACTTCTGCTTCGTCAGACGACAGGAAATCATAGATTATTGCATCAAAAAGTACGGTAAAGACAACGTTTCGCAGATTATCGCGTATTCGACTATGACGGCAAAGGCTGTCGTAAAGGACGTCGCGCGCGTTCTGGACGTGCCGTACAACGAGGCGGCGAACTGGGTTAAGGAAATCCCCGCAATGGGCAAACCGCTTCTGCCGCAAGTGCTTACCGAAGGCAGCGATTTTTACAGCGAGGACTTCAAAAAGATATACGATAACAATCCCACGGCAAAGAACGTCATCGACATCGCGATGAAACTCGAAGGTATGCCTCGACAGACCTCGATGCACGCCGCCGGCGTGGTTATATGCGCAGACCCCATCGTCGAGCACTGCGCGCTTTCGAGAAACGGTCCGATCGTCACCACTCAATTCGACAAGGTCATCGTCGAGGAACTCGGACTTCTCAAAATGGACTTTTTGGGACTTAAAACGCTCACCGACATCGACGAGGCGTTGAAACTCATAAAGGCGGACAAGGGAATAGACCTCGACTTCCACAAACTCGGATACGAGGACCACAAGGTCTACGAACTGATTGCTTCGGGCGATTGCGAGGCGGTGTTCCAACTTGAAAGCGGCGGCATGAAAAAGTTTATGGCGCAACTTCAACCGGACAACCTCGAAGACGTCGTGGCAGGCATTTCGATGTATCGCCCCGGTCCTATGCAGTTTATCGACTTGTTCTTGGAAGGCAAACGTCATCCCGATCAAGTGCAGTACGCGCATCCGCTTCTCAAAGAGATTTTGGAAAATACCTACGGTTGCATAGTGTATCAAGAGCAGGTTATGCAAATCGCACAGAAGATTGCGGGATTCAGTTTCGGCGGCGCGGACATTATGCGACGCGCTATCGCAAAGAAGAAACTCGCCGTTCTCGAACAGCAACGCGACATATTCTTGCACGGCGGCAAACTCGAAGGCGACAAGACGGGCAAATACGTTCCGGGGGCGGTTGCAAACGGCGTTAGCGAGGAAATCGCAAACCACCTTTTCGACCAGATATTGAAGTTTGCAAGTTACGCATTCAACAAGTCGCACGCGGCGGCGTACACGTTCCTTACATATCAAACCGCATACCTCAAATGCTATTATCCCACTCACTTTATCGTGGCTGTGGTGAACAACCGTATCACCAACGCCGACGAAGTGAAGCACTATATGAACTATCTGAGAAGAACGGGCGTCAAGACTCTTTCGCCGGATATTAACCGCTCGCAAAAGAACTTCTCGATAGAGGGCGAAAACGTGCGTTACGGACTTATGGGCATAAAGAACGTGGGCGAGCAGGCTATGGAATACGTTTTGAGCGAGAGAGCGCAAAACGGTCCGTTCAAAGATATTCGCGACTTCCTCGACCGTTGCGCAGGACAGGTCAACAAGCGTATGATCGAAAGTCTTATCAAGGGCGGCGCGCTCGACAGTTTCGGAAAGACGAGAGCAACGCTTATGGCTTCCTACGAGCGCATTATGGACACCGTTCTTGCCGACAAAAAGAATAAACTTTCGGGTCAGATGTCCTTGTTCGACGAACTCATCGAGGACGAGGAAATCAAGTATACCGAAACCGAAGAATATCCTAAATCCGACATTCTCAAATACGAAAAAGAAGTGCTGGGAATGTACCTTTCGGGACATCCCCTCGACGACTATCGCGACGACAAGCACGAGTTCGATTTCGACACGAGTATGTTGTTCGTCGAGGAAGCGGACGAGGACGGCAACGTCAATATGGTGGTTGACAAAAACCTCGAAAACAAGCAAGTCAAATTCGGCTGTATCGTGTCGTCTGCGGAAAAGAAAGTCACGTCCAAACAGCAAAAATTTGCCGTCGGCAGAGTAGAGGACAGGTCGGGTTCGATTGCGTTTTCGATGTATCCGCGCGCATACGAAAAGTACGGCGAGTTGCTTCTTGCCGACGCACCGCTTAAAGTGGTGGGCAAAATCGATTTGCGCGACGAGAGCGAACCCAAAATATCCATCGAAAAACTCGAACTTTGGAAAAACTCGGACGCGGAAGTCAAGCACGCAGAGCCTGCGGCAAAAAAGAGCAACGGCATATTGTACGTTTTGGTGTTCAACAACGTTGAAAAGGATATGGTTGCGGACGTTTTGGCAATGCACCCCGGCAACACGCCTTGTCAAGCGCAAGTCAAGCAAAACGGCGTGTCCAAACTTATGGAATTTTCGCAAAGAGTGGAAATTTGCCCCGATTTGCTCTCGCGCCTCGAAGACGTTCTTGGGGTAAACAGAGTCAAATACGTTGAACGAAAATAATTAATAATTAAGGGTGGGCGTTGCCCACACCTGAAACGAACACTTATTCGAAGCCTACTCGTACACGGAATGTGCGACTTCGAAGACGGAATTGGAATCGCAAGGCGATGACCGTAGCGAGCGTCGAGCTTGACGGATAGTACAAGCGACTGCGCCGTTTGGGTGCGTAGCTGGCGCACAAAGCGCAGTGGCATAAGTAGAGAAATGTCCCTATCTATGCGAGCACCGAGTGTTGCCCCACGCGAAGCGGACGCCGTGGGTTCCCTCAAAGAATGCAGAGGGGGAACGGCGGTAGGGGAAACACGTGAGGAAGGGGGAAGTTTCAATTAAAGGGTTACGCCTTCCGCTCTTGTAGAGGAAGACACTCAAAATAAACTAAAATATTTTTATTGCAAAGAGGTAATCTTATGGCAAAAGTAAATTCTAAACCAAAGAAATTCGCAGTGCTTACGAGCGGAGGCGACGCCAGCGGTATGAACGCTTGCGTTCGCGCTTGCGTAAGATACGGCTTGAATCACGGATTCGAGGTGTACGGCGTAAAACACGGCTACAAAGGTCTTGTCAACGACGAAATCTTCAAAATGGAATATTCCAGCGTGTCCAACTGCGTTCACGCAGGCGGCACTATTTTGCGCTCGTCCAGATGCCCCGAATTTATCGACCCCGAAGTTATGCAAAAGGCGGTGAACAACCTTCTTGACAAAGGCATCGAAAACCTTATCGTCATAGGCGGCGACGGTTCGTTCAGAGGCGTTGAGGCTATGCACGAGCAAACGAGACTCAACGTCATCGGTATTCCCGGCACGATTGACAACGATATGGGTTACACCGATTCCACGATAGGCTTTGACACGGCGTGCAATACGGTTGTGGACGCAATCTTGAAACTTCGCGACACCATCACTTCTCACGACAGAATTATGATTTTGGAAGTTATGGGCAGAGAGTGCGGAAACATCGCTCTCAACAGCGCGGTTGCGGGCGGCGCGGAATACGTCATCGTTCCCGAAGTTCCCACCGACGTTGACGAGGTTGCAAAGACCATAAAGGACGGATTCGACAGAGGCAAATCTTCCTCTATCATCGTGCTTGCGGAAGGCAAAACCGAACTTACCGACGAACTCACCCAAAAGATAAGCGCGGCAACGGGCAGACGAGTCAATCATATGGCTCTCAAATGGATGCAAAGAGGCGGCAATCCGACGGTCGAGGACAGAGTTCTCGCGGCAAAAATGGCGTGCAGAGCGGTGGAACTCATCGAATGCGGTCAAAGCGGCAGAGTTATCGGCATAAAGGGCGGCGAAATCTTCGATACCACCGTTCTCGAAGCGCTCGCTTGCAAGAAAGGATTTGACGAAAAACTCTACGAAATCGCGCAAATCATTTCGAGATAACGAAAAAACTGCGACGTTAAACGTCGCGTAACACAAGAAAATAAACAAAAATCATATACCATTCACCGCTTAATTGCGGAAATAAGGAGAAAAAATGAAAAATTTGAAAGGTGCTTGTATGTTCGGTCAAAGCGGCGGTCCGACTTCCGTCATCAACAGCAGCGCGGCAGGCGTTTTCACCGAGGCTTTGAAGCAAGGCAACATCACGGCGGTTTACGGTCTCGAACACGGTATCGTCGGTCTTCTCAACGAGAAGTTCTTCGATATGTCCAAGGAAGACCCCAAGGAAATCGAATTGCTCAAATACACGCCGTCGTCCGCTCTCGGCTCGGTGCGCTACAAACTCAAAGACGCTTCCGTCGACGACACCGATTACAAGCGTATTCTCGAAGTGTTCAAAAAGTACGACGTGCGCTATTTCTTCTACAACGGCGGCAACGACAGTATGGACACTTGCAACAAAATCAGCAAGTACTTGCAATCCGTCGGCTACGAGTGCAACGTCATCGGCGTGCCCAAAACCATCGATAACGACCTCTACGGCACGGACCATTGCCCCGGCTACGCAAGCGCGGCAAAGTATATCGCAACCACTATTATGGAAGTCAACCTCGACGCAAAAGTGTACGATACGCCGATGGTTTGCATCATCGAGGCTATGGGCAGACACGCAGGCTGGCTCACCGCAAGCGCGGCTCTTGCAGGCGTAAACGGTCTTGGCGCAGACCTCATCTATTTGCCCGAAACCGACTTTGACGTGGACAAATTCGTCGAAGACGTCAAAGCCGTTTGCGCAAAGAACGGCAACAAGTGCATTGCGGTCGTTTCCGAGGGTATTCACGACAAGAACGGCACTCTCATTTGCGAAAGCGTAGGCGCGGCGGCGGCAAGAGATAGTTTCGGTCACGCGCAACTTGGCGGCGTTGCTTCCATTCTCGCAAACGTAATCAAGGAAAAGACGGGTTATAAGACGAGAGGAATCGAACTCAGCCTTATGCAACGTTGCGGCGCACACCTCGCTTCCGAAAACGACGTGGAAGAGGCGTTCAACGCAGGCGCATTCGCAGTCAAGAGCGCGTGCGAGGGCGAAACGGACAAGATGGTCATCTTCAAGAGAGATACCGACAAAGACGGCAACTACGTTTGCACCAACGTGCTTATGCCTCTCGAACTTGCCGCAAACACCGAAAAGAAAGTGCCGTCGGAGTGGATAATCAACGACGGAACGTACGTCAGCGACGAGTTTGTCAAATATGCGCTTCCGCTCATTCAAGGCGACGCGAAAGCACCGCTCGAAAACGGTCTTCCGAGATTTGCTCGCTTGAAGAAAGTGTACGCAGGAGAATAAGTTTGAGCAAGAACTAATAATTAATAATTATGGGTGTGGGGCATTGCCCCACACCCGAAACGAAAACTTATTTGAAGACTACTCGTGCACGGAATGTGCGACTTCGAAGACGGAATCGGAATCGCAAGGCGATGACCGTAGCGAGCGCCGAGCTTGACGAATAGTACAAGCGACTGCGCCGTTTGGGTGCGAAGCTGGCGCACAAAGCGCAGTGGCACAAGTAGTGAACGATACTTTTTTATGCGAGAGCCGAGTGTTGCCCCACGCGAAGCGGACGCCGTGGGTTCCCTCAAACTTGTGCAGAGGGGGAACGGCGGTAGGGGAAACACGTGAGGAAGGGGGAAGCTTTAATTTAAGGTTTGTCCCTTGCACTCTTGTAGAGAAGTACAATAATTTAACGACTAAAAAAGATAAGGGATTTTTATGAAACAATACGAGTATTTTGCAGCGAATTACCGTACCGATAAGAAGCAACTCAAAAGACAGTTCGCTCACGATATGGTTGCGCTCTTGGAAAACGAGAACGCAAGCATTCAAGATATGCGCTCGGGCAGAAAAACCTTGAAAGCGCAATATAAAGCCGACAAAAAAGCACTCAAAAAAGAGAGCAAACGGCTTGAAAAATCGTTCAGAAAAGACTTCGGAATGCTTCGTCGTCCCATTATGGCGGACATCTTCGATTTCTTTGAAGAAGACAGGGCAGTGCCTAACGGCAAAACGCCTTTCAACGACGAAATCAAAATCGAAAAAGATGTAGTATACAAAACCGTAGACGGCAAACAACTCGTTATGGACATCTACTATCCCTCTCGCCCGATTGCCGAAAAGGCACCCTGCGTTATGGATATTCCCGGGGGCGGCTGGATGATACACAACCGCTTGCGCCGCGACGGTTATGCGAGATGTTTTGCGGCTATGGGCGCGGTCGTGGCGGTTATCGACCATAGACTTTGCCCCGAAGTTTTCTTCCCAAAAGACCTCGAAGATTGCGTCGACGCATACAATTTCCTTTGCGACAACGCAAATAGATTCGGAATCGACAAAGACAATATCACCGTCACGGGCGACTCGTCGGGCGGACATCTGACGATGTGCCTCGGAATTGCCGCAACAGACACTGAATATGCAAATACGCTCGGAATCCCGACCACCCAAACGAAACCCGCAGGTCTTATTTGCGTAAGCGGCGCGTTCAGTTTTGAGGTTATGTACCGCATTCCGCTCACAAACACGCTTATCGTCAGATACGTTTCGGGTCAAAAGAGCAGAAAAGCGTTCAGAAACTGGCAATTTTATAAGCAATCCGACCCGTACAATTATCTCAATTCGAATCTTCCGCCTTGCTACAACAGCGGCGGTATGACCGACTTTTTGTGCCTCGGCGAAGCAAAGCGTATGAGCGACGCGCTCACCCAAGCGGGCGTCAAAAACGAGTACACGGTTGGCAAAAACCTTTTCCGTTCCGACCACTGCTACGTTCTCAGATTCCCGTTTGCGCCTGCAAGAAAGGACGCACTTGCGCTCTACAACTGGTATTTCAGGCTCGAAAAGGATTTGGGCGTTGATATGAGCAATGGATATAAGAGAGTGGAAACGTTTATGACGCAGTACAAAAAAGCGTTGAAGGGGGAAATCGAGTGCTGACGGTTGCTGTCGGGGACGTAATAGAAGGCGAAGTTTGCGACTTTGCAAGCGAGGGCGAGGGTATCGTCAAAATCGGCTCGTACGCCGTTTTCGTGCCGTTTGCCGTAAAGGGCGAGATTATTCGCGCCCGAGTTCGCTATGCAAAAAAGGACTACGCTTTTGCCGACCTCATCGAAGTCGAAAAGCCGTCCGCCGACCGCATTAAACCCAAATGCACTTATTTCGGCACTTGCGGCGGTTGCGATTTGCAACACGTCACGCGCGAGTGTCAACTCAAAATCAAAAAAGCGAACGTCGAAAACGCGCTCAAAAAGACGGGCGGTCTGGACGTGGAAGTTGCGGACGTGGTGCGCCTAAACGACTGGGAATATCGCAACAAAATCGCACTTCCGTTCGGCTACAAGCGAAAGACGGGCAGAGTGACTCTCGGCTTTTACGAGAAGCGCACGCACTCGGTCGTGCCTATGAAGTGGTGCGCTCTGCACGGCGAATGGGCGGCAAAACTCATTCAAATCGTCACAGATTGGGCAAATTTCAATCATATCAGCGTTTACGACGAAACGAGCGGACAAGGCATATTGCGCCACGTCGTTGCGAGGAATCTCGATACGCTGTCGGTGACTCTCGTCGTAAATTCGGACAGAGTGCCGAAACTTGCCGAACTTTGTCAGAATCTCGAAAAAGAATTTTCGGGCGTTTGCGTGTATATCAGCGAAAACAGAAAGAACACCAACGTCATTTTCGGAAAATCCGTCAAACTCGTGTACGGAAAAGAGAAAAAACAAAATCTCGGCACGTTCGACGCCGTAGTTTCGCCGATGTCGTTTTTGCAAGTGAACAACGACGTGCGCGACGCGATATACGACGAAGTGTGCAAAGAACTTGCAAATTTCGACGGCGATATTTTGGAATTCTATTCGGGCGTGGGACTTTTGACCGCGCAAATCGCAACGAGGCTTAAAGAGGCGAACATAACGTCCGTCGAAATCGAGCCGAGCGCGGTGGACAACGCAAACGCGCTTATGAAATCGCTCGGTCTTGACAAGCGAGTGAAGTGCGTGTGCGGCGACGTTCTGGAATACGTCAAATCGATAGAGAAGGGAAGCGAGCAAACGAAGTCGCAAGACGAGGATTTGCCCGACGAAATCAAATCTTCGCCGTTTTATCTCGGCGAAAGCGAAAAAAAGACGGCAAGAAAACCCGTTGCGCTCGTTCTCGACCCGCCGAGAAAAGGTTGCGACAAGAGCGTACTCGATTGCGCGATAGAAGCGAAAATCGAAAAAATAGTTTACGTCAGTTGCAATCCGCAAACGCTTGCAAGGGATTTGAAGATTCTCTCGCAAAGTTACGACGTCGAAAGGGTTACGCCCTTCGATATGTTCCCTCAAACGAGCAACGTGGAAGTTATGTGCGTTTTGCAAAGAAAGTAAATGAAATTCACTTTCTTTGCAGTGATATGCACGCAAAGCGTGCGAGAAATTGTCCTTGCGGACAATGAAATTTGCGCTTTGCGCAAGTGAAATTGCGGCAGAGCCGCAGTTGAGGAATATTTGAATTCTACCAACTGTCATTGCGAGGAGCAACGAAGTTGCGACGCGGCAATCCAGCGTAGCGAAATGCGGCTTCGCCTTGATTCCCACGCTAACGCTCTGAATGACATATGGAATATTCAAATATTCCATAAACCAAACGAAGTTTGGATATCATCGTGCAAAATTGCACGATTTCATCACGAAGTGATTTCATCGCCATAGGCGATATCATTCGAATATAAGGGGTAAGTATGAGAAAAACAGTGATTTGCATAGTGGCTGTGCTTTGCGCGTTGTCGCTTTGCTTTGCGCTTTGCGCGTGCAACGACAACGGCGACGACAAAGACGGCGGCGTGAAAATGGAAACGGATTTGTCCGTGGATACTTCAAGCGACATCGGCTTGTACTTCTTTGCGACGGACGGCTCGCACGCAAGATATTCGCAAGACATATCGACCGATTATTTCGACCCGTCAAAGCCGACGGTTGCTTTCTTCCACGGCTGGATGACCGAAACTTTTGAAGACGGCGAGATTTGCGAAAACCCCGAATTTACGCAAAAAGTGCTTGATGCAGGCTACAATATGTGTACGCTCGACTATTCGCACCACGCACAATCGTTGCCCGCGCTTTTCAATTATATATGGATGGGCTACGACGATTCGCACTCGGTGGCTTGCCGCTTTGCAAGGGAATACGCCGCTTGTTTCAAAGACTATACGGGCGATATAACTTTCATTTCGCACAGTTACGGCGCACATTCCTCGACGGCGACGGCGTACTTGCTTGCCAAAATGGCAGAGCAGGGCATAGTCGGCAAAAACTGTCTGCCCAAGCGTATGACGTATGCCGACCCCTATCTCGGCGACATAACTATGGCTCTTTTGGGCGGCATTAAGGGCGAGGCTATCGAAAACCTCGGCGAGAAAATAAACGGAAGGTCGAGCACCGAAGTCATTGCGGACGCTATGCAATACCTTTCCGACACAGAAAATATCGTTATGGACGTGTACTGCGGTATGCCGATGGCGTACGACCAGTTCCTCGAAAAAGAACCCGAGCGCAGAGAAGCGTGCAAGAAAAAACTCTACGATACGGGCGTTTGGACAATCCTCAAAGGCTTGCAAGAGGAATACGGCATTATGGGCGACATTCATATGCAAACGCTGTACTGGACGTTCGATTCCTTCTTTGCGACGGTCAAGTGCGAGGACGGAAAGTATTTCCCGACCGCTTCTCTCGACAACGAGAAAACCCGCGCGCTCAAAGGCAAGTTGTTTGAATCCACTCTCGAAGGTCTTGACGTGGAAAACGACGTTTTGGTGGAAGTGCAAAGATAAAAAAGAGTTATGACGAGAAAAGAGTTTGAAAAACACGTTTTCGACACATACGGAATAGAAGCGGATTATCCGTGGCAAACGAATCCGAATTTCGCCGTATTCCGTCACCCCGTCGGCAAAAAGTGGTTTGCGCTCGTTATGGATATTTCAAAACGCAGACTCGGAAAAGTGGACGTAATCGCGGACGTCGTAAACCTCAAATGCGTGCCGTCGCTCATATCTTCGTTTTGCCGTGACGACGGAATCTATCACGCGTACCATATGAACAAGGCAAACTGGATAAGCGTTGCGCTCGACGAGGCGGACGAGGACGAAATCAAAGCGTTGCTCGATATGAGTTACACTTTGACTATGCCGAAAATTAAAAAAACAAGCAAATAATTCGGGCGTTCCCCGACGAATAAATAAGGACGAAAATATGAAAATAACGTATCTCGCAAAGAGTGAAAAAGGCATTGAAAGTTACAAAATCGAAAACGCGAACGGCGCGTACGCAGTCGTTATCACATACGGCGCACGCATTGCGAATTTGTGCGTAAAGGACAAAAACGGCAACCTCGTAGACGTCGTTGCAGGTTTCGATACGCCCGACGGATTTTTGGGCGACAATCCCTATTTCAACGCCGTTATAGGCAGAGTGTGCAACCGTATCGGCGGCGCAAAATTCAATCTCGACGGCAAGGAATATAACCTCTACAAAAACGACGGCAACAACCACTTGCACGGCGGCAGGGTCGGATTCGATTCGAGAATCTGGAACGCCGAGATTATCGACGGCACGGGTGTGAAGATGTCAAGAGTGTCCGTTGACGGCGAAGAAGGATATCCCGCAAACTTGTCCGTTTCGGTGACGTACTCGCTTTCGGACGACAACGCGCTTTGCTTAAAGTACGAGGCGAGCACGGACGGCGACACGCTTTGCTCGCTCACGAATCACGCCTACTTTAACCTTGACGGCGATTTCAAAACCGTACTCGGTCACGAAGTGACTATCGATTCCGACTACCTCACGACCGTTGACGACGAACTCATACCTCACGGCGAAAAGAGAAATATCGTCGGCACGGCGTTCGATTTCAAAACGCCGAAGGCAATCGGCAAGGACATCAAGGCGGACGAGCATATGCTCAAAATCGCAAGAGGGTACGACTTCAACTACGTTCTTAACGGCGAGGGATTCAGAAAGGTCGCAACCGCAAAGGGCGAAAAGAGCGGTATAAAAATGAGCGTTTACACCGACAGACCCTGTATGCAATTCTACACGGGCAACTTCCTTGAAGGCTTGCAAGGCAAGCGCGTTTACGGCTATCAATCCGCTTTCTGTATGGAAACGCAAGGCTATCCCAACGCACAGAACGTGCCTACCTTTGAAAGCGTAAAACTCGAAAAGGGCAAGACTTACAGCGCGACGACGGAATACAAATTCGACGTCGAATAAACGAAATAATACTATTGAAAATCGCACGAAACGGGTTTCATACGCTCGTTTTGCGTATATAAAGGCGAAATTATGACTATTGACGAAAGATTGAAACAATTCGAACAACTCGCAAACGACGGTATGGATTCAAAAAACGCCGTGCGCGCATTGAAACTTATCGGCATAGACGATTACAGCGAGGAAGACGTAAAGTCGTTCAGACTCTGGGGTGATTATATGCCTATGGGCGACATCGACCCGTACACCGAAACGCAACGCAATCTGCATATTTTGTGGGATAGCGTGGATAGAGTGCCGCTCGGCGTAAACTGCAATTTCGCCGTACCGTTCAGACAAATAATTGCGAAAAAACTGTTCAAAAAATGCGGCGACGGATTCGTGGCAAACGAGGGTTGCAGATTCAATTACGGTCATCGTCTCGAAGTCGGCGACAACGTGAGTTGGAACGCAGGTTGCTATATCGACACGAAGGGCGGCGTAAAAATGGGCGACTTTGCTATGCTCACCGAGTACGTCAAAATTTTCACGCACTCGCACAGCGAACACGACCATATGCAACGCGAGTATAACGGCGTGGAAATCGGCGCATACGCAAAGATTTACACCAACGCGACCATTCTGCCGGGGGTGAAACTCGGCACGGGTGCGGTCGTCGGTACGGGCGCAATCGTCACAAAGAGCGTCGACGATTTTACGCTCGTGACGGGTATTCCCGCAAGAGTGCAACGCTCGCGTAAGTTCGACGGCGAAAACCTCGAAGAAATGAATCAATATATGATGAAAGAAAAACTCTTTCAAAAATAAAGAATAACGTTGCAAATTTCTAATAGGGCGTAAGAAAAAATAACATACGGCTTAAACTGAATTTGCATACGGCATAAGCGCAAAAACGATTCGAAAATGAAGTACGACTTATACATATTCGACCTCGACGGCACAATCCTCGATACGCTGCAAGACCTTGCCATAAGCGTAAACTACGCGCTCGGCGTGTTCGATTTCCCGAGCCTTTCGACAAGCGAAGTGGCGGACAGAACGGGCAACGGCGTAAAGAGGCTTATCGAGCAAAGCGTGCCTTGCGGTACGGATAAAAAAACCACGCTTGCCGTGCTCGACGTGTTCAAACAACATTATTTTTACCATTGCGCCGACCATACGAAAGCGTACGACGGCATAATCGAGTTGCTCGAAACGCTCAAATCAAACGGCAAAAAATGCGCCGTCGTGTCAAACAAAATGGACAGCGCGGTGCAAGAGTTGGCAAAGGACTATTTCGACGGACTTTTCGACGCGGTCGTGGGACAGCGCGACGACGTGAGGGCAAAACCCTATCCCGACTCGGTGAATAAGGTTATCCAAACGCTCAAAGTCGAAAGAAGCAAGTGCGTGTACATAGGCGACAGCGAAGTGGACGTGCAAACCGCGTCGAACGCAGAATTGCCGTGTATTTGCGTAAGTTGGGGATTCAGAGGCAGAGCGCGTCTTGTCGAGGCGGGCGCAAAGATAATTATCGACAATCCGCAACAAATCGCCGAGTTTTGAGGTTGAGCGCAATCGACAAAATTCAGGGCCGGGCATTGAAAAGGGAATGAGATAAGATTCGAAAAGAGAATACGAAAATTCTCTGCTAAATATAAAATGAATATCAAAAAAAACAGTCGTTTGAGCGACTGTTTTTTGTTTTATTTATTTTGATTCAGTCTTATTTTTTGTGTTTTGATTTTAATCCGAAAAACTATGTATCGAAAACACAACGTGCGGTTTTGCTTTTATGCTTCCTTTTCGTTCGATTGCGGTGCGGCGTCGTTGAGATGTTCGGACGGAATGATGTCCGACATATCGATTTTTTCGACTTCGCCTTTCTTCAAAAGTCTGCCGCCCGTGAAACCTTTGCCCGAAACTTCGCCTGCCTGCGTTATGTACATAAACGCTTGCGGGTCGCACGCTTTGACGATGTCTTTGACGCGGTTGACTTGCTTTTTGGACGTTACGCAAATGATTACGTTGTGTTCCTTGCCCGTGTAGTAGCCGACGGATTTGGACACCGTGACGCCTCTGTGAAGTTGTATGGAAAGTTCGTGCGCGATTGCGTCCGATTTGTCAGTGATGATTGTGAACACGAGCGACGAGAGCAAGCCCGATTCCACCATATCGCAAACTTTGGATTGCGTGAACAACGCTATGAACGAGAACAAAACGGGGGACAACAAACTCGTAAGTATCGTCGTTGCGTCCATAGAACCGTTGATTTTGGATATTCCCAAAAATCCCGAAATTATCGCAACCACGCAGTCGCAAGCGGTTATCCACCACTGTGCGTGTGCGGCGGGGTTATGTTTATATATGATTTTGCCGATTATGTCCGTGCCGCCGATGCTCAAATCTTGACGAAGCATAAAGCCCATCGATACGCCTGCGCACGCGCCGCCCGCGATCGCCGCAATGAGCATAAGTCCGTAGTCGCCGTTTGCGATAAATTGAGGGCATCCGACCGCCGAGAACATATACATAAGTCCCGAAAAAAACAGTACGCATACGGTGGTGCAAGCGGCAAATCTCTTGTCAAGCAGTTTGAACGCCAAAATAAGAAGCGGTATATTCATTATGATTGTGAAAATACCGGGGTCGAAAAGGCTGTTCGACAACATCCTGACCGTCGCGTTGGGACTGTCCACCGCCGCAAGGTGTATGAGTGCGGCAAGTCCGCCCACGCCGCCCGGTGCAAATCCGTTGGGATTTATAAACAGATATGCCGAAAACGACCTCAAAAACGAGAGTAGCACCATCAAGGCGAACAGTTTGAGCCAGAACGCCGTTTGATTCTTGTCCATTGTGATTTTTTTCATATGCGCCCACCGCCGCGGAAACTTTGTTTCCGTCAAGTATATCCAAAGATAAGAATTTATTTTTCAAAAGTCAAGCGTTTTGAGAATGTGTGGGTTTTATAAAATAAATATTCATACAAGTGTATGCTTTTAATATAGATTTAAGGGTTCTTAGGTATCGTTTGAAGTGAAAGGGCGCATTGACAGAAATGCGTTTTTATGGCATAATGATATTCGTATAATATCCGCAAAAGAAAAAGAATATATTTTATCTATAAATATACTGTATGGAAAAAGAAAAAGACGAAATGACATCGAATCCGCAAAACCAAACCGAAAAAGAGGAAAACACGCTCTTTGACGGAAGCGCAACGCTTGCGGACGAAAAACAAGGCGAACTTGAAAAAGACACCGAGCAGTCGGTCGCTTTTGCTTTGGACGAAGAAAATCTTGTTAAAAACCGTACGGAAATCGAAAAAACAGAGTGCGCGCCTTGCGAAGAAAACGCGAGCGTAAAACTTGAAATTAACGAGAGAAAAGAAGCCGAAACACAAGCGGAAAACGCAAACGAAAGTTTTGTCGAAAATCAGGGCGAGCAAGTCGAAATCAGCGGCGAAAAACAAGCCGCAAAAACAGCCGATTCTTCAAAAAAATTCAACGGATTTTTCCGTAAACGCTCGGACGATAAAGAGAGCGACGTACATATTCAAAAAGACCTTATGGCACAAAAATCTATGGCGAAAAGCATAGGTATGAACACGCTTTCAAAGTTGAAAGAATCCTTGTTTTCCGTGCTTCCCGTCGCCGTTATCGTGCTTATTTTCGCACTTACGCCCGTCACCGATTTCACGACTAAAGAAATCGTCACGTTCGTCGTGTCGGCGATTATGCTCATTTTGGGTATTGCGTTGTTCAACGTCGGCGCGGACCTTGCTATGACGCCTATGGGCGAGCAAGTCGGCGCAGGTTTGACAAAGTCCAAAAAACTGCCTCTGCTTCTCGGCGTAGGCTTTGCTATGGGCGTGCTTATCACCGTTGCAGAACCAGATTTGAGCGTGCTTGCAGAGCAAGTCAAAGCCGTTATGAACAGCACCGTGCTTATCGTTACGGTGGGCGTGGGCGTAGGCTTGTTCTTGGTTATCGCAATCTCGAAAATAGTTTTTAGAAAGGATTTGTCCTCGCTGCTTCTGTTCTTCTATATGGTGCTTTTTGCCTTGACTGCGATTATGTTCGAAAAGGGCAAAGGCGTGTTTTTGCCGATGGCGTTCGACTCGGGCGGCGTTACGACAGGTCCTATCACCGTGCCGTTTATTATGGCTCTCGGCGTGGGCGTCGCGCTCAACTCGGGTGGTCGCAACGCAAAAGAAAACAGTTTCGGTCTTATCGCGCTTTGCTCGATAGGTCCTATGCTCGCGGTTATGGCTCTGTCGCTCGCGTCGAAAGGGGATATGTCATTTACGCTTCCCGACTACTCGATTGACGCAAATCTCGGCGCAAACTTCGCGCCCGCTCTCGGCGCGGTCGCGCTCGAAGTGCTTATCGCGCTCGGTCTTATCGTCGTGTTCTTTGCGATACTGCAAGTGACCGTCCTCAAACTTCCCAAACAAAAATTGCTTCAAATCGGCATAGGTATCCTTTATACATACGTCGGACTCGTGGTGTTCCTCACGTCCGTCAAGGTCGGATTTATGCCCATAGGCTTCAAACTCGGCGCGGAAATCGCAAACTTCTCGAAACCGCTTCTTATCGTATTTGCGTTCGTGATAGGCTTCGTGGTCGTTCTTGCCGAGCCTGCCGTGCACGTCCTCAACAAGCAAGTCGAGCAAATCACCAACGGCGCGGTGTCCAAACGCTCTATGCTCGTTGCGCTGTCGATAGGCGTGGGATTGTCGATAGGTCTTAGCGTCATAAGAATCATTTACGGATTCTCGTTGCTGTACTATCTGATACCTGGTTATCTCATTTCGCTCGGATTGTCCTTCTTCGTGCCGAAGATTTATACCGCAATAGCATTCGACTCGGGCGGCGTTGCAAGCGGTCCGTTGACGTCGAGTTTCATTTTGCCGTTTGCAGTCGGCGCGTGCGCCGTGCTTTGCGGCGAACAAGAGGTGCTAAACCTCGCTTTCGGCATCGTCGCTATGGTTGCGATGACCCCGCTTATCACGATTCAACTTCTCGGTTTCAGAGCGGTGGCGAGCGCGAAAGTCAAAGACAAAATCGTTATGCGCCGTATTCTCGACGCCGACGACGAGCAAATCATCAACTTTATGTGAGGGGGTATTATGGCTGACAAAATCGTGAAAAAAGTCAAAAAAGTCGCAAAAAAAGCGGCTGCCAAAGGCGCGGAAATTAAAGCCGCAAGAAATAATGCCTCGTCCGCACCGAAGGTGAATTCGGGCAAACTTATGCTGCTCGTGAGTATCGTTCCAAACAACAAAGCGGAATTTTACACCGACCTTTTGCAATCCTCTTTCGAAGTGAACTTTCAATGGACGGCGCGCGCAAGAGGTACGGCAAACGCCGAAATGCTCAGCCTTTCGGAATGGAACGACCAAACAAAAACCGCAATTTTCAGCGTAATTAAACAAGAAAGAGCAAAAGAGGCTCTCGCTACGCTTGAAAATAAATTCAACACTATAAGAAAGGGTAAAGGCATTGCTTTTACCGTGCCGTTTTCAAGTATGATAGGCGTTGCCGCATACGGATTTTTGAGCAATAACCTCAAAACAGTGAAGGGGGATAACAATGAGCGATAAACAACATCAAGTCATCGTGTGTATAGTCAACAACGGATTTGCCGACGAGGCAATGGACGCCGCTCGCGCCGTGGGCGCAAGAGGCGGTACGGTTATGAGCGCAAGAGGCACGGCGAATATCGAGGCGGAAAAAGCGTTTCAAATCCAAATTCAACCCGAAAAAGAAATGATTATGATTCTCGTGAGCGAGGACATAAAAGAGGACGTTATGCACGCGCTTTATAGAAGCGTCGGCACGCATACCCCTGCGCACGGAATCGCCTTTGCGATGCCCGTTGACGACGTCGTGGGAATCGGCACGCCCGCTCAATAATCGTTTTATAGCGAAACAATCAAAATATGAAAATAGCCGCCGAATTTTCGGCGGCTATTTTTTTTGCACAATAGTTTATGGTTTTTGCACAATAGTGCAAATCCGTCTTTATTATCTTCTGTAATCGTCGCGGGGGTCGTAGCGATCGTCGGGGCGGGAATCGTAGCGCGGTCTTTGGTCGTCTTGCGAGTCGTAACGGGGATCTCGCCTCGAATCGTAGCGAGAATCGTAGCGTGAATCGTAACGGTCGTCCTCGCGATAGGTGCGTGTGGAATCGTAGTCGAACTCGTTTCTTCCGCGCTCTTTGCGCATTACGCTCTTGCCTTGCGAACGGTCGTTTTTAGAGGGTTTGAAAAGCAAAATCGCAATGATAATCGCAGGAACGGCTATGCCGATGATAAGCACTATGCGAAGCGCAAGCGACGTGTTGGGGATTATGTCGCCCTTGTCGGGATCGGGTTCGGGTTTGCTTGCGATCAGTCTGTCGCGTTCCGCTTGCGCAATCGGGTGATAGGGAACGGCAAATTCCTCAAAAGAATCGCGCGAAGCAAATCCGAAATAAGTTGATCCGTCTAACATTGCGACAATATAGATGAGATTTGCGTCTTCGGTGTGATAACCGAGAAACTTTATGGTGTAGGCGGAATTGATTTCAAGACCGTTGAAAGCAAGCGATTCGTCTTTAAGTGTGAGTCGCACATCGGGGAACGGTGATACGCCGTCCGCAAAGACTACCGACGAGCAAGTCGGCGCGGTTTCCGATGCATAATAGAATTCTTGGTTAAAGCCGCAATAAACCACAGGATAATATTGCCCGATATTGCTTGCGCCTGACAGATAGATATAATAGCTTTCGGGAATATAGAATTTGTCGTTGTTTCCGCGATAAAGACATAATGTCGACGCGCCTGCGTATTCGTTGCCTTCGAGATTGGATACGGGTGCAACCAACACCTCTTGCGTGGAATCGGCGTACGCTATCTTGTAGGGCAGAAGTATGCCCATAAGCACGCATACCGAAAGCGCGACGCTCGCCAAAATCAACGCAAGCGCGGATAGGATTCTTTTGGATATATTTTTCGCACACCTTTTTTCCATACGTTTATAATACTATAATCTTTGACAAATTGAAAGTCTTTAAGTACAACTTTTCACCGCTTTTTTTGTCGCAAACGCGAAAATATAGTGACATAATTGTTTGTTTTTCGCAAAGGCGAGGGGTATGCTTTGCGTATGAAAGACGATAAAGACGTGTTGAAACTTATACAAATCCAAAAAGAAATAGATTCGAGAAAACGCGACGCTCTTGCAAATTACAACAAGGACTTCGTCCACGAAAAGCAGATGGCATTCCACCGCTCGCAAAAAAGAAACAGATGGGTTTTCGGGGGAAACCGCTCGGGAAAGACGGAATGCGGCGCGGTGGAATGCGTTTGGCTTGCAAGGGGGATTCACCCTTTTCGCCAAAACCGAGATAACGTGTTCGGCTGGGTGGTGAGCCTCTCGCAACAAGTGCAGCGCGACGTCGCGCAAGCGAAAGTGCTTAAATACCTCGCGCCGAGATATATCGAGGACATCGTTATGCTCGAAGGCAAAAAAGGTTCGCCCGAGTACGGCGTTATCGATTATATCGTGGTGAAAAACGCTTTCGGCGGCACGAGCAAAATCGGATTCAAATCTTGCGACCAAGGACGAGAGAAGTTTCAAGGCGCGTCCCTCGATTTCGTGTGGTTCGACGAAGAACCGCCAAAAGATATTTACGACGAGTGCCGTATGAGAGTGTTCGACAGAAAAGGGGATATTTTCGGCACGATGACGCCGCTAAAAGGCTTGACGTGGGTGTACGACGAGATTGAATTGAATACGAGCGAAAATCCCGAAGTGTGGTGCGAGTATATGGAATGGAACGACAATCCCTACCTCGACAAAGGCGAGATTAAGGCTATGGAAAGCACCGTGTCCAAGCAAGACCAACTGTCGAGAAGATTCGGAAAATTCTCGACGGCGGAAGGACTTGTATATCCCGAGTTCGACCAAAACGTACACGTCATAGAACCCTTCGATATTCCGAAAGAATGGCAGTGCGACATATCTATCGACCCGGGGCTTACCAACCCCACGAGTTGCCATTTCTACGCGGTGGACTTTGACGGAAACATATACGTCGTGGCAGAGCATTTCGAGGCAGGGCAGTCCATAGACAGACACGTCGCAAAAATCTTCGAAATCGCAAACCGCCTCGACTGGAAAAGAGACGAGAAAGGACGGCTTCGCGCACTCATCGACAGCGCGGCGAATCAAAGGACTCTCGCTTCGCAAAAGAGCGTCGCAGAGTTGTTTTGCGAAAAGGGTATTTTGGTCAATACCAACGTAAACAAGGATTTATACAGCGGAATACAGCGTATAAAGTCGTTGTTCGAGCAAAGACCGCCAAAAATATTCATTTTCAAAAACTGCGTGAATCTCATCAGAGAACTAAAAGGCTACTGGTGGGGCTCAAACGACAGACCCAAGAAAATCGACGATCACGCTCTGGACGAATTGAGATATTTCGTTATGTCGCAACCCGCGCCCGCAAAGCCGCTAAAACCGCCGAAATCGATTATACAGACCGACAAAGAAAGACTTATGAGAGATTATAGGAGGGAAAGAATGTGGAAGTCGAATTGATGAAATCCTTGCTTAAACGCGCAAAGGGTTACAGATACAACGAAGTGCAAGAGGAATTCTCGGTCAAAGAGGACGGCGAGTTTGTGCTGACGAAAAAGAAAGTCGTCAGAAAATACTGTCCGCCCGACGCAAGCGCGCTCAAAACCTATATGGATATCGCTGGCGAGCAAAGCGCGGCTTCGATGAGCGATGAGGAACTCGAAAACGAAAAGCAAAAACTCATAGAAAAAATCAAAGACGACTTGAAAAAAGAAACGCAAACGAAATAGTTTGCAACGAATAAAACGTATAAAGCGGTTTGCGTTTCGATATGAGAAAAGCAACCGTATATAAAGACAAATGCAGGCGTACGGCTTGCGCTTGCGTATAAAACAAGCGTTTAAGCGGCAGGTTGTGCTTGCACAGCAAAATCGCAAACGATATAGTTTGCATAATTAGATAATTACGATAGAAAACGACTTTTTTCGTCCTTTTTCGTAAAGGCGAGAGGGTCGCTTTTTTATAGCAAAATGAAGGAGATTTTTATGTCTGAAAAAGAAGAAAGAATCGTTGCGGACGTCACCGCCGATTTCAAAAAAAGACAGGAAGCAAGACGTGCGGTCGAACTCAACTGGCGACTCAATATGAATTTCGTCGTCGGCAATCAGTTTGCGCAAATCTCGTCGAAAGGCGATATCGAGGAATGCGGAAAAGAGTACTTCTGGCAGGAAAGAGAAGTGTTCAATCACATCGCGCCTATCCTCGAAACGAGGCTCGCAAAACTCGGCAGAGTCAAGGCAAAAGCGCAGGTGCGCCCCGCAACCGCCGATGACGACGACGTCGCGTCCGCCGCGCTTGCCTCGAAACTTATCGACGCCGTGTGCAAGGAAAACGACTTTTCCTCGCAACTGGCACTTGCGAATACTTGGAGCGAGATTACGGGCAGCGCGTTTTTCAAAATCACTTGGGACGCTCAAAAGGGTCACTCGCTCGACGCAGAAGGAAAAATCAAAGAGGGCGACGTGACTATCGCGCTTTGTCCGCCTTTCGAGATTTTCCCCGAAGATATCGCAATAACCGACATCGACAAACAGTCCTCGATTATCCACGCAAAAGTGCTTACCGAACAGGAAGTGAAAAGCATTTGGGGCAAGGAAGTCAAGGGCGGCGACGTCAACGTGTTTTCTTTCGATAACGCCGACGTCGGCGGCGGTTTGGGTTATACCGCTTCCATTCCGAAAATCGTCAGCGAGAAAAAGGAAAACGCGGTCGTGGTAATCGAAAAGTACGAAAAACCCACGAGTGAATGCCCCAACGGCAGACTAACCATAGTCGCAGGCGATACGCTCATTTTCAGAGGGGATATGCCTTACCTCAACGGCGAGGACGGACAGCGCGGCTATCCGTTTGCGAAAATGACGTGCATCGACAACCTCACGAACTTTTTCGGAACGTCCGTTGTCGAGAGAATAATCCCCGTTCAGCGCGCGTACAACACCGTCAAAAACAGAAAGCACGAGTATATGAATCGTATGGCGGTGGGGGTGTTCGCCGTCGAGGACGGCTCGGTGGATACCGACGATTTGCAAGAGGAAGGCTTGCCCCCTGGAAAAGTGGTGGTGTACAGACAAGGAAGCACGCCGCCGAGAGTTATTTCGCCCACGCACGTTCCGAGCGAGTTCTCGCAAGAGGAAGAAAAACTGCTTAACGAATTTGTGATGATAAGCGGCGTGAGCGAGGTTACAACCTACTCGCAAGTGCCGTCCAACGTCGCGTCGGGTACTGCGATTTCGCTGTTGCTCGAACAAGACGACACGCGTATCGCGCTCACCGCAGACAGCTTGAGAGAGTGCATAAAGAGAATAGGTAAGCACGTTTTGCGCCTCTATCGTCAATACGCGAAAGTGCCGAGAGTGAAACGTATCACGGGCGAGAACGGCGAGGTTGAAATCGCATCTTTCTGCGCAGGCAACATCGACAGCGAGGACATCGTTTTCGATACCGTCAGCGACATCGAAGATACGCTTTCGGCAAGGCGCGCTATGGTGTACGACTTGCTTAAACTCGGTCTTTTTGCAGACGAGAATGGAAAACTTTCGACTTCCACGAAAGCGAGAATCTTTGAAATCCTCGGATTCGGAAACTGGGAAGACGGAAGAAACAACGACGAAATGCACCGCAAAAAAGCACTCAAAGAAAATATGGATATGCTCAAAAAAGAAGTGCCGTGCGACTTCTACGACGACCACGCGATTCATATCGCCGAACACGTCAGAATGTGCGTGTCCTCGAAGTGTACGCAAAACAAGGCGCTACGCGACAGAGTGGCGGAACACATCGCAAAGCATACCGAACTTTTGGGATTTAAGGACAACGTAAACTTGCTTGAAAGCAAACTCGAAAAGGGGACAGACAATGAACGACAAACAAATTGAAAACGCAATAAAGAAAGGCATTGAAAGCAAAGGCGCAATAGAAGTGGGCGAAGAAATCGCAAACGCAATACTCGGCGAATCGCAAAACGGCGACTTTATCGAGCAAAACGCGCAATGTGAAATGCCGATTGCGCAAATTGAAATAAAAACTCAAACGAATCAAACCGCGCAAGACGACACCGTCGAGAGCGCAGATAAACAAGACAAAAAGCAATCTTTCGGCAAATTCAAAAACCCCGAAGAATTGCTCAAAGCGTATCAGGAACTTGAAAAAGAGTTTACAAAAAAATCGCAAAAACTCTCGAAACTCGAAGCGCTCGCAGACAGCGAAAGTCAAGGTTTTGACGACGAATCCTTTAAGGTTGCGGCGGATAAGTTTTTTGAAAATACCCCGTCCGCAAAACCGTTTGCAAAGGATATCGCTCTCAAAATCATCGAAAAGCCCGAACTCAAAAAGGACAGAAACTGCCTTTCGGTCGCGCTTATGCAAGTGCTTATAGACAAGTTCAGAACGCCCGAGCAACTTATGCAAGACGGACAATTTTTGAACGACTACGTGCTTTCGTCGAGCAAGGTCAAGGACGCAATCATAGGCGCGTACCTCAAAGATATTCGCGACGGGCAACCGCCCGCGACTCTTTCGGGCGACGGGCTTCAATGCGTAGCACCCTCGAAAAAAATAAGAAGCATAGAAGAAGCGGGAAGAATGTTTTTGAAAAATAACGAATAAAGGAAGACAGAAATTATGGTTACAATCTCAACTGCCGATAAGGCTCTGAAAACTTTTTATCTCGGCGTACTTGCCGACCAACTTAACGTCGGCGTTAATCCGCTCTTTGCAAAAATCGGTCAAACGTCCGCAGACGTATGGGGCAAAGAAGTCAAAAAACTCGCGCCCTACGGTATCAACGGCGGCGTCGGAAGCGGTGAAGAAAACGACAATCTTCCCCAAAGCGGCGGAAATAACTACGCTCAATTCACCCTCACCCTCAAAAACCTTTTCGGCAAAATCGAACTTTCGGACAAGGCCATCCGCGCTTCCCAAAACAACGCGGGCGCGTTCGTAAACCTTCTCAACGCAGAAATGGAAGGCTTGCTTAAAGCAAGCAAATTCAACTTCGGTCGTATGCTCTACGGCGACGGAAGCGGTCTTTTGGCAACTACCGCCGCAAACTCGACCGCTTCGAGAAACAAAATCAAAGTGGACAACATCAAAGGTCTTATCGAGGGTATGACTATCGACGTGTACAACGCAAGCGGCGTGAAAGATACCGCAGTTTCCGGTTCGAGAATCATCTCTATCGACAGAGTGAACAAAATCGTCACACTCTCTCAATCGGCAACCGCAACGATAGGCGCAGGTTACACCGTCTACGTTCAAGGCTCGAAGGGCAACGAAATCACGGGTCTCGAAGCAATCTTTGGCGACAGCGAGTATATCTACGGGCTTAAAAGAAGCGATTATTCCTTCCTCAAACCCTACACCAAAACTGTCGCTCAAACGGTCAGCGTGAGCGCGATTCAAGACGCTATCGACGCAGTGGAAGAAACTTCCGGCGGCACTATCGACTTTATCGTTGCTTCCTACAAGATGAGAAAGCAATACGTCGACGCTCTTTGCAAAAACCGCACGAATATCGACTATCTCACTCTCGACGGCGGCTACAAGGCGTTGTCTTATTCGGGCATTCCGTTCGTTGCGGACAGATTCGTCGGCGACAACGATATGTACTTGCTCAACAGCAGCGACTTCAAACTTCATCAACTCTGCGACTGGCGTTGGCTCGAAGGCGAGGGCGGCACGGTGCTTCATCAAGTCGCGGGCAAGGCGTGTTACAGCGCAACGCTCGTCAAATACGCCGACTTGCTCTGCGAAAGACCTATGGGTCAGGCAAAACTCACCTTTACGGGTACGGATACCGACTACTACTACGTCACGTTCGACTCTAACGGCGGCACGACCGTTCCCACGCAAATGGTCACGCCCGGCGGAAAAGCCGTCGTTCCTTCTTCACCCTCTAAGACGGGCAAGTCGTTCGATTGCTGGAACCTCAACGGCGTCGAATACAACTTCTCGACACCTGTCAACAGCGACATTACGCTCGTTGCGTCTTGGATCTGATATGGAACTTCAAAAGATCTCACACGATCTGTTCGGTATTGCAAAAAGACTGAAAAGTGTCGACAGACGATACGAACTGTTCTTTAATCGCAAGAAAAACAGATACGAAATCTACGCTAACGGGGCAATGCAAATGGCATTGCCCTTCGAGCGACTCGACGCGCGTACCTTGACGTACGCAAGAAAGACTCGCCTCGAAAACCTCGAAAAAATCATTGCGGAAATCGAGGAAGAAAACGCGCGACTCGAAATTCAAAAAACACTCGAAACGCGCGACAAAATTCTCGCCGCAGAGGAAGGATAATATGAAAATCAAAGACGTTGTCGGCGAGTGCCTCGTCAAAATGGGACAAACCGACTTTTCCAACAATCAAACTCTCGATACAGAGCAAACCGAACTCAAAGATAAACTCGTTGCCGCCATAAATATCGCGTACAGGCACATCGTGAGCGAGTATTTGCCCCTCGTCCAGATAGAAACCGTCAAGGTGACGAACGGAAAAATCGCCGCTTCGTCGCTGTTTAAAAAAATCCTGTACCCCATAAAAATCGTGCAAAACGACGAGAAAATAAGTTTCTATTCGGGGGCGGACTGCGTGTTTTGCGACGTAGAGGGCGAAGTTAAACTCACATATGCCTATATGCCGTCAAACGATTTGACTTTTGCAAGCGAGATAGACGATATGCGCCTTACAAGAAGCGTGCTTGCAAACGCCGCGCTTTCGGAATACTACTTCCAAAACAAGATGTTCGACCTCGCAAAGAGTTTCGATTCCGATTTCAGAACTCAAATCGGCGCGCTTCGATACAGAGGCAAAAACATTCTCGTCAAGGCGAGGAGGTGGCAGGCGTGAAAGACGTGAAAACGTACAGAAAAAGAATTAAAGTCGGTTTCGAGGGGTTGGTAAATTCCGTCGACGAATCCATTGCGGGATTCGAATATGCCGTAAACTGCAAAAACTTCGCTTTCGAAAAGGGCGTGATAAACGGCAAAATCGGAATAGACACCGCAGGCGGTCACTTCAATACGAATATTTATTACGACACGCACACTTATCCGACTTTTGCCGCCGATAAGGGAATAAAGAAGGCTTTCCACTTCCGCAGAAAAAATCCTGAAACGGGCGCGCTCGACGACAGAATCGTGTGCGTACTCTCGGACGGTACGCTGTGGAACACCCAAATATTTTCGCTCGACACTTGGCATCAATTCGAAAGCCCCATAATCAGATACGACTCGGATGCGGTGAACTACAACTACAAGAGCGAGGACGTACTTCTGCTCGCCGCCGAAGATATCGGAATGTTTGTCGTAAGGGCGGACAGGGTGACTTATCTCGACAAAGCGCCAAAGTTCACATCTATCGCCGTGCATAACGAAAGAGTGTTCGGAACGCTGAACGAAAAGAAGAATCAAGTGTGGTTTTCAGACGACTTCGACCCGAACAACTGGACGATTTCGTCGACGGAAGCAGGCTATATAGATTTTGCCGACGACCTCGGCAACGCAATAAAAGTCGTGTCCTTCCTAAACTTCCTTTTCGTGTTCCGCGACTACGGAATTATGCGCTTGACCGCATACGGCGATCAAAACGATTTTATGATGAAAAAGGTGTTTACCGATACGGGACGTATATATAAAGACTCGATTGTGCTGTGCGGCGACAAAATTATGTTCTGCGCAGAGGACGGCGTTTACGCTTTCGACGGCTACGACGCAGTGAAGGTCGGAAAGGAATTTCCAAAAATAATCGACAAGAAAACCGTGCGCGCGGGTTACCTCGAAAACAAATACTACCTCGCTTGCAAACTCGGTCAGCCCGGGGATTTGACAAACGACTCGGTGATTAGATTCGACACCGAAACGAAGGATATTTCCGTGCTTACCGACGTGAAAGTCGCAGGATTCTGTTGCCTTAAATCCGCAAAGGACGCAACCTTGCTTTGCTATTTTTCCGACGAGAACAAGAACAAACTCGGTATGATGAGTGAGAGCGGAAAAGTGTTCGAAACGGTCACGGCAAAGGTCTACGAAAGCCCCGAAAATACGCTCGGTTCGCCGTACTACAAGACGATAAGGGGCGCGTCCGTGTTTACCGAATACCCCATAACGCTCAAAGTGATTCTCGACGGGAAAGAGTATAAATTCAATATAGCCGCAAAGGACACGCAACAATATATTCCGATTGAAAAGTGCGGAATCAGAGTTAAGTTCAAAATCGAAGCGCAGACGGCGCACGCGTACGTTTCGCCTATCTCGGTGGACGTCGACGTGGAAAGGAGGGTGTTGTGAATTTCAACGAAATAGTTTCTTCAATAGAAGAACTCACCATAAAAATCGCGGCTCTTGAAAAGACCGTGTCAAATCTCAAAACAGCCGCGGATAGCCTCACATCGAGAGTCGCCGCGCTTGAAAATAACGAAGCAGAAGCATAGGAGGATTGTATGTCATCATTGTGGGACGAAATTAAGGACTTGTTCAAAACCGATAAACAACTCGAACAAGAAAGACAGGAAAAAATCAATTCCGCTCTCGAAAAGGAAGCGGACGTTTCAAAAAAACTCGCCGAACTCGAAAAACAGTATCAGGATTCTTTGCCCAAAGACGAGGAAATCGACTTCGATAAACTGTTTCCGACCGAGTCGGGTCTAAAAGAAATCGAGTATACCCCCGAAAGCGACGAGAGTATAGAAAAAAGAGCGCAAAGCGCAATCGACAGTGAAAAGAAAAAGTCGCAAACCAAAATCAAGGATATGTACTCGGACGCAGTCGCCGCGCTCGACGAGGATAAAGATTCCGCGCGCCAAACGCTCTCGGACAGTTACTCAAACCTCGCAAAACTGTACGACGAACTCAAAGAAAAGGCAAACGACGACTCTATAAAGAGGGGTATGGCGAGAAGCAGCGTAGCAACCAACAGAATCGACGCTCTCGACCAAAGTCACGTTCAGTCCGCAACCGAAGCGGAAAAGGCGTATATCGGCGCGGTTGCAAAAATCGACGAGGAAATCTCAAAACTTCAAAGAGATAAGGACAGCGCGCTCGAACAACTCGACCTCAAATCTGCGTCCGACCTCGAAGAATCCATCGCGAAACTCAAAAGCGAGCGCGACGCAAAAGTCGAAGAATACGAAAAATACAACAACGATATTCGCAAAAAGAACGAGAGTTTTCAAGAGGATCGCCAAAAGAAAATCGACGCGTATATTGCCGACGCAAAGGCGAAAAAAGCCGAGGAAGAAAAGCAACGGCAAGAGTACGAAAGCAAGTACGGTTACAGCGGCGACAAACTTGAAAACTACACCGAAAGATACCGCATTGCGTACGATTTTTACAGCGCGCTTTCGCCCGATATCGCCGTGGACGCGCTCAAAGCGTCGCCGAATATGAAATACTATCTCGGCAACCTCTACGACAAGTTGTTGTCATCTTTGCAAAGCAAAAAGAACGACCAAAAGTATTACTTCTAAAAAAAGCGAGAGCAAATTTTGCTCTCGTTTTTTTTGTTATAATTTTGTTGCTTTTCTATTGCTTTTATATTGATTGCCGTTCTTACTTTTTCGAATCGAAACTCACTTTGTCGATGAGGTCGGCGTATGCTTTGACGTAGATTTCGAAAATCGCTTTCATTGCTTCGAGAGTGAGGCGTTCGTTGGGTTGGTGGATTATCATTTCGCCGTAACCTTTCATTTCAGGACCGAATGCGACGCAGTTGTTGAACTCTCTCGCATACGTTCCGCCGGGGGTGCATACGGGCTTGGATTCGACGTCGCCGGTCACTTCGCGATAGGCGTTGTAAAGCACCTGTATCATATCGGAATCGGGGTCGATTTTGAATCCTTCGGATTCGCTCAAAAGAACGACTTTTGCACAAACTTCGTTTTTAAGCGTAGATTTTATGCTGTTAAACATCGTTTTTGTGTCGGTTGAGAAGGGAAGTCGCGAGTTGATTTTTATTGAGAATTTGCCGTTTTCATAGTGGCAAAGTCCGACGTTGACGGCGATTTTGCCGTACTCGTCCTCGGCATAACAACCGAGTTTTTCACCGTGTACGCAAGTTGAAATATAGGTGTTGTATATGCGAACGAAGTCGTTGTTCACAACGCCGTCGAGCGCGGCTACGGCATACGATATTGCGTTTACGCCGAGTTGGGGTACAGAGCCGTGCGCCGCCTTGCCGTGTACGGTGAAACGTATCTCGTCGCCGTCAATAGCGTATTCGTGTTCGATGTTGTTTTTGCGCAACGCGTCGCATATTTTTTGCGCAACGTCGGCGGAATTTTCGCCGTTTGCGTTTATCGTCAGCGTGCAAATATCGGGCACTGCGTTTATCACGATTCCGCCGTCAAGCGATACGAGTTTCGCACCCTTGCCGTCCGTCGATTCACCCTTTATCTCTACGCTGTTTATGGTCTTTTCCGCAAATATCACGGGGAACTCGGAATCGGGGGATACGCCGTAGGAAACGGGTTCTTCCACTTCAAGATAATGCTTCATACAAAGCGAGCCGGTTTCTTCGTTGCATCCGAATATCACGCGCACGCGCTTGTTAAATTTGAATCCGTCGTCCATTAACGCTTTGATTGCGTAAATGGATATTATCGCAGGTCCTTTGTCGTCTATCGTGCCTCTGCCCCAAATCGCGCCTTCTTCGAGCGCGCCCGAATAGGGCGGATACTTCCAGCCGTCGCCTTCGGGTACGACGTCGAGATGTCCGATTATGCCGACGAGTTCCTTGCCTTCGCCGATTTCCGCATATCCGCAATATCCGTCGAGATTCACCGTGCGGAATCCGAGTTGCTCGGCAACGGAAAGAACGTATTCAAGACAATCCTTGTTGCCTTGTCCGAACGGTCCGCCGAGTACGGGCGCGTCAAGCACGGTCTTTATGCGAACGGCGTTTTGAATGGTCTGTATCATTTGAGGATAATATTTTTCAAGATTCATATTTGCCTCCGAAATTTTATGTGCAAATTATACCACTTGCGGCTTGCGCGCGCAAGAGTAGGAATGATTAATATAATAAAGTGAGTTTATATTTTTAGTAAATGCACGTCTTGCGCCGTGCTTCCGGCCCGTCCCGATTGTATTCAACGCAAACACACTTCGTGTAACGTTTCATTTATTTTACCGCACGATTTATGCAAGCATAAAGTGCAGATAGTAATGCACGTCTTGCGCCGTGCTTCCGGCCCGTCCCGATTGTATTCAACGCAAGCACACTTCGTGCAACGTTTCATTTATTTTACCGCACGATTTATGCAAGCATAAAGTGCGGGGATAGTAATGCCCGTCTTGCGGCGTGCTTCCGTCCCGCCCCGATTGTGCCCAACGCAAGCACACTTCGTGTTATATTTCATTTATTTACCGCACGATTTATGCAAGCATAAAGAGCGGGGATAGTAATGCACGTCTTGCGGCGTGCTTCCGTTGCGCTCCGTTTGTGCTCAACGCAAGCACACTTCGTGCAACGTTTCATTTATTTTACCGCACGATTTATGCAAGCATAAAGTGTAGATAGTAATGCACGTCTTGCGGCGTGCTTCCGTTGCGCTCCGTTTGTGCTCAACGCAAACACACTTCGTGCAACGTTTCATTTATTTTGCCGCACGATTTATGCAAGCATAAAGTGCGGTAAAATAAATGAAACACCCTCACTTGTGAGGGTGTTTGCGTTGGCAGGAGCTATAGGAATCGAACCTACACAGTGGGAGTCAGAGGCCCAAGTGCTACCACTACACCAAGCTCCATCGCGTACGTTATTATATATCACCGCTCACGGTTTTGCAATCGATTTTGATTAGAGCGACAAAAAAATAATGGCATAAAACATAATTTTTAAGATAATTGACTTGTTTTTGTTGCAAAAATGCTCAAATTGATGTATATTGCAAAGGCAGTCAAAATTGACAGCAACTAAATATCGGGGTGTAGCGCAGTTTGGTAGCGCGTACGGTTCGGGACCGTAAGGCCGCGAGTTCAAGTCTCGCCACTCCGACCAGACAAAAGACACGGACAATGTTGTCCGTGTCTTTTTGTCTACGAAGTGGCTCGACAGAAACAAACACTGACGCGATTGACTTCGTAACAATCGCTATTCCGCCGCGAGCATTTCCGAAGGCAAGGCTCGCGGCTTACAAGTCTCGCCACTCCGACCACAAACTTCGCTGAGTGCATACAATGTATGCACTCAGTTTTTTATATCCGTTCAACTTGCGCTTGCGCAAACGTTGAAACGGATATAAAAACAAGCACGCTTTGCGTGCCGAAGTTTGTGCTGTGGAACGAGCGACAGCGAAGTACCAAAAACGATAAAGCACAATGTTTGTGCCGAGTTTCTTGAATTGGTATGAGCGACAGCGAAATACCAGAAACAAAAACACAGCAGTCCGTGTCTTTTTGTCTACGAAGTGGCTCGACCGAAATAGACACCGACGCGATTGAAAATTTACATTGCGGTTGATGATTTTTTGTTTTTAAGCAAGTTTTTTGACATTTGTTGACAATTTTTTCCTAAATGAATTGACCTTTTAATTAATGCTGTGATAAATTTTTCATTATAACAATCGGGAAAACACATAATGATTTGTGGTTTCTTGCATAGTTGTTTTGTTGAAAATCGAGGGGGAATATGAGAGAAACATCTCGAAAAAATGGTTTTGTCGTTTGTATACGGCTGTTTTTTGTGATAACTGCTTTTGTTGTGATGCTGTTGACATCGGTTGCTTGCGACAGCCCGAAGCCCAACGCAGATGAATTTCTTGTCGGTGACGAAGACTTTTCCGTTATTTTTGTTCTTAACAACGGCGACGATAATGTCGTATGGCGCAAAGGCGACGCTTTGCCCGCGCCTACCAAGGAAAATTGCGAGTTCTTGTACTGGTGCAAAGACGAAAAACTCACCATTAAAGCCGATTTGGATTTTGAAAATTTAACTCTCGAACAAAACATAACTTTATATGCAAAATGGAAAGAACTTGCCGATTTGGAAGGCGTGGTTTTTGAGGATGTAACTTGCGTATACGACGGCAACGCACATTCCGTAAAAGTGGACGAATCGACACTGCCCGACGGCGCGACGGTCACATACGAGGGCGAAAATTCGTTCGTAAACGTCGGCGAATACGTCGTTAGCGCAACCATAAAAGCGGACGGCTACAAAGACCTCGTAGTCGGCGCGACTTTGAAAATTACGAAAGCGAAACTTGTCGGAATCACGTTCCCAAAAGTCGAGGTAGAGTGGGACGGAAACAAGCATAGCGCGTTCACAAATTACGTCGGCGGCGAATTGCCGAGCGAAGTGAAAGTCGCCTACGACGGCAACGGACAAGCGGAAGTGGGCAACCACACGGTTACGGCAAAATTCGAGGTGAGCGACAACTACGAGCCTATCGCGGATATGACAACCTCGCTCGTCATAAAAGAAAAGTATTTCAACGTCACTTTCGACGACGGAATTTCAAGTAAAGTCATTCGCAAAGTGGCGCACGGTCAAACGCTTACGGACGTTCCGAGTCCGACGGCAAAAGACGGATATTCTGCGCGTTGGAACGTGAATAATTTTGAAAATATCCTTGCGGATATCGACGTTACGGCGACGTACACGCCGATAGAATATACGATTTCTTTTATATCCGTCGGCAACGTCGTGGCAACGAAGAAGTACAACGTTGAAAAGTCCGTCGATTTCGACAACATTTCAAGACGGCATTACGTTTTCAATGGTTGGTATGACAACGAAAACTGTTCGGGCGAGAGCGTAACGAAACTTTCGGTCGGCAATTTCGGCGATAAAAGGTTCTATGCGAAGTGGTCTGCCGTCGAGTATTTCGTGACTTATCACGTTTACGGTGGCACGAATGCCGAAGCCAATACGAATTGCGAGGGAAGATACAAATACACCGTCGAAAGCGAGTCGCTGTTGCTCGGCGCACCGCTAAAATCCAACTACACGTTCGGCGGTTGGTACGTCACCGAGAATTTCGAGGGCGAACCCGTTGCAATGATTGTCAAGGGCGCAAGCGGAAACATCGATTTGTACGCAAAATGGATTGCGTGCGAGTACAGCATAACGTACGAATATCGCAACGGCGAAACTTGCGACAACCCGACGACATATACCGTCGATTCCGAAGATATTGTCCTTGCTTCGCCGCACAGATACGGTTACGATTTCGTCGGTTGGTTTGACAATGCAAACAACAAAATCGAAGTCATAAGAAAGGGTAGCAGCGGCAATTTGACGTTGCACGCAGAGTGGTCGGCAATCGAATTTTCCGTTATTGTAAATGGTGCAAACGGCAGTGATTCGACCACTTTGACGTACACGATTGAAGACGATGACGTAACGTTGCCCGAAATCACGAGAACGGGTTATACGCTTGCGGGTTGGTTCGACGCGGACGGAAAGAAATACGAATCTTTGTCGGGTTCTATGCAAAAGGACGTCTCGCTCACTGCAAAATGGAACGTCGTTTCGTATGCGATAACCTACGAATACGACGGCGGCTCGCAAGTAAATAATCCGACTTCCTATACCGTAGAGGACGAAATCGTTTTGATTGCTTCCGAAAAAGACGGCTATGATTTCGACGGTTGGTTTAACGGCGAAAACAAGGTGGAAAAGATTGAAAAGGGAAGTTACGGCGATATTACGCTTACTGCGCATTGGACGAAACGTATTATCAAATCTGATTTTGTCATCGAAAACGGTGTTCTAATCGGGTATACGGGCGCAAATCTGTCAATCACGGTTCATTCGAGCGAGGCAGGGCAGACGGTGACGTCCGTTGCCGCGACGGCGTTCGACTCGGTGCGTGAATCGGTCACGCAAATCGTCATAGAAGAGGGCGTGCAAAGCGTGGCAATAGGCACGTTCGACGGTATGGCGAATCTCAAAACTCTTTCGTTGCCGTCCACGATTTCCACGTTGCACAGAGGTATGCTCAAAGATTGCGCTTCGCTTGAAAGTTTGACTATTCCGTTTGCGTCGTTCGTCACCGAGCAAAGCATAAACAACGTTGCGACCGACGAAACCGTCGCGCTTTCCGCAACCGCGTACGACGGCAGTAATCGGCAATGCTACGTCGTCGGTTTTACATACCTGTTCGGCAAGCCGACAAACGAGGATTTGCTTTCAAAATATGAATCCGTGACGGGTTATCACAAAGACGCTGACAGCGACGCGGTGAATTTGGTGGATTCCGCAATCGAAACGCGTATTCCGCAGTCGCTCAACAAACTGACCGTGCTCGGCGGAAGTATTTTGAAGAAAGGCTTTGCGAATTTCAAATCGCTTCAATACGTCGTATTGAAAGACGTATCCGTTATCGAACAGCAAGCGTTTATGAAATGCACCGGACTTAAAGAGGTCAAAATCGAGAGCGAAAATACGACTTTCGGCGGCGCGGTGTTTGCGGGTTGCTCGAATATGACGATATACGTTGCTTCTCAAACGCAAAAGGATACGTTAGATTCACAAATTAAAGATACGCTTGAAAACGTCGAATGTGAGGTTGCCTCGAATTGACATTTGTGTTATTATGCCTTTGAGGTGACGTATGAACGCATTGACACTTGTACATAACGCAATAAAAGCATATTTGCCACAGGGCGGCGTTGCAATCGACGCAACGGCAGGGCGCGGCTACGATACCGCGTTTTTGTGCGAACTCGTTGGTAAAAACGGTTTTGTCACGGCTTTCGACGTGCAAAAAGCCGCAATCGACAGCACTCGCGATTTGCTCGACAGCAAAGGACTTTCGGCGCGTTTGATTCTCGATTCCCACGCGAATATGGCAAATTATTTCGAGAAAGAGAGCGTGGATTGCATAGTGTTCAATCTCGGATATCTTCCGAAGGGCGATCACAGCGTTTTCACCCACTTCGAATCCACGAAACAAGCCGTCGAGAGCGGACTCGAACTGCTCAAAAAAGGCGGACTTATGACGGTGAGCGTGTATTACGGCGGCGACAGCGGCTACGAGGAAAAGGACGCGCTTTTGCCGTGGCTCAAAACGCTCGACGACGAAAAATATCAGGTTTTGGCAACGTTCTTTTACAACTGGAAAAAAGATCCGCCCATTCCGTTTTTCATAATCAAAAACTGAAAACACAATATTAGAATATTGAAAACGACTGCATTTTGCAAAAACACGCTTGCTTGAAACAGAGGAAATTATGAACGATACCGACAAAAAATACAACGTGCTTTTCGTTTGCTCGTCAAACGTGTGCAGAAGCCCTTATTGCGAGTTTATGCTCAGACGAATGATTGAAAACGACGAGGATTTGAAGGGCAGAGTGGAAGTGCGCTCGTCCGCCGTGTTCAACAAGAGCAAAAGCATATTCCCCAAAGCCGTGGATATTCTCAAACGAGAAGGTTTTCCCGAAAGTGAGATTCTTGCGCACAAACCATCTTTCAAAACCGACAAAGAGAGATTCGAAAACGCCGACGTTATCATCGGAATGTCGCGTATGCACAAACTTTTGACCTCTCGCAAGTATCGCTCGAAGTACATAACGCTTTCCGAAGCCGCCACCGACAAATATTCCCCCGTACCCGACCCGTTTTTGGCTACGTCGCAAGAAGAGTATGATAAGACGATGAGTGTATTAAAAAATTATATTGAGCAATATTTTCTTAGATTAAAAACCGCGCTATTGAGCGAATAACTTTGTCAGGCACGGCTTGCCTCAAAACCGTGTACGCCTATGTACACTGGGTTTTGATTCAAGTCGTGCCTTTCGCGTTCTTCATCTCAATATCGCGGTTTTTATAAAGTGAGCGTTTCATTTATTTTTTACAGACGTTTTCAATCCATTTCAAAAAACAATATTGCAGAATCGGACAAAATTCGACAACAAAAACAAGTTTTTGTACCATTAAAATTCAGATGTCGATTATCGCAAAAAATATTTAGAAAATTTTAAGGTTGGGCGCGCTTTTTGGGATTGACTTATGTGTCCGTTTTATATTAATATTATTGCAAATCAAACAGATTGTATCGCAATGCTCGCAAGCGCAAACCTTTTGCGAGTCGTGCAAAATCTTATATTGTTGTAGCAAAAAACGATTGACCATTCACGTTTGCAATCGAGATTTCATATCAAGGATTGTATTTTTTTAGGGTGAGAAGATGAGAAAATTTGTATGTGTTTCGCTTATAGTCGTAATGCTTTTGACGAGCGCGGTTCTTTTTGTTGCTTGCAACAAAGAGGATGAAGTTGCGTCTACGGGCGAATTTTTGAAGGACGTGGCAAACATTGCGACAAGACCGAGCGATTTTGATTCGCTTTTCGACGCCGCCGCAAAATCCGCTATTGAAAAAGGCGTTGCCGAGGCGCAAAAATCCGACGACGATGAAACCAAAGACCAAGAAGCAATCAAAGAAGCCGTTATGCTTCTTTACAATACGGCAAACAATTCCCGACTCAACAACGAACATCAGAAAAAAGGCGTTTCGCTTATGGTTCAACGCTCGCTCGGCGGAAACGAACAGGGCAGAGTATATATGAACGGTTTTACCTTGCAAAGCGGCGGAAAATGGTACTATCAACTCGCTTCGCAAGCGGCAAAGGGCGACGTTGCGGGCTTTGAAACCATCGCAAAAATTATGAGCCCTATCGCGGGCAATTTGCAAGTTGCATACACCCTTGACAGCCAAAAATACAACTACGCTTACATTATGGGTACGGCAACCCAAATGGACTGTACGTCCAACGTGTTCCCGTATGCGAGTTTCATTATTCCAAAGGGCGAAGAACCCAAAGAGTACGAGAATTTCGAAGCGTATAAAGCGGACAGAAACTGCCGCGACGGTCAACTCGAACTCAACAATATGCGCATTTATCGCGAATTGCTCAAGGATTGCCAAATTTCCTACGATTCCGCAAAGCATTGCTATTCCGTTAAGTTTGCAATCGACTGCGAAAACGGCGACGAGGAACTTCTCAAAGACTTTCAATCCAACTCTCGTCTCGATCTTGATATCGGCGTAAAATCCTTTACAATCAACAATACGATAAGCGGTTGGCGCGCCGAGCTCGAAGTGTGGGACAACGGCTACGTCAGAGCATTCCGCTCGTACGAGGACTGGGCGATGATTGTCAAAGTCATCGGCATGAACGTTCCCGTCGAGTCGCACCCCTCAAACGAATTTGTCTACGTCTGGAACACCGACGAAATCGTAAGAATCATTTCGGGTGACGAGCGCCTCGAAACAACGCTTCGTTCCAACACTCTCGCGCAAGACGGCGTGAAAATCGAAAAGTGCATCGATTACTACGCAAACCTTGCTCAAAACAACAGCGTATTTGTCTTTGACTGGTTTACGTTCAGTCTTGCGCTTGCCGGTAGTGTAGTCGGCGCAATCATCATCGTCGCAATCGTCCTCGCCATTCTTTTCAAGAAAGGCAAACTTCCCAAACTTCAAGCGGCAATCGAACGCGACAAAGCGCGTCGTAAGGCTATCAAGGCTCAGGATATAGAGGATAAGGCTGAGAAGAAAGAGAAAAAACTGCACTAAATCGCGCCTAACTTTGGCAGAGGCACTCGTTCGTCAACTCATTTACGATTAGTAAATTAGGGTTGCCGTCCGAGTGCCTCTTTCTCGTTATGCATCGATTTATCGCAGTTTTTTAGCTTATTCGCAGATGAGATGAAAACCGCCGTCCGCGAACTTGCAGAGCGGACTTATTAACAAACACTCATTCGAAGCGTACTTATATACGATATGGTATTTTGTAGAGAAATAACAAATCCTTGACAACATTCGTTACAAACTGTAAAATAATAAAGTACTGTCTTTTATTTATATATATTGTATATATTTAATCGATAGGCTTAAAATCTTTAATCTAAAAGGGTAGATTATGAAAAAACGTATCATTGCAAGCGTGCTTGCGCTCACGTTGATTGCAACTTGCGTGTTCGCTCTTGCGGCGTGCAACAAGCAAGGCGACCAAGACGTTCCCACGTCGTTCGAAATGCCGGTGGGCGCACGTCCCGATTATTCGGCTATCGAATCGTTTGCGGCAAACAAGGCGATTATCGACAAAGGCGTTGCCGAAAGCGCGAAAGCGGACGACGACGAAACCAAAGACCAAGCAGCTATCAAAGCCGCGGTTATGGCTCTTTATACGTCCGCAAACGAAAGCAGAATCAACACTCCGTTGTCGCTTGTGGTGCAAGAGAGCGACGCCGGTATCGAGATGGCAAAAGTCATAATGCACTCGTTCAATCTTCGCAACGGCGACAAGTGGTACTATCAACTCGCAACGAGCGTACAGCCTGCGTCCGACGACCCGCTGTACAAAGTTATGGCGGCAGCCGCTGCGGCGTTTGCAGGATATTTGAAAGTCGCATATACCAACGGCGACGGCAACTACTGGTTTTTTGCCGGTAAGGGTGTTGCATATTCGTGCGATTGTTCCGTTCCGACATTCCCGTATGCTAAATTCGAGATTCAGGAAAAGGACCATCCGTTCGAGAGTCCGCTCACGCTTGACGAGTTCAACAACAAACTTCACGTTTTGAGCAACTCTATTCACGAAATCAACAATATGGACTTCTGTGCCGAAATCATCGCCGACAACGCGACGATAAAACTCGAAAACGGTCTCTATACGGTTGATTTTGCAATAGATATGGATTCGGACACCGAACTTCTCGAAAAGTGGTTTGCAAAGCCGCAAGAGGATATGAAAGAGGGCGGACAAAAAATCAACTTCTACAATTCCTACACCGCAACCCTTCAAATGTGGGACAACGGCTACGCCAAATATTTTGAATCGCACGCAGACAGAAACGCGGGCACGGCAAGCGGCAAACCCATTGATAAATACAGTTACGTTTGGACGGAAGACGAAATTTTGCAACTCGTCGGACAGGACGTCGATATTAAGGAAAAGGACAAACATTCCCGTGTCGAAACCATCGACCAATACATCGAAGCGTACAGCGATCCCGACTACGTGAACACGATCCAACTCGGCTTTTTCGACTTTTTCGGCATAGCAGTTGGTTGCCTTGCGGCAGTGATAATCGTTATCGTCGTGACTATCGAAGTGCTCGTCAAGAAAGGCAAACTTCCCAAACTCGCCGCAAAGCGTGAAAAAGCAAAACAAAAACGCCTCGCAAAGAAAGCGGCAAAGGACGAAAAGAAAATCGCGTTGATTGACAACGCAAACGACGAAACCGCACAAAATGATGACGGTGAAAACGCGGACAAAGAATAAATAAATTAGTAAGTTGAAAAGGACGCCGAGACGGCGTCCTTTTTCGTTGCAAAAAACATACGGACGATTAGATAATTAAAATTTTGGGTCTTTTATTCTTTGAATATATGTAGTATAATACTAATACAAAAAACTTTGCGTGCGCTTGCGCGCGGGAGGCATATATGAGAATGTACGACATTATTCGCAAAAAACGCGACGGCGGCGAACTTTCAAAGGAAGAAATCAACTTCTTTATCGACGGATACGTCAAGGGCGAAATCCCCGACTATCAGGCTTCGGCGTTGCTTATGGCGATTTTCTTTAACGGTATGAACTTCGACGAAACGGTTGCGCTCACTTTTGCTGTGCGCGATTCGGGTCAACGTCTCGATTTTTCGTCAATAAACGGCATAAGAGTGGACAAGCACTCGACGGGTGGCGTTGGCGACAAAACCAGCCTCGTGGTTGCGCCGCTTGTGGCTTCGCTCGGCGTGAAAGTGGCAAAAATGAGTGGCAGAGGTTTGGGACATACGGGCGGCACGATTGACAAACTCGAATCGATTCCCGGGTTTAAAACCGACATTTCCGAAGAAGAATTTTTGAAAAACGTCAACGAAATCGGCGTTTGCATAGTCGGACAAAACAAGGACCTCGCACCTGCGGACAAAAAGTTGTACGCCCTTCGCGACGTTACGGCGACGGTTGACAGTTTGCCGCTCGTGGTGTCGAGCATTATGGGCAAAAAACTCGCCGCAGACGACGATTGCATTGTGCTTGACGTAAAGACGGGAAGCGGCGCGTTCACAAAAACCATAGAAGAAAGCAGAAAACTTGCAAAAACTATGGTTGAAATAGGCAAACAGGCAGGCAAAAAAATGCTTGCTCTTATCACGGATATGGACAGACCGCTCGGCGACGCAATCGGCAACACGCTCGAAGTCAAGGAAGCAATCGACACTTTGAACGGTCACGGTCCGCAAGATTTCACCGAAATTTGCGTGATTTTGGCGACTAATATGCTCTATCTTGCAGGCAAGGGCAGCGTCGAGCAATGCGAAAAGATGGTCAAAGGCGCACTCGCCGACGGCAGTGCGCTCGAAACGCTCAAAAAGATGGTCAAGGCGCAGGGCGGCGACGTCGAGTGTATCGAAAATCCCGACAAGTTTGCAAAAGCACCTTACGTTATGAGCGTAAAGGCGAAAAAGAGCGGATATATTCAACGAGTGGACACCGAGGGTTACGGCATATCCAGCCTTCTTCTCGGCGCAGGCAGAAACACCAAAGAGGAAAGCATAGACTTTTCGGCAGGTATCGTTCTCAAAAAGAAAACGGGCGATTACGTCAATGAGGGCGACGAGATTGCGGTTATGCACACTTCCGAAGAAAAGAGGTTCGCGCCCGCGCTTGAAAAGTTCTACGCTTCCACGATAATAGGCGACGAAGAACCGCAAAAACGCCCCATCGTGCTTGACAGAGTGGAATAAGAGCATAAATCGCAAAACGCAAAAGACGTAAAAGTCAGATTACAAAAGGATATACAAATGGCAAAATTATATTTCAAATTCGGCGCAATGGGTTGCTCGAAAACGGCGCAGGCACTCATAACAAAGTTCAACTATGAAGAAAGAGGTATGAAAGTCGTGCTTGTCAAACCCATAGTGGACACTCGCGACGGCGTGACGATAACTCGCTCTCGCATAGGACTTTCGGCAGAGGCAGTCGCCGTTGCGCAAAACGAGGATTTGTATCAACTCTACAAGGACAAATTCAGCGGATACAACGTCATCATCGTTGACGAGTGTCAGTTCCTCACCCCCGAACAAGTCGACCAACTCGGGCAAATCGTCATAGATTTCAACATACCCGTGCTGTGCTTCGGACTTGCGACCGACTTTACGACTCATATGTTCCCGGGAAGCAAACGTCTTTTCGAGATTGCAGAGTCGATAAGCGAGATAAAATCCGTGTGCAAGTGCGGCGCGAAAGCGACTGTCAACGCGCGTATGGACGACAACGGAAACATCGTTTTCAAGGGCGAACAGGTATGCCTCGGCGGAAACGACCGCTACGTCGCTATGTGCAGAAAGTGCTGGCTAAAAAAGAAAGCCGAACAAGAAGCGAAAGGCTTGTATCTGTGAGGTGAGTATGGAAAGTATCGTCATCGGCATATGCGGCGGCACGGGAAGCGGCAAAACCACTCTTGCGAGCAGAATAAACAAGGCGTTCGGCTCGGACGCGGTTATGCTCAGTATGGATTCCTACTACAAGTCGAACAGGGATATTCCGTTTGAGGAAAGAGTGAAGATAAACTACGACCACCCAGATTCGTTCGACACCGATTTGCTTGTCGAGCACCTCAAAAAACTCAAAAACGGCGAAACGATATATCACCCCGTGTACGACTTTACGCAGTATATGCGCACGGACGAGGTTGCCGAAACGAAAAGCGCGAAGGTCATTATCCTTCGAAGGACTTTTGAACTTCTACAACAGCGACCTTCTCAAACTTCAAGACATCAAGATATTCGTCGACACCGACGCCGACGTGCGAATACTGAGGCGTATACTTCGCGACGTAAGAGAGAGGGGCAGAAGCCTCGAATCCGTCGTGAATCAGTATCTTGCCACGGTCAAGCCGATGTACGAGCATTTCATTGAGCCGACGAAGCGATTTGCCGACATAATCGTACCCGAAGGCGGCTACAACGAAGTGGCGTACGAGATGATTGTCAACGCCATACTTCACAGAATCGCAAACAACGAGTAAAAGGATGCGTAAACGTAAAACAAGCGGCGCGCGAATATAAATAAGACGAAAAAATAAAAGAACAGATTTGAGGTAAAATATATGGAAATCAAAGAAATTTTGAGCAAATGCGACCATACCTTGCTTGCGCAAACGGCAACTTGGGACGAAATCAAAGCGATTTGCGACGACGGCATCAAATATCAGACGGCGTCGGTGTGCATTCCGCCTTGCTACGTCGCAAAAGCAAGCGAGTACGCAAACGGCAGAGTGAAGATTTGCACGGTCATCGGATTCCCCAACGGCTACAACACCACCGCCGTCAAGGAATTTGAAACCAAAGACGCAATCGCAAACGGCGCGGACGAAATCGATATGGTTATTAATATCGGTGAACTTAAAGCCGGCAACTACGATTACGTCGAAAACGAAATCAGAACTCTCAAAAACGCGTGCGGCGAGAAGATTCTCAAAGTCATAATCGAAACTTGCCTTCTCACCGACGATGAAAAGATAAAAATGTGCGAACTCGTCACGAAGGCGGGCGCGGACTTTATCAAGACGTCGACGGGATTCTCGAAAGCGGGCGCAACCTTTGCCGACATCGAACTTTTTGCAAAGCACGTCGGAAAGAACGTCAGAATGAAAGCCGCAGGCGGCATTTCATCAATCGAGGACGCAGAAAAATTCGTCGAACTCGGCGCGTCCAGACTCGGCACGAGCAGAATCGTCAAAATCGTCAAAAAGCAGGAAAGCGAAGGCGAGTATTGATTGCACATATTTGAATTTGCGCATATGTAAATATGCAAACGCGGCGAAAACGGATTATGCCGATTTGCCGCACATATACACGAGCGCATACTTAAATGCGTTCGCAAAATAACGTAAAAAGGAAGTATCATTATGCCAGTTCCAACCCCACATATCACAGCAAAACTCGGCGATTTTGCCGACACCGTCTTAATGCCGGGCGACCCTCTTCGCTCGAAATTCATTGCGGAAAACTTCCTTGAAAACGCCGTTTTGGTCAACAACGTCAGAGGCGTAAACGGCTATACGGGTTACTACAAGGGCAAACGCGTTTCCGTTATGGCGTCGGGTATGGGTCAACCCGCAATCGGCATTTATTCGTACGAACTTTTCAACTTCTACGACGTGAAAAACATCATTCGTATCGGTTCGTGCGGCTCGTTCGACAAGGATTTGCACGCTCGCGACATCATCATCGCAATGGGTGCTTGCACCAACGGAAATTACGCAATGCAATACAATCTTCCGGGCACGTTCTGCCCGATTGCCGACTTCGACCTCGTGCGCAGGGCGGCTGAACTTTGCGAAAAAGCGGGCGTAAACTACAAGGTGGGCAACATCTTCTCGTCGGATACGTTCTACGACGACGCAAACAGCGGTATGCAATGGGCAAAAATGGGCGTTCTCGGCGTTGAAATGGAATCCGCCGCGCTCTACTGCAATGCGGCACGCGCAGGCAAAAAAGCGTTGTGTATCTGCACCGTAAGCGACAGCTTCATCTATCCCGAAGAAAACACCACCGCCGAAGAAAGACAAAATTCGTTCACGAAAATGATGGAAATCGCGCTCGAACTCGCATAAAATGCAAGCGTGGGCAGATTTTTATATGCGAACGCGCAATAATAAGCGTAGGCTTTTAGGCTAATCGCAGTAAAACATAGGTTATTGCGCGATACGAAATCGCAATAACGAAAATATCAGATAACGAAACAGCAAAGATATTGCAAGGTGAAAATATGAGTAAAAGAGTTTTTATCATCGTACTTGACAGTTGCGGTTGCGGCGAAATGCCCGACTCGTATCTTTGGAACGACGAGGGTAGCAACACACTCGGCGCAATCCGTAAAGACGAGCATTTTCATTGTCCCAACCTTATAAATCTGGGACTTTTCAACATAGACACCGTCGGCGGCGGCATAGCGAATCCGAAGGGAAGTTACGCTCGCCTCAAAGAAACGTCTATGGGCAAGGACACCACGATAGGACACTGGGAAATCGCGGGCATAATCTCGCCCAAGCCGCTTCCGACCTATCCGAACGGATTCCCCGACGACGTGATAGCGGAATTTGAAAAACGCACGGGCAGAAAAGTGCTTTGCAACAAGCCGTATTCCGGCACGGAAGTCATCAAAGACTACGGCGAGGAACACATCAAAACGGGTGCGCTCATCGTGTACACGTCGGCAGACAGCGTGTTCCAAATCGCCGCGCACGAGGACGTCGTTCCCGTTCCCGAACTCTACAAATACTGCGAAATCGCGCGTGAAATGCTGCAAGGCGAGCATTGCGTGGGCAGAGTCATCGCGCGTCCGTTCACGGGCGAATATCCATTTACTCGCACTGCAAACAGACACGACTATTCGCTCATTCCGCCGCATACGACTATGCTCGATTGCTTGAAAGACGCAGGACTTGCCACGATATCAGTCGGCAAAATCTACGACATATTCGCAGGCAAGAGCGTGAGCGAATCCAACCGTACCACGAGCAATACGCACGGTATGCAAGTCACTCTCGACATTCAAAAACGCGACTTCGAGGGACTTTGCTTCGTCAACCTCGTGGACTTCGATATGAAGTACGGTCATCGCAACGACATTGCGGGCTATGCAAACGCTATGAGCGAATTTGACGTTCAACTTGGTCAGTTCTTGCCGAATATGCGCGACGACGATATATTGATTATCACCGCCGACCACGGTTGCGACCCCTCTACGCCGTCAACCGACCATTCGCGCGAGTACGTTCCGATGATAGTTTGCGGAAAACACGTCAAAGAGGGCGTAAATCTCGGCACGAGAAGCACTTTTGCCGACATCAGCGCAACCGTGCTCGACTATCTCGGCGTCGATAAAAAGGACACGGCAGGCGAAAGTTTCCTTGCCGACGTCATAGAATAAGAAAGGACGGTGACGACTATGCTCGACTACAAACGCCTTATGGAAAAAGCCAACGATATGCGCAAGATGTCTTACGTCCCGTACTCGCATTTCAGAGTAGGGGCGGTTCTCGTGGGTAAAAGCGGAAAGGAATACACGGGTTGCAACTTTGACAACGCCGCGTTTGCGCCCACCATTTGCGCAGAGCGCACCGCGTTTGCAAAAGCGATAAGCGAGGGTGAAAGAGAGTTTCAATGTATCGCAATCGTAGGTGGCAGAGAGGGCGAGATTTCGCCGATGTGTACGCCCTGCGGCGTATGCCGACAAGTTATGGCGGAATTTTGCGACGGCAATTTCGAGGTCGTACTCGGCACGCCCGACAAGTTCAAAGTGTTCAAATTCGACGAAGTTATGCCGCTCAGATTTACGGGCGAAGAACTGTGAAAATTAATAATTAATAATTAATAATTAATAATTTTGGGCGGACTCTGTCCGCACCTGAAAAGAAATAATATTTTGCTTACACTATGTGCAAAAGTTAAGACGCTCGCATCTGCGAGCGTCTATCTTTAATTCACAAAAATATTAAATAATTATCAATAATGCTTTTGGGGTAAGGGGCAAAGCCCCTTCCTCAATTATTAATTAATCATTATTCATTATTAATTAAAAAAGCACTCGCATTTGCGAGTGCTTTTGTTTTTACTTGTTTGCGTTGAGAATCGCAAAGTTCTTTTTGTTCTGTTTGTACAAGGATTTGAACACTTCGAAGCCCTTGTCGTAAACTTTTTCTTTCAACTCAAAGTTGGGGTTAAACGTCTTTTTTGCAGGGATAAACTTCTTTATCTCGTCAAAAGAGGGGATAATGCCCAAGCCTACGCCGACGCACGCCGCCGCGCCTACCGCGCCGATGTTTTGCGGATTGTCAACGGTTTCGATGACGTGACCAGTGATGTCTGCAAGCACTTGACAAGTGAAGTCGGAAAGCGCGCCGCCACCGACGAATCTGATGACGTCGGACGGTTTGACTTTCTTTGCGGACGCTTCGAGCATCCAGCGTTTGTGATAGCAAATGCCTTCGAGCACCGCACGGATAAGTTCGGTCTTGCCCGTTTCGAGACTGATGTTGAAGAACATACCTCTCGCGTTGGGGTCTTCGAACGGACAACGGTTGCCGTGAAGCCACGGTGTGAAGATGACGCCGCCGCTTCCTGCGGGAATGTCGTCAACGATTGAAGTCATATACGAGAACAGACTGAGATACTTGCTTTCGATATCGTCGGTGATGTGTTTCTTTTGGATATAGATTCCGCACTCGTCGAGGGCGATGTGGTCCTTGACCCATTCGAAGCATTTGCCCGACGTTTCGAGTTCGGCAAAGTAGTTGTATCTGCCGGGTTGCGCCGCAACGACCGCCGCGATCATAGAGGTTACGTCAACCGTCGGCTTGTCGGTGATTGTGCCGACCCAGCCCGACGTGCCGCTGTAAATGTGCGTGTCGCCGAGTCCCGTCGAGCCTGCGCCTACGCCGATAAGGTTTGCGTCCATACCGCCGCCGTACACCTTGATGCCTTTGACGAGTCCGAGCGCCTCTGCCGCCTTTTCGGTGAGCGTGCCTGCACATTCGGTGGATTCGATAAGTCGCGGCATATGTTTAACGTCGATGCCGAACATCTTGCACATCGATTTGCTTATGCACTTGTTTTTGAGGTCGTACAGCATCGTGCCGAACGCCGAGTCGTGCGTGAGGACAAATTCGTCAGTCATACGCGCGATGAGATATTCCTTGACGTCGAGCCATTTATATACGCGCGCGAAGTTTTCGGGTTCGTTGTTTTTGAGCCAGAGATACTTCCAAAGCGGGTCTTTTACGCTGAGCGGGGCAGCGCCGGTTATCGCGAGGGATTTGAGAAGTCTGAATACGTTTGCGCCTTCGATTTGAAGTCCGAATCTGATTCCGTCCTTGATTTCCTTCGTTGCGCGTTGGTCCATATAACTGAACGCGCGATGTACGGGTACGCCGTCGCGGTCTACGAGCACCAAGCCTTGCGCTTGCGAGCAGAAAGATATACCTTCGACTTGTTCGGGTCTGACGGACGAGTTTTCAAAAATGCGACGAGTGGTCGCTTTCATAGCGTCCCACCATTCCTCAGGATCTTGTTCCGCGCCACCGCCGGGAAGAACGTAAAGTTGATAGCCTTGCGACGCAGCCGAGAGAATCTTGATGCTCTTGTCGATTTCGATAAGACAAGTTTTGATGCCTGTTGTGCCTACGTCGTAGGCGAGAACGTAATTGCCCATATTCCACCTTATGTATAAGATATAAATAGTATAACACACGCAAAAAAACGTGTAAATAGACTATTTGTCAAATATTTGAAAAAATAATACAACAAGCGGAATTTGTATGAATTGTTGGCTGTTTTGGCAGTAAAAAGCGGCGATTTTCGTGCAAAAAGCAGCCGTTTTTCGATAAAAATCAATCAAGATCGATAAATTTGAAACGGAAGCAATCGATTGAAAGTGTAAAGAGTCGAATATGGATTTTTGCCGATTATTTTGCGAGTTTTGCGGCTTTAAGCGCAAGCACGATAGGCGGCGTGATTAACGAGAACGACACCACTTCGACGGCGAAGTTCACGCCGAACCAAGCAAGGACGTATTCGACGGTCACGACGGTGTTTTGCGCAATGGACGTGCCGTTGAAAAACAAAAGGGTGAATATTGCGACGAACAGGGTGTTGGTGACAACGCCGAGCGCAGCGGAAAACGCGTAAATAAACTGATTCGTCAAAATCTCGCGCCCCTCTCTTTTCTTGTTGGAATCACGTTTTTTCACGCCGTTATTTTGCGAGTTTTCGCTCTCTTTTGCCGTGCTTTCGAGGGAAGAATCGAGGGTGTTCTCATATGCGGTTTGGCGCATATATTCGTAATTGCACGTCCGTTTCATACGCGCGTAAAAAGCGCATTTTTGAAGTCCGTATCTCGTGAAATAGCAAACCACGGCAATGAGTATTCTCGGCAATATGCAGACCAGCGGATTTTGGAAAATCGGCGCGACGGGGGAAGCGGCTTTCGTGGTGAACCACGCGATATAGTTGACAATTCCCATCATAATTCCCATTGCGAGCGAGGTCTTGAAAGAAGCGACTTGCGAAAGGATAATCGTCGGCAAAATCATAAGCGCAAGGGTTATCGTGCCGAACTGAACGGGAACGAAACAAAAGATTATCGTCAGCGCGAGCATAAGCGCGAGCAGGGTGATATTCTTGATGTTTTCAAGTCTTTTGCTTTGCATAATAACCTTAATTTTTATTTGCCGATTCGTTTGATAAGTTAGATTATATGCTCTTGCGCCGTCTTTGTCAAACTTATATGAGGGCGTAGTTTTGCGATTGCGAACAAGTTGCTTATAATCGCAAAATGCGGCGTTTATATATGCAAAACGCAAAGATAAAACAGCTTTTTCGATAATAAAAGTTTTGACGTTTTTCGACGGCATAAGAAAGGATAGTGCTTTTTGCGCACCGAAAAAGAAAAATTGCGCGCAACGAATTTGTTAAAATTGCGGTATGAAAAACCATATTCTCACCGCCAAAAGAAAAGTGTTTCCCACCTTCGATTTGAAGATGAGCGCAAAAACGGCAGTTGCGTTCACCCTCGAAGGTCTTGCGTTATTCTTGTTTGCAAGCGTGCCGTCTTTCGGCTTTGCGTTCTCGCTCGCACTGTTTTGCGCTCTCGTTTTCGCAAGGCAAAACATACTTGCCGTGTCGCCTTGCTTCATCGTCGCAAACGTCGTTTTCACACCCGACTGGCGTATGCTTCTGTATGCGCTCGCACCCGTCGTGATACTCATTGCGCTGTACGCGATTTTCTACAAATTCCGCAAGAACGTGCCTCTTTGGTCGATTGCAATTTGCGCGCTTGCGGGGATGATTCCCTACGTTGCGTGCGGTTGCGTTTTCGACGGCGATTTTTTCAGATTCGGACTGTCGGCGTTGTTTGCCGTCGTTATGACTTTTTGCTTCGGCATTTGCGCCTATGCGGTGTTCGTGCGCTCGATTCTGCACAAGGCAACCGTTGACGAACTCATTTGCGGCGGCATAACTCTCGCCGTCACGGGTTACGCGTTGTCGGGCGTGGGCGGCTACGGCTTTTACGCATACGGCGCGGTTCTGTCTTTTTGCGTGCTGTTCTGCTCGGTTTGTTTCAAGCCGCAAACCACGCTTTTCGTCGGAATACTGCTCGGCTCGGGTATGAGCGTTGCAAGGTGGGATATGACCTATCTCGGCGCGGCGGTCGCGCTCGCAACTGCGGCGGTTGCGTTTTCGCCGTTCACAAAGTGGTCGTCCGCACTCGCAATCGTCGCAGTCGAGGGCATAGAGTGGCTTCTCGACGCATATTCGGGCGCAGGGTGGCAATCGCTTACGATGTGCGCCGTCGGCGTGGTTTGCGCGCTGTGCGTTCCCTCGTCGGTAACCACCAAAATCAAAGGTCTTGCAAAGGGGGATAACCGCAGAGCGTACACGGGCGTCGTGAACAGGCGAGGCAGAGAACTCGCCGCAAGACTTTCGTCCGCTTCCGACGTGTTTTACGATATGTCCAAAAATCTCGAACAGGTTGCGCAAAACTCGTCCGAGTGTTCCCCCGACAAACTCGCAAAAGAGGTTGCAAAAAGTTTTTGCGGACGTTGCCGCGACAGAGAGATATGTTTCACCGCGCTCGGATCGGATACGGCAAGCGTACTCTTGCCTATGGCGGACGCGGCGGTCAACAGAGGCAAGGTTACGATTCTCGATATGCCGCCGTTCGTGACGAGCAGATGCTCGAATATGCACTCGCTCGCTTCTGCGATAAACACCAGCGCCGAAGCGTACAAAAAGAGAATGAGCGAGGCAAAGAGCCTCGTTGCGTGCAAAAGTCTGATGTCCGAGCAGTTCGCAGGGGTTGCGCTCGTTCTCGATTCGCTTGCGACGTCTTGCGCCGAGCAAGTCAATTTTGCTTCCGACGACGTGGAACTTCTAAAAAGCGAACTTCTCAAACACAACGTCGTGGCAAGCGAAATCGTGATATGCGGCGAAGGTTCGAAATCGAGCGCGACGTTGCTCGTAAGAAATTCCGACGCGCAAAAAGCCGTCGTCGCAAAAATCGTATCGAAACATCTCGGTTGCAAAATGGAAGTGTCCAAAATTCAGGACAAAGGCTCGCAAAAAGCGATATATCTCGATTGCGCGCCAGTCTATGAGGTGGCGTTCGGCACGGCGCAGAAAAGATACGGCGAGGAAAGCGAAAGCGGCGACACCGTCAGCGTGCTTTGTCCGTCGAGAACGCGCCGACTTTTCGCCATTTGCGACGGTATGGGACACGGAAGCAACGCAAGCAAAACCAGCAAAAACGCCGTGCGTATGATTGAAAGTTTCTACCGCGCGGGCATAGATTCGGGCATAATTTTGAGCCTTGCAAACAAGTTGCTCAAAATAGGCGCGGAAGATATGTTTTCCTCTCTCGACATCGCTGTGCTCGATATGCAGTCGGGCGGTCTTGACGTTGTAAAACTCGGCTCGGCAAGCAGTTTCATCATTCGCAAGGAAAACATCGAAATGCTCACTTGCACTTGCGCGCCCATAGGAATCGTGGACGACGTCGAGAGCATAACGTCGCGCTATCAACTTTTCGACGGCGATATGCTTCTTATGATGAGCGACGGCGTATTCGACGTGCTCGACGGTTCGGGCGTTTGCGAAGCGATTGACGAAATCGACACGCAAAATCCCCAAACGCTCGCCGACGCAATCCTCGAAAAAGCACTGCAAAAGGGCGCAAACGACGATTGCACCGTGCTTGCAATGCGACTGTTTATGGTGTGATTTTTCGGGCGTGCGCAGCAACGCCGAAAAAAATTAATAATTAATAATGAATAATTAATAATTGCGGGTGGACTCTGTCCACACCTGAATATCAGAAAACCGAAGGAAAAGGGCAATCTCAATTCGGGTGACATAATGTGTTGTGTTTTTTGTCCGTTTGCTGTATAATTGCCGTATGGCAAACGATATTCAAATAAATTTGAATAAGTTTTTTGAAAATCCGTCTTTTTCAGGCAAGAAAATAGGCGTTGCGCTCAGCGGCGGCAGAGATTCCGTCGCGCTTGCCTATGCGCTAAAAACGGCGGATATTCCTGTGATTGCAATCAACGTCGAACACGGAATTAGAGGCGAAAACAGCCTTAAAGACAGCAAATTCGTCGAAGATTTTTGCAAAAAATACGATATTCCGCTTTTGAGTTTTTCGCTTGACGTGCCGTCGTTTTGCGAGGAAAACGGCTATACGACAGAGCAGGGCGCGCGCATTTTGAGATACGAGATTTTCGACAAGGTTCTTGACGAGGGCAAATGCGACTATATCGCGCTTGCGCACCACGCCGACGACCAAGCGGAAACGATTTTTATGCGCATAATTCGCGGCACGGGCGTTAGAGGTCTTTGCGGTATGAAAGAGGTGAGCGGTCGCTATATTCGCCCTCTTCTTAACTGCACGAGAGAGGATATAAACGCTTTCGTCGAGCAAAACGCGCTTCCGTTTGTCGAGGACGAAACCAACGCAGATACGGCGTACACTCGCAATTTTATCCGCGCAGAACTTTCAAGAATCAAGCAAAAATTCCCGTATCTTTGCACGTCGGTGTCGAGGCTTTGCCAAAACGCAAACGAAGTTTGCGACTATATCGACCAAAATACGCCGAGTTTGAAACTCGAAAACGGCGAAGTCGCGGTGAACGCCAAGTATATGGACGGCTCGCTCGAAGGCAAGGAACTCGTGCTGAAAGCGGCAAAACTTCTCGGCGTTTGTCAGGACATAGAGCAACGCCATTTTCCGCTCGTGTTCGACCTTGCAAAAGCCCAAAACGGAAAAAGAATCGAACTTACGCACGGAATTTGCGTGCATAAAGAGGGCGAAAACCTCGTTTTTTCAAGGCAAAACGGCACTTGCGACAATGCAATCGATACGTTTCAAATAAAGTTCGAAGCGCGAGATTTCGACGACTTCGGCGTGTCGGTTAAGCGTTCGGACAGAAAAGAATACGAGGCGCAAAAGGGCAGGGGCGCGCTTTTTATTGACGGCGACAAAGTGGCGGAAAACGCCGTGCTGAGATACAGAAAAGACGGCGATTTTATTGAAAAATTCGGTGGCGGCTCAAAAAGCATAGGCGACTTTTTTACGGACAAAAAAGTGCCGCTGCGGAAAAGAGATTCGCTTGTGTTGCTTGCGTCGGGCAACGAGGTCTTGGCAGTCTTCGGTTTGGAAATTTCCAAAAAGGTCGCAATCGACGAGGATACGAAAAACATATTGAAACTTACGAAAAAATAAACGTGTGTACCGAAAACGCACCAAAGAAATCATTATTATGAGGTATAGAAAATGTACGGCAAGGAAATCAAGAAAGTTCTTATCGAACGTCAAGACATCGCAAAAAGAGTGAGCGAACTCGGAAAGCAAATTTCAAACGACTATAAGGGCGAATCCGTCACGCTCGTTTGCACTTTGAGGGGCGCAAGCATATTTTTTGCAGACCTCGTCAGAGAAATCGAAGGCGATGTCGTGATAGACTTTATCGCGGTTTCGAGTTACGGCTCGGGCACGAGTTCGAGCGGCGAAGTGAAGATGATAAAGGATTTGTCCGAACCCATCAAAGACAAAAACGTGATTATCGTCGAGGACATCATCGACACGGGAATCACGCTTTGCTATCTCAAAAAACTTTTGCTTGCGCGCGCGCCGAAATCCCTCAAAGTCTGCTCGCTTCTCGACAAGCCGTCAAGACGTAAAGTGGACTTCAAAGGCGACTACGTCGGATTTGAAATCGAAAACGAATTCGTTGTCGGTTACGGTCTCGATTACGACGAAAAGATGAGAAACTTCAAAGACGTTTGCGTGCTTGCCCCAGAGGTCTACGGTGGCTGAAAAAGAGGACAAACTCAAACTGCTTGCAAGCCTTATAAAGCCCTATGCGACCCTCTACGAAGTGGGCGGCGCGGTGCGTGACGAACTGCTCGGCATAGAGCGGTTCGACATCGACGTTTGCTCAAAACTTAGGGTTGAAGACGTCAAAAAGATATTGTTAAACACCGATTTTGTCGTTTCGGACAAAAATCTGCGTATGGGAACGGTGCATATATCTTGCGGAAAATTCGTGTGCGAATACACGACTTTTCGCACGGACAGTTACGACACGGCAAGCGGCGAGCATACCCCCAAAGACGTTGCTTTCACAACGGATATGAGCCTTGACGCAAGGCGCAGAGATTTCAAATGCAACGCCTTATATAAGGACGTCGAAACGGGCGAAATCGTCGATTTGCTCGGCGGCGTCGCCGACGTAAAAAACAAAATCATATCCACAGCCGACGAGCCGAACGTCGTGTTCGAGGCGGACGGATTGAGAGTTTTGCGTATGGTGAGATTTGCCGTCGAACTCGGATTCGAGGTGGAAAAAAACACCTTCGAAACCGCAAGAAAAAACGCGTGGCGAGTCAAAGATTTGGCGGTCGAGAGAGTGCGCGACGAGTTTGAAAAAATCCTCGTTGCCGACACGAAACACAAGGAACTCGGATTGAAAAACGCGCATATCAGGGGCGTTGAAATGCTCGACGAACTCGGAATCCTCGATATGCTTCTTCCCGAACTCGCAACCCTAAAAGGCGTGGAACAACCAAAGAAATATCACCTTTACGACGCGTTCAATCACTCGCTCAAAGCCTGCGATTACGCGCCGCCGAGATTGAGATTTGCCGCACTGTTGCACGACGTTGGCAAGGCGGAAGCGATAAGACAAAACGGAAATATGCACGACCACGCTCGAATAGGCGCGCAAATGGCGGACGAGATTTGCAAGAGATTCAAATTGCCTACCGCTCAAAGAAAGAGAATCGTTAAACTCGTGGCGTTGCATATGACGGACATAAAAGGCGATACGTCTACGGCAAAGTTGAGACGATTCGTTGCGATAAACTACGACGTGATTTTCGACCTTTGCGACCTTATGGACGCAGACGCTATGGCTTCGTCGGGAAAAATCGACAGAGAAAACAGAATCCGCAATATCGCTATCGAAATGCAAAATGACGGTTCGCCGCTGTCGGTGAAAGAGCTGAAAATAAACGGAAACGACCTCGTAAATCTCGGCGTGGACGAAAAATCGCGCGCTACGATTCTCAACGAGTTGTGGCTCGACACGGTTATGAATCCCGCGCTCAACGACAGAGATAAGGCTCTTGCGTATGTCGAAAAAAGAATAAGTCAATAAGTAAATCTGTAAGAAAAATAACGACATACGAAGAAAAAATACGAAGAAAAATCAATAGTAAACCGAAAGATTAAACGGTAAGAAAACAAACAGAAAATACAAAGTAGGTGAGGCTGATATGACAGGATTGTACGTTATGGTTGCGGTGTGCATCGCACTCTTAATCGCTTGCATTGCGATGTGCGTCCTTTTGCTCAAAAAAAGCGGCGGAAAATTCCCTAACGCCGAAATCGCAGGCGTTAGAGAGGAAAACGAAAGACTCAAAAACGAAATCGACACCGCTATGAAAATCAACAACTCTATGTTGCTCGGAACGCTCAACGTTCAGTCCGAAAACATAAAGTCGGTGGGCGAGCGTATGGACAGATTCGTGCAAATCACGCAAAGAGGTTTGGAAGAAGTCAAGACCCAAACCGCCCAAAGTATAGCCGCGCTTCGCGTGGCAAACGAGCAAAGCATTGCGACTCTCACGGCTCTTAACGCAAACAGTATGAAAGAGATGAAAGAGGACAACGCAAAGCAACTCGAAAAAATGCGCGAAACCGTAGACGAAAAACTCAGCGCGACCCTCGAAACGAGATTCAATCAATCTTTCAAAATCGTCAACGACAGGCTCGAAGAAATCAACAGGACTTTTTCCGAACTTCAAAACTTGCAGACGGGCGTCAACGACCTCAATCGCATTTTCAAAAACGTCAAAACGCGCGGAACGTGGGGGGAAGTGTCGCTTGAAAATCTGCTTGCGCAAATCCTCGCGCCCGAACAATATCAAAAGCAGGTGCGCATAAAGAGGGGAAGCGAAGATATGGTGGACTTTGCCATTCGTATGCCGGGGAAGGGCGACGAAGAAGTGCTGTTGCCCATCGACGCAAAGTTTCCCGTCGAGGATTACGCGCGCCTTGTCGAAGCGTCCGAAAAGGGCGACCCCGACGGCGTGGAAGCGGCAAGCAAGGCTCTCGCGGCTCGCGTGAAAGGCGAGGCTATGAGCATAAGAGACAAGTACGTCAATCCGCCCAAAACCACCGATTTTGCGATTATGTACCTTCCCACCGAAGGCTTGTACGCAGAGATTATCAAACGCGAAGGACTTGTCGAGGACATCCAAAACAAGTTCAGAATCGTGGTGTGCGGACCGACCACGATTGCGGCGTTGCTCAACAGTTTGCAAATGGGATTCAGAAGCGTCGCTATCGAAAAACGAAGCACCGAAATAGGCAAGCTTTTGCAAGGATTTATGAGCGATTTCGCGCTGTTCACAAAGTACTTAAAGCAGACGGGCGACCGTTTGGACACCGTGAAAAAGTCGCTTGAAAACGCCGAAGAACGCACGAGAATCATCGGCAAAAAACTCAACAAAGTCAACAGCCTTTCCGACGAGAAAGGACCTGATATGGAACAACTTATAGCGTCGTCTACCGATGACGAAATCACGTTTGAGGACGGAACGTATGAAGGCTGATTTGCACATTCACACAAACAAAAGCGACGGCTCTCTCTCGCCGAGAGAAGTCGTGCGCTGGGCAAAAAACAAGGGCTTGGACGTTATGGCAATCACCGACCACGACACCGTGGCGGGGCTTGACGAAGGGCGCGACGAGGCGCAGAAAGTCGGCATAAAATTTGTCGGCGGAATTGAACTAAGCACCTTTTCAATTTGCGAAATCCATATTTTAGGATACAATATCGACTACAAAAACCCCGATTTCTTGCAAGAACTGCAAAAAGTGCAGGATATGCGCAAGGACAGGAATATCCGCATAGGTCAAAAACTCAAAGACCTCGGAATCGACATCGACATCGACTTTGCGGCAAACGGACTCGGTCGTATGAATATGGCGCGTCAACTCGTGAAAGAAGGATATTGCAGAGATATCAACGACGCTTTCGACAGATACCTTAAACCCGGGGCGAAAGCGTATTGCGAGGCAAAAAGACTTACGCCCGTCGAGGCGGTGAAACTCATAAAGAAATACGGCGGTTTCGCTTCCGTCGCACACCCGAAAAAATACTTGCTCGACAAACGCCTCGATATGTTGCTCGGCGGTCTTAAACAGTTCGGACTCGACGGAATGGAACTCAACTATCCCTCGCACAACGAGCAGGACAAAAAGAACTTTGCCGCGCTTATGGAAAAGCACCGTTTGTTGCCAACGGGCGGAAGCGATTTCCACGGCGACGAGGACAAGAACTTCGTCTACGACCTCGACCAAAGAACAGCAAGAAGATTGCACGTTTAGCCGAAAAATTTTCGCTAAACGCGCAATCAACTATATCGTTGCTTGTCGCAACGGTGAAATTCTCGCTTTGCGAGAGTGAAATTGTGACTCACGTCACAATGGAATTGCGGCAAAGCCGCAGTTAAGGAAAATTTGAATATGAGCAATATAATAAATAACCCCTAACGGCGGCGTTGCCAACGTTAGGGGTTATTTGAATTTTTTGCTTATCTTTTGTCTTATTTTCGGTCGTTATTCTGCTTACTTTATGCCTTTTACGTCGTAACCGGCGTTTTCGACTGCGGACTTCAAGACGGAATCGTCTACGTTCGTCGCAAGCGTGACGACAGCGTTTTTATCGTCGAGCGATACCTCGACTTCCGTTACGCCGCTTACCTTTGAAAGCGCTTCCTTGACGTGCTTTACGCAGTGCATACACATCATACCTTCGATTGAAATAGTTTTTTGCATAGTGTTTCCTTCCTTTTGATTATTTTGTGCCGAATTTGTTTGATTTTCGCTTGCGTTATCGTCGTTTTCGACTTTTCCGCTTGCTTCGCTCGTCGCTTGATTTTCAGCGTTCGAAACCTCGATATTTTGCGTATTTTCGGCAGTTATAGTTTGAGTTTGCTCGTCGTCTTTATGCACGGATTCGTTTGATTTTACCGCTTGTATAACTTCGTTCACGTCGAAAGTTACGGGCGGTTTTTTGCGCTTCGTGTGCTTGTTCAAATTGACGAGATTGAGCCTCAAAGCGTTGAGCACCACACATACGCTGGAAAGGCTCATCGCGCCTGCGGCAATCATCGGATTGAGCGTGACGTTTATCGGGGCGAAAGACAGCACGCCTGCCGCAATCGGTATGCAAATGACGTTGTATATGAACGCCCAGAACAAGTTTTCTTTGATATTGAGAAGGGTGCGCCTCGAAAGCGTGACGGCTTTTGTCACGTCCGAAAGGCTCGACTTCATAAGCACGACGTCCGCGCTGTCTATGGCGATGTCCGTGCCTGCGCCGATTGCTATGCCGACGTCCGCGCGAGAGAGGGCGGGCGCGTCGTTTATGCCGTCGCCGACCATAACGACTTTGCCGTACTTTTTGAGGGAAGATACCACGCGGTCCTTGTCTTGCGGCAATACGTCGGATATGACCGCGTCTACGTTGCACTCGTCCGCAATGGCTTTTGCGCTGAGCGAGTTGTCGCCCGTGAGCATAACCACGCGCAAACCTTGTTTTTTGAGGGTGGAAATTGCTTGCGCGCTGTCGGGTTTTATCTCGTCCGAAACGGCAATTACGCCTGCGATTTTGCCGTCGAGAGCGAAGTAAAGGGGCGTTTTGCCTTGCTTCGAGAACGCGTTTGCAACCTCTTGCGCTTCGTCCGTAAGCAAAGAATTTTCACGCATTAACGAGGCGTTGCCGATGAGCGCGTCGAGTCCGTCGAGCGTGCCTTTTATGCCGTGACCCGACAAGTTTTGGAAGTTGTCGGCGGCAGGAATTTCGCCGTTTGAAATCTCTTTTGCGCGGTTTACGATTGCCGAAGCGATGGGGTGTTCGCTTCCCGATTCGAGCCTTGCGGCAAGCAAAATCAAGTCGTTTTGTCCGACCGTTCCGAGCGATTTCACATCGGTTACGACGGGCGTTCCTTTGGTGATCGTGCCCGTCTTGTCAAGCACGATTATATCCGTTTTGCCCGCTTCTTCGAGGGCGGTTGCAGTCTTGAAAAGCACGCCTGCTTTCGCGCCTTTTCCGTTGCCGACCATAATCGCGACGGGGGTTGCAAGACCCAGCGCGCAAGGGCAACTTATGACCAAAACGCTGATTGCGTGTTTGAGGGATTGTTCGACGTCTTTGGTGATTGAAATCCAGACTATGAAAACGAGCAAAGCAACCAAAATGACGGTTGGTACGAATATTCCCGACACTTTATCTGCCGTTTTTGCAATCGGGGCTTTCGAAGCCGATGCGTCCTCGACGAGTTTTACGATGCCCGAAAGGGTGGTGTTTTCGCCCACTTTTTGCGCTTTTACGGTTACGAATCCGTTGAGGTTGGTAGTGCCCGAAATGACGCTCGAACCCTCGCTCTTGTCGACGGGCATACTCTCGCCCGTGACGGACGATTCGTTGACAGTCGTTTCGCCGCTCACTATCACGCCGTCGGCGGCGAAGTTCTCGCCGGGGCGCACCGTGAACAAGTCGTCGACGTTCAAATCGGATACGGGGATTTCCGTTTCGATTCCGTCTTTAAGCACTCGCACCGTCTTGGGCGCAAGGTTCATAAGTCCTTTTATCGCCGAAGTGGTTTTGCCTTTGCTGTACGCTTCCAAAGTTTTGCCGAGCGTTATGAGCGCGAGTATCATCGCAGCCGACTCGAAGTACAAGTTGTGCGCGAGGTGGTGAAGATGCTCGGGGTGTACGCCTGCCTGTATCATAAGCGCGACGCTGTATACGAAGGATATCGCGCTGCCCATCGATACGAGCGTGTCCATATTCGGCGCGCGGTGGATAAGGCTCTTTGTGCCGCTCACGAAAAACTTGCCGTTGACAACCATAATCACCAGCGACAGCACGAGTTCGTATATCGCGATTGCCATCGGGTCGTCCTTGAACGACAGCGGCCAGTCCCACATAACCACGCCCATAGAAACGTACATAAGCGGCAAGAGCAGTGCTATTGAAATCGCAAGGCGAATCACCATAACGAGTATGGGATTCAGTTTGTCTTTCTTTTCGGATTTGTCGTTCGCAAGGGCGGCTTTGTAGCCTGCTTCCGCCACCGCTTTGCATATGTCCTTTGCCGTGAGCGGCGAATCGTACTCGACGAGCATAGAGTTGGTCAAAAGGCTGACGCTTACGCTCTTTACGCCGTCGAGCGCGCCAACGACTTTCTCGACTCTCGCCGAGCAAGCCGAACACGACATTCCCGATACGCTGAATTTTTGTTTTTCCATACGTCACCTATTATTTCATTTTCTTGATGAGTTCAATCGCTTCGTTGAGAATTTGTACGTTGCCGTCCTGCACGTTTTCCACCACGCACGTTTTGAGGTGTTCGCCAAGTATCTCGTAGCCGAAACTTTCAAGCGCGCGCTGTACCGCCGACAACTGTATGAGTATGTCGCCGCAATAGCGATTGTCGTTGAGCATATTTTTGATTCCGCCGAGTTGCCCGATTATGCGATTGAGCCGCGAATTGAGCGATTTCAATTCTTCTTCGCTTCGGGGCGTGTGCTTTTGATGAGTGCAACACGAGCAACAAGCCGTACATTGTTGTTTTTCGTTGTTTTCCATTGTGTACCTCACATACCCTATGGGGGTATATTGAGTATAAATCTGCATATCGATATAGTCAACGGATTTTCGGAATTTTTCGAAAAAAATTGAACCGCTTGTCATTTTGCGCGATAGCGTGGGAATCCGACGTAGCGAAATGCGGCTTCGCCTTGACCTACACGTCGCAACGTGCGTTGCTTCTCGCAATGTCGTATGGAAAAATGGAAATTCAAATTTACTGCTTGTCAGAACGGGCAGTCATTCGGACTTGTTTTAAAATACAAACGTAAAATAAATCGCGTTTCGGGCGAGGTGTGGAAAGACATCTCGCTTTTTTGTTGAAAATTTTTGAAAAAACTTTGCAAATCGTCCAATAAAACGATTGCTTGGATTGTATATATAATATAAAATATTATAATAATGCGTGTATGCGCACACAGACGGAGAGTAAGATGAGAAGTACAAGGATAGGACAAACAAAACTGAAAAAGTGTATGAAGTTGACTGCGAGCGGATTGCTGCTTGCGGTGATGTTTGTCCTCGTCTTTGCCGGCACGCTCTCCGGTGCTTTCGGCATTGAAAATTCCCTTCAACAAAACGGCATTATAGGAAACGTTGCAAACGGCGTGTCGACGTCAGGCACTACCACAACGCTTGCGACAAGCGATTTGATGGGTGACTCTCATTCTTTGAATCCCACTTCGACGAGCAACTGGACCGATATTAACATCACAACAAATACCGACTCGAAGATTCAGCAAAAAATCGCTTTTGCAGAAAGTGCAGATGTAAAAGGTCCGACAGGATCGGGCGATTACGGAAAGCGCGTTTATAGTTTCGGCACTTTTTCATATCCGACTGTCGGCATTTATTTTTTAAGCGACAACGATACGTCACAAGCAAAATCGACTATTACGACAACAATAAGAGTTCCGCAGAGCATAACGTCCGTAACTTTTTCGGCAAATGTTATCGCAGGTGCGGCAAGAAATAAAAAAAGCGGTAACGAATATTATACGAATACGACTGCTACATTGTCGGCAACGGGTATGACATCGCAGTCAAAAACCGTAAATGCAAAAGGTGACGGCTCGCAGAACTCATCTGACAATGATACGGCAAAAGCATTTGTTACAAATGAGGCTTGGACGACAACTTTTAGCGTTGACGGAATTGCAAGCAGTGGCGGATATAAGAGTATTACATTAACAATCCAAATTGACGCATACAAAAAAGACGTTGCTTGGAAAGGCGATATTTTCAATGCAATGGCATTGATAGGAAATATACAGATTTCTTATGTAGGTCGCTATCAAGTGGCGTTCAATGGAAACGGAAGCACGAAAGGCTCGATGAGCAATCAAGTGTTTACATACGAAGCAGATAAAACGCTCAACTTGAATCAGTTTGAAAGAGCGGGTTACAAATTTACGGGTTGGAATGACCAAATCGACACAAACGGAAACGGAATCGGCAATAGTTTTGCAGACGGCGCGACCATTACGGAAGATTTTACGAAAACGCCGTCGACGTCGAGCGCAAACGGTATAGTGGCAAAGACGTTGTATGCGCAGTGGACGCCGTTGTTTGGCTTGATATATCACCAAAACGCCTCGTCGGGCGATACTACGACGGTTTATTACAATATCGAGGGCGGCTCGCAGATAACGCTGTATACGGCAAGTGACTTTGCCGCAACGGGCGCACTCGGCGGTTTTGCGAAATCGGGCTACTATTTTGCGGGGTGGGCGGACTCTGCCGACTCACAAACGCCGTTGCCGAGCACGATTACGGCAGGCGCAAACGGTCAAACGCGCGATATTTACGCAATTTGGAAACCCATTGAATACACGATATATTTCGATAAAAACAATGCGAGCGCAAGCGGCACTGTCAACAATATCGGCGGCTACGGCGGAAGCGCAATAGCAAGTTTGCCCTACGGCTATCATATGCAAGACGGCTTCTTTACGGGGTGGACGTTGAACGCTACGGGAAGCGGCACTTTCTACAAAAAGGGCGAGGGTATCTCGGCAACCGCTCTCAACGCGATTTTGACAAACGCGCAAAACAAAAAGATAGACACGGCAAGCGTTTCGTTGAGATTGTACGCGCAATGGGTGACTAATATCGAGTTCGGAAAAGACTCGGGACACCTCGACGAAAAGTGGGGTTCGCAAAGCAATCCGTACGTCATTCGCAACGTCACGCAACTCAACAACCTTGCAAAAATCGTAAACGCAAACTGCTCGGCTTCGGCGAGCGGCGTGGTGGGCAGTATCGTCGGCTCGTCTTACGCTTATGCGACGAATCCGCTTGCGAGCGCGAGCGGCAGATACGCAAACTGCTATTTCAGACTCGACGTCGATATAACGAATATGTCGGGCTTTACGACGCCTATCGGCACGAATACGGCGGCGTTTTCAGGATTTTTCGACGGAAACAATAAAACTTTGAGCGGAATCGCTATCAACAAGGCGGGCAGTTACGTCGGTCTTTTCGGCTATACGAACGGCGCAACCATTCAAAACCTCACGATTTCGGGTTCGGTGAAAGGCTCGAAATACGTCGGCGGCGTTGTCGGCTATGCCCTCAATACAACCATTTACAACGTAACAAACAATGCGACCGTCACCGCAAGATATTCGGTGGATAACGATGCGGGCGGAAGTATCATTCAATACGACGGTGGCAACCAAACGAACGAAGGATTCGATAAAGTGTTTGACGGAACGGACAAGAAGTTCTGCGGCACGCAATCGGGTATGAGTTTCGTTGCGGATTTGGGAAGCAGTTCGGCGATTTCGGGTTTTGCAATCACAAACGCAAACGACACGGCAAGCAACGCAAACAGACGTCCGAAAACTATTCAAATTTGGGGTTCGGACGAAAGCACGAATCACGGCAATAAAAACGGTTCGGGAAATGCGGGCGCGTCACCGACGAGCAAAGGCTATACGAACTGGAATCTCGTATTTTCGATAGATACGAACAATTTTTCATCGGCGAACTACGAGAGAGTGGAATTTGCTTTTGACGGAAACAAAACTTATAGATACAGATACTACTGGGTTTACATCATAAGCGCGGGCGGCATCATTCAGTTTTCCGAGTTCGATTTCTTGGCGGCAGGCGAGGACGTCGGCGGCATCGTCGGCTATTCTTCTGGTACGAGCGGAAACGGCACGGCCATTTCAAACGTCAAAAACAACGCAAGCGTTACGGGCAGTAACTATACGGGCGGTATCGTCGGCAGAGCGAGCGGCATTTTTACAATTACCGATTCGTCAAACGCAGGCGGCATTATGGGACTTGACGGCGTTGCGGGCGTACTCGGCGCAATGACGAACAATGCGAACGTCACGATTACGAGTTGCCAAAACAGCGGAACGGTGTCGAGCAGTCCCGAATCCAACGGCGTTGCGGGTATCGTCGGTCGCTCGGAAGCGGCTTCGAACAGATTGAGCGTTCAAGGCTGTAAAAACACTGCAAATATAACAGGCGACAGAAACGTCGGCGGCATAGGCGGACGTATCGAAACCACGAGAAACGCCAAAGATTCGTTGGTTTTTGCAAACTGCTACAACGAGGGCAGTATTGCCGCAACGCAGTACGGCACGGTGGGCGGCATTGCAGGCTATTTCTTTGCAAACGGAACGTCGGTAGCGGACGTTGCGACGATTTCGTATTGTTTCAGTTCGGGCGCGGTTTCGTCAAGCAACACCGCTTCCGACAAGAATATCGGCGGCATCGTCGGCAATCCGAGAGCAAGCACGATAACTTCTACGCGCGTGTATAACTGTTACACGACTAACACGACTTACGCAATTTCGGGCACTGCAAACGCAACTATCGACAACACCAACTACGTCATTGCAAGCGGCGCATCCGCACCGTCCACGACGAACGGCGGAAAATACTTGGTGTATAATTCTGCATTTACTTTCAAACCCGCAATTATCGGCGGCAGTTCGTACACATCGTATAATAGTTGGACGGCGATTGCCGAATACGTCAACGCAACCGTAAACGGCGAAGTTGTCAGAGTGTTCAACGACATCAACGGATTTATGGTGTCGGGCAATATCGCGCCGAGTTCCAGTCAGTACTTCCTTTCAAAAACGGGCGTGTCGAGTTCGAATTATCTAACGCCCAGCAAGGTTGAAAACAGCAATCCCGCAAACGCCGAAAACAGAAGCAATACGACGACTTTTGCGGTTACTGCGTGGTACGGCGCAAACACAAACAGCGATATTCATTGCACGGTAAACACCGTTACGATAAGCGATTCGAAAAACAATATTTACAGCGGTCAGCAACAAGGCTTTGCAAGAAGTGCGGTGAGCAATCCGAACACAAACAACGGCGTATACGGGGTTGTGTTCGATTATTTGCTTGCTTCGCCGTCCGAACATTTCGTCAAGACGTTTGCATTCGATTCAAACGGCAACCAAATCGAAAGCGGAAGCAATCCGTATCAAGTGGGTGCGTATAACACGACCGTATTCGTAAAAATCGGCGACGTTATCGTCGGTAAGAGAGTAAACAGAGTTTTTGAAATTACGCAAGAAACCATCAACTTCGAGTGGGAATGGACGGACGGCAATCAATCGACTCTGTTCAGTCGTATCGGCACGGCGAGCGGTATTCAGTTCGTATACAACCGTGCGGAACAAGGCTTAAATTCCATAACCTTCGCTTACAACAAAAACTCGTTCTATACGGCGGCGGAATATATGTTCGACGTGTCGGGCAACTTGAAGTATACCGACGCAAACAATACGTCGACACCGAAATATTCCCGTATATACACGCTAAAAGACACGAGAAACTACAAAATGCATTCAACTAATACCAATGCGGATTTGTCGGGTACGACCATTACGTTCGAGTGGATTATCCGCAAAAACAGACTCACTGTCGAAAACAGGTGGGTGAGAGCGGACTTCGGAAAAGACTCGACTTATTATACCTTTGAATACAACGCGGCGCATCAAGGCTTGCTTGCGACGGACGGTATCACTTATATCGTCGAAAACGATACGACGGGCAATGCGCACGACATTTATTCGTGGGTTTTGTATACCGATAATCACGCAAACACGATAAACGTCGGGTCGTATTCTCGCAGTATTTATGTAAACGATCAAAACAATTACGAGATTTACTATATAAATTCGTACGTCGGAAACAGCGATACGAAACTCTCGGACAATAAGGGCGCGAGCGTAAACGACGCGAAGTCCGTTGCGACGTATTCGTGGAAGATTCTCGCGTACGACATTCTCGACAATTTCGATACCGATTCAAGCAAAACGAAAGTTTGGTTCGGCGCAAAAACGGACGTTATCGTCGGCAATCAGTTGACTTCCGTCATTTCGGGAACTATACGAGGCGGCAATAGCGTGAGCGTCGATTATTACCCGTTGCAATACGCTCAAAACGGCGTACAACAAGTGCTTGTCTACGGTCAGAATACGACGGAAGTTCAGCACTATTTGCCGAAAAACTTTATCGTTTACGTTCAGTACAACGACGGTACGATTGCTCGTCTTGCAAACAACGAATACACGCTCTCAAACCTCGAAGCACCCACAGCCGCAAATCCCGCGCCTATAAACACGAGCGTGACGGCAAGCGGTCAAGGCAACTTCGCAGGCAATATCAGCAAATACTATACGGTTTTGTACAGCGATTTCGGCTGGAAGTCGGGCAAGAATCCCAACTCGGCAAAATGGGGCAGTGCGGACAATCCCTACGTCATCGACAGACCCGAATATCTGCTCAGGCTCAGTCAAATCGTAAACGGCAAGGACAAGGCGTGGAACTCGATTGCAAGCACCGCATACTGCTATGCGCCGCAATCCACCGCAACCGCGCAAAACGCAACGTATAACGGCGCGTATTTCCTCGTGACCGCAAATATCGATATGTCCGATTACGTCAGCACGGACGGTTTGACCAACTTCCTGCCCATAGGCGACGGCTCGACAAACGGCGAACGCCCGTTCTCTGCTACGTTCGACGGCGGTAGTAAGGTTATTACATATATATATAATATCGGCTATTTCGTAAATAAAGCGAATTCGAGCGGCGAAGAAAAGTTCGATTACGTCGGTCTGTTCGGCTACGTCTACGGCGCGACAATCCAAAATCTGACGGTCAAGAGCAAGAGTATTACGCCGATTGAAGTCAACGGCGTGTCCTACAAGGGCGGCGTGAACGGCAGAGATTACGTCGGCGGCATAGTCGGCAAGGCGGTGGATTCCACTCTCAATGAAATCAAACTTGACTACGGCGATTGCGTATACGGCAACGATTACGTCGGCGGCATAGTCGGCTTTGCCCAAAACACGACAATCGCAAACTCTGGCAAGATATTCAACGCAAGCGTAAGCGGCAGATTCTACGTCGGCGGCATTGCGGGCGAGTGGCAAGTTTACGAAAAATCCCAACTCGGACTCAATGCGCAACATAGCCTTTCGCCTATCGACAGCAGTACGGTGAGCGGCTACAAATACGTCGGCGGTCTCGTCGGTTGGCTCGATTTGTCGAATTGCTCGGGCAGCGTAACCTTTACGCCCGAATACAACAACGGCACAAGACCTCTTGTCGTGTCGGGCACTGAATACGTCGGCGCGCTGTTCGGCACGCTCGTAGGCAACGGCTACCGCCAAAACGCGACGAGTACGGGCTTGACTTCAATCGTCGTCGAATCGGGCAAGGTGGGCGGCAACGTCACGCTCAAACCCGTGACGTATTCGGACGGAAATTCGACCTATTTGCCCAAAGTCGTGGGCGGTCTTGTCGGCTACATAGAAAGCGCGGCATTCGTTTTCGGCACAAACTGGAACACAAGCAATATCAAATTCGATTTCAACAAAGTTTCGACGTCTTTCCTCGGCGGCGTAATCGGCGTTATGGGCAAAAATTCGACAATCGAAATGTTTGTCATAAACAAGGACGACGGCACGCAACTCACCGCTTTCGACGGAAAAATCGTCAACGATACGACGTTCGGAAGCATAGCGAATACGGCGGCGGCATACAACGCTGGCAGTTTCGTCGGCGGTTTCGTTGGCTACGTTTCCTCGCAAGCAGGCTCGTTCTGGCGTGAGGGTACGACCATATTCGGCAACGCGGTTCAACTTGAAAACGCCGCAAATATTTACGCCACGGGCTTTGCCGGCGGCATTTTCGGCGCACTCGGAAATATTGCGCTCTCAAAGATAGAGCAGAGCGTAGGCGCAGTGTATAGCGAAATATCCGTTGCGCAAAATCAAGAAAATAGAAACGATATTCTTCAAAAAATACTCGCCGACGGCGTGCGCGAAGGCTTGTCCGTAACGACTCTCGGCATTGCGCCGACCACCGACAGCGTCTACGTTTCGGGCGCAAACGGCAAACTCAGAAACACCGCAAGCGTTTCGGTGACCAAATCAAATGGCGTGGGTGGCGAATACGTCGGCGGTATCGTCGGTTACAGCGGCGCAAACGTGCGCCTCGTGCTCAGAAATGCGGCGCAAACGGGCGATATCGACGTAAGCGCGCTCAACGTGTACAGCGGCGGCGCGAACGTGTCGTTTGCAGGAAGTTATGCAGGCGGTATCGCAGGCTTCACCGACAACCTCGAACACGAATTGCAATACATCGTCGTTCAAGCCAAGTTTACGGACGCAAACGCAACGAGAGTGGGCGGCCTTGTCGGCGAAATGACCAGCGGCGCGATTAGCGGTTGCGTTGTGGCAAGCGCGGAAAGTACGGATATATCCTATGCGACGGACTACTTCAAAGGTACGGAATACGTCGGCGGTCTTGTGGGTAAAACCGAAAACGCAACCATAAAAGACAGTATCGCGACGGGATTTAACCTCACAAGCACGTCTATCACCAAAGGCGGCGTGCTCGGCGGCGGTACAAACCCGACAATTGAGGTAAGTTGGACGTTCTACATCGCAAACACGGGCGCGACTTACTCAACCGTCAGCGCAAACGAATACGGCAAATATATCCTCGTCGACAAGGACACCATAACGTCAAACGGCTCGTCCTATCCGTCGTTTGAAAAACTTTGCGCATTTGCAGGCATTGCGAACACGTTGCAAAACGGCATTGTCGGCGTACTCGAATTTGCAATCAACGTTCCCACGCAAAGACAACTCGCATTCTACGACGCAAGCGGAAGCGACGTCGAAACGTCCAACAAAGAAAGTTTCGTAGGATTCAAGAACGTCAACAACGTTTTGACAATCAAACTCGATATGGAAACGGGCACGAGTATGCAAGTTTGCATTGTGGATATCGAGTTTATCGACATACCGCAAAACAGCACTTCCAACGATCAGACGGCAAAGGACGTCGTTGCTTCCAAGTTCAAAAAGCCGTCCAACGGCGAAAGATATCACGTCGAAGTGGTAGAGGCGGTTTTCGACGTAGCAAACACCAAACAAGTCAAGAGCATACGCGCAAACGTGTATTTCGACTATAAAGGCGACGGAACGTATCTCGTTTCCGTCGGTACGGGTACAGACCCCAAATATAACGACGAATACAAAACGGGCAACGACTACTATGCGGAACTCGTCCCAGGCAGTAAGGAAAATCCGTTCACGATAAGCAATCAAAAAGAGTGGAACGATTTTGCGTACAGCGTGTACAGCGGAACGAATTATAGAGGTCAATACGTCAAGTTGCTCACCGACGACATCGTCATCGACAACAGCGCGCATTACGGCACGGCAAGCAGCACGAGCAAACTGAATTTCGGCACTGCCGTCACGAGTACGCCTGCAAACGGTACGGGCGCAGGAAGCAACATCGGCTACAACTTTGCTGGCGATATAAGCAAGGATAGCAACGAGAACAACTTCCAAGGCGTGTTCGACGGAAACGGACACTATATAACCATAAACTATAACAGCGGCGGATATTATCGTATCAGCGTATTTCCGAACGCCGCAAACGCAGAGTTCAGAAACCTTACGATAAAAGGTTTTATTATGGCGGCAAGCAAAATGGACGGTTACGGCAACGAATCTACAAAGGATGTCGTTTCAAAGACGGCGGCATACGACGTTGCGGGCTTTGTGGGCAAACCGTTCGGCGCGCTTGAATTTTACAACTGCACCAACGACGCGGACATCATAGGCTTGCGTAACGTTGCAGGTATTGTCGGTTACAACGCGGGTGGACACGGAATCAAACTCGAAGCGTGCGTAAACACGGGCAATATCACGTCGTTGCAAGGCACATATACGATAAGCGGAAAAACCGATAAACATAATTGGTTTGACTCTATCGATTCCGCATATGGAACATCGAATATTGGATTTAATTCAGGTACGGGCGGAATTATCGGTGCTTATACCGGCAATATAACTATCGAGAGTTGCAGAAACGCAGGTACAATTATTGGTGGACACAATGTCGGCGGTATAATCGGTTTGCATGACGGCACTTCGAGTGCAAAAGCAACATTGACAATTCAAAATTGTGCGAACACAGGCAAAATTACATCCAACTCGGGATATTGGGGTGAAGACGAAGGCGGTGTAGAAGGTGCTGCTTCGGAAGGTATAAGGCAAAATATATTTGGTTATGTCGGCGGCCTCGTCGGCGTAACAGGGCAGTATTCTATATTGAAAATGTATGCGTCATACAACACCGGTGATATTTTAACGCTTTCTAATATCATAGGCGGACTTGTCGGTAGCGTTGGAGTTTTATATCAACCTAAAAAATTTGGAAGATATGACAATAACGTTAAAACAGGCGGAAGATCTCTTATTGCATACTGCTACAATATCGGCAATATAACTGCCGGCGGCACATTCCCTAAAATCACAGAAGCATGGGATATAGGACGTGAAAACTATGGCGGAACCATATCCGGTGGATTTGTAGGCCTTGCCGGCGATTTGCAGATTTCGCAAGGCTATAATACAGGTAACATAACAAACTATGGACATATATCTTATGAGTTCTCGTGGCAAGTGCGTGCGGGCGGTTTTATAGGACAGTCTGAACCGGTTTCTGAAAGCGGATATACGGGATACGTCTTATTTGATAATTTATATAATGTAGGAACGATTTATGTAAAACCGATAGATTACTCTATCGTTACAGGTCATACTGTCAAGAATAACTTACGATACGGAGCGGCAATTTCGGGTTATTGCGATGTGTCGGGTAGATCGGATAGGATAAAGTCATCGGACTGTTATTCGATTAACAATTGCGTTTCGTCACTGTGCGCCGTGCAAAACGGAACGAATTATGCATACTACAAGAACGGTCAAAATAGTTGGAATCCGGAATTTCGAGATCAATGGTATCAAAACGAAGGTGTTGCCGGTTTCGGCGAAACGGAAGTTGGACTTTTGGAAACGGGTCGAGTTTACAACACCTACGACGCATTGACCGCCGCAATGGACGAAAACAGCAAGTTGAGAATGACGGGTTCTAACTTCGCTTTCGACCAGTCCACAATCGCGCTTACACTCAATTACGGCTCGGTCGGCAATTACACGTCAATCAAAGAACAAATCATAGACAAAAACGCAAGCATTTCGGACAATGCCGTCGGCAACCTTTCGACGATAGGCTGGAAGAGATTCCCTGACAGTTGGTTGTACGTTTACGGTTGTTTGCCGCAACTTTCTATGTTCGCACTAGACACGCAAAACGGTTTGAGTATGCGTTCGGTCGGTTACGGTCAAGACGACTACGGCGTATATAACGACGAAGGCGTTGCGGCAGGTTCGGAACAATATCCGTATATAATTAAAGACGGCGTCGACCTTATGGGTATGCAGGCACTCGTCGACGCGGGATTGTCTTTCGATGGCAAGTATATCGAAATCGCAAACGGCTCGAACAACCTTGAAGGCATTGCTTCGACGAGAATAGAACTCGCAACTTACGACGGTACTAATACTGCCGCCGTCAACGACGCGAACAACACTATGTACAAAGCCGTAGACCAAAACGGCGAGTACAAAGTCGGCAAGAGTTATCACTTGCTCTTGCAAGGCGCGATATTCAACAAGGCGTACAATCAAGGTCGAAATCCGACGTACGTCGGCACGGACTACGCCTACTGGGCGTGGAATACCTACTACTATAACGGCGAAACCCTCTCGAATATATGGGAATCGGGAAGTCCGAATCCGAACAAATGGGATTCTTACGGCAGTATGCGCCACTACGGCGTGTTCTCGCTGCAAAACTTCATTCCTATGGGAAGAGGAAACAGCGTTTTCAAGGGCAATTTCAGCGGTAAACAAGCAAACGGCGAAATGACCTACATCGACAACGTGCGTATTTCGACGGGCAAATATAACAATTCCTCGAACGTCGAATGCGGAAGCGAATACGGCGGATTGTTCTCGAAGGTTGAAAACGCTTACATAGGCTACATCGCAATAGGCGGAAACAGCAAGATTTTGTCTTTCGCAAAAGAAAACAATATTTCCGCAACGGGCGGTATCGTAGGCTTGTCGCTCGGCTCGTCGGTTATCGACAACTGCGGCGTAAGCGATTCCGCAACTATCGGCGCATACGGCGTTTCGAAAACGAATCAATACGTTGAAAACGAAAGCATTGCAAGCAACAAAAAGTATGCAAAAGATACTTATGCGGGCGGTATCGTAGGCTTGGCAGATACGAAACACGGCAATTCGTACAGCGCAGGTATAACCGCGATAATCCGCAACTGCAACGTTTCCACGAACGGCAATATCGAATCCGCAAAGAACTACATCGGCGGCGTACTCGGTTACGTCGAGGGTTCGAGCAACGCGGAAGGCAAGGGCAACAGCGTTCGCATTGAAAACTGCAACGTGCAAAACGCAATCATTCAAGCGACGGACAGCGCAACTACGTCCAGTTATATCGGCGGCGTGTTCGGATTCGGTTCGCAATACGTTTCCGCATTCGTCACGGGTTGCTCGGTGGGCGTTGGCGGCAACGTTACGATAAAAGGCGAACACAGCCTCGGCGGCATTGCGGGCGGTATGTCAAACGCGCAGGGCGGTTATATCGATTCCTGCACGGTCGGCGGCGGCACGAGCATAATTCGTATAGACCAAGGCGGAGACAATCAAGTTGCCGAAAGCGCAAATCACGGCACTGCAATCGGCGGTCTTGTCGGATTTACGCAAAACTCGACCGATACGGTCAGCCCGCTCACAACGACGTTCAGCGGTACGTCCTCGTTCGTCGGCACGATTACTGTCGGCGTTGCGGCTACGAATAAATCGCAAGAGTCCGACGCGGCTATAAGTTGTATAGGCGGTATCGTCGGCGATATGGGTAGCGGCGCAAACTTCGCTTCGGGCTCGGTCGTCACGGTAGGCGGTACGATTTCCATTCCGCTTGCGGCGGCAAACGTCGGCGGCGTTGCGGGGCGTACGAACACCGCTACGTTCATAGGCAGATTCGACGTGCGCCCGAATATGAGTACGTCGCTCACCGAAAACGTCGGCGGCTTCATAGGCAAGAATATCGGCACGGTATATATCCTCGCCGACAACACCGACAAACTCGTCGACAACACACTTAAAGGCACGCAAATTTCAATCGGCGGCACAATCGTCGGCACGAACGAAGTTGGCGGCTTTATAGGCGTAAACAACTCGCAAAGCACCCTCAATATCGGTTCTAACGTCGCAAACGCAAAGCTGTATAGGTCGGGTACGCTCAACATCACCATTTCCGCAAAGGTTATCGGTTCGGGCGAGAACGTCGGCGGTATCGTCGGCAAAAACGAGGGCGCAGACGGCGCAACCGATTACGCAACCGTGGATATCGTCAAGGGCGTTATTCTGCAACAAGGCGACATCGAGGGCAAAAACTACGTCGGCGGCATTATCGGTCTAAACGAAGGCTTGCTTACGACGGGCGGCGGCGAGGCAGATACCGCAGTCGGCGGCGCAACGCTCTCGACAGCGCAAATAAATTCAATCAAAAATCTTTCCATAACCAACGAAGGCAACGTCAAGGGCGGCGCATTGAACGGCACGACATACGAAAACGGCGACTACGTCGGCGGCGTTATCGGTTTGCTCGATTCGCCCGACGCGCTCAAAGTCACCGACGAGGGCAAGGGTGCAATCGCAGGTACGTTCACCAACGGCGGCAAGGTCGAGGGCGGCAGATTCGTCGGCGGCTCGATAGGTTTCGTGGGCAAAAACGTAACTATCACCGCAAAAGATACCGACACTCTGTTCGTCAACAGCGGCGAGGTTACGGCGCACGGCTACTTTGCAGGCGGTTCAATCGGCGCGCTCGTTGGCACTATCGAGGGCGTAAGCACCGATTATATGGTCAACTTCGAGAACGAAGGCAACGTCAACGCGGTAGGTTTCGTGGGCGGCTCTATCGGCGTGCTTGCAGGTCCTGTCAAATTCGCTCAATTCGTCAACAAATCGAACGGCTTGACGATGGCGGCGGTCAACGCGGTGGGCGGCTCGGTCGGCTATATCGGCTTGGCATCAACGCTCAAAACCGTGCTCGATACGCTCGGCATCACTCTTGAAAGCGATTACGTCCAAATCGTCAACACGCACTTCGAAGCAAAAGGCAATCTCACCGTCAATGCAAATCAAACCGCAATAGACGAAGCAAAAGCCAACGCTTCCGATTCGTCTACTGGTTGGGGCGGCGTTGGCGGCGCAATCGGCGTTATCGGCACAAGCGTTGCAAAGTGGGGTTCGAGCGATAAAGAAAGAAACACCTACTACGCAAACGGCAACGTAGTGGCAAGCGGCATAAACAACGTCGGCGGCATCGTCGGTTTGGTCAACGCAAACGACATCACGATAAGCAATATGCTTGCGTACGGCACGACCGTCAAGGGCGGCGCAAACGTCGGCGGTATCGTGGGCGCAACTATGGGCGCAGGCACTATCATCAAATCGGCATACGCCGTCGAGGGCACGTTCGAAGGCTCGGAAATGGTGGGCGGCATTATCGGTCGCACCAAGTCCGACACCGACGCGAAATCTTCCTACTGGGTCAAAGGCTATCCCAACGCAACCCTCGCAGGTACTGACGTCGGAAAACTGAAAACCGACCTCGGCAAGTTCGAAACCATCGTCGAGTACGTCGGCAGTCAACCCGTCGTGTTCACCGAAGAATTTTGCACGATGTATACGCCAAAGACCTACTACGACGACTACACCGGCACGCATAAATACGACGGAAAGACCATAACCGCCGTCACCGACGCGAATATGACGTGGGAACAATACTTCGCTTCGAGCCTCGGCATTGCAAATGCGGAAAAGAAGAACGGCGCGTGGGTCAAACCCATTGCGGGCGCAAAGTCGTACACGACGGGCGCAAGCGATACGGGCTGGTACTTCGTCTATGCAACCGACAAGTCGATAGGCACTATCAGCGCGGAACATTCCGTCAACGCAAACGAGTCCTACTGGAAACGCATTGCGGACGCATACACCGCAGGCGAGCGCGAAGCAGGCGACGATACGAAGGCTCTCACCGCTTCGGCAATAGTTTTGGACGATAACGGTCAACCGCAAAAATCCACTCTTTACGCAACCGCGACTTCCGCAGGCGAAAACAGCGGATATTATCTGTATATGGCAACGTCGGGCAACTCTCGTCCGAGCGCAACGTATTCGAGCAACAAGTTCTTCATCAAGACGCTCACTGCCGACGAAGACTCGCTTGCCGAAAACGTCGCCGTGTACTATCGCACCATTTCGAGAGGCAAAACGCTCACATACAACGGCTACGCGCGTTTCGCGCCCGTCGGAATCACCGCTTCGGAAGGCGACGAAGTTCCGTTCGTCGAAAATCCGACGACGGGTACGCCCGACACATACTGCTATTCGTCGGATACGTCGGCGGACAGCACGAAGACCGACCCCAACGAAGCAGGCAAGCCCTACAAGTCCAAAGTTAAGATTTACTACTTCGACAGTGACGGCACGCCTCACGTCGTCGGCGGCGTAGAGATAGACTGGGAAATCAAAAAGCGCGACCTCGAAGCCTCGTTGTCCGTTCCGTCCGGTACGTTGACGTACGGCGACCCCGACATCGACGCGGTTTTGACAATCGAAAATATCGCGCCCGTTGACGGCAACAATCTCGGCAATTCGGGCAATATCCGCTTCGAGATAGTCATAAAGGACGAGGACGGCAACGAAATTGCGAAGTTCACTTGGAACGGTTCGGGATTCGTCGGTCAATCGGCAGACGGCAAAGTCGTTACCAACAACATAACCGTTTCAAACGGCGATTTCGGAATCGGAAGCAACCTCAGCGGCGACGATTTGCTGTTTAACGTCGAGGATATAGACGCTCTCGATTTGGCGACGAGAACGTTCAGTTGCAGCATCAACTTCAAGGACGCAAAGACGTACAAAGTCAGCGTCGTCACGCCGAATATGGACAACAAATACAATCCCTCGCCCATAGTCGAGGATCAAACGATAACCGTCAATCCCGCAACGCTCACGTTGAGAAGAACGTCGGCGGCTTCGCACGATTTCGACAACACAAACGTAAATAAGGGCGCGATATGGACGGTTTCGGGCTTCAAATTCAACGACGGCGAGGCGCAATTCGCCGCATTCGAGCCCATGTTCGTGATGGCTCTCGGAAGACTCAACGACGTCAAAGAAATCACCGAAACCGCAATGCAAAACAACGGCGTTTTGATAAATCCCGTGAGAATAGGCAACTTGATTCAAATCAATCTCGGCGTTTCGGACGGAACGAACGGCAAGACGTTGAGTTTCGAGTTGAGCGGCGTGTCCAAAGTCGGCGATTACTACATCAAGACTGCGGGCGGAAAGGGTTATCGCGTGGGCAACTATACGCTTACGTTCGAAGGCACTAACGAGCCGACGTATTCCATAAACGAAAATACGATTACAATAAGCGGCACGACGAGCGGAACGCACCAGTACGACGGCAGTACGAAAGGAACGATTACGTTGACGTTCACCGCAGACAAGAACATCGTCAATCTCGGCGAATTTGTCGAGCAGTTCTTTGCCGCGAGCATAAACAACGGCGGAACGGTCAAGACCAAACCGTCCGCTTCGACGAACAGCAAGAGCGTAACATGGGTGTTCGAAACGGGTATAAACGCAAACAAATACACCGTAACGCTCAAAAAAGGCGACGACTACGATGAAGCGGCAAAGAGTTGTTCGCACACGCCTTCTACGTTACCTAGAACGTACGGCTACGAGATTACGAAACGTCCGCTCACCGTCGAATTTGCACAAACGGGCAGTTCGCCGTACGAATACAACACTTATCATCAAGGACTTTCCGCCGTCAAGATTTCGAATCTCTGCCAAGTCGGCAGCGTGTGGGATTCCGTCGATATCACGCTTTACGTCGGCGACAACTTCTATACCGTTTCGTCGAATCGTAACAACGCCGTTGACGTAACGAACAGAGTCAGCACGAGAAATGTCGGAACGTACACCGCAACGATAAGTGCGTCGCTCGGCGGAAAGAGCAGCGGCAACTACTATATATCCGACCCCGACGAAAGCACGAGTTGGACGATAAAGAAGCACAAACTCACGCTCAGCGGTCTTAAACAGGACGACGGCAAAATCTACGACGGCACGCCCGTTACGCCCGTACTCAAAGTCAACGGTAGCGACATCTCGAACGGCGAGATAACGTACGGCGCGGATACGATAAAGATCAAATATTCCGCAACCGTTGACGGCGCGACGACGGACAAGATCGTAAATGCCGGAACGTACAGAATAGGCATCGGCGGCAACGCAACCGACGCGATTATCGCAATGCGCGGAAACGAAAATACCACGCAAAATTACGAAATCGACGGCACGGACGAGGCGGAATACACCATTCACCCCAGACAAATCAAACTCAGTTGGCAAGAGATTGCGTTCTTCGTGTTCAAAAACTACGCGCAAGGCTTAATCGTTACGGGCGTTGAAGGCGTTGAAGGAAACGGAAGCCTCGCAATCGTAAGCGGTTCGAGTTCAATCGAGGGCGTGAACATCAAAGGATATTCAGGCGGCGACATCATCGTTATCACGATATCGGGCGCGGCAACCCACGTTGCAGAGGGTACGAAGTATATGACTGCGGTCATAAGCAACGTGACGGGCACAAACGCGGACGGCTCGGATTCCATCGCGAAAAACTACGAAATCGCCGAGGGTAAAACGAGCGGCGAGTTCGAAATAACGCCGTCCGTCGTGTCCGTAAGCTTTACGGCTAAGACCGCCACGCTCGAAAAAGTGTACGACGGCAACAACAGAGTGACGGCGCAAATTCTCGACAGTTATTTCACGTTGATCGCGACGGGACACGTTCCCGACAAATTCCCGTTCGCAATCGTCGGAACGTACGACGACGAAAACGTGCTTTACGATTCGAGCAACAACGTCATAAGAGGCAAAGCGGTCACGTTCTCATATACGTTCAGCGACCCGACGAACGTCGGCGACTATACGGCAGAGGGCGGAATCGTAGATACTGCGGCGCACAACGTCGGCAAGATTACGCCGAGACACGTTCAAGTATTCCTCGACAAACTGCGCTCTAACAAGGCGACGAGAACCTACACCGACGATACGACTTACGGCGGCAACGGCGTAAGCGGCAACGGCACGACCAAACCCTATCGCGCAGGCGAGGGATTCAGAGTGAGCAACGTTTTGTCGGGCGATATCGTGACTATAAGCGCAAATTATGCGGAATCGGACAACTTGCGCAACACTTCTACGAACGGCGGCTTCGACTTTGCAAAATACGTCAACGACGTGTATAAAGACGCGGACGGCACGTTCAAGAAAGCAACTTCCGGCACATATCTCAAAAAACTAGTGTTCGAAATGAACGGCACGGACGCAGGAAACTATACGTTCAACGTATACCATTCGAGCGACGGCGCGTACAGCGAATCCGACGGTAACTTCGCAACGAAAGTCACCGTGTACGACAGCAGAGAAAGCGACCAAAGCCGCAAGAATAAGAGCGGTTCGCCGCAAATCCAAATCGAAATAACCGTCAAATCCGTCAAGGTGGAATATTCCAACACCGCACAAAGTTACGCCAACGATGACAACACCTACAACACCGACTGGGTGCGCGTTACGGGTACTAACAAGGAAACGGACAAAGCGGGCGCGGACATCGTCGTCACAAACGGCTGGATGTACGACGACGGCAAAGACCGCCCGATAGATTCCGCCGACCAAAAGAGAGAATATCACGGCTACACGGTCATTCAGGGCAGAGCGGGCAATTCCCGACTCGGCGCGTCCGTGTCCACGGCAAACGGTATGAATCTCAACTATCGTTTGAGCAATCAGCCGACTCTCACCATTGCGTACTTCGTGTCCACCGAGAGCAACGAATACAAGATAACTTCGCTTGCACGCTTGCTCATCGCGTCCTTCTACTATACGGCGCATCAGAATCCGCAAAACCTCGATATGATCAAGATCGTATCGTCGGGTTACGCGTGGGTCAAGGTCGTTAGCGTTGGCGAGGACGGCGCATACGTCGGCGAGTACAAGAAGCCCGACAATTCGCCTATCAAGGATTCTACCGCAACCACTTGGGACGAATACCTTGCCGAATTGCAAGCGGCGGATTACGCAGTGTTCTTCGACGCCGAAAAGAACGAATGGGGCTATTATAGTTCCAACGAATCCACACAGACGGACATTCCTATGTCGTTCGTGCAGACGAAGGACATAACGGGTACGTTTACGGCGCAAGACATCGAAATTCTCAATGCGTTCTTCACAACCTCGTCCGTTGACGACAACGGCAACGTCGCGCAAACGACGTACGACTGGAACGGATCTAACAAGCAATATCTCACCAACGTACTCAAAGCGAGAGTCGGCGCAAACGTGACGATAAACGGCAGTCTGTTCGTGTCGACGGCAACGTCGAAAGTGAACGGAAGCGACGTGTTGACAGGCTTTGACGGCACTTACGACGGCAACGGCTACGTCATCGAATATCTCAATCTAATGGGTTACGGCAAGGCAAACGTCGGCTTGTTCGACGTAATCGGCGAAACGGGTATCGTCAAGAACCTGCATTTGAGAAACGTCACTATCAACGCAAATCAAGGCAACGTCGGCTTTGTCGCAGGCAGCGTTTACGAATCCAAGACCACCGAAACGAGCGTAAAGAACGTTTCCGCACACGGCGCAATCAACGTGAGCGGCGACACGGTGGGCGGTTTGTTCGGCACGAGCGCGAGAAATATTGAAAACGCAATCGTTCTCGGCACGATAACCTCTAAAAACGCAACCGTAGGCGGCGTTGTCGGCACGACGAGCGCAAGCGTAAAGAACGTCGTTTCCCTAGTGCAAATCACAGCATACGGCGGCACTGTCAATCCGTTCACGACTTCGAGCGCAACGATTGAAAATTCCTACCATATGACGAACGCCGTATGGCAAAAGGAAAGCGGATTTGTCAACGTTTCGGGCAAGTCAAAGACCTTCAACGAGTTGATGTCGGGTTCGGTTTCGGGTTACGGCACGCAAAGCAAGTATTACTACACCGACGCGACCGCACAGACGAATGGCGAGTTCGACGTTCTCGACGACGTGCAACTTACCGAACTTTCTGCAATAGGCGCGCAAAACGAAGCGAACGCAAGACAGAGTATGCGCCTCAAAGATATAGTTTCCGTATATCTAATGATGTATTCTTTGTCAAAGACGACGGGAACGCTCGCAAGCGACGGCAAGAGTTTCGGCGTGAACGTATATGCGATTAGTTCGTCGAGTTGGCTCGTCGGCACGGCGGACGGCACGCAAAGCAATCCGATTGCCGTTGCAAACAAGCAAAACGTATCGCTTTTAAGACAACTTCCGTTTGCGACGTTCACGCTCAAAACGAATATCGCGCTCGATATCGCAAGCACGTTTGCAGGCGCATTCTTCGGAACGGTCAAGAGCGAGGCGGATAGTGCAGGCAATTCGCTCGGATATAAGATAACTTGCAACAAGGATATGTTCGAAGCGTACGCCGAAAGCAATTCGAGTTGGTTAGATATCGCATAAATTGCAACGAATATCGCAATCGGGCGGCGCAAAAGCCGTCCGAGAGCGAGAAAAACGAGCGATTGAAACGAAAATAGCGCAAAAAAAGAACAATCGCCAAAACACCTTAAAATCGTGATTCTAAACGCACGTTTTCAAAAAGTCGAAATATCGTGCAAAAAAAATCGACGAAAAATCAAATAAAACGCATTGCTCGATTGTAGTTTATATATAAATATATAAAAATCCGCAAGGCACGAGCAAAAGAAAAAGGAAAGACTATGCAAGCAAGCAAAAGCAAAAACTTCAAAATCGTAATGTCGATTATGATTCCGCTTTTGATAATCGTGACCACCGTCGTTATGGTGGGCGCGTCTTTTGCGTGGTTTTCCAACGCCGACAAAGTCACCGTTGCCGAAATAACGATGTCTACGGCGGATTCTTACAGAATCGATTTTACTCGTCAGCCTTTGTCCACCGACGGCAAGTTGCTGTTTGACAATATGCAGTACGTCGGACAGACCGCTTTCTGCGCAAGCGGCGCAAACACCGGCAAACTTATGACCAAAGCCGTTGCGGCAGGCAACGCCGTTGACACGAGCGACCGCGCGTATTATTTCATAAACACGGTTGCGCTCGACACGCAGGGCAAGACTTTCGATATGAGTATGGCGTTCGACGGCGTGAAAATAGTGAAGTACAAGCGCAACGCCGACGGCTCGATTGCAAAGGACGAAAACGAGGAAAATATCGTCGAAAAAACCAACAAAATATACGCCTCGACGGGCTCTAACGTTTCGCCCGTGAGCGACATTCCGTTTGCGTTTACTTGGTTTTTCAAAGTGCACGAAGAAACCGCCGACGGCGTCGTAAGAAACTATCAAACCTACGACATCGACGAGGAAACGCAGGGACAACGACTCTTGCAACTCGAACCGCAAAAGAACGAAGTGTGGTACACGCCGTACGGCAAACTCACTTTCGGCGACGACAATCTCGTTGCGCGCGTAAACGACGACAATTCGATAGACGCAACGAGCATAAAGGACGTCGACAAGCGCATTATCAACAGTTTCGGAACGAACGGCATAGGCAACGCCACGTCGCAATTATTCGATTTCTACATCGTTTTCGCGCCCGAAAAACTGTTCTGGATGCAGTTTTTCTCGGCGGACAGAGACAATTACACCGCAAACGACATTTACAAAACCACGTCGGACGGCGTAACGACGGATTACACCAAAAAGATTTTCGAGGAATTGTCCAATCAGATGTACTATTCGCATATGGATTATTCGGGTTCTACGTTTGAGTTTTCGGCAGTGCTCAACGTAACGAACGTACACGAGGAGGCGCAAGGATAATGAATAAGACCAAACGTACTCTCATCGTATCGTCCGTCGTTATGGCGCTTATATTTGTCGTCACGATAGTCAGCGTGACTGCCGCGTGGTTTACTAACGTCGCGGACAGCAACGAGGACGGATTCACCACCGATTCCGCGCTTTTGCAAGAGAGCGCAAGCATATCCATCGACGAGAACGCCGCAAGCGACTACGGCACGTCCGTTTGGCCCGCCGTGGCAACGCCGGGGTATCTTTCAAAAGGCAACGTCGCGCCGTACGGTACGGATTTGAAGCAAAAGCAGACGAACAAAATCGACGTCGCGGCAAAATGCGCCGTGCTGTATTTTCCCATAACGTTCGTCGGCTCGTCGGATGCAGGGTATAGCGACGGAAGAAAATCGCTTATGCTCAGCGCGCTTTCTGCGCATCTCGACAACGACGACAAAAAAGTGGATTATCTTTCTTCTTTCAACGTCGAAATGGAACTCGTCACATTAAAAGAAGACGGCGAGTCCAAAACCAGCGAAACCATAATCCCGACAAATCCGAGCGATTTTTCGGGTAATCCGAGCGCGATATACTACAATCAACCGTTCAAAGACACCGAACAGAAATTGCCGAGTTACAAACTTTATATGCTCGTAATCCCCGGCGAAACCTACTACGTCAAAGCAACGATTTATTTCAATCGTATCGACGAGGAATGCAGCGAGAAACTCATTTACCTCGCCAACACGCAAAAGAATATTACGTTCCAGTTTGAAATCAAGGACAACGTTGCGCAAGGCGTGAATATCAGAGAAGGAAATATGCCCGTATGACATCACTTCGCAAAAACAAAATCGCGATGATTGTCGCAATAATAGTGCTTTTTGCAGTCGCCGTTTCGGCGACGGGCGTTTCCTATGCTGTTTGGATTTCCCCCGACGGACCGATAGGCGGCGGCTCGTCCAAAGCGTCCCCGTCCGTTACGCCCGACTCGAACAACGTCTGGGCAAAGTATTTCAATTATAAGGAAATAACCGTTGAGGGTTTGGACGGCAAGTACGTCGAAATATCGACTTTCTACACCGACGGCGAAAACAGCCAAGGACTCAATTTGTCCGATTTGTACATTCCCGAAGTCATTTGGGTGGAAAAGGGAAGCAACAAAGTGCTTGCCACGCTGGACGGCGTAAGCGAAAATGCGTATGAACCGTACAACGTTTATCGCATTACAAACAGCATTTTTGCGGATTCAACTCTCAAAAACCTGCCCGTAACAATCCATATCCCTGCAAGCGTGTGCGAAATTGATGACGCGGCTTTTGCAGGTTTGCCGAATCTGCAATCCGTGTATTTTGAAAACAGAATGCCGTGTACGCTGGGCGCATATGCGTTTGCAGGTTGCTCGAATCTCGAATACGTCTACGATGTCAGAAACGGCGGCGTAACGCCCGACGACACCTCATTCTTCGGCACAAAAATCACCGTCACCGACGGTCAAATTCGGTTTTCGTAAAAATAAATTGCAAAATTGTATTTTCATATTTGCACTTTTTATTACAATTAGAAGTTTTCTTCATTGCGAATTCGGCTTAAAATATCTTCATACTCTACACATGAATTTTGACACCCTTTTGACACACGATTCTGCAAAAAACGTGCAAAAAGCGGTCATTGCGAGTGTCGTTTTGGGTAAAAAAGGTAAAGAAAAACGCCATTTTCGGACTACCAAACCACGAAAAATTGAATTAAAGTGGCTGATGACAGCAAGAAAAGGCGATGAGAGCACGCAGTATTCTCAATCGCCGCACGATGACGACGAGCGCTCTGCGTGGTTGAAAGCCGCGCTTTTATATCTTCGTTACACGAAGATATAAAAAATCCGTGAACGAATTTCGTTCACGGATTTGGAGCTGATGACCAGACTTGAACTGGTGACCTCATCCTTACCAAGGATGTGCTCTACCACCTGAGCCACATCAGCATATTTTTGGCGGAAGCGGAGGGATTCGAACCCCCGTGGGCTTTCACCCAAACGGTTTTCAAGACCGCCTCGTTATGACCGCTTCGATACGCTTCCATTTAAGTTAAAGCAAATCGTTTCGCTATCAAGCTTATTTAGTATAGCAAGAGTTTGCGATTGTGTCAAACATTGATGTTAAATTTGCGAAAAAACATTTGTTTTGCGAGTTTTAGAATATTTTTACATAACAATTCAAGTACAGAGAAGAGTGAATATTAGGTTTCTAATATCAATCGTTGCGCATATTTGCATATCAGAGTTCTCGTATTCGTGTATGCGCAAATATACATATGTCTAAAAAAGTTGCAATCAAGTATTTACGAGTCGAAATTCGTGTGCTATAATGTCAATATTATAAATTTTATATTGTGATAAGGTGAAAAATGAAAATCAAATTGAACGAATTTTTCAGACGCGACGTTGACGGCGTCGACGTGTTGCTGACGGATTCCCCCGAAGTCAAAGCGCAAGTAAAAAAGCACAAAAAAACCGTGAAAGACGCAATCGTATGGTCGATTGTGGGTACGCTTTTGTTCGTGTTGGTGCTAAACGTCGTGATTTTGCCGCTTACGGGCAAGTGCGCGCGCGTCGAACACGTCACCGATTACGTCGGCGACAATCAATACATCGCTTTCCACAAGCCCGAAGGCTTGATGCTTTCCGCTCACCGCGCGGGCGGCGTTCTCGAACCCGAAGAAACGATGGCGGCGTTCAAGCAATGTATGGAAGAAGCGCAAAGAGAGAATTACAAAGTCGATATTCTCGAATTTGACTTGCACCTCACAAAAGACGACGTACTCGTGCTTATGCACGACCACGAAATCGACCGCACGTCAAACGGCACGGGCAAGATTTGCGATATGACTCTTGCCGAACTCAAAACCTACAATTTCGGCTACAACTTCAAGACCGAAGACGGCGTGTACAAGTATCGCGACAAGTCCGACGCGGAACTCGAAAACGTGCGTATCGCCACGCTCAAAGAGGTTTTGGATTACGTCGAAAAGGTCGCTCGCCCCGACAAAACAATGAATTACGTCATCGAAATCAAGGACGGCGACGACGTGGGCAGACGCGCTATGAACAAACTCTATCGTATGATGGTGGAATACGACATCGTCGACCGCACGGCGTTCGGCACTTTCCACGGCGAAATCAGCGAGTATGTCGACGAGTGCAACGCTTTGGGTACGTTCGAGCAGAAAGTGGTGCGCTCTGCGGGTATCACGGAAGTTCTCGATTTCTATTATGCATTCCTCTACGGCAATACGAACGCAAAATTCAACTTCAAAGTTTTGCAAATTCCGATGGGCTTCAACGGCTTCTTCGATTTGTCTACGAAAGAGTTTATCGACTTTGCGCACAGTATGGGCATTGCGGTGCAGTACTGGACGATAAACGACCCCGACGACGTTGCCAAACTTCAAGCCAACGGCGCGGACTGCATAATGACGGACAATCCGAAAATGGCATACGAAGTTCTGCACAGAAACGACAAATAAGCAGTGTAACAAATCGCATAAGGCACTCGAAAGGGTGACTTATGTTTAGCGTAACGGGCGAAGTTTGCTCTGAAACGCTGTCTTTTACGATAAGCGATAGGTTATAAAGGTGAGATATGAATAATCCTATAAATAGCGAGTTGGCAATCGTATACAGAGAATGGCTCGAAGCGTCAAAACGACCGAACGGAATTTTTTGTGATAAAAGCGGCGTTGAGAAGTATTCGAATCCTTATTTTTTCGGCGTTCCCGACGAATGGGATATTATAAAAGACGGCACAAGAATACTGGTTGTCGGACAAGAGGGCGCAAGCGGACATTGGAATGCATTCGATATGGAAAGCGATAAATATATTGCTTTCGACGAAGTGGAAAAATTGCAGGAAGCGTCGATTGCGACCGTTGCGAAACGTGTTGACGGAAAAGACGCAAGCGTCGATATTTGCGGTGAAAAGCAATTCATAAAAAACGATACAAGCCCGTTTTGGTGCTTTTTCAATCGCATAGCAACAAACGACAATGTAATGGAAGCATGTCCTTGTGCATGGACGAATATCGACCTTGTTAGTTACAACCAAAAAGCCGCAAACCGCAAGTATAAACTTAGCGAAGCCGATAGAAAAATTTTGCACGCCAATACAATTCCCGCAATTTTCAAAAGACTAGCGGATATAGCAAAGCCCACGCATATAGTGTTTGCTTCTTGGCGCGACATTTCGTTCGATCATGAGTTCGAGTCGAAACCGTCAAAATTTTTGAACGATTCTTTCAAGCGCAACGGCGCAACTTCCGTTTTACTCACGCATCTGTCGGGTATACCGTGTCTTGTTTCGTATCATCCGCGGTATCTTAAAATGAAGAAAGTTTTGGATGACGTAATCAAAACTATATGCGACTACATATATGCCGAAAAAATAGACGAAAATCTGATAGAAACGAGTTTAAAACTCGACTGAACGTATAAAAAAGCAATTTCGCGATGTACCGAAAACGGTGCATCGCTTTTCTTATATTATAAGCGAAAAAACACAGGAGGTGAGCTTTTATGGAAAAAAGCAGCAGTAAAAGCATGAAAGAATTATGTATTGAGATATCGCAGAATTCTGTTGTTCTGGAAGTCGAATACGACTGCCTTAAAAAAGTATTTGACGAGGAACTTCCGATTATCTATGAAAAAGGTTTGGCGGAAGAATTTTTGCTTGCTGGAAATGTGGCGGACGTTATAAGGGATGTTTGTCCTTTTCCCGAGTTTATCGGTCTTGCGGCAAGCAGTATGGCTGCACACTTGCTCTACATAACCAACGTAAATCCCGACAAGTACAAATTGAATTTCAAAGACGTTATGCCTTGCGACGGCTATATGTGGGGGTATCACTTTAACGAAGAAGATTTGTATGAAGTTTTCAAAGAGTTGAAAAAGCATTTTAAGCATGTCGAGTTGAGTGCAAACAACGATTGTTTGACGGTGGACGGTCTTAAAATATTCGTTGAAACGTCTTTTGAAAGAATCCGTACTATCGGTTTGTGTACGGAACATTGTTTACCGTTTTAAAGGAGAGAAAAAATATGGATGTATTTGATAAAATTGCAGGTTACGAGAAGGAAAAGAAAGACTTGCGCTATATAAGCGATATGTGGAAAAACACCGACGAATACAAGCGTCTCGGCATCAAAATACCCAAAGGCGTGATGTTTAACGGCGATCCGGGAATCGGAAAAACTCTTATGGCGCAATGCCTCGTAGAAGCAACGGGATGTGCGTTTGAAAAATGCACGAAAGACAGAGCGCAAGATGAATTTATCGTCCATTTGAAAGAGTTGTTTAAGAAAGCGGAAGATTATGCGAAAAGCAACAACAAACCGTTTATAGTCTTTTTTGATGATATGGATAAATTTGCCGAAACGTCAAAAGACACTGAAAATCCCGAAGAATATGCGATTCTTCAAAGTCTTTTAGATTCAATCAAGGATTACGACGTCTTTTTTGTCGCTACCGTAAACAGTTGCGGCGCTTTTCCGAAATCGCTTATCAGAAACGGAAGAATTGACGAAACGTTTTTTATTTCCAAACCGTCGACACGGGATTCCGAAAAAGTTGCGGATTACTATTTGAAAAAGCAAAACGTCAATATAAAAGACGTGTCGGGTCACTATATCTCGCAAATGACGCTGGGCGTTTCGTGTGCAGAACTCGAATCGATTATCAATGAGGCAGGTATGTATGCCGCTTTCGAACGAAGCGATTGTATAACGAAAAAGCACATCGATTGGGCGATTATGCGCATCAAATTCAGGATAAATGTTTCGGGAAAGTTGGAACGAACGTATGATAAAAACAATCCGAATTGTCGAGAGTTTGCGTATCACGAAGCAGGGCACGCAGCGGTTGCGCTGTTGAGCGAAAACTTTATTCCGACAATTCTGTTCACCGATGATTTAAAGGAAAACTGTTCGTTTTGCTATTCGCATGATAAAAACAAGGGGTCTCAATACATCAATTCAATCGAAAGAGTGTTTATCGATTTCGGCGGGAAAGCGGGGGCGAGTATAGGGTTTGGTCCGCTGACATTGGGGTGCAATCTGGATTTGCGTGAGGCGTGGAAAAATTTGTATTGGAATGTTTCGAAAGACTGCGTCGACGACTTGCATATGTTCAATCCGATCGACAATCGAGATTCGCTGCAAGGTGAATTGTTTAAAGACAGATTGGACGCAACGACCGAAAAAATGAGCAACGCTTACAATTTCGTCGTGGAGTTGTTGAATCTAAACAGAGCCTTGCTCGACGCGCTTGCCGACCGTCTTATGGAAAAGTATTTTATAACCGCCGACGAGATTTCCGAAATCTTTGAGGAATATAAAAGCAACCATAAAGTCGTCACGATTCGCGATTTGATGGCAACTCGTTCGCAAACGCTTGCCTCGGCATAAATTCATAGAAAAATTGCAGAAAAAGAGGATAAAGCAGACATTTCGTCTGCTTTATCCGTTGATTGCGTCGTTGTTTTGTTTAATCCGCTTGCTTATTTCTTTTCTTCCTTTTCCTTGCCGAAGCCTTTGAGGAATCTGCGGAAGCCGCCTTTTCTGCCGTTGAGCATATCCACGAGTCCGTCAAGCGAACGCTTGGATATGATGCCCATCGACCACGCCGCTATCGTGCGATAGGGCATATCTTTGACGGAATTTGTGAGCATTTCGGGATTCTCGGAAGAGAGCGCAACGAGGTTGATGACGCCCACGCAGAGATTGTACATAAACTTGCCGAAGCGGGAAACTTTGCATTGACCGATCGTGTTGTTTGCAAGCAATTCGCCTTTTTCGTAAGGTCTGTTCTCAATCATCTTTGCGCCGTAGAGCGCTTCGAATTGCGCGACGGGGATTTCGGTTGCGTTTGCGATGTCGTAGTAGCAGGGCGCAACTGCCTTGTAGTCGGGGATAGGTGCGTCGGGATTTTTGGACGTCACGTTTACGATGCCTTCGAGTTTGATGTCGCGAGAGGACGCGCCCACCAAAATCTTGAAGTCGCCGCTTTCGACGTGCCAGTCTTTGATTGCGACGTTGTAGTATGCGAACGCTCTTGAATCGAGAGTGATTTCGACGTCTTTTTCTTCACCCGGTTGCAAGAATACTTTTTTGAAGCCTTTGAGTTCTTTTGCGGGGCGATAGAGAGTGCTTTCGACGTCCGAAACGTAGAGTTGCGCGATTTCCGCACCTGCGACTTTGCCGACGTTCTTGACGGTGAAAGTGACGGTGAGCGGGTCGCCTTCGTTGATTGCGTTTGCGCTCATGCGAAGATTCGAGTACTCGAATTGCGTGTAGGAAAGTCCGTAGCCGAAGGGATATTTGACTCTCTTTTTCGCGCTGTCGTAATAGCGATAGCCGACGTAAATGCCTTCGCGGTATTCAACCGTTCTCGGTCCCATACGGAAGTATTTCGAGCCGAGATAATCGTCTTCGTGGACGGGGAAGGTTTCTGCGAGTTTGCCCGACGGATTGACCTTGCCGTAGATGAGGTTGTACGCCGCTTCGCCGCCTGCCTGACCGCCGAGATAGAGGTTGAGAATGCCTTTGACGCTCTTGTCCCAGTCGCCGATTTCGACGGGCGAACCGCAAGAAAGCACGACTACGACGTTTTTGTTGACTTTCAAAATCTCGTTGATGAGGGTGACGTGCGAGGACGGCATTTTGATGTGGTGACGGTCGTAGCCTTCCGATTCGAACGCGTCGGTAAGACCGATGAACAAAAGCACGACGTCTTTGCCTTTTGCGGCTTTTACAGCCTTGTTTATGAGACTCTTTTTGTAGCCTTCGCCTTTGAGAACGTAGCCGTCTGCGTATTCGTAGGGTTGACCGACTTTGTCGAGTGCGTCGGTGAACGACGTGAGTTTAGTGGGAAGAATGTGGCTCGAACCACCGCCTTGATAGCGGATTTTCTTTGCGAGTTTGCCGATGACGGCGATGTTTTGCTTCTTGTTCAAGGGCAGTATGCCGTCGTTTTTGAGAAGAACCGCGCCGCCTTCCGCCGCTTTGCGAGCGATTGCGTTGTGCTTTTCGATGTCAAAGGTTACGCCTTCGATTTCGCGCACGGTGTTTTCGTATGCGAATTTTATGAGGCGAAGCACCACTTTGTCGATGTCTTCTTCGGTGAGAGTGCCTGCTTTGAGCGCCTTGTAAACGGTGTCGTCGTTAAGACCCTTGCTGCCGGGCATTTCGAGGTCCATACCAGCCTTGACGCCTTCCGCGCGGTCGTTGACTGCGCCCCAGTCGCTCACCACGATACCTTTGTATCCCCATTCGTCGCGAAGAATGTCGGTGAGGAAACGTTTGTGGTCGCTAAGGTACGTTCCGTTGAGACGGTTGTAGGAACACATAACGGTCGTGGGTTGTTCCTCTTTGACGATATGCTCGAAAGCGGGCATATAGATTTCGCGCAAAGTGCGCTCGTCAACGATGGAATCGATGGTCATTCTTATGTATTCTTGGTTGTTTGCAAGATAGTGTTTGAGGGAAGTGCCGACGTTTTTCTTTTGTACGCCGTGAACCCACGCGCCGCCCATACGGCCTGCAAGGAAGGGGTCTTCCGAGAAGTACTCGAAGTTTCTTCCGCACAAAGGACCTCTTTTGATGTTTACGCCCGGTCCGAGAACGGTCGAAACGCCGAGAGATTGAGCCTCGAGCGCGATAGCCTCGCCGACTTCTTCGACGAGGTCGACGTCCCAACTCGAAGCGGTGGTGACTGCGCCGGGGAAGCAAGTTGCGGGTTCGGGCGTTTGCATAATGTTGACGCCTTTGCCGATTTTTTCACGTCTGAGTCCGCTCGGCCCGTCGCTCATACGCACGGCGGGAATGTCGATTCCGTCACGTTTGACGGGTTGAGTGAGCCAGTTTGTAGAACCGGAAAGCATAGACACTTTTTCGTCAAGCGTCAACTTGCCCAGTATTTCCAAATAGTCCTTGTCGTTCATAATTTCCTCCAACAGAGTGTTTATATTTTGGTCTTTCGGCGATAAAGTGCCGATTCTGTGTTTTTCGTCTTTTTGCCGCTCGACTCAATACGCGTGCGCGGTAGTTATATAATCAAATAAGTTTTGAAAAACTATATTTCATTATATCATTTTTGCAATCGACGTTCAATATAAATTTTGCAATCGGATATATGATTATTTTTGAGCGGCGAGTTTTTCTTTTTCACGGATAGAGAGCGGCATTTCGTCGTTTATATAGGTGTTCCAAACGTCCATTCTGTCCTTGTCGTCGAGATAGCGAAGCACTCTTGCGGGCGAGCCTACCGCAATGCAGTTGGCGGGCAAGTCGCGCGTCACCACGCTTCCTGCGCCAACGACCGTGTTCTCACCGATCGTAACGCCGCCGCATATGGTCACGTTCGACGCAATCCAGCAACCCTTTTTGATGGTTACGGGTTTTGAATATTCGAGGTCGTGGAAGCCGTCGGGGTACTGTTGATTTAAGCGTTCGCTTGCCAAAAACGGGTGACAAGGCGTTGCGATGGTGACGTTTGCGCCGAGCCATACGCCGTCTTCGAGCGTTATGGGCGAGATGTCCAAAAGCGTGCAGTTGTAGTTGAAAAATATATCGTTTCCGACGTGAATGTTTACGCCGTATTCGCAATAAAAAGGCGTGAAAATCCAAACGGATTTGCCCTTTGACGACGGAATGAGTTTGTTGAGAAGTCGTTTTTGTTTGGGTGCGTTCCAAACGGGGCATTTGTTGAATCTTTGCGTAAGCAACAAACCCCTTGCGTGTTGCCAGAAAATGTCTTTGCTCGCCGAGTTGTAGAGTTTGCCCTCAACCATACGAGTCCAGTCCTTCTTTTCCTTGCTCATATCAAATACCCCCTCTCGATATTTGTTTACGATACCATTTTATTTTATAAAAGGTTAGATTTATATCAAAATTTATTACAAAATATCAAAAAACCGTTGTAAAATACAAAAAGTATGATATTATTTTGGTATGAGTAACGACGACAATGCAAAACTTAACGTCCGATTTTTGCCAAAAGGCGTGCAAAATCCGCAATTCGAGCAACGAGAAAGCGGCGTTGCGCATACGCCGTACAGTCGCGAAGTGGCGTTTTATACCTGCGTAAAAAACGGCGACGTCGAAGGACTGCAAAACAATATGGCAAGTTTTATGGGCGAAGCGTTGGTCGTGGGCAGAATGAGCGACGACAATTTGCGACAAGTCAAGTATCTTGCGGTCAGTTGCATTACGCTCGCCACGCGCTATGCCGTCGAAGGCGGACTTATGGAAAGCGAGGCGTACAACCTTTCAGACTTGTACATTCAAACCGTTGACAAAACGGATTCGCCCGAAGAAATAATGAATTTCCTCGTGGAAAAGGCGACCGAACTTACAATGCTCGTGAGAAGTCACCGTCAAAGGCTGGAATATCCGCCGTATATCCGCAAGGCGATTAAGGTTGTGAGCGCAAGGCTTCACGAAAGGCTGACTTGCGACGAAGTTGCGAGCGAGTGCGGCGTGAGCGCGGATTATCTGTCGCAAAAGTTCAAAAAGAACGTCGGTGTAAGTTTGCACAAATACATCGTCACGCAAAAACTCGAAGCGTCGAAAACTCTGCTTGTAAACGGCGTAGAATACGGCGAAATCGGCTATTATTTCGGGTTCTGCTCGCAAACGCACTACATTCAGTGCTTCAAAAAAGAGTACGGTATGACCCCGAAAGAGTATTTGGCGTCGAACGCAACCGTTTGAGAACGCTTTAAAATATCGAAAAATGTGCGAAAATATCGCGTTTTTTGAAAAAATATAGCAAAAATCAGTAACCGAAATACAATACAAACGTCTTTTTAGTGAGGGATGAATGAAAAACACTGCCTGGGAAAATCTGTTTAGGAAATACTACAACGAGGCTCTCTTGTATGTGTTTTCGTTCTGCCACAATCGCACGCTCGCCGAGGATATCGTTCAGGAAGCGTATATGCGCGCAATCCGCTCTATCGACGAGGAAAAAGACGGCTTCAAGTTCTGGCTGTTCAAGGTGTGCCGCAATCTCTACTTCGATATGCTCAGAAAAAACAAGAGAATCGAAGGGATAGAAGGCGACTTGCAGTCGGACGACTCGCTTGTGGACGACGTGATTCAAAAGGACGAATACCGCGCGCTCTACAAGGCTATATCGCTCTTGAAAGACGGCTATCGCGAGGTCGTGCGGCTCTATTATTTCGACTCGATGTCCGTCAAGGAAATTTCGTCCATCGTCGGCGAATCGACGGACAACGTGAAGATTCAACTGTATAGAGCGAGGCTCAAACTCAAAGAAATTTTGGAGGCAAATATATGAATTTTGACGAAGCGTTCAAACACTATCGGGACGGTGTCGCCACAGAAGAAGAAAAGCAATTCGTAAAAGAGCAACTTGCAAAAGCAAACGAGTTTTTGCAAAACGAGTCCGTACGCGAGGAATCGCCGGTTAAGGAAGCGGACGCGGAAGACGTGAAAAAAGCCAAAAAGAAATTCAAATGGCAATATATCGTCATTCCGTTCTGCTCGCTCGTTTGCGTGCTGGCAGTCATTGCCGCGATTTTGGGCGGCGTGTTCGGCTCGGCGGCGTCGTACGCCAAAAAGTCGGCGGTGTATTCCAAATCCGCTTGCATCGATATCGCAAAGGCAAAAGCGTTCGAATTTGTCAGCGATTCAAACAACTTCACATACGTCAACGTTGCAAGCAAAGACGACTTCAAAACCGAAGACGTGGACGCGGATTTCAACTACAACGGCAAAGATTTGAAGAGCAGTTATTACACATACATCGTCGAACTCGAAGTCAAGCGCAGCGATTTCGAAATCAAAATCGAGGTTGATACGAGAAACGGCGATTGCAAGGTTATAAAAGTCGATTGACCTTTCAAAGCGCAAAGCGCAAAGGCGTAAAATAACATTTAAGGAACGTTTTTTCAAGGCGTTCCTTTCTTTTTATATTCTACAAAATATTCCACTAATTTTTGTATAGTGTTTGCATACAATAGTTGTATGTGGTCAAACGTGATTAGCATCGGCAAAGAGTACGGAAAGGAAATCGACTATATCCTCAAAAAACTGCAATGTACCAAAGACGTGTCCTACGCGACGGAAGAAAACGACGAAAGAATATGGATATATCTTGCTTCGTCCTGCGACGTTTCGCAAAAAATCGAAAACGAAATGTATCGCACGCTGGCGGTCGTGTTTTTGTCGTATCTGAAACTCAGATTCTTTTTGGAAAGATTGCCCGTTCGCCGTATGTCGTACGCAAAGTGCGCGTTGCTCTGTTCGATGCTTCATTTTGACAAGGACTTCGAAGAAAACGTCGTGGCAAAGGTGTTGTCCGATTCGATGGACTACAACATAGACGGACTTTTCAACTTTCGTATGCGCTCGCTAAAAGACGCTTGGGCGGAAATAGCGGACGTCGCTTCGAGATTGCTCGAAGGAAGCGAGGGCGACAAAGACGTTTTCGACATAGCGGCGTTTATATCGGGAAGCGACGGCGGAAAGAACAGAATCGCAACCGACGGCAAAATCGTTGAGAATCTGACCGAAAGGCGCAGAGTCGAAATAGTCAGATTGTTTGACGAGGAAGAATACAATTTGCTTGACGCGATAATCAAGGAAAAACCTTGCGAAATATACGTCGAGAGGAACGGTTTTTCGGACGGACTCAACAACACTTTGCGAAAAATCGCAAAAGTTATTGAAAAAGCATAAAACACGATTTGTGTTACAATAACCGCTATTTTTTGTCAAAACAAGCAAAAAACGCTCAAAACAAGCATATTTTTTAATATTAATTACACGAATCGTGTCGTATTCTGTCGAATCCGAACACGATTCGTGTTTAGTACAAATTATTCTTTCAAGGATAAACAATATAACAAAACAACAATCCGACCGTAATATAACAACAATAAAAAAGGCAGGCGTTGCGCCTGCCTTTTCAAAATTTAATCTATCGAAATAAATTATCAATAAACTTTTCTTGCTCTAATCACGTCGTCGCCGTCGATTGTCAAATCGGTTTCGGTGTCTATAATCGTGTAGCGAAGTCCGTTTCTCGTCGCGCTGATTCCGCCGAATCTGTTTTCGCCCGTATCGGCGGAAATGACCGTGTAGCGATGAGTCGCGCTCTTCGGTGCTTTGACGTTGGGCAAATTGACAGAGTTTACGACGTTGCCGTTTTCGAGATAATCTTTAAGTTCGTTTGCCGCCATAACCGCGCAGTTGTCTTCGGCTTCTTCGGTGGACGCGCCGAGGTGCGGTATTGCGACGATGCCTTGCACGCCTATGCAATTTTCGTCGGGGAAATCCACGACGTATTTGCGAAGTTTTTTGCTTTCGAGAGCGGCTTTAATTGCGTTTACGTCGCAAAGTTCACCGCGAGCGGCGTTGATTATAATCACGCCGTCTTTCATCGTCGCAAGACTTTCGGCGTTCACAAGACCTTTCGTTTGCGGCGTCATAGGCATATGAAGTGTCACGAAGTCTGCGTCCGCCCAAGCGGATTGCATAGTGTCGAAAATCGTCACGAAGGGGATTTCCGCTTTTGCCGCTTCGGATATGAAGGGGTCATAACCAACGATATTCATTCCGAGCGCGTGTGCGGATATCGCGACTTTTCTGCCTATCGCGCCAAGACCCAAAACACAAAGTGTTTTTCCTGCGATTTCGCTGCCTGCAAACTGACCTTTGCCTTTTTCCACTTGCTTTGCAACGTCGTCGCCTTTAAGCGTGCTTGCCCACTCGATTGCCTCGGACACGTTGCGCGCGCCGATTATAAGAGCGGCAATGACGAGTTCCTTGACGGCGTTTGCGTTTGCGCCGGGGGTGTTGAACACGCAGATACCTTTTTTGGCATAGTCCGCGTGCGGAATATTGTTTACGCCCGCGCCCGCTCTTGCGACTGCCAAAAGCGAGGACGGAACGGCGTATTCTTCCATTTTGAAAGAGCGCACGAGTATGCCGACGGGATTTTCGCTCGAATCGGTGAGATTGTAACCGTCAAGCACGGGGTTTGCGAGTTTGGATATCGAATTGAGTTTGAGTATGTCCATAGTTTGCCTCGCCTGCGCTTATTTGTTTTCGAGTTCGAATTTCTTCATAAATTCGATGAGTGCTTTCACGCCTTCGACGGGCATTGCGTTGTAGATTGACGCTCTCATACCGCCCACTAGTTTGTGACCTTTGAGGCTGACGAGTCCCGCTTGTTCCGCTTCTTTGACGAATTTGGCGTTGAGTTCGTCGCTGGGCGATACGAAAGGAACGTTCATAAGCGAACGGCTTTCTTTTTCGACGAAGTTGTTGTAGAAGTCGCTCTCGTCGATGAAGTCGTAAAGCATTTTGGCTTTTTCGCGGTTGATTTGTTCCATAACCTTGACGCCGCCGAGTTTTTTGAGGTGGCGAAGGTTGAGCATCATCATATAAATCGACCAGCAAGGCGGTGTGTTGTACAAACTGTTTGCGTCGATTTGCGTGCGATATTTGAGCATAGTGGGGCAAATGGGAAGTTCGCCGCCGAGCATATCCTCTTTTACGATGACGAGAGTTACGCCCGCAGGCGCGAGATTCTTTTGCGCGCCCGCATAAATGAGAGAATACTTTTTAGGGTCGATGACCTCGCTCATAATGCACGAGGACAAGTCCGCAACGAGAGGTACGTCGCCGGTGTCGGGCAACGTGTTGTATTTCAAGCCGAAAATGGTGTTGTTTTCGGTGATATGAACGTAACTTGCGTCTTGTCTGAAATCTTCGCGAGCGGTCTTTGGAATATAGGTGAATTTTTTGTCTTCACTGGAAGCGACGAGGCGAATATCGCCGTATTTTTGCGCTTCTTTGTACGCTTTTTTGGCAAAGTTGCCCGTTACGATATAGTCCGCTTTTCCCGTTTTCAAAAGGTTGAGGGGAATAGCCTCGAATTGCGTGGACGCGCCGCCTTGAACCATAATGACGTGATAGTCGTCGGGAAGATTCATAAGTTCGCGCACGAGGTCGAGGGCTTCGGTGTTGATGGCGTCGTACCATTTCGAGCGGTGGCTCATTTCCATAACGCTCATACCCGAACCGTTGTAATCGGCGATATTCTTGCCCGCTTCCTCGATGACTTCGAGCGGAAGCATACTCGGCCCTGCCGAGAAATTGTAAACTCTCATAAAATTCTCCTTTTTATACGTCATAATCGCATTCGTATATGCGACTTTGTATACTATAATCGTAAAGGCAAAATCGAGGTTTGTAAAGATTTTTTTTCGCGCAAACGTATGCTTTTCGGCACTTTTTGGCGAAACTCTTGCGTAAGCGCGCGTTTTGGTGTAATATAGTAAATTAGAAAAATATGCGTGTAAAAATAAAATTTGTTATTATTTATTAATAACTTTGAGTGGCGTTGAGAGAGCGGCGCTCTGAAAGGAAAATTACCGCATAAAAAAATAAAGATTAATCGGAGAGATATAATGGCAAAAAACACAAAAACAGTTAAAGTGACCTTCCTCGGCGGCGTAGGCGAGGTTGGCAAAAATATGACCGCAATAGAGTGCGGCGACGATATGATTATCGTCGATTGCGGCGTTTCTTTCGCAACCAGCGAGGAAGCCCCCGGTATCGACGCAATCATACCCGACATAACCTACGTCAAAGAGAACATATCAAAACTTCGCGGCATCGTGCTTACGCACGGTCACGAGGACCACATCGGCGCGATTCCGTATTATGCGGACGAACTCAAAGACGTTCCCGTCTACGGCACTGCGCTTACAATCGGACTTTTGAAAAGAAAACTCGACAAAAACGGCAAAAAATGCAATCTCGTCGTGGTGTCGGCAGGCGATACGATTACGCTTGGCGGATTCAAAGTCGAGTTCATAAAAGTTTGTCACTCTATGGCAGGCGCGTGCGCGCTTGCAATCACCACGCAAGTCGGCACGGTGTTCGTCACGGGCGACTTCAAAATCGACAATACCCCCATCGACGGCAAGAAAACCGACATCGGTCGCATTGCAGAAATCGGCGCAAAGGGCGTGCTTCTTATGCTCGGCGAGTCAACGAACGTTGAAAGAAAGGGCAGTTCCACGTCCGAAAAAGTCGTGGGGCAAACCCTTGAAAATATCTTTGCTTCGAACCTCGACAAGAGAATCGTCATTGCGTGCTTCGCATCTTCCAACTACCGCGTGCAACAAGTGCTTACGCTCGCTCACAAGTACCACAGAAAAGTCGTGCTTGCAGGCAGAAGTATGAAAGGTATGGTGGACGTTGCGTCCGCTTGCGGCGAGTTGCAAGTTCCAAAGGGCGTAATCGCGGACAGCGTCGGAAAACTGCTTCCGAGCGAAACGGTTATTCTTGCAACCGGTTCGCAAGGCGAACCTTTGTCCGCTCTCAACAAACTCTCGAAGGGCGAGTTCAACAAGATTAACATCGGACCGCAAGACCTCGTCGTTTTGTCCTCGTCGCCTATCCCCGGCAACGAAAAATCCGTGTACGACGTCATAAACGACCTTTTCAGAAAGGGCGCAAACGTCATATACGACGCAATGAACGACATTCACGTTTCGGGCCACGCATACGAGGAAGAACTCAAACTTATGCTCACCCTCGTGCAACCCGAGTACTTTATGCCCGTACACGGCGAATATCGACATCAGTTCAAGCACGCCGAAATCGCAAAAACGTTGGGCATACCCTCGAAAAACATCGTAATTCCCAACATCGGCGAGTGCTACGGCGTAAATCATAAGGGAATTAAACAACACTCGAACGTCACGGCAGGCAACGCCTACGTTGACGGCGTGGTTTTGGAAGACGGCAAATCCGTCGTAAACGACAGAAAATCGCTTGCAGAATACGGTATGCTCGTGGTGCTTTGCGCCGTAGATACCGACCAAGGCAAAGTAGTTGGCGACGTGGACATCGTGGCAAGAGGATTCAATCTCACCGACGACGTCGTGAGTTCCATAAAGAACGCTACCGTAGACACGATAAACGGCGCGGACTTCGACAAAGCGGACGTGAACGAGATTGCGAGAATGGTCAAAAAAGCGGTCAGAAAGTTGTTCTACAAGGACAGACAGTTCCCCATAATCATTCCCGTAATCGTCGAGGACTGACAAACAAAGCGCAACGGAAAACGAAAGTAAAAAAACGGCAATCGGATTTTCAAAAAACGTGCGAAAACGGCGACGTTTTTTAGGAAAAAGAAGGTGCAAAAATGTATAGAAAACGCATTATTTTGATACTCACTTCGCGCGACGAAAGCGACGGTATATCGCAAAAAATCGCGGAAGCAATACGCAAAATCGGCACGCATAACGTCGTCGTCATAAGCGACGACAAGTACGGTTCGGCAACCAAACTTTCCGCTCTCGACAAACTTATGGACAGCGGAAGCGAGTATCAGTATTTGCTCGAAAAAAAGGATAAGGGCGTTATCCGCGATATGTTCAAACTCAAAAGTTTGTCAAAGCGCGTCAACCGCATAAACAACCTTATAAAGCGTTTTCACCCCGAGTACATTTTGTGCGTTACGCCGTACGCTCACCATTGCGCCGTCGAGGCAAAACGCAGAGCGCGTTTCAGCACTCAAATCATTTATATGCTTCAATCATTCACGCTTCCAAAACGCGTACACGACGACGCAACCAACGTGTTTATCGTCGAAAACGCGGACGTAAAAGCCGATTTGGTGCGACAAGGCATAAAATCCAAAGACGTTATGGTGATGGGATTTCCTTATGAGGCAGTGCCGAAAACGAGGGAAGAAATCATACTCAAAAAGCAAGAGGCAGGACTTCCCAAAGTCAAAACCGTGTACGTCAACGTGCAGGAAAAGAAGCAACTCGAAAACGTGTTCTCGCTTCTTCTCGACCAAGGCGAAATCGCAAATCTCGCCGTCTACGTCAAAGACGAGCGTATGCTTCAAACCTTGTCGTCTATGGCGGTAAAAGCACCCGAAACCAAAGTGTTGTTTTTGCAAAACGGCGAGCAAGCGGACGATTGTCTGCCCGTATGCGACGTTGCAATCACGCAGTACGACCCCGCAACGCTGTACAAGTGCTTCAAACTCGGCGTGCCGAGCATAGTTGCAAAGAGCGGCGAACACGAGCAAGCGGACATATCCTATCTTGCCTCGCACGAACTTTGCCTCGTTGCCAAAAACGACCTCGACATAGTGGGGCTTTTGTACAGACTCTTGCAATCGGACGTCGGCGAGAAAATCGCCTCTAACGGCAAAAAATGGGTGGAAATGAGTTCGCTCGAAAATATTGCTAATTTCCTGACTGCGTATATAGCAGTGTAACTTATAAACGGAATGTGCGACTTCAAAGACGGAACGCGAGCCGCAACGGCGGCGAGAAAGCGAACGCCGAGCTTGACGGATAGTACAAGCGACTGCGCCGTTTGGGTGCGAAGCTGGCGCACAAAGCGCAGTGGCACAAGTAGAGAAATGTCCTTATCTATGCGAGTGCTGAGTGTTGCCCCACGCAGAGCGGACGCCGTGGGTTCCCTCAAACTTGCGCAGAGGGGGAACGGCGGTGGGGGAAACACGTGAGGAAGGGGGGGGGAAGCTTAAATTAAAGTTATAGTTCTCGCTCGTAGAGCAAGAACGCAGCATAGATATAAACGGAAAACAGGATTCGATATGCCAAAGATAACCAAACTTAACGACATTGCAAAAAAACAAGGATTCAGACTCGGCGACGACGTGCTGCGTATCGGCGGCTACAAAATGGTCGACGAACTCGATTACCTTTTCTACGACAACGAAAAGAAATTTTCGGTGGATATTTTGCGCGACGGAAAAGAGCATACCATAAAAGTCCACAAAAAAGAAGGACAGTCGCTCGGACTCGAATTTGCAATCGATATGAAACCCGTCGTGTGCAAAAACAAGTGCATTTTCTGTTTCGTCGACCAACTTCCCAAAAATATGCGCCCGAGCCTATACGTCAAGGACGACGACTACCGTTACAGTTTTATGTGCGGCTCGTACGTCACTATGACCAACGTCACGGAAGAGGAAATCGAAAGAGTGATTCGTTTGAAACTTAGTCCGCTTTACATTTCCGTACACGCATGGGACGACGACATTAGAACGTATATCCTCAAAAATCCGAACACCAGAAAGTTGCCCGACCAAATGCGCAGACTCGGCGCAAACGGCATAAAAATGCACACGCAACTCGTTGTCGTTCCCGACGTGAACGACGGCAAAGTGCTTGAAGACAGCATACGAGGATTGCACTCTGTCGAGGGTGTGGAAACGGTTGCTGTCGTGCCAGTGGGTATGACTGGGCATAGAGAAACGCTTGCAAAACTCAAAGCCGTGGACGAGCAGAATGCGAGAGATACCATAAAACTCGTCGAGGGATTGAACGAGGAATACGGCGGCAATTTCTGTTGGTGCAGCGACGAGTATTACGTCAAGGCGAACGTAGATGTTCCGAGCAGTTCCTACTACGGCGCGTTCGACCAAATCGAAAACGGCGTGGGACTTATCGCCGACTGGAAAGACAATTTCGAGTACAGCCTTTCGGAAGCGCCGACGATGAATCTCGGCAAAAAGATTGACCTCATAACCGGCGTATCCTTCGCGCCCATACTCAAAGAGTACGCAACCAAACTCGAAGCAAAACTCGGACTGAAAGCGGAAGTGCACGCAATCGTAAACAACTTTTTCGGCACGAGCGTGACGGTTGCAGGGCTTGTGACGGCAGGGGATATAATCGACCAAGTGGGCGGCGTGAAGTCGGACGCATTCGTAATTCCCGACAATATGCTTCGCGAATTTACCGACACTTTCCTCGACAACAAAACCGTCGAAGAAGTGGAAGCCGCGCTCGGCGCGCCGATTATCGTCATATCGCACAGCGGCAGCGACACGGCGCAAAAAATCATAGAACACTTTGAAAACAAATAACGAAAACAGCAACGAAAAACAATAAACGAGGTTTTGTGGCACAAGTTTGCAAAATCGACTAAAACGGCGTTTATCACGCCAAAAATCATAGATAAAATACGGAAACGGTGAAATAATATGAAACCTTTGGTGGCTATCGTAGGAAGACCAAACGTCGGAAAATCGACGCTTTTCAACAGACTCGCAGGCAGTAGAATCGCTATCGTCGAAAACACGCCGGGCGTAACGCGCGACAGAATCTATGCCGATTGCGAGTGGTGCGGCAGAGCGTTTACGCTCATAGATACGGGCGGTCTCGAACTTAAAAGCGACGACGAAATGTGGGGACACATTCGCACGCAAGTGGAAATCGCCGTCGATACGGCAAACGCGATTTTGTACGTCGTCGACGGAAAAACGGGACTTACGACGGACGACAACCTCGTGTGTTCGTTTTTGAGAAAATCAAAACTTCCCGTAATTCTTGCGGTAAACAAAATCGATAACAACGATTTGAGCAACGTGTACGATTTTTACGCGCTCGGGTTCGGCGAGCCTCACGCGGTCAGCGCAGAGCAGGGCAAAGGACTCGGCGATTTGCTCGACGCAATCCTCGAAGTTATACCCGAGCATTTGGCGGACGAAGACCCCGAACGTATCAAAATCGCAATCGTAGGAAAGCCGAACGCGGGCAAGAGTTCAATCACCAACAGGCTGTTGGGATACGACAGATGTATCGTCAGCGACATCGCAGGCACGACGCGCGACGCAATCGACACCGAACTCGACGTGGGCGAGGACAAGTACCTCATCATCGATACGGCAGGTATGCGCAAGAAAAAAGTGGTCAACGAGGACCTTGAAAGATACTCGGTTATGAGAAGTTTGCTCGCAGTGCGTAGGGCGGACGTCGTGCTTGTCGTGTGCGACGCAACAGAAGGACTCACTGAGCAAGACGTCAAAATCGCAGGCTTCGTTCACGAGGAAGGCAAACCGTCCGTCATCGTTATGAACAAGTGGGATTTGGTGGACAAAAACACGCACACCATTTACGAGTTCGAAAAGAAACTCAAAGAGGATTTGAAGTATATGGATTATTTCAAATCCGTGTATATATCCGCGCTCAGCGGCAAGCGACTGGACAATCTGCTTCCGCTTTGCAAAGAGGTCGTGGCAAATTCGAGAAAGCGTATTCCGACGGGACTTCTCAACGAGGTCGTTGGCGACGCTATCCGCATAAGCGAGCCGCCGTCCTATCTCGGCAAGAAACTCAAAATATTCTACGTCACGCAAGTGTCCGTAGCGCCGCCGACTTTCGTGCTTAAAGTCAACGACCCGACGATTATGCATTTCAGTTACAAACGCTATCTCGAAAACGCTCTGCGCAAGAGTTTCGATTTTTCGGGAACGCCTATTCGCTTGCTCGTGAGAGGCAACGGCGAAAGCGACAAATAAGGACGACAAAACGACGATTTTTCGTGCGTTTGATTAAAGAAAATTAACGTCGAAAAACTGCTCGAAAACGATTGCCGAATACGCGATTCGGTGATATATTCTTACGCGTGATAAAAAGGCGGCAAAGCGTGCTTCGTCAGCACCCTTTGAGCGCGCGCGACGTATAGTGTACAAGTGTAGAGGTGTATTATGGATTACAATTCATTGCCCGCAGACGAACTCGAAAAACTGCTCAAACAAGAGCAAAAAGCCTACAAAAAACTGCAAAAAGCCGACAGAAGCGTGGATATGACGAGAGGCAAGCCTTCAAAAGAGCAACTCGACATCGCTATGCCTATGCTCGAAAACGCCGCAAAATGCGACTTCTTTATGAGCGGCGTGGACGCGAGAAACTACGGCGAACCCGCAGGCGTAAAGCAGGCAAGAGAACTTTTCGGCGAACTTTTGGGCGTGAAAGCGGACGAAGTTATCGCGCTTGACGGCTCGTCGCTCGACATTATGTACAACGTGGTGCAGTTTGCAATGCAATTCGGCGTTTTGGGGTCTACGCCTTGGAACAAACTCGAAAAAGTCAAATTCATTTGCCCCGCACCGGGATATGACAGACATTTTGCCATTTGCGAGAACTTCGGCATAGATATGATAACCGTGCCTATGCTTTCGGACGGTCCGGATATGGACCTCGTCGAGCAACTCGTGCGCGACGACGAGAGCGTGAAGGGCATTTGGTGCGTGCCGAAATACTCGAATCCGACGGGCATCGTGTTCTCTGACAAAGTGGTCGAGCGTATGGCGAACCTCAAACCCAAAGCCAAAGATTTTCGCGTTTTTTGGGATAACGCCTATTGCGTGCACTCGCTCTACGACACCGACGAGAAACTCAAAAACATCTTCGACGTGGCAAGAAAAGCAGGCACGCTCGATATGATATACTGCTTCGCTTCAACCGCAAAAATCACTTTTGCAGGCAGCGGCGTAGCGGTGTTTGCGTCCTCTCAAAACAACGTGCAGGATATGCTCAAACGCCTCTTTTTCAAGAGAATCAACCCCAACAAAGTCAATCAGGTTATGCACGTCGAGTTCTTGAAAAACGTCGAGAACGTAAAGAAGATTATGGCGCAACACGCTGCGATTCTTCGTCCGAAGTTTGACCTTTTCAGAGTGAAAATGGAAGAAGCGTTTCCCGACAGCCAAAACGTGACGTGGTCAAAGCCGAGAGGGGGATATTTCATTTCCCTCGACGTACATGGCGCGGCAAAACGCGTCGTGGAACTTGCAAACGAGGCAGGCGTAAAGTTTACGGCGGCAGGGTCGACGTTCCCGTACAGAATAGACGACAACGATTCGAACATCCGTATCGCGCCGAGCGTTCCGTCGCTCGAAGAAATGGATTTTGCAATCGACGTGCTGATAAGTTCGATAAAGATTGCGCTTATAGAAAAGAGTTTGAAAAATCGCGCTTGATAGCGCGATTTTTTAATGAATAATGAATAATTAATAATTGAGGGTGGGGCATTGCCCCACACCCGAAACGAAAACTTATTCAAGGCGTACATATTAACGGAATGTGCGACTTCGAAGACGGAATTGGAGCCGCAACGGCGGCGACCGTAGCGAGCGCCGAGCTTGACGAAAAGTACAAGTGAACGGGCGAGTGTGGATTTTTTTCGCCCGTGAACGAGTGGCATAATAAGAGGACGATACCTTTCTATGCGAGAGCCGAGTGTTGCCCCACGCGAAGCGGACGCCGTGGGTTCCCTCAAATTTATGCAGAGGGGGAACGACGGGTGGGGAAACACGTGAGGAAGGGGGAAGCTTCATTTTTAGAGAATTATTTCACCCAAAATCTTTTTCAAAAACGAAATTTTTTTTGCATATTACCCACACCGCCGTCATAGAGTTTAGCAAACAGAATCGGAGGAGTTTATGGATAAATTTGACCTTTATCGCGATATTGCCTCACGAACCGGCGGCGATATTTACGTCGGTGTCGTAGGCCCTGTGCGTACCGGCAAGTCTACGCTTATCAAACAAGTGATGCAACAATTCGTCATCGACGGCATCGCAAATCCCGACGACCGCTCGCGCGCAATCGACGAAATTCCGCAGTCCGCTGACGGAAAAACCATTATGACAACGCAACCGAGATTCGTTCCCAACGAGGCGGTAAGAGTGTCCGTGGGCGAGAATATCGCCGTCAATATGCGCCTTATAGATTGCGTGGGCTATCTCGTGGACGGCGCGCTCGGCGCGGAAGAGGACGGCAAAGAACGTATGGTTTCTACGCCGTGGTCGAGCGAGGATATGCCTTTTTCAAAAGCCGCCGAAATCGGCACGCAAAAGGTTATAAAAGAGCATAGCACGATTGCGCTTGCAGTCACCACCGACGGTAGTTTCGGCTCGATATCGAGGCAAGACTACGTCAAGGCGGAAGAAAGAGTCATATCCGAACTCAAAGAGTGCAAAAAGCCGTTCGTCATCGTCCTCAACGTTGCCGACGTCAACGCTCAAAGCGCGCTTGACCTCAAAGACGAACTCGAAAAGAAGTACGACGCGCCCGTTATCGTCAAAAATGCGTTGACCCTCGACGAGAACGACATCAGCGAGATTCTCGAAACGATATTGCTCGAATTTTCCGTCAAAACCATAGACTTCGATTTGCCGCGTTGGGTGCAGGCTTTGCCTATGGATTGCGGCGTGGTGCGCGAAATCGTGGACAGAGTGAAAAATATGCTCGACGACATCGACAAGATGCGCGACTACGACAAAATCGACGCGTACTTTGAGAACGCAGAGTTCTGGAAACAACCGTCCGCAATCAGCCTCGACGCAGGAAAGGGCAGAGTGCAAGTGAAGATGGCAACGGGCGACGACGTGTTCTTTAAGGTTGCAAGCGAGCAATGCGGCATAGACGTCAAGGACGATTTCGACTTGCTTTGCGAACTCAAAACGCTTTGCAAGGACAGAGAAAAGATACAAAAAATTCAATCCGCTATGGAACAGGTGGAAACGCTCGGTTACGGAATCGTCGCGCCCACTCTCGACGAAATCGAACTCAAAGAACCCGAAATCTTGCGACAAGGTCAACAGTACGGCGTGAAACTCTCGGCAAAAGCACCGTCGCTTCACATAATGAAAGTGGACGTCGAAACCGAAGTCAGCCCCATCATCGGAAGCGAGCAACAGAGCAAAGACATGGTCGAAGGTATGCTTCAAGACTTTGAAAGCGACAAGCAAGCGATTATGAACACCAACATTTTCGGAAGGTCGCTCTCGACGCTCGTCGCGGACGGAATCAACAACAAATTGCAAACCGTACCCACAGACGCAGAGCAGAAACTTCGCAAGACTCTGGGGCGTATCGTCAACGAGGGCAAAGGCGGCGTGATTTGCATCTTGTTATAACAAAACGCAGTTTACAATACCGTTTGTAAAGGATAAAACACAAAATCCGTCGATAAGCGATTTGTCGGCGGATTTTGTTTCGAGCTTACAAAGTGTGAAATCGAAAATGCGAAAATAAGAAAACTATGCAAATTCGGCATATTGTATCGACTTTGTTTTTTACATTATATTTATTTGACTTTATAAAAAACAAATTTTAAAATATGGGCGCAATAAACAAGAAGGAAGAAAGCATCGTATGCAAAAAGATTTGACCGTCGGCAAACCTATGAGCGTGATTTGGAAGTTTTGCTTGCCACTTTTCGGCAGCATAATTTTTCAGCAACTTTACAATCTCGCAGACAGTTTCGTAGCGGGAAAATTTATCGGCGACAACGCGCTCGCCGCCGTCGGCAACAGTTATGAGATAACCCTCATATTTATTGCTTTCGCTTTCGGTTGCAACATCGGTTGCTCGGTTATCGTTTCAAAGTTTTTCGGCGCGAAAAAGTTTAACGATATGAAAACCGCCGTGTTTACCACTTGGATTGCGGGCGGCGTTCTTTGCGCAATTCTTATGGTGCTCGGACTCACGCTCAGCGAGGCTCTTTTGGGGCTTATACGCACGCCGAGCGAGATTATGGCGGATTCCAAACTATATCTTGACATCTACGTTTGGGGCTTGCCGTTCGTGTTCTTCTACAACATCGCAACGGGTATTTTCTCGGCAATGGGGGACAGCCGCACGCCGTTTATTTTCCTTGCCTGTTCGTCGCTTGCGAATATCGGTATGGACATACTGTTCGTCGCAACTTTCAAAATGGGCGTTGCGGGCGTTGCGTGGGCGACGTTCCTTTGTCAAGGCGTAAGTTGCGTGCTTGCCGTCGTGTTCGTTTTGATTCAACTCAAAAAGGTCAAAACCGAAGGCAAAATCAAAGTCTTTTCTTGGCGTATTCTGCGCGATACGGCGGTGATTGCCGTTCCGAGTATCTTCCAACAAAGTTTCATTTCGGTGGGCAACATCATCATTCAAAGTATGGTCAACTCGTTCGGCACGGCGGTTATGGCAGGCTACTCGGCAAGCATAAAACTAAACAACCTCGTCGTAACGTCGTTCACCACGCTCGGCAACGGTATTTCGAACTATACGAGCCAAAATCTCGGCGCAAACAAGCCCGAGCGTATTCGTCCCGGGTTTATGTCGGGATTGATTTTCGTTTGGATTCTGTGCGTGCCTATCGTGCTTCTTTATATGCTCGCCGGCAAGCCGCTTCTTCTCATATTCCTCGAAGACGGCGGAAGCGAGTCTATGCAAGTCGGGTTGCAGTTCTTGCGTATCGTGTCGCCGTTCTACTTTATGGTCGCGGTCAAAATCATTGCCGACGGCGTGCTTCGCGGCGGCGGAAAGATGGGAAGATTTATGATAACCACATTTACCGACCTCATTCTTCGCGTCGTTATATCCGCATTCTTGTACAAGCCGATGGGCCCGACGGGCATATGGTGGTCTTGGCCGATAGGCTGGGCGGTCGGAACAATTCTCTCGGCAGCGTTCTTCTTCACGATAAAGTGGAACAAGCACCTTCCCGAAGAAGTGTATATCCGCGAGCCTAACTTGCCTCAGTCGCTCGTAGATTGCGACGAAGAACACGCTACGGAAGTCCTCGAATCCGAGCAGGAAGCAACCGACGACGCTCTTGCCGTCACCGAAACGGACAGCGAAAACGTCGCCGAGTGATTATCAAAAGGAAAGCGAATAACGAGAATTAACAGTCAAACATTGCACTCAAACAAAGAAAAACGCACCGTACGGTGCGTTTTTTTGATGGATTTTAACGAGAGGGGATCACCAGTCTTCACGGTGATTGATTTTTACATCGTCATAATACTCAAAGTACTTTTGTTTGTATCTTTGAGTTTCGTTGCGGTGGCGTTTGAGTTCTTCTCGCGCCGCCTTTTCGGCTTCGTTTTTCGGCTCTGCACCCTTTACTTCGTCAATAGGGGTGAGGCGAGTTTTTTCGTAATCCATAAGCAAAAATCTACTCTGAGGCAACGGCAACACGCAAGTGTGCGTATTGCGCTAAGCCTCGCTTGATTTTTGCTTTACTACCGCGCAGAGAATTTGTGCTATCAGTTCAAACACGGACAAAAACTCGTGTCGCAATTTCGCCAAATTATCTGCTTGGTGATGCGTGCTGCGCACGCAAGCGGTGTAAAGCAAAAGATTATTTGTTTCGGGTGTGGGCAGAGCCCACCCAAAATTATTAATTATTAATTAATTATTAATTATTAATTATTAATTATTAATTCAAATCGATGTGTTCCACGTCGTCGCGGGTGCTACGCTTGTAAATCACGATTTTGTTGCCGATTGCAGTTACGGGTTCTGCGCCCGTCTTTTTGCATACCTCGTCCAAAACGTCTTTGGTGTTTGCCTCTGCGTTGCGAAGGACGGATATCTTGACAAGTTCGTGAAGTTCGAGCGCAAGACAAATGTCTTTGACTTGGTTGTCGCCCACGCCGTTTTTGCCGATTTGGAAGATTGGATTTATCGTTTGCGCCATACTGCGAAGTTTTGCGCGTTGTGCACTTGTTATCATTGTTACCTCGATTGTTCGATTGCGCCGTGCAATCTGTTGAAACTGTATTTTGTCACCGCTATATTAGCATTTTTGGCGGCAGTATGCAAGCGTCACGACATTTTTCTGTCGACGTCGATGACGAAAAAGTATTTTATGGGGTCGTTTGCGAACTCTCGTTTCATAGCGTTTTTCACGTCGTCGAGAGAAAGTTTGCTGTCGTAGGGGATTACGACGTCGAAAAGCATATTCGTGTGCGTTTGTCCGCTGACGATTCGAAAATCGTGCAACGAAAGTCCCTCGTCGAGGTTGGCAAGCGCGTTTTGCGCGCGAAGTTTGAGTTCGGCAAGTTTCTCGTTTTTGGTGTCAACGGGGTCCATATGTATGGTGATTCTGACGTGCATTTCGTTCCAAAAGTCGTGTTCGATGTTGTCTATGACATCGTGGCTCTTGGTTATTTCAACGTCCTGCGGCACTTCGACGTGCGCAACGACGAAGCAATGATTCTCGCCGTAACTGTGCACGACGAGGTCGTGAACGCCTATAACGCCGTCGTAGGAAAGTATTTTCGCCGTGATTTTGTCAACGAGTTCCTTGGGTGGCTTTTCGCCGAGAATAGGGGATATGGATTCCTTTATTAGAAGTATGCTCGACACGATTATGAACGCCGACACCGCGATACCCATTATGCCGTCCACGCTCACTTTTGGACTGATTTTGTCGCCCGCAACGTCGATGACTATCGTCGATATCAAGACGGTGACGGTGGCAAGCACGTCGTTTCTGCTGTCCGCCGCAGAGGCTTTGAGCGCGCCGCTGTTTATCGCTTTCGAGAAGTCGAGATATATGAGCATTTGCACGAGTTTCATTGCGATTGCCACGCCCAAAACGACGTAGGTGTACACGCTTACGCTCACCGCTTCGGGCGTAATGCACTTTTCGATTGACGATTTCAAAAGCAGTATGCCGATAAAAAGCACCGTGACCGACACGAGCAGAGAAGTGACGTATTCGTACCTTGCGTGGCCGAAGGGGTGGTCCTTGTCGGGCGGCGTGGCGGAAAGTTTGAATCCGACGAGCGTAACGACGCTGCTTCCCGCGTCGGACAAGTTGTTGATTGCGTCCGCTATGATCGTTATGCTGTTGCCGATGATACCGACGATAAGTTTGAACACGCAAAGCAAGGCGTTGGATATTATGCCGAAAATGCCTGCGACAAGCCCGTAGCGAAAGCGCACTTTCGGGTTTTGCGTGTCCTGATAATCCTTTATAAGCAGTTTGCGAATGAATTTCATAGTTTATATTCTCTCTCGGTGATTTACGTTGTTATTATTAAAATATTCCCCGAGAATCTCGATGTCAAGATTTTCGGGGAATTATGTGTTTTTATCTTCCGTTTGCGTGCGAAGCACGCTATTATTAATTATTAATTTTTTTTGTCTTGATCGGTCTAAGTTTAATCGCTTGCACTATGAAGTACACGCCGACGACAACCGCGATTACGCCCACTATCGCCAAAATGACGTACCAAAGATTTACGTCCACGCCGTCGCCCGATTTTGCTCTTTGCCACATATTGACCACGACGTCGTTACGCTTTCCGAAGTTGCGCATAACGCCCAATGTTTCGTTTATGACGGGGTAGCGACCCTCGTCGGCAAAGTATTCTTCGACGTCGTATTCGCAATCTTCGAGGTATGCGCAAACGTCCTCGTCGTCTTGAAGCAACGCTTTATTCGTTGCAGAAGTGTAGCCGATTGCAACCGAGTTGCGCACCGAACTCATAGGATTGCACATATAGTCGATAAACATCATTGCGGCGAGTTTGTTGTTGACGGAAGTGGGAATACACCAGCCGTCGTACCAAATGTTGCTCGCAACGTCGGGAACGTAGTAGCCGAGTTGATAGGTGTCGGTTTCCTCGTCGTAGCCGCCTTCTTCGATTGCCCAGAGCGCGTCGCCGCTCCACGCAAAGTCGGCGTAAACGATTTCGTTTATCATATCGTCCTTGCCGAAGTCGACCTCGTATCCCGATATATGTTCGCGTTGCTCGGTAAGCACTTTTTCTGCCGCCGCGACCATTTCGTCGTCGGTGCAGTTGATGAGTTCTTGCACGGAATACGACTTATATTTTTCGGGAAGAAGGTTGTATTCGTACATATAAAAGATTGCGGCGGCGTAGGTGTCGCGCACGCTGTCTTTCATAAGGATTTTGCTTTCGAGTTTCTCGTTTTTCTGAACGTTCCAAAGCACGCCCCAGCCGTATTGTTCGAGTTCTTCGAGGGTGACGACGGACGTGTTGTAGAGTATGCCGAGCGTGCCGTACATATAGGGAACCATATATTCGGTCATATTATGCGAAACGCCGTCTTGCGATTTGATGTCGCCGAACATACTCTCGATTTTGTCCATAACTTCGGGGTCGATGTTGCCCCAACCCGACCTTAAACTGCTCATATTGTCAAGTGAAATGCCGTATTTGGTCAAATCGTCTTGAATTTCCGCTTTTATGTCGTTGTGGTTGAGAAGGCAGTTTGCGGTGAGCAATTTTTCGATTGCGTATTCGCTCGGGCAAATCAAATCGACGTTTGCGTCGCCTTTAAGCACCTTTGTCATCATCGTTTCGTTGGTGTCGAAAGTGGTGTAGGTGATGGAAAGCGCGCGCCCCGTTTTTTCTTTGTAGTAGTCGGCAAATTCGTCGAGCAAAGTCTTGCCCGTTTCCTCGTCGATTTCCGCGTCGATATAGTCTTCCCAGTTGTAGATGACGAGTCTGTCGCCGCCGCTTTCGCCTTTCGTGCCGTTGTTGCAGGCGGTGAGGACGGGAAGCAGAATCGCACTCAAAACGAGGACGAGTACAATCAAGGTTGCAATGCGTTTTTTCATACGTTCGCCTCCTTGTTCTTTTTCTTCTCGCGCGATATCTTGACGAGGTTTATCGAAAGCACGCCGGCAAGAACGATTACGAATATAATCGAGAATATCGCATACCAGAAGGGTTCGAGACCTTGCACGCGCGCGTCCGAATAAATGTAAGTGGACAGGGTGTTGATACCCGTTGCCGCGCCCTTGTTGATTTGAGTGATGATGAAGTCGTCCATAGACATTATGAACGCCATAACGAATCCGCTGACGATACCGGGGGTTATGATGGGAATCATAACTTTTACGAGAGCCTTGAACGGATTTGCGCCGAGGTCGAGAGCCGCTTCGTAGATGTTGGGGTCCATAGATTCGAGTTTGGGAAGCACGCTCAAAACGACGTAGGGGGTGCAGAACGCTATGTGCGCGATGATGAGTCGCAAGTATCCTTCGGGGAAAGCGAACGTGATGAAGAACACCATCATAGAAACCGCCATAACGATTTCGCTGTTGATGATGGGGAACTGGTTGACGTTTTCGACGATACGTCTTGCGCGCTTGCCGAGGTTGAAGATACCGATAGAGGCGAACGTACCCATAATCGTCGCCACGACGGAAGATATGCTCGCGATGATAAACGTGTTTGCGATTGCGCTCCACAGTTCGGGCGATTTGTCGGATTTGAATATCGAAACGTACGCTTCGAAACTGAATCCGTTGTCGAAATTGAAGTTGGAACTGTTGGAAAACGAGTACACGATGAGAAGGATTATCGGCGCGTACAGTATTGCGAGGATAATCAAAAGATAGAACTTTTCGAAAAAGCCTATAATCTTTTCTTTTACCATAGCGACCTCCTCACAGCGTTGCTGTTGCGATTGAATTTGTTCATAACGAAGTTGGATATAAGCACGAATACGAGCATAACGAGGCTCATTATCGAACCCACGCCGTACATACCTTGCTCGAAACTCAGTTGTATCGAATCGCCGAAAAGGAATATCTTTCCGTTCGAGAGCAGTTGCGAGATTGCGTAGGTCGAAATCGTGGGGATAAACACCATCGTGATTCCGCTGAATATGCCGCTCATAGAGAGGGGAAGCGTGGTTTTCAAAAAGACGGTCGCCTTGTCCGCGCCCAAATCCTGCGCCGCTTCGATATAACTCTTGTCTATGCCCGAAATGGTGGTGTGCAAGGGAAGTATCATAAACGGCAGATAGTTGTACACCATACCGAAAAGCACCGTGCCCATACCCAGTTCGATGTCAAGCGCAATGAAGATAGCCTTCGTCGCGAGCGTACGGATAAGGAAGTTTACGCCCATAGGAATGACGTACAAAAGCACGAGTATGCGTCCGCTGGACATCTTCGAGAGAAAGTAGGCGACGGGATAGCCTACAACGAGGCACAACACCGTCGTTATCACGCCCACGAGCAAAGAATTGCCAAGCACCACGAGGCTCGATTTCGACGTAAAGAATATCTTGAAGTTTTCAAGAGTCAGATTGTTGTCGCTGTCGAGAAACGCGTTTACGAGGATAAGCACGAGCGGCGTCACCACAAACAGCAACAGGAAAAGGATGTAGGGAATCGAAAACACCTTTTTCGTCAATCTGAATTTTTTGCGAGAGGTGTTTTTCACTCTTTATCCTCCTTCTCGTCGCTCGATTGCTCGGATTCTTGTTGTTCGGCTTCGATAATGATTTCCTCGACCGCGTCGAATTTTTCGGGTTCGGTGAGGCGCGCCTTCTCGATGGCTTCTTGTTCCTCTTTGGTGAGGGTTTCGTCCTTGACGACGTTTTCCACGACCTTTTCTTCTTCGTCGCGTTGTTCGATGACGATTTTTTCGGGCGCAATCTTGATGCCTACGCGGTCGCCTTTGAGCCAGTCGTCGTCGGTGTCCGCAAAGAAGATGTAGTGGTCGTCCGTCGAGAGTATGGCTTGATAGTAACTGCCTTTATATATGGACGAAAGCACGGTTGCGCCGATTTGTCCGTCTTCCTCGTCGTCGGTGATTTCCACGTCGTCGAAGTCGACGTACACCTTGACGGGCGTTTCGACGGGAAGGTCGGTCTTGCACTCGAAGTCCGTTCCGCAAATCTCGACGAGGTTTTCGCCCGTGATATAGGTGTCGATTTCGTTGATAATGCGGGTCTTGTGCATAATGTGAAGGTCAAACGGCTTGATGTAGATTCCAACCGTTTCGCCCACGTCGTAAGTGTCGGTGTCGTGCGCAACGATTTCGTTGCCGTTGGCAAGCAGGGTGATTTGATAATGGTCGCCCTTGAACACGGACGAGATAACTTCTGCTGTGAGTATGGTGCGCTTGTCGTCGACCTTTTTGATTTTCACGTCCTCGGGACGAATGATAACGTCGATGGGTTCGTTGTGTTTGAATCCCTTGTCCACGCACTCGAAAACGGTGTCGCAGAACTCGACCTTGCAGTCTTCGAGCATAGTTCCCGAAAGAATGGTGCTTTCGCCGATAAAGTCCGCAACGAACGCGTTTGCAGGCTCGTCGTACACCTTTTCGGGGGAAGCGATTTGCTGAATCTCGCCAAGACGCATAACCACGATTTTGTCGGACATCGTGAGTGCTTCTTCTTGGTCGTGCGTGACGTAAATGAAGGTTATGCCCAGTCTTTTGTGCATATCCATAAGTTCGAGTTGCATATCCTTGCGCATTTTGAGGTCGAGCGCGCCCAAAGGCTCGTCGAGGAGCAACACTTCGGGTTCGTTGACGAGCGCGCGTGCGATTGCGACGCGTTGTTGTTGTCCGCCGCTGAGCGAGGATACGTTTCTGTGTCCGTAGTCTTCGAGGTCAACCATTTTGAGAGCGTTGTTCACCTTCTCTTTGATTTCCGCTTTTGTGTACTTTCTGAAAAGTTGTATGGTTTCGCCTTTCTTGTTGGTTTTCGTGCCGTTGGGAATGACTTTGAGTTTAAGTCCGAACGCGATGTTGTTAAAGACGTTCAAATGCGGGAAAAGCGCGTATTTTTGGAATACGGTATTTACGGGGCGAAGGTGGGGCGGTGTGTCCGTGATGTCCTTGCCGTTGAAAATGATTTTTCCGCTCGTGGGCATTTCAAAGCCGGCAATCATACGAAGGGTCGTAGTTTTGCCGCAGCCGCTCGGACCGAGCAAAGTGACAAATTCGCCGCGCTTGATTGTAAGGCTGGCGTTTTTGACCACTTGTTTGCCGTCGTACTCTTTGTAGACGTTGCGAAGTTCGATGATGTTGTCAACAGGTGTTTTGTTTGTCATAGGTAGACCCCTTGTAATTGCACCTACGGTGCAGTTATATTGCGGCAATGCCGCAGTGATATCGTTGCTGTGCAACGGTGAAATACTCGCTTTGCTCGTGCGATATCCTCGCGGTGCGAGGGTTGCGGAATATTCAAATAATCCGCTTGCGTGCGAAGCACGCTCTCACCAAACAGATAATCTTGCGAAACTGCGGCTTGATTATTTGTCCGTCTTGTTTTGATAGCAAAGATTCTCTGTGCGGTAGAAGCGCAATAAATCGAGTAAGGCTCTCGGTGATACGCAAATCTGCGTGTTGCCGTTGCCTCAGTGACGATTTTTGCGCGGTTAAAATGTCGGCGGGGAAGCAACCCACAGTACGACCGCTTTTTCGTTCGTGCGATTTTCAAGACGGTGCGGTTTCGAGGAAGTGAAGTAAAACACTTCGCCTTTTTTCACGCAGTACGCTGCCTGCCCGATGTGAAGCCATATTCTGCCCGATATGACGTATCCGAATTCCTCGCCCTCGTGGGGAACGTCTTCTTCGAGATTCGTGTGCGGCTCTATGGTCACTCTGATGGGTTCCATCTCGTTTTTCTGCGCGTTGGGGACAAGCCATTCGATTTTGTGCGTGTCCGCAACCTTTTCGATAAACTCTGCTTCGGTGAAAACGACCTTTTCTTCCTTTTCGTCCTTGAAGAAGTCCGCAAACGTCGTTCCGAGCGCGTTGAGGATGTCTTCCAAAGTTGTGATGGACGGGGAAGTGAGTTCGTTTTCAAGTTGCGAAATGTAGCCTTTTGTCAATTCGCATCTGTCGGCGAGTTCCTCTTGCGTGAGGTTGTTTTGAAGCCTCAGTCTTTTGATTTTCGTGCCAAGTTCCATACAATTCCCTCAAAAGCGAAAACGGTACACGAAGCGTGCGTTCCGTTTAGGCTGACTAAACTTTCGGCTTAGTTTAGGCAAAATCGACCGCGAGTTTAGCAAGTTTTGCATTTTTTAACAAAAAGTTTAGCAAAACTAAACTTATTTATCAAAATCGATTATATATATTTGCAAAGGCTATGTCAATTATTTTGATATAGTTTTTCGACAAATTTTTCAATATTCCTTTTGTAAAGACTTTGCTGTGAAATCGGATTTTTGTTCACAACGTACGCATCCGTGGCGCGCGCATTTAGGCGCGCGTATTTATGAATATAGGTGTAATCGATAAGGTGTAAAAATATCAAAACAAACGAAAACAAATCCTCGCGCTTATTTGCGAGGATTTGTTTGGCGTTTTTTAGGCGAGTTTATCGTTCGTGTCGATATATGGGTATTGTTTTTTTGCCTTGCTCAGTCGGCCGTGCCTGCGACCGCTATATCCGTAAACTTGACCGCATAAGGTCCTTCGTAGTTTGCGGACGAGAATCTTTCCGTCGAGAACGTCATATTCTGTTGCGCTTCGATGAGGTTGCCGTTTATCGAGCCGCCCGTAACGGGTGTGACTTTGCCGTCTTCGATGAGGTAGGCAAGACGGATTTCGCCGCCGAAGTGACCCGAGAACGTGTCCATTTGGAAGTCGGAAAACGCGACCGCCCAAAGACAAGGCTTTTTCTTCATATCTTCAAAGGATACGCTGCCGTTATTGTCGCATTTTGCTTTTTCGTATGCGCCCGTCGGTTCGATTCCGAGATAGCGGCAGAAGGGGGTGCTTCCGTGTATTGCCGAAAGTTTGCCGTCTTTCACGACCGTGAGGTCTTGCATTTTTATGCCGTCGCCGCTGAAAGGTCTTGTGGCAACCATCGTAAGATCGAGAGCGTCGCCATTGACTTTGCCTTGCACGCCGTCGCCCGTTTTCCACGAGGAATAACCGGGGTAAATCATATCCGCCGCCGATTTTTCTTCGTAATAGGACAGCACTTCCGCAAGGTTTTTGCCGCTCAAAATGACGTCGTATTTGCCGCTTTTAAGCACTCTTTGCGCCAAAGCCCTGTCGTATACGAAATCGAGATATTCTTTCACGCCTTTTTTGAGTGCGTCCGTGTTTACGTCGTCGTACTCGAATTGATTGATGAGTTCCACGTCTTCGGGACTCTTGCATTGCACGACGTAATCGCCTTTGCAAACCGCGTCGGTGAAGGAAACGTCCGTGCCTTCCGACGTCATAACGCGCGTGAAGGTCTTGTGGCAGAACACTTCGGTAGAATTGATGTATGCGTGCTCGTTGGTGTCTTGCGAGAACACTGCCGCCGCCATTTTACCCGCGCTTTCGGCAAGCGGTGCGGTTGCAAGTTCGTTGTGCTTGTAAATCGTGTTGGACACGACCTTTGCGGGCGGTGCGAAATAAGGATTCATCGCAAATTGCGCGGCGTAGTACGCGCCCTCGATTGCTTCTTTCACCTCGTCGTAGGTCATCGAAGCGATTATGTTCGCGTTGGTGTTGCCCACCAGTTTCTTGCCGTCCTTTTCGCCCTCTCTGTACACCGTGACGGTGCATTTATGCGTGTCTTTGATACGTCTTGTGTCAAGAGTATGCTTGACGAAAAACAGTTCCGCCGATTCCTCTTTGACCTCGTTGATACGCCAACGAGTTATATTAAGTTCGGATAATGCCTTTTTGATGTTGTCTATCATAACGTCACCTCTCAACCAAGTCTAATGCGCGCTTTCATATACGGACCGCCGTCGGATACTTTGACCCATTCCTTGTAACCCTTGCCGCAGAATCCGCTTCCGCAGGTCACGAGGCTCGAACTCATCATACTCACCGATTTGAGAAGGTCGGGAACGTAACCCGTAAGCACGATGGGCGAGAACACTTTGCCCGTGAGTTTTCCGTCTTTGATCTCTCTTGCTCTGGTAACCATACATTGAATACCCCAGTTTTTCGGGTCTTCCATACCGCTCGAAGGCGATTCGAGCAAGAATCCGTATTTGACGGAAGCAATCATATCTTCGGGCGTAACGCCTTTTTTTGCGCCCTCGAAATATGTGTTGGTCATACGCGTGTACACTTTGCGTTCGTAACTTTCGCGTCTGCCGTTGCCCGTCGGCTTTACGCCGAGTCTGCTCGCCGACAGCGCGTCGCACATACCGCGTTGCAAAAATCCGTTCGAGATAACGACGGTGTCGCCCGTGAGCGTGCCTTCGTCGTCGAACCAGCAAGTCGCCGTGTCGTCAACCGCGTTTCCGTCGTGCATAGTCACGAGGTCGCTCGCAACTCTTTGGTCGATAAAACTCGACGCAAGCGCTCTGTCTTTGACGAACATATCCATTTCCACGCCGTGTCCGAACGCTTCGTGAACGATCATACCCGTCGTGTCGGGGTCGCAAATGCACTCGTATTCGCCGGGGATCATCGGCTCGCTTTTTAGAAGCTCGACAGCCTCGTTTGCAACTTGCACCGCGTAGCCTTCCATCTTGTCGAGAAGTTCCGCGCCGCCGAGGGTAGAGAAGCCCTTGTATGCATCCTTGACCTCTTCGCCTCTTGCCGCCATTGCCATAATCGCGCCGTTCGTCCACATAACCGTTTGATCGAGGTCGCGATGCGCAGAGATAAACACCTTTCTGAACGCTCTGTACGACACCGTCGCGATTGCGTCCAAAACACCCTCGACGGTCAACGCCTTGTTGCGTATTTGTTCAAGTCTTGCCAAAATCGCTTCGTCGCCCATTTCTTTGGGGTGAATCTCAAACGCGCTCACCTTTTTCAAGGTTGCGGGTTCGTCTTCGGGAATAGGGGTGGGAAGCGGTACGATTCCGTCGGGAATATTCTTCGTTTCAAGCGCAATGCGCTCGCGCATTTCTTTGAGTATTTGCGGTATCTTTTCTTCGGAAAATTCGTTGAAAGAATACTCGGCGCAACCCGTCTTATCAAACACTCTCACCACAAAGCCACAGCCGCCGCCCAAGCCTTGACTGTTTATTCTTTTGCCCGTGCGGCTTATTCGCCAGCCGCGATTTTCGTCCTCGACCGCAAGCACGGAAGCATAGGCGTATTCTTTGAGAAGTTCTTGCACCAAATGCTTGATTGCAGGCTTGATTTTATCGAGTTTTTCAAACATAATCACATCTCCTTCATAGAATCCGACAACGCCGCAAACACGTCGTCCGCCGCGCCGTCTAATATATCTATCAATTTATTGTATATATTATCCGTCCAAGCCACCGATTTGTCAAGTTATGCGCGGATATGATTCACGTTGCAAAGCAACGGCACGATAAAATCGTGCAATCCTCGCACGACAGGCATAAAAAAACAAGTTGAACGAGGGTTCAACTTGTCTTTTTTCTGGTGGAAGTGCGGGGATTTGAACCCCGGTCCACCCGACCGTACTCGGCACTTTCTACACGTTTAGTTGGTGATTAAAATTTTTCTAAGTTCGGTTCACCTACAAACCTTGCCTCGATAATCTCGTATTGACAACAACCCTACCGAGAAATCAGATTGCGTTGTCTGTTTTTCTGACGCCGATTGACGAGGAAACAGAAAACCCCGTGTCGACGTGCCGACTTAAATTATGCAGCAAGAGCGAACTCAACAGTAGAGTTCTTTTGATTGTTTTTTGCGTTTAATTTTAACGTTCCGTTTTAACGTAGCCGAGCCTACGACGTGCTTATCCCGCATCAGACCGAATGTCGAATCCAGAACACCCCCGAAAGCGAACAACCAAAAAATCGCTTTGGTGCATTGATTATAGCACATATTATGCAAAAATCAACTCTGTTTTGCAAAATGTATAGAAAAACCGCATTAGATATGCGGTTTTTTGCTTAAAATGCTTTATTCGTTCGTTATTTCTTTTTGTAACGCTTTGCGTGGCGCAGACGGGAATGTCCGTAACTCTTGGCAAGTCCGCCGCCCGACGTTTCGCGATAGCGTACGTTGATGTCCTTTCCCGTTTGATACATCGTTTCGACAACCGCGTCAAAGGATATTTGACGAGAAGTGGTGAGAAAACTCGCAAGTGACACGGCGTTTATCGCACGCATTGCCGCAACCGCGTTTCTTTCGATACACGGGATTTGCACGAGTCCTGCAACGGGGTCGCAAGTCAAGCCGAGATGATGTTCCATCGCAACTTCTGCGGAATACTCGATTTGGTCGAAATCCATTCCGAAAAGTTCCGCAAGAGCCGCCGCCGCCATAGAACACGCAGTGCCGCATTCCGCTTGACAGCCGCATTCCGCGCCGCTTATCGAGGCGTTCGTTTTGACGATATTGCCGATTATGCCTGCCGTGCAGAGCGCGTTGATAATCATATCGTCCGAATAGTTGTGCGCGTCTTGCTCGTATTTGAGGACGGCGGGAAGAATACCGCACGCGCCGCAAGTTGGGGCGGTTGCGATAATCTCGCCCGAAGCGTTCTGCTCGCTGACTGCAAAAGCGTATGCGCAAACGAGGCGATTTTCCTTTGTTTGCGGCGTTTCGTCTATATGGCGTTGTTGATAAAGTATCTTTGCTCTGCGCTCGGTGTTTAGACCACCGGGAAGCACGCCGCTCGCTTTCAAGCCTTGCTTGATTGCGTTTTTCATAGTTTTCCAAATGGTTGCGAGATAGTCGCGGATTTGCGCGCCCTCGAAGCGTTCGACGTACTGCGGAATGGTTATTTCGTTTTCGTCGCAATACGCTCTTATTTGTTCGAACGTATGGTGAGGGTAGACTTCGGGCGGGTCTATCGAACTTTCGCCCTCGACCTCGATTGCGCCGCCGCCCACGCTGAACACTCGCCACGAGTCCGTAATCTTGCCGTTAAGGTCAATGGCGAACAAATCCATAGTGTTCGGGTGGGGCAGATGCTCGTTTTCATAGTCGAAAACGACGTCCACGGGTTTCGTAAACGTTTTTTTGAGCACGACGTCCGTGCCGTGTCCTTTTCCCGTCTTTGCCAGTGAGCCGTAGAGGATAACCTTGAACGAATACGCGCTCTTGTTGCGTTCCATAAACAGTTTTGCGGCTTTTTCGGGGCCCATAGTGTGCGAACTCGACGGTCCGCGTCCGATTTTGTACAGTTCTGTCAAACTTTTCATATGCGATTTATCCTTGCGCACACATTATAGCACAAATAAACTTCGGTGCAACGCTTTGAGAGGTATTGAAAACGAGAAAATTCGCTTGAAACGAGTTATATTTTTTCGATTTTCTTTCGCAACGATTTGCCAAGCGTATAAAAAGTGTGCTAATATATCAAAGTTTTATATAGGAATACACAATATTTGCGTGCGAAAAAGCGTTTCGAAAGGCGCAAAAACGCCATAAAATACGCAAAAAAAACACGCATTACGACGCACAATATGCGCCGAAACGTAGGAAAAAGAAGGCTCAATATGGTCAGAAACGATTTGAGAAACATCGCAATCATCGCCCACGTCGACCACGGCAAAACCACGCTCGTGGACGGTATGCTCAAACAATCGGGTACTTTCAGAGAAAATCAACAGGTTGCAACCTGCGTTATGGACTCGGGCGACCTCGAAAGAGAAAGAGGTATCACGATTCTTGCAAAGAATACGTCAATCCACTACAACGGTACGAAAATCAACATCATCGACACACCGGGACACGCCGATTTTTCAGGCGAAGTCGAACGTGTTTTGAAGATGGTCAACGGCGTGGTGCTTTTGGTCGACGCGCAGGAAGGTCCTATGCCTCAAACGCGTTTCGTCGTCGAAAAAGCACTCGCTTTGGGACTTAAAATAATCATCGTAGTCAACAAAATCGACAAACCCGACGCAAGACTTTCAGAAGTCGGCGACGAGGTTCTCGAACTCTTGCTCGACCTCGACGCGAGCGACGAGCAACTTCAAAGCCCGATTTTGTATTGCAGCGGCAAGCAAGCCACCGCAACTCGCGACTACAACGTTCCAGGCAAAGACCTCAAACCGCTTTTCGACACCATTATCGATTATATCCCCGCACCCGAAGGCGACGAGAACGGCGAATTGCAACTTCTCGTGTCCGCAATCGACTACAACGATTACGTCGGCCGTATCGGCATAGGCAGAATCGAAAGAGGCAAGGTGGATATGGCAAAGGAAGTCGTGGTTTGCGACTATCACAGCGGCATTTCCCCGTACAAGAGCAAAATCGTCAATCTTTTCCAAATCGAAGGACTCAAACGCGTTCCCGTCGAAAACGCTATGGTGGGCGACATCGTTTGTTTCAGCGGTATAGAAAACATCACCATCGGCAACACCATTTGCTCGCCTGCAAAAATCGAACCTGTGCCGTTCGTCAAAATCGGCGAACCCACTATCGAAATGAACTTCTGCGTCAACGACAGTCCGTTCGCGGGCAAGGAAGGCAAGTTCGTCACCTCTCGTCATTTGCGCGAAAGATTGTTCAAGGAACTCTTGAAAGACGTTTCGTTGAGAGTGTACCAAACCGAAACCCCCGATACGTTCAAGGTTTGCGGCAGAGGCGAAATGCACCTTTCAATTCTCATCGAAACCATGCGCAGAGAAGGGTATGAGTTCGGCGTAAGCACCCCGAAGGTCATCTTCAAGGATATCGACGGCGTAAAGTGCGAGCCTATGGAACAACTCTTTATCGACGTGCCGTCCGATTGCGTCGGTTCGGTTATGGAACGTATGGGCGTAAGAAAGGGCGAACTCGTCACGATGAATCCGCAAGGCAGCCGTATCCGTATGGAATTCAAAGTGCCTGCGCGCGGATTGTTCGGATTCAAAAACGAGTTTTTGACGGACACCAAAGGCGAGGGCGTTATGAACCAACTCTTTGCAGGCTACGCGCCTTACAAAGGACCTATTCCTCGCAGATTCACAGGCTCGCTCGTCGCATACGAAACGGGTGAAGCCGCAACTTACGGACTTTTCAACGCGCAAGACAGAGGCGTTTTGTTCATCGACCCGCAAACCCCCGTCTACGAGGGTATGGTCGTCGGTATGTCGCCAAAGAACGAGGACATTCGCGTCAACGTCTGCAAGCGTAAACACGTCACAAATATGCGTGCCGCAGGTTCTGACGAAGCGCTTCGCCTCAACACGCCACGCAAATTCAGCCTCGAAGAAGCCATCGAGTTCCTCAACGACGACGAAATGCTCGAAGTCACCCCCAAGAATATCCGCATAAGGAAGATTATTTTGTCGGGGTCGGAACGTTTGAAACTCGCCTACGGCGGCAAAAACGCCTGATTGAGCGAATAACTGCGTCAGGCACGGCTTGCCTCAAAATCGTGTACGCTTATGTACACTGGGTTTTGATTCAAGCCGTGCCTTTCTTGTTCTTCATCAGCGCAAAAATCGTTTTCAAGGCAATGCTGACACGCAAGTTTGCGTATAAGCATTTGCCTTGATAGATTTATTGCGCTACTACCGCGCAAGCCCTCTTTACTCTCAAAATAAGACGGGCGAGAACTCAAACCACAATTCCGCGCGAGTGCTTGCTTGGTGAGGGCGTGCGATGCACGCAAGCGGTTCGAAAACTTATTCGTAGCTTACCCATAAGCGGAATGTGCAACTTCGAAAACGGAACACGAGCCGCAAGGCGGCGAGCCTATGAGCGCCGAACTTGACGATTCGTACAAGTGAACGGGCGAGTGTGAATTTTTTTCGCCCGTGAACGAGTGGCATAATGAGAGGACGATACATTTCTATGTGAGTGCCGACTTCCCCTCTTGCGAACGATGTGTAGTTTTGTAAAGAAATGGCGCAAGTTTGAGCAATAGGGGAAAGCCCGAAGGGAAGGGGTGATGTGTGATTTTAGAGTACACGCCCTAAAACTCTTGTAGAGGAAGAATTAGCCCTGTGAGGAAGGGGGAAGCTTTAATTTGGTTAAATAAAAATATTATATTTAATATGAAATATCTTTCATATTTTCTTGACAATTCGCTGTTCGGTGCTATACTTTTGGTGAAATCAAATTCTCTTTTATGAGGTAGATGTGAAAGAAGTTACACTCAAAGTAGAAGGTATGCAATGCGGTATGTGCGAAAGTCACGTCAACGACACGGTGCGCAAAGCGGCAAACGTCAAAAAGGTTACGTCTTCGCACGTCGAGGGCAAAACCGTCGTGATTTGCGAGGATAACGTAGACGTCGACGTCATCAAAAACGCAATTCAAAAGGACGGCTACAACGTCGGTGAAGTGGACGTCAAACCGTATGAAAAGAAAGGCTTGTTTTCGTTCTTCAAAAAGAAATAAGTGTAAGAACGCCGATTTTTAATGTGCTTAAAAAGCAGAAACGCCACCGATTCGGTGGCGTTTCATATTGCGTTTTATATTGAGATTAATATTTGAACTGCTCGGTGAAGTAGTCGACGAGGCTGTCGATGGGCAAGCGGACTTGCGCCATAGTGTCGCGTTCGCGCACGGTTACGCAACCGTCTTCGAGAGTGTCGAAGTCAACGGTGACGCAGTAGGGCGTACCGATTTCGTCTTGACGGCGGTATCTCTTGCCGATGGAAGCGGACGTGTCGAAGTCGCAAGCGAAGTGCTTGGAAAGTTCGATATAGAGTTCTTCCGCTTTCTCGTTGAGTTGTTTTTGCAAGGGAAGAATTGCGACTTTGACGGGTGCGAGCGCGTGGTGCAAGTGAAGCACGACTCTCGTGTCGTTTTCGCCGACTTGTTCTTCGTCGTATGCGTCGCAAAGGAATGCAAGGAACACGCGGTCTGCGCCGAGCGACGGCTCGACGACGTAAGGAACGTATTTTTCGTTGGTTACGGGGTCGATGTAACTCAAATCCTTACCCGAAGTCTTGATATGTTGATTGAGGTCGTAGTCGGTGCGGTCCGCAACGCCCCAGAGTTCGCCCCAACCGAACGGGAATTTGTATTCGAAGTCGGTGGTCGCTTTGGAATAGAAGCAGAGTTCCTCTTTCTCGTGGTCGCGAAGTTTGAGGTTTTCGTCCTTTATACCGAGGTCGAGCAACCATTGATGGCAGAAGTTCTTCCAGTAGTTGAACCAGTCGAGGTCCGTTCCGGGTTTGCAGAAAAATTCAAGTTCCATTTGCTCGAATTCGCGGATACGGAAGATGAAGTTGCCGGGCGTGATTTCGTTGCGGAAACTCTTGCCGATTTGACCGATTCCGAACGGGATTTTCTTGCGGGTGGTGCGTTGCACGTTTTTGAAGTTTACAAATATGCCTTGCGCCGTTTCGGGGCGAAGATATACGGTTGACGTCGAATCTTCGGTGACGCCGATGAAGGTTTTGAACATAAGGTTGAATTTTCTGACGCCTGTGAAGTTGCTGTTTCCGCAAACGGGGCAGGGGATTTTATGTTCGATGATGTATTGTTCCATCTGCTCGTTCGTCCAACCCGAAATATTCTCTTCGATACCGTGCTTTTGGTTGTATTCTTCGATGAGGTCGTCGGCGCGGTGACGAGATTTGCAAGATTTGCAGTCCATCAAGGGATCGGAAAAACCGCCGATATGACCGCTTGCCTGCCACGTTGTCGGGTTCATAATGATTGCGCTGTCAAGTCCGACGTTGTAGGGATTTTCAACCACGAATTTCTTCCACCAAGCCTGCTTGATGTTGTTTTTGAGTTGAACGCCGAGAGGGCCGTAGTCCCAAGAGTTGGAAAGGCCGCCGTAGATTTCACTTCCGGGATAGACGAATCCGCGGTTTTTTGCGAGGGCAACGAGTTTGTCCATAGTCAGTTGTGCCATAAAGTTATCTCCTTTCGCACTCATCCGGATGATGAGCCGATAAATATTGTGTATAAATAATAAAATAACGGCGCGAAAAAGTCAAAGATAATCGTTATATAACATAAATTAGAATGTATTTACAAATCGTGCAAACGGAAAGCGGATTGAAACGCGGAAGGCACTTCTAAAGCGTAAATTCAATTAGGAACGGAAAGCGTAACGATTTGCTTGTCCGAAAGGGAAGCGGATAAAAAAACGCAAGCGAGCCGAAAGCGGAACGTGCTTGTAAATCGGAAAGCGGGCGCAAATCAAACGCGCCACCTCGTTTGAGATGACGCGTTTGCGACGTAGATACAAAAACGTAACTTCGGGCAATTCGCGCTCACGCTATGCCCGCGCGACGCTTGTTATTTGCAGCAACCGCAGCCGCCCGTGCCGCCACCGCAAATGCAGGAAAGGATGAGAATCAGCCACACAATGTCGCAAGAATTGCATCCGCCCATCGTGCCGCCGCAACCGCAGTTGTTCAAGAGCATCAAGAGCAAAATAATGTCGCAACAATTACAGCCGCATCCGTTTGCACCGTTTGTAAAGAATCCGTTCATTTTATGTACCTCCTTCTATATTCGGATTGCTCCTACATTACCTTACGCAACCTTTGAAATTTGTGTTACAAAGGCATTGAACGGATTTGAGATAAATATATTTTTGTGTGGATCAATTAAAGCGAATGATAGGAATAGTTGCGGGATTGCTGCTCGCGCTCGTGGTGTCGGGGTTATGCTCGCTTTGCTTCAACATCGACTTAAAGTGGTGGATTGCGCTCGATAAACCCTCGTTTGTGTTGTCGAACGGGTGGTTCAGCGTGTTCGTATGCGTGAGTTATTTATCGTCGGTGCTTGCAATATCGAGGCTTGTCGAGTACAAACATATTTTCCCGTCGATGCTTTATTTTTTCGTTTTGGGAATATTTTGCGTGCTGTTCGTTTTTTCGTTTTTCACGCTGAAAAATTTGCTTGTCGCATTCATATCGATGACGATAGTGCTTGCGACGTCCTATGCTCTGTTTGTCCGCTTCCTCACGAAAGAGGTGAAAATCGCCCTTGAATTTCTGCCGACGTTTCTATTCAACGTCTACGGCTTTTTGTGCGTCCTCTGCATTTTTATGAACAATTAAAGGATTTGATATTTGTAATAAATGTCTAATAGTTTTTCAGATGTAAAAAGGATAATTTGCAATTCTTATATTTTTTTCTTTGAAAGATGTTTTCGCAAACGGTTGACTTTTCTTTTGGATAACAATATAATATCTATGCTTAAAAGAAAAGCCCTATCTTATGTAGCATTAGCCCAGCTGGATAGAGCGTCTGGCTACGGACCAGAAGGTCAGGGGTTCGAATCCCTTATGCTACGCCAACAAAACCCAACTCAAACGAGTTGGGCTTTTGTTTTCTTCGCATAATTGATTCGAACGTGCGCTTTTGCGCACCGCAACTGCGTTGCGCCCTGACTTGCGGTCAGGCTGCACGCGATTGACCTTCGGTAGCAATCGCTGTTAAGCGAATCCCTATACTACGTCAAATAAAGCGCAAGTTAAAAGAGTTGGGTTTTTGTTTTCTTCGCATAATTGATTCGAACGTGCGCTTTTGCGCACCGCAACTGCGTTGCGCCCTGACTTGCGGTCAGGCTGCACGCGATTGACCTTCGGTAGCAATCGCTGTTAAGCGAATCCCTATACTACGTCAAATAAAGCGCAAGTTAAAAGAGTTGGGTTTTTGTTTTCTTCGCATAATTGATTCGAACGTGCGCTTTTGCGCACCGCAACTGCGTTGCGCCCTGACTTGCGGTCAGGCTGCACGCGATTGACCTTCGGTAGCAATCGCTGTTAAGCGAATCCCTGTAAAATAGAAATAAACCCAACTCAAACGAGTTGGGATTTTGTTTGCTTATCTTGTATGCGGTTTCACTCGGTTTTGTCCTCGAAGTCTTTGAGGATTCCGTTTATGCCGTTGAACGAGAGGGTGGCGACCATCTTTGCCAAATTGTCGATTGAACGCTCTCTCGACGAGTTGAACCAGTGCTGAAACACGGTGAACATACCCGATACGACGTAGTCAAGCACGATGTCGAGGGTGGATTCGTCGAGGACAGTGTATTGCGAGATGACTTCTTTGCCGCGCGCTTTTAGCGTTTTGAACAGTTTGGACACGAGGTTAGAGTTGCTCTCAATGGATATGAGATGCTGATAAAAGTCGAGGTCGCTGTTGATGATTCTCGTAAGTTCGGCAAACATCTGATAGGGGTTGTGAAGCAACTCGTTGACGTTGTGTTCACGCACGACTTGCTCGAAACTTTCGATGATTGTGTTCTCGATTTCGTCGGTGAGGTCGTAGATGCCGCCGTAGTAGTTGTAAAACGTCTTGCGGTTGATGTCGGCTCTGTCGGCAATATCTTTGATGGTGATGTCGTTGATATTCTTTTCCGAGAGCAGTTCGGCAAAGGCGCGGTAGATTGCTTTTTTGGTTTTTGCGATACGTCTATCTGTTTTTTTCTGTTCCATATCCGATACTATTTTCGATATTTTCGGGGAATAATACACAATGCGAGTCGAAAGCGTGTAAAAACGGGCGATTTTCGCCAAGATTGCGCAATTTGAAAATATCAAAATTCCTTGTGATTTTTCTTGTTTGTATTATAATACACATATGAGGTATAAGTCAAGATTATCCGTTAAAATAATATGCCTTAAAAACGAAAAGACAAATTGCAAAGAGAGGATAAAATGAAAGTCGCAATAGTTATAGATATATTTCACGACAAGGGCAACGGCACGTCGATGTCGGCGAGGCATCTCGTAGAAAATCTTGTGGAAAGGGGTGTAGAAGTCAAGGTTTTGTGCGACAACGCAGGGCAAAAGACGGAAACTATGCAGGGCGTAGAGTTCGTCACGTTTCCCATCCAGCAAGTGCCGATATATCAAAAGGTCATCGAACAGCAACACGCGTGGCTCGCATCGCCCAACGACGCAAGAATAAGAGAGGCACTCAAAGGCGTGGATTTGGTGCATATTTATATGCCGTTCGCGCTCGGCACGCATTGCGCGCGCATAGCGCACGATATGGACATACCCGTGCTCGGTTGCTATCACGTTTCGGCGGAAAACATCACTTTCAACGCCAAAATGAAGTATGTCCCCGGGGCGACGAGCGCAATGTATCAACTTCTCAAAGTCTACCACTATAAGCCCGAATGGATAAACAACATACATTGTCCGTCACGGTGCATAGCCTCGACGCTTATGGGGCATTTGTACAATCAGAATCTGCACGTTATATCCAACGGCTACGACCCAGCGTTCAAGCCTATCGAGGACGTGAAAATCCCCGAGGGTTGCGAGGACAGAATCATCGTCACGAGCGTTGGCAGACTCACAGAAGAAAAGAGGCAAGACCTCATCATAAAAGCGGTTGCAAAGAGCAAATACCGCAATAGAATCACGCTTTTCCTTGCAGGCAAAGGACCGAAGCAGGAAGAATACGAGCAACTCGCCAAAGATTTGCACGTCGATTTGCGCATAGTGTTTCTCACTCAACCCGAACTTGTCAACTTGCTCAACGCGTCCTATCTTTTCGTGCAGGCGAGCGACGTCGAAACCGAGTCTATATCCTGCCTCGAAGCCATTGCGTGCGGCACCGTTCCCGTGATTTCCAACGCGAGAATGTGCGCGACGAAGCAGTTTGCGCTCACACCGCAATCCACGTTCAGAAAGGGCAGTTATCTCTCGCTTGCGTCAATGCTCGACTTTTGGATTTCAAACAAAAAATCGCACGACGATATGAAGCCGAAGTACAGCGAGTTTGCGCAAAAATTCAGCCTTGACAAGTGCATCGGATATATGCTCGAACTCTACAATTTCTTGCTTACCGACGACAAGAGCAAGTATATCGTGAAGGACTACAACAATCCTATGGTTTTCCAACTCGACCGCGACCCGTTGGGACTTATTTCGCCCAAACACAACCAGTTTCACAAGTTGGATCGCCAAAGAAGATATATGGAAAAGAATTAGTCTTTGCAGATATAAAGACAGAGAAATCGTTGCTTTCGCAACGGTGATGTGCAAAAATCGTCGCATAGGCAACGGCAACACGCAGATTTGCGTATCGCCGAGAGCCTCGCTCGATTTATTGCGCTTCTACCGCGCAGAGAATCTTTGCTATCAAAATAAGACGGATAAATAATCAAGCCGCAGTTTCGCAAGATTATCTGCTTGGTGAGTGCGTGCTTTGCACGCGAGCGGAATATTTGAAACCGATTCTTCCGCAATTATTAATTATTCATTATTCATTATTAATTAAAAAACGTGCCGTTAGGCACGTCACCAAGCAATGCTCTTGACAACACGCAAAAACTGCGTGTTGTCATTGCATTAGCGACGATTTTATTTTAGTTTTCCGAGTCCAATCGAATAGCCTTGCGCTTTGCCGAGTTCCTTTGCGCTCTTTTTGTCGAGAAGTTCCACGCAGCGAATGAACGTGCAGATTTGCTCGCAGGCGAGGGCGGAATTGTATTTGTCCATATGGTGATTGTCCGCAATCGAGCACAAATAATCGGGTGCGGTGACAAGCGCTATTTCGGGAATATGCTTGTTGAAAAGGGATTGACCCTCGCCGAAGTGAAGCATATTGTGACCGCGAAGGGTCATCGTGCGCACGACGTCGCGCTCTTTTATCGCCTCGTAGTAGATATCGTCAACGGTTTTGTTGCCCGTATACACGATTTCAACGTCAACGGGATTCGTTTGCGTATACACGCCGTCAACGTCTTTCCATTCGGTGCAACCGAGATGTTCGACCGCGCAACCCGCAACCGCTTTCAAACCGCCTTTTTTGCCTTTCCAAACCTGCTTGTTGTCTGCAAGGAATTTTGAAGTCGCTTGGTCCGTACCCGTGCGGAAGGACGGCAAACGGAAGTGACCCGTGACGAATGCGAAAACGAGATTTCTGTCGGTGGGGTGCTTCGTGAAGTATTCCATCATACGCAAAAGACCGATTGCGCCGTTTTCCTCGCAGAAGTTGCAACCGTCGGTGTGCGTGTTGATAATAATCGCTTCGTTTGTTTCCTTTTTGCCCTTGATGACGGTGTAGAAGGATTGAGTTTTTGCGTTTTCGAGCGTGCCTTCGAGGGTGAGCGTCGCGCTCTTTTTGGCTTTTGCGGCTTCGAGCACGGCTTTGCCGTCCGTTTGGTTGACCCAAACCATAGGCACTTTGAGGTAGTGAAGAATGAAGTTGAGCACTTGCCCCTCGACCATTTGGTCGGACATATCTTCCCAAATGCAAATCATACCTTTCATACCAGCAAGTTGCGCCGCCCAGAACGTGAGCAGAGTTTTGACGAAAGAGGTGCTTACAGGACCTCTGTAACTCTTTTCTATTTCGAGGTCGCTCGGCAAGGATTTACGCTTGTCGAACGCGATTTTACTGCTGATTTTCGAGAGATTTTTGATGTGACAGACGGCGATTTTGCCTCTTGCTCTTTGAAATCCGAGCGGGTGATTGCCGACGACCACGAGTTTGCCGCTCACGCCTTTGTCGGTGGTAAGACCGCTGTACGGGAAGGGCGAGGAAACGTGAACTTGTTTTCCGTCAACCACGAGCGAGCATTTTTTTGCTTCCCAGCGTTTGAAAGTGTAGGGGGTGACTACGGTTTCAAGCCCCATATTTGCGATTTGCGCCTTTATCCATTCGCAAAACTCGTTTTGCGCGTCCGTGCCCGTGAGGCGAATGCCGAACGCGTTCATAGTGTTCATATCTTCGTCCACTTTTTTAGGGTCGAAATATTTCGTAACGTCCATAATTTTCTCCTTCCATATCCGATTGCCGATAATTCGTAAAAATATATCGATATATATGATTTTAACACATTTGTAGGATATGTCAATGTCCGATATGACATAACTTGCTTCGACAATAATCGAGTACAGAATAAAAAAACGAGTTGAATATCAACTCGTTCAATGTGTGCTTTTAAGGTTGCCGATTAAGCGGCTTCGCTTACGGCTATGCGGTTGTTAGGCATAAGGCGCATAAGGAAGTATTGTATCGTCATCGTAAATCCAACCGAACAAAAGACGTATACTTGCGCGATCGAAGAAATCGGGTAGGGACGATCGATTATACCTTTGAGATTGGCGTCTTTGATCATAAACAGCGACGATATGAGGACGTATGCAAGCATACCCACCGAAATCATCCCCTGTTTTGGGTTCCTATACAGCGTGGTGAGGAAAAACAATACTTCCGTGACGAAAAACATTATGAATCCCACCATAGCGACTGTGTTGTGAATTTGGCGCAAGTGGGCGTATTTTTCGGCAAGTTCGCCCTCTACTTCGAGCCACGGAACCGAAATACCCGCCGTGAGAATCGCCATGCTTAACAAACTTAGTCCCAAGAAAAGAATACGCAACTGTTTCGAGTATTGACCTGCGTCGAGGCACATTTTCATTGCGAGAATAAAACCTGCGACGAACAAAAAGCCGTAAAAAAGAATGGCAGGCATATTATTCTCTCGATATGCGATGAAAGAGAGCGATTTGTATATGGGGCGTTGTTCGCCGAGTGTGCAGCAAAATGCCGAAATAACAGGGAAAACCACGCACCAAAACGCAATCAGCACGAGTTCCATCACTTTGGAATGGTTCTTTAAGTATTTAGGAAGGGAAGCATTGTCGTTGAAAACTTTCATAGCAATTCACCTTATTCATACAAACTATATATTATTTATATCATACGGGTGTGCGAAATTCAACGACAATGCGCAATTTTTTCTACATTAAAGTTTATTTTTGAACGGGGATTTGTATTTCGGTCAAATAATCGTCCTCGTTTTCGGAATCCCAGCAGCCGTGAATGTAAACCTCGCGGATTTTGCCAGCTATCTTGTAGCCGCGTTCTTTTGCGTATCCGACGGCGTACGCATAGGCGTCGCCGAGATTTTTGTATGCGCCTCGATGCTCGACGGTGAGCGCGTCGATTGCGTCGATAGTCTTGAATTTTATGTTTTTGCTTTCTTTGCCGAATTTTTCAACTGCTTCGACGTATTCGAGTTCGACGTTGTTTTCCTGATATTCGGGCGCTTCGTACGTTATGAAACAATAGTTTTCGCATTTCAAATCGGGATTGTTTTTCGTAGCTTCCGCTTCGGCGTCGAGAACGAACGTGAAGAGGTCTTTCATACTGTCGATAGTGCCGTGACGATAGTATACGTTATAGGACGGAATTTGCTTTTCGATTGCTTGATATTTTTTCATGGTATCTCCTTTTTCCATCTTTTCGATGAAGTCGTCAATTTGAAGCAAACGTCTGTTCATGTCCTCGATTTGACAACGTAAACCCGTCTTTTGCGCGCAAAGCACGGATTGCAAGTCGTTTGAGTCGAGTGCGGTTTTCACATCGTTTACGGAAACTCCGAATTCTCTCAGTTGCCGTATGAGCGCAATTTTTTCAAGGTCGTCGATCGAATAAAACCTGTACCCGTTGTCCTCGACGTAGGATGGTTTGAAAAGACCTATTTCGTCGTAGTAACGCAAGGTTTTTATTGTGGTTTTGCTCAACTTTGAAAATTCACCGATTTTGAACATAATTCACCTCATTACGGGCAGTCTAAAACCTCCCGTAACGGGAGAGTCAAGCGGTTTTTTGAAAAATTCCGAAAATATTTTATTTGTTTTCAAGACGGGCGAGCGCGTCCTTGTTGTTCTCGATGATTTTGCCCACTTTTTGGCAAGCGTGCAGATTGCCGCATTGACCGCAAGTTTCCACTTTTTCGTTCAGCGCGCATTGACGGATAGGGCAGAGTTTGTCGCAAAACGGGGTTTTCAAACCGTCGACTCTGCAACCTTCGCAGTAAATCATATCGGGCGTAATCTCAACCCGATTCCATTCCGACCATTTTCTTGCAACTTCCGCGCGCAACTTTTCGCCGTGCGTGACGGTTGCAATCCTTGCTTCGCATTTTTCGCAGTCAAGACCGCAATACGCAATCATTTCTCTCATATTTCACCTTCCGTGCAAATTTGTGTAATGGCAATTTTAGCACAACCGTATTCAAAATTCAATTCCGAATTTCAATTATAATTCCAAAAATAATTAAGCCGTCCGAGTTGCGCATAAATGCGCCGTGCGACTGCTGTCGCACGCAAGTCTGGGTGTACCGCACAAAAAAGAAAAACACGAGTCGTTTGACCGTGTTTCTTTTTTATATCGCTTTTCGAGACTTGTAGCGAGTGAAACGAGCGTAATAGCGAAGCGAGGCGAGTTTACTCGCCAAAGCGAAGCGTTAGTCGGACGGACCGTCCGAACAATGCAAAGCATTGTTGTGTGCAAATTTTTTGCACACAAGTTCAAGTCACGGTGTACCGCACAAAATGGATGGGCGGTGCGGTCTACGCTACGCAAATGGCGCATTTGCGCCTGCGTGCAGTCGCACGCAACACTTCGTGTCATTATTTGCTTGCTATGTCCACTGCGCACGATTTCCGCAAATGCTACGCGCTTGCGTCTCTCTTTGCTTGTGGTCACAAAAGTCTCGTTTCCTTGCACACAAAAAAAATAAGCACAGATAATTCTGTGCTTATTTTTTTTTGTGGTGCCGCAGAGCCGTATATGTACGAACCTTTTAGAGAAGAAAAAACGGTTTTATCCGCTGTTTCTATCTCTTTTTCTGTTTTAACAACGTGTTCTTTCGTAAATTTGATGTGTTCAGGGTTGTCTGTAAAGTTATAAGTAATGACAACTCTATCAGGATAAAGAATTACTTCCCGAATAAAAGTATTTACTATTAACTTGCGGACTTTCATATCCGACGGGTTTTCAAAGACGAATCTGCTTAAAAACATTTCTATTTGCTCGACAGTTAAAAACGTATAATTGCGGGCTTTTTCTTTTGCAATGTCAAAATCATATTGAGAAATAAGCGTTTCAAGTTCGGTCAATCGACTTTTTGTTGCTTCGGTTATAATGCCCTGTTCGATTGCCTTAATCATATTGTTTTGTGCTTTTACAGCCTCTTTCCGTTTTTGCTCGATTAGTTTTAATGCAGAATTATCAGCGACCTGTTTTGTATGTAAATTGAATATTTCTTGCGCAACATTATGTATTGCCGCTGTGCTTTCAAGCATTTTTACAGTTGCATTTATAACGATATCTTCCAACCACTGTTTTAAAACGGCTTTCGTCGTGCATTTTGCTCGTTTTTTTCTACGTGATAGGCAAATGTAGTAATAATGAATATCTCCTGTATGAGAAGTGCCGCTTTCGCCGCCCATTTTATGTTTACATTCGCCGCATATAAGTTTTCCCGATAGAATATAGTCAAAAATCTCTTTTTTACGGCTTGGAGCGAGTTTGTTTTCTTCATTTATGGCATTAACAACGTTCCAGAGTTCGTCGGATATTATTCTCGGAAAAATCTTATCGTATATCTCGCCTTGGTGTTCGACAACGCCCGTATAACGCTTATTGTGTAAGATAAAGTATAAATATTTATGGTCAACGAGCATTCCGTTTTTGCGACGATATCCACATTCCTTGAAAATCTGGGCAATCGCAACCGCTTTATAGCCTTGTGAGTATTTAGTAAACGCCTCTTTAACGATTGCGCTTTCGTATTCGTTTATAACGTATTTTTTATCTACAACATCGTATCCGAAAATTTGCTGTCCACCTGTAGCATTACCTTTACGCCAACTTTCTTTTAGTCCACGGTTGACTTTCTGAGTTAGTTCTTCCGAAAAGTATTGATTAAAACCTTCTAAAACGGTTTCCATCATACGTCCTTCAGGACTGTCTGTTAAATTTTCCATAGCGGAAAGAATGGTTACGCCGTTATCTCTTAAAGTCTTTTTATGAATTACCGACTCGAATTTATTACGAGAAAATCTGTCCAGTTTATAGACGATAACGTATTGCCATTGCTTACGGCTGCTGTCTTTCAGCATTTTTTGAAATGCCGCACGATTGTCGTTTGTTCCTGTCATAGCACGGTCGATATATGTATCGACAATTAAGACACCTTGGTTCATTGCGTATTCCTGACAAACTCGAAGTTGTCCCTCAATCGACTGTTCGGTTTGGCTATCGCTGGAATAACGGGCATAAATCACTGCTAATACTCCTTATGGACACTATTTCAAAATCAAAGAAATAGCGTATGAATCGGGATGAAACATACGCTTTTTTGTAATTATTTTAACTTATGGCGTAAAACGGACATAAGGGGTTGTCTATATATAATGTAAATTTTAAGGGTTCCATAATTACACAATCTTCTTTCAAAAAAACAATAATTACAGACTGCGAATTTTTAGGAACAAATCTTTCACGGTGCAATTTTAGCAATGCAATTATAAAGAACAGTGTGTTCTTAGGGGCAAAATTGACTGGAACTAATTTCAAAGGCGCAATTTTTGAAAACGTCATATTTGTAACTCAAAGACTCAGCGAATGTAAAAACCTTTCGTTTTCCTACGAGAATAATAAAGTTATTAAACAAATTGAAAAAATAGACTTATCAGAAGAATTAAAAAAACAAGTTGACCTGTATCATAATTTATCAAAAGACAAAATAACTCATATATTGAAATTAAAAAATTCAAAATACAATTTCTTGCATATCTCAATTCTTTTGAGTTCTTTTACGCAGGAACAATTATGTTATGCTCTTAACAAAATAATTAAATTTAAAAATTTTGATATACCTACGATTTTTGCTTTTGAAAAGGCTTGTAAAAAGTACTTAAATATGTTATAATAAAAATAAGCCCTGCCTCACAATCGAGGAGACTCGTTTGTAATTAGTGTGATTGATTTTCAATGTCGGGGGCGAAACATAATAATTAACATTCAGGAGGTGGTTGGTATGGTAAATGATATTTTATCTTTTGTAACTGTTGGTTGTATATTGATAAGTACCTTTTTAAATATTAACGCATCTCCTCGATTGTTTGAGGTTGAGTAAAAAATAAATTAATATGAAATTAGCCGAACGTTAAAATATGCGTTCGGCTATTATTTATCATTATCGTTTTATTTGCACTCCAAAATAATCTCGCGTAAAGAATAATACGAACTCAAGATTATCTCTCGGGTTCGTATTATTCTTCTCTGGTGCGGTCACCGAGACTTGAACTCGGACGGTGTAACCATACGCCCCTCAAACGTACGCGTCTGCCTATTCCGCCATGACCGCTTAACATTGCCTATTATATGATTAAAAGTCGGGCGTTGTCAAGAAGTTTTACACCTAAATTTTGCTAAAAGGCAACATTTTTTTCAAACTCATATATTGTCATTATGAGCGAGAGAACAAGTGGCGGCAACATTCAATCGGACGGCGCGGCGGCGATGTTTTCTTGCATTCCGAGCGACCCTTTGTCGCAAAACGTGCTTGCTAGCGTACTTGCGGATTCGTTTTGCAGAGGAAAATCGCACGCGGAAATCGCAAACGTATTGCAGTTTTTGCAAATTCTGTCCTGCCTTATGAAAAATTATATGATTTGAGGATTCTTGCTATTGAATCGAAACGTCGAGTGTGGTATATTAATTATATTGTTTTTGCGCGCGCGACACGAAAAAATACACTGCGAGCGCAACGTTTTACACAATGACTGACAGTTTCGGTTTCAAACGTAAAAGCGGAATGCTTATGGCGGTGAGTTCGCTTCCGAGCGAGTGGGGCATAGGCACTTTCGGCGTGCCTTGCAAGCGTTTTGTCGACTTTTTGAGCGCGACGAAAACAAAGTGTTGGCAGATTCTGCCGCTCAATCCTACCGCATACGGCGATAGTCCCTATCAATCGCCTGCCTCGTTTGCGGGCAATCATTACTATATAAACCCTCAAACGCTGTTTGAAAAAGGTTTGCTTGACGAGAGCGAATTGAAATCTGCTCGCCACATCTGCGAAAAAACCGATTACGGCTGGCTTTTTGAAAACAAAACGGCGCTTCTCAAAAAGGCGTACGCTCGTTTCGAGCATACCCCCGTTTTCGAGCGGTTTTGCGAAGAAAACGCGGCGTGGCTTGACGATTACGCCTATTTTATGTCGCTCAAAGAAGCGTTCGGCTACAAGGCGTGGAACGAATGGGGCGACGAGTTCCGCATTTACGACAACGCGCAAAAGCGCAAGAGCGAATTTGCACGAAATATCGATTTTTGGAAGTTCGTGCAGTTCGAGTTTTTCACGGAATGGAACGCCGTTCGCGAATACGCCCATTCAAAAGATATAACGATCGTGGGGGATATGCCCATTTACGTTGCGTACGATTCGGCGGACGTATGGTGCAATCCGTCGATGTTCCTTTTGGACGAGGATTTGAATCCCACCGTCGTTGCAGGCTGTCCGCCCGACGCATACGCCGAGGACGGTCAACTTTGGGGCAATCCTATCTACGACTACGACAAAATGCAAGAGGACGGCTACGAGTGGTGGATTGAGCGCATAAAGCAGAGTTTCAAGATGTACGACATCTTGCGAATCGACCATTTCAGAGGTTTTGCAGGCTATTTCGTCATCAAAAACGGCGAAAAGACCGCAAAAGACGGCAAGTGGAGAGTCGGTCCTCGCGAAAAACTTTTCGACGAAGTGAATCGTCGTATGCCGGGGGCGAAAATCATTGCGGAAGACTTGGGACACATCACCGACGACGTGCGCGAATTGCTTGCGTACTGCGGTTATCCCGGTATGAAAGTTTTGCAATTTGCGTTCTCTAACGACGACAACGAGTATTTGCCGAGAACGTACAAGGACGGCAACTGCGTGGTGTACACGGGCTCGCACGACGCCGATTGCACTTATTCGTGGTGCAAAAACCTCAAAGGCGACCAACTTGCACGATTCAAAAAGGAATGTCTGCGCCTTTGCGGCGGCGCGAACAGAACGTACGCAATGATAAATCTTGCGTTCGGTTCAATCGCAAATCTCGCAATCGTTCCGTTGCAGGACTGGCTGTTGCTTCCCAACGAGAAGGGAAGAATGAACACGCCGTCCGTTGCGCAAGGCAACTGGGTGTGGCGCGCCCCGAAGAACTACGACAGCCCCGAACTTATCGAAAGAATAAGGAAAACGAACAAGCAATTTCACCGTGAAAATTGCTGACAACTTTTTGCAAGTTGTCGGCAGTGATATCGTCGCTACGCAACGGTGAGCTATGCTCGGTTGAAATCCTTACGTCGTTCGTATGAAATCCACACTATGTGTGGGAAGATTCAAATATGTCGTAACCCAAACGAAGTTGGAATATTATCGCAAAGCGATAGAATTAAAGCAAAAAAATAAAAGCACTCGACGAGTGCTTTTATTTTTGCGTTTATGCGTTTAATTTTTACATTTTTGCGATGTATGCCGCAAGTTCGTTGAAGATTACGTCAAGACCGTGCGCGCCTGCGTCGGGATAACCGATTGAACGCTCGCCCACCGTGCCCGCTCTGCCGAGAGTCGCAACGTGAGTCTTGGTTGCTTCTGCGCCTTCGTGTGCCGCCTTTGCGCCGAGGTCGAGACCTTCTTGCAATTTCTTGCCTTCTTCCGCCGCTTTGTTGAGAGCCATCGCGCAAGGTTTGAGAGCGTCAACAAGCGTCTTGTCGCCGATTTCCGCGCCCTTGCCGAAGGACTTTTTGCCCGTTTCGTAAACGCCGCGATTTGCTTCGGTGAAGAGAAGCGCGATATCCGTGAGGTTGACTTCTTTCTTGCCGAGCATTGCTTTGCCTGCGTATTTGAATGCAGAACCCCAGATAGGACCGGACGCGCCGCCGCAGTATTCTTTGATGATTTCACTGCAACTTACGAGGAACTGACCGATGTCGCCTTTCTTTCTGGTTGCCCAGTCTGCTTTGAGTTGTCTGAAACCTTTTGCGATTGACATACCGAAGTCGCCGTCGCCCATTTTGTCCGCTTCGCAGAAGGGAACTTCGTTTTCGATGACGATATCTGCCATCTTGTCTACGATTTGAACGAATGCCGCCGTATTGATGGTTTCGCCGACGACGGGTTTGCCTTCGACTTCGTAAACCGCAACTTCTTCGACTTCCGCTTTTGCGGCTTTCTTGGTTGCTTTTGCTTCGACGTGTTCTTGCGGAACGTAACCGAGCGCTCTGCCGATTGCTTGCACTGCTTCGAGAGCCGCTTCCGCTTGTTCGCTCATTGCCGCGCCCCAAGTGAGTGCTGGCGTGCAAACGGGGTAGTCGACGAGTGCTTTGAGTTCGCTGTCCACTCTCAACACGGAAATAGACGCGCCTGCCATATCGATGGACGTCATAAAGTTGCCGACGATAGTGCGGTGAATCTTGATTCCGTCTGCGTTCAACGCCTTCGTTACGGAATTGTTGAGGATATAGAGTTCTTGAAGCGGCGTGCCGCCGAAACCGTTGATGAGAAGCACGATTTCTTCGCCCTTTTGAAGTTTGAGGTCTTCTTCGAGGTCGGTGAGGATACGTCTTGACAAATCGTCGCAGAACGTGCCCGTCGAGTAGTCGATTTTCTCGCGGAAACGACCGGGTTCGCCGTGAATACCTACGCCGAATTCCATTTCGTCGTCGCCGATTTCAAACGTGGGATGACCTGCCGCCGGAACGGTGCAACTGGTGAATGCGAAACCGAAAGAACGAACGTTGTCGATAACTTTGTTTGCAACCGCTTTGACTTCTTCGAGGCTCTTGCCTTGTTCAGCCGCCGCGCCTGCGCATTTATGAACCAAAACAGTGCCTGCAACGCCTCTGCGACCTACGGTGTAGAGAGAGTCTTTGACGGCGATATCGTCGTTGACGTACACTGCGTCCACTTTGATTCCGTCATCTTGTGCGTCGCTCATAGCGTTGTTGAAGTTCATGCAATCGCCCGAATAGTTTTTGACGATGAGAAGCACGCCTTTATCCGTTGAGCATTGTTTGATTGCGTTGTAAACCTGAACTTGCGAGGGGGAAGCAAAGACGTCGCCGCAAACAGCCGCGTCAAGCATACCTTTGCCGACGAAACCTGCGTGAGCGGGTTCGTGACCGCTGCCGCCGCCCGAAATGAGGCTGACTTTTGCGTCGTTGATGTCTTTCTTTTTGACGACTTTATATTTTTCGACAAATTCGAGTTCGGGATGTGCTGCGGCAAGTCCGTGACACATATCGTACACGAAACTTTGAGCCGTATTCATAATTTTCTTCATAATAATCTCCTTATTTGCCGCGCCGAAAGGGAAGAACACTCAAAAGGATATATTGATTGTTGAGTTATACAATAAATATATAACGACGATATTCACGCACGCGTGTAACGCATTAGGCAAAAATATCAATATTCTATCCGCATATTCTGCGCTTTAAGCACGGTTTTTTATAAGACACACCCTTGCGTTTGCAAGGGTGTGCGCTTTTCAATTAGTGGCAGCATTCGCAGTCGCAGCCGTATCTGAAATCGTGACCGATTTTGTCCGCCGCTTTGATTGCCGCAATAACCATATCTTCCGTTACGGGGAAGGGCATATTGTGGATAGATTCGTCGGGAATGCAAGTCTTTGCGGCGACGATCTTGTATTCTTCTTCGGTGAGTTCTTCTCTGATGACTTCACCCGTGCGCGGATTCGTCATAAGGTCGTGCAAGCAGACGGGAAGACCGACTTCGTCGCAGAAGTTGAGAACTTCGTAGAGTTCTTCTTCGGGGCTGTTTTCAAGCACGAGTTGGCAGATTGTGCCGAATGCGACGACTTCGCCGTGCATACAGCAAGAGTGTATGTCGTGGATTGCAGTCAAACCGTCGTGGATTGCGTGCGCAGCGGCAAGACCGCCGGATTCGAATCCGAGACCGGAAAGAAGAATGTTGGTTTCGACGATTTTTTCAAAAGCGGGGGTTACGACGTTGCAGTCGCAAGCAGCCTTTGCTTTTGCGCCGTCGCTGATGAGGTTGCGATAGCAAAGTTCGGCAAGTGCCGCGGCGGTGTATGTGCCGTAGCCGAGAAGAGTGCCTTTCTTTCTGTCTGCGCCGCAGGGAAGACCCGCGTTGACGTTGGATACGCTGTTGACGTTTGCTCTTGCCTCGAAGTAGGTGGAAAGAGCGTCGCCCATACCGCTTACGAGGAAGCGAGTCGGTGCGTTTGCGATGACGTTGAGGTCGATAAGAACGACGGACGGGCTTTGACGGAAGTATGCGTAATCGTCAAATTCGTGATTGTCGGTGTAAAGAACGGCAGAGTGGGAAGTAGGTGCGTCCGTTGCCGCGATGGTGGGGCAGATGATGAGAGGATTGCCTGCCGCAACGCACTTAGAAGTGTCGATTGCTTTGCCGCCGCCAAGACCGATGGTGCAGTTGCACTTGTTTGCTTTTGCAAATTCTTGCAACGCTTTCACGACCGTGCGAGAGCACTCGCCTTTGAAAAGGTCGCAGGAAACGAATTCGACGCCGTATTTTTTTTGGGTCGCTTCGAGTTTTTCTTTGACTAGGTTGAGAGCAAACGGGTCAGCGATAAGAAGCGCTTTCTTACCGAAGGTTTTTACAAAATAACCAAGGTTCAACAATTCGTTTTCGCCTTGAACGTACTTTGTGGGACAAATAAATGCTTTTCTCATAACAATCTCCTTTTTATAAGGTTATTTTTTAAGGTAAAAACATTATATATCGAACAAATGAATAATTCAATACCCAAAATGCTAAAATATGGGAATTTTTGCAAAATTTTTCAAAAAAACGTTGATTTTGAAGCCCGACGAACGAAAATTTCATAAAATTTTAATGTTTTTTACAAAAAAAGTTGAATAATTTGAAAATGCGCTTATAATAAAAACCGATAAAAAACCGTAAAAAACGCAACAAAATTAGCGGCAAAAGAAACCGCGAACAAATGCGGTGAAAACGCAAAGAAAAATTTGCAGAAAACGACGCGGACAATCCGCAAAAAATCAATTCGATTCAAACATAAAACAAGGAGGTCGTATGGACGTTCAAACTTCAATTCAAAAACGTGTGGAATGGATAAGAAAAATCCTTTCCGAATCGGGCGCAAAAGGCATCATTTACGGCAACAGCGGCGGCAAAGACTGCACCCTCGTCGGCGCGCTTTGCAAACTCGCAACCGACAACGTACTCGGCGTTATTATGCCTTGTCAATCTTCGCAAAATTACGGCAGTGACCGCGACGACGCTTTGAGAGCGGGCAAGCATTTCGGCATAGAGCAAATCGAAATCGACCTCACAAAGACCAAAGAAGCGCTCGTTGCGGCTTTGGGCGACGAACTCACGCGCGACAACGCGGGCGAAGCGAACTTGAAAATGGCAAACGTCAACATCAATCCTCGTCTTCGTATGACCACGCTTTACGCTTTGGGACAAGCGCGCGGCTATCTCGTTGCAGGCACGGGCAATCTCGACGAAGCCACTCTCGGTTATTTCACCAAGTGGGGCGACGGCGCGCACGACTTCAATCCCATCGCTGACTTGACCGTCGGCGAGATATACGAACATCTCAGAGCCTTGAACGCACCCTCGACCATCATCGAAAAAGCGCCGTCCGCCGGACTCTATCAAGGTCAGACCGACGAATCCGAACTCGGCATCAAGTACGCCGACGTCGACAAATATCTTCGTGGCGAGCAGATTCCCGAAGACGTGAAAGCCAAGATTGAGAGGGCGAGGGCGCGGTCTATGCACAAGACCCGTATGCCTCGCAAATACCCTGAATAAGCCGCCAAATCGCGTCTAACTTTGGCAGAGACACCCGCCCGACAACTCATTTACGATTAGTAAATTAGGGTTGCCGGTTCGGGTGTCTCTTTCTCGTTATACATCGATTTGGCGACTTATCAGGGCATTTGCGATTACGACAAACTTATTCGCCGCATTTGAATTTACAAAACACTTATAAAACCAAAAATAACTTATAAATTCAAAAGCCTTATCTAAAAACCCGCAAAATTTTTTTACTTTATCCTTAATTCAAAGAAAAAAACACAATTTTCTTCATATTCTTGACAAATAATTTTTTGCGTGGCAATATAAACTAACGAACATTAGTTAGTGAGGCGTTATGAAACAAGAAGATACGAAAAACGTTATATTGCAAAAGGCTCTCGATTTGTTCTCGGAAAGGGGATACGACGCGGTTAGCGTGGGCGAAATCGCAAAGGCGGTGGGAATCAAAGCGCCTTCGCTTTACAACCACTATCCGAGCAAACAAGCCATATTCGACGCAATCGTTGCCGACACGGCAAGGCACTATGCAGACGACACCGACAAAAAGGACATTCACGTCGAAAACGGCGCGGACGACGCACCGACGTTCGAGGGGATTACGGCAGACTTTTTGAAAGAGAAAGTGAGGTTCATTTTCACCTATTCGTTGCACGACGAAAAGGTGTCCAAATTCAGAAAGATGCTCAAAATCGAGCAGTTTAGAACGCCTGAATTTGCCAAATTGTACTCTCAACGCTACGTCGACCGAATCGTCGAATATCACGCCGAAATATTCAAAAAACTGATTGCGAGCGGCGAGATTATGCCCGTCGACCCCGTGACGTTGGCAACCCTTTACGCAACGCCCATAATCACGCTTATTGACGTGTGCGACCGTCAACCCGAAAGAGAGCAAGAGTGCGCAAAAAGAATAGACGAACACGTCGATTTGTTCTTTGAAACTTTCAACGTTTCAAGAGGCAAAAAAAATGAAAAAAACAACTGAAAAATCAACAAAATCGCTCGTGCAAATTCTCGGATTGTGCGGCGTTGCGAGTTTCTTGTCTTATGCGACGGCAGTGATATTTGCGCCGCTTGCATATCCGGGGTATAACTCGCTTGCGCAAGCCGTCAGCGATTTGAGCGCGGCAAACGCGCCGTCTTTGGGACTTTGGAACAGCCTTACCGCCGTGTACAACGTGTGCGAAGTGCTTTGCGCAACCGTCGTTTGCATAGGGATTCAGAGCAAGAAAAACAAACTTCTTCGCATAGGCGTGTATCTCTTTGCGGCGATGGAATGGATTTCCGCAATAGGATATCGCGCGTTTCCGCTAACCGACAGCGGATATGCGGGCGAGGCGCAAGACGTTATGCATATGGTCGTGACGGTTGCGGTGGTTCTGCTGTCGATAGTATCGCTCGTGCTGATAATCATAGCAGGCGCAAAGGACAAAAGTTGTCTGTCGTACTGTATATGCGCAAGCGTTGCCCTTGCAATGATGCTTGTCGGCGCGTTGGGAATGAAACTCGTTCCGTCCGCCTATTTCGGTGTCGTCGAACGTTTCAGCGTCTTTGCCGCAACAGGCTTTAACTGTGCTTTGGGCATACATTTATTCTTAAACAAAACTTACAGAGGTAATATGAACAATACAAATTTAACTATTCGCAAAGAAACAAACAGCGATTTCAGAGCGGTCGAAAATCTCGTCAGAGAGTCGTTCTGGGACGTATATAGACCGGGGTGCGCCGAACATTACGTTTTGCATTGCCTTAGGGAAGATTCGGATTTCGTACCCGAACTCGATTTCGTTATGGAACTCGACGGACAACTTATAGGACAGGTGGTCTACGTCAAGTCGAAAATCGTATGCGACGACGGACGGGAAGTGCCGATTATGACGTTCGGTCCGATTTGTATCGCGCCCGATTTCAAGCGCAAAGGGTACGGAAAAATCCTTTTGGATTTCTCTATGCAAAAGGCGAAGGAACTTGGCGTAGGCGCGTTGGCAATCACGGGCAATATCGACTTTTACGGCAAGTCGGGATACGTTCCCGCAAAGACGAAAGGCGTGCGCTATGCCGACGATCCCGAAGCGGATTATTTCTTGATAAAGGAACTTAAAGAAAGATTTTTGGACGGAATAAGCGGAACGTACAAAGACCCCGACGGCTATTTCGTGTGCGAAAAGAATCCAGAAGCGTTCGAGGCGTTCGAAGCGACTTTTCCGCCGAAAGAAAAGTTGAGATTGCCGAGTCAGTTGTGCTAATTGAGCAGTATAGAATCACGAAATATTATAATCCAGCGAAAAGCGAAGGGAAAAATTTCCCTTCGCTTTTCGTTTTTAACTACCCAAATATTTTTTCGGACAATCGCTATAAATATCTAATATATTCAGTAAAAAGATATAAATATCAAAATATCTATTGCGCGAGGGGCGTTTTTATGTTAAACTTTGAAAGGTTATCATTATTCAACTACAAAGGAGGGCTTACAATGGCTCATTTAAGCGAAGCGGCGGTTGCTCAAATCAACACGATTTGTGACAGATACGTCGGCGAAAACACGCCTCTTATGATGATTTTGAGCGACATTCAAAAGGAATACGGCTATATTCCTCTCGAAGTGCAAGAAATCGTTTCAGAGAGGACGGGCATTTCCGTTGCCGAAATCTACGGCGTGGTGACGTTCTATTCCTTCTTCTCTTTGACACCGAAGGGAAAATACGTTATCGGTTGCTGTTTAGGCACGGCTTGCTATGTTAAGGGTGCGCAACAAGTCATCGACAAATTCAGCGAAATCCTCGGCATCAAACCCGGTGAAACTACCAAAGACGGTTTGTTTACCATCGACGCTTTGCGTTGCATAGGCGCGTGCGGAATCGCACCTGCGGTTTCCATCAACGGACAGGTTTATCCCAAAGTTTCCGTGAACGCCGTTCCCGCAATCATCGAAGAATACAGAGCGAAGGAGGACTGAGTTATGATTAGAAATTTTGCTGATTTGGACAAAACTTGTCAAGATTGTTCTTCTTGCCTCGACGCGAAGTTTACGGGCAGCGACGGCAGACGCCACGTCGTTTTGTGCGGCGGTACGGGCTGTTTGTCCTCTCATTCCGACGAAATCAGAGAAGAATTCGTAAAACTTATCAATGAAAAAGGCTTGCACGACAAAGTGACCGTCAACCAAGTCGGTTGCTTCGGTTTCTGCTCGCAAGGACCTTTCGTCAAAATTTATCCCGAAGATACTCTTTATAGAATGGTCAAAATCGACGACGTGAGAGAAATCGTCGAAAAGGACCTCGAAAACGGTGAAGTCGTCGACAGACTTCTTTACGTCGACCCCGTCACCAAAGAGAAAATCTCGAAACAAGACGACATCACGTTCTACAAAAAGCAAGTTCGTATCGCGTTGCACGGCTGCGGAAGCATCAACCCCGAAAAAATCGAGGAAGCACTCGGCGCAGGCGCGTTCAAAGGACTTGAAAGAGCGCTTCAAATGGACAGACAAGAAGTCATCAACGAGATTTTGGCTTCCGGTCTTCGCGGACGCGGCGGCGGCGGATTCCCCACGGGCAGAAAGTGGCAATTCGCATACGCTCAACCCGAAGGCGCAAAGTACGTCGTTTGCAACGGCGACGAAGGCGACCCGGGCGCGTTTATGGACCGTTCCATTCTCGAAGGTAACCCCCTTGCCGTCATCGAAGGTATGATGATTGCAGGTTACGCAATCGGCGCGCAAAACGGTTATTTCTACGTCCGCGCAGAGTACCCAATCGCAGTCAACAGACTTCGCATCGCAATCAAACAAGCGGAAGACCTCGGTCTTTTGGGCGACAACATTCTCGGCACGAACTTCTCGTTCAGAGTGCATATCCGTCTCGGCGCAGGCGCGTTCGTATGCGGTGAAGAAACCGCGCTTCTCAACTCGATAGAGGGTAAGAGAGGTATGCCGCGTCCTCGTCCACCGTTCCCTGCGGTCAAAGGTCTTTGGGAATCCCCGACAATCGTCAACAACGTCGAAACCCTCGCGTGCGTTCCGTACATAATGAGAGAAGGCTACGAAAAGTTCACTTGCTTCGGTACTGAAAAATCCAAAGGTACGAAAGTTTTCGCTCTCGGCGGAAAAGTGAACAACGTCGGTCTTGTCGAAGTGCCTATGGGTACGACTTTGCGCGAACTCATTTACGACATCGGCGGCGGTATTCCGAACGGAAAGAAATTCAAAGCCATTCAAACGGGCGGTCCTTCGGGCGGATGCCTCACGGCTGACGACCTCGACGCTCTCATCGACTTCGACAACCTCGTCGCAAAAGGCTCTATGATGGGCAGCGGCGGCGCAATCGTTATGGACGAAGACAATTGTATGGTCGACGTTGCGAAGTTCTATATGGAATTTATCTGCGACGAGTCTTGCGGAAAATGCTCGCCCTGCCGTATCGGCACGAAGCGTATGCTCGAATTGCTCACCAAAATCACCAAGGGCAAGGCGACTATGGAAGACCTCGACAAACTTATGGACCTTGCTTCCAACATCAAAAACGATTCTCTCTGCGCGCTCGGTCAAACCGCGCCGAACCCCATTCTTTCCACGCTCGCGCACTTCAAAGACGAATATATCGCGCACATCGTGGACAAGAAGTGCCCCGCACACGTTTGCAAGAGCCTTATGAACTACGAGGTCATCGCCGACAAGTGCGTAGGCTGCGGTCTCTGCGAGAGAAACTGCCCCGTGGCTGCAATCCACACCACCAACTATATCGCCCCCGGTCACAAACTCGCGTCGAGAGAAATCGACAAAGAGAAGTGCATCAAGTGCGGTATGTGTATGTCCGCTTGCAGACTCAAAGCAATCGAGAAGAAATAAGGAGAGAGGATTATGGCGAAAATCAATATAAAAATCGAAGGCGTACCTTATCAAGTCGAACAAGGTATGACGATACTCGAAGCCGCAAAGGCTTGCGGATACGAAATCCCGTCCCTTTGCGCGTATAATCACGGCGAATGCTCGCAAGGTTCTTGCCGCGTCTGTCTTGTCGAAGCAACAGGCGCAAGAGGACTCGTTGCGTCTTGCGTTTATCCCGTCGCAGAGGGTATGGAAATCACCATTTCTTCACCCAAAGCGGTGCAAGCAAGAAGATCGTCCGTCGAACTCTTGCTTTCAAACCACAACAGAAACTGCCAAGAGTGCGACAAAAACGGTAAGTGCGAACTTTTGCACGTCGCAATCCTCACCGGCGCAAGAGAAGGTCTTTACGAGGGCGAACAAACGCCCGTAACCGTAGACGCAGTCACGCCGTCCATCAAGAGAGATACCTCTAAGTGCGTGCTTTGCGGCAGATGTATCGAAAGATGCAAGAACGCGCACGGTCTTTCCGTTCTCGGATTTGAAAAGAGAGGTTTCAAAACCATCGTCGCACCCGCTCAAAACAGAAGTTTTGCAGACTCGCCGTGCATCCTTTGCGGTCAATGCGTAAGCGTTTGCCCCACGGGCGCACTTATGGAAGTGAGCGAAATAGACAAGGTTGACGAGGCGTTCAAACAAGGCAAATACGTCGTCGTTCAAACCGCGCCCGCAGTCCGCGCCGCTCTCGGCGAAGAATTCGATATGCCCATCGGCACTCTCGTCACGGGCAAAATGGTCGCGGCTTTGCGCAGACTCGGATTCAAAAAAGTGTTCGACACCAACTTCGGCGCAGACCTCACCATTATGGAAGAAGCAACCGAACTTCTCACTCGCGTGAAAGAGGGCGGTACGCTTCCTATGATCACGTCTTGCTCGCCCGGTTGGATCAACTATGCGGAATATTACTACGGGGATTTGCTCGGACATCTGTCCTCTTGCAAATCGCCTCACGAAATGTTCGGCGCAATCCTCAAAACTTATTATGCGGAACAAAACGGAATCAAACCCGAAGATATGTTCGTAGTGTCCGTTATGCCTTGCACCGCAAAGAAGTTCGAAAAGGAAAGAAAGCAACTTATGGTCAACGGACTCAAAGACGTTGACGCCGTTCTCACCACGAGAGAACTTGCAAAACTCATCAAGCGCGCAGGTATCCGCTTTACAAAACTTCCCGACGAGCAATTCGACAACGACATCGTCGGCGAATACACGGGCGCAGGCGTCATTTTCGGCGCAACCGGCGGCGTTATGGAAGCGGCTTTGCGTACTGCCGCATTCGTGCTTGACGGCAAAGAACTCGAACACGTCGAACTTCAAGACGTGCGCGGTATGCAAGGTATCAAGGAAGCCACCTACAATCTCGGCGGTATGGACGTCAAAGTTGCGGTCGCTTCGGGTATGAAAAACGCAAAAGTCTTGCTCGACCAAATCAGAGAAGGCAAGAGCCCCTATCACTTCATCGAGATTATGGGCTGCCCCGGCGGTTGCGTTGCAGGCGGCGGACAACCGTTCGTCAAACCTTGCTTCCTTCCCAACGAGGACGACGACATTCTCGACACCTTCCGCGATAAACGTGCTTCCGCACTCTATCAAGAGGACGAGAGCAAAGAAATCCGCGTATCTCACCGCAACGAACAAGTCAAGAAACTTTACGACGAGTTCTTGGGCGAACCGAACAGCCATTTAGCGCACGAGTTGTTGCATACGTCGTATGCTGCTCGCACTCGTTTCCCCGACTAAAATTGTGTGATTGAGCGAATAACTGTGTCAACGCCCTTTTGCGCACCCGTCACGTACGATTAGTACGTTAGGCGGGTTTGCAAAAGGGCGTTTCCTTGTTCTTCATCTCAATCACGCAATTTTAGTGTAAATATCAAGGGTTATTTGATTGTTAAAAAGATAAAATAAACCGCCGTCCGCGAACTTTCAGAGCGGACTTTTAACGAAAACTTATTTAAGGTGTACTTATTAACGGTATCTGCCTATTCGTAGACGGAACACGAGCCGCAAGGCGGCGAGCCTATGAGCGCCGAACTTGACGAACAGTACAAGCGACTGCGCCGTCCATTGGCCACTGCCTGGCGCACAAAGCGCAGTGGCATAACAAAGGGGACGATACCTTTCTATGTGAGTGCCGACTTCCCCTCTTGCGAACGATGTGCAGTTTTGCAGAGAAATGGCGCAAGTTTGAGCAATAGGGGAAAGCCCGAAGGGAAGGGGTGATGTGTGATTTTAGAGTACACGCCGTTAAACTCTTGTATAGAATTAATAAAAATGCCCCTATAATGTCACATTTTGGACTTTATAGGGGCGTTTTTAATAATTAAACTCTCGTTTCAGTGATTTAAGATATACTTTTCTAAATCGCTGAACCAGTCGAAACGTAGTTCCTCGCCGTCGATTTTCACTGTGACGGGGAAGTGACAAAATGCAAACTCGTTTAGAGCCTGCTTCTTGTCGTCGTATACTTTGTTTTCAAATTCTATCGTCATATTAGCAGTTGAGAAGACGCCAAATCGACTTGTTGACAATCATCATTATAAGGTCGACAATCCATACGATGTTGAAGCCGAAAATCAAACGAAGAAGTCCCGCAACGATTTTGCCTTCCGAAAATCTTGTGATTGCGCCGAGAATCCACGACGTAACGGGTATGATTGCAAGAATAAGACTTACGATACGACCGAGTCCGAAATAATCGCTTTTGCGTTTTGCCATAATAAATCCTCACATAGTTATTTTTTTAGGAATTATCCTACGTCAAGTATATTAACATATCGTCGCAAAAATGTAAATATCGATTGAAAAATTATAGGCGTTTTTTGTCGTTATTTTGCGGTTTTTTATACGTTTTTTCGCCGCTTTTTCGGACGACGGTTTTTGACTTTATCCTTTTGAAAAAATTTTTGAACGTATTTCAATTATGCTATTGAAAAGGGGTGCGCGTTTTGATACAATAATCGTATTAAGCATAAAGGGGACAATTATGCAGGAAGAAACAAACGTATCGGCAGTTTCGAGTGCCGAAGGGACGGATTCTTCGCAAGTGGGCGAAAAACTGTCCAATCGCAATCTTTTTATGTACGCTCTCGGCACGTTCGGACGAGATTTTCTGTACAATTTATTCAACGGCTATCTTTTGTCGTTTTGCGTATTCACCAAAAATTTGAATACGGCTCAATTTACGGCAATCACGTTCATCATCGTTGCGGCGAGAATATTTGACGCGTTCAACGACCCGATTATGGGCGGTATCGTGGAAAACACCCGCACCAAATGGGGCAAGTATAAGCCGTGGCAACTTATAGGTTGCGTGACGACGGCGGGTGTAATTATCACGCTGTTCTGCGTGCCTGCGCAAGGGTGGGCGTTTATCGGATTGCTTGCCGCGATGTACTTCTTGTTCAGCATAACGTACACGATGAACGACATTTCCTACTGGGGAATGATGCCTTCGCTCACGAGCGATCCGCACGACCGCGACAAACTTATGACCTTCACGCAAATAGTCATAGGTCTTGCGGGCGGACTTTGCGGACTGGTAGTGCCTACGTTCGCAATGGGCGATCACCCTCTCGGCGGAAGCGCGACGAGCGCGTTTGCGATTATGGGTATTTTTGCAGGCGTAATTATGGTTGCGTTCCAGATGTTCACGATATTCGGCGTGAAAGAAAAGCCGCTTCCCGCGCATCTTTTGAAAACGCCGCCGATGAAACTCAAAGATATGTTCAAGGTGCTCACGAAAAACGACCAACTTTTGTGGAGCACGCTCGTGTTGCTTCTTTATTCGACGGGTACGGGCGTTGTGAACGGCGGTCTCGGAATGATGTACGTCTATTTCGACAACGCGTATAACGGCACGCTTTGGATGTTGTTCGGCATCGGATTTGCCGCAATATCGGCGGTGTTTACCGTGTTTTATCCTGCGATTTCAAAGAAATTCGGTCGTGATAAACTCATATATTCGGGCGGAATTTCACTCATAATCGGATACGCTTTGATGATGATTTTCGGATTGACGATTCCCAAAATCCACTTGTTCAGCGTGCTCGGAATGGACTTCAATTTGCGTTTCGTTATGATGCTTATCGCAAACACGATTGCGGGTTGGAGCGGCGGATTCTATATGATTATGGTCATCAATATCGCAAATACGGTCGAGTACAACGAGTACAAGACGGGCAGACGCGACGAGGGCTTGATTTTCGCACTTCGTCCGTTCACGGCAAAACTCTCGTCAGCACTCAATCAAGGCATAGTGTCGCTTGTGTACATCATTGCAGGCGTTCTCACTTACACCAACCGTATCACCGACATCGACAGAAAATTGAGTTCCGAAACGTACGAACACGTCATTGCCGACGTTCAAGCCAACGGACAGGACAGCATAAAGATTTTGCTTGCGTGTATGTGTCTGATTCCCATAGTGTTTATGGCGGCAACGCTCATTATTTACAAAAAGAAGTTCAAATTGAACGAAGCAAAAATGGCGGAAATGGCAACCGTAATTCAAGCGCGCAAAGCCGCCGAAGAAGCAGCCGAAACGGAAGAAGCGCAAGATGAAATGACCGAAGTCGAAAACGAACTTAAAAACGGCGATATAGAAACGCAAGAAGAACGAGCCGTAGACGAAAATCTTGCCGTCGCTTCCGACAACTCGCAAGACATAGAAAATGATATTTAATAAATTATTCTGCAATAAATAACGGCGACTAAACGGTCGCCGTTATTTATTGCGGAATTTACAAACACTTATTCAAGGCGTACTTATAAACGGAATGTGCTTATTCGCAGACGGAACACGAGCCGCAACGGCGGCTAATTGCTCAAACGGCGTTGCGGTGAAAGCAACAAACGAAAGTTTATTGCTTTCACCGCACTTTTTTCGCAATTTCTAACCGCGCAGAGAATCTTTGCTATCAAAACAAGACGGATAAAACCACAAGCCGCAGTTTCGCAAGATTATCTGCTTGGTGAGTGCGTGCTTTGCACGCGAGCGGAATAATCGTGTAAGAGCACGATATTCTTTTTTTATCCGTAATGAAGGGGAAGTTTTATTTTTTCTCTGCCGTTCTTCGTTCTTTACAAATATCCCTATCAATGATACAATTATCTAAAATAATACTTATTTTAGGGTTACAAATGAGCAAAGAAAGACAAAAGTTAGGTTTGGTTCTCGAAGGCGGCGGCGTGAAAGGCGCATATCAAATCGGCGCGCTTATGGCGATAAGAGAACTTATGGTTGACTTCGACGGCGTCGTTGGGACGTCCATAGGCGCGATAAACGGCGCGATTTACCTTGAAGGCGGCTATTCAAAACTGTTCGACGTGTGGAACGAAATTAAAACCAACACCGTATTCGATTTGAGCGATGAAGAACTCGACGAATTGAACGGCTTGGATTTGCGCCCCGCAATTTTGAGAATAGTGGCGGAAAAAAGACTCAAAACTTTCAAAATGCTCGAATCTTCCTATCAAAAATCGCAAAAGTTTTTTGAAACGATAGTGAACGAGGACGACATTCGCGCTTCGGGCAAGGACTACGGACTTGTCGCTTTCAACATCAGCGATATGCAACCCTTTGAAAAGATGATGAGCGAAATGGACGAGGGAAAACTCGTGGATTATATCATCGCTTCCGCAACGTTCCCGATTTTTCCGCCCAAAGTCATAGACGAGAAAAAGTACATCGACGGCGGCGTTTACGACAATATGCCGATAAATCTGCTCACGAGGCACGGCTACGACAAAATGCTCGTGATCCGCACGAACGTCGAAAGCAAGCAACCCAAGCGCAAAGTCGAGGGCGACCCGAATCTCTTTTACATTATCCCAAAAGAAGATTTAGGACCTGCTATGGCGTTTTCGAAAACTCGTATCCACGCGTATATGCAGATGGGCTACGACGATACGAAAGAACTGATGGAAAACGGTCTTGCCGAGTTTTTGCTCGGCTGAAATCGGCTTAATCTCAACGGATTTGGCAATGATAAAATATAGGTGAATTATGTCGCAAAACAAGATATTGCTTTTGGATTCGAACTCTCTTATGCACCGCGCGTATCACGCGCTTCCCAACCTCAAATCCTCGAAGGGTTTGTACACGGGCGCGATATACGGCTTTTTGAGCATACTTTTGAAGATAATCAAAGAGCAAAACCCAACGCATATAGCGGCGGCTTTCGACCTGCACGGTCCGACGTTCCGCCACGAAATGTACAAGGAATACAAGGCGACAAGAAAGCCTATGGACGAGGAACTGCGCCAGCAAGTCGAGCCGCTCAAAGACCTCATAACTGCAATGGGTATCAAAATCGTGAGCAAACAAGGCTACGAGGGCGACGACATTCTAGGCACGCTGTCCAAGCGTTTTGACGACGAGTGCATAATCGTCACGGGCGACCGCGACAGTTTTCAACTCGTAAGCCCGACGACGAAGATTTTTTGGACGAAGAAGGGCGTAAGCGACATCGAAGTGTACGACGTGGAAAGGTTGCTCGAAGACGGATTTACCGTTGAACAATTTATAGACTACAAGGCTCTTCGCGGCGATACGTCGGACAACGTCCCCGGTATACCGAGCGTGGGCGAAAAGACGGCGAAACAACTTCTCGACAAATACGGCTCGCTCGAAAATATTTTGGCAAACGCCGAGCAAATCCCGGGTAAACTCGGACAAAACGTCGCAAACAACAAGGAACTGGCTTTGCTCAGCAAAGAACTCGTAACCATAAACTGCGACGTACCCGTCGAGTGTACGCTCGACGAAATTGCGTTCACGCCGATTTATTCGGGGGAAGTGAAGCAAAAACTTGCCGAACTCGAAATATCCTCGCTTGCAAACCGTATGGTTTTCGACGGTGCGGAACAGACGATGCCCGAAAAGAAAAATATCGAAAAAACCACCGTCGCTCTCAAAACCGAGAGCGAGATTGAAAATGCCGCAAAGGGCGACAAAATCGCAATATTAATCGGCAAAGACATAGCGTTTGCCGTCGACGACAAAACCGAGTATACGATAAGTTGCGTCGAGGATTTGTTCAGCGAAGGCATAGGCTTCGACGACGCGCTTTCCGCACTCAAAAAGGCGGCGGCAGGCAAGGAACTCGTATGCTACGACTATAAATCTATGAGCAAGACGTACGGCTTCGAACAAGACAAATTCTTCGACGTTATGATTGCCGCGCACCTTGCAAGAGGCAGTGCGCCGATAAAGAGTATAGAGCAGGTTTTGGGTGCGGACGGCTACGAAACGGGCGCGGCGGAACTGTTTGCGGAAAGCGAGAATTTGCGCGAGCAGTTGACGAAACAAGGACTTAATCATCTGTTTTTCGACGTTGAACAGCCGCTTTGCGTCGTTTTGCGCAATATGGAAGAAAGAGGCGTTTGCGTTTCGGCAGACGTTTTGAAAGTGCTTGAAAAAAAGTACGGACAACTCATCGAAAGTTTGACCAAAGAGATTTACGCGCTTGCGGGCGAAACTTTCAACATCGCTTCGCCAAAGCAACTTGGCGACGTGCTTTTCGACAAACTCGGTTTGCCGCACGGCAAAAAAACGAAGACGGGTTATTCCGTAAGCGAGGACGTGCTTTCGAACCTTGCAAGCAAACACCCGATCGTCAACGCGGTGCTCGAATACCGCCACTATGCGAAACTTCAATCGACTTACGTCGTCGGACTTCAACCGCTCGTCAACAGAGGCAAGATTCACACCGAGTTCAACCAGTGCATAACCCAGACGGGCAGACTGTCCTCGACGAATCCGAATCTTCAAAACATACCGGCGAGAAGCGAAGAGGCAAAGGACATCAAGAGCGCGTTCGTGCCGAGTGAAAACTGCGTGCTTGTGAGCGCGGACTATTCGCAAATCGAACTCAGACTTCTTGCGCATATGAGCGGCGACGAGCAACTTATCGAGGCGTTCAACAAGGACGAGGACATACACGCAATCACCGCTTCGCAAATTCTCGGCATACCCGTCAGCGAGGTTACGCCGTCGCAAAGGCGTGACGCAAAGGCGGTCAACTTCGGCATAATTTACGGCATCAGCGGCTTCGGACTTGCCGAAAACCTGTCCATTCCGCAATATATGGCAAAAGAGTTTATCGCCAACTATTTTACGATGCACCCGAAGGTTCGCGCCTTTATGGACAAGAACGTCGAGGACGCGCGCGAGAGGGGCTATTCGCTCACTATGCTCGGCAGACGTCGCAACCTTTCCGACCTCAAAGCGTCAAACTATATGGTACGTTCAGCCGCAGAGCGTATGGCGATGAATACGCCGCTTCAAGGCTCTGCTGCCGACATCATCAAAATAGCGATGATAAACGTCGAAAAACGCCTTGAAAATATGAAATCCAAAATGATTCTTCAAATCCACGACGAGTTGATTATCGACGCGGCAAAGGACGAGGAAGAAGAAGTCAAAAAGATTCTGTCCTACGAAATGGAACACGCAGCCGAACTTTCCGTGCCTCTCGTTGCCGAGGCTACGAGCGCGACGAACTGGGGTGAACTCAAATGAGAATCGCGGTTATCGGCGGAATAGGCTCGGGCAAAAGCGAGGTTATGAAAATCGCAAAGGAAAAGGGATTTTTCTGTCTCAGCGCAGACGAAATCAACGCCGAATTGCTCAAAACGCCGTCGTATATCCAAAAAATAGCGACGTTGTTTCCGAGCGCCGTTGCAAACGGCGTTGTGGATAAAGGCGCACTCGCAAAAATCGTGTTTTCCGACCAAAACGAGCGCAAAAAACTCAACGCGCTCGCGCACCCCGAAATTATGCGAGTCATATCTGAATGTAAAGAAAGTCCGCTTGCAGTCGAACTTCCGCTTTTCATAGAGGGCGGCGACGAGGCGTTTGACGAAATCGTATACGTCAGAGCGCCGCTTTTCAAGCGTATCGCGCGCTTGAAAAAGGGCAGGGGAATGAGCGTAAAACAAGCGGTTTCGCGCATACGCTCGCAAGTTCCGTCCGCCGTGTTGAGAGCAAAAGCCACTATAATAGTGGACAATTCAACCTCATTTGCAGTACTTAAAAGAAATGCAAATGAGGTGTTTGATAAAATTCAAAAAGCTTATTCGAAGACGGAATTGGAGCCGCAAGGCGGCGACCGTAGCGAGCGCCGAGCTTGACGGACAGTACAAGCGACTGCGCCGTTTGGGTGCGAAGCTGGCGCACAAAGCGCAGCGGCACGGCTTTCAGCCGATTTGTATTGCCAACAGCCCGTCTGCCGTTCGTTGCTCGCAACGAACTAGCGATTGTTACGAAGTCAATCGCGTCAGTGTTGCCCCACGCGAAGCGGACGCCGTGGGTTCCCTCAAAGTATGCAGAGGGGGAACGGCGGTAGGGGAAACACGTGAGGAAGGGGGGAAATTTATTTTTTTGTAAAAATAATTTGTAAACGAAAACTTTGTATGCTACAATAAAAAAGTAAATAAGTTAATCAAATCCGCATACACCTGCGAGATTGAAAGGAGAAAATTATGATAAACGGCAAAACCATCGTCATCACCGGTTCGAACAGCGGTATCGGTCTCGAAACGCTCAAATTGCTCGCAAACGGAAGCAACAAAATCTTGGCGGTAGACTTGCGCACCGACAGAATCGAGGCTCTCAACCTCAAAAACGTGTTCCCGATGGTGTGCGACGTGTCAACCAAAGAAAACGTCGATTCCATCTTTGCGACCGCAACCGAAAAACTCGGCTCAATCGACATCTTCTTTGCAAACGCAGGCTTCCCGTACTACGAAACGATGGACTACGTCAACTGGGAACGCATCGAAGACATCTTCAAAGTCAACGTGTATTCGCCCATCTATACATACCAAAAATACGTCGAATATCTCGGCGGCAAACAAGGTCAAATGGCAATCACCGTTTCGGCAATCGGCAAACTCGCAATGCCCGGTTATACGCTTTACAGCGCAAGCAAATTCGCAATGCAAGGCTTCCAACAAGGTCTTCGCTACGAACTTCCGAGCAACGTATCCCTCACTTGCCTCTATCCGATAGCCACCGACACGGGCTTCTTCAAAAAAGCAGTGGAAGGTCAAGAGGGCAAAGTCATTCGCGAGCGTCCGTTCCCCGTCCAAAAACCGCAACACGTCGCAAAATGTATGGTCAGAGGACTCGAACACAAACGCAAATTCGTCAATCCATCCAAACTTTTCACGTTTGCGCAATTCCTGTTTGCGATCTGCCCGCCGATTAAATGGGTGTATTTGAAACTTGAAAAGAACAAGTTGACAAGATTCGAAGCGCAAAAAGCCGCAAAATAATGCAATTTAACTCAAAGAATAAAGTCCCGATTCAAAGCGAATCGGGACTTTTCGTATGCGGCGTTTACGCTATTGAAATACGAGGAAGCGTGTTATAATATGAGCGGAAAAGTTTGGTTGAATATCAAACGGATTAGAGGTTGTCGGAATATGATTGATAAAAGGTATTATAAAAACTCGGCGGGTTCTCGTATCTGCTTGGGGAACTGGATAAGAAAATCGGCAAGGAACAAACTGACGTCGTCGTCAACGACGCGGTGGAACTTTGCAACGAGTGGTGCGACAAATATAAAAACCTTTCCAAAAAGGAAAAATTGCACACCGAACGAATGATATTTCCGCGTGCGGCTATCTATTTGCAAATGATAAAATATATACCGCGCGAAGAAGCCTTAAACTTGATTGAAGAATCCGTAAGAATCGGGGTAGAACCCGATAGAAAACGCTTGCATATCGCAACCAAAATCCCGTTTGTTCGCCCGCTTTTCTTCAAAATTTTCCACAAGATGATAAGTTCGATGTTCAACGAGGAATCGGGGTTCAAATTAGAGGAAATCGAAGCGGACGGCAGACGTTACAGAGTTGACGTTCTCAAATGTCCGTATATGACGTACTGCGAACTGCTTGGGTGCAAAGAACTGACAAGCACGTTCTGTTTGAGCGACGACCGTGTATACGGGGATATGTGCGTTATCGCGTTCGAGAGGAAAGGCACGATAGGTCGCGGCGACGATAAATGCGATTTTTATTTTTATAGGGATTAAAGGCGATAGGGAAGATTAGGCTTTTATAAATTTTCCATTATTTTAATAATGGATATATTGCGTTTCCGTTTGACTTTGGCGGCGGAAGTGATAAAATAATCTCTCAAACAAGAGGGAATTTGTAGAGAAATACACGCTTTATCACAACGGATAGAATATGAAACCACTTCATTTGCACCATCAAACCATCGCCAAAGATATGGATATGACAAGCGGACCGCTGCTCAAAAAACTCATTGCGGTGTCCCTTCCGCTTGCGTTTTCGGGCATTTTGCAACTGCTGTTCAATGCGGCGGATTTGATAGTTATCGGTCAGTTTTCCGAAACGAGCACGCAATCGCTGGCGGCTGTTTCGTCAAACGTCGCGCTTATCAATCTCATAATCAACGTCGTTATAGGCTTGTCCATCGGCACGAACGTGGTTATGAGTCAGGCGATTGGCTCTCGTGACGAAAAGCGCGCGCAAAACACCGTGCATACGTCGGTGCTGTTGTCGCTCATAAGCGGTACGGTCGTTGGACTTATCGGCGTATTTTGCGCAAGATATTTCCTCGTTTGGATGAAAACCGACCCCGCGATTTTGGACAAGGCTACGGATTATTTGTTTATCTATTTTATCGGCACGCCCGCAAACGTGCTGTACAATTTCGGCGCGTCCATTCTTCGCGCAAAAGGCGATACGAAACGTCCGCTCATATATCTCACGATTGCGGGTATCGTCAACGTCGCGCTCAACCTCATATTCGTTATCGTGGCAAAACTCGACGTTCAAGGCGTTGCCATTGCGACTATCGTAAGCCAGTATTTGTCCTGCATTATGCTCGTTATAACCCTCTTGAAAGAAGAAGGTTATTGCAAACTCGTGCTTAAAAAACTGCGCTTCCACAAGGACGAATTTTTGCAGATACTCAAAGTCGGTTTGCCGAGCGGCATACTCAACTCGTTTTTCTCTATCGCAAACGTGTTGATTCAAACCAACCTCAACGGCTTCGGCTACTCGCTTGTCGCAGGCAGTTCGACGGGAAGCAACCTCGAAGGATTCGTGTATACGTCTATGAACGCCGTATCGAACGCAACAGTTACGTTCGTTGGGCAAAACTACGGCGCGAAAAAGCCAAAACGTATCAAAAAAGCCGCGCTCGAAGCGTCGATAATGATTATCGTGATAAGCCTTTTGTGGACGCTCGTTTTGCTCACGGCAGGGCAGTATATCGCAAGGCTCTACACGTCCGACCCCGAAGTTATCGGCTACGCTTGCGCGAGAATGAAAATCATTTTGCCCATATACTTCGTTTGCGGTATCGTCGAGGTGCTTGTCGGCTGTATGCGCGGAATGGGCTACTCGTTCACGCCGATGGTTGCAAACTTCTTCTGCATATGCGTGTTCCGTATCGTGTGGATTTACACCGCGTGCAGAGCGGTCAATACGCCCGAAATGCTGTATTTGAGTTGGCCGATAAGTTGGGTGCTGAACATCATCGTGGACGGCATAATTATGGCGATAGTCTACAAGCGCGAGAAGCCGAAACTCGTATCCGCAGACGAAACCGAGCCGAACGGCAACGTCGATTCGCAAATCGCAAAAGAGGACGAGGACGAATACAAGAGGGAAGTCGTGTTTGAAGAAGAATACGAAAGAGCCGAAAGCGAATCCGACGTAACGCAACAAGAACCCGATGTAACGCAAGGCGAATCGGTTGTAACGCAACAAGAATCCGTCGTGTCGCAACAAGACGACACCGTCGTGTCGCAAGAAGAATCGGACGAAACGAAACAAAGCGAATCCGACATAGTTAAACGAAACGGCATAAACGATAACGTTGCGTAAACGATGCAAAAAAAAAGAAAACAGCGATAAAGAAAATCCTTCCGAAAACTCGGAAGGATTTTCTTGAATGAATAAGTTGATTTTTTGTTTATTTTTCGCTGTTTTTTAGTGCTTTTTTACAGCGTTTTATCTCGATATTTCGACGTTATTTTGCGATGTCGCGGTCGAAGTTTTCAAGGCACTTGACGGAAATCGCATAGCAGTCGGCAAGACATTCGGGATTGAGGTTGTCCGCCGTGTCGCGCATCGTGTGATAGTAGTCTTGAAGATTGTGGTCGAGGGCGGTGATACCTGTCGAGCGGAATCCCGCTTTGTTGAACGCCGCGTTGTCCGTTGCGCCGCCAAACGGGGGGACCCACGTCTTGTTGCACTTGATGCCGAGTTCGTTTGCGGCGGTTATGAACGAGTCGCTCACTTCCTTGTCCGATTTCACCGTGCCGTTGAGGTCGCGATAGTTTACGCCGAGAAAACGGCTTTCGTGTATGGTGTCGTAGGAATAAATCCAAGTGGGAACGTCGTCAAATTCGCCTTTGTGCGCTTCGCACCAAGCCATTGCGCCGCGAAGTCCTGCTTCCTCGCTTCCCGAAATGATTACGCCCACTTCCGTGTGTTCGAGTTCGATGCCTTGATCTTTCATCGCTTTGAGAATCGCAATGCCCATATAGCAACCCGTGAGGTTGTCGTTTGCGCCGTCCGTGATGGTGTTTTCATCCCACATAAAGTACATACCGACGAGGCAAGGGACCATAATCAAAATTGCAATGCCCATCCAGAAAAGTACCGGACCGTAAAGCGCGACGTAACCTGCAACGGTGTAGTCGACTACGGGTTGGCATTTGGTTGCGACTGCCGCCGCGATATTCAATCCGAGCACCACGAGTCCGCTCACAACGCTCGTCACGAGGTGCGCAACGTGCGCCGTACCGCCGAATTTGTTGTTGACGGGCCAGTTCCAAACCGCGTCGGGATGTCCGTTGAAAAACACTCTGCCTTTCACTTCGCCCGTGCATTTCTTGATTGCGGTGACGCTGTGTCCCGTCTTTTCGGGGAAGCACTTGTCAACGAGTTTTTTGTAAAGACCGAATTGAATGAACAAAATCGCAAAACCCAAGCCCGTAAGCACTGCGCCGAGAATGGGAAGGAAGAAGAACAGCACCATACCTGCAAGCACGAAAGTTATCGTGAAGTAAATCCAACCGAAAAACGCGTTGGGGTGTTCGGTGAAAGATTCGACGTCAGACCTCTCGCAACCGCAGTCGTTTTTGAGGTAGTCCGCCATATATTCGCACGCCATTTTTTCGCCTTCGCTGCCGGGATCGCGCTTTGGCATATCGTTGCAAATATGTGCGATTTCGTCGCACATAAACTTGGCGCTCTGCGCCTTGTTGTCGATGAGTTTTTGAAGTTTGCCCATAAACTTCCCCCTTGAATAAGATAAAATTATTATACAATACATATATAAATCATTTCAATATGCGTTTTCGACAAAAGCCGACGCAAAAATCGACAATATGCGGATTTTGTATTATTAAAATTTCATTAAAAACCAACGAGGGCAACAAAGAAAAGCGCATAGCGCAGTTAAGAAAAACACATAGCGTAGTTAAGAAAAACGCACGGCGGCAGTCGTTGAAACTTTGCGCGGCAGTTGAAGAGAAGCGCAGGACGGAATTATATAAACCGTATGCGGCAAATTGAAAAAGTCGAAACGGAAAAACGCAAAACGCAGGGCGGCGACGGAAAATAAAGGCGGCATAAACGACAAAGTATTTGCGTTTCCCCTTTGCCAAAACGCGATTTTGTGATATGATATTTCTACCAAAACGAGTGAGGCAAAATATGCAAGAAAAATGCAGTTGCTCAAAAGAACCTATCGGCACGATTCCCATCGTGCGAGTGATTGACAAAATCGACGAGATGTTTGAAAAGGACGATTTGCAAGGCGCAAAACGCGTCCTCGAATACTGGGAAAAAGAAGCCAAAGCCTTGAACGATACCAAAGGACTTTTGGAAGTGCTCAGCGAGCAAATCGGACTTTACCGCAAACTCGGCGACAAAGAAAAAGGACTCGCCGCCGTTGACGAAGCGCTTGCGATTTTGGCGTGCAACGGCACTTGTTCGAGCGTGGGCGACGCGACGATTTATCTTAATTGCGCCACGACTATGAAAGCGTTCGGAAAGGCGGAAGAATCGATAAAGTATTACGAAATCGCAAAAGAGCAGTACGAAAAATCGCTTGAAAAAGACGACTATCGCCTTGCGGGACTTTACAACAATTACGCCACCGCGCTTTGCGATTTGCAAGAATTTACAAAGGGCAGAGAGTACTATAAAAAGGCAATAGATTTGCTCAAAAACAAGGGCGGTTTTTGCGAACTTGCGGTGTCCTACGTCAACCTTGCGCACCTTGCGTTCAGCGAGGCGCAAAGCAAGGGCGAGACCTGCGACGAGGAAGTGGAAAACCTTTTGAACCTCGCATACGAGTGTCTTGACGACAAGTCGCTTGTCCGTGACGGAAACTATGCGTTCGTATGCTCGAAATGTGCGCCGTCGTTTGAGTTTTTCGGATATTTCATTCAAAAAGCGGAACTCGAAAACAGGGCGAAACAAATCTACGAAAACAACAGAAAATAAGTTTTATCAAACGTATTTCGAGAGATAAAACGCCGATTTGGGAATATGAAAGGAATCGAAGAAGCAAGAAAGTTTTATGAAGAAGCGGGTGCGGAAATGATAAGCCGCAATTTCGGCGACTACGAAAATCGCATTGCGGTCGGGCTTGTCGGACACGGCTCGGAATGCTTCGGCTTTGACGACCGAACCTCGCGCGACCACGATTTCGAAACGGGATTCTGCCTTTGGCTCACGAAAGAAGACGAGGAAAAAATCGGGTTTTATCTAATGCGTGCATACGATAAACTAAAAAAAGAATATGCGCTGAAAAACGGAATAAGCGACGCCCGAAACGTTGCGAGTTCGGCTTTCAAGGGCGTGTTTACGATAGACGATTTTTACAGAAGATACACGGGCGAAGACGGCGCGCCGACGACGTGGCAAGAGTGGCTGTATACCGACTCGTTCTATTTTGCGGAAGCGACCAACGGCGTAGTGTTTTGCGACGAATTGGGCGAGTTTACGAAAATCCGCAACGAGATTTTGCACGGTATGCCCGAAGACGTTAGAATCAAAAAAATCGGCTCGTGCGCTTTGAGAGCGGCGCAGTCGGGGCAGTATAACTACGCTCGGTGCATAAAACACGGCGAGGACGGCGCGGCTATGCTCGCGCTCTGCGAGTTTGTCAAGTCCGCTTGCGAACTTGCGTTCTTGCTTGAAAAACGACATATGCCGTACTACAAATGGGCGATAAGACAAATGCGCTCGCTCGTCAAATTCGGCTCGCTTGCCGGCCCTCTCGAATTTCTGCTTACGGCAGACAACGACGAGAGTGGCAAAAAGGTGAAACGAGAGATTGTCGAGGACGTTTGCGGCGCGTTTGCAAAAGAGATGAACGAGCAGTTCGAGTTGAAAATAGAAGGAAACTATCTCGAACCGTTCGGCTACGCAATCCAAAAACGAATCAAAAATGCGGATATTCGCAATTTGCACGTTATTTTGTGAGGTAATATGAGAGAAAAATCTTGCGGAACGGTGACGTTCACGACGGCATACGGCGGCATAAAATATTTGATTACGCAAACCGACTACGGCGTGTACGGGTTTGCGAAAGGTCACGTCGAGGACGGCGAGAGCGAAAGACAAACCGCAATCCGCGAAACGTGGGAAGAAACGTCGGTAAAACCAAAAATCGTCAACGGGTTTCGCAAAACGATAGAATATACGCTCAAAAACGGCAACGAGAAAACCGTCGTGTTTTTCCTCGGCGATTTCGGTGCGCAACAGCCTTGTCACAACGACGGATTCGAGAATATGACCTACAAAATCCTGCCGTACGAGGAAGCGCTCGAACTTCTGACGTTTGACAACACAAAACGCATACTTAAAAACGCACACACGTTTTTGACGAAAAAATACAAGAATAATTAAGGTGATATTATGGCTTCGAGCAAGGAATATTTGAATTTTATTTTGGAACAAACGGCAAACTTGAATTTGACGCATCGCGCAATGATGAACGAGTATTTGCTATACAAAGACGGCGTATATTTCGGCGGTATTTTCGACGATAGATTGCTTGTCAAAATGACGAAAAGCGTTGAAAAATACGCAATGAGCGAGCAACTTCCGTACGAGGGCGCAAAGCCGATGTATCTCGTCGATTGCGTGGACGAGCCGAACAAACTCTGCGCGATTATATCGGAAGTCACCGAAGATTTGAAAAAGAATCCGAAGAAGAAAAAGTGATCGTGGCGGCTCGATTGCAAAATCCGTTCGCAAGCGGTTTTACGTTTGCTTGAAAATGCGCTCGCAAATCCGTTTGCGACCGAACCTAAATCTCTAACAGCAGAGCAAATACAATTCAAACTAAAAAACGAAAACGCACGTTTACCGTGCGTTTTTCAATGTGTAAAGCATTCGTTTTGCGAATTATTTCTGTATCTTGTCGATTGTTTATTTAGCGTTCCGCCAAAGATTCCGCCGTCATCATCAGGTCGTACAGCGGTTTTATCATCTCGAATCTGTCGCACAGCACGTCCGCGAGATTAGGCGAGAACAGAAGGTCGATGTCCGTCGAGTTGGCGATGAAACATATGTCTTTCTTTTCAAGCCATCTGCTCAAATCTTCGGGATAGTCCGCGTAGCGCGGCTTTTTGAAAGTTTCGCCTACGAGGGAAAATATCGATTGATTTTCAAAGCATTCTTTCGCTTTTTGAAAGACGGGGGCGTTGGACAAAATCAAATTGCGCAGACTCGCCATACTTTTTGCGTCCGCCATATAGTAGCCGCAACCGTAGCTGAAATTGTAAGGGGATATTTCAAAGAAGTAGCCGGGAAGTCCGCACGTCGCGTTCGTGCCGCGCATAAAGGTGAGCCACATATGGTCGCGATAAAGACTGGTTTTATCCTTTGCGAATCGCAAATCCTTGTAGAGCCGCGACACGATGCTTTTGGGTTCGGTTATCATTTGCTCGTCGATTTCGAGCATACGGGGCGACATCGCGGTTGCAAGATCGCGGAAAGGAACAGAGAGGTACTGTTTGAAGTCCTCTTTGTGTTCCTGATACCAAAGTTTTGAATTGTATTTGTGATTGAAATACAAAAAGTCGAGCGACCTTTGCGAAAACGGTGTCATTAGTCCTTAAAAAGCGCGACGAGCGTGTTTTGCACGATTTTGCGCATTGCGTCGTAGTCTATGTAGGTGTGGTGGTCGTAGACGTATTCGTGAGAGAAGGATTGCACGATGTCCATTGCGAAGTGGATACGCTCGGTCAAATTCTCTTTTTTCACGCCGAGGTCCGCAAACTTGTTGGCGATGGCAAGCGTGATTTCGTCTTCGAGGGATATAAACTTGCTGTTGACCGCCTCGTCGCTGTGCGACATCGAGTGAAGCGCTTCGTGAATGTTGGCGTACTTTTTGTGAATGCCTATCGCGCCGTCAAGAACGTGCGCTATCATATCCTCGAAATTTACGGGGGCAGTGAGGTTGTTTATCATATCCAAAACGGGTGCGAACGCCTCTTTGACGTAAATTTCCAAAACGTCCAAAAGGATATCTCTTTTATCCTTGAAATATCCGTAAACTATGCCCGTCGAAACGCCTGCGCGTTTTGCGATTTCGGCAGTGTTGGTGTTGTAGTATCCCACTTGCGAAAAGAGTTCGAATCCCGCTTGGACGATACGATTTTTCTTTTCGATGGATCTTTCTTGTTTGGGTTCTCTAACGTCTTGTGCCATTGACTTTGACTCGCTTTATTAAGGATTATTTATATTATATAACTTGTTTGAAAATAAATCAAGGGAAAAAATATGAAAAAATTTTCATATTATTTTATCAAATCTGTTGACATCTTTTTGCGGAAGTTGTAATATTCTATCGTAAATATGAATAAAACTTCATATTCATAAAATAATCACCTGAAAAATCGGCTAAAGGAGAGAGAAATATGCCGCTTGTATTTGCACCCATAGGCAAGGATTTGAGAATCGTCAAGATTATGACCGACGACAAAACCAAAAAACACCTTGAAAGTTTGGGTATCACCATCGATTCAACAATTAGTATCATATCCCAAAGCGGCGGAAGCGTCATTTGCCTTATCAAAGACGGACGTCTTGCTTTGGACAAAGAAATGGCAACAAAAATTTTAGTAGCATAAATTTTAGGAGGACAAAATGGAAAAACTGCTTAGCGATTTCATTATCGGCGAGCAAGGCGTAATCAAAGCAGTCGGCGGCGACGGACGAATCAGACGTCGTTTGTTCGATATGGGCGTTACGCCGGGCGCAGAAGTGTATCTTCGCAAAAAAGCACCTCTCGGCGATCCGATTGAGGTGACTATCAGAGGATACGAACTCACGCTTCGTAAAACCGAAGCATCTGTCGTGACGATGGAGGTACAAGAATAATGAAAAGATTTGCTCTCGCAGGCAACCCGAACTGTGGTAAAACGACTTTGTTCAACAGTTTGACAGGTTCGACCGCACACGTCGGCAACTGGCCGGGCGTCACGGTGGATAAGAAAGAGGGAACGTACAAAAAGTGTGCTGAACCCATCGCTATCGTCGACCTTCCCGGTATCTACTCGCTTTCCCCGTACACACCGGAAGAAGTGATTTCGAGAAACTACATCCTCGAAGAAAAGCCCGATTGCGTCATCAATATCGTAGACGCCACCAACCTTGAACGTAACCTTTATCTTACGACTCAAATTATGGAAATCGACGTCCCGATGATCATCGCGCTCAATATGATGGACGCGGTTGAGAAAAACGGCGACAAAATCGACGCAAAGAGCCTCGAAGAAAAGATCGGACTTCCCGTCGTTGAGATTTCCGCTTTGCGTGAAAAAGGTCTTGACGAACTTATGCAAAGAGCATACGAAGTTTGCCAACAACCCAGAAAGGGCAGAACCGTTCTCGAAGGCAGCGCGCTTACGCACCTCATCAACGATTGCAGAATCGCTCTCGAAGGCAGCGGCGTTGAAAACTCGCTCTTCCACGCTGTGAAACTCGTCGAACTCGACGAAATCGAAGTCGGTCAACATCCGCAAGCGGCTCAAATGGTCGAAGAATTCAAGAAGACGTTCAAAGACGATGTTTTCGGAACGGACTTCGAAGCAATCGTAGCGGACAGCAGATATAAATACATATCCAAGAACTATTCGACCGTTCTCACGAAGAAAGAAAAGACCGAAAAAGAAAAACTCAGCACTTCCGACAAAGTCGACAAGGTGTTGACGCACAAGGTTTGGGGTATTCCTATCTTCCTTGTGATTTTGTTCCTCGTGTTCCACCTCACCTTTGCAGAGGACTTCTTGTTCCTCGGCGCAGGCGGCGTGTTCGACAGCGACCCCGTTGCATATCTCGACCCCGATCATACGCAAGTCGTCGACTTCGAGCAAACACCGTACGACGAAGATACGACGTACTACACCGAAGACGGCTACAAAGCGGAACTTTCCTTCACGGAAGACGGCGAACTCGAATCGGTCGAACCCAAAGCGTACGTTTACACCGCAGAACACGAACTTCGCTACGTTGACGAATTGACGGAAGCGGATGTCGATCAAAAATTCTATGCGGACGAAAAAGGTAAGTGGGAAGTCACCGTCGAAGCAAACGACGACGGCGAACTCAACGCGGCTTTCGTAAGCGGTATCGACGAGTGGTGCTCGGGCATCAGCGCGGCAACCTTCTTCGGATATGAAGAAAGCGTATACGGACCGGGCGTGATCCTTGCAAACATCCTCAACACGTTCACCGAGTTCCTCAGCGTTTGCGTAAACGAAGGTCTTACGCTTGCAGGCTCACCCGAATGGTGCACTGGACTTATCGTAGACGGTGTTCTCGGCGGCTTGTTCGCAGTGCTCGGCTTCTTGCCTCAAATCCTCTTGCTGTTCTTGTTCTTCTCGATCTTGGAAGACAGCGGTTATATGGCGCGTGTAGCGTTCATTCTCGACAGAATCTTCAGAAGATTCGGTTTGTCGGGCAGAGCGTTTATGCCGATGATTATGGGCTTCGGTTGTTCCGTTCCCGCATTCATCAACACCCGCACGCTTGCCGACGAAAACGAAAGAATCGCAACAATCAGAGTCATTCCGTTCTTCAGTTGCGGCGCAAAATTGCCTATCTTGACTGCTATCGCAGGCGGTATCGCAACTCAATTCGGATTCTCTCACCCCGACGTTATCACTTATATGATGTACGTTCTCGGCGTAGTCGTGGCAATCGCGGCGGTCATCTTGATGCGTGCAACCACTATGAAGGGCGAAGTCCCGCCGTTCATTATGGAACTTCCTGCATACCACGTACCGCAACCAAAGAACCTTGCCGCTCACCTTTGGGACAAGACGAAGCACTTCGTGAAGAAAGCGTTCACAATCATCCTTGCTTCCACAATCCTCATCTGGTTCGTCAGCCACTTCAGTTGGACTTGGCAATTCCTCGCAGACGAGCAAATGGATAAATCAATCCTTGCGGGTATCGGCGGACTCATTCAACCTCTGTTCACGCCGCTCGGATTCGGCTCGCAACTTAAAGCATTCGGTTGGGTGTTCGCAGTTGCGGCAATCACGGGTCTTATCGCAAAAGAAAACGTCATCGCAACGTTCGGTACTCTTGCGGCTTGCATAGTCGGCGGTATGATCGACGTCGAAGCGGACGGCGGTGTCGGCGCAGCGGTAACTATGATCCAGGCAACAGGTATCACCGTTCCCGGACTCATCGCATTCATCGCATTCAATATGCTTACGATCCCGTGTTTCGCGGCAGTCGCTACCGCAAAGGCAGAACTTCCCACGAAGAAGTCGTACAGAATGACATTGCTCTTCTGGGTCGGCACGAGTTATATTGTGTCTATGATGATCTACCTCATCGGTGCGTGGTGGTGGACAGTGTTCATCTTCGCGGCAATCTGGGCGGCAGTCATCACGCTTATCGTGCTCGACAACAAGGGCAAGATCAACGTGAAGAAGTTCTTTAACGACCTCGGCTCGAAACTCAAAATCAAAAAGAACGCATAAGTCGCGCACAATGCGCAATACAGACTTTGCGTAACAAGAGCGATATATGACAAACACAGTATTTCAAAACGTTATGTCGGCAATGCACCCGATCGGAATCGTGACGATAGTCGTCGCGGTCGCGATTGTGGCAGGCGTCATCATCGCGTCAATCGTCAGAAAGGCAAAGGGTAAGCCCTCGCTCGGAAGCGATTGCGCGGGATGTTCGCACGCAGGGCAGTGCAACGGTCATTGTTGTTCGCAAGACAAAGACGTCGATTGGACGGAACTTGTGAAACAGCGCAAAGCCGAACTCGAAGCCCAGCGTGAGAAAGAAGCAAATCAAGCGCAAGATCAAACGCACGTCGACGAACAATAAGTTTTCAACTTCGCATTGAATAATGATAACCTCAATGCACAAACAAAAGATGTGTTGTAGCAATACGACAATCTATATTCTCTCTCAAAAAGTAGCGGAAGCGCATTTGCGCTTCCGCTACTTTTATATGCACAAGTGTTTTTTACGCGACTATTAATACTTTCTTTTTGAACGACAAGCAAGAGCGACGTAGAAGCGTCGGTTGCCGCACTCAACGCCGCAATCGCCAATGCGGAAACTGCAAAGGCGTATGCGGATCAAAAAGATAGCGAACTTAAAGAAGATCTCGAAGGTCAAATCGGCACGGCAAAAACGACTCTTGAAAGCAAAATAGCGGAAGCGAAAACCGAAGTGTTGAACAGCGCAAAGAGTGCGTTAGATACTGCAAAAACCGAACTTTCAACCAAAATCGCAACCAAAGCCGACGCAAGCGAAGTGAACAAGGCGATTGAGGATTTGAACACTGTAATTTCAAACGCCGAAAGCGTAAACAACGCATATGCCGACGAGAAAAACGCCGCACTCAAAGTCGAACTTACAAAGAGTATATCGGATTCCAGAGAGGAAGTAAACGCCGCAATCGAGGCTCTTTCCAAACGCCTCGAAGCCGTTGAAAACGAAACCGAATCGCTCACCGACAGACTGTCGGATGCCGAAAAATCAAGCGATTTGCTGTCCCAAAGACTTTCCGCAACCGAGAGCAAAAGCAACACGCTTCAACCGTTTTAATAGTGTTCGTTGTGCTGTTGTCTATGGCAAATATCGCAACCGTCATCGTGTTCTCGTTGCTCAGACGTCACTGATGTTTCGACGCCTTTGAAACGACCGATGTATGCGCCTGCAAAATCGACGATATTCGCACTACAAGGTTTGGCGAATAGATTGACATTGCGCTCTCGATACGCTAAAATGGCAGGGTAATGCGGACATGGCGGAATTGGCAGACGCGCAAGATTCAGGTTCTTGTGAGCACTAGTTCATGCAGGTTCAAGTCCTGTTGTCCGCACCAAACAAGAATAAAACGAACCCGAGAGAAAATCTTGAGTTCGTTTTATTTTATACAAGAGATTATTTTGGCTTGATTGTTAAGTTAAAATAATCAAAATTTCAATGACAAAAGCCGAAGTCAATCTCCGGCTTTTTCTTATATGGAACAAAATTGTTCGTCGTTATATTTTTTTCCTCCTTTATCTTGCCAATTTAACTTAACCTTAAATTTATGAGCAGACCCCATATGTACTACGAGAATTTCATCAAAACTATTTTGAGGCTCCAATTCTTCAAACGGCATTTTGTCGTTCATTATTATAACATTATATTCATGTGAAATTTGCGCAGAAATATTATAAGCAGTCGCATTGCCTACATTATAAATTTTCAAACGATAACTGTTTTTCCCGACATTTATAGCCCTTGCCTTTATAATAGAAGACGATGCTTCTGTTTTTTCCTTTTCAATTTTTTCCAATTCATATTCTTTTATCTTGGTGTCTAATTCATTGATTTTATTCTGTAGTTTTTGGGCTTTTAGTGATTGAATAATAGATATTACTGCTATAATAACAGAAATGCTCGATAAAATTAGACCGCCCCAATCTTGTAAAAATTCTACCATATTACTCCTTATTTTATTTATGCAACATTTTCTTAATTTCTTTGTCAACTTGCTTTGTGATATCATCTTTAATTTGTTCAACTTCATTATCAATTTGCCATTGATTTTCACTCAAGAGTTCTTCTTTTGTGAAAATTCTACGACAATCGGAACACTGAACACGATTAATTCCCAGACCGTCATTAAGTTCTTCCATAGGAACGTCTAAAGAAGAAAACTTGTCATTACCACAAATAGGACATATAAGATTGATTCTTTTCTCTGTATTATATAACTTCATAATAGAAATTAACTCCTATTTAATATCTATTTTACATATTATGTTATCAATAAATATCAACACAAAACAATAACGGACAATCAAAAATTTTAGCATTCCAATACTTTTCACATTTATCCCTGATAAACGAAGTCGACAATTTTATTGTGAATATTATACAACATTTAGTGATAAAAGTCAAGTTAAGTTATTATATTTAGTTGTTATTACAAAACTATACATTTTATATGCACTTAATTTGCCGTCCGATTTATCGCCTTTCGTCTGCGGTTGTAGCACGGTGAAAAGCGGAAGTCAACGGCAAAAATTTTTACCGAAAACTTTGAAATTACCGACTATAACGTAAAATTTTTTGCTGGTCGTTGACTTCCGTCATTGCGACTTTAACTTGCATTGTTATTGCGACTTTTCACGGTGCTACCCCCGTTTTTACCGAAAGGCGAAGTAAATCGGAGGTAAAATACAATGAAAGAAGTAAACAAAGGCATTTTAGATAACGATATGGTTATCTCGGCAGAAAACATACAGAAAATGGGCGAAGTCATCGCCTTGACCTGTATTAAAACGATAATCGTCCGTGCGGGCAAAGACTTAAATCATCTTTACGTCAGACTTATAGACGACATCAATCACAGCAAAAATAGCACAAGACCTTTTTCGGACGCATATGACATTGCTCAAGAGGCAATGTTATTTTTATGTGAGCATATAGGCAAGAAACTCGGCGACGGTTATACTACGAAATACGGAAAGACGATAACAATCAGAAGTGCTTGCTTTCGCCATACGGACACATACTTAGAGAAACAATACACAAGACATATAATCAACACAATAAGCCTTGATGAGCGAATTGCGAGCGAGCCTGTAAAAACACTCGACGACAAGCAGAAAAGCGATTATACAGTCGTTGACGGGCTTATAGCGAAGATGAAATTGACTGCCGTGGAATACGAAACGTTATGCGCATATATGGCAGGACTTACTTATCTCGAAGTAACACGTCTTTTGAATGTAAATCGCACAACGATTTGGCGTAGAAGAATGAGTCTGCAAAGGAAATATGCACTTGCAACAAATAATAATTAGTTTTAATTTTATAAAAACATTGCTAAAATTATAGCCGAGATAAAATTCTCGGCTATAAAATTATTTAATCAATTCGGCTATTAATTTACATTTATGTTTTAGCATAATGGATTAAATGCTTTCACGATATCGTAGAATGCTTTATTGCTACCAAAAGAGATATCGCTTAACTCTTGTCCGTCATATGCAACAACAAAACCTTTTGCGCAATTCGCATAATGTCCCCACATAATTTCACTATTATAATTTTCAGAAAAACAGGATATACAATACATTTTTCTAAAATTGTCGTTATAATTGTCTAATAAACTCTCGAGTAGTATATCTATTAACTGGGATTTTGTTGTAACATTAAAAAATTTTTTATACTTTTCAATGTCTTTAGGGTCTGGAGAAAACTTAAAAACACTAATGATTACTCACAAAGTTTTGGCTTCGCAACAAGGTTATGATAAATTGTTTGATGTTATTTCAGATGGGTTGAAAGATAAAGAAGATGTCTTTTTATTATTTTTTATGAATACTGTTGAGCCTATATATGAGGCTCTTACCCAAAATAATATGCAGTTACTCTTTGATACGTTGAAGGTAAAAAGATATCCTATTAATAAGAAAGCAGAAAAACAATGCTGGAAAGCACTACAAGAACGATTGACAATAACACGTTTTCAAAAAAGCATTGATGTATTGAAAACAGTGTTAGACTCTAAACTTATTCCGATTCCACAACAAATTGAGGACTATTATGACTTGTATTAGCCAAACGAGAATAAAACGAACCCGAGAGAAAATTTTGGGTTCGTTTTGTTTTATGCAAGAAATATTGCGAAATAAATCGATGAAAAATAGAATTATTTTTTTGCAGGAAATACGACAATTTGGGAATTTTGTGATAGAGTGTTTGTGAAGAAGAAATAAAGAAGTTTAAGATAAAGAAACGATAAAGAAGCATAATTGATTGCAAAATGGCTATGGGCTATGACTGAGGTGAAATGATGATTTTGGCGGTAGGGGAAATACTTGCAGATATGATTGGTGAAAAGATTGACGGTGTAACCACGTTCAAAGCGTTTTGCGGCGGTGCGCCGTTCAATCTTGCCGTAAATGCAAAGCAAAGCGGTGCAAAAGTCGGATTTGTCGGACGTGTGGGTAACGACGTTGTCGGGCGTTTCGTTACGGCTGAAGCGCATAAAGCGAATTTGGATTTTCTCGACATTCAAACGGACGATGAGCGCAACACGACGATTGCTTTTGTTACGCTTACGGACGGTGAGCGCGATTTTGCGTTCAATCGTCACGATACGGCAGACTTCAACATCGACTTGGACGAGATAAATTTCGACAAATACGAAGATTTGAGCATTTTGCATCTCGGCTCTCTTATGCTTTCGGAAGAAACGGGCAGAAAGTTTGCTAAAAAGGTTGCGAAAAAAGCCAAAGATTCGGGTGTAAAACTCAGTTTCGATATGAATTTCCGCAAGGATATTTATCGCGATTTCGAGGACGCGAAAAAGGCGTATGCGCCGTTTGTCGAGTGTGCGGACATTATCAAGTTTTCAGAAGACGAACTTGCAGATTACACGGGCATGCAGGATATGGACAAAGCGGCAGAGTCGCTGTACGTCAAAGACAGACTGTTGCTCGTAACTCTCGGAAAAGACGGTAGTGCGTATTATTACAACGGTATCAAAGGCGTTGTGCCGAGCATAAGCGGCTCAAAGTGCGTTGACACAACGGGGGCAGGGGACGCATTTTTCGGCGCATTCCTTGCGTCAATAGAAGGCAAAGAAATGACGAAAGAAAATCTCGATAATGCCGCAATGAAAGGCAATATCAAGGGCGCAAAAGCCACAGAGTTTTACGGGGCGGTGCAATTATGAATGATATTAAAAGCATAGTGTCGCAACCTATATTTTTTGAACGCAACAGAGTTTATCGTATTTATCACGGCGGAAAACCGTTCAAAGAGATTTTCGCAGACGGTTTCGATGACGGAACGGACAATATGTTCCCCGAAGAATGGGTTGCAAGCAAAGTGCGAGCAATCAATCCCAAGTATTTCGGAAAGCGCGACGGCGTATCAGTCGTAAAAGGCACAGATTTGTTCTTTGACGATTTGCTTGCCGAGCATAAAGAAGAATTGTTGGGCAACCGCAAATACGATTGTCTTGTCAAGTTTTTGGACAGCGCAACAAGATTGCCCTTCCAAGTGCATCCGACAAAGGACTTTTCGAGAAAATACTTCAACTCGGAATACGGCAAGACGGAAGCGTGGCTCGTGATTGCAACTCGTCCGGGCGCGAAACTCTATTTCGGATTCAAAGACAAAATCACAAAGGAAGAATTGTCCGCACTCGAAGAACGCAGTGAAGTGGAAAAGGACATAATGGGCAATCTTCTTGCGGGCGTAGAAGTGCAAGTGGGCGATTTGTGGCTTATCCGCGCGGGACTTATCCACGCAATAGGCGCAGGTTGCACGATTATCGAAGTGCAAGAACCGACGGATTTCACCATTCAACCCGAACGTTGGTGCGGTGATTATCACATTAGTTACAACGAAGAATACATCGGACTGGATAAGGACGTCGCGCTTGACGCAATCAATTACGACATATACGGCGACGCGGCAAAGGCATACGCAAAAGTATCGCCAAAGACCGTTGTAGATACGGATAAATACAAGAAAGAAGTGCTTATCGGATATGACGATACGCCTTGCTTTGCAGAAGTGCGCCATACCGTTCAAAACGGCGGAAGTTTTGTTATGAGTTACGCGCCGTCGGTTTATATCTGCCTTGAAGGCAATGCTAAAATCGTTGGCGAAAACTACAAGAAAGATATAAAACGCGGCGATTATTTCTATCTTCCTTATGTCGCGGAAGGTAAATACAGCATCGTATCCGATACGAAAGCGGTGCTCGTTGAGTGCCTGCCGAGCAAGCAAAACTGACGTTTTTATAGGATATAAAGCAGAAAATTCAACCGAAAATCGAAGGTAAAACGATTGCAAATCAAAGGCAAAAACGCAAATAATCGAGCGATATTTTGACGTTTGAAAGGTAAATAAAAGTATAATGCGCGCAAAAAATTCGGCAAACAATGCTAAACGAATTTTGCGCGCATATCTTTTATTATGCGAAAAATGGCGAAAGACAATATCATCGTCGTATGCACGATAGTGCTGTGTTTTATGATTACGCTTGCGCTGTGTCTGTCCTTTTCGGAAGGCGGACTTTTGAAGGTGTTCAACAAGGTCGAGAGCGAGTCGCAGACGGTATGGGGGATTGCCTGCGGCGGATATTCGACGGTGGCTTTGGCGCGGCAAAGTGCGGAAATGATAAAGTCGCGCGGCGGCGCGGGATACGTTGAGAGCGGCGATAAAATCGAGATTGTGTACGCGGTGTACAAGAGCGAGGACGAGGCAAACGCCGTGCTTGCAAAACTTTCGGACAAAAGTTTGTATATCAAAAAATACGACATCGCAAAGGGTAGTTTCAAGTGGTGCAAAGACGATATGAAAAGCGCGGTGGAAAGTGCGCTCGGCTACTTTCAAATTGCGTTCGACAAGATGTTCGAATGCGCAGATTCGCTCAACGCGGGCAGTATGGGAATTGACGACGCAAAAACCGAAATCAAGGTTTTATATACGCAAATCGAGGATATAAAGTCCGCTTTTTATCAAAACGTTGCAAATTCGAACGACGAACATATAACCCAAATCAAACTCGGTTTGGTGACGACGCTTGCGCTTTTGGACAATATAGATTTTTCAAAATCCGCCGCTACGGTCACCTCGTCGATAAGATATCAACTCGTTCAACTGGTGCTTTGCAGACAAGCGTTGATGAATGATTTATAAAAGTTTTTTATTCTTGCCATATTAGATTATTTAGTTTATAATACTTTTCATGGCATATACATCATTATATCGCAAATATCGTCCCGACACCTTCGACAAGGTTATCGGGCAAGATCACATCGTGCGTACGCTCAGGAATCAGATTGCTCACAACAACGTCGGACACGCGTACATTTTCACCGGCACGCGAGGCACGGGCAAAACTTCCGTCGCCAAAATTTTTGCGCGTGCGGTGAATTGCCTTTCGCCGCTTGCGGACGGTTCGCCGTGCGGAAAGTGCGAAAACTGCGTGGAACTTGCGTCAAATTCAAATTTCGATATTCTCGAAATCGACGCCGCGTCCAACAACTCTGTCGACCAGATAAGAGAGTTGACGGACAAAATCGGTTTTCCGCCGACGGTGGGCAAGTACAAAGTCTACATCGTAGACGAAGTTCATATGCTCTCGAAAGCCGCTTTCAACGCTTTGCTCAAAACGCTGGAAGAACCGCCGTCGCATGCGATTTTCATTCTTGCAACGACGGAAATTCATCAAATACCGGCGACGATTTTGTCGAGGTGCTTGCGTTTCGATTTCCGACTTGTGCCAAACGGCGTTATCGCAAAGCGTATTCGCGACATCTTTGACGACATAAACGTAAAATACGAAAGCGAGGCGGTTGACCTCATTGCTTCGGCAGGCGCGGGAAGCGTGCGCGACGCATTGTCCATTGCCGATATGTGCGTGAGTTATTGTGACTCGAACGTGACCTACAACGGCGTGCTAGAAGTGCTTGGCGCGGCAGACCCGAAGAAACTGCAATCGCTTGCCGCCGCAATCGCTGACGGCGATACGGACAAGGCTTTGCAAGAAGTGGCAAATCTTTGCGACCTCGGAAAGAGCGTGCCTATTCTCGCGCAAGACCTCGCAACGCTGTTTAGGAACGTGCTGTATATCAAAAACTGTTCGAGCGCAAAGAGTTTGCTTGCTTTGCCCGAAGCGATATATTCGTCCCTTGCCGAAATGGCAAAGAAGTACTCGACGGAAAAGTGTATGAGCATAATGAAGATTTTTTCATCGCTCGAAGGCGAATTTCGTTACAGTGCGCAACATCGCATACTGTTCGAGGCGGCAGTCGTGCTTGCGGCGAGCGGCGGCGATAGGGACGTAAAGGTCGAGGAACTGCAAATGCGAGTGGCTCGGCTCGAAAAAATGCTTGCAAACGCGAGGAAATCGGATTTTGAGTCGGCACCTGTCGTAACGGATGCGAGGCAGGTGTGGCTCAGAGTAGCATCCGAACTTCGACAAGACGGCTACACGCTTCTTGCTCTGTCCACTCAGGACGCGCAGTTTGCAATGACGGACGACGAGTATCACGTCAAAGTCGCGGACGCGGCAACGCTCAATTTGCTCGACGACAAGAAAAACCGCGACGCGATAAACAAGGCTTTCAAAAGCGTTGATTCACACCGCAAACTCGTCATCGAAACAGAGCGACATCTCGACGAGGACAAGGCGTTGCCGTTTGTCAAAGAGATGTTCGGCTCGCTTTTGGAAATCAAATAACAACGACAAAAATACGGTAAAAACGGCGCATAGCGCGCGACAATTATAAAAAAATATCGAAATATTCGGAGGAACGAACAATGGGATACGGCGGCGGATTTGGCGGCGGTAATATGCAACAACTTATGAAACAAGCGCAAGCAATGCAAAGAAAATTGCAAGAAGCGCAACAAGAAATCGCGGAAACCGAAGTTACGGGTAGCGCGGCAGGCGGTATGGTTGAAGTGACTCTCACGGGGGACAAAACGCCTGTGTCTGTTACGATAAAACCCGAAGCGGTTGACCCCGACGACGTCGAAATGCTCGAAGATATGGTGCTTGCCGCACTCAACGACGCAACGCAACAAGCGGACAAATTGTCCAAAGACTTGTTAGGACCGTTAGGCGGTGCATCCGGTCTGTTTTAATTCGCAGACGGAACACGAGCCGCAAGGCGGCGAGCCTATGAGCGCCGAACTTGACGAACAGTACAAGCGACTGCGCCGTCTGTTGGCCACTGCCTGGCGCACAAGGCGCAGTGGCATAAGTAGAGAAATGCCCCTTTTTATGTGAGTGCCGATTGTCGCCCCCACGAACGATGATTACTTATGTAGGGAAATGTCCCTAATTGAGTGGCGGGAGAAAAGCCCGAGAGGGAAAGAGGGGGGCTTCTATTTTGAGAAGTTGCGACATCACAGTCACATAGATTAATTATTAATTGAAATGAAGTACATCGAACCTCTTGCAAGACTTATTGCACAATTATCGAAACTTCCGTCAGTCGGCGAAAAGACGGCGGCTCGTTACGCATACGCGATTCTCAATTCGCCCGACGACGAAGTCAACGAACTCGTTGACGCAATCCGTGAAGTGAAACAAAACGTTCACTTTTGCAAAATCTGCGGCAACTACACCGAAAACGAGATTTGCGACATTTGCGCAACTCGCAAACCCACCACGATTTGCGTTGTCAAAGAACCCAAAGACATCGTTGCTCTTGAAAAAGTCAAGGATTTCAAAGGCGTATATCACGTTTTGGGCGGTGTAATTTCGCCTATGGAACACATCGGTCCGAACGATATACGAATCAAAGAATTGTTATCCCGACTCGACGGCGTTGAAGAAGTTATCCTTGCCACAAACCCCGACGTCGAAGGCGAAGCAACCGCAATGTACATCGCGCGCCTCATCAAGCCTATGGGCATCAAAGTTACCCGTATCGCGCGGGGATTGCCCGAGGGTAGTGTGATTGAGTATGCGGATGAGAGCACACTTTCCCGCGCCCTCTCATCCCGCATAGAACTGTGAGGTCGCCAAACAGCGTCTAACTTTGTCAGAGACACCCGCCCGACAACTCATTTACGATTAGTAAATTAGGGTTGCCGTGTGGGTGTCTCTTTCTCGTTATACATCTGTTTGGCGGTCTCACAGCCTATGCGGGGGGGGGGATAATGCGTTTACAAACTCGATTAGTATGTAGCATTTTATTTTGCGGTCTCACAGCCTATGCGGGCGGGAATAATTATTATCGCACTTACAACTCGATTCGGTTTTTTTTATATGGGGTTGCCGTTCGGGCGTCTCTTTCTCGTTATACATCTGCTTGGTGGTCTCACAGTCTATGCGGGCTACGGTGACGGCGCGGCGCGAGTGGGCAATTCAATCGTGGTTGCGCCTATGGACGTGTTGCAGTCGCTTGAAAAGAATAAAGATAAGATTTTAACGAAAAACGCCGCTTAAAACGGCGTTTTTGTATTGATAAAGTGTTGATTTTTTGAAGTTGTGAAAGATTAATCCACGACCGAGTGAATGAAATCCACGAAAGCGTCTTGACCTTCTTGGTCGTTTTTGAACACGGCGGTGGTTTCGAGAATTTGCTCGCATACGTCGTTGATGTAGTCGGTCACGGCGTTTTCGGCAACTTCTTCTTGGCAGTTCGTGCCGTTGTCCACGACAAGTTGAGTTATCATACCCAAATGCTTGTGAAGGGGATGCGTTTCCTCTGCCAAAGACTTGAAATCGAGCGGCGTTTTGCCCGTGAGTATGTCGCGGATTTGTGCCATTTCGCCTGCAAGTCTGCCCGGCAATATGAACAAGCCCATAACTTCGATTATGCCGATTGACTCTTGTTTGATGTTGTGCAATTCCTTTCTCGGATGGAAGATTCCGAAGGGGTGCGCCTCGTCCGTGCGGTTGTTGCGAAGTATGAGATTGAATTGATATTCGCCGTCCGAATTTATGGAAAGTATCGGGGTGATTGCGTTGTGTTGAACTTTTTCGCCGTCCTTTTCGGTTGCGCAAACGACATTGATTTTTTCGTTTGTGTAAACGTCCCACGCGCGTCTGAATTTGTTTGCGACTTCGAGGGCTTGCATTCTGTTTTTGCTTTCAATTCTCACGATAGAGTTGTACCAGTCCACGATTGAAACGTTGACGTCCGCATAGCCTGCAACCTTAAAGTAGTTGCGAGAGGGGCGAGAGAACACGGGAAGCACTTTTTTGCCGCCTTGATAGTGGTCGTGGGCGAGTATCGAGCCGCCGACGATGGGAAGCGCGGCGTTCGAGCCTATGAAATAGTGGGGGAACATATCCACGAAATCCGCCATTCTCGCAAATGTCGAATCGCTTACGCACATAGGGCGATGTTGTTTGCAAACCGCAATGACGTGTTGCTCGAAATATCTGTACGGCGAGAATTGCATAAACCAGTTTTCGCCGTCGAGTTCGAAGGGAATTATGCGGATATTTTGGCGCGCGGGCATTGCCGCGTTGCCGACGAATCCGAGCATATCTTCGCAAAGCACGCACTTGGGATAACCCGTTTTCGCTTCTTTTGCGAGGCGAACCTGTTCGGGCGTTTTTTCGGGTTTTGAAAGGTTGACGGTGACGGTGATGTCACCGCGTTTTCCTTCGTGTTGCCACACTATATTCTTTTCGTAGTCCTTGCCTCTTAGGTACAAACTGTCGAAGCCGAGTTTGCAAAGGAAGTCGCAGGCTTTTTCCACGCCTTCGTAACTTGCTTCGTCGTCGAACATTTCGACCGTTTTCGAGGGCGAGGGCATAACGTAACCCATAAGTTTGGTTTCGAAATTCGATTTTGCGTTCTCGTCGATAATCTTTTTGCGCACGGCAAAATCCGAAAGCGCGCTCATAACGTCGTATATATCGTACGAGCCGAGTTTGGCGTCCTCGCAAGGCTCGGTGAGTCCGAGTGCGTCGAGCAGTTGATTTTGGGCGTATATCGCGTCCAAATCACTCAAATACAGTTTGTTTTGGGCATAATCCAAAAGCCTTGCAACGTTCTGTTTTGCAATTTCTTCAAAAGAAATCCTTGGCATAAAACCTCCGAAAATACTTCAAAAATGATGATTGAACACATTATAACATACGCTTTTTGTCAGTGCAAGTCGAAAAGGGTTGCGAAGCGAGATTTTTTTGCAATGATATTGCCGCCGAACAAATCTTTATTTGCCTTGCATTGACGAGCGTTGTGTGCTACAATATAGCATAATATGCTATCAAAGGAAAAGACTATGACGTTTGACAATATCGACAACGAGAAACTTTGCGCCGTCTGCAACGACGTTTACGGCGTTTGCCGCAGCGAACAGACGGACAGATTCGAAGAACTTTTCAAAATGCACAAAGACGTTTTCAACACTTCCGACGTCGAGTTTTACTCGTCGCCGGGTCGTATCGAAATCGTGGGCAATCACACCGACCATAACGGCGGCAAGGTGCTTTGCGCAGCGATAAACGTCGACACGCTCGCAAGCGTATCGACAAGAAGCGACGGCATAATCGAGGTCAAATCCAAAGGCTATCCTATGCTTCGAGTGGACGTGTCCAAACCCGATTTTTCCGTAAGCGAAATCGGCACTTCGACCGCTCTTATCAAGGGCGTGGTGGACTATTTCAAACGCTCTGACAAAAACGTGGGCGGTTTCAGCGCGTGTATGACGTCTTCCGTACCGAAGGGCGCGGGCGTTTCTTCGTCGAGTTCTTTCGAACTTGCGATAGCGGAAATTCTCAACGTTATGTACAACGATTCGAAGTTGAGCGCGGTGTTCAAGGCAAAAGCCTCGCAGTATGCCGAAAACACGTTCTTCGGCAAGCCGTGCGGACTTATGGACCAAAGCGCAATCGCACTCGGCGGCGTGAATCTCATCGATTTTGCCGACTTCGATAATCCCGTCATCGAAAAAGCGTACTGGGCGTTCGACAATCTCGACATTTACGTCATCGCGACGGGCGGCGACCATAGCGACCTCACGGACGACTACGCCGCAATACCGCACGAGATGAAAGAAGTCGCCGCTTGCTTCGGCGCAAAACTCTTGCACGAGATTTCGCCGGAAAAGTGGAATCGCGACAAGAAAAATATCGTGGGAAAGGTGAGCGAGAGGGCGTACCTTCGCGCAGAACACTTCTTCGAGGAAAACGAGAGAGTGGAAAACGCCGTGAAAGCGATAGATTCGAAGGACGAGCAAGCCTTCCTCGACATCGTGAACGAGTCGGGATTGAGTTCGAGATACAAACTTCAAAACACCTACTCGCCCGCAGGCAAGAATCACAACCTCGAAAACGCGCTCGACAGAGTGGTTAAAATCGAGGGCGTAGTCGCTTCGCGCGTGCACGGCGGCGGCTTTGCAGGCACTATTTTGGTGTTCGCAGACAAGAAAGCGAGCGGCGTAGAGGGCGCGCTCGACGTTATGTTCGGCGACGAAAACGTCTTCAAACTCGCAATCCGTCAAAGCGGCGCAACCAAACTCAATATAGGGGAATAAAATATGATTAATTTCCTTTTATCGACGGCGCAAGACCCGAGAGTTGCATTTCAAATAGGCGGACTCACGGTGCAGTGGTACGGACTGCTCATCGTGTGCGGTATGCTTCTCGGTCTTTTGTACGCCTGTTGGCAAGCAAAGAAAATCGGCATATCGTCGGACGACGCGGTGGAACTGTTTTTGTGGCTTATTCCGCTTGCAATCGTCTTTGCAAGACTTTTGTACGTCATTCCGCGTGCGGACGAATATTTCGGAAACAACGGCCGCGAAGGTTGGGATAAATTTGTGCATATCATTGCGATTTGGGAAGGTGGCATAACCATAATCGGCGGTCTTTTGGGCGGTCTTTTGGGCGCGGTGTTCTTCTCGCTTCGCCACAAAAAAGAAACCAACTTTTTGAACGTCGTAGACCTTGTGGTCGTTCCCGTACTCATAGGTCAAATCGTTGGCAGATGGGGCAACTTCGTAAATCAGGAAGCATTCGGCTTGCCCATCACGAACGAAGCGTTGCAATTCTTCCCGTTCGGCGTGTACATCACCGACCCGAGCGGCGTAGAGGACGCGTTCAAGAGCGTAGTTTATTCGCATATTCAAGCGGGCGGCGGCGGAAACTGGTTCTGCGCAACATTCTTCTACGAGGGCGTTTGGAACACTATCGGCGCGATTTTCTGCATGCTTATGTGGAAGAAAGACTACCAAAAGAAATACCCCGGAATCTTGATGATTTTCTATCTGTTCTGGTACTGCATAGGAAGATTCTGGCTCGAATATTTGCGTATGGACGCAGTTCCCGTAACTAAAACCGCGTGCCTCATCGTCGCGATACTCTCGCTCGTCATAGGCGTTTTGTACATACTCGCTCGCACCTCGCGCCTTGCGTATCTCGACGTGAGAAAGAGCGCGCAAAATGGCATAAACGGCGCGATACTCACCGAATACGAAGTAAAAAACTATAAGTTTGTGGGCAAACTCTTTGAGGACGTCGCAACCGACAGCCAAAAATCTTCGGACAAAGCAAAGAAATTCTTTGCCGAATTGCTTCTCAAAATCGGATACGTCAGAAAGAGCGAACCCGATTATATCCCCGTTGATTTCGAGAACGCCGATTATTATCACGTTCCCAAAGACTATAAACGCAGATTCAACGCTATGAAAAAGCAAGACGTTTACGCCTTGTAATTTATTGCGAAATAGGTGCAAAATGACAAACATCGATTACACAACCGAAAGAATCAAAACCAACAATCTCACGTTGTTGACCGACCTTTATCAACTGACGATGATGAACGGCTATCGCCGTTGCAAACTCGACGAAAGAAGGGCGGTGTTCGACATCTTCTATCGCGGAAGCGGCGGATATTCCTACGCAATCGCGGCAGGACTCGAACAAGCGATAGACTATATTCTCAATCTTCATTTCGACGACAGCGACATCGCGTATCTGCGCTCGCTCGAAATCTTCGACGAGGACTTTTTGAAAGCACTCGAAACGTTCGAATTTACGGGCGACATCAAAGCCGTGCCCGAAGGCACGATGGTGTTCCCGTACGAGCCTATTCTCACAGTGTCCGCGCCACTTTGGCAAGCGCAACTCGTGGAAACCGCGCTTCTTACGTTCGTAAATCACCAAACGCTCATCGCAACCAAAGCCGCGCGTTTGAAAGAGTGTACGAAAAACAAAATCAGCGAATTCGGACTTCGCAGAGCGCAAGGTCCGGACGCGGGCATTTACGGCGCGCGCGCCGCTTGCATAGGCGGTTGCAGAACCACGTCCAACGTCGTCGCGGGCAAACTTTTCGGAATCCCCGTCACGGGTACGCACTCGCACAGTTGGGTTATGTCTTTCGACACCGAACTCGAAGCGTTTGAAAAGTATGCCGAAATTTATCCCGACAACTGCTTGCTTTTGGTGGACACATACGACACGCTCAAAAGCGGCGTTCCCAACGCAATCAAGGTTTTCGACAAACTCAAAGCGCAAGGACACAAGCCCGTCGGAATCCGCCTCGACAGCGGCGACTTGGCGTATCTGAGCCGCAAAGCGAGAGTTATGCTCGACGAAGCGGGACACGAGGACTGCCTCATATTCGCAACCAACGACCTCGACGAAGACATACTCTTGGCACTCAATTCGCAAGACGCTAAAATCGACGTCTACGGCATAGGTACGAAACTTATCACGAGTTACAACAACGCTTCTCTAGGCGGCGTGTACAAACTCTGCGCTCTCGAAGAAGACGGCAACCTCGTGCCCAAAATCAAAGTGTCCAACAGCCACGAAAAGACCACGAATCCGGGGGTAAAAAAGATTGTGCGTATATTTAAGGACGGTATGGCGCAAGCGGACTTGATTTGCCTCGAAGACGAAACTTTCGACACCTCGAAACCGCTCACGATTTTCCACCCCGAACAGACTTGGAAAAAGACCACGTTCACCGATTACGAACTCAAAGAACTTATGGTGCAAATTTTCAAGGACGGAAAACTCGTGTACGATATGCCCACGCTCAAAGAGATTTGCGATAGGGAAGACAAGTCGATTGCCTCTTTCTTCCCCGAGTACAGACGAGTCGTCAACACGCAAGAATACAAGGTCGACCTCTCGCAAAAACTTTGGGATTTGAAGCATAAACTTCTCAACAGCGAACATTGATTGCGAACAATCTCAACCGCATAAGACCGACAAATTCGCATTGCGGATTTTAGAAAAACATACGACGTAGTTTCGAAAAAGCGAAGGCAAAACCGCCTTCGCTTTTTATATAAACTCGCTTTCGTTTTCCATATGGACACGCTTTCGTTTTTCGCATAAATTGCCTTCGCTTTTTACATAAAACGCGATGTTTTTTTGAGTAAAAAATCAATAAAAATTTTAACGCGTCAAACTGCTCGTTTTTGCAAAACTAACGCTTTATATACTCGTATGTAAGACATAAAACATCGTTTTTGCAGATAAATCGACATTTTTCGGCAAAACATTATTCGCCGATGCAGTGCGATTTTTGGTATCTTTTTCATAGAAAAAAACCGTCTTTTCGAGGATATTATGAAAAAGAAAAACGCAACGAGATTCCCCTTATCGAGAAAAGGTTATGACCGCGACGCCGTCGACGGCTACATCGCTTTGGAACAGGCAAAGGCAGACGAGATTCAACTCGGTCAAAGAGACAGAGTGAATGAACTCAAACAAGAAAACGAATCTCTCAAATTACAAATCGAAGTGCTTAGGGGCAGAGAGGAACAAATCAAACTCGCCCTCGTCAACGCCACAGAAAACGCAAATCGACTGACAGAGGACGTGAAAGCGAGATATAGGCAAGAACTCGAAAGATTGCGCCTTTTCCGCGCAAAGTGGCTCGGCGCGTACGAGCAGATGAAAGAAAGGTATCATTTCGATAAAGACGCGCTCAACGTCGAAAGCGTTGCCGTGTCCGTCGAGATTGAACTCAAAAAGTTTTTGGCGCAGGATTTTTCGCTCAACAACAACGCCACGAAAGACGTTATGGAAGAGCATTTCCGCAAGGAAGCACAGCGGCTCACGAATCAGCAACTCGCAATTCAGAACTCGCCCGTTCAAGACTCAAAAAATTCCGAAGATTTGAAAACCTTGCTCAAAGACGCCGAGTCGAAAAAGAAGACCAAATCGACTGCCGCGTTTTCCGTCGACGAAGCGTTGAATCCGACTCAATCCCTCAAAGACAACTTCGACGCCGTAAAATTCTGACGACAAAAATTGCGCCGTTAAACTTATCGTTTCGGCGCAATTTTTATGCGTTTTTTGTGGCTTTTTAATTGGTTTTTTAATTGGTTTTCTGTGTGGTTTTTATGATTTTTTATGCGTTTTCGATGACGCTTTTTTGGACGATTTTGCGACTTATCGCAAAATTATAGAGGGTAGTGTTACAGAGCGTAGCAAATTAAAAAAGCCGCTCGATTTGCGGCTTTTCGTCGCGCTTTTATGCCATAAAACACATTCCGTATAACTTTGCAAAACTACGGTTTTACTCACCGTCTAATTAACAAATGTCACAAATTGCCACTAAACAGTGACTTTTTGAACTATGATGCTTCCAAAATAAACTACAAAGGTATGATTAAATTAAAAAAGCATTAAAACATTTTATTAATTTCAAAATCGGCATTGATTATTTTTTTCAAATATGTTAGCATAATCAAGAGCGAATCGAAAAATACTGCATATTATAAGCATATAATATAGCATCGTTGCCACTTCGCTTGCAGAAGATAAATCGTGCTTGCCACGATTCGAGGGGAATCGTTGATGATTTACGACGTACAAAAAGCGAGTGTGTTGAAAAGGGCTTCGGGCTTTCTTTTGGACATCATTCTCATTGCCGTTTTGGCTGTGGGATTTATGGCGCTTTTGTCCCTGATTTGCGACTACGACGGTCATTACAACTCTTACAAAACAGAAATCGAATCCGCTCAAAACACCGTTATCGAAAAGTATAAAAACGAACACGGCATAAATTTGGGCATCACAAAGGAAGAATACGAGCAACTCGGCGAGGAAGAAAAAACGACTTTCGACGAGTATGCAAAACTTGCAAACGAGGATATGAAAAACATCCTTCTTGCAAGCGATACATACAAAAAGGAATCCTCTTTGGTTTTGTCATTGTCCTTGATGATGACGTCCGTAGGCATTTTCCTTGCAATGCTCGTGCTTGAATTTATAATTCCCGTTTGCTTCAAAAACGGTCAAACTATCGGAAAAAAGGTCTTCGGCATAGCCGTAATGCATACGAACGGCGTGCGTGTAAGACCTTTATCTATGTTCGTGCGTTCAATTCTCGGTATGTACGTTTTCGAGATTATGGTGCCGGTGCTTATAGGACTTATGATGTTCTTCGGCACGCTCAGCGTTCTTATCGGCACGATTGTGCTTGTGGCTATTTGCGTTCTTCAACTTGCCGTATTCATTTCGACGAGAAACACGACTCACTCTTTCTTGCACGACCTTATGGCAAGGACGGTCACGGTTGATTTGGCAAGTCAAATGATTTTCGACAACGAAGAAGAATTGCTCGAATTCAAGAAAGAGGAACAAAACGCGCTTGCAGAGCGCAGCAACTATAAAGAAAACGGCGGTTTCGATTTCTACAACAGTTCTCTCAACTATCGCAAGGGCAAAAAGATTGTCGACGAAAACGGCAAAAACATAGAAAACGAGGAACAAAGCGTACTCGATTCTGCGCCGCAAACCGCAAGTGAAAACGAAACTGTGAGTAAAACCGTAGTTTTACGAACCGAAGAGCAAACTTCGTCCGAATCCGCTCAAAAAGGTGACGAAAACATCAAAGGCTGATGCGCGAGCGCGGGCGCGCGCATTGTGCGTTCATTATGAGAGAGAAAACCCTGCAACAAGGTTTTATAAATCAAGAACAATAAAAGGAATAAACGGATTATGAAAGTCGTACTCAAAAATTTGACAAAAGTTTTCCAAAGCCGTCACGAAAAAGGCGCGGAAGTAGTTGCTGTCAACAATTTCTCGTTCACCATTCCCGACGGTAAACTTGTCGGACTTCTCGGCCCGTCCGGTTGCGGCAAGAGCACAACGCTCTATATGATTTGCGGTTTGCAAAAACCCACCGGCGGAAAGATTTTCTTCGGCGACGACGACGTTACGGCGTTAGCCCCCGAAAACAGAGGCGTCGGTTTGGTGTTCCAAAACTACGCGCTCTATCCGCATATGACGGTCAAACAAAACATCTTGTTCCCGCTTCAAAACCTCAAGGGCGAAGACAAACTCACGAAAGACGAAATGCTCAAAAGAGCATACGACGCCGCAAGACTCGTTCAGATCGACGAACTTATGGATCGCAAACCGAGCGAACTTTCGGGCGGTCAGCAACAACGCGTCGCAATCGCTCGCGCACTTGTCAAAATGCCTCGCGTTCTCTTGCTCGACGAACCTCTTTCAAACCTCGATGCGCGTTTGAGATTGCAAACTCGTGAGGAAATAAGACGTATTCAAAGAGAAACAAACATCACAACCGTTTTCGTTACGCACGACCAAGAAGAAGCAATGAGCATTTCGGATATGATCGTCGTTATGAAACTCGGTGTGGTTCAACAAATCGGCAAGCCGCAAGACGTTTACGACAGTCCTGCAAACTTGTTCGTCGCAAAATTCCTCGGCACTCCGCCCATCAACGTTTTCGAAGGCGAAGTGAAGAACGGAAAAGTGTACATAGGCGACGACGCAGTGCTTGACGTTCCCGGAATCGAGGACGAAGACGTTTACGTCGGCATTCGTCCCGAAGGATTTATCCTCAACGACAACGGCGCGCTTACTTGCGACCTCAGAAGCGTTGAGGTTATGGGACGCGACGTCAGCATTGTGTCTTCCAACGTACACGCGACAAGCCCGATCATCCGTTCTATTATCGACGCCACAAGCGTTGTCGACACCACGAAAGACACCGTTCGTTTCGACATCAAACCCAACAAGATTTTTATCTTTTCGAGAAAGAGAGTGGACTGGGAAGCAAATTCCGAGCCTACCGTCGTTTATCAATGGAACAAGACGCGTCAGACGTTGTACATCGAGTCCGAAGGCAAGACTTTCGATCTCGGCACGTTGAAGACTGCGGAAATCGCTCAAAAAGAAGCCGTTGTGGCAGAGAAGAAGGCAAATCAATCCAAATTCGTCAAGAAAATCGTCGCGTGGTTTGAAAACAAATTCGACAAAGTCATCAAACTTTGCACGCCGAAGGCGAAACCCGTCGAACTTGCGCTCGACCAAACCTACGTTTGCGTAACGGGTGAAACTGCAAACGGCGCGCCGCTCTATTTTGCAGGCGTCGAAAACGGCAAAATCAAGACCACTATCGACATCAACGAATCCATAAAAGTCGGTGCGGAACAAGCGGAAGGCGGCTACTATGCGTTCTATACGGACGGCGACAGCAAAGTGTATCCCGCATTCACCGTGCATAATTCGGTAAAAGACGAACAACGTATCTTCCTTTCAGAAGAAGAAAAAGCAAAATGCTTCGAGTATATGAGTCAGGATTCCGCAGTCGAGGACGAAAACGCGGAAGTTAAGTCCGACGTCGAAAACGACATCGAAAACGTCATCGTCGAAGCAAGCGAAACCCCGTCGGAAGCGGCTGTCGAAACAATCGTCGAAGAAGAAGTCAAAGAAGAAATCGACAGTGCGGAAAATAAGGACAGCGAGGTAAAGTAAGATGGTTGAATCCAAACACAGATGGAAAGCGTGGCTGTATCTTGCGCCGGCATTGATATTGCTTGCAATATTTACCGTTTGGCCGATTATAAATACAGTCAGACTCGCATTCCTCGAAAATTACAGTTTGCAAAGAGCGCTGGGCGGAATGACGTATTCGTTCGGGTTCGGCAACTTTGAAAAGGTCGTTCATTATCGCAACTTTTTGACTTGCCTTAAAAACACCGTGTTGCTTTGCGTGCTGACCGTGCCTATTTCCACGATTCTCGCATTGTTGATCGCGGTTATCCTCAATTCGATCGGTCCGCTCAAAAGATTGCTTCAAACGATATACTTCTTGCCGTATGTCACGAACTCTATTGCAATCGGTATGGTTTTTGCAACGATGTTCAATATGATCGGTACGGGTTACGGCACGTCGGCAGAACTCGTCAACAACTACGGCATTATAAACAGTATCATAATGGCGTTCGGCGGTGACAAGATAAACTGGATAAACGTCGGATCGAGTTACTGGGCGAATATGGCGGTTATGGTGTTCTACATCGTATGGAACGCATTGCCGTTTAAGATCCTTATTTTGCTCGGCGGACTTCAAAGCGTAAACAAACAGTACTATGACGCTGCAAAAGTCGACGGCACGTCCAAATTCAGAACTATGACTCGTATCACCGTTCCGCTTCTTTCACCGATGATCGCATACGTCGTTATCACTGGCTTTATAGGCGGATTTAAGGAATACACGAGCATAGTCGGTATTTTCGGCGAAAATATGGGCCCGACGGGTGCGAAAAACTCGCTCAACACGATGGTCGGTTTTATTTATCAGGCACTCGAAGGTCAACATCAGGGCAGAGCAAGTGCGGCGGCACTCATTTTGTTCGCAATCATTTTGGCGGTTACGCTCGTCAACTTGTATGTGAGCAAGAAGAAAGTTCACTATTAAGAGGTGCGATATGGCTGAAAACATTGCTTTGATACACGACAAAAACATAAAGACGGTTACGACGCAACAAAAGGTGATTAGCGTTATAAGCACCATATTGAGATATGCGTTCTTGTTGCTTGTGGCGGTTATCGTGTTGTTCCCGTTCTACTATATGATCATCACCTCGCTCAAGGACTTCGAACTCGAATACTCAGTGCAACAAGTTCCGTCGCTTTGGCCGCAAAGATTCGTTTGGCAAAACTATTCGGAAGCGTTTTCTACCGCTAATCTCGGAACGTTGTTCAAAAACACCGTTATCGTCGGTCTCGTTTCCACGGTGTTGTCGCTTGTGATAACGGTTTTGTCCGCATTTGCGTTCGCAAGACTCGAATTTAAGGGCAAAAACGTTCTTTTCGGCGCATTGCTTGCAACGATGATGATTCCGGGCGAAATGTTCACGATTTCGAACTACGTTACGGTTTACAAATTCGGTTGGCTCAACACTTACACCGCGTTGATCGTTCCGTTCCTCGTGAGCGTGTTCTACATCTATTTGCTCAGACAAAACTTTATGCAAATACCGAACGAGTTGTATCTCGCCGCAAAAGTCGACGGCACGAGCGACATCAAGTATTTGTGGAAAGTTATGATTCCGCTTGCGCTTCCTACGCTCATTTCAATCACGATTCTCAAAATGATGGGCGCGTGGAACTCGTACGTTTGGCCTCGACTCGTCGCAAACGACGCGGCACACCAACTCGTTTCAAACGGTTTGAGAAACGCGTTTACGGTTGCAGAAACCGGCAAAACGAATTACCCCGTACAAATGGCGGCGGTCGTTCTCGTATCTTTGCCGCTGTTCTTGGTGTTCGTATTCCTTCGCAAGTACATTATGAAGGGCGTATCAAGAAGCGGTATCAAAGGATAATGCGCATTGCGCAATAAAATGAAAAATAACCGTCTCACATTGTGCGACGGAATAATAATAGGAGAAAATATATGAAAAAAGCTTTAATTGTTTTAATGCTTGTAGTGCTTGTCGCATCGTTGGCAATGTTTGTCGCTTGCGATAATGCAACTGCACCGAAAGCGAATTTCGACGTTCCTGCAGGCGGATACGACGGAAGCGAAGTGACGATAAAGTTCTATCACACGATGAGCGCGACGACGTTGCAACCCATTTTGGAAAAGCACATCAAAGAGTTCAACAAACTTTATCCGAACATCCATATCGAACACAGCCAAATCGGTAACTATGACGCGGTTAAAGACCAAATCACGACTGAACTTTCGGCGGGCAATCAACCCAACATCGCATACTGCTATCCCGACCACATTGCAACGTACAATATGGCAGGCGCAGTCGTCCAACTCGACAACCTCATCAGCAGCACAGAGGTAGTCACAAGAGCGGACGGTACGACCGAAACGTTGGGACTCACCCAAGCACAAAAGGACGATTTCATTGAAGGTTTCTACAATGAAGGCAAACAATTCGGCGACGACTTTATGTATTCTTTGCCAATGTCAAAATCCACCGAAGTGCTTTACTACAACAAAACTTTCTTCACAAAACATAATATCCCAGTTCCGACTCACTGGTGGTGCACCGAATCTTGCCCCGCAAACTGCAATTCCAGTTTGGAAAAAGTTTGCGCAGCAATCAAGAAAGAAGACCCCAAGAGCATTCCTCTCGGATACGACTCGGAAGCAAACTGGTTCATCACGATGTGCGAACAACTCGGCTCACCGTACACCAGTGCAGAAGAAGGCAATCACTTCCTTTTCGACAACGACACGAACAAGAGCTTCCTTAAGAGATTCCGCGATTGGTACGGCAAAGGTTATGTAACCACTCAAACCATCTATGGCTCGTACACTTCCGGTTTGTTCGTCGATACGACCGCAGATATCAGAAGTTATATGTCAATCGGTTCGTCCGCAGGTGCAAACCATCAATGCCCGACGCCCGACGAAGTAGAGAAGAAAGATGAAAACGGACAAGTTGTCGTGGACGAAAACGGCAATGCAATCATCGAAACGGTTTATCCGTTCGAAGTCGGCATCGTTCCCATTCCGCAAATCAACAGTTCCAAACCCAGAGTTATTTCTCAAGGTCCGAACCTCTGCATCTTCAACAAAGGCAACGCACAAGAAGTCGTCGCATCTTGGCTCTTTGTCAAGTACCTCACGACAACGGTTACCTTCCAGGCAGAATTCGGTCAAGCGTCCGGTTACGTTCCCGTGTTGAAATCCGTTGCGAGCAACGAAGTTTACAGCAAATTTATGAGCAAAGCAGACGGCAACAAGTATCTTGCAGCGTTGTCCGCAAAAGTTTGCTTGCAACAAGAGAGCGCATATTATACGTCGCCTGCATTCAACGGTTCGTCAACTGCGAGAACGGAAGTCAACGACTTGCTCGTTAAGTGCATCAGTTACACCGGCACGGACGTAGACGCATTCTTCAATCAAGCGTTCAAAGACGCAATCGACGAGTGCGAATATCAACTGTAATAGTCAACTTTTCAAAAGGGAAGTTTGACAAGCGTTTGAGATAAATCCAGTAGGATAGATTCTCTAAAAATTGATTTATTTTCGTGCGACGGAGTTAAACGCTCCGCCGCACGAGATAGAAAACCTATATGAAAAAGTATTTGAAAATCATTGTTGCAATGCTTCTTATAGCAACGCTTGCTTGTTGCCTTATCGCTTGCAACGACAAAACACCCGATAATAACGGCGGAAAACGAGACGACTTCGTTCCCGTCGATTATGTGTCGCAACTGAAACTCGATATGAATTCGGAAACGCCGAAGCAGGAAGTTACCGTAAAAACGTACGTTGACGGCGACACGACTCACTTTTACATCTCGGATTCCCAAATACCGGGCGGTGTGCTTAAAGCGCGCTATCTTGCAATAAACACGCCCGAATCTACGGGAAAAATCGAAGCATACGGACACAAAGCGTCCAGATTTACTAAGGAAAAACTGCAAAACGCCGTTTCGATTATCGTCGAACCCGACGGCGTAAGATGGCTTCCCGATTCTACGGGTAGCAGATATATGACGTGGGTTTGGTACAAAACGTCGGAAGGCGCAGAATACCGCAACCTTAACGTCGAAATTTTGCAAAACGGACTTGCGATAGGTTCGAGTACCCTCGACAACAGATACGGTCAAATCGCATTTGCCGCTCTGCAACAAGCACAAAAACAAAAACTTAACGTGTTTTCAGGAATAGCAGACCCCGAATTGTACGACGGCGAAGCCATCCCAGTTACGTTGAAAACGTTGCGTTGCAATCTTGCTGAATACGCAAGCGATGACGCAAACTCGTATTCGAACAAAAAAGTCGCGTTTGACGGAATCGTTGCAAGAAAGAACGGCAACACGGTTTACGTCGAAAGCCTCGATCCCGATCCCGAAACCGGATTGTATTACGGTATGACTTGCTATATCGGCTATCAATCGGGCGATATACTCGAAATTCTGAAAATAGGCAACTACGTTCGTATGGTCGGAACGGTTCAGTATTACGAAGCAGGACAGTCTTATCAAATTTCGGGTATCAGTTATTCCGCATACGACACCGACAATCCGGACAACCTCAAACTTATAGACGGTACGACAAGAGTTCCGTCCTATCAAGCACTCGACGTTGATAAATTTGCGGACGGTACGACGGTTTCCGTAGAGTTCGATAAGGACGAAGACACAATTGAAACGAAACAATACAAGTATAGCGATTTGATAATGAATTCCACAATTTCGTGCAAGAACTTGACCGTTGTCGACGCATACACGACAGACGACGAGGACAGTTCGTCTTACGGTGCGATAACGCTTACTTGCGAAACCGAAAACGGCAAAACGATAACTATAAGAACTGCGGTTTTGCGAGACGCAAACGGCAAAGTTATTACGCAAGACGCATATTTGGGCAAGACTATCAACGTAAGAGGAATTGCGGGAAGTTTCAAAGGCAGACCGCAAATTCAAGTGTTTATCAGAAGCGATATAACGGTTTTGGATTAATATTCCGAATCGATATATAAATAACAACAAAAATCCAAATGAAAGGAGAGAAAAAATGAAAAAGACTTTTGACTTTAGAAAAGCTTTGGTCTTGGCGATGATCGTCGTTATGTGCGTTGCAGTCTTTGCGGCTTGCAATGAAAAAGAATACGATATGACTTCGCTCAACACAGCAAAGAGTTTTCTGAACAATAAGTATAAGGATGCCTCAACCGAGACGCCTGCCGATTACGAATTGATCGCAAACGTTCCCGTCAAAGGCGGTTCTTATCCTATTGAATGGACCGTAACGGTAACCAGCGGCGATCCCGAAGGCGTGAAAGTTGTCACAGAAGACGGAAAGGTTACGATTGACGTTCCCGACAGAGCGGCATCCGACATCAACTATGTCTTGAAAGCGACCATCAAAGACGGCGATCATTCCGTATCAATCGAGTTTACGCGTGTCGTTCCCAAATGGAGAGAACTCACTTGGGCAGAGTACGTTGCGGCTGCAGACGATAAGGCTATCGTCGTAAAAGGCTACGTCACCGCATTCAGTTCCAAGAAAAACGGCGCAAGCACGAACACGATTTATATGCAAGACGCTGACGGCGGTTATTATGTATATCAACTCGAAGCAGACCCCGTCGATCTCGAAATCGAAAAAGGTATGCTTATTCGTGTAACCGGTACGAAAGATACATACAGCGGAACGTATGAAGTTACGAACCCGACCGTTGAAATTCTCGAAGGAAAAACCGTTCAAACTCCTGCCGATTACACCGAAATCTTTAAATCCGCAGAGAATTTGAAAGATAAGAATTTGGTCGCAAAACAAGGATTCCTCGTCACCATCAAAGGCGTTACGCTCGGAAGCCAAGACACGAGCAACGGGTATTACAGATTCAAACTCGGCGAATTGACGAGCTACATCCGTCTTTCGAGTTCCGTTTGCCCGCTCACGAAGGATGAGCAAACCGCATTCAAGGCACTTCACACCGAAAAGAAAGGTTGGACGGCAGACGTCACAGGCGTGCTTTGCGTATTTGACGGCGCATTCTATTTGACTCCCGCAGGCGCAGACGCTATCAGCAACCTTCAACTTCCCGTACTCGACGACAAGGGTGCAGTTGCAGCAGAAAAGGACATCCTTTCGTTTGCATCCGCATTCACCGAAGACGCAGAAGTAACTTTGGCAGCAAAAGGCACGAACTATACCGATCAAGTTTCGATTGCTTGGGCATTCAAAGAAGGTACGACCCCGAAGAATGCAAAGATTGAAAACGGCAAACTTATCGTAACGCTTGGCGAAGAAGAAGAAACTGTCACGATCGTGGCAACTTTGACGGCAGGCACGGGCGAAGCAAAATTCACCGAAACGAAAGAATTTACGTTCACTATTGACGCAGCTTCAACCGCAGTGTACGTTCCCACCGTTGTCACGTCGATGAAAGCAGGCACTTATAAGTTCATCATGGACACCACCGCAGCAGGCGGCAAAGTGTTGTATTTCAGCGGTACGTTGAACAATAAGGGTGCACTCGAAACGACCGATAAGGCAAATAAGGCGGCAGACGTCGTTGTCGAAGCAGTTGCAGGCAAGACCAACGTTTATACGTTGAAAGTCGGCGACAAGTATCTCGTCGGATACCTCAACGGAACTTACAACAATATCAAACTCGACGCAACCGCAGGCGAATGGACTTGGAACGAAACCATCAAAGCGTTCACTTGCACTTTCAACGATAAGAACGGAACGGAAACCACGTTCTATTTCGGAACTTATGCAAAGAACGGCGCAGCAGGCGACACGATGGCGTTGAGCGCGATTTCTTACATCAGCGGCGACAATGCTTCCAAGATCGGCGTATCTCAATTCGTAGGTCAAGTTTGCACTCTTGCAGAGGGTAAATACAAAGCAGAAGTTGCAAGCACGATGAAAGCGGGCACTTACAAGTTCGTTATGGACACCACTGCGGCAGGCGGCAAGTTGTTGTTCTTCAAAGGCACTTTGAATAACAAGGGCGCACTTGAAACGACAGACAAAGCCGATAAGGCAGCCGACGTTATTGTCGAAGCAGTTGCAGGCAAGACCAACGTTTATACGTTGAAAGTCGGCGACAAGTATCTCGTCGGATACCTCAACGGAACTTACAACAATATCAAACTCGACGCAACCGCAGGCGAATGGACTTGGAACGAAACCATCAAAGCGTTCACTTGCACTTTCAACGATAAGAACGGAACGGAAACCACGTTCTATTTCGGAACTTATGCAAAGAACGGCGCAGCAGGCGACACGATGGCGTTGAGCGCGATTTCTTACATCAGCGGCGACAATGCTTCCAAGATCGGCGTATCTCAATTCGTAGGTCAAGCGTGCACCGTTTCGACAGTTGCATACGAAACCGAAGTTGCAGGCACGATGAAAGCAGGTACCTACAAATTTGCTATGGATACCACGGCAGCAGGCGGCAGCGTATTGTATTTCAAAGGCACTTTGAATAGCAAGGGCGCACTCGAAACCGTTAAAACCATCAGCGAAGCAGCGGACGTCGTTGTTGAAGCAGTTGCAGGCAAGACCAACGTTTATACGTTGAAAGTCGGCGACAAGTATCTCGTCGGATACCTCAACGGAACTTACAACAATATCAAACTCGACGCAACCGCAGGCGAATGGACTTGGAACGAAACCATCAAAGCGTTCACTTGCACTTTCAACGATAAGAACGGAACGGAAACCACGTTCTATTTCGGAACTTATGCAAAGAACGGCGCAGCAGGCGACACGATGGCGTTGAGCGCGATTTCTTACATCAGCGGCGACAATGCTTCCAAGATCGGCGTATCTCAATTCGTAGGTCAAGTATATATTGTTAAATAACAATCTATTCTCAAAAGTCAATTTGATTATCTCATAATCAAATAATGCAAAAGCCCCGCAAGTTGCGGGGCTTTTGATATAAGTTTTTAGTTGATTATGACGATTTTAATGCGCTATTTTAATTGATTTGTATTACTAATCTCAACCGCGCGTTTTATTATCCGATTAAATTCGTTATTTAATCGTATTCAACCGCCAGATTCGTCCGATAATCGAATATTTAGTTATTGTCTATGACGGTTTTTAAGGCGGTGTAAGCGGGATAGTCGGTGCGGGCGATGGTGAGGGGCGTTACACTGACGTAGCCGTCAATCGTGGCGTCGCTGTCAATCGTCAAATCGTGATTGTTTTGATGTATGCAATGTCCTTCTTGTCGCCACGTTCCGTCGCCCAAATCGATGAAATCGTCGGTGAAGTACGCGCCGCCTTGCTTCGTGAGCAAAATGGATTTAGCGTTTTTGGGAATATTTACGTTGAATATGTTGCCGTAGGCAAAGAGGTTGTATTTTTGCACGAAATCATACACGCTGTCGAGCCACTTTGCCGCGTCGTCGAAAGAGTGCGTATGCGTGGAAAGCGCAAGCGCTTTCAGACCTCTCGTGCAAGCCTCGAAAATCGCGCCGTTGGTTGCCGAATACATTATGTCCTCGCCAAGATTGAGCCCTTTGTTTATTCCCGAAATCACGAGGTCGTAACTTTCGTGAAGTCCGAGAGTGGCAAAGCGCACGCAATCGGCGGGGGAACTGTCCACGCTGAACGCGCGAACGCCGTCCATATAGTCCACTCTTTTTACCTCGAAGGGATTGTGAATGTCAATGGAATGACTTTTTCCGCTTTGCTCGAATTTCGGGGCGGAAACGGTTACGTCGCCGAGTTTCGTTGCCCATTTTGCGACGATTGCCAAGCCTTCGGATTGTATTCCGTCATCGTTTGTAATAAGTATTTTCATAGCCAACCCGTATTGTTTTCTTTGTAGTTTTTGACAAGTTCGTCCGCGTCGGAAAGCATCTGCTTCATTTCTTTTTTGCTATGCACGGTTGCGCCGCTCGCTTTGTCGTGTCCGCCACCGCCGTACTTTTCGGCAAGGGCGTTGATTGTGACGAATCTCGAACGCAAGCGCACTCTTATGCTTCCGCTCGCATTTTGTATGAACGCAAGCCACACGATTGCGCCTTTTATGCCGTCGAGGTAGGACACGACGTTGCTTGCCTGCTCGTTTGAGAGTTTGAATTTCTTTTGCATAGCCTTGTCGACGTAGATGTAGGCAACGCCGTTTTTGGATATTTTCATTTTTTTGTAGACGTATGCCTCAAACTTGAACACGTCGAATTCGTCAAGATTGAGGTTCGAGTAAATCCATTCGGTGTTTATTCCAACGTCCAAAAGCGCGGCGGCTCTGCGCATGGTGTCGCCGTCAACCGAACTGAATTTGAATCTGCCGCTGTCGGTGACCATACCCGTGAAAATGCAAGTGGCGGCTTCCTCGTCGATTTTGAGTTCGTCCTCGAACGTGAGCCAGAAGTCCGCAATCATTTCGCAAAGGGAAGACCTTTCTTCCTCGACCCAACTCAAATCGCCGTAGGGTTTTACGTCGATATGGTGGTCGATTTTGATAAGTTCCTTGCCGAGCGCGTATTTTTTGTTGGAAATACGGTCGGTAGTTGCGGTGTCGCAGACGATTACGAGCGCGTCGGCGTACTTTTCGTCGTCGATGGGCGCGTCCTCGCCGCCCAAAAACGCGAGGTATTGCGAGCTGTCATCGTTGAGAACGTACACTTCTTTTTGAGGGAAGGAAAGTTTGAGGATTTTGGCAAGACCTTTGGTCGAGCCTATGGCGTCGCCGTCGGGGCGGAAGTGCCTCGTTATTATAATTCTGTCGTACTGCTTGATTTTGTCGAGTATTTTCTTTTTAATTTCAAAATTGTTCGTCATATTCTTTCACCTTTTTTTACGAGTGCGTTGAGTTCTTCGAGCACTTGCATTGCTTCTTGTCTGTCTTTTAGGGTTGCGCCGCTTGCTTTAAGGTGTCCGCCACCGCCGTGAGCGACTGCGATTTGATTTATATTGAGGTTTTTCGAGCGAATCTCGCACAATACGCCTTGTTCGCATTCGGTGAAGTTCACCCACGTGTCCACGCCTTTCAAGTCGCCCATTGTGTTGACGAATCCGCGCGATATGCTTTGCGCTTCCATATCGAGTTCGCGAACGCGTTGCGCGTCCGAATAGGAATACGCCACGTTGTCGGGGGTAAACTGTATGGAAAGCACGAATTGCGCGCGCTTTTTGACGTTCTCGTATGTGTCGACGTACAAATTGGAATAGATGTCGGCGGGGTTGAATCCTTTTTCGAGCAGAAAACTCGCCAGAGCGAGCGTGCGAGGCGACGTTGCGTCGTAATAAAATCTTCCGCTGTCCGTCACAATGCCCGTATATAAGGCTTGTGCGGCGCGAGAATCAATCGTAAGCCCCCATTCGCGAATCAGATACGTCACGAGTCCGCAACAACTCTCGAAACTCGTGTCGTCGATGTCGATGTCCGCAATGTCTTCGACGAAAATATGGTGGTCGATTCGTATCGTCGTTTCTGCAAGCGCATAGCGGTCGTCTGATATGAGCGATTTTGCCGACGTGTCGAGCACGATTGCGAGCGCGCCTTTATATACGTTGTCGCTTATCTCGTCCATAACGCTTCCTTCCATAAACGAAAATCTGCCCGCCGAATCGCCGACCGCGTAAATCTTTTTGTCGGGGAAGTTGGTTTGAAGCACGCGTTTCAAGCCGAGTTGGCTTCCCATAGCGTCGCCGTCGGGGTTTTGATGACGGTGTATGACGATAACGTCGTACTTTTTGATTGCGTCGAATGCTTTGCTTATCATAATATTACCTAAATTCAAAGTGATAGTAAATAATATCACAACGAGCCGCTCGTGTCAACGCCGAATTTCAGCGACCGTTTTTCGTGCGATTTGCGTGCTGTTTCCGACTCGGATTGCGGAATATGCCGCGTGGTTTTATCGGATTTTTCCGTTTAAGAGAGAGAAAAGCGTTAATAAAATCGTTAATCGGGAAACTCGATTTTTTTGTGGTTGATAATATTTTGGTTGTTTGTTATAATTGTTTGGTAATGATTATATTGCGCTACGGCGCGAGGTGACAAATATGATTCTCACTATGGACATCGGCAATACCAACGTCAAATACGGCGTTTTCGACGGTGACGAGTTGGTTGCTTCGTGGCGTGTTTCCACAAAGGCTTCACGCACGGCTGACGAGTACGGAATGGTGCTTTACGACTTGCTCAAACAGCGCGGCGTAAATTTCGAGGATATAGACGCGTGCGTTATGTCGTCGGTTGCGCCTGCTCTCAATTACACAATCGAGCATATGTGCAGTTATTATATCGGCAAAGCGCCGCTTATCGTTTCGTCAAAGACGGACACGGGCATAAAACTTGCGTATGCGCACCCGACCCAACTCGGCACGGACAGAATCGTGGGCGCGGCGGCGGCGTATCACCTTTACGGCGGACCTGTCATAGTTGTGGATTTCGGCTCGGCGACGACGTTCAACCTCGTCACCAAAGACGGCGTGTACATCGGCGGCGCGATTGCCCCCGGTATCAAAACCGCAACCGAATCGCTCGTCACGACGGCGGCTAAACTTCCGAGAATCGAACTCGAAAAACCGCAAAACATCGTCGGTACGGACACCAAAAGTTGTATGCAGAGCGGCATAGTGTACGGCTACACCGGTCTTGTGAAATATATGGTGAGCAAGTACAAAGAACTCGACGAAATGAAGGGCGCAAAAGTGGTTGCGACGGGCGGACTTAGCGAACTCGTCGAGAACGTCGAACCCGAACTTATCGACGTAACCGACCGCGCGCTTGCTCTTAAAGGATTGAAATACATCTACGACAGAAACAAGAAAAAGAAATAACGAAACGGCGCAAAACGGACTTAAAACCCGTTTTTGCGGCTGTTTTTTACGAGATAATATAAGTTATGAAGAAAATCGGAATTGCGCTTTTGGGGCTCGGCGTCGTGGGCGGCGGAACTTATGAAATCCTCAACGATATGCGCCAAACGATAAAGGAAAACGAGGGCTTGGACATCGAAATCAAGCGTATTCTCGAAAGAAACGTCGACAGGTGCAAGCAACTCGGCGTTGACCTTTCAATCGTCACGCAGAATATCGACGACGTAGTAAACGACGACGAAATTCAAATCGTCGCGGAATTTTTCGGCGGCGTAGAACCTGCAAAAACTTTCCTTTTGAAAGCGTTGAAAAAGGGCAAGAGCGTCGTGACGGCAAACAAAGAGATGTTCTCTAAGTGCTGGCACGAACTCGAAACCGCCGCAAAAGAGAGCGGCGCGGGACTCTATTTCGAGGCGAGTTGCGTGGGCGGCGTTCCCGTGATTCGCACGCTTACCGACTCTATGCAGGCAAATCGTATAACCTCGCTCAAAGGCATTGTCAACGGCACTACAAACTACATTTTGTCCAAAATGAGCGACGAGGGCGCGGACTACGAAACTTGCCTTAAAGAAGCGCAAAAACTCGGCTATGCCGAAGCGAATCCCACCGCAGACGTAGAGGGATTCGACGCAACGTATAAAAACAGTATTCTTTCCTCTTTGGCGTATCGCAAGCGCGTTCCCGTCGAAAAAGTGTATCGCGAGGGCATATCGAACGTCGGCGTAGAGGATATTGCGATAGGCAAGGAACTCGGATACGAGATTAAGTTGCTTGCGATTTCAAAATTGACGGACGAGGGCAAAATCGAAGCGAGAGTACATCCTGCGTTTTTGCCGAAGAATCATCCGCTCGCAAGCGTAAAAGGCTCGTTCAACGCGCTGTATATTCACGGCGACAGCGTCGACGACGTTATGTTGTACGGTCGCGGCGCAGGCGCGTTGCCTACGGGAAGCGCGATTGTGAGCGATATCGTGTTTGCCGCCTCGAAAGACGTGCACAGAAGATACGATTTCGAGCGCGAGGAAGTGGACGAGGGGGCGTTTGCAACCGATTTCAAATCGAAGTATTACGTCAGACTTGCAGTGCGCGACAGTGAAGGTACGCTCGCCAAAATTGCGGCGGCATTTGCAAAAAACGGTATATCTATCCAGTCGGTTTTGCAAAAAGAGGGTAAGGACGGCGAGTTTTACGTCGTTTTCGTAACCTATGAAACGAAGGAAAGCAATATTAGAAAAACGCTTTCGCAAATCGAAAATTTCGACGGCGTGGACAAGGTCGTTTCGCTTTTGAGGGTCGAGGAATAATTATGGTTTTGTTTTTTGCGAGAGGACAGGCGGACAGCGACAAATTCGTCAAGTTTTGCTATGAAAACTACAAGGATATAATGTCGCGATACGGCGCGGAATTGCCGAGCAAAGTGGAAATCGTCCGCATAGAAGGCGAAAAACCGAGATTCGACACCGACAAGGCGTACTTCAATCTTTCCCATTCGGGCGGCGTGATGTTGTGCGGTATCTCGCACTCGGAAATAGGCGTTGACATCGAAAAAATCCGCGAAATAGACTATAAAAAATTCGATTTTATCGACGCGCAAGACGTAGAAGAATTTTTCGAAAAGTGGACGGAAAGAGAGAGTTATCTCAAATTCACCGGCGAAGGACTTTCGGGATTCAGAAAGGAAATTCCAAACGACGCGCACTTCGAACATTTTCCCGTATGGGACGAGTATCACGCTTGCGTATGCGCCGAAGAACAGAACATAATCGCTTACGAAATAGACATAAACGCGATAAACGACTAATATTTTGTGCATAGGCGCAAAAGAAATAAAGTGGCACTTGTTTTTTTCAAAGCGAGTGGTACAATAGAATAACAAAGAGGAGGGACGTATGATTCTCGACAAAATTAAAGACATTATGGAAACCGAACTCGGCAAAAATCGCAACGACGTTACGCTCGAAAGCGATATTATCAAGGATTTGGGACTTGACAGCCTCGACATCGTCACGCTCATTATGGCGGTTGAAGACGAATACGGCTTCACGGCAGACGACGACGAAATCGCCGCGCTCAAAACCGTCGGCGACGTGGTGAACTACATAGAGAAAAGGACAAAGTAAAGCGTATTTTTACGCTTTACTTTGCCGATGATATTGCGCCGAACGGCGCAATGATATGCACGTTGTGAGTGCGCTGTATTTACTGCTAATTCTCTTTATGGACACTATTATAAGTTAAAGAAATAGCGTATGAATCACATTGAAACATACGCCTTTTCGTTATTATTTGAGTTTATGACGTAAAACTGACATAATGTCAACTTTGTAAACGATTTCTATCGTGCGTTCTTTGCCGGTTATTTTCGGTAAGCCGCCGACTATTACTCTGTCTATTAGTTCATAGCACATTTCACGGGTAAGCGCAGGAGCATTAAGATACTTCTTTATTGCCTTAATAAAATCATCTGCAGTTTGTTTTGTGCTTTCAGTCGCTTTTAGGTTTTCTTCGAGAGCCTCGATTTCGCCTAACAATGTTTCCTTTTCTGTCGAATATTTATCTATAAACTCAAAGCAGGTTTTTTCAGGCATTTTACCGTTTACCTTATCTTCATATACGTTTTGGATAAGTCTTCCTAATTCTTCAACTCGTTTTTGTTTTGATTGCAAACTTTTCTTTGAAGCCTTCATTGACTTATCGGCAAGTTCGGCATTCTGACGAATAAACTCTTTTTTGATTTCATCTTCGTCAAGCACGATTTTTTGTGCCATTTCTCGTATATCGCCGAGAACTATTTCTTCAAGGACAGGGGCAGTTATATGATGTGAGAAACAATATGATTTCCCGTATCGTTTAAGTCTTCCGCAGTCGAAATTATATCTGTAATCGTTTTTCTTTTTATCCCATACATAGCCCATTTTAAGTTTTCCACCACAATCGGCACAATATAAAAATCCCGAAAGAGGATGAGTAACGCCCATATGCATTCTTCGACCTCTTGCTCTCGACTTCATTCGTTCTTGCACTTTATCCCAAAGTTCTTGCGATATAATCGGTTCGTGCGTGTTATACACGATAACCCAGTCGCTTTGATCTTTACGTATCACCTTGTGGTTTTTATACGAAACAGACGTGAATTTTTGTTGTGCCAAATGTCCGAGGTAAGCAATATTCTTTAAGATAGGTCTGATTGTTGCCTGCTCCCAGTAAGGGTGTTCGTTGTTGTTATATTTTCTTCCTGTTCTTAAAAATGCAATTCTTCCGGCACTCGGAATATCTTCTTCGTTGAATTTCGCGGCAATTTTATCCGGACTTATTCCCGAAGCATACATTTCAAAAATTCGCTTTACGACAGGCGCAGTTTCGGGGTCTATCTGAAAGGTTTTCTTTTCGTCCGTTCCTTTTAAGTAACCGTATGGGGTTCTCGATGCGCTGAATTTTCCTTCGATTGCGTGCGCTCTTTTTACCGCACGAATTTTCTTACTCGTATTTGCAGCGTGCCATTCATTAAAAACGTTCATAATCGGCATCATTTCCATTGTTCCGCTGTCGCGGTTTTCCGTATCGACGTTATCTTGAATAGCGATAAAACGAATACCGAATGCGGGAAAAACGTAGTCGATATACTGTCCGACTTCAATGTAGTTTCTTCCGAAACGGGATAAGTCTTTTACGATAATCGTGTTGATTACGCCTGTTTTGGCGTCGTCTAACAATCGTTGCACGCTCGGTCGTTGGAAAGTCGTACCCGAAATGCCGTCGTCGATATACTCGTCATAGATTTGGAATCCGTGTTCAAGTGCATATTTGCGAAGTATCGACCTTTGGTTTTCGATAGACAACGACTCACCTTGGCGTTCATCTTCTTGGGAAAGCCTTAAATATAAGCCTGCAATGTAATTTTTTGTTTTCATAGTGTTTAACTCCTGTTTTTGTAATAGTGATTTGCTGCAATTTTCTTCATAGAATTATCAAAATCCCGATTGCCGTTAAAGTATCTCTGAACTCGATAGGTTTTACCGCCTATAATTCTTTTCTTAATAGCAGAAGGGGAAAAGATATAACAGCTGTCGAAATTCTCATCTTCCAACAAAAATACTTTTTTTACGTTTGTTTCCATAACATTCAACTCCTTTTTTAGATTTTTTTGTTTTAGATTTGTCTTTCGACGGAAACGAAAAAAACGATAACGTATGCAAATTTTGCTTGCTTTTTGTCTTAATTCTTTTCCGTCAAGGGTTGCCATAGCAATGCACTTTACCCTTGACGAAAAAGACGTTTTCGTTTACGCTTTCCGACTCGAAAGACATAAAATTTTCAGTTACACTTGGGCATTTGGTCTATAACTTCTTTACTTACTTCGCCTATGATTTCGCCCTCGTTGATACAGGTAAAATTATCGAAAAGTAATGCTTTGCGGTCGTTGATACCTATCGGACAGGCAATATCGTCTTCCAAAATATCCGACTGAAAATACGTGGGCAATTTTCCGCCATAGACTAAACGTGCGCCCGATTTTTCCATATACTTGGTTATATATTTAATTGCACTCGATACGTCGTCGGGACGGCAGATAGGTTTGAAATCATTTCTGCCGAAATGTTTCAGAAAATGAGTGTTTTGCAATGTCGTTTGCATACGGTGGTTTCGGGTATCGTAATCTTTTACTTCTTCGAGATTGCCTATCATTTTCCCGTCGGGAATATGAAATATCCCGTGGAAATGTAGTCTGTCGGTATCACTGCCACGTTCCCAAACTCCGACATACTTCCAACCTTTCCTTGCGACAAGGTGTTTTAGGGTGTTTGTCAACTTTTTGCGGAACGTTTTTTCATCCAAAAGTTCGTCCGAGTAATCGGCTTACCTTTCTTGCTGTAAAACAAAACGTCGCTTAAACGCTTTCCGTAATGTTCGCAAAGATACAACGCGCCTTCTTGAACTAAATCGTATGAGTCGCTAAAAGTATGTCCTAACTCATTTTTGTGCTTGATATCTGCATACAAGTCGGCATACATTTTCTGTGCACGATTTCCCGAGTAGCCTATCTGGAAACGTAATTCCATAAAGGCAATAAGTTCCGCCATTTTAAGTACGTTGTTTTGTGAGATTTCTTCTTTCAGAACGCTAAAATCTAATAGTTTTGTTTTCATTTGGATTTACCTCCGATTTATTTCGCCTTTCGGCAAAAACGGAAGTAGCACCGGGGAAAGATAGGCGGTTTTTACTTTGTAGTTGGTTAGACGGAAGTCAACGAACAGCACAAAATTTGTTGCGTAACAATAAAAAAGAGGTTATGTGTCAATTTGCCGCATAACCTCAACAATGAGCCAAACTCAATATAAATTCTAATTATAACACCTTAAATGTTTTTCGTAACAAATTTTTGCCGTTGACTTTCGCTTTTCACTGTGCTACAAACACATACGAAAGGCGATAAATCGGAGCGTTATATAGTGTCATACAAAGAGTGTCCATAAAATGAAATAGCAACGCATAGCGCAAGTTATATTGCGGCTTTGCCGCAGTTGCGGAATATTTCAAATATTCCGTTTTTTATATTATTATTATCTACAATATTTAATTTTCAATAAATTTTAGGAAAAACGCCGCTTTCGTTCGTATATATATGTAGAAAACGTTTTTAGAGGCACTATGGCAGGCGGTTTTACCCCAGAGTTTATGGAAGAACTCAAATATAAATGCGACATCGTCGAAGTCATTTCGCAGTACGTCCCCTTGCAGAAAAAAGGCGGACGTTATTTCGGTTGCTGTCCTTTTCACAATGAAAAAACGGCTTCTTTTTGCGTGAATAACGGCTGGTATCACTGTTTCGGTTGCGGCGCGAGCGGCGACGTTGTAAAGTTCGTTATGGAAATGGAATCGGTGTCCTTCTACGACGCCGTGAAAATCCTTGCCGACAAGGTGGGAATGCAACTTCCCGAAGTTAAACTCGACCCCAAATACGCCGAAAAGAAAGAGCATAGCGACGTGTTGAAGCAACTTATGCGCGACGTTGCAAGGTATTATCGCAACAATCTTCTCGACGAAAACAAGGGCAAGGACGCAAGAGAGTATTTGCACGCAAGAGGACTCGACGACGAGGTTTGCAAACGCTACGGACTCGGACTTTCGCTCGACGGCGAGAGTATGGTGGGGTATATGCGCCGCAAGGGTTATTCGCTCAAAGACCTCGAAGAGTGCGGGCTTATCGCCAACACTCAACGCCCCTACGACGCTTTTGCAAACAGAGTTATCGTGCCGATTATGGACGGTATGAGCAACGTCATAGCGTTCGGCGGACGTATCTATCACGGCGAGCAAGATATTGCAAAATACAAAAACTCGACCAACACCACGCTGTTTGACAAGGGGCGCACGATATACGGAATCAACTTCATAAAGCGCGACAAAAAACTCAACGGCGTCGCGTACAAGGAACTCGTTTTGGTCGAGGGGTATATGGACGTTATATCGCTCGGCGCGGCTGGCATAAAGAACGCGGTTGCGTGTATGGGAACTGCGCTCACCGAAGGTCAGGCGAGAGAGTTGTCGCGTATGACGGAAAATCTGTACGTTTGCTACGACGGTGACGGCGCGGGCAAAAAAGCGACTATACGCAACGTGGATATTCTCACCAAGTTCGTGCAAAACGTCAAAGTTATATCGCTCGACGAGGGCAAAGACCCCGACGAAACCGTGCGCGACGGCGGCGCGGAAGCATTCCTCAAAAAGCAGAAAGAGGCGTTGCCCGTCATAGAATACAAACTTAAACTTTGCGCCGACGCAAACGATTTAGGGTCGGTGAACGGCAGAGCGAAATACGTTCAATCCGCTCTTAAAGTGCTTAAAAGCATAGAAAACCGCGCAGAAAGAGAAGTGTATATGGACATCGTTTCCAAAAAGAGCGGCGTGTCCGTCGCGACTCTTTCGGACGAGGCGGGTATGATAAGGCCGCCCAAAACCGAACAGCCCAAAGAAAACGACGAAGAAAAGGTTGCAAAGACCCTTCGCGCGTCGAGATTCGTGCTCAATCGTATTCTCAAAGGCGAAAAATTTGCGGACGCAAGCGTCATAAAGACCGAGTGGCTTGCAAACGACGTACATAAAGAGGTGTTCGAGTGGGCAAAGACTATGCCCGAACATACCGACCTTGTGAACTCGATGTTCAGCAAATTCGGCTACGAAAACGAGGAAATCGGCAAGATTTTGAATATAAATATGAAATTTGCCGACACAATACGCGAGGCGGACTACTTCAACGACTGCGTGCTTATGCTTGCAAACGAGCATATCGCAAAACGCCTCGAACAGTTGAAGGAAGGCTACAACGACCTTTCAGACCCCGAAGCAAAGCGAGCGAGTATTTTGGAAATATCTCGCTTGCAGAAAATATTGAAATCCAAAGACATTAACGACAAACTTTGATTCACCGAGGAGGAATATAAGTGGACAGAGAACAACTTTTGAAACAAGAGATTGACAAAATCGTCGCATACGGAAAGAGCAAAGGCTCTATCAGCGAAGACGATATAATGGCAAGGCTCGAACACCTCAACGCAACCGCGGAAGATATGGAAATGGTGTTCAACGCTTTGCAAAACGAAAACGTAAAGGTTGAAGAAACAATCGAGGACGACGATATCGCTCTTGACAAAATCATCGATTCGAGCGTTGACGACTCGGTTAAAATCTACCTCAAAGACATCGGCAAAGTGCCTCTTTTGACCGCCGACCAAGAAATCGAACTCGCAAAGCGTATGGAAGAGGGCGACGAGGAAGCAAAGCATATTTTGAGCGAAGCGAACTTGCGTCTTGTCGTGTCCATAGCAAAACGCTACGTCGGCAGAGGTATGCAATTCCTCGACCTCATTCAAGAGGGCAATCTCGGTTTGATGAAAGCGGTTGAAAAATTCGACTATACGAAAGGCTTCAAATTCTCGACGTACGCGACGTGGTGGATAAGACAGGCAATCACCCGTGCAATCGCCGACCAAGCAAGAACCATTCGTATTCCCGTTCATATGGTGGAAACCATAAACAAGCAAGTCAGAGCCACTCGTCAACTTCTTCAAAAACTCGGCAGAGAGCCGTCGGCGGAAGAAATCGCGGCGTATCTGGGTTGCTCGGTCGAGCGCGTGCGCGAAATCCAAAAAATTGCGCAAGACCCCGTATCTCTCGAAACGCCTATCGGCGAGGAAGAGGACAGCCATCTCGGCGACTTCATAGAGGACCACACCTCTCAATCTCCGAGCGAGGTCGCAGAGGGCAATATGCTCAAAGAACAACTCATTCAAGTGCTCAACACGCTCACCCCGCGTGAAGAAAAAGTGCTTCGTTTGAGATACGGTCTTGACGATTCGCACCCCAGAACTCTCGAAGAAGTCGGCAAAGAATTTAACGTCACTCGTGAGCGTATTCGTCAAATCGAGGCAAAGGCACTCCGCAAACTTCGCCATCCCAACCGCCTCAAAAAACTCAAAGATTTCGACTGATGCCCATACGACTCGACCAAAGACTGACCGCTATTGCCAACCTCGTTGACTACGGCAAAGTTGCGGACGTTGGCTGTGACCACGGCAAACTCGGCTACTATCTCGTAAGCACGGACAGAGCAAGCGAAGTTATCGCAACGGACATTTCCGCGCCGTCGCTTGCAAAAGCCGAAGAACTTGCAAAGGAAAACGGCGTGCAGGACGTTATGACAACGAGGCTCGGAAACGGACTCGAACCTGTTGCGGACAGGGAAGTCGACACCGTTATTATCGCAGGCTTGGGCGGCGACGTCATATCCGACATAATTTTGCGAGCAAGCGAGCAAGGCAAGCGTTTTTCGCACTATCTGCTTTCTGCCAACACTCATCCCGAAAAGGTGAGAGCGGCGATAGTGAAGTGCGGACACACAATAGTTTTCGACGAAATGCTCGAATGTGCGGGCAAAACCTACACAATCGTGAAAACGAACGAGGGCAAAAGCACTCTTTCAAGCGAGCAGATCGCGTACGGCGCGTTTTTCGACGCGAGCGACAATTTTGCGTTCTTTGCGAACAAGGAAATCGAGAGTATGAAAAACATACTCGAACGCAATCCCAAAGCAGTCGAATTGAAAGATAAAATCGCAAAACTCGAAAACGCCTTGCAACAACGCAAATAAAGCCGAAACGACAAATAAAGCCTAACGGACAATATAGTCGAAACGGCTCGCCGCAAAGACGGAAACTTGCCATAGCGGCAAATCCTCGAATAAGGATAAAGATATGAAACACAGACAAATTGTAAATGCGATAGAAGAATTTGCGCCCGTCGCGCTTGCAGAGGCGTGGGATAATCCCGGTCTTATGATAGGCAACCTAAACGACGAATGTAGCGGCGTTATAGTTGCTCTCGACCTCACCAAAGACGTCGTAAAGCAAGCGGTAGAGCAAAACTGCAATCTTATCGTCACGCACCATCCGTTCTTTTTCTCGGCGATAAAGAGCATAAACACCGCCGAGTCGAAAGGCGAGATTATAAGAGAAACGCTTAAAAACGGATTGACGGTGTACAGCGCGCATACAAATCTCGACGAGTGCGAAAACGGGCTTTGTATGACCCTCGCAACGCTTTTGGGCGGCGAGAATCTTTGCCCCAACGGCGTAGGCGTGGTGTGCGATATAAAGGCGCAATCCCTCGAAGATTTCGCAAAGCACGTTGCGGTGACGCTCAAAGACGATTCCGTCAAATACACGGGCGATAAGAATAAAACCGTTGAAAAAGCAATGATAATTTGCGGCGGCGGAGCGAGCGATTCGGCATACGAAAACGCAAAAGCGAACGCGGACGTATTCGTTAGCGGCGACTTTAAGCACCATCTTTACGTCGCTTCCGAAAACGACGAGTTTCCCATCGTCGAGTTTTCGCACTACGCAAGCGAAATTATCGTGCAAAACCTTTTTGAACAAATCATTGCGCCGAGCGGCGTGAAAATTATAAAAGCAAAACAAAACTGTCCGTTCACGACAGTCGGAGGATACAATGAAATTTGACAAGATACTTCAATACCAAAAGATAGACCAAGAACTTATGACTCTTGAAAACGAGGTCGCAAAGAGCGACGAACGCCAAAAACTCGCCGTTGCGAAATCGCGTTTGGAAGGCGCAACCGAGATGATCGGCAAACTCAAAGCCGAAGCGAGCGACCTTCTTGCAGGCTACGCCGCAATGAAAGACAAAATCGACGCGCTCAAAGAGGAACTCGACGAGTTCGACGGCATTTTGGAAGACGTACAGGACGCGAACGAAGCGGACCACTATCTCAAAATGGTGGCTTCCATCGCAGACAAAATCAACGCTCTTGAAAAAGAGGCTAACGGCGCGGCGGCAAAGATCGATCAAGTCAACGACAGTTACAAAAAGACTTGGGATCAGGGCGTAAAAGCCACCGACGTGTACAAGAGCGCAAAGGCGGAATACGACAATCTCGTCAAAAAATTCCAACCCAGAGTCGTGGAAATCAAATCTCAACTCAACGCTCTCAAAGGCGAGATTCCCGAAAACGTTATGCACACATATCTTGCGCTTAGAGGCGCGAAAAGAATGCCCGCCTTCGTCAAATACGACAGCAAGAATTGCCTTTGCGGTCGCTGTATGATGGAAGTGGACAACGACACCAAATCCAAACTTCGCAACGTCGGCGACTACGCCGAATGCCCCAACTGCCGCAGAATACTTTACGTTGCGGACGAACAATAATTTTTAACTGCGAGAGGAAGAAAGATTATGAAAAATTGCTACAACAATCCCGACGTTTATTGCGTCAACGTTGAAAAGAAACACGGCGCAGGCTTCCCGATAGACCAAAACGGTAACGTCAAAACCCTTCTTTTGAACGGCGAATGGGATTTCAAATACTACGTTTCGGCGGCGATTCTCGACCCCAACCCGAAAACTTGGGACAAAATCGAAGTGCCGTCCAACTGGCAACTCAAAGGCTACGGAAAACCCATTTATTCGAATATCCGCTATCCGCACCCAATCGCAACGACGGGCAAGCCGCACATCAACGAAAACGAGAATAATTGCGGCGTTTACAGGCGCACGTTCGTGCTCGACAAGGTGAGCGGAAGCATACACGTCAATTTTGCCGCAAACAGCGGCGCGGAAGTGTACGTCAACGGCTCGTTCGTCGGATACAGCGAGGATACGTTCGACTATCAGGAATACGATATCACGCCGTACGTCAAAGTCGGCGAAAACGAACTTAAAATCATCGTTTACCGCTACACGACGGGCAGTTATCTCGAAGACCAAGATATGTGGCGTATTTCGGGACTTTTCCGCGACGTCAACTTGATTTTCCTTCCCGACGTGCGCATTGAGGATATGTACGCGCGCGCAGAGTTCAACGAGGATTATTCCAAAGCAAAACTCTTGGTCGACGCAAGCGTGTACTGCGCAAAGGGCGTTGAGATTTCGGACGCCGACGTAAAAATCGAACTTATCGACAAGGACGGCAACAACGTTTGCGAGGGCAACTTCGCGGTTCTCGGTCTTGACGAGGACGAGTCTATGACTGTCAAAATGGTCGAAAACATAGACAATCCGCACCTGTGGAATTCGGAAGACCCGTATCTTTACAAACTTCGTCTTACGTTCACTTCGCAGGAAAAGGGGCAAACCGTTTTCCACGATATGCGAGAGATAGATTTCGGATTCAGAAAGGTCGAGATTATCCCGTCAATCGACGGCAAGCAACCGTACATAACTCTCAACGGCAAAAAGTTGAAAATAAGAGGCGTAAACCGTCACGAATTTCACCCCGACTTCGGTCACGCCGTGCCGAGAGAGTACACCGAAAAAGATATCCTTTTGCTCAAAAAACATAACGTAAACAGCATAAGAACTTCGCACTATCCCAACAGCCGCCACTTCTACGAACTTTGCGACAAATACGGCATTATGGTTATGTGCGAAAACAACCTCGAAACGCACGGTCTTGCAACTCGCGTGCCTCGCTCGAACAAGAGATGGACAGAGCAAGTGTGCTGGCGTATGAGAAATATGGTTTTGACCTATCGTAACCACGCGTGCATACTCTTCTGGTCGCTCGGCAACGAGAGCGGAAACGGGAAAGCGTTCCCCGCAATGAAGAAAGTCGCGCTCGAACTCGACAACACTCGCCCCATACACTACGAACCCGACGCGTACGTCAAAACCACCGACATAATGAGCGAGATGTACACCAAAGAGGAACAAATGGAAGAAATCGCCAACAACAGATGCCATATTCACTCTATGGCGTTGTGGGCGCCGCTCGGACATTTGCTCACGCCGAGAATGTACAAGAACAAGCCGTTCATTCAATGCGAATACGCGCACTGTATGGGCAACAGTTTGGGCAACTTCGAGGACTACTGGAAGCATTTCAGAAAGCACGACAGACTTTGCGGCGGTTATATCTGGGATTTTGCCGACCAAGCAATCAAGCGCGTAAATCAGGACGGCGTGGTGGAATACACCTACGGCGGCGACTGGGGCGACAAACCCAACGACGGCACGTTTGCTTTCAACGGTATCGTCAGAGCGGACAGAAGTCCGAATCCGGCGTTCTACGAGGTCGCAAAGGTCTATCAACAAGTGCAATTCGAGCGTAAGGGCGACAAAATCGAACTTACAAACGAATATATGTTCACAAATCTCGACAAGTTCGCTTTGAGATTCGAACTTTTGCAAAACGGCGTAGTGACCCAAACAAAAACCGTCGATATGCCTTCCGTCAAACCTCTCGAAAAGGGAAGCGTGGATATGCCGTTTGCCATTCCGCAAGGCAAAGGCGAAGTCGCAATCAACTGCTATGCGGTTGTAAAGGGCAGTTTCGACGTGTTCGAAGACGGCGACGTCGTGGCTTGCGAGCAACTCGATATGACGGGTTACGTTCCGCAAGAGTTTAAGAGCGCGCAAGGCAAAACCGTTTTCAACGAAGACGGAAAGATTGTGTTAGAATGCGGAAAAATGCGTGCAACCGTGTCAAAAAACGGCGGCTGTATTTCCTCAATCGTCGTGGACGGCAAGGAAAAACTCGCATCGCCCGTTATGCTCAACTTCTGGCGTGCCGCAATCGACAACGACAAATCGCCGCAAGTTCCGCCTTTCGCAATCGCGCTCTTGGGCAAAACATACTTCAAGTCCTGCAAGGACCACCTCGTCAAGTCGAATATGACGATAACGGACAAGTCGCTCGTGATAGACTGGTCTTGCTCGCCGCAAATGTGGTCGCTCAAAACCGTATACGAAGCGGGCGAAGACGGACTCAAAGTGTCTATGAGAGTTAAGAACAATATGTTCTCGCTTCCGAGATACGGTTTTAGAATGGGACTTGCAACTTCCGACGATATGACGTTCTTTGCAAGAGGACCTCACGAGAACTATTGCGACAGAAAAGCCGCCGCAAAACTCGGCATCTATTCTGGTAAAATCGCGGATTTCGAGCATAACTATCTCGTTCCGCAAGAGAACGGCAATCACACCGACGCGCGTTGGCTCAAAGTGGGCGGCGAGGACGGACTTACGTTCGTTGCTTGCGACAAACCGTTTGAATTCAGCGTGCACGACTACACGCAAGAGGCACTCGAAGAAGCGACGCACGCGCACGAACTCAAACACGGCGGCGTAGTTGAAGTGTGCATAGACGGCGCGCAACGCGGCGTAGGCGGCGACGTACCTGCACTTGCTTGCACGAAGAAACGCTACAAGATACTTCCCAACCGTTATCACGAGTTCAGTTTCGTCATCAAAGCGTAAAATAATCAAAACGATTTTTTGCGGCGTCGAATATGCTTCGACGCCGCTTTTTTTTGTCACGGTTCGAGTGCGTCACCACCATATGTAGCAACGGTTTTTTATTTGCGGTTTTTCGTTGACAGAAATCGCCGCCGTATTTATAATGTGTTTCACTATTTTGTGCGTACTGCTGTGGTAAGGCAGATTGCGCGGAGGCTTGCTATGAATTTGACTTTGAAAGACGGCAAAATTATTTCTATCGACGGTAGGGCGTCTGCGCTCGACGCTATCAAGAGTTTTTCCGATAGCCTTGCAAGAAACGCTCTTGCTTGCAAAATCGACGGCGTCGTTTCTTCTCTCGACACGATTTTGGACAAAGATTGCACGTTTGAAGTGCTTACGTTTGCGGACGAGGACGGCAGACGGGTGTATCGCCACACTTGCGCGCATATTCTTGCGCAGGCGGTCAGAAACGTTTATCCCACCGTACAACTCGCAATCGGTCCTGCCGTCGACAACGGTTTTTATTACGATTTCGATTTCAGAACGCCCATAACCCAAGCCGACTTCGGCAAAATCGAAGCGGAAATGAAAAGCATAATCAAGGCGAATATGCCCATAACTCGCATTGAATGTACTCGTAAAGAGGCGGAAGGGCGTATTGCGAAGATGAAGCAGATATACAAGGCGGAACTTTTGGCGGATATTTCCAAAGGCGAGAAAATATCCTTTTATCAGCAAGGCGATTTCATCGACCTTTGCGCAGGTCCGCACCTCACGTCTACGGGCAAAATCAAGGCGTTCAAACTCACCTCGCTCACGGGCGCGTACTGGAAGGGCAACGAAAAAAATAAGATGCTCACCCGCATATACGGCACTTGTTTCGAGAAAAAAGCCGACCTTGACGAGTATATCCAAAAACTCGAAGAAGCCAAATCGCGCGACCACAACAAAGTGGGCAGAGAACTCGGCTTGTTTATGACCGACGAGAATATCGGGCAGGGACTTCCGCTTATGATGCCCAAGGGCGCGCGCATTATTCAGATTATGGAACGCTTCGTCGAGGACGAGGAACAAAAGCGCGGATACCAACTCACCAAAACCCCGATTATGACCAAAAACAACCTCTTTATCATTTCGGGACACTGGGATCACTACAAGGACAAGATGTTCTATATCGGCGACGAGGACGTTGACGACGAGATTTTGTGCTTGCGCCCGATGACTTGTCCGCTTCAATTCACAATCTACAAAAACGGACTCAAAAGTTACCGCGATTTGCCCGTAAGGTATGCGGAAACCGCAATAGAATTTCGAAAAGAAGCAAGCGGCGAAATGCACGGTCTTACGAGAATACGCCAGTTTACGCTCTCTGACGGACATATAATCTGTACGCCAGCGCAACTCGAATCAGAGTTTAAGGGCGCGGTGGACCTCATAAAATACCTTATCGGCGTTCTCGGACTTCAAAACGACGTAAGTTATCGTTTTTCGCGCTGGGACCCGAGCAATCCCGACAAGTACGTCGGCACGGCAGAGGACTGGAACAGGGTGGAAACCGCAATGCAGAGTATCCTTTCCGACCTTGGCATAGAGCATACGGAAGCGTGGGGCGAAGCGGCGTTCTACGGACCTAAACTCGACGTACAGGGCAAAAACGTGCACGGCAAGGAAGATACGCTGTTCACCGTTCAAATCGACTTCTCGCTTGCCACGCGCTTCGATATGATATACATCGACGAAAACGGCGAAAAGGCACGACCGATAATAATTCATCGCTCGTCGATAGGTTGCTATGAGCGCACGTTGGCAATGCTTATAGAGAAGTATAACGGCGCGTTCCCGATGTGGCTTGCGCCCGAACAAGTGCGCGTTTTGTCGCTCACCGACCGTACGGCAGAGGTTGCGACTAATATCCGCAATCAACTTTTCGATATGGGATTGCGTGCGGAAGCGGACGTAAGAAGCGAGAAACTCGGCAAGAAAATCCGTGACGCGCAACTTGAAAAAGTGCCGTATATACTTGTCGTCGGCGACAAGGAAGCAGAGCAGAACGTCGTTTCCGTCCGCCACCGCACCGACGGCGACCTCGGCATAATGAGCGTTTCCGACTTTGCAAAACTTGCTCTAATGGAAGTCGCTACAAAACAAATCAAATAAATTTTCGGAAATATTCGACTTTCGTTTGACACGGGTCGCTATTTTTGTTAGTATATACGAGCAAAGCAAAGGTATTGCCTTTCACCATCAGCCTTCGGCGATATGGTTCTCACTTCACAAAGTCTTGTCTATGATAAGGACAATCGGTAAGTGTTGAGGCAACTTTGCTTCGACACTTCTTTTTTATGTAATAAACCTTTCGAGGTGTAGTAGGAGTAGCAATTTGAAAGAACTGCAAATCAATGAACAAATCAGAGACAGAGAAGTGCGCCTCATCGGCGACGACGGTCAACAGTACGGCGTTATCTCGATGAGAGATGCACGAGCGATTGCGGAAGAAAAAGGGCTTGACATCTGCAAGGTTTCACCGCCTTCCGTTCAGCCTCCGACCTGCAAATTGATGGACTACGGCAAATATCGCTACGAACAACAAAAACGCGAAAAAGAAGCCAAAAAGAATCAGAAAGTGATGGAAATCAAAGAAATCCGCCTTTCTGCGACAATCGACATCGGCGACACCACCAGACTTGCCCAACAGACCGCAAAATTCCTCGCGGACGGCAACAAGGTCAAAGCGTCGATTCGCCTCAAAGGACGCCAACAAGCGCATCCCGAAATCGCGGTCAAAATCGTTGAAGACTATATCGCGATGGTCGGCGGCGAATTTACCGTCGAGAAAAAGCCTGTGCAAGAAGGTCGTATAATTTACACGATTCTCGCGCCGGCACAAAAGAAATAACGACACTATTGTTGCTTGCCTCGCAAGCAAAAGCAAAATAAAATAGGAGGCAGACCTATGCCAAAACAAAAAACACATAGCGGAGCAAAGAAGCGTTTCCACGTTACAGCAAACGGTCTTTACAAGAGAGGCCATTCTGCACACAGCCACCTTCTTACCAAGAAGACAACCAAGAGAAAGAGAGATCTTCGTTCCATCGAATACGTCGACGAAACGAGATGCGGAGAACTCAAAAAGTTGTTGCCGTACAAATAAGGAGAATGAACAATGAGAATTAAAAGAGCAGTAAACGCAGTCAAAAAGCGTAGAAAAATAATGAAACAAGCAAAGGGCTACTATGCAGGTAAGCATTCCCTTTATCGTGTTGCAAAGCAACAACTTCTCAAAAGCGGCGTGTACGCATACGTCGGCAGAAAACAAAAGAAACGCGATTTCAGAAGCCTCTGGATTGCTCGTATCAATGCTGCCGCGCGTATCAACGGTATGAGTTATTCAACTCTTATGCACGGTCTTAAAGTTGCCGGTATCGACCTCAACAGAAAGGTTTTGAGCGAAATCGCAATCAGCGATCCCAAAGCGTTCACGGCACTCTGCGACAGCGCAAAAAACGCTCTTGCATAATAGAATAATCGTTTTTCAATGTTGCGCATAGGTTTTATGCGCAACATTGATTTAGAACCGTTTTCGGTTTTTCGCCCTCGCTTTTGAGTGCGAAAACCGATATTTAAGGCGGTTAGAATGACAGAAATCATCACTTCCACCAAAAATCAATTCGTGAAGAAAGCGCGTTCGCTTTCTCAAAAGAAGTTCCGCAAAGAGTCGGGACTGTTTTTGGTTGAAGGGACGAACGTAATAAAGGATATGCCGTCGAGCGTAGAGGTCGAATATGTGCTTGCAACCTTGCAAAGACAGGGCGAAGTCGAGCACTCGTTCGGCGAGGGGTGCAGCGAAAAATCTCGCGAGGCTCTTGCTTTTACGCGCGCGCAAGTGTATTATGTGAGTGACGAGGTTATGCAGTACGTTGCGGACACGGTTTCGCCGTACGGCATAGTGGCGATTTGCAAAATGCCGTCAACCGAATTTGCTATGCCGAAAGGCAACGCGGTTTTGCTCGACGGCGTGAGCGACCCCGGCAATCTCGGCACGATACTGCGTACGGCTGCCGCGTGCGACTTTAACGACGTATACCTTTTGGACACGGCGGACGTGTTTTCGCCGAAAGTGGTGAGAGCGACGCTCGGCGGACTTTTCAGAGTGCGCTTGCACGAGATAAACGAAAGCGACGCGCTCGAACTTATGAGCGAAACCAACAGCGCGGTTTTGGATATGGGCGGAACGAATATTCTTAAAAACAAACCGTCCGTGCCAGTGCTTTTGGTTGCGGGCAACGAGGCGCACGGCGTGAGAGATTCTCTCAAACGCGCGGCGAAAAACACTTATTCGTTGCCTATGAAAAACGAAATCGAATCATTGAACGTTGCGGTTGCAACCGCAGTTTCGATGTATCAAACTTTATAAACAGGAGAACAATATGAGCGGACATAGCAAATGGCATAACATTCAACAGAAGAAAGGCAAAACCGACGCGGCGCGTGCAAACGTGTTCACCAAGATCGGACGCGAAATCGCAGTTGCAGTCAAAGACGGCGGCGCAGACCCCAACAGCAACAGCAAACTCGCGCAGGTAATCGCCAAAGCAAAAGACAACAATATGCCCAACGACAACATTATGCGTTCCATCAAGAAGGCAAGCGGCGAACTCGGATCTATCAACTACGAAGATATGACCTACGAGGGCTACGGCGTCGGCGGAACGGCTATCATCGTCGAAGCGCTCACAGACAATAAAAACCGCACGGCAGGCGACGTTCGTCACTTGTTCGACAAGTTCGGCGGTTCGATGGGCACGACGGGTTGTGTTTCCTTTATGTTCAAGCGCAAAGGCGTCATCACCATCGCAAAAGAGGACATCGCAGAGGACGATTTGATGATGTACGCTCTCGAAATCGACGGTTTCGAGGACATCAATTCCGAGGACGAGGACGTTTTCGAGGTCTATGCGGACACCGCAAAACTTCAATCGGTGCGCGAAGCGCTCGAAAAAGACGGCATAAAGGTGCTTTCGGCAGAAGTCGATATGATTCCCGACAACTACGTCACACCGAGTGCGGAACAACAAGCAACCATCATCAAGATGATTGACAAACTCGAAGAACTCGACGACGTTCAAAACGTTTACCACAACGCAACTCTCGACATCGAAGACGAAGAATAATTCTCGTACAAATATAATTTGTACGCTTGACAATCAAGCCCGCAGGTGATATACCTATTATGCAAAATATGAAACACGTTTCATATTTGAAAGGTGTATCGGGCGGGTTTTGATTCGAAAGAATTGCTTTCGTTCTTCAAATCGAACTTGCGACGTACAAAAGGAAATTAAATTTTAGCGCGAAAGCGCAAAAAGGTTATATATGGACAGAATTTATCTCGATCACGCGGCAACGACGCCGCTATCGAACAAAGCGTTTGAGGCTATGAAGCCTTATTTTTCCGACGTGTTCGGCAATCCTAATTCCCAGCACGTTTTCGGACGCGAAGGCGCAAAAGCCGTCAACGACGCACGTCAAATGCTTGCAAATTGCATAGGCGCAAAACCGAGCGAGATTTATTTTACCTCTTGCGGTACGGAAGCAGACAACTGGGCTGTGAAAGGCACTGCGCTTCAAAATATCCAAAAGGGCAAACACATCGTCACGTCGGTTATCGAGCATCCTGCGATTTACACCACATGCAAGCAACTCGAAAAATACGGCTGGGAAGTTACCTATCTACCCGTTGACAACGAAGGATTCGTATCGCCCGAAGATCTCGAAAAGGCAATCCGTCCCGACACTGTGCTTGTGAGCATTATGTTTGCAAACAACGAAATCGGCACGGTCGAACCTATCAAGGAACTTTGCGAAATCGCGCACAAACACGGCGTATTGTTCCATACGGACGCTGTGCAGGCAACCGGCGCAATCAAGTACGATGTCAAGGATTTGGGCGTGGATATGCTTTCTATGTCGGCTCACAAGTTCTACGGCCCGAAAGGAATGGGTATGCTGTACGTCAGAAACGGCATTCGCATCGAAAAATTCCTCACCGGCGGCGAGCAAGAAAGAGCGCATCGCGGCGGCACGACCAACACGCCCGGTGTTGTCGGTATGGCAGTCGCACTCGACGAAGCACTCAAAACCATTGACGAGGACGACAAGTACGTCGCTTCGCTTCGCGACCACTTCGTAGAGCGCGTGTTGAATGAAATCGACGACATCTACTACAACGGTGCAAAAGACACATCTAAACGCCTTCCCAACAATGCGAATTTCAGTTTCCGCTACATTGAGGGCGAATCCATTTTGTTCTCGCTCGACCTTGCGGGAATCAGCGCGTCGTCCGGCTCTGCGTGTTCGTCAGGCTCTCTCGAACCGTCAAGAACGTTGCTTTCGATCGGCGTTCCCGTCGGCACGGCTCACGGCTCTATAAGATTCACGTTCGGCAAGCACAACACGATGGAAGAAGTCGATTACACCGCCACTGAACTCGTCAAAATCGTAAAACGACTCAGAGATATGTCGCCTCTTTACAAAAAGTAAGAGGTAAAGGACATAGAACGCAAAACGCGCAAATACGTTGCAAAAGCGTATTTGCGCACGAAATACGAAATAAATCAAGGCATAGCCTTTAAGGAGTATATATATGTACAACGAAAAAGTTATGGAAGTTTTTAAGAATCCCCAGCATATGGGCGAGGTTGAAAACTACAATGCAATCGGCACGGTAGGAAACGAAGTGTGCGGCGATATTATGCAAATCACAATGCGTATCGAAGACAACGTCATCAAGGACGCAAAGTTCAAGACGTTCGGCTGTGCAGCGGCTGTTGCTTCGAGTTCGACGGCAACAGGAATGATCATCGGCAAGACGATCGATGAAGCGCTCAAACTCACCAACAAGCAAGTTATCGAGGAACTCAACGGTTTGCCGCCGCAAAAGATCCATTGCTCTGTGCTTGCAGAAGACGCAATCCGTATGGCAATCGATTCCTATCTCAAAGGCGAAGTTCCTGCAAAGGAAACCATCTGAGATAACACACTCAACTTCACGTTCGATAATCCGCACCCGAAAGGTGCGGATTATTTTTTATGATTTGGTTTTATATATTTCGTTCGCCAATACTGATTTTTTTGTCATATTCGTTGTTGATAGTAAATTTTGATAAAATACGATAAGTGTTGCAAAGTGCCGATTTTTGCCAATATTGCGCATATTTTTCTTTATAAAAGCACAAATCGTGTATTTATTTGTTTATAAAATACACGATTTGTGTTGTAGAGGATAAATGAACTTGACTTCTTATTTACATAATAATGTCTTCGATTTTGTTTACAAAGGCACGTTTTGCTTTTTTAAGCGAATTGTTCGTCATACTGCAATAAAGTGCTGTAGCGGTAGCCAACCCAAGCATTGTGCCGATGATAAGTGAATTTTTCATTTCGTTGCCTCCTAATTCTATTGTTTGCACATATGCGCCGTATATGCGTGGAAAAATTTGCCAGCCGTATACAAATAGTTTTCGCAGCGAAAAGCAACGATTACGAACGTTAATAAATATATTTGAATTGCATTTGCCATTGACAAAAATTCGTTTGGTTATATAATTGACTTATGAAAAAGAGATTGTGCCTATCCGTTATCTGCGCTTTGCTCGCGTGCGTGTTGCTCGTGAGTTTGACCTCGTGCCTAAAAATAGGTATGAAGCAAAACGCCATCGAAACTCGGCTCAAAGACGCAGGCGCAACCGTTTCCTACGAGCGCACAACGCCTATGACCAAAGGCGCAAGCGGATACGTCTTTGACGATCTCGTTCTTTCCACCAAGCCTTACACACGCACCGTTGACGGACAAGAAACCGAAGTCGTCGAAGAACTTTATATCCTCTTTTGCGGCAACGACGCCACCGCCGACTGGGCAGAGAACGTCTGCAAATCCTACATATCCGACAATAAATCCGAATCTGACAAGTGGATTGCCTATCGCTACGATAGAGTGGTGATGTGTGGGTATTATGAACTTCTTTCAATCGCCCGCAACTATTAAAAACTTCGCTATTTGGCGAATAACTGTGTCAAAGCCCTTTTGCTCATCCGTCACGTATGATTTAGTACGTTAGGCGGATTCGCAAAAGGGTTTTTCCTTGTTCTTCATCCAAATATCGAAGTTTTTTCTTACAATTTGTATTTCGTGTTCTTCATCTCAATATCGCGGTTTTAGAATACGGGAATTGAGTCGCCGTTGCAACTGCCGAGCCGCCTCAAAGTTGCAACCCCTTACGTCACAAACAAATGCTCTGATTTGTTTGTGACAGGACGTTTGCGCCAAAATATTTGTCAAGCCATCTTGAAAAGATGGGTGACAAGTGTTTTGCACTCGGCGCAAGTTAAAAAAGGAAAACCCCACAAAACGTGGGGTTTTTCCTTGCCGGCATAGGGAGGATAAAAAAAGTGCCGGCTATAATTGGGGAGAACTGATTTAGAAGAATCTCACAGCGAGAGATTCAAGTTTTTCTTATCGGATACGCTGCTCACAAAATCTCTTATCGTTGACACCGAAAGCGCAAAACCCATATTATCTATGCTCTCGTCAACGAGTTTGGATTCCACAATTCCGACCACGAAGCCTGCTTCGTTGACCATCGGACCGCCGCTGTTTCCGCCGTTGACCGCTGCGTCCGTCATCACGAACGTACCCGATCCCCAACTCGAAATTGTGATTCCCGTTTGAGATATTGTTCCCACCGATATGCTGTTGGTCGTTCCGACGCCTTCGGGGTTTCCGATCAGAGCGACGTCAGAGCCTCTTTGTGCGTCGCTAAGCGTGAGTTTGAGGGAAGGATGGTCGGTGTTGGAAGGTTGACCGCTCACCGTGCCGCTTCCGCTGACTTTGCCGACGACTCTCAAAAGCGCGATGTCGGGATCGTCCGATTCTGCGTCGAGGTGATCGCCTTGATATGCGCCGTATGCTACGACTTCGAGTTTATAGTAGTTTGACGTATCGCCGTCGAACATACAGATTATCGTGCCGTACGAAGCCCATTCGTAAGTTATTCTTCCTGCGCCGAAAGGATAACCCGATTGCTGTGTTTTGCTCGCTTCGTATCTTACGCAGTGCGCGTTCGTGAGCAGATAACGATAGGGCGTTTCGTCGGTGTAATCGGTGACGAGGAAGCCGCTTGCGATGCCGTTGTACGAGGTTGTGGACGGATTTACGTTCGAATCCTTGTACATATACAGTCTTGCGACGGAAGCCGATTTCTCGTTTGCGACTTTTCCGACCGAACTGTTGAGCGCTTCCAAAGCCTTTTGAGTGGCGGCGTTTGTCACGTCCTCAACGACGTCCGTATTCTTCAACGCCTCGTTGATGGCATTGATGTATTGTTCGCGCATATCTGCGGAAATCGACGCTGCGTATTCTTCCGCTATCGTTTGTTTGAGGCTTGCCAACACTATGACGTTGACAAGTACGACGACGCACATCACAACCGCAAGCACCACGCACAAGATTCCGACAGGGCCGAGTTTGTTGTTTTTCGGCGACGGGGTGTGATATACGGGCGTATGTTCGGGCTGTGAATTTCTTTGATCGTCAAAGAAATTGTTAAAATCGTCCATACCCTTGCTCCTTAATAATCTTATACCAAAATATTATGTTCTGACAATTAAATTTTCATTAAATTTTGTGATTTTTTTATAAAAAATTTTCCAAAAATCCAAAATATGCAATAAGTCGGCAAAAGTTGACAAATAGACGTATATATAATAAAATAAAGGCGCAAATACTAAACAATATGTAGCGTTTCGTTTTGGGATTTTGCTTTCAAAACTCATTGCAAGACGCGACAAGGAGAGCATATGGCAGCCATATTCTGCGACACCGATTGCGAACTTTGGTACACTCACGCACGCGAATTGAATCTCGAAGTCATTCGTATGCCTTACATAATCGACGGCGAGGAAAAGTTGTGCGATCTCGGCGAAGAAACCGACACGCACGATTTTTACACGAAAATGAGAAACGGCGCAAGCGCATCCACGGCAGGTCTTAATCAACAGATCTATTACGACACTTTCGAGCCGTTCTTCAAAAGAGGCGAGGACATTTTGTACATTGCGTTCTCGTCCAAACTTTCGGGTACTTTCGAGTATCTCGATCTTGCCGTTGCCGAACTTAAAAAGCAATATCCGAACGTCAAATTCAGAAAGTTCGACACCCTCAACATCTGTATGGGCGCGGGACTTTTGGTGTATATGGCGGGCAAGTATTGCAGAGAGCACGGCGACGACATCGACGCGACATATGCGTATCTTGAAAAGAACGTAAACAAAATCGGCATTTATTTCGTGGTTGACGATATGAAATACCTTGCTCGCGGCGGCAGAATCTCGCCCGCAAAAGCGAAAATCGGCAACCTTATGAACATCAAACCCGTTTTGACGGTCGAGGACGGCAAACTCGACGTATGCGCAAAGCAAAACGGCACGAAAAAGGCGTACAAATATATGCTCGACGTGTTTGCAAGCACCTACGAAAATATCGACAACGCGCCCGTCGTCATCGTAGACGCGGATTGCGGCGACGTTGCGGACGCTTTCGAAGAAAAGGTCAAAGAAATAAACCCGTCCGTTACGATATGGCGTCAACCGATAGGGCCTGTTATCGGCGCGCACGCAGGTCCCGGTGCGCTCGGCTTTATTTTTACAAGAAAATAAAAGCAGAATAGCAAATATAAATATAAGGATTAAAAATAAAAGCAAACGTAGTTTTGCGCGATAAGAAGGCGCAGTCTTGAAAAAAACAAGAATATTTTTCGTTCTCATAGTTTTGATTTTATGTATTGCTTCGCTTACGGCTTGCAGCAGAGCGGAGCAATATTTTGTATACGGCACGACGCTCGAAGTGCAGACCACGGGCATAAAATCCAAGCAAACCGTTGACGATATATACGGTTATATATCCTCTCTCGAAAGCGTGCTTTCGCCCACCGTCGAGGGAAGCGATATATACAGAATCAACCGTTCCGAAACGGGCGTAGCGGTTGCGTGCAGCGAAACCACGATGCAGATTATGCGCGTAGCGACGGAAGTTTTCGAGGCTTCGGGCGGCGCATACGATCCGTCGGTTTATCCGCTCGTCAGACTTTGGAAGTTTTCGGGGGATTTGTATTCGGACGTCGATGAATTTACCGTGCCGCAAGAGAGTGAAATTCAAGCCGCTTTGCAACTCGTAGGACTTGACAAGGCGTTTTCGGCAGACTACGAAAACGGCACGATAACCAAACTTATCGACGGCGCAATGCTCGATTTCGGCGGCGTGGCAAAGGGATATGCGGTTCAAAAATCACTCGCTTTCGCAAACGGAAAAACGCTCGTGAATCTCGGCGGCAATATAGGCGCAATAGAGGGCAGTTTCAACGTCGGCATCGCAAATCCGCAAAGAAAGGGCAGAGAGTTTATCAATTCGTATTTTGCAAAATTCCGCCTTCTTGACGGCGAGTGCGTGTCAACGAGCGGCGATTACGAAAGATATTACGTCGTGCAAGACGGCGAACGCGAAAAGATATATCACCACATCATAAATCCGTTTACTGGCGTTCCCGCAACGACGAGCGGCGAAGACGGCGTTGTGTCCTGCTCGGTCGTAACCGAAAACGGCGCGCTCGGCGACGCGGTTGCTACTGCCGTCGTCGTACTCGGTAAGGAAAAGGGCGCGAAACTTATGCAGGATTTGGGACTCGTCGGACTTATCATAGACGGCGATATGAACGCGTATATCGTGGGCGATTTTGACGTTGAACTCAAAGCCGCAACGTATATCGTTGACGAAGAAATAGACTGATTTTCGGCAGATTATGAGCAAAAACCAAGCGACGAAAAAAGAAAAAAACAAGGTTTTCGACGGACTTTTCAAGAAAGGGGACGTCGTTTTGCTTGTCGCCGTTTTGGTGCTTGTGGCGCTGACGATAGTTTTTGCGCTCAAAGCCGACGCGAGCGAAGCCGACGTGTACGTCGACGGAAAACTCGTGTATAAACTCGACTTGAACAAGGATGCAACCGTCGAAATTCTTGACGGAAAAATGCAGATAAAGGTTGAAAACGGCAAGGTTTTCGTTGCGCACAGCGATTGCAAAAATCAGTTGTGCGTACACGCCCAGCCCATAGGCAAAGAGGGTGGCGTAATCGTGTGTCTGCCCAACAAGGCGGTCGTGAAAGTGGTGGCAAAGGGGGTTGACGCAATAACGTGAAAAAGCCTAATAAGTTTACCGCTCGTCGCATTGCGCTTTGCGGACTGTTCCTTGCGCTCGCGCTCATAGTTTCCCTTATCGAAAGTTATATTCCGCCGATTATACCTGCGCTTCCGTATGCCAAAATCGGACTCGGCAACGTCGTGCTTCTGGCGTGCTTCCTTCTTCTCGGCGTGGGGGAAGGGTACGCGGTGCTTGTGTTGCGTTGTCTTTTGAACGCCGTGTTTTCGGCAAATATGGCAAGCCTCATATGGTCGTTTCCGTCTGCACTCGTCGCGTATACGATTATGGTGCTGCTTGCAAAAACCAAGTTTTTCAGCATATGCGGATTGTCCGTCGTCGGCGGCATAGTGCATAACGCGATTCAAATTTGCGTTGCTTCCGCAGTCGTTGCAAGCGGCGTGTTCGTGTATCTTCCGTATATGATGCTCGCAGGCGCGATTGCAGGCTTTGTGACGGGCATATTGTGCCATTTTATCGTCGTTTCCCTCAAAGACAAACTAAACGTAAAAGTCGATTCTTACGAATATCATAGAGAGATTGATGACGACAAATAAATAACAATTAATTACAAATCGCGGGTGGGGTTTCGCCCCACACCCAAAAAAATATAAAAAACAACCCGACAAAAAGTCGGGTTGTTTTCTTATTTCTTATCCTTTATCAAAACGGCATCAGCGTTCCGAAAAACAGCACTACGACCAAGAACGCCGCAGACAGAATAAATCCGAACGTGCCGAAGAAGAAAGACAATCTTGCAAGACCTTTCATCGTGTTTGCGCCTGCAACGGAAAACACTACGCCGACGAAAGACAATGCCAAACTTGCGATGTACAAGCCTCTCACGAGGTCGCCGGCAAGCACGGATTTTACGAAATTCGCGGCAGGGAAGAAGAATACGAGCGAAGCGTAAACCATTGCCAAGAATCCGAGCAACGTCATAACGAACCCTAAAATCAGCACGATTTTTCGTGCCGCCATATCCGAATAGGGGTGAGATTGAGTCGTTTGGGATTGAATTTCTTTTGCCATACTCAAAGTATACAACCTCATTTGCCGCTTGTCAATACGGACAGGAAAAACGCGTCGGTTTTGCCGAAACACATATACGTCGACATCGAGTCGGAATCGGCGTCGAAGAATATCGACAACTTGTTTTGTCCGTCCAATGCAGACGTTATTGCATACACGTTTTCGGCGTATTTGAAAGTCGCCACGGCGGCGAGTTCGTTGTCGTCGAGTTTGAGTAAGCAATCGAAGTTTTCAAAGCGAGCGACAAGCATATTTTCCTCTTGCCACACGCAAGAAAAATCGTTTGCTTTTTCAAGCGATATCGCGCCGTTTTGCGAGGTCGAGCCGCTTGCGTTATCGAGTGATTTGCCGCTCGATTCGAATCTGCTTTCGCTTGAAACGTCTATATTCGAAAGGGGTGTTTCGGATATAAATTCGAGGTGCGAACAAAGCCTTATTATGCGGTTTTTCAATAGGATTTTCAAGCCGTTTTCGCTTCTGAAAAGCGCGCCGAAATTCTCGCCGTTTACGATGTATTCCGCATTTTCGCTAAGCGTTAGCGACAGAAGGGAAACGCGCAAGCCGTTTTGCGTTTCGAAAAGTGCCGCAAAGCATTGAACGTTCGATTGAATTACGGGCATAATTTGCAAAATGCGATGTTTATCGTATGAAAAACGCTTTGTAAAGCCCGAATTTGTATCGTAACTCACGCCTACGGCGGTTTGCTCGTCTTGCAAAAAAAGCAGTGTAGAACCGCCGTATTTTATGGTTTGAACCACGTTTGCGGCTGTCGTTTGAAGCACGAAATTGTCGCTTTTAACTCGCAAAGAATCGTCTATGACGAGTCGCTTGATTTTTCCGTTTTTCACGCAAAACGCTTCGATATTATCGCCGTAATAATTTGCGTTGATTTCGTCGTATGCGTCGATGGCGTTTTCGCAAGATACGTTGAAGTTTCCGTCGTATATTCTGACGTTGGTTTTTGCGCCGTCGCAAGTGAAAATCGCAACGCCGTTTCTCGTCTGACAACTTGAAAGATACTTGTCGTTTTCGCTTGCGATTTTGAGCGTTTTTTCAAGCGTTTCGCCACCGAAAATCGCTATGTAAATTCCTTTCTCTTTCACGTCGTACTGCTCGGATTGCGAGTGGAATACGAGGGCGGTTTTCTTTGCGAAATAAAAGACGTCGAGAACCTTTTCTTCGCCCTCGCCGCCGACGTGCGCGACGCTTGCGCCGTTCACCGTTTCGCTCTTTCTCGGCAACACGGAATACACGGGCTTTATCGTCGGATTGTCTACGTTTTCTTGGTTGTTGTCGTCGTTTGCCCCTGCGACGTTTGCGTTGCCGTCGGGATTCTTACCAACGATTGCGGAAAGCGCGATATAGCAAGCGACTGCGACTGTCATCAATAGGATTACGGCAAGCCATTTGGCGATGGTTTTTTGTTTTTGCATTTTTCACCTCGCCTCAATTTATCACATACGACGTCCGCAATTTTTCCGTTCGAGTCGTGTTTTATGGGTTTCATAGGCGGATTTTGCATTGCCGTTTCTATTGCCCCGACGAAATTGTCGCAAAAACTCGAATCTTGTTTAAGCACGATTCCGCCGTACTCTTTCGCAAGGTCGGCGTTGTATATCTGATCCCCTCTCGACGCGCCTTTGGGTAGGGGAACGAACACGGCGCGTTTGCCTATCGACGAGATTTCAAAAACGCTCGTCGCGCCCGCCCTTGAAAGTATGACGTCGCAAGCGGTGTAAAAGATGGATATATCGTCGGCGTATTCGAACGCTCGATAGTCGTTCGCGCTTATTTTTTCGTCCTTGTTTTTGCCGGTGACGTGCAGAACGTAATACTTCGACGTGAGCGATTTTATATTCTTTTTGACCGCTTCGTTTATCGCGCTTGCGCCCGACGAGCCGCCGAACACGAGAAGCACGGGCTTTTTGAAAGGATTGTTTATATTTAGCGTTTTTTGCACCTCGGCTTTGTCCTTTCGCAAAAGATTTTCACGCAAAGGCATACCAACGAAAACGCCGTCGAATTTTGCTTTGGGGTTTGCTTTGAAAATCGTCGCGCCTTTGAACTTTGCGATTTTGTTGGCAAGACCGAGAGTGTAGTCGCTCTCGTGCGCGAATATCGGGATATGCGCCTTGCTTGCGGCAAGCACTATCGGCAAAGATACGAAACCGCCTTTCGAAAAAACGCAATCGGGTTTGATTTGGTCGAGCACGTCCTTTGCTTTTTTGACCGCGCGGCTCAATTCGACGGGGATTTTCAAGTTGTTTTTGATTGCCGCGCCCGACATCGAACGCACGAGTTTTATAGAGGGAACGGCATAGTATTTTATGCCAGCGTCGCGAGCGAGTCGTCTTTCGAGGGTGTTGCCCTCGCCGCCCGCATATGCGATTTCGAAGCCTCGTTTTTCAAATTCGGGAACGAGCGCAAGGTTGGGGTAGACGTGTCCGCCCGTGCCGCCGCCCGTGAAAAGTATCTTTGCGTTTTGTTGCAAAATCGTCGTTTTATCGTTCATTTTCGAAGCCATATAACCATATTATGAAACAAATTCGCACAAAGTTGCGTATTTTTACGTCTTGAAAAGCGCGAAACCGTGTGTTACAATATATCCATATTGAATAACGATCGGTCGCTTTTGCGATAAAGAGGAGAATTTATGAAAACCGAAAAATTTCAGAGTTTTGACGGAACTGTATTGCAATGCTATCTTTGGGACAACGTGCGCACCCCCAAGGGCGTAGTCCAAATCGCTCACGGTATGGCGGAACACGCTCGCAGATACGACGACTTTGCAAACTACCTCAATCAAAACGGATATATCGTTTTTGCCGACGACCACCGCGCTCACGGTATGACGAGCACCAAGCAATCTTCGAAGGGCGTGAAAGGCTACCACAAGGGCAACATCTATTTCGACACCGTACAAGACGAGTGCGCAATCACCAAAATGCTCAAAGAAAGATACCATCTTCCCGTGTTCTACATCGGACACAGTTACGGCAGTATGGTCGGTCAACGCTACATCGAAGAATGCAAGGACTATTCGGGCGTTATCCTCAGCGGCTCTGCAATGATGAAAGGGGCAGTGCTTACGAGCGGCGCGGCGCTTTCAAATATGCAATACAAACTTCTCGGCGGCGAAAAGACCGCGCACCTTCTCGACAAACTTTCCTTTGGCGCATACAACAAGCCTTTCAAAAAGGAATCCGAGTTCGCGTGGCTTTCCCGTGACAAAGAGAACGTCAAAAAGTACATTTTCGACGAGCAATGCGGCTACGTTATGTCCATTGCGTTCTTCAAATTCTTCCTCAACGGACTCAAAGAGAGTTACAAAGCGGAAAACCTTGCCAAAATCGACAAGAACAAACCCATCGCCATTTTCTCGGGCGACAAAGACCCCGTCGGCGGCAACGGCAAACTCGTTCAAAAACTTTACGATCAATACAAAAATCTCGGCGTCAAGGATTTGACAATCAAACTTTATCCCGACGCGCGCCACGAGATTTTGAACGAGGTGAATAATGCGGAAGTTTATTCCGACTTCCTTTCCCGTCTTAACGGTATGCTATAAGTCACTATTTGACGAATAACTGCGGCAGAGTCGCGCTTCGACAACTCATTTACGCTTAGTAAATTAGGGTTGCCGAAAGCGCGACTCTTTCTTGTTCTTCATTCAAATATTGACTTATATCAACCGTTAAGATAGCAAACATATGCTTGCGCGCGATAAACAACTATTTTTTTATAAGGCGGTTTTAATATTTTTTTCCAAACCACAAAATTAGCGGCGCAAATGCCTTGAAAAAAACAAGATATTGTGGTATCATAAATACATTATTACTTTATAAAGGTTTACTTTATGGCAAATCAAGAATACAAAGCAGGCGACATTCGAATCCTCGAAGGACTCGATGCCGTGAGAAAACGCCCCGGTATGTACATCGGTACGACGGGCAGCAAAGGTATGCACCACATACTTTGGGAAATTATCGACAACAGTATCGACGAAACCGCAAACGGCTACGGCGATACCGTGCGCATCGAACTTTTGGACGACAACGTCGCAAGAGTCAGCGACAACGGGCGCGGCGTGCCTGTGGATAAGCACCCCAAACTCAAAATCAGCGGTGTGGAAGTCGTGTTCACTCAACTTCACGCAGGCGCGAAATTCGACAACGGTCAGTACAATTATTCGGGCGGTTTGCACGGCGTGGGCGCGTCGGTTACGAACGCTCTTTCCGAATGGCTCACCGTCGACGTAAAACGCGACGGAAATTTGTATCGCGCGGAATTTTGGTCGCCGCAAGTCGGCACGAAAATCAAGAGCGGTATCGTCAAAACGCCGCTCACCGTCATAGGCAAGGTCAAAGGCACGGGTACGTCCGTTAAGTTCAAGCCCGACGAGAGAGTTTTCGGCAAGGAAAAATTCGATTATTCCGTCATTGCCGAACGTATGCGCGACGTTGCGTATCTCAACAAGGGCGTGACTATTATCATCGACGATTTGCGTATGCCTCTTGCGGGCGGTACGGGCAAGCACGACGTGTTTTGCTACAAGGGCGGCATTGCCGACTACGTTCAATACCTCAACGAAGGCAGAGCGGTGCTTTACGACAAACCCCTTTACGTCGAAGCGAAAGAGCCTCATTTCGAGGTTGCGGTTGCCATTCAGCACACCGAAGGATATTCCGAAAACATATATTCGTACGTCAACAATATTCCGACGGCGGAAGGCGGCACGCACGAGGTCGGCTTCAAGAGCGCGATCACGAAAGTTTTCAACGATTACGCAAGAAAGAACAACATTCTCAAAGAGAAACAAGCCAACCTTTTGGGCGAGGATTTCAGAGAGGGTATGGTTGCGGTCATAACCGTAAAAATGCAGAACGTGCAGTTCGAAGGACAGACGAAAGGCAAACTCGGCAATCCCGAAGTGCGTACGAAAGTCGAGAATCTCGTCAGCGAGAAACTTGCCGAACTTCTTTTGCAAAGAGGCAACAAGGCTATTGCCGAAAAGATTATCGCAAAGGCAATGGGCGCGGCAAAGTCGAGAGAAGCGGCAAAGCGCGCAAAGGATTTGAGCCGACAGCAAAACAAACTCAACGGGCTCAATCTCGTTGGCAAACTTGCAAGTTGCTCTGGCAAGAACGCTTCCATAAACGAGTTGTTCATAGTCGAGGGCGACTCGGCAGGCGGCAGCGCAAAGCAAGCGCGCGACAGATTCTTCCAAGCCATATTGCCCCTTCGCGGCAAACCGCTCAACGTCGAAAAATCGAGACTTGAAGAAATTTTGGCAAACGAGGAATTTGCGACGCTCATTTCCGCACTCGGCACGGGTATCGACCCCGACTTCGACCTCGACAGCCTCAAATACGACAAAGTCATTATTTTGGCGGACGCCGACCAAGACGGCGCGCACATAAGAGCGTTGCTTCTTACGTTCTTCTTCCGCTATATGCGCAAACTCATTACGGAAGGACACGTCTACATTGGTATGCCGCCTCTTTACCGCTTGCAAAAGAAGGACGAAATTCTGTATTGCTACGACGATAACGCGCTTATCGAAGGGCAGAAGAAGATGGGCAAAAACGCATTGCTTCAACGCTTCAAAGGTCTTGGCGAAATGAATCCCGAACAACTTTGGGACACCACTATGGACCCTGCAAAGCGCACGCTTACCAGAGTTACCATCGACGACGCGGCGATGGCGGATAAACGCATAACCATTCTTATGGGCAAGGACAGCAATATCCGCAAAGACTACATCTATCAATACGCCGATTTCAACAAAATCGACACATTCAAGATAAGCAAAGAACAAGACGAACAATAAACCGTTTGCGAGCGTTGCTCGCGAATGAAAAAATAATCTGAACAAGTTAGAAAAATGGCAAAAAAACAACACAAAGAAATTGAATACAACTCAGTCGTGCTTGACACCGTATTCGAGGACGTAATGCACAACTCGATGCTTCCGTATTCGGAAAACGTCATACTCGACCGCGCGTTGCCAAGAGTCGAGGACGGTTTGAAACCCGTTCAACGCAGAGTGCTTTATTCTATGCACGAAATGGGACTTACCCCCGACAAGCCGCACAAAAAGTGCGCAAGAATCGTCGGCGATTGCCTCGGTAAATACCATCCGCACGGCGACAGTTCGGTTTACGGCGCAATGGTGCGTATGGCGCAACCTTTCGTTATGCGAATGAAACTCGTCGATGGTCACGGCAACTTCGGCTCTGTCGACGGCGACTCGGCGGCGGCTATGCGTTACACGGAAGCGAGAATGAGTCCTCTCGCGCTCGAATTGCTAAGAGATCTCGACAAAGAAACGGTGACGTGGTCGCCCAACTTCGACGACAGCCTCGAAGAACCCAATACGCTTCCCGGCAGATTCCCGAATCTTCTCGTAAACGGCGCAAACGGCATTGCGGTCGGTCTTGCGACCAACATTCCCACCCACAATATGGGCGAGTGTATCGACGCAACCGTTATGAGAATAGAGAATCCGAACGCGACGATTAAAGACTTGTTCAAAGTGTTCCACGGTCCTGATTTTCCGACGGGCGGATTTATAATCCCCGTCGACAATCTCGAAGACATATATGCGACGGGCAAGGGCAGAATCAAGATTCGCTCGCGCTTGCACATCGAAAACGACGACAACGGCAAAAAGAATATCGTCATAACCGAGATTCCGTATCTCGTGTCCAAAACCGATTTGCTCTCGCGCATCGCCGACCTCAAAGAAGCCAACAAGGACACTTTGCAAGGCATTGCCGAAATCGTGGACGAGAGCGACAAAACGGGCACTCGCGCCGTGATTAAGTGCAAAAAGGACACCGACGTCAACACAATCATATCTTTCTTGTTCAAGAAAACCGACCTCGAAAAAGGCTATTCCATCAATATGGTGGCAATCGCAAACGGCAAGCCCGAACAACTTTCGCTCACGGCGTATCTCGACTACTATATCGAGTATCAACGAAAAATCATCGTCAACCGCACCGCGTACGACTTGAAGGCGGCGAAGGCGAGAGCGGAAATCGTGAGAGGGTTGCTCGTCGCAATCCGCAATATAGACGAGGTTATCCGCATAATCAAGGAATCGGAATCCACTCAAAAGGCAAAGGAAACGTTGAGAGCGAGATTCGACCTTAGCGACGCGCAGGCGCAAGCCATTTTGGATATGCGCCTCAAAAGCCTCGCAAAACTCGAAGTGGGCAAACTCGAAGAGGAACTTGCGCACCTCGAAAAACAAATCGCTTTGTTCGAAGCAATCCTCGCGTCCAAGCGCAGACAACTTACGATTGTCAAAGAAGAACTTTTGGCAATCAAAAAGGCTCTCAATTCCGAGCGTATGACCGTCATTATGAGCGGCGACGAGGACGAGGAAAACTATTCCGCGCCCAGCGAAGCGGAAGCGGTAGCATATCGCGACGGCGTGCTTGTGACCAACAAGGACGGACAAATGAGGTTTATGTCGCAAAAGGCGTACACCACCGCAAAGAAAGACTTTGCGTCTATGGGCGAGGACGCTTTGCCCGTGTGCCGTATGTCCGTAAACAACAAAGGCACGCTCTATGCGGTGACGAATCTCGGCAGCGTAGTCAAAATCGACGTGACCACGCTTCCCGAAAAGAAGTTCAAAGAAAAGCCGTTCAAACTCGGCGCGATAAATCAAGACGTGCAAACGGGCGAAAACGTCGTCAAGTTGTTCTTCTTCGAGGGCGTACCCGTGGGCGAACTCGTGCTGTTCACAAAACAGGGCGGCGCGAAACGCGTGGATTTGAGCGAGTTCTCAACAGTGTCGAAAACCTATCTTAAAGCAATCAATCTTCAAGAGAAAGACGAGGTTGTCGGCGCGGACGTCGTCGACGACGAAAAGAACGTGCTCGAAGTCACCAAAGAAGGACAAGTGCTTGCCTACAAGGCAACCGAAATTCCGCTTCAAGGCAGAACGGCGGCAGGCGTTAAGGGCATAAAACTTTCGGACACCGACAGCGTCGTGTTTGCAGGACAAGTCGAGGATGAGGGCGAAATTATCGTCGTTTCAAATACAGGCTACGCAAAGAGAGTTATTGCCTCGCTCATCGACCCGAGCTCGCGCTATCTCAAAGGCGTAAAAATCATCGAACTCGACAAATCCTACGTCAAGTACGTCGGCACTGTGAAGATGCCCTACGACCTCGCATTCGTCAGTGGCGGACAAACGAGCATAGTCAACACGGAAAACATCCGCATAGACACCAGAACCACCAAAGGCAAACAAATCTTCAAGCAAGAAGTGACGCTCGTCACGCCTCTTAACGACGACGAAGAATGAGTTTCGTTGAAAATTAAAAATTAATAATTATTAATTAATAATTGAGGGTGGGCTCTGCCCACACCCGAAAGAATACCGCGGGAACACGCACCCGACAACACAAAGGAAGTCTTATGAACAAAATCGGTTTTGACAGCAATATGTATATGCAAAAACAGTCGGAGCATATTTTGCAGCGTATCAATCACTTCGACAAACTCTACCTTGAATTCGGCGGAAAACTCTTTGACGATTTGCACGCCGCAAGGGTGCTTCCCGGCTTCGATAAGGCGGCGAAAATCAAACTTCTTCAAAAACTTCGCGACAAGGCGGAACTTATCATTTGCATAAACGCAAACGCAATCGAGCGCAATAAAATCCGCGCCGACTACGGCATTACTTACGGCAGTGAAGTCGAGAGAATGATCGACAACATTTCCGCAATGGGAATTTACATCAACTGCGTTGTCATAACGATGTTCACCGACCAACAGGGCGCGCTCGCATATAAGCAAAAACTCGAAAACAGAGGCATAAAGGTTTATATCCACCGTCCCACCAAAGGCTATCCGCACGAAATCGACACGATTGTTTCAGACGAGGGATACGGCGCAAATCCGTACATCACCACGTCAAGACCGCTCGTCGTGCTTACAGCCCCAGGACCGGGAAGCGGCAAACTTGCAACTTGCCTAAGCCAACTCTATCACGAGAACAAGAGGGGCGTAAAGGCAGGATATGCGAAGTTCGAAACTTTCCCGATTTGGAATATTCCGCTCAATCACCCCGTAAACGTCGCGTACGAAGCGGCAACCGCCGATTTGAAAGACGTAAACAAGGTTGACAACTTCCACCTCGACGCATACGGCGAAATCACGGTCAACTACAACCGCGACATCGAGGTTTTCCCCGTCGTCAAGAGCATACTCGAAAAGATAACGGGCGAGGAATGTATCTACAAATCGCCGACGGATATGGGCGTGAATATGGCAGGCTACTGCATCGTGGACGACGAAGCGTGCAGAGAGGCTTCCAAGCAAGAGGTTTTGCGCAGATACTTCAAGGCTCTTTGCGACCTCAAAACAGGTACGGGAACGCAAGATACGGTCAGCAGACTCGAATTTTTGATGTCGCGACTCGGAATCAACGTTGCCGACAGAAAGATTGTGGAAGTGGCAAAGAAAAAGAGCGACGACAACGACGGTTGCGGCGCGGTTGCGCTCGAACTTGCAGACGGCAGAATCGTCACGGGTAAGAATACGAAACGAATGAGCGCGTCCGCCGCTTGCGTGTTCAACGCAGTCAAAATGCTTGCAGGCATAAAGGACAATCAAAAACTCATATCGCCTTACGTCATAGGTCCTATCATCGACCTCAAAACCAAAATTCTCAAAGAGCATAACAAGACGCTTACGCTCGAAGAAGCGCTCATCGCGCTTTCCATTTGCGCGGCGTCGGACGCCAACGCGGCAACCGCTATGGAACAACTGCCGCTTTTGGAAGGGTGCGACGCACACTCGACCCATATGCTTTTCAAAGCGGACGAAAACCCGTTCAGAAAACTCGGCGTGCGCCTCACTTGCTCGCCCGAATTTTTGGACAACACGCTGTTTATCGAATAAAAACGGACAAATAAACTTGCTTTTGTGCAATAATAAACGAAAAATATAAAAAGGAAGGAAGCCCATATGTTATACGAATCAAGAGAACAAATACCTGCCGAGTATAAATGGAAACTCGAAGATATTATCGCCGGCAACGACGCGTGGGAAGAACTGTTTTTCAAGTGCGAAGAACGCATCGGTCACTTTTCGAAATATCACGACAAACTTCAAGACGAAGATATGCTTTTCGACTGCCTCGAACTTATGTCGAGAATGATGCACGACATATCATATCTTTACGGATACGCCAAAATGCGCCTCGACCAAGATTCGAGAGACGCAACCCATCAAACGATGGCAAACAGAGCGGATATGCTCTACGTCAAGTATTCGACGGCGGTGTCTTTCATAACGCCCGAACTCGGCGAACTTCCGAAAGAAAAACTGGAAGAATTGCAACACAGCAAACGCTTTGCCGACTACGAAGTTTTCTTCAAGGAAATAATCAGAAGCAAAGACATCATTCTTTCAAAGAAAGAGGAAAAATTGCTCGGCGAAGTCGGTCTTTTTTCGGACAACGCAAGGGAAGTTTTCTCTATGTTCGACAACGCCGACGTTAAATTCGCACCCGTCAAGGACGAAAACGGCAACGAAGTCGCAATGAGTCACGGCGTGTACGGTATGCTTTTGCAAAGCACCGACCAAAGAGTGAGAAAGGACGCTTTCGAAAGTATGTTCACGGCGTACAAGGACCACATCAACACAATCGCCGCAAACTATGCAGGCAACGTCAAAAAGGACTGGTTCTACGCAAAGGTGAGAGGATTCAAGAGCGCGCTCGACTACTCGATGTACAACGAGAACGTTCCGTCCACTTGCTACAACAAACTTCTCGAAGCGGTGGGTAAAGGCACGAAACCCTTGCACGATTACATCGCGCTCAGAAAGAAAGTTTTGGGCATTGAAACCCTCAATATGTACGACCTTTATACGTCTATCGTCAGCGAGCAGGAACTTGCGCTCGAATACGAGGACGCAGTCGAACTTGTCAAAGACGCTCTCAAAGTCACGGGCAAGGAATATTCCGACATCCTCGCAAACGCGTTCAAGAGCGGTTGGGTCGACGTGTTCGAAAACAGAGGCAAGAGAAGCGGCGCGTATTCGTGGGGCGTGTACGGCGTTCACCCGTTCGTGCTTTTGAACTATCAAAAGACCATTCACGACGTGTTCACAATCGCACACGAAATGGGTCACGCAATGCACTCGTATTTCAGCAATCACGCGCTCTGCGAACAAAAAGCGGACTACGTCATTTTCGTTGCGGAAATCGCTTCCACCGTCAACGAAGTGTTGCTCTTGAAGCACCTTCTCAAAACGGCTACGGGCGAGTTCAGAAAGTATTTGCTTTCCTACTATCTCGATATGTTCCGCACGACGTTGTTCAGACAAACGATGTTCAGCGAGTTCGAGGTTATCGCGCACGGTATGGTTGAAAGAGGCGAGCCTATCACGGCAACCGCGCTTTCGGACGCTTACTACGAACTCAACAAGAAGTATTACGGCGAATCCGTCGAGCATAACGACCTCATTCGCTACGAGTGGGCGAGAATCCCGCACTTCTACACGAGTTATTACGTCTATAAATACGCGACTGGTATCACCACCGCAGTGTCGATTGCAAACAACATCCTCAAAGGCGGGGAAGAGTACTTTGCCAAATACAAGGAATTCCTTTCCGCAGGCGGAAGTATGCCTCCGCTCGACATCATTCGTCTTGCCGACGTCGACCTCGAAAGCGACGCACCGTACGAACTTGCGATGAAAGAATTTGCTGACACTCTCGCCGAACTTGAAAAATCCTTCAATCTTTGATTGAAAAAATCGGCGAAAACTTGAAATAACGGCAAAAAAAACGCAGGTGCAGGCAACCCTTGCACCTGCATAGCAACTATGAAAAGTATCAAAAAAATCATTTTGACAATCCTCGTCGTCGCGCTTACGCTCATAAGCGCGTTTTCCCTTTTTGCTTGCAACGAGCAATCAGGCGAGGACGTAGTGCGCAATTTGTATATTTACGACATCAAGTTCGAGGGCGACGAAACTCAAAGTCCGAGCGGCGAAGCCGTCATTAGCGACGATTCGAGCGAAAACGGCGGTGAATCGAACGTGAACACGGGCGAATCGGGCGAGGAAAGCGGCGGCGAGCAACCGAGCGAAAGAGTTGCGACAGTGTACGTCACTTTTTCTAAAACGGACAGAAAACTCGAAGGTTGCGGCGCGGTTTGGCACAGCGAAAAACGCAAGGACGGCGCGTTCTACAACGTGAGCGAAACCACGGTTACGCTTGCGCCCGATTCGATATTTAGTGCGGTCAAAGAGAGCGTACCACAAGAAGACCTTGTGCATAACGATGTTGAATACAACCGCTTGAAAGTGGTTTTGAGATATGATACAATCTATAAATCTATAAAAAGCAACGGTGAAATTACGCGCGAGGGGCGGAAGTACGTTCACAAATACGCACTCGACCAAAGCCTCGAAAGCGACGTTTTTACGCTTGAAATGCGCACGCAAAACGCGGCGAGTTGGTACGGAACTTTGTTCGGTTGCGCAGTTGCCGTTGCGCTCGTGGCAATCGGCGTTACGTTTGCTCTCAAAGGTGTAAAATGGCAAAAGACGAAAACAAAAGAGTGACGAGGGGTATGCCCAACAACATTGACGCGGAAGCGTCCGTTCTCGGTTCGATTCTCATCGACGGCAAAGCCGCCGATATCATCATACCTATGCTCAAAGCGGAAGATTTCTATCTTTCGCAGAATCGACTGATTTTCGAGGCGATGAAGCAACTGCAAATGGAAAGCAAGCCCATCGACACGGTGTCCGTTTGCGACGCGCTCGAACTTAAAGGTCAACTCGACGAGGTTGGCTCGATTGCGTATTTGAGCGAACTTGCAGAGGGCGTCGTATCCGCCGCAAACGGCGAATATTACGCAAGCATAATAAAGCGCGACAGTCTCACGAGAAAGGTTATCGAAGCGGGCAACGACATCGCAAAGTTCGGCTACGAATGTCAAGACGGCAAAGACGCTCTCGAAAACGCCGAAAAACTCGTGTATGCCATCGCCGAGCAGTCCAGCGAAAAAGCGCTCGTCAAGGTTGACGACGCGGCGGCGCTCGCGCTCAAAACCATTCAGGACGCACAAACGGGCAACGTACCCAAGAACACGATATACATCGATTTTCCGAGTTTCGACCAAAAAACGCACGGCTTGAAACCGGGTGAAATGGTGCTTATCGCGGCTCGTCCGTCCGTCGGTAAAACCGCGTTCGCGCTCAACATTGCCGCAAACGTCGCGCTCAATCACGGCAAAAAAGTGGCTATTTTCTCACTCGAAATGCCTGCCGACTTGCTTGCAAAACGTATGCTCGCATACATCTCGAAAGTCGAGAGCAACAAGATGAACACTCGCGGCGGACTCACTCAAACCGACTATAAGAAACTGTACAACGGCTACCGCGCATTGCTTGCTTCGGACATCTACATCGACGATTATTCTATGAACGGTCCGTCCGACGTGCTTTCCAAATGCCGCAGACTCAAACGCGAAAAAGGTCTTGACCTCGTCATTATCGACTACTTGCAACTTATGACCGCTCAAAAGAACGGCAGGTCGGCAGAAAGCCGTCAAGTCGAAGTCAGCGATATGTCGAGAAAGATGAAGATATACGCAAAGGAACTCGATTGTCCTATCATTTTGCTTTCGCAAATGTCGCGTGGCATCGAGCAACGTCCCGACCATACGCCGCTTCTTTCCGACTTGCGTGAATCGGGTTCAATCGAGCAAGACGCGGACATCGTTATGTTCCTGAACAATCCGAGCAGATACAATCCCGCATTGCCAAAGAACGAAGTCATACTCGACGTCAAGAAAAACAGAAACGGTGAAATCGGCGAAATCACGCTCGACTGGGACGCGCCCACAACCTCGTTCAAAGAACGCGTGGACGAAAACGCAAACACGACGGAATACGTCTACGACGAGCCGAAGAAGCGTGACGACGACGAAGAAGGCGGCGTTGATATGAAAGCAATATCCGACGTAGCAGAGGACTTGCACGAAATCGCGGCGGCAGATTCGGATATGCCGTTCGATATGCCGTTTGATTCAAACGAGGGCGAACAAGCCCCACCGCCGAGCGACGACGATATACCCGACGAAGACGACGAATACGTCGACGAAGGGGACTCATTAGACGACGACGGCGATATGCCGTTTTAATCAAAAAAGCGAGGCTACGATGCCTCGCTTTTTTGATTAAAACAATCGATAATTAATAATTAATAATTAATAATTGCGGGTGGGCGTTGCCCACACCAAAATATTACTCAACTTATTTCAATCATTTAAGACTTTATTCTCGCATACAATTTCATATGTTCAAAGACGAGATAAAACGAAAACTTAACGTTGCAGGGGATATTTTCCCTTTTACGCTCAATATGCTGTCAAGAAAGAAAACCGTGATTTGCGGCATAAAACGAGTCGTGTCCACTTCGGATACGCATATAAAAATGCGGCTCGATAGCGGCAATATGTCGATAGACGGCGAAAATCTGCACATTTTGGAAATAGGTGGCGGCGATATGTTCTTGGAGGGGCAAGTTGACAAAATCGAATTTGAAAAATAAAAACAAGCGTAATTTGTTCGGCAATTTGAAAAATAAAGACGGAAAAAATACGTCTAATAAATCGAAAAACGGAAAAGAATTAAACGAAAACTTAAATAATGCGGATATGACTGTTCGCAAATCGCATCTGTATAAAAACAGCCGTTTAGAATACAGAAAAAGCGAAGAATACAAGAGTGAACAAGAGAGAAAACTCGCACTTAAAGAACAGAGGGCGCAAGAAAAGGAAACAAGGAAGAAAATCAAAGAGGAAAGGGAAGAATTATTCCTTGAAAAACTGTACGCTCGCAGAAAAAAATATGCGGATAGATTGTCGAAAATCGAGGGTAAACTCGGAAAAACGCAAATCGAGGTGCGAGGCGGCAACGCGCAAAAAGCACTGACTGCGATTTCGAAAATATCAAAAGTCGAAAAAGTGGAATCGACGAAGGAATACACGAGGTTTTTCGTCGAGTCCAAACAATGTCACAAGATTATTGCATTATTGCAAAACTTATGCTATGATTATAAAATAATTAATATAGTCGGGGTATCCGCGTCGATTTTCCGTGCTTTTGCGAGGACGGGAATATTCGTCGGGATAGCCGCAAGCGTATGTGCCGTGTCGATTTACTCGTCTTTCGTCACGCGCGTGAGCGTGAGGTGCGAGGGCGCGAGCGACTACGCATTAAATGCGCAAATCGACGGCATACTGAAAGAGTACGGCGTGGTTGAGGGCGCAAGAGTTAAGTCGCTTAACGCAGACGAACTGGAAAACGCAATATCCTCGCTTGACGGCGTTACGTTCGCAAGCGTGGACAAAATCGGAACGCATATAAACGTCGTTTACAAAACCGCGCTGAAAAAAGAGAATTTCGTTTCCGCGAATCCGCAAAGCGTGGTTGCCAAAAAGCGCGCCGTCGTCACGAGGGTTATCGTCGAGGGCGGAACGGCGGTTTGCAAGTACGGCGACGTGGTGGAAGTCGGCGACACGCTCATTGACGGCTATATCGAGTACGGCGACAACAAAATACCCGTCGAGGCAAAAGGCTATGCGTTCGGAAAAGTATACTACAAGCGCACGAAGTTTTTTGCGAGGGTAGAGAAAGTCGAAACCGTCGTAAGCAGCAAAACGTACACTCGCTTCGGTATGTTCGAAAAAGTGCCGAAAACACCTGCGAGTCCGTTTGAAAACTATCGGCTGGAAACGAAAGCGAGCGACTTCGGATATTTGCTTCCGATAAAGATATACTCGTATAGGTACGATGAAATTCAAACCGTCGAAATAGAGAACACGCTCGACGAGGCGGGTATGAAAAAGGCGGTATATTCCGAACTGGTTGCGGATTTGACCGAAAGCGCGACGGTGCTCGACGTCTATTACGAGATAACCGCGACGGAAGACGGAACGTACGTCACGCTGACGCTCGAAGCAGAGGAAATCATATAAAATGAAAACGCAAAAAGAAAAACAATTTGACAGTTACGACGTTATGATGAGCGTTTTCGGCGAACTCGACGAGAACATCGAAAAACTCACCGACGCTTTCGACGTGGACGTTTTCGCGATGGGTACGAGCGTGAAGATAAGCGGCGAGGAAAAGGACGTGCTCGGCGCGCTTGCCGCGATAGACGCCCTCGAAAAACTTTGTAAAAAGCAACCTCTCGGCGCACAGCAAGTCAATATGGTGATAGGCTACGCAAAGGCGGGCAAGGACTTCGACGTAGAGGATTTGATGGGTACGGTGGCAATCACCGCTCGCGGAAAAATCATTCGCCCGAAGACGCTCGGCCAAAAGAAGTACGTCGACGCAATCAAGAAGTCGAGCATAGTTTTCGGCGTAGGACCTGCCGGCACGGGCAAGACGTATCTTGCCGTCGCGCTCGCTGTGTACGCGCTAAAAAACAAAGAGGTTGACAGAATCATCCTTACAAGACCGGCGGTCGAGGCAGGCGAAAAACTCGGATTTTTGCCGGGGGATATGAACGAAAAGGTAGACCCGTATCTTCGTCCGCTTTTCGACGCTTTGCAAGAGATGATGGGGCAAGACGCGTATCTTCGCCACATAGAGAGGGGAAGCATAGAGATTGCGCCGCTTGCGTATATGCGCGGCAGAACGCTTTCAAACAGTTTTATCATTCTCGACGAGGCGCAAAATACCACGAGAGAGCAAATGAAGATGTTTCTCACTCGTATGGGCGAAAACAGCAGAATAGTCGTCACGGGCGATGTCACGCAAATCGACCTTCCCAAGAACGTCAAAAGCGGTATGATCGACGCAATCGAGGTGCTTGACGGCGTCGAGGGAATAGACATCGTAAAACTCACGGCGAAAGACGTGGTGCGCCACGAACTCGTGACGAGAATAATACAAGCATATGAAAAAGCAGAATCGGCAAGGGCAAAAGTCGCAACGGACGACAAAAATTGCGACTGACTTTGCAGAGGTGAACTATGATAGATGACGTAAGAGATCTTTCAAGAGCGGAAAAAGCCAAAGCATTAGCGAGAAAAAACGCGTCGCGTTACGTCGGCAAATGCTTTGCGACGGCAATCGTCGCGGTGTTTGCGATGACGTTGTTCGCACTTTATATGATAGGCGATTTCCTTGACGCTTTCACGGCGAAAAACGCGCTTTCCACGACGGCGATTTTCATCACGTCGGCAGTGCTTACCGTTTTCCTTATGGCAGGAATTTACAGATTCACGCAGCAGAAGGGAACGAGCGTTAGAGATTTCCATTTGACGATAATTTTGGTTGTGATAACCTTTATCACGTCCATATCGGCGGCGACGAAATTCAATTTGTTCGCAATGCCCATCGCGCTTGCCACGCTCGTGCTTATCGAACTTATCGACAGGCGCACGGCAACGCTTTCGACGGCGGTCGTGGCAATTATGATTGCGGTTGCGTTTATGCGCGACACCGTGACTTACGACTATACGACGGTCATCGCTTCGGTGGTGTGCAACAGTTTGTGCGCGGTCATCGTAAACTTCTACGAGAAAAAGCACCTTACGCGCCTCAAATTCTTGCTCGTGTCTATGGCGACCCCGATTGCAATGCAACCGCTCGTCGTTATGTTCACGCTTGCAAGCGGCGATACGTCGATGAACCTTTTGTGGCACGTCGTGTGGTCGTACGGCGCAAATATCGCGGCTTCGCTGGTGTTTATGCCTCTCGTTGCAATATTCGAGGGTGCGTTCAACATCGCGGACGATTTCAGACTCAACGAACTTTGCAATTTGTCGAATCCGCTTCTCAAACGCCTTGCGAGCGAAGCGCCGGGGACGTTCAACCACTCGCTCGTTGTGGGCAACCTTGCAGAAGCGTGCGCTTCCGCAATCGGCGAAAATCCGAATATGGCAAGATGCGCGGCGTACTATCACGACATCGGCAAACTCAAAGCGCCTATCTATTTCAGTGAGAACCAATCCTCGTACAATCCGCACGACGAACTTATTCCCGAAGTCAGCGTGAGTATGATAACCTCGCATACGCTTTTCGGTGAGATTTTGGCAAAACAAAACAGATTGCCCAAAGAAATCGTCGCAATATGCAGAGAACACCACGGAACGTCGCCCGTCGGCTATTTCTACCGAAAAGCGCTCACCCTCAAAGAAGAAGGCGACCTTGCGGTTGACAAATACACCTACGCAGGTCCGAAACCTCAAACCAAAATCGCCGCTATTATTATGATTGCGGACACGATTGAAGCGGCAATGCGCGCGTATATGCCCGACACGAAAGAGGAATTTGAGGGCAGAATCAACAAACTCGTGGACGAAAAAATGGAACTCAGACAGTTTGACGAATGTCCCATCACGATGGGCGATATCGCAATCATCAAGCGCACGATAATCGAAGTGTTGCCGTCCATTCACCACAGCCGCGTAAGTTACGAAAAGAAACGCTCGACTAATACGTTTAATAAGTAAGCGCACGACGCAAAGGAAAAATATGATAAAAATCTCAAACGCAAGTCTAAAAGAGAAAATGCTTGTCAAAAGGGTGGAAAAGGCGTGTTTTGCGCATTTAAATCAACCCGATTTTTTCCTCATCGATATGACGGTCGTCGACGAAGAAACCATTCGAGCGCTCAACAAAGAGGCGAGAGGAATCGACAAGGTTACGGACGTGTTGAGTTTTCCGTGTTTTGACAAACTCGAACTGCCCGTATCGAAAGATAGATTCGAGGACAGCGATTACGACGGAAACAAAGTGCTTTTAGGCTCGATTATGATATGCCGTCAACGCGCCGAGCAACAAGCGCAGGAATACGGACATTCCTATGCGAGAGAGTTGGGCTTTTTGGCTTGTCACGGATTTTTGCACATACTGGGATTCGACCACATCGACCCCGACGACGAAAAAGTGATGATAGCGCACCAAAAAGCGATTATGGAAAAAGTAGGACTGCGTCGCTGACGCATTGCATCTGTGATGCAGTTATATGCGCGCAAGCGTGCGTGAAATTGTGGCTCTGCCACAATGAAATTTGCGCATTGCGCAAGTGAAATTGCACACTTCGTGTGCAGTTGCGGAATATTCTAAACCTTTCTACTCATTCGTAGACGGAATGCGAGCCGCAAGGCGGCGAGAAATCGAACGCCGAGCTTGACGATAAGTACAAGCGACTGCGCCGTTTGGGTGCGAAGCTGGCGCATAAAGCGCAGTGACATAATGAGAAAAATGCCCCTATCTATGCGAGTGCTGAGTGTTGTCCCCCGCTACGCGGTCGCCGTGGGTTCCCTCAAATTTATGCAGAGGGGGAACGGCGATAGGGAAAACACCTGAGGAAAGGGGAAGTTGCGATTTAACGAACCCTTGTTCGAAGCGCAAGAGCAAGATATAAGAAGAAAGCAAAAGAGGAAGTAAAAATACATGTACGAAGATTTCAAAAGCGGTTTTATTTGCATTGCGGGACTTGCCAACGCAGGTAAGTCCACTCTCACAAACGCGCTTGTGGGCGAAAAAGTGTCCATCGTTTCTTGGCGTCCTCAAACCACCAGAAACAAACTTTTGGGCATTATCAACGGCGACGGCTACCAAATGGTGCTTATCGACACCCCCGGTATCCACAAAGTGCGCAACCATCTCGGACAATATATGATGCAAGCGGTTGAAAACTCGCTCAAAGACGTGGACGGCGTGGTATACGTCATCGATGCGGCAAAGGGTATGCAAAAAGAGGACTACGAGTTCCTCGAAAAGAACGCGAGCAAAGTTCCCGTGGTCGTTGCCCTCAACAAAGAGGACTGCGTGACGAGAGAAACTATGTTCGAATCCCTTGAAAAACTCAACAAAATCGCAGGACTCAAAGCAATCGTGCCTATCTCGGCAAAGAAAGAGGACAACCTCGAACCGCTCAAAGCGGAACTCGTGGCGCTTCTTCCCGAAGGCGCGCCGATGTACCCCGAAGATATGTACACCGAAAGCAGTATGCGCTTTATGGCAACAGAGATTATCCGCGAGAAAGCGCTCTATCTTCTCGACAAAGAAGTGCCGTACGGCATAGGCGTTTACATCAACAAGTTCGAGGAAAGAGAGGAACAACCCATAATCGACATCGACGCGGACATAATTTGCGAAAAGCAGTCGCACAAGGCGATAGTTATCGGCAAGGGCGGCGAAATGCTCAAACAGATTGCGACGAAGGCTCGCCACGACCTCGAAGAAATGACGGGCGAAAAGGTGTTTTTGACCTTGTACGTCAGAGTCAAGAACGAATGGCGCGACGACGACAGAATTATGAAAGAACTCGGCTACGACCTCAAAGCCCTCAAAAAAGACTGACGACCCGCAAAGAAGCCGAAAAAATAAGGAAAATACAAAAAAATAGAAAATCACGGATAATGCGAACGTTTCTGCACATACTGACATCGTGAACAAACGAGAGTTATGGGAAATGTTTGCAAAGACCGGGGACGTCGAAGTGTACGGAATGTACCTTGCGATGAAGGAATACGAGGATAACTCGCACGACGTGCGAGGGGAAGATGCAAACAGCCGACGTAAAAGTTAAAGCCGTCGTGACGAGGGCAGTACCTTACAACGAGAGTGATATGATTGTCACTCTTGTCGGCGTTGACACGGGCGTTTTGACCGCAACGGCGAAAGGTTGCCTTAAACCGAGAGCCAAACTGCGCTACGCCGCCGAGCCTATGAATTTCGGCGACTACGTTTTGAGCGGCAGAAACGGAAGATACGTCATCACCGAGTGCAGTCAAATCGAATCCTTTTCCAAAATCACGACGGACATAGAAAAGTACTACGCCGCGTCGCTGGTGCTCGAAACCTTGCAAAAAGGTTCGAGAGAAGCAAATCCCGACCTTTTTATCCTCGCGCTCAAAACCCTCGATACGCTTGCGTACGGCGAGGAAGAAGCGGACGATACCGTACGCGATTTTCTGCTCGGATTTTTGGATATATCGGGCAACAGCCTCGACTTTGCGCATTGCAACGTTTGCAAGTGCGACATCGACTCGAACGCATATTTCAAGGACGCGGACGGAATCGTCTGCGAGCATTGCAGGGGGCTTGACGGAATCCTCGTCGACAACGTCACGAGGGCATACCTTGCAAAACAATCGAATACAACTCACCCGCTCAAAATAAAATCAAATATTTTGCTTGCAGATTTTGTATATATGATGACTGGGGTGCGCATAAGCACTCACTATTTTACGGAGCAACTATGAAAAACAAAGGATTTTTGGCAAAAATCATTGCGCTTACGCTCACGGTTTGCACGCTCTTTGCGTGCGTGGCTTTTCTCGTTTCCTGCAATAAGGACGAAGTGAAAGCAAAGACGGTCGAGGACATCTTCAAGTCCACTCAAAGCAATCCCGAATTTAGCGGCGTAAAGAGAGAATTTACTCTCGATACGGGTTGGTCGGTTTACACCACGAGCGCGGCGAAAAGCACCCAAGCGGTCAACGTAAACAGCGACGTCGGCTACATAGAAAGCCTAAACGCATTCGTCGTGAGCAACGGCGACGTGCTGTCAATCGTCAAGTGCGGCGACAGCAAAGAATATTTCGACGGCGGTATGAAAGGTATGATTTTGCCCGCGTCGCTCGGAATTTCCGCATTGAGAGTCAAAGACGGTCTTATCGCATGCAAGTTTAACGACTACACGGCAGGCGTGTTCGACTCAAACGGCAGAACGGTACTTTCGCGCACGAAAATCAACTGGTCGTCAAACAGCGGCGCAAACATCGACACAATCCTTAAAATCCTCGACAGCGGACTTATCGCGGTCAACTCTGCCTACGACAGAAGCGGCGTGAGCGGATATACTTCCGTATATCGTCCGAGCGTAAACGGCGAACTTTCGCAATGCGGCACGCTCGTTGCAAAACTCGAAAACGCCAAAGGCACTCTCACGGGCATTAAAGGCTTCGACGGCAAGTACGTCACCATAACGGGCAACACGGCAGGGGATTACATCTTCGCAGTTCCGAGCAGCGTTTCGGGCGAGGTGGACACCACTATCGCAACCGCAAACGGTACGGTTGCCGACAACGATAAGGACGACTATTACGGCGAAATAACCTATATGGGCGGCGGAAAATTCTTTATTCACCAAGACTGGACGGTCGCAAAGGACGAGGAATACACCTACTACGACGGATTTGACTACTACGTTTTCTCTCGCAGAATTTACACCCCCGACAACGATAAATCTTCCGAATATACCAAAAACGCCGACAAGGTTTTCTTGTATCTCGAAAACAACTATTACGACGGCGACAAGGCGGGTATCGCGACTTCGCAATACCTCAAAGACGGATTCACCTACGCAAGTTACGGCTTGACCATAAAGGACAAAATTGGCACTTACGACCAGTTTATCCTCGACGAAAACTTCAACGTCGTTATGTCGCTCACGGGCAACTACGGCATTACCATAAAGGACCAAAAGAAAGAGAAAGTCGGCTATTACGACCTCATTATGCAATGCGTTGACGGCTATTATTATAACCCCGTGCTTCCAAGCGAGTTCAACGTCTACGACAAGGACGGCAACAAGATAGGGCACAACACTCGCAACGACATTCAACAACAAGAACTTTCAAACGGCATATTCGTTGTTGCGGTCAACGACCCCGACGACACCTCGTCCAACCCCGAAAAACTTTACGGCGCGTTCAACCTCAGAGGCGAAGTTGTCGTACCGTTCAAATACCTCTCGCTCTCGGCGTTCAGAGGCTCGTATACGGTTGGTAAAGCCAAAAACGAGGACGGCGTCGCAACGTGGTATATCGTCGGCAGCGACGGCAATCAAATCACGCAAATGACGGACGGCTCTACGCCGCTTACGAAAGACGAAATCGCAACCGATTCAAACGGCAACTTCATCTACAAAATCGGTTGCTATATGTACAAAGTGGACACGGGCGAGAAGGATTCCAACAAAAAGACCATCTACAAATACGGCATCAAAAACTTCAATCCCAACGTCAACAAGAACGTCGTTATGAACGCGACTATGAGCGCGGGAAGCGTGCTTTACGCGCCCACGTCCTCGCCGAGCAACGTTTTCGTATTCGACAAAGTTACGGTCGGCAACAACGTCAGTTACACCGTGTACAGACTCATCTAAGTCAGGACATACAAATGATTACTACAATCGAAAAAGCAAGCGACGCAATCCAAAAGGGCGCAAAAATAATAAACGAGGGCGGACTCGTAGTGTTTCCGACGGAAACCGTGTACGGACTCGGCGCAAACGCCTTTGACGAAAACGCGGTCGCAAAAATATTCGAGGCAAAGGGCAGACCGCAGGACAATCCGCTCATAGTGCATATATCCTCGCTCGAACAAGTCAAGGACATCGCAAAAGATATCCCCGACAAGTTCTACGAACTTGCTTCTCGCTTTATGCCCGGTCCGCTCACAGTTATACTCAACAAGAGCGACAAAATACCGTATATCGTCACCGCAGGCGGCGAAACGGTGGGTATCCGTATGCCAAACAACAAGTGGGCGCGCGAACTTATCGCAAACAGCAAACCGCTTGCCGCGCCGTCCGCAAATCGTTCTAAACACATCTCGCCCACGACCGCGCAACACGTCTACGAGGACTTGCAAGGGCGCGTGGAACTCATTTTGGACGACGGTCCGTGCGGCGTGGGTATCGAATCCACCGTGCTCGACCTCACTTGCGATACGCCGACGATACTTCGTCCGGGTGCGATAACCGCAGATATGCTTCTCGACATCGTGGGACAGGTCAGCCAAAACGGAAAGGTTATCAAAATCGCAAAAGCCCCGGGAATGAAATACACGCACTATGCGCCTATCGTCGAAACGGTTATGGCGGAAAATATCGACCACGCAATTTCGCAGTACGATAAAAAAGTCGCAGAGGGCAAAAATCCTGTCATAGTCGCCCGCGATATTTACAGAGATAAAGTCAAAGACCGTGCGCAAATTTCGCTTGGAATCACCGTCGAGGACTACACCCGCAACGTGTATTCGGCGTTGCATACGGCGGAAAAAGAGTACGACTACATAATCATCGAACACCTTGACGGAACGGGACTCGAAGCGTCGGTTATGAACAGAGTAGAGAAAGCCGCAGGGGGCAAGAGCGTATGAAAGTGCTGTTCGTATGCTCGGCAAACACTTGCCGCTCGCCTATGGCGGAATATATGTTCAAAGCGTTTTTGCGAGCAAGAGGCATTGAGGACGTCGAAGTCGACAGCGCAGGCTTGATACTCTCAAACGACAGAATAAATCCCTTTTGCCTTGCAACGCTCGACAGACACGGCGTGCCGTACTTTGACAAGCAATCGCAATTTTGCACGAAACAACTATATAAAAAGGCGGATTTCGTGTTCGTTATGACTGAATATCACGAGCAAGTTCTCGTGCAGAACTACGGCAAAAAGCGCAATTTAATCGTGCTTTCGAGGCTTTTCGGACAGGACGTTCCCGACCCATACGGACAGGGCGTCGAGGCTTACGAAAACGTGTACAAAATTCTTTGGAACGGTCTTGATTCAATTTATCGCGCAACGCAAAAAACAGACGCTTGAACGTCTGTTTTTTTCTTGCTTGATTCTTTTGATTTCAATAAATATATCCTATTAGATTGCCGCTTTTTGCGCTTTTTCGATCGTATTTGCAAAAGCGTTGCAATCTCGGTTTTTGCCGCTTGTTTATCTCGTTTTTTCACATTCGACGTCAAAGTGGTCTTTGAGCAGTTGCTTGAAAATTTTGATATGTATTTCCTCGTCGAGAATGATTCGTTCGAGCAGCATTTTCACGCTGTCGGTGGACAAATTCAAAATGGTGCGCTCGTAGTTCATAATAGCGTTTTGCTCGGCGAGTATGTTTTCGCGAAGGTATCTTTTGGGGTCGAGAGTGTAGTTTGCAAAACTTCCGTTCCAGTAGGTGCGCGCGCCCATAATAGGGTAGCCGCCGAGTTTGTATATGGTTTTGCCCAGCAGTTCGTGATGCCGCATTTCGGTTATTGCAATGCCTTCGAGCGCTTCTTGAATATCGGGGTATTTCGGCGTTATGTAAAGTTGAAAGCAGTATGTCAAAACGGCGGTCAACTCGCCCGACGAGCCCGAATATACCGGCATTAGAAGTTTGGATTCGGCAACGTTTTGCTCGACTTCTATTTCGGGGTACGGCAATTCGCTTGCGTATTTTGATAAGTCCATATTTCACCTCGCTTGATTTTGCACATTATATTCACCTCGCGCAAATTGTGTGCAAACTCGAAAAAAGTTGCTCTATGCGGCAATTAACGTTCAAAATATATATAAAACCGCTTGCAAATTGCATTTTCGTGTGCTAAAATTTCAAAGTAACTTTTAGGAGGTATAGATATGCTTGATACATTGAACGCAATCCTTCTTGCTGCCGAACAAGGCGTGAGATATGCGGATTATGAAATATGTTTGAAAGTGTTTCTCATATTGATGGTGGTTGCCGCTGTTGCAATCATCGTCGTAATAATGATGCAAAAAGGCACAAACGACAACGTTGGCGTCATCACGGGCGCGAGCGATACTTACTACGGCAAGAACAAGTCGACCAACAAGGAAAGCATTTTGAAAAAGATCACCTTCGGTCTTTTCGCCTTCATTATGATTTGCTCGATCATCTGCTTCGTAATGTGGGGTCTCATCTCACAAGGTGCTTAATCGTCACAATGTAAAGTATCGAACGGCTCGTTTTGCGAGCCGTTTTGTTTTATTCGGCAAAAGACGAGATTTTTTGATTCGTCCGACTCTTGAATAACTTGAACGGATAATATATAATAATAGTATGATAAACGTAGTTGCAACAAACAAAAAAGCCTATCACGACTATTTCGTCGAAGACACCTACGAGGCAGGTATCGCGCTCGTCGGTTGCGAGGTTAAATCCGTACGCTTGGGTGCGGTCAATCTTCGCGACAGTTTCGTCATAATCAAAAACGGCGAAGTCTTTATGCTCGGCGCGCATATCTCGCCGTACAAAATGGGCAGTTACAACAACGTCGACCCGCGCCGCACGAGAAAACTTCTTCTCAACCGCTCGGAAATCAACAAACTTCGCGGCAAAGTTGAGCAAAAAGGGTATACGCTCATTCCGCTCAAAGTCTATTTTAAGGACGCTCTCGTGAAAATCGAACTCGGTCTTTGCAGAGGTAAGGAACTTCACGACAAGCGCGAAGCGATAAAAGAGAAAGAAAACAAACGCAATTTGCAAAGAGTTATGAAAGAATACAACAGATAATTCTGCTTGCCGATACGTTTTGTATTTGAAAACTCGCTTTATATTTTCAAAACACAAACCTACAATCAAACAGACAAAAAACACCGAAAATACACCCAAAAATACCGCGCGAAAAGCGCGTAAGAGGTTGCATATGAAAAGAATCGAAACCACTTGCGTACAAGGCGGCTATACGCCAAAAAACGGCGAGCCGCGCCAAATTCCCATCATTCAAAGCACGACTTTCAAATACGACACCAGCGACGATATGGCAAAACTGTTCGACCTCGAAGCGAGCGGCTATTTCTACACTCGTCTTCAAAACCCCACCAACGACTACGTTGCGGCAAAAATCGCCGAACTCGAAGGCGGAAGCGCGGGTATGCTCACGTCGTCGGGTCAGGCAGCGAACTTTTACGCCGTTTTCAATATCGCCAACGCGGGCGACCACGTCGTATCGACAAGTTCCATTTACGGCGGAACGTACAACCTTTTCAACGTGACTATGCGAAAGATGGGCGTCGATTTCACCTTCATTTCGCCCGACAGCACGGAAGAAGAAATAGAATCCGCGTTTAAGCCTAACACGAAAGCGGTGTTCGGCGAAACAATCGCAAATCCCGCGCTCAGAATGTTCGACATCGAGTTGTTTGCAAAGGTCGCGCACAAGCACGGCGTGCCTCTTATCGTCGACAATACGTTTGCAACGCCTATAAACTGCCGTCCGATAGAGTGGGGCGCGGACATCGTCACCCATTCCACTACCAAGTATATGGACGGACACGGCGCGGCTGTCGGCGGCGCAATCGTTGACGGCGGCAACTTCGACTGGCTTGCGCACGCGGACAAATTCCCCGGACTTTGCACGCCCGACGAGAGTTATCACGGCATAACCTACGCCGAAAAATTCGGCAAGGGCGGCGCGTTTATCACAAAATGCACGGCGCAACTTATGAGAGATTTCGGGTCTATCCAAAGTCCGCAAAACGCGTTCTTGCTCAATCTCGGTCTTGAAAGTTTGCACGTCAGAATGCAACGTCATTGCCAAAACGCTCTCGAAGTCGCAAAATACCTTGCAAGCGACGAGCGTATTGCGTGGGTGAAATATCCCTCGCTTCAAGGCGACAAGGACTTTGAACTTGCCAAGAAGTATTGTCCGAGCGGCACTTGCGGCGTGGTAAGTTTCGGCGTAAAGGGCGGAAGAAAAGCGGCGGAAGCGTTTATGAAAGGACTCAAAATCGTCGCAATCGAAACCCACGTTGCCGACGCGCGCAGTTGCTGTTTGCACCCCGCAAGTTCCACGCACCGCCAACTCACCGACGACGAACTCGTTGCGGCAGGCGTTTCGGGCGACCTCGTGCGCCTTTCCTGCGGTCTTGAAAGCGCGCTCGACCTCATCGACGATATAAAGCAAGCGCTCGATAGTGCGCATATCGAGGCGTAAAGAGGTGACAGTATGCCTATAATTATCCCAAATCAACTTCCCGCATACAAAATCCTCAGCGACGAAAAGATTTTCGTTATGGACGAAAACAGGGCGACGAGGCAGGATATCCGTCCCATCGAGATTGCTATTCTCAACCTTATGCCCACCAAAGAAACCACCGAAACGCAACTTATAAGGCTGCTTTCAAACTCGCCGCTTCAAATCAACGTCACGCTTATAAAGACGGATTCCTACGAGCCTACGCACGTTTCGATAGGGCATATGATCCGCTTCTACAAGAGCCTCGACGAGATAAAGCGAATGAAGTTCGACGGAATGATAGTCACGGGCGCACCCGTCGAAACCATACCTTTCGAGGACGTGAAGTACTGGAAGGAACTCGAACAAATTTTCGAGTTTGCCGACAAAAACGTAACGAGCACAATCTATATATGCTGGGGCGCGCAAGCGGCTCTTTATCACAAATTCGGCATACAAAAGCGGAATTTGCCGCAAAAACTTTTCGGCATATATCCCGCTCACGCCGTCGTTGAAAACGATATGCTTTTGAAGGGAATGGACGACACTTTCTATATCCCGACCTCTCGCCACACCGAAATCGACGAGGAAGCCTTGCGCAAAGTGCAGTCCGTCAAGATTCTTGCCGAATCGCCGCAAGCAGGCGTAGTCATCGCCAAAACCACCGACAACAAATCCTTTTTCTTCACCGGTCACAGCGAGTACGACCGTTTCACCCTCAAATCCGAGTATCTTCGCGACCTCGAAAAAGGCTTACCCATCTCAAAACCCGTCAATTATTTCCTCGACGATTCTCTCGACAACGTGGATATGAAGTGGCGTAGCGCGGCGAATTTGCTGTTTTATAATTGGTTGAATTATTACGTTTACCAAGTCACGCCCTTTAATCTATAAGCCGTCCATTGAGCGAACAACTTCGGCAGAGCCGCTCTCATAAACAGTCACGTACGACAAGTACGCTCGTGTCTATGAGAGCGGCTCTTTCTTGTTCTTCATCTCAATGGATGGCTTATAGGTTGAATAATGGGGCAGTAAGTGAAAAAGTCCGCCTGCCAACTCATTTACGACAAGTAAATTAGGGTTGCCGTTCAAGGTGCGCTTTCTTGTCTGACGCTCAAATATCGCACTCAAAGGTCAAAGGGGCTGCAAATCAAAACCATTTTTCAATTAACCTTCTTATCAAAGTTAATATTACACCATAATAACATTTAACTTTCCGTCATTATATTAATCTACTTCTCGCTTGTATTCGCTTTCGCACTCGTGTTCGAGTTCGTCAAAAACTTTCGGCGTGCCGATTGTGCTGTTGCCCAGCGGGGTTAAAGAGAGTAGGGCAAGAAAGAGTAGCAAAGTGCCAGTTACGATATAATAAATTTTCAGCGGCGTTATGAACGATACCGCAATCAGCACCGCACCCGAAAAAAGATAGTTTTTCAAATTGCGACGAGAGAGTATCGCTTGTAAAAGTGAAGATACGGAAAACTTTTGTTTTTGCTTTTTCAGCACGGGCAGGGCGTTGCGCTTTGCAAGAAACTTGAACACTTGCTTCGTCTTTACGATTTCAATCTTTATATCTTGCAGATTTGCAATTTGCCACGCCTTTCTGTCAATGCCTTTCGTTATCAGATAGACGTGGTTTTTGTCGTGCTTTTTTGCAAGTTTGCACACGTTTGCGACGTCGCTTCCGCCAAGTGACGAAAACTTGAAATTTGCGATAATTATACTGTTTTCAAGCAAAATATAATTGACACCGTTCTCGATTTGCGGATTTTTTAGAGAACTTACAAACAAATCTATGACATATTCGCCGCCTCTTATGCAAAACTCGGTTTCAAGTCTGTCGTATGTATACGGCTTTTGATTCTTCTTTGAAAAGTAGCGTATGCTGAAAACGACAGCAAGCGAAAACGCGACGGAAAATATCAGCGCGCCCACTGCGTTTTTGAAAAGTAAAGTCGCCCATACGAACGTCGTGAGGGTGACGATTATGCTTAAACTTATATAATCGAGTGCTTTCGACATACCTTTATTTTTGCCCGAAAACGCTTTTCAAATACGCAAAAACCGTACGAAAAATCGCAAAATAACACAGCGGAATTTTGTCGAAAATCCGACGAAAACATTGCGATAACCGAAAGGGAAAATAAGAAAAAACATCCGAACGGTAGCAGAATGAAAATCGTAGGTTAATCAAAAATATAACGGATATGGTGCGAGTTCTTGAATTATTTTGCTTGTCGATGTATAATCGAGATATGGAAAAGACTTTGGTTTTCGGCGGGGCGTTCGATCCCGTACACAAAGAACACGTCGCAATGTGCAAAAGCGCAATGCTTAGGCTCGGAATATCCAAACTCGTGCTTGTGCCGACGGTTACGCCGCCTCACAAAAGCGCGGGATTTTTGAGTTTCGAGCAACGTTGCGATTTGCTTAAAATCGCATTCGACGGCGTGAATTTCGTCATTGACGACATCGAAAACGTGCGCAGCAAAGACAATTACAGTGCGCTCACGCTTCCTGTTTTGAAAGAAAAATACGGCGATATCGTTTATCTCGTCGGCGGTGACAGCCTCGAATATTTCGACACTTGGTATCATCCCGAAGCCATAGTCAAAGTGTGTCCGATTGCCGTTTGCCAAAGGGAAGGCTTCGACGATATCGCAATGCGAGCGCAATATCTCAAACAAAAATTCGGCGGCGAATTTATTTTGCTCGATTACGTCGGAAAAGACGTTTCTTCGTCCGAAGTGCGTGCAAAACTTCTAATGGGTGACAATCCCGACGAAATCGACGAGAAAGTTCTGTGCGAGATTCGCAAGAAAGGAATGTTTTGCGAGTATAGAGAAATGGCGAAGCAATTGCATTCTTATCAGCCCGACGAACTTTTTGCGCACAGCAAAGCCGTGGTTTTGACTGCGATGAGGCTCAATTCGCGCCACAATTTGAAGCAAGATTTCACAAAGGTTTTTCTTGCTTGTTTCTTGCACGACAACGCAAAGAAACGTCCGTCTTTGGATGGCTTCGACGTGCCGCTCGACGCGGTCGGAACGCCCGTTTTGCACCAGTTTCTCGGTGCGGAAAAGGCAAGGCGCGATTTCGGCATAACCGACGAAAGCATACTCGACGCCATACGTTATCACACCACCGCAAAAGCGGATATGACTATGCTCGAAAAACTCGTGTACACCGCAGACAGCGTGTCTTTCGACAGAACGTACGAGCCGATTCCTCAAATTCGAGAGATTGCTATGCGCGATTTCGACGAGGGATTCAAAGCGGTTTTGAAGTACACCTACGACAAGGTGAGCGCAAGCGGAAAGCCTATGCACCCGCTCACTCTCGACGCGGTGAAGTGCTATCTCGGCGATTATTGCAAAATTGACCGTTGAAAACCGCGCGACTGTGTGCTAAAATCGTAATAGAAAAGACGCTAGGCAACCAAACTTGCAACCAAACACGTTTTTTGCACACGATAAATACAATACCAAAGAACCTCGCACGTTTTTGCGAGAGGAGGATTTTATGGAACCTATTGAAATGAAAGACATCATTTGCGCCGAACTCGACGAACATAAAGCCGTTGACATAACGATTTTGGACGTTGCGCACCTGACGGTTATGACGGACTATTTTGTCATTTGCACGGCAAAGAGCAACAAACAAGTCAAGGCACTTGCCGAGTTTGTCGAAGAAAAAATGAGCGAAAACGGCGTCGAACCCACGCATACGGACGGTATGGGCGAGGGCAAATGGGCGGTGCTCGACTACGGCGGCGTTATCGTGCATATCTTCAACGACGAAACGAGAATGTTCTATTGCCTCGAAAAACTTTGGGCGGACGGCAAAAACGTCACGAAGTACAACGCATAACGCACATTTTACACAAAAAATGTCAATACAAAATTCAATCAAAAAAAGCCTCGATTTTGAGGCTTTTTTTTGATGTTTTTCGTGCGTTTAATTCGGTTTTTTACATTTGATGTTTACAGTTTTTACGTTGTATGTTTACGACAAAATCAATATGCTCTCGAAAGGACTTTTTCAAACAAATCCGCTTTTTGCTCGTCGGTCATACCGTCTTTGATTTTACGATATACGTCGACGTCCAAAGTCACGAAAACGTCGGTTTTCGTTTGTTTTGACAAGTCGTTTTTAGTAGATTGCAAAAATGCGTCGCGCTCGCTTTTGAGATAGAACGGGGAAGAAATCAAGGCGACGACGTATGCGTTGTTGTACGCAAAACAGCGTGCGCCGACGACTTTCGGGTTCGAGAGGGCGAGGGCGGCTACGCTTTGCTCGGTCACTTCGCCCGTTTGCATATAATCTTGAACGTATGGCGTTTGATTTGTGTATTCCATACTTAAATTATGGCAGTATTGTGCGGTTTAATACGTCAATTTCATATTGTGCTTGACATACTGGCTTTAAGGGCATATTATAAAGTTGCTTCGGGGCGAGGTGAAAATCCTCACCGGCGGTATAGTCCGCGAACACGCAATGCGTGCCGACAAGGTGCAATTCCTTGACCGACGGTAAAGTCCGGACGGAAGAAGCGACGTAATTTTGCATTTCAATTTACGTTTGCGCCCTCGAAGGCGCATTTTTTTATGCTTTTGCAAATTCGCAAAAAGTGCGCCGAAGGAGAAAAATGGGCAAAAAAACAAAGGAAACGAACGGAACGAGTATTCTCGATTCCGCCGACAAGAAAAGCGTAAGCGCGAAAGTCACCAAAGAGGATATAAAAAAGACGTTCGAGCGGTTCAAAAATCCGCGTTTTTCAACCGCATATATCACGAAAATGGCGATTCTAACGGCACTTTCTTTCATTTTGTATGCGTTTGCAAAATTCAATTTGCCGTTTATGTTTCCGAGTTTCTTGGAAATTCAGATAAGCGAATTGCCGGCATTGCTCGCAGGCTTTTCTATGGGCCCTATAAGCGCGTGCATTGTGATAATTTTGAAATGTCTTTTCAAATTTCCGCTGACAAGCACGGCGTACGTCGGCGAGGCTACGGACATTTTGCTCGGCATTGCGTTCGTGCTGCCCGCATCGTTGATTTACTATTTCCACAAGGACAGAAAACACGCTTTTATCGGCATATGCGTTGGCAGTTTGTGCCTTACCGCGCTGTCGCTTTTGGTCAATAGATTTATATCCATTCCGTTTTTCGTGCAGTTGTATTTCAACGGCGATTTCTCGCTCATCGTCAATTTGCTCAAACCGCTGTACAAAAACATGACGATTGACACGTTTTACGTCTATTATTTGTTTGTCGGCGTGTTGCCTTTCAACTTGTTTAGATGTATAATAGTCAGTGGACTTACGTTTGTATTATACAAACGTCTTAGCAAAATTTTGCACTGGGACGGGTCGAATATGAAAAAATCGAACACGGTTTTTAAAAAGCATACCGTCAAAAACGTCGAGGAAACTTACGCTTTGGCAAAGAAAATCGCAGATACGTTGCAAGGCGGCGAGGTTATCCTTTTGAACGGCGATTTGGGAGCGGGCAAAACCACGTTTACGAAAGGACTTGCAAAGGCTCTCGGCATAGAGGACGAGGTTACGAGCCCGACTTTCACCATACTCAACGTGTACGAGGACGGCAGATTCAAACTCAATCACCTCGATATGTACAGAGTCGAGAGCGCGGACGAACTTGCCGAACTCGGTATAGAGGACTGCTTCGACGACGACTCGGTGACGGTTATCGAATGGAATAAATTCGAGCATTTCGACGGCGAAGTTATTGAGATAAACATAACGCCGACAGGCGAAAACGAGCGTATTTTCGACGTCGAAAAGAAGGAAAATAAATGAACATTCTTGCAATAGACACAACATCTACGGGACTTTCGATTGCTCTTGTCAAGGGCGATAAAACCTATTCTTTCACAAAGCAAATCGGAAAATCGGGACACAGCGCGACGCTTATGCCTGAAATCGACAATATGCTCAAATCCCACGACGTCGGCGTAAACGACATCGACGTGTGTGCGGTGAACGTCGGGCCGGGGTCGTTTACAGGAATAAGAATAGGCGTTTCGGCAATGACGGCAATCGCGTTTGCAACGGGCGCAAAGCGCGTTGCGGTGACGACGTTCGAACTTATCGCGCACCAAAGAGGAAATATTCTTGCGGCGGTTGACGCAGGACACGGAAACACATATCTTGCAAAATGCGAAAACGGAAAGGTTTTTAGCGCGAGTTTTTGCGAGGCGGGCGAGAATATCGACCTTAAAAACGCCGAATATCAACCGCTTAAAAGCGTTGACGAAACGCTTGCCGAAGTCGTGTCGCAAAAGGCAAAAAACGGCGAATTTGTAAACGTTTTCGAGCCGTTTTATATGAGAAAATCGCAAGCCGAGAGGGAAAAGGATGAAGTTTGAATCCCTTAAATACGAGCATTTGCGACAGATGGCGGAAATCGAACGCGAGGCGTTCGATCAGCCGTGGAACGAGAGAATGTTTATCCCCGAAGTCGAGGACGAAAATGCGTATTATCTTGTCGGCGTAAGAGGCGACGAGGTGATTTGTTACGGCGGTTTTCACAAAGTGCTGGACGAAGCGCATATAACAAATATAGCGGTAAAGTCCACCGATCGCGGCAAAGGCATAGGCAAGTTGCTTATGAGCGAACTCATATCGAGGGCAAAACTGCTCGGAATCAGGTTTATGACCCTCGAAGTGCGCGACAACAACGAGCCTGCAATCCGCTTGTACCAAAGTTTCGGCTTCAAAGTCGAAGGCGTGCGAAAGAAGTATTACAACAACGTTCGCGACGCACTTATAATGTGGCTTGCGATGTAGAGGTCGGCACGAAACAGCAACGAAGCGTTATCGAAAACTCAAATCCGCATTGTCAAAATGCGCAAAATATCAATCGAAATCCGTACGGTTTCGATAGACAATACGCCGTCGTAAACGGCAAAAAATTGTCGTATTTTTCGGTCGGAAACGGCAAAAATACGTTGGTTTTTCTTCACGGGTGGGGCGCGGACGCTACCGCCTTTTTCTTTGCAATGAAACAACTATGCGCAAAATACCGCGTCATTGCCCTTGATTTTTTCGGGTTCGGACAAAGCGATTTTCCGCCCGATTGCTACGACGTTGCGCATTACGCAAACGACGTTGCAAAGTTGCTTGAACGGCTTAAAATCGAGAACGCAACCTTTTTGGGACATTCTTTCGGCGGCAGAGTCGCAATCGAACTCGCCGCATTTTATCCGCAAATCGTCAATCGAATCGTGCTTATAGACAGCGCAGGCATAAAACCGAGGCGTAAACCGTCATATTATTTGAAAGTGTTTGCTCACAAAATCCTCAAAAAACTCGGCAAAAGCGGTTTGAAAGGGTCGAGCGATTATAGTTCGTTATCCGACGATATGAAGAAAGTTTTTGTGAAAGTGGTAAACTACGACCAAAAGAGTTTGCTTGAAAAGATAAAACGTCCGTGCGCGGTGTTCTGGGGAAAGAGCGACAAGGAAACGCCGCTTTATATGTATAAGTGCTTTTTGAAGAAAATCGACGGGGCGCAAGGCTTTTTGCTAAGCGGCGGACATTTTGCGTTTGTCGAAGACAGATACGCTTTTTCGCTTATTCTCGGCGCATACCTTGCCGAAACCGACGAGGGAATATCGTAAACCGCTTCTTGAAAACTCTTGGAATTGCTTGGAAATTTTTCCAAAATCCTTTGTCCTGAATTTTTCGTATGTTTCATGAAACATTTTTGAAATGAAAAATCGTCTGTTCAGTAGGATTTTTTCGTCCACTCACACAAAAAGCGGGCAAGACATATCTTGATACGAAAAAAGCGAGGTGTGTATGACGCTTGTGCGAGGCGACTGGTTTTATATCCTTTTGTTGATTATCGACGGTTTTTTTATGACAAGACCGTACTTGTATGCCATACAAAACGACAACTATCGAGTGAGCGAGATATTCAAAAACAAGCGTTTGAGGTTCGTTTACCTTCTCGACGTCATAACGGTGACGATATTTTGCGGCATATGGGTTGCGTTTTGGCTGTTGAATGCAAAAGCATTCTGGGGATTCCTCATTGCGTTGTTCTTTTTTATAACCGAGTTTGCAATGTACTTTATGGAAGATTTGCCCGAGCGCAAGAAACCGCTTCGTTATACCAAACGCGCGGTGCGCTGTCTTTTGGCAAACACCGCCGCTTCGACGGCGATTGTGACTGTTGCGCTTGCCGTGGCGACGAAGTATCTTGCCGACGAATATATGCGCTATCTCGTTTTCTTTGCGTTTGTGCTCGTATATCCGCTGTTTTTCATAATCGTTACGTCGATTGTCAACGTTTTTGAGAAGTTGAACAATTTGCGATACGAAAAAAGAGCCGAAAAACGCCTCGACAGAGAAGATTTGATAAAAATCGCAATCACGGGCAGTTACGGCAAAACGTCGGTGAAGAACTTTTTGAGCGCGATACTGGCACAAAAGTACAACGTTTTGACCACGCCGCAAAGTTACAACACGCCGATGGGAATTTCAAAAACCGTCAATTCTCTCGATTCCACGCACGAAGTGTTCGTTGCGGAATTTGGCGCGAGAAGGGTCGGCGATATCAAAAAGTTGATGAAAATCGTCAAACCGACGTATACGATTTTGACGGGAATCAACGACCAGCACCTCAAAACTTTCAAAACGCAAGAGAATATACGGCGTGAAAAATGTCGTATTCTCGATGTGGGCGACGGCGTGTGCGTGATAAATTCCGAACTTAAAAACATAACCGAAAGCGTGCTTCTTTCAAAGAAAATCATTCCCGAAACCATTTATGCAGGAATCGACGAAAACGCGGATATTTATGCAACCGATATAAGCGTAAGTGAAAACGGAAGTGAGTTTAACGTCGTGATAGGGGATGACGTTTTTCGCGCTCGCACGAAAATTCTCGGAATCCACAACGTGCAGAACATTATGCTTGCCGTTGCAATGGCGTACAAACTCGGCGTCGAAATGCCTTTCATTCTGAACGCAATCGAGAATCTCGAACCCGTCGCTCATCGCCAACAACTCATAAAAGGCAACGGCGTGAACGTCATCGACGACAGTTTTAACTCTAATCCGGACGGCGCGAAATTTGCGCTTATGACTCTTGCGATGTTTAACACGAGAAAGGTTGTCGTGACGCCCGGACTCGTGGAACTCGGAAGCAGGGAAGTCGAAGAAAACCGCTTGCTCGGCAAACGAATCGCAGACGTTGCCGACGTCGTTCTGCTTATCGGAAACGAGCGCACCGAACCCATTTTGCGCGCGCTCAAAGAGAGTGAATTCGGCGGTGAAATCAAACGTTACGACTCGCTCGCCGCCTGCGAAAAGGACTTTGTAAACACGCTTAAACTCGGCGACACGCTTCTGATTCTTAACGACTTGCCCGATATATACGAGGACTTAAAATAGGGTGTTTTGCGCAAAAGTACTATTAAAAAACGGCAAAACGATAAGTGTTTGTTCTAAAAATGCCGTTTTAATAGAATACTTTTGCGGATATAACATACAAAATGTATGATTATGCTCAAACGTCGTTTTTGATAAAAATCTAATATGCGCCGCGAAAATCGCGGCGTTTTTCACTTTCGTTTCGTGTGACTCATATTATGGAAGGACAAATTTTTGCGAGGTGAAAAAGTATGAAAAAGAAAGTAGCGCTCGTGTTCGGCGCACGGTCGTTTGAAAGAGATATTTCCGTCATAACCGCAATGCAAACTCTAAACAATATCGACAAATCGAGATACGACGTCGAACCTATATTTGCGTACGAAGGGGATTTTTACATAGGCAAACTCGATTCGATAAAATGCTTTGCGCCCTTCGACCCTCTTGCTCACAAGAAAGCGTTTTTGATTAAAGGCGAGTTTTACACTCTCAAAAAAAACAAACTGCAAAAGGCGTTCAAACCCGACGTCGCGCTTTTTTGTTGTCACGGCGGCGAGGGGGAAAACGGCATACTGCAAGCGTTGTTCGAGTTCAATTCCGTTGCCGTGACTTGCTCTGATACTCTCGCTTCCGCTTGCTGTATGGACAAGGCGATGTCAAAGAGATTGTTTGAAAGCCTGCTGTTGAACGTGCTTCCGTACGAAGTCGTATCCAAGGACGAATTTGAAACCGACAAGGACAAGACGATTTCGCGTATCGAGGAACTCATAGATTATCCCGTTATCGTCAAGCCTGCATGTCAAGGAAGCAGTATCGGCATAGAAGTTGCAAAATGCAGGGAAGAACTCGATTTTGCGTTGCAAGTTGCGGCGAAATTCGACGTAAAAATCGTCGTCGAACACAAACTCGACGATTTTGTCGAGGTCAACTGCGCCGCATATTCTAAAGACGGTCAAATCGTGATTTCGGACACAGAACAGCCGTGCGGTGCAAGCGACTTTCTCACCTTTTCGGACAAGTATTCGGGCGGAAAAATGAGCGCGTGCGAGCATATTGTGCCTGCAAAAATCGGCTCTTTGGAACTTATCGTAAAAGCGAATACGAAACGACTTTACGAAGAACTGGGACTTTCGGGTGTCGTGAGGGTGGATTATCTCGTGGATACGAAGCGAAACAAGGTGTACGTCAACGAGATAAACACAATCCCCGGGTCTATGGCGTTTTATTTGTTCAAGGGCGTGGGGGTGAGTTTTCAAAACCTGATTACCGACATAATCGAGGACGCGATTTTACGAAAATCCAAAGCGATAAAACCGAGCGTTTTTAGGTCCGACGTGCTAAAAAATTTCACGGGCGGCTCGAAACTTGTCAAATAGACGGTTTTGTATGATTTATCGGTGAGTTTTCCGCTTGCGGCGGCGACGTTTTTATGCTAAAATATTTGCATAAAAATTCATTTTGAGGTGCGATATGGACAAAATCAAGATGACTACGCCGCTTGTGGAAATCGACGGCGACGAGATGACTCGCGTGCTTTGGCAATGGGTGAAAGATATTCTTATCTGCCCGTACGTCGATTTGAAGACGGAATATTACGATTTATCCATTCAAAACCGCGACGCAACCGACGACAAAGTGACGATTGAAGCCGCAAAAGCGTGCTTGAAGTACGGCGTGGGCGTGAAGTGCGCAACAATTACGCCGAACGCTCAACGCGTGGAAGAATTCGGCTTGAAACGCATGTATCCGAGCCCCAACGCAACCATTCGAGCAATGATGGACGGAACGGTGTTCCGCGCGCCCGTGCTCGTGAAGGGCATTACGCCGCTCGTTCCCGCGTGGACGAAGCCTATCGTCATTGCAAGACACGCATACGGTGACGTATACAAGGCGGTCGAGATAAAGGCGCACGGCGGAAAAGCCACTCTTTGCTATGACGGGGAAGAAAAGACCGTGTTCGATTTTTGCGGCGAGGACGGAATTTTGCAAGCGCAACACAACACCGACAAGAGCATAAGAAGTTTTGCAAAAAGTTGTTTTTCGTATGCGCTTTCGCAAAAACAAGACCTTTGGTTCAGCACGAAAGACACGATTTCCAAAGTGTACGACCATAGATTCAAGGATATCTTCCAAGAGATTTACGATGCCGAGTACAAAGAGGCGTTCGAGGCTTGCGGAATCGAGTATTTCTACACGCTAATCGACGACGCGGTGGCGAGAGTTATGCGCTCGCACGGCGGCTATATCTGGGCGTTGAAGAACTACGACGGTGACGTAATGAGCGATATGGTGGCGACGGCGTTCGGCTCGCTTGCGATGATGACTTCCGTTCTCGTTTCGCCGAGCGGCGCATTCGAGTACGAAGCGGCTCACGGCACTGTCACGAGGCATTTCAGAAAGTATCAGGCAGGGGAAGAAACGTCCACGAACTCGGTTGCAACGCTCTTTGCTTGGACGGGCGCACTCAAAAAGAGAGGTGAACTCGACGGCAACGCAGAACTCGTAGCGTTTGCAAATCATCTTGAAAAAGCGACGATTGACACAATCGAGAGCGGTGAAATGACGAAAGACCTCGTGGGAATTTTCCACCTCGACGGCGTAGAAGCAAAGCCGCTCAATTCCAAAGAGTTTTTGCAAGCAATCGCTTCGAGATTGTGATTTTCAAGACGTAAAAGTCGTGCTTTTTAGCGACGAGTTGCGTTTGGCTTGAAAATATTAAAAATCAAAAAATATACCGATAGAATAACGAAAAGCACCTGTTTGGGTGCTTTTTGCGTATAGAGAAAACCGGCAGATCCGCCGATTAATTTTCGTCGGACTGCGAGCGATTTGCTCACGCACATCTATGTCCGCTGCGCTATTCGTTCTCGTCTTTCTTTGTTCTTGCCGTTTGCCTTTGGCAAGGGACGCATAAAAGCGACGAAAACAAAGCACGCCAAATTATTGCCGATATTTGTACGGTTAATTTCGGGCATATAATTCGGGCGATGTGTGCGCGTGTGTGTATGATTTATGTGCGAATAATGCAAGGGCGTTGTCGGATGGCTTTTTAATAAAAGTACAAAAACGGGATGGCGAAGGCAAATCGTTTGACGGAAGTGCTTGTACATGCTAAGATAGTGTCCTAATAAATGCATTATGTTATCTTTTTGTATCAATAAGTATTTGCACAATGCAAAATAAATTTTTGACGGAAAAGAAATAAAGAAATATGGAATATTCAAAATCTATAAAACGACTCAGAGAAGACAAGAATCTCACGGTTGACGAGCTTGCAAAACGCTTGTCGCTCGACGTTGACGAGATCCAAAAAGCCGAAGACGGAGAAGACGTGGACCAAAAGACTTTGGAAGCGATTTCAAGGTATTTTGGCGTTCAATACGATTCTCTTGTGGAAGGCACGGCGAAGAGTAAGAAGAAGGAGAGCATTTTTGATCCGACCGAGTGGTACAAACTCGACAACGCGGCAAAAGTGTATCCGTCCTCGTCTTCAAACGAATACAGCACGCTCTTCCGCTTTGCGGCGGTGATGAAAGAGAGAGTGGACGGTGAGATTCTGCAACAGGCGCTTGACGATCTCGTGCCGAGATTTCCGACACTTATGGTCACCATCAAGCGCGGCGCGTTCTGGTACTATTTTGAAAGATTGCCCTTCAAACCCAGAGTGGAGAAAGAGAGCCTTTATTCTTTCCAACCCATTCCTCTTGACGGCAAACGCTATCTTTTCAGAGTGGTGTACAGCGATTACAGAATCGGATGCGAGTTCTTCCACAGCATCACGGACGGCACGGGCGGTTCGACTTTCCTTATGAGCCTGCTTGCAAGATACTACGAGATCAAGACGGGCAAACGAATCGAAGACTACAAGAGCGCAAAGGACTATCGCGATTTGCCGACTCCCACCGAGATCGAAGACAGTTTTCAAGTGTATGCCGAAAAGCACGACTACGCAAAAAGAAAGATCAATTTTACCTATATTCCCAAACTACCCAAGGCTCGTCACGGCGTGATGACCCACGTGATCACTTCCGCATCTAAGCTCAACCAAAAGGCGAAAGAATACGGCGCAACCATCACGGAATACGTGCTTGCGATCATTTTCGGCATCATGTTCGATATGCGCAAGAAAGAGGGCAGCAACAAGGATATCAACGCAAGAGTGCCTGTCAATCTTCGCAAATTCTTCCCGTCCGAAACCGTGCGCAACTTCTCGTTCTATCTTGACGTGACGCTCAAAGACAGCGTGGACGGCGGCATTCAAGCCTATGTGGACGCGGTCAAAGAGTGTTTCAAAGAGCAACTCAACGAAAAGTATTTGCAAGAGAACGTCAACGCGAATATGCGTGAAGAACGCAACAAATTTATCGCACTCGTGCCTCTCGCACTCAAAGATATCGGTCTCAAAATCACAAAATATATTATGGACAACAAAGCCGTTTCTATGGACTTTTCAAACTACGGACGTCTCAATCCGCCCAAAGAATTGTTCGAGATAGCGGACAGGGTGGAGTTTTGCTTGAAAGAACCGAAGGACTCGGGCTACAAACTTGCCGGCGTGACGTTCGGCGACGAGTGCGTGCTGACGTTCTCAAGAACATTCAAATCCTCACATCTTGAAAAAGAGTTCGTCAGAGCGTTGACGGCGGAAGGTCTTGACGTGTACATCGAGACAAACGGAGATAAATGATGAAATATTGTAGACTTTGCAAAACGTATCATCCCGAATATGACGACAACTGCCCCCTTTGCGGCGCAGGACTTGTCGAGGCAACGGACAAGACGGACAAGGACTTTGATTTTGCCCCATACAACGCCAACGAAAAAAGACTCAACGCAAAAAAGACCGTCAGAGACGTGTTTATCGCACTCTCCGTGCTTACGCTTGTGGGCTTGCTGCTCGCGTCCGTGATATCCAAGGTTTATTCGATCATCTACATCGGGCTTGCGTCCGTCGGATTCTTCTGGCTTGTCATCGGACAATTCGCGTTCTTCCGCACGGATCTTAGGACAATCTATTACAGATCGACTTTCTGGCTCGTGATTCTTGCGATTCTTGTGAGTTTGCACTTTGGAAAGTTCTACATCGCGCTTTCTTACGTGATACCTTGCGCGGCAGGCGCGCTTAGCGTCGTGACGTTGCTCACCGCAGTTATCACGAAAAAGTGGTATAGATATGCCTTTCACTCCTTTGTGCTTGCGCTGTTTATGATCGCTTTGTTCCCGCTCAACTATTGCTTGTCGTTGCACTATGCCGGTTATAATTGGATCGCATCTCTTGCAACGCTCGGCGTTGGACTTGCAGAGATCGCATTCTCGCTGATTTTCGGCAGACAAGTGTTGGGAAGCGAAATCAAAAAGCGTTTCTTTGTCTGACAAGGCACAATGGCAAATCGCATATCGGCGGCTTGATTGTGACAGTATTTTAGCGATTGCGACATAATCTCGTGGCGATTGTGACAGAAAGAGCGTGATTGCACTCATTAAAAGAAAAACAAAACGACGGAATCCCCGTCGTTTTTTGTTGGAATTAGGTGTTATTCTGTTAGGCAAATGTGTAGAGTATTTGAAGTCTTAACCGATTGCGATTCAATCGTGCGGCTTGCTTTTTTTTTGCCCGATTGCGTTTTAATAGTGCGACTTGTCGTTGCACGCCGTTTGCTTTTCAAACGCTCGACTTATTTCAAAAGTTCGTTTTTTTCCTGTTCGCCCGTCGAGGTTGTGGGTTTTGCGTAAATGACGTTTTCGCCGATGATTTCGATTTCGTTGGGCGCACCCTCGCGCGTATCTTCGGGAAGATAGATTATCACTTGCTTTTCAACGTCGAAGTCCTTGAACATAAAGAAGAAAAGTTTCTTTATCGTCGTGTCGTCGCGCTTGGGGGCGGGGGATTCAGAAAGAGTGATAACGCCGTCTTTGCTGCGAGTTTTCACCACTTGATTTTCGTACTTAATATAGTAGTCGTAAGTGACGAAACCGAGTTTGTCGGGGGATTCCGTGCCGACGTAAACTATCACCGCTTGCTTGTCCTTGAAATCGATATCGATTGTCTTGATTTCGCTATCGCCGGCGTTCTGACCTTGAATGGGGTCTTTGAGATTGACGACGTGCGTCGGTTCGGTCATATATCCGCTTTCTTTCATAAACGAGGCGGTGTCGTTGACCCACGTTTCGCGGTTTATGCAACCCAAAGCGGCGGATATTATCGTGAAAACCGCGCCGAGTGCGATTATCGCAAGCGAAATGTTGGAAAGAGTGAGATAGTCCTTAAAGGATTTTTTGCCGTCGTTGACGGTGGTTTTTTCCTCTTTTTTTGGCTTGTCGGGGTATTCCCAACCCATTTTTTTGTCGTAGAACTCGTAATACTTGCGGTATGCTGGGATTAGGGCAAGTCCCAAACCCAAACAGAGCGTGCCTGCGCCTGCGAGAATGAGGAATATCATAGAACTCTTGAACGCGAAAATCGACGCTATTGCGTAAAACCACATAAGAAGACAACCCGAAAACAGCGCGATCATTGCCGCGATCATCAAAACGAAGGGTATGTTGATACCCACGCGTTTCCAAAATCCGTTTTTCTTGGTTGCTATACGTTTCATATAAATTATTATACTACCGCCCGTTGCGCTTGTCAAAACAAATGCCCGAAATGAAGGCAGTATTAAACGTTTTTCATACTGCGTTGTTCTAATTCGATTTGCCGCAAAATAGATTTATCGTAGGCGTGAGGGAAGGAATTAAACGAAAAAGAAGAAAAATCGACTTTTGGCGACATAATTTCTTCAATTTTGCACCTGCGCCGAGCATATAATCGGGGTGTTTGATGATTGTTACGGTCAAAAGAGCAAGTATTGTCGCGGCGGCGTCGCTGATTATCGCGTTTGCGGTGCTTACGGCTTCCGTAGGCGTGACGAACAGCGCGGGCGTGTATTTCTGCAAAAGTACGAGAAAAGTGCCCGTGTACAGCGTTGATACCGACAAAAAGGTGATTGCGCTAACGTTCGACGCGGCGTGGGGCGCGGACAAAACGCAAGGTATTCTCGACGTAATGAACGAGTACAACGCAAAAGGAACGTTTTTCCTCGTCGGATTTTGGATCGACAAGTACGAAAAGGAAACCAAAGCCATTGCCGAAGCCGGATTCGAGATAGGAAACCACTCTCGCAACCACCTGAATATGCCCAAACTCAGCGAAAACGAGATAGAAAACGAGATAGAGTACGTCAACGACAGAGTTTTCGATTTGACGGGCAAAAAACCGAAGTATTTCCGCGCGCCGTTCGGCGATTATAACAACAAACTTATGACGTCGCTCGAAGGCTTGAATATGGTTGGCGTGCAATGGTCAATAGATTCGCTCGACTGGAAAGGTTTGTCGGCAAAGCAGATATACGACAGGGTAGTGCCGAAGGCAAAGAGCGGCGATATAGTGCTTTTTCACAACAACAGCGACCACGTTCTCGACGCGCTTCCTATGGTTTTGACCGCTTTGAGAGCGCAAGGTTTCGAGTTTGTGACAATCGCCGACCTCGTGCTGACAGAGGGGTACACGATAGATTCAAACGGAATACAACACAAAAACGCATAGACGTACAGGAGGATTTATGAGTTACGAACAAATGCAAAACAATCAAGTTTACCTTTCGGGGCAAATTGCGAGCGAGCCTGAATTTTCTCACGAAATTATGGGCGAAAAGTTTTACGATATGACGGTTTCGGTTGCAAGACTGTCGGGACAAAACGACGTAATACCCATCACGATAAGCGACAGACTTATGGAAGGCGGTTCGTTTGAAATCGGCAATCTAATCGGGTTAATCGGGCAATTCAGAAGTTACAACAAGATTGTCGACGGCAAGAGCAAACTCGTGCTTCGGGTGTTTGTGAGAGAACTTTGCGAGTGCGACGACAACGCGCCAAACGTCATAGAAATCGAGGGCTACGTCTGCAAGCAACCCGTGTATCGCACAACGCCTTTCAAGCGAGAAATCGCAGATTTGCTTATTGCGGTGAACAGAGCGTACAACAAATCCGACTATATCCCTGCAATAGCGTGGGGAAGAAACGCGCGCTATGCTTCTACGTTCCGAGTCGGCGAAAAAATACATCTCGTTGGGCGCATACAATCGAGAGTTTACCAAAAGGCACTCGACGACGGAAGCGTCGAAGAAAGAGTTGCGTACGAGGTGTCCATAACGAAATTCGAGCAAGAAAAAGAAGTCGAAAACTAAAACCGTTGGCGGTTCGATTGTTGTCGGTTGCTAATCGTTGACATAAAACTAACTGTCGACATTGAAAAATCGACATCAAACGAGGGAAAATCGACGAAAAATCGAGCATAAATCCGCTTGCGCCGAATTTAAGTTTGACATTTTTGCCGCACCTATCTTATAATATAATTGTTCACGAAGCCCCGTAGAGGGAAGCAACGGGATTTCCGCGTTGACAGAGAAGAACGATTGAACATAAGTTGCGTAGACTTCTCGCATAGCCGCTCGATATCGGGCGGTTATATTTTTGTCGTTTTTATTGTGTTTTCGTGTTTTTTTTCGAGGAAACGGCAAGGGCGACGGCTGAAAGTTTAATTGTGGCGTTTTCCGCATATTTTGCTATTTACAATTCGCTTTTTTACTGATATAATAAGATATCCTATGTTTATATTTCGGGGGAAGTTATGAACCTAAAAGACTACACGCTCAAAATCGAGTACAAAATCGGCGGTAAAATCAGAGAGGAATCCGTCGAGTACGCTCTCGTCAAAAACGGATACGACGGCGAGAATTTGTACGTTGTAGACGACGGCGACGAAACGCACGTCAAAATCAAGGTTTCGTCAAATGCGAAAGTCGAACTTACGCTTGCCGAACTCATATACGACCGCTATTTCGAAAACAACGAAAGATTTTTCGCAAACGGTTTTCAATCTTGGACGGCGACGAGAGAGTATAAGAGAAACGACGTTCAGTACGGACTGCGCTCGCTCTCGAAACTGCCTGTCGTAAGGAAATTTTCGGGCGCGTCGGGCGATTACGCGTTCACCGAGTACGGAAAGGATTTGTATCACGGCTTTTCGTATACATACTTCCGCAAGGACGACAAAGTGGAATTTGTCGGCTCGCTCAACGAGCGCACGGGCTACACGATTTTCTATGCGGATATGAAAGAGAATGTTTTTGCCGTGCAAAAGGACGTGGAAGGCTTGTCGATTGAGGGCGAATACGAGTTGTTCGACCTTATGCACGTTCACGGAACGTACGACGAAGTTTTCGACGCATACTTTGCCGAATATCCGCAAAAACGCACGGGCAGAGTGGACCACCTTGCAGGCTACACCTCGTGGTATAACTACTATCAAAACATCGACAAAGACATAATTTTGCGCGACCTCGAAGGACTTGCGCACGTCGGAAACACCGCAAATATCTTCCAAATCGACGACGGATACGAAACGAAGGTCGGCGACTGGGATTTGGATTTGCAAAAATTCCCCGACGGTCTTGCGCCTATCGTGGACAAAATCCACTCGCACGGCTACAAGGCGGGGCTTTGGTACGCGCCGTTTGCCGCGCAGTTCGGCGCAAACGTGATAAAGAATCACCCCGATTGGCTGATACGCAACAAGAAGGGCAAACCTATTCCGAGCGGTATCGCGTGGGGCGGATTCTATGCGCTCGACTTCGAAAAAGAAGAAGTAAGGGCGTATATCAAAGCGTTTTTCGACAAGGTTTTCGACGAATGGCACTTCGATATGGTCAAACTCGACTTCCTCTACGCCGCCGCTATTGAACCCAGAAACAACAAAACTCGCGGTCAACTTATGTGCGAGGCTATGGACTTCTTGCGTGAATGTTGCAGAGATAAGATTATTCTCGGTTGCGGCGTTCCGCTTGCGCCGTCGTTCGGCATTGTGGACGCTTGTCGTATAGGTTGCGACGCGGAAAATACGTTCAAGGAAAAATTCTACGTCAAAGTCACGAATCAAGAGATTATTTCCACCAAAATTTCGATGCAAAACAGCGTGTATCGTCGCCATTTGAACGGAAGAATCTTCGCAAACGACCCCGACGTGTTCTTCTTGCGCGACGGCGGTATGAAACCTGCTGTGTACACTTGGAATCAAAAGAAACTGCTTGCCAAAATCAATCATATATTCGGCGACGTGCTGTTCGTTAGCGACGACATAGGCGAATACGACAGCGAAAAAATGGCGGTTTTGGTTGAATCCTATCAAAAATTCAACGGAAAAGTGCTTTCGGCAGAGCATATTGCGCCCGAAGTCATCAAAGTGGCTTACGTCGAAGACGGCAAAACGAAAATGCTCGTGTTTGACGGAACAACCGGCGATTTCATCGTACAATAATCCTTTTTTATAGGCAGACTATGATACTACTCGACAACCTTCAAAAAGTGCGCGACGAAGTGGCGAAGTATGATAGAAATATACGTCTGGTCGCCGCGTGTAAAACGCAGTCGAAAGACACGATAGACAAGTTTATGTCCGTCGCGCCCGATTTTGCGTTGGGCGAAAACCGCGTGCAAGAGTTTGTCGAACACTACGACGAAAAGTACGTCTGGCATATCATAGGTCAACTGCAAACAAACAAGGTCAAGTACGTCGTCGGAAAAGCGGACTTGATTCACTCGCTCGATAGGGCGGAACTTGCAAAAGAGATTGAAAAACAAGCCGTGAAGCACGACGTGATTCAAAAGTGCCTTGTCGAGATAAATATGGGCGCAGAGATAACGAAAGGCGGCGTGCGACCCGAAGAAACGCTCGATTTCATACAGAGTATGAAGGATTATCCGCATATCGAAATAAAAGGCGTTATGAGCGTGCTTCCCAACCTCGAAGACAAGACGGAACTTGCCCGTCTTTACGACAAATTGCAACGGATATTCGAGGACGCAAAGAGCATAAAGCAAGACGGCGTAAACGTCGAATATTTGTCGGCGGGAATGTCAAACGACTACAAAATCGCACTCGAACACGGCTCGAATATGATACGACTCGGAAGAGTGCTGTTCGGCGAAAGAGTTGCACTTGCATAGCAAGTGCAGTGAAATGCACGCAAAGCGTGCGTTAAATTGTGACGATTGTCACAATGAAATTTGCGCATTGCGCAAGTGAAATTGCACACTTTGTGTGCAGTTGCGGAATAATTGAAGAATTACGCTTTGCGTTGGGTTATGGATAAATAGAATCGAATTTTCCTTAACTGCGGCAACGCCGCAATATAACTCTCGCAAAGCGAGAATATCACCGTGTCGCAGACACGATATAACTGCACGAAGTGCAATATAACTTAACTATGCCGTAGGCATAATACAGGTAAACATATGGACGAAAGGTATTTCAGAAACGAACAAACGCAACGCGCGGATATGCAAAGAGGCGGAAGAATCTTCTCTCGCCAAAGTCAGCCCGCGCCCGTCGGTCAAGTGCCGAGTTACACGCAACCGTCCGTCGTCGGTCAAAGTGGCGGCGTGGTTATCTACTCGCCGAGAACCTACAAGGACGTGCAACTGCTCATCGACCACCTCAAAATGAGAGAACAGGTGATAGTCGATTTTTCAACGCTCAATCAACAGTCTGTGTACAGGATTCTCGACTTTATGAGCGGCGCGATTTACGCGCTTGACGGCAGTATTCAACAAATCACCAAAAACATCTTCCTCTTTGCGCCGCAAGGGGTGACTATCACGATTCCGCCGCAAATCAGAGGCTGAGAGGGGTTTATGAACGGTAACGAAGAAAAAATCGATTACAAAGCAAAAACGAAGGCGTTTCTTGCAGACTGGACGCAAGTAGCAAAAAAGAAATGGTGGCTGTATATCGTCGAACTTGCGGTGATTGCGGTCATTTTGATTGCGGATTTGCTGTCCAAAAAGTACGTTTGGAATTTCCTTGACCAAAACGGCGTGCAAGAGAACGTCATAGGCTTGTTCAACCTCGTTAAAGTCAAAAACGAGGGCGCGGGATTCGGAATCTTTCAGGGCAAGACGATAGGTCTTACGGTTATAACGTTTATCGTGGTGATTGCGATTTGCGTTTACCTCTTTTTCGCGCTCAAAGAAACCGAGTGGCTCAGAATATCCCTCGTGTTTATCACCGCAGGCGGCATAGGCAACATTGTCGACCGCATTGCTTTCGGTTATGTTCGCGACTTCATTCAATTCTCGTTTTGGGACAGTTTCCCCGTGTTCAACGTTGCGGACTCGTTCGTCACGGTCGGGGCGTTTATGCTCGTCGTGGTGCTTATCGTAATGCTCGTGAAGGAAGGGAAGAAGAACCAAAAAGAGTTCGAGGAAGAACAAAAAAATAAGGTTGCAAACGAGCAAGAACAAATCGACCCCTTCGACGCGCCTATAAACCTCAATCCGATGATGAAGTCCCAAAACGATTATTCGTTCGTCGTGAGCGAGAAAAAGGACGAAAAAGACGAGCAAAACGGCGTTGAAAACGACACGAAAACCACCGAAGAAAACACGCAAAATATTGCACAAAATAACGAAGAAAACGTGCAGAATATTGCACAAAATTTGAATAATAATCCGCAAAACGATACGCAAAATCAAGGCGAGAACACAGCCGAGAATACGGACGGCGAGAACGCGGACAAGGAATAATCTCGGATATGGTGCGCACGGTTGACAAAGACAACGTAAGATTGGACGTTTTCGTTTCGTCCGAGTGGGGCGTATCTCGCTCTAACGCAAAAACCGTCATCGAAAAGGACGGCGCGCTTGTCAACGGCGTAAAAAGGCAAAAAAGCGGTTTCGAACTCAAAAAGGGCGACGAGGTGGACTTCGAAGTGCCCAAGCCCGAAGTGCTTGAAGTCAAGGCGGAAAACATACCGCTCGACATCGTGTACGAGGACGAGTATATGGCGGTGGTGAACAAGCCGCAGGGTATGGTGGTGCATCAGGCGAGTTCGTACAAGAAAAACGATACGCTCGTGAACGCGCTTTTGTACAACCTCGATAGTTTGAGCGGCATAAACGGCGTGATTCGCCCGGGAATCGTGCATAGGCTTGACAAGGACACGTCGGGATTGCTGGTCGTGGCAAAAAACGACGAGGCGCACAAGAGCCTTGCTTCGCAGATTGAGAAAAAAACCGCTCGCAGAATATACTACGGACTTTGCGACGGCAATTTCAAAGAGGACGAAGGCACGGTCGACAAACCCATTGCGAGAAGCAAAAAAGACCGCAAAAAGATGGCTATCGACAGTAACGGCAGACGCGCGGTAACGCACTACAAGGTGCTGAAACGCTACGGACAGTATACGCTCGTGCGTTTCGAACTCGAAACGGGGCGCACGCACCAAATAAGAGTTCACGCCGCAAGTTTGCATCATCCCATCGTCGGCGACGAGGTATACGGCGGCTCGACCGCACTCTATAATCACGGACAACTTTTGCACGCAAAAGAACTCGTACTCAAACATCCGCACACCGACGAAATTATGCGGTTCGAGTGCGAATTGCCGCAGTATTTTCAAGCCGTATTGAAAAAACTGGATAATAAAATTAATAATTAACAATTAATAATTAGTAATTACGGGTGGGACACCCACACCCGAATTAATAATCCGTCGATAATAATCACAACATATGAAGAAAGAGAAACAACAGACTCAACAACACTTTCTAAAACGATTCGTTGCGTACTACAAACCGCACAAGGGTACGTTCGCCGCTGATATGATTTGCTCGTTCGTATTTTCGGTCAGCGGACTCGTTTATCCTATGATTTCGCAACGTATTCTGCGCCAAAGTATTCCCAACGGCATTATAAACGAAGTGCTTATTCTTTGCGCCGTGCTTCTCGGCATATACCTTTTGCGCGCGGGTATGAAATATTACATCAACTACTACGGTCACGTTATGGGCGTGAAAATGCAGGCGGCAATGAGGACGGATTTGTTCGAACACCTCGAAAAACTGCCGTATTCGTTTTACGACAACAACGAAACGGGGCAACTTATGACGAGAATGACGAACGACCTTTTCGACGTAAGCGAACTCGCTCACCACGGACCTGAAAACTTCTTTATCACCACGTTCGTTACGCTCGGTTCGTTTGCGTATCTTTGCACGATAAGTTGGAAACTCTCGCTTATCGTATTCGCGTTTTTGCCGCTTCTGTTCATAATCGCCATTGCGTGCAGAAAGAATATGACAAAGGCGTTCAGAAAGAGCAGAGAGGAAATAGGAAGTATCAACGCCACGCTCGAAAACAGTATTGCGGGCATAAGAGTCACAAAAGCGTACGCGAATGCCGAATACGAGCAGGAAAAGTTTGAAAAGAACAACGACGGATACGTCAAGGCTCGCTCGAAAGCGTACAAGGCTATGGGCACGTTTTCCGCGAGTATGAGCCTCGTCACCGAAATTTACAACGTCATAGTGCTGCTTGCGGGCGCGCTGTTCTGCATTTACGACAAGGAAAACTTCGATTACGTCGACCTCGTGTCGTTTATGATTTCAATAAACCTCTTTATCTCGCCCGTGCAAACGCTCATACAGTTCTTCGAGCAGTTGCAAGACGGTATAACGGGATTCAAACGCTTCATTGCGATTATGGACGTTCCCGTCGAAAAGGAAAGCGATACGGCGCACGACGTTGAGAATCTCAAAGGCGATATCGTCTTCAAGGACGTGAGTTTTTCGTACAGTTTCGACAAGGAAGTACTCGACGACATAAATCTAACCATACCCGACGGAAAAATGTATGCGTTCGTCGGCGCGAGCGGCGGCGGAAAAACCACGCTTTGCCACTTGATTCCGAAATTCTATCCGCTCGAAAACGGTATGATTTATATCGGCGGCGAGCCTATAAGCGAGATTAAAAACGATTCTATGCGCAAGAACGTGGGTATCGTTCAGCAAGACGTGTTCTTGTTTACGGGTACGTTCAAGCAAAACATCGCCTACGGCAAAGAGAACGCCACCGACGAGGAAATTATCGAGGCGGCAAAGAAAGCCGACATCGACGCTTTTATAAGAAGTTTGCCCGACGGCTACGACACGCAAATAGGCGAAAGGGGCGTGAAACTTTCGGGCGGTCAGAAGCAAAGATTGAGTATCGCGCGCGTGTTCCTCAAAAATCCGTCTATTCTCATTCTCGACGAAGCGACGAGCGCACTCGACAACACCACGGAAGCGATAATCCAAAAGGCGCTCTTTGAACTTTGCAAGGGTAGAACGACAATCGTCGTCGCGCACAGACTCTCGACCGTTCGCAAAGCGGATTGTATCGTCGTGATAGACGGCGGCAAAATCGTCGAGCAAGGCACGCACGACCAACTCATCGAAAAGGGCGGCGTGTACAAGAAACTGTATCAATCGCAGTTTGTCGACGATATAGACTTGGACGTAAATATCAATTAATAACTAATTTGCGCCGAGTGGCTCTGGAAAATTAATAATTAATAATGAATAATTAATAATTGAGGAAGGCAGAGCCTTACATAATAAAGAAAAAATCTCACTCGTTTTCGAGCGAGATTTTTTTGTTTGCGTTTTTTATTTCTCGGCGACGAGTGTAATCCATTTGCCGTTTTCGTTGACGTCGGTGCGGATTTTCTTGAATCCCGCTTTCTTCAAGTATGATTCGAGTTGCTGTTTTGTGTAAACTTGAAATCCCACTTCGGCAAGATACGCTTCGAGTCCGTCGCTCGTTTGCGTTTCGTTGACGATTAGGAATTGTCCGCCTTTTTTGAGGGTGCGATACACTTCCGATATGCCTTTTTCAATATCCCAAAAGTGTACGGATTCGACTGCGGTCACAAGGTCGAAAAGATTGCTTGCGAAGGGAAGCGCCTCGACGCTGCCTTGCACAACTTGCAAACGTCCCGATTTCACCGCGCGGCGATTCTTGCGAGTTGACATCTTTACACTCTCTGCTGATTGGTCTACGCCGATTGCGTTGATATTCTTTGATTGATTGAGTATGCGAGTGAGGTTCTTGCCGCCACCGCAACCCACGTCGAGAACAAGTTTTTTCCTTTGGAAAAAGACGTGCGACAATCCCCACGTCGAAAGTAGGGAATAGCGGTTGTTCATACCTCTTAATTGTGCGCGACCGTATCTGTTGTATTCGGGGCATTTTACGTTTTGCAAAAATCTTAACGTGCGATCGGTTTTCATTTGTATATCCTTTTATATCCTTAACCTGAAATAAATTTCATATTTGATTATATCACGCCTGAAAAATATGTCAACAATGCAAAGCGTAGAAATATTTGAGAAATAAACAAGAAAATTTTACAGATATTGAAAAAATAGATTGCATTTTCTTTTTAAGTTTGATATAATCCAAAAAGCAATCTGAATTTGCTAGTGTGGCTCAGCAGGTAGAGCAGCTGATTCGTAATCAGCAGGTCGCCGGTCCGAATCCGGCCACTAGCTCCAAAAAAAACGATATGCAATGCGCATATCGTTTTTTTTGGAACTAACGGACAAATTTTGACCACGAGTATCTGAAGGTTATTATTTCGGGGTCCCCGCAA